>Ga0193699_10000001_pt1 | contig 624070 bp, 602 predicted proteins | sample L3c2metaG_FD_160095 | JGI IMG/M metagenome (GOLD analysis project Ga0193699, IMG submission 160095) | Soil microbial communities from a riparian zone of the East river system, Colorado, United States - L3c2 | ecosystem: Environmental > Terrestrial > Soil > Riparian zone | place: USA: East...
CTGAACCGGCCCCCGCGCACACGCCCACGACTCCGACCTACTCACACACCCGCGACAAGACGGCCAACCGGCCGATCACGCCGCCCACCCCGCCCACGCGCGATCAAACGGTGGATCGAGGCTTAGACGGCGGCCGACGGCATCGCGAACGTCCGGCCCGAGCCCGCGGGCTCGGCGATGAGCGCGGACATCTCGTCGGGGGCCATCGGACGGGCGAAGTGGAAGCCCTGGCCGAGCCCGCAGCCCAGCTCGTGCAGCGCGTCGGCCTGGCCGGAGTCCTCGATGCCTTCGGCGATGCACGCGAGCTTCAACGACGTGGCCAACTCGACGATCGCCCGCGCCAGCGCGCGGCCCTCGTCGTCGGTGTCCAGCCCGTCCACGAACGGCTTGGCCATCTTGAGGATGTCGATCGGGAACCGGCGCAGGTAGCGCAGGGACGAGTAGCCGGTGCCGAAGTCGTCGACCGCCAGGCGCACGCCGAGCGCCTTCAGCGCCGTCAGCCGGGCGATCGTCGCCTCGGTGTCGTGCATCAGCACCGTCTCGGTGATCTCCAGCACGAGCGCCGACGCCGGCAGGCCGGAGTCGGCCAGCGCCGCGGCGACGTCGCTGACGATGTTGGGGTCCTCGAGCTGGCGGCCCGAGAGGTTCACGGACATGATCCGCGGCTCGGCCGACGGGAACTCCTCCAGCCACCGCGCCGCCTGGCGGCAGGCGGTGCGCAGGATCTGGCGCCCGAGGGTGACGATCGAGCCGTTCTCCTCGGCCAGCGGGATGAAGTGCGGGGGCGGGACGAGGCCGCGGGTGGGATGCGTCCAGCGGGCGAGCGCCTCGAAGCCGGCGAGCGTCTGCCCGTCCAGCGCGATCACCGGCTGGTAGTGCACGGCGATCTCGTCGCGCTCGACGGCGCGCAGCAGCTCGCTCTCGAGCTCGAGCCGCTCCACGACCTCGGCCTGCATGCTCTCCTCGAAGATGCGGTGGCGGCCCTGGCCCTCAGCCTTGGCGCGGTATGTCGCGACATCGGCCTGGCGCAGCAGCTCCTGCGCGCTCACGCGCCCGACCGCGATGCCGACCGACGCGCTGACGAACACCTCGCGCCCCTGGACCACGACCGGCGCGTGCAGCGCCTCGCTGATCCGCTCGGCGACCAGCACCGCCTCCTCCGGTCCGGCCAAGTCCTCCAACAACACGGCGAACTCGTCGCCGCCGAGGCGCGCGGCGGTGTCGGCGCTGCGCAGCGACTCGTCGATGCGGCGCGCGACGGAGACCAGCAGCTCGTCGCCGGCGGCGTGGCCGAGCGAGTCGTTGACGGTCTTGAAGCGGTCGAGGTCGAGGAAGATCACGCCGCACGAGGTGCCGCGGCGCCGGCCCTGCGTCAGCGCGTGCTGGATGCGGTCGGTGAACAGCGCGCGGTTGGGCAGGCCGGTCAGCGCGTCGTGCAGCGCCTGGTGCAGCATCGTGTCGACGCGGCGCGCGTCGGTGAGCGCCAGCGACGCGTGCTCGGCGAAGGACAACAACATGTCCTGCTCGGAGCGGGAGAAGACGCGGCCCGTGCGCGAGGACGACAGGATGAGCGAGCCGATGACGCGGCCGTCCTCGTGCACCGGCGCGGCCATCGCGGCCTGCACGCCGTAGGCGACGAATCCGCCCATCGCCTCCGCGGACCGCGGGTAGTCCTCGGTGACGATCAGCCGGCCCTCGGCGACCGCCCGCCCGGCGACGCCCTCGCCGACCCGGCGACGGCGGTGGGACTCGATCATGGCGACGTCGTAGCCGTGCGCGGCGGCGATGGTGAGCCAGCCGGGGTCGTCGGCGTCGACGAGCAGGAGCGCCGGCGCGTCGTCGCCGAGCAGCTCGCCGGCGGCGCCGACGATCGTCTCCAGCACGCCCTCCAGCGGCTCGCGCCGGGAGATCGCTCGCTGGATGCGCGCCATGGCCTCGAGCACGCGCTGACGCTTGCGCAGCGTCTCCAGCAGGCGGACGTTCTCGGCGGCCTGGAGGTCGGACCGGGTGCGCAGCGCGCGTTCGGCGCCGATCGTCCGCAGCAGGCGGATCGTCAGCGCGAGGCCGCGGGCCATCCCGCGCAGCAGCGTCAGCTCGTCGTGCGTCAGCGCCCCGCCCGCGCGGACCACCACGAGCGACGCGTCCTCGCCTTCGAGCGCCGCTCCCGCGGCCGGGCAGTCGCCGGCCCCGGGGACCGGGACTGACCCGGACCCGGACGCGGCGACCGCGACCAGCGCGCGCGCCGGCACGTCGAACCGCGGCCAGCCGATCGAGGTCACGATCGCGCCGTCGCGCACCAGCGCCGCTCCCTCCGCCTCGACGATCTCGGAAGCGCGCTCCACGCCCTCGCGGGAGGCCAGGCTCTCGTCGGCGCAGGCCGACACCGCGCCGAGGAACTCGGCGAGCTGCTGCGCGGCCCAGCTGCCGGCGGCGTCGCTCATGCGATCGCCAGCACGACGAGCGTCTGGTGGTGGAAGCCCATGATCCCGCGGGTCCGCGCGATCTCGCCGTTGGTGTAGAGGCCCGCGACGGCGGCGTCGCCCGCGTGGGCGACGACGCGAGCGATGTCGTCGTCCGCGGAGCTCCCCAGGAACCTGCGCCGCGCCGAGCAGTCGAAGAGCAGCAGCGCCTGCGGATCGTCGTCGCCGCCGAGGCCGGCGATCGCCGCGCGACAGGCTGCGTCGGTCGCGTCGAGCACCGAGGCGGGATCGCTCTCCATCAGCCAGACCAGCGCGCCCGCGGGCACGGCGGCCGCGATCGAGCGATCGACGGCGCCGTCCAGGTGGACCGAGCGCACGTGCGCCTCGCCCACGCGCCGCCGCAGGCCGAGCGGGTGGCCGAGCACCACGGCGTCGTCGTCGGCGCCGGGCCCGACGCGCTCGCGATAGACGTCGGCGGCCGGGCGGCCGTCGAGCTCCAGCACGCGGCCGGGCGCCGTGCGGGTGACGAGCATCGGATCGCCGACGGGGCGCCAGCCGTGGCGGACGCCGATGCCCAGGGGCGCGTCGGAGCCGATCGCGAGGCCGATGACGGCGTCCTGCAGCACGGCCGCGCCGTAGATCAGCGCGCAGCCGGCGGCGTCGTCGGGATGGCCGGCGACGCCGCCGACGAGCGGGATCCCGGCGCCGGCGACCGAGTAGGCGCCGCGGACGAGGTCGGCCTGACGGTGCGTGGCACCGTCGGCCAGCAGCAGGAGGACCTGATGGGGACGGTCGGCGACGTCGCCGACGCAGGCGGCGGCGCGGGCACCGGCGTCGCGCGAGTCGGTGGCGGTGACCGCGGTGGCGCTGAAGGTGAGCCCCTCGCCGCCGAGGGCGAGGACGACGACCGAGCCGGTCTGCGGGCCGCCGGAGGAGATCTCACCCGTCGACGAGCAGCCGACGACCGGGATGCCGGCGGCGACGTCGCTGATCTCCGCGGCGACCGCGCGCAGGTCGTGGGCGCCGGAGGCGAAGACGATCAGGAGGCCCGCGTCGTCGTGCCGGTGCAGCGCGGCGCGTGCGGCCTCGCGGCCGGCGGCTGCTGCATCGGGGTGGGCAGAGCGGCCGACGTCTGCCCAGCGGCAGCGGCGGGCGCGCGCAAGCCCTGACTTGGCGCGCTCCATGTCTGGGTCATCGGCAGGCGGGCCGCCCATTTGAGCGTCGCACCCCCCATGCGACGGGTGCTTGCGGCGGTTCATCTACTCTCGCTGCGTGCCCGACCGCCCGCGGCCGTCCCTCTCGCTCCCGACCCCCGGCGCCAAGCGCGCCGTCGTGGTCGGCGCGGGCTCGTTCGGCACCGCGATCGCCGTCCTGCTCGCCCGCGGCGGCGTCCGCACGACGCTCCAGGCGCGGACGGCGCAGCAATGCGAGCGTCTGAGCGCCGACCGCGAGAACCAGGCGTACCTGCCGGGCGTCGAGCTGCCGGCCAACCTGAAGATCGGCACCGCCGGCGACGGGCTGGCGCGCGCCGACTACGTGCTGCTCGCCGTCCCGTCGGCCCAACTGGACACCGTGATCGCCGGCCTGCCCGCCGCCGGCCTGCCCCGGCGCGCCGCGATCGTCTCGCTGGCCAAGGGCCTCGTGCCACCCCAGGGCACGCCGCCGACCGTCCTTTTGGCCGCCCAGTTCGGCGCCGATCGCGTCGGCTGCGTCGGCGGCCCCGCGCACGCGCGGGAGATGGTGGACGAGGGCGCGGGCCTCGTCGCCGCGTCGGCCGACGAGAGCCTCGCGCTCGCCCTGGCCTCGTTCTTCCAGCGCGCCGGCGTGGTGTGCGAGGCCAGCAACGATCCCGTCGGCGTCGAGCTGGCGGGCGCCGCCAAGAACGCCGCCGCGCTGGCCGCCGGCGCCACCGAGGCCCAGGGCCTCAACGCCGCGGGCGCCGCCTCCGGCCACATCTTCGCCGAGGTCTGGCGCTTCGCCGAGGGGCTGGGAGCGCGGCCCGAGTCGCTGATCGGCCTCGCCGGCACGGGCGACCTCGTCGCCACCGCGCTGGCGCCCCAGAGCCGCAACCGCCGCGCCGGTGAGCTGCTGGCCGCGGGCGTGCCGGCGGCCGAGATCCCCGAGCACATCGGGCAGGCCGTCGAGGCGCTGGAGGCGGTGCCGCTGCTCGCGGGCGCCCTCGAGCGAGCCGGCCTCGAGGCGCCGGTGACCAGCGGCCTGGCCCGCCTGATCAGCGGCGAGCTGCCGCTCGACGACTGGGTCGCGCTGGTCCGCACGACCGTCCCGCCCCCGGCGCGCTGGCGGCCGCGCAGCGGGGGCACGCGGCTCTGGGACCGGATCCGGGCCGCCTTCCGGTTCGGGGACCGCCCTCGCGGAGGCGACCGCCCCGCGCTGTCTGAAGGAGGCGGGGGCTAGTGGGTCGCGCGGGGACGTTCGCCGGGAAATCCCGTTCGGCGGCGCCGATCCGGCAAGGACGCAGGACCGAAGGTGTGCCTCTGGCACATCGAGGTCCGAGGACACCGCCGGGCGGTGATCGCCGGACGGGATTTCCGGTGAAACGTTCCCGCGGGGCCCACTAGGCGATGGAGCGCAGCGGGCTCGCGCGGCTGGGGCCGGCCCTCCTCCTGGCGCTGCTGCTATCGCTGACCGCCGTGGCCACCTACGCGGCGGCGCGCCGCGTGCACGACGGCGACCGCGACCAGCTCACCAGCGACACCCACGCGGCCGTCACCGCGATCGACCGCCGGCTGGAGGACTACGGCCAGGTGCTGCGCGGCGCCGCCGGCCTCTACGTCGCAAGCAAGGACGTGTCCTACAAGGAGTTCCACGACTTCTTCGCCGACCAGGCCGTCATCCAGCGCTTCCCCGGCGTGCAGGTCGTCGGCTTCGCCAGCTACGTCCCGCGGGCGGGCCTGCCCGCCTATGCGCGGCGCGTGCAGCGCGAGGCCGCCCGCAGCGGCCTGGACTACCCGCCGTTCCGCATCCACCCCAAGTTGAGGCCCGACGCCCAGGAGGCGCTGGTCATCGACCACATGGAGCCGCCGCCGGGCAACAGCGCGGCCTTCGGGCTCGACTTCTTCTCCGAGTCCAACCGGCGCCGCGCCGCGCTGCTGGCGCGCCGCACCGGCCGGCCGGCCGCAACCGCGCCGATCGGCCTCGTCCAGGCGCGCGGCTCCTCGCTGGGCTTCGACATCATGGTGCCCGTCTACGGCGGCCCGCCGTCGCAGACCGGCGCGCCGCGCCCGTGGGCCGGCGTCGTCTACGCCGCGTTCCGCACCGACAACCTGCTGCGCGGGGTCCTCGGCATGCCCGGGCCCGACACCGACCTGGAGGTCTACGACCTCGGCCCCGCGGCCACCGTGCCGCCCGACGCGTCCCTGACGAACGCCGCGATCGCGTTCGACCTGCGCCCGGGCCGCGCCAACCGCTCGCGCAACGCCGACCACACGCGCGTCGAGACGCTCGAGGTCGCCGGGCGTCGCTGGGCGGTCGCGTTCACGCGCACGTCGAGCACGCTGTCGACCAGCGAGCGCGCCGGGCCGTGGGTCATCGCGGTCGCCGGCATCCTCGTGAGCCTGCTCGCGGCCGCGCTGCTGAGCGCCCTGTCGACCTCCCGGGCCCGCGCCGTCCGGCTGGCCGAGCGGATGACCGGCGAGCTGCGCGAGCGCGAGGAGCAGCTGCGGCGCTCCAACGAGGAGCTCGAGCATTTCGCCTATCTCGCCTCGCACGACCTGCAGGAGCCGCTGCGGACGATCACGTCCTATGTCGGCCTGCTGGAGAGCCGCGTCGGCGACCAGCTCGACGAGCGCGCCCGCGGCTGGCTGCGCTTCGTCAGCGACGGCGCCGGCCGCATGTCGCAGCTGATCACCGACCTCCTCGAGTACTCCCGCACCGGCCGCGCGGGCACCGAGACGTCGACGATCGAGCTCAACGAGGCCTGGGACCACGCCGTCGCGAACCTCCAGCACGCGATCGCCGACGCCGGCGCCACCGTCACGCGCGGCGAGCTGCCCGCCGTCCGCGCGCGCCCGCGCGACATGACGTCGATGCTGCAGAACCTCATCGGCAACGGGTTGAAGTACCGCGGCGAGGCGGCCCCGCGCGTCGCGGCCCGGGCGCGCCACCGCGACGGCCGGTGGGAGATCGCCGTCAGCGACAACGGCATCGGGATCGAGCCGCGGTTCCACGATCGCGTGTTCGGCCTCTTCCAGCGTCTGCACACGGCCGAGGAGTACCCTGGCACCGGCATGGGCCTGGCCATCGTGAAGAAGATCGTGGAGTCCAATGGCGGCAACGTGCGCGTGGAGTCGGTGCCGGGCGAGGGCGCCACGTTCCTCGTGACGCTGCCGCCCCCCGAGGACGACGCGTGACGTCCCCCGAACTGCGGCGGCTGCTCGTCGTCGAGGACAGCGAGTCCGACGTCGAGCTCCTGCGCGAGGCGCTCGCCGACAGCGAGCCCCGCGTCGAGATGGACATCGTCCGCCACGGCGAGGACGCGCTGGCGTTCCTGCGGCGCGAGGGCCAGTTCACGGGCGCCGCCGCGCCGGACCTCGTCGTCCTCGACCTCAACCTGCCCCGCATGGGCGGCTTCGAGGTCCTCCGGGCGCTGCGCGCGGACGTCGACCCGCGCCTGCGGCGCCTGCCGGTCGTGGTGTTCACCACCTCGGGCGCGACGTCCGACGTCGAGACCGCCTACGACCTGCATGCCTCGAGCTTCGTGACGAAGCCGACGGCGTTCGAGCACTACCTCGACACCGTCCGCGCCTTCCGCGAGTTCTGGCTGCGGGTGGCCCGGCTGCCCGCGGGCGCCTAGTGCCTGGTTCACGGCACTAGCCTCTTCGGCGTGGCGACCACCCGCACCGAGGAGCCCTGGGCGGCCCTCCTGGAGGAGGGTCGGGAGGACGAGCGCCTCGTCCGCTCCGCGTTCGAGGGCGCGCGCGAGCCCGTGCTGCAGCCGCTGCCCGACGACCTTCATCCCGCGTTGTTGAAGGGGTTGCGCGGCGCCGGGATCGACGCGCTGTTCGCTCACCAGGCCGAGGCGCTGACGGCCGCGGCGACCGGCCCGGTCGTCGTCACCACCGGCACCGCGTCGGGCAAGTCCATGTGCTTCAACCTGCCGGTGCTCGACGTCCTGTGCACCGATGCCAAGGCGCGGGCGCTGTACCTGTACCCGACCAAGGCGCTGGCCCAGGACCAGGCGCGCGCGATCGCCTCGTTCCGCCTGGGCCAGAAGGTGCGCCCCGCGATCTACGACGGCGACACCAAGCGCGAGGACCGCTCGGCGATCCGGCGGCGCTCGAACCTCATCCTGAGCAACCCCGACATGGTGCACATGGGGATCCTCCCCAACCACGCCGCCTGGGGCGACTTCTTCGCCAACCTCGCCGCCGTGGTGGTCGACGAGGCGCACGTCTACCGCGGCGTCTTCGGCTCGCACGTCGCCAACGTGCTGCGGCGGCTGCGCCGCATCGCGGCCGCCTACGGGACCGAGCCGCGGTTCCTGATGGCCTCGGCGACGATCGCCAACCCGGTGGAGCTGGCCGAGCGCCTGACCGGCCTCGACGACTTCCACCACGTGGAGCGCGACGGCTCGCCGGGGGCGGCGCGGCAGATCGCCATGTGGAACCCGCCCGTGACCGACGAGGCGCTGCAGACGCGCCGCAGCGCGCTCGGCGAGGCGGCCGAGATGGTGACCGAGCTGGTCGTCAAGGGCGCGCGGACGATCTGCTTCGTCAAGTCGCGCAAGGGCGTCGAGCTCGTCGCCAGGCTGGTCGCCGATCAGCTCGCCGACGCACATCCTGCGCTGCGCGACCGCGTCGCCGCCTACCGCGCCGGCTACACGCCGCAGCAGCGCCGCGAGCTGGAGGCGCGCCTGGTGTCCGGCGACCTGCTCGCGGTCGTCACCACCGACGCGCTCGAGCTGGGGATCGACATCGGCGCGCTGGACGCCGCCGTGGTCGTCACGTTCCCCGGCACGGTCGCGTCGCTGCGCCAGATGTGGGGGCGCGCCGGGCGCCGCGGGCGCGGCCTGGCCGTCTACGTCGCGGGCGAGGACGCGCTGGACCAGTTCTTCTGCCGCCATCCCGACGAGTTCCTGGACCGCCCGGTCGAGGCGGCGATCATCAACCACGAGAACGAGCAGATCCACGACCCGCACCTGCTCTGCGCGGCGCACGAGGGGCCGATCGACCCCGACGTCGACGCCGCCATCCTCGGTCCGCGCGTGCGCGCGCACTGCGAGCACCTCGCGGGCCTCGGCGAGCTGATCGAGCGCGGCGGGCGCTTCACGCTGCGCCACCCCGAGGACTACCCGGCGGCCAAGGTCTCGCTGCGCTCCGGCTCGCCGGACTCGTTCACCGTCGTGGACATCAACATGGGCGAGGTGCTCGGGACCGTCGAGGCGTCGCGCGCCTTCACGACCGTCCACGACGGCGCGATCTACCTCCACATGGGTCGCTCGTACTCGGTCGCCGAGCTCGACCTCGACGGGCGCCGTGCGCTGGTCCAGCCGTTCTCCGACAACTGGTACACGCAGCCCAAGAAGGAGACCGACACGCACATCGAGCGGCTGCTGGACCGCCGCGACACGATGGGCGTGACGCTCAGCTACGGGATCGTGAGCGTCACGGAGACGGTCATGGCCTACCAGCGCAAGCGGCTGCCCGACCACGAGCCGATCGACCTCTGCGCGCTCGACCTCCCGCAGACCACGTTCACCACGCAGGCGCTCTGGTACGAGCTGGACGGGAGCCTGCTGGCCGAGGACTTCCCGCTCGAGCTGCTGCTCGGGTCGCTGCACGCGGCCGAGCACTCGCAGATCGCGGTGCTGCCGCTGCTGGCGATGTGCGACCGCTGGGACATCGGCGGCCTGTCGACCAACCTGCACCCGCAGACCGGCGGCCCGACGATCTTCATCTACGACGGCCACCCCGGCGGCGTCGGCATCACCCAGCAGGGGTTCACCGGCTTCGAGCGCCTCGTCGGCGACGCCTACCGGCTCATCAGCGAGTGCCGGTGCCAGTCCGGCTGCCCGTCGTGCGTGCAGTCGCCGAAGTGCGGCAACCTCAACGAGCCGCTGGCCAAGGCCGGCGCGGCCGAGATGTTGCAGCGCATGCTGGATCGCTGACCAGGCTGCAGTGCGGGGCGTCGAAGCTGCGCAACGCGGCTTGCGGCGCCCAATCCCGGTCCTGACCTGCCGACGTTCGGGACATGCGCGGGTCCAGGCGCTCCCTTCTTCCGCTGTCCGTCGCGGTCCTCGCGACGGCCGGCGTCGCGCTGCCCGCGTCCGGCGCCGCCTCGGTCGGCGCCGCGTCCGCACCGGCGGGCCCGCGTTCGGGAGGCGCCGAGTTCGGCCAGCCCAACGGGCGCCCGAGCGCCGCGCGCCCCGTCGCCACCGTCTTCCGGATCGGCCCGCACACGCTGACCGAGGGCACCGCGCCGCGGCTCGCGCTGCGCATCGAGCAGTACGGCGTGCGCTCCGTGGCGGCCCGCGTCGCCTTCCGGCCCATCGACGGCGACGGCACGACGCTGAGCATCGACCTCGGCCGCGTGCGCACCGGCCGTCTGCTCCATCCGGCCTGGCCGCGCGCGTCCGTGCTGAAGCCCGGCCGCTACGTCGTCGCCGTCCATGCGCAGGGCCCGGCCGGCGGGACGCTGCTGCGCCGCGCGCACGCCTCCGGCCGCGCGCCGCTGACCGTCCGCGCCAGGAAGGTCGTCCCGCCGCCGGTGGTCGCGCCGCCGGTCCCCCCGGCCGCCCCGGACCCGGGCATCGCCGACGACGGCGTCTTCCCCGTCGCCGGCCCCCACACCTACGGCGGCGAAAGCGCCCGCTTCGGCGCCGGACGCACCGGGCACGTCCACGAGGGCCAGGACGTCGTGGCCGCCGAGGGCGTGCCGGTCGTCGCCCCGCTGGCCGGCACGATCGTGGCGCGCGACTACCAGGCCTCGTCGGCCGGCTTCTACCTCACGCTCGCCGCCGCCGACGGCCGGTCGTTCTTCTTCGCCCACTGCGCCAAGGACACGTTCGCGGTCACGCTCGGCCAGGCCGTGGCGGCCGGCCAGCAGCTCTGCCGCGTCGGCCATACCGGCGACGCGAGCGGTCCCCACCTGCACTTCGAGATCTGGATCGGCGGGTGGCGGACGTCGAAGGACAGCCACCCGGTCGACCCGCTGGCGCAGCTGCAGGCCTGGGATCGTTAGCCGCCAAGGAGTACGCGCGCGTCCCGTTTCGGTCGGAACGTTGCACCGTGCGTGACCTGACAGCTCGTCAAGTACTGTCCCGTCGGCTCACGCGCGGGTCGCTGTCCCGGCAGCCCGCGCCACCTGATCAGGAGAGGAAGGGGACCGGTGCTCGCACGACGCGCCATCCTTGCCGCGGCAGTCACACTTGCCGCGGCCGCACCCACGGCGTCCGCTGACACGACGCTGAACATCATCCCGCACGGCAACGAGGGACCCGGCGTCCCCTGGGCCACCACGCCGGGGTTCCTGCCCGCCGACACGCAGGCCAAGATGTATGACCGGATCACGCCGCTGTTCCGGAACATCACCGACGACGTGCTCAAGCCGAGCGCCGACGGCACCGGCTACTACAAGTCCGCCGCGCTGCTGGCCGAGGACGACCCGTCGTTCGTCACGTCGCAGACCGTCAGCGGCACGTCGCCGACCGCCGGCCCGGTGAGCGCGCGGATCAAGCGCGACCCCTACGGGGTCCCGCACATCTACGCAGACACCGACGCAGGCGCAATCTTCGGCGCCGGCTACGTGGTGGCGATCGACCAGGCGCTCCTGCTCAACCAGGCCCGCTACAACGGCGTCGCCGGCCTGATCGACCTGCCCGGAGTGCCGGCGATCAACCTCGTCCTCGGGTTGTACAACTACAAGCCGTCGGCCAAGGTCGTGACGCAGGCCACCGAGCTGCAGAACAAGAGCATCGAGGCGCAGGGGACGCAGGGCCGGCAGCTGCTCAACGACATGGACACCTACCTCGCGGGCATCAACGCCCGCATGGCGGAGACCCAGCCCACGGCGCCGAAGTTCACCCGCACCGACCTCTACGCGGCCAACGCCATCAAGTCGCAGTTCCTGGGTCAGGGCGGCGGTCAGGAGATCGACAACGCCAACTTCCTCGCGAGCCTGCGCGGCAAGCTCGGCAAGAAGACCGGCGACGCGGCGTTCGAGGACCTGCGGGCCCGCAACGACCCGGAGGCCACGGTCACCACGAGCAAGAGCTATCCGAACCAGACGTCGGTGAGCGTGAGCAACCCGGCCGGCGTGGTGCGCCTGAAGAAGGGGTCGTTCAAGAACTCCTTCGTCGCGCTGCCCGGCGCCAAGGCCGCCACCGCGACCGCCGCGTCGACGGGCAAGCGCCAGCTTGCCAGCAACATCATGGTGGTCTCGGGCCAGCACTCGGCCACCGGCAAGCCGCTGTTCGTCGGCGGCCCGCAGATCGGGTTCAACTACCCCGGCCTGACGCTGGAGATGCAGATCAAGAGCCCGAGCATCGACGTGCGCGGCGCGACCTCGGCCCCGTTCCCGGGGTACATGCTGATCGGCCGTGGCGCCGACTACGCGTGGTCGCTCACCTCGGCGGGCGCCGACATCATCGACACCTACGCCGAGAAGCTCTGCGGCGGGTCGAAGATCAAGTACTCCTACAAGGGCAAGTGCCTGAAGATGGAGAAGGTCGACGCCGGCACGATCGAGAAGGGCGGCAAGACCACCAAGGCCGTGTTCTACCGCACGGTCCACGGACCGGTCGTCGGCTACGCCAAGGACGACAAGACGGGCAAGCAGATCGCCCTGTCGAGCAAGCGTTCCAGCTACGGCCGCGACGCGGTGGACCTGCTGTTCAACCAGCAGATGACGTTCGGCCGCGTGCACAGCGCGAAGGACTTCGTCAACGCGGCCAAGAAGACGCCGCAGACGTTCAACTCGTTCTACGGCAGCGCGACCGAGTCGGCGTTCTACACCTCGGGCGCCATCCCGGTCCGGGCCAAGGGCGTCAACGGCGACCTGCCGGTCGACGGGTCGGGCAAGTACGAGTGGAAGGGCGAGCTCGCCGCCTCCAAGCACCCGCAGGTGATCAACCCGTCCACGGGCTACATCGTCAACTGGAACAACAAGCCGGCGGCGAACTTCCCGGCCGGTGACGACCGCTTCGGCAACGAGGGCGGCATCCAGCGCGTCGACCTGCTCCGCGGCGAGCTGGCGCGCACCCCGAAGGCGACGCTGGCCAACGTGCTCGGCGCCGCCAACGCGGCGGCCACCGAGGACGTCCGCATCGTCGAGCTCTGGCCGACGCTGAAGGCGATGCTCGCCAAGGGCAAGGCGCCCAGCGCGCAGGCGACCCAGGTCGCCGACGTGCTGCAGCAGTGGCACGACGCCGGCGGCTCGCGCGTCGACGCCAACCTCGACGGCAACATCGACAACCCCGGCGCCGTGGTCCTCGACGCCGCCTGGAAGAAGATCACCGACGCGGGGCTGTGCGACCGTCTCGGCAGCGGGCTCTGCCAGCAGCTCGAGGGCCGGATCAGCCGGTTCGACGCGCCTCCGGGCGGCCAGTACAGCGGCTGGCACCAGTACATGGGCAAGGATCTGCGCACCGAGCTCGGGCAGACGGTCAAGGGCAAGTACCACTTGACCTACTGCGGCAACGGCAGCGTCTCGCGCTGCTCGAAGGAGCTGTGGGCGGCGCTGGCCTCGGCCGGTACGTCGATCGCGGCCAAGCAGGGCGCAGATCCGTCGAAATGGACGGAGAAGGCGGCGACGATCACGTTTACGCCGCTGCCCCTGACGACGATGCAGTACACCAACAAGCCCACGGGCATCCATCAGGTGATGGCCTTCGGGCAGTAGCAGCACACGCCCTCGGGGCGGGTGGGCCCGTTCAGCGCGGTGACGCCGCGCCGGACGGGCCCGCCCCGGGGGCACGCCTCAACGTCGAGGCAGGTGGGCCCGTTTACCGCGGTCACGCCGCGCCGGACAGGCCCACCGCCAGCCCCCGGGGCGGGTGGGCCCGTTCAGCGCGGTGACGCCGCGCCGGACAGGCCCACCCCCCGGGCGCGCCTCAGCGCTCGAGCACGAGCGTCGCGTCGATGTCGGTGCTCGCAAGCGTCGACGTCGCGGAGCCGTCGAGGTCGCCGAAGCCGCCGAGGATCAGGCGCGCCAGGCCCGGCAGCCCGAGCCGCTGGACGAGCTGGTCCTGGATCGCGCGCCCTTCGGCGTGGAAGGTCAGCGGGCCGGTGGACGTGACCCGCCGCGTCGGCCGGTCGGCGATGCGCCGGAGGCTCGCGGCGAGGTCGTTGGTCACCACGAGCGTGGTGCCGAGGACCGCGACCTTCAGGAACGTCGTGCCCTTGCGGCGGACTTCGTAGGCGTCGTCGCCGGCCTTGTCGAGGTCGAGGTCGGTGAAGTTCGCCGCGTCGATCGCGAAGTCCGGGATCGACGCGATGCGGTTCAGCGCGGTGCGCAGCGGGCCACCGTCGGTGAGCTCGCCGCGCAGCGCGACGCCGTTGGCCTCCTGGGTGATCGTCGTCGTGCCGGTGAGCTGGTCGAGCAGCGCCTGGTCGACATCGATGCGCCCGAAGGTCTTGAGCGGCCCCTTGATGGAGTCGAGGGTCTTGAGCGCATCGGTCACGCTGCCGAGGAACGGCAGCTGCAACGTGTCGCGCGAGGCGTCGAGGACGCGGATCGTCTGGCTGAGGTTGCGGACGCCGGCGTAGATCTGCGCGGCGCCGGCCGCGGGCGTGGGCGGGGCGGCGCCGGGCGCCAGCGGGAGGTCCTGCGGGCGCAGCGCGGCGGGGTCGGTGGCGAGGTGGAGTCGGACGCGCACGCCCGGGTCCGCGAGGCGGACGGAGACCGCGCCGCCCCGCAGCGCGTCGACCCACGGGACACCCTTGGCGGCCGCGCCGACCAGCGCCCGCGGCTGGGCGGTCGCCAGGATGAGCGCCGGCTGCGGGACGTTGCCGAGACGCTGCTCGAACGTGGCGCGCGTGAGGCCGCCCTGGCGGTCGCGGAGGGCGACGGCCTGCTTGAGGCGGGCGCTGTCGCCGGCGAGGACGATGTCGGCGTCGCGCACGGCGACGACGCCCGCACCGTTCGGGAGACGGTACTGCGCGACGCCGGGAGAGAGGGCCGGAAGCTTCGTGAGGCGACCGTCGTCGACGGCCCGGCGCATGACCGCGGCGACGTCGTCAGTCGAGCGGCCGACGACCGCGGCGATGGCGCCGGCGCGCAGCACCGGCGTGAGATCGAGCGCGAGGCCGGCGGTGGCCGTGCCCGCCAGCTTCGTGACCGCAGCGGCGGGACCGGCGAGAACGATCGGCCCGCCGAGCAGCGAGGGGAGGTCGGCATCGGCGTCGAAGCCGAGGTTCCGGGCGCCGGTGCGCACGGCGTCGGCCCCGAACCGAGCAGCCGGGAAGGTGCGAGCGAGCTCCCGCAGCGCCTCCCCCTGCGGCGAGCCCTTCTGCACCTCCAGCGCCGCGACGAGCTCCGCGGACGCGGGCGCGTAGCCGAGCGCCTCGGCGAGCGGATCGCTGACGGCGGCCCGCTCCTCATCACCCCTGCCCCGCGTGAGCAGGAAGACGCCACCCGCCGCAACGAGGACGATCACGCAGATGGCGAGAACCGCACGTCGCGACACGGCGCCGAGGCTACCTACCGCGCTACCCTTCCGCGCCACGGCGAGTTAGCTCAGTTGGTAGAGCACACGACTGAAAATCGTGGTGTCCCCGGTTCGAGTCCGGGACTCGCCATCGGAGGAAGGCGCTGCAAACAGGCGCCCTTTTCTTCGCCGTCAAGCGCGCAAAATTGGGCGCCTACGCGCCACTGTCGCGCTTCATGGCCTATTCATGGCCTATTGGGACCGTTTCACGGCCCTCGAATCGGCGACTTACGGCTCACAAGCGGGACCGAGACGGCAGGCGATCAATGCCGAGAATCCCTTGCAGTGGCACGTCCACGGCCGGTCCGGGCGAAGCGCCCGCGCGCCCTCGAACCAAGCACACCACGATTCCATGTCGTGTTGCCCGCCGTTCGAGCGGGGCCGTCAAGGTGGCGGCCCTCCAGAAGACTCGGCGGCGCCGCGCGCCCACCACGGGGCTCACGACGTCGCCAGAAAGGATCGAGGGAATGCCCTCCGAGTACCTGGTCGGCACTGCCATGGGCGACGAGCTCGGCGAAAAAATCGGCCTCTCGATGAGGATGTCCCATTTCTGCAGGTCGAGCATGTGCAGCCGCCGGGCCAGTTCGTTGGTGATGCTCACCAATCCCACCGATAGAGGACGAACCTCCCGGCCGCCTCGCCCTCCCGCAGGGATGGCGCCGATGATGATCGGGTCAGGCTGCGCGCGCCCAGCGAGCGCCGCGCCCGCGATGACGACCGCCGCGGCGGCTAGTCCGGCGACGACCACGCCGCCGGCCACCGCAGTCCGCCGCAGTCCCGCGCATGACCCGCCGTGAGCGGTTGCCGAGTTTCTCGCCGAGTTCCACCGCGTGGGCAGGCTCCGGGACCGGCCCGACCAGATCCTGGTTAGCCGACGTCCGCATCGTATGCGATGTTCACGCTCGGACGGACAGCGCGGGCGCTCCTTCTATCCGTGAATCGCCGTAGTCTGCGCGTCGTGCTGCGGCTGATCGACATTTTCGCGGGTTGCGGCGGCATGACCAGCGGTTTCATGGAGGTCCGCGACGGATCCGAGGCGATGTTCGATCCCGTCTACGCCGTCGAGCACGACGCCGATGCTGCGGTCACCTATGCCTCCAACTTCGGCGCGCACGTCGAATGCCGTCCCATCGAGCAGGTGAGGTCTGAGGAGTTCCCGTTGGGGGACGTACTCATCGGCGGACCTCCATGCCAAGGGTTCTCGACCTTGAACCGCAACCGCGACGCCGACGTGCGGCGACGTCTGTGGCGCGAGTACGAGCGAGCGCTCGCGGCCACGGAGGCGGCGTACTTCGTCATGGAGAACGTCCCTCAGCTGCTGACGTCGCCGGAGTACGCCGACTTCAAGAAGCGGGCGATGACCGATGACTGGTTCATTACCGAAGGCGTGCTCAACGCCGCCGACTACGGCGTGCCTCAACGACGTCGACGCGCCATCGTGTTGGGAAGCCGGCTCGGCAAGCTGGCGCTTCCGGTCGCGAGCCATCGTGCCCCGTCGGCTCCTGTTCGGCTCGAACCGGCCGTGCCTTGGCTCACCGTGCGGGACGCGATCGGACACCTGTCGGCCACGCCCGACGGAGCCAGCTGGCATCGCAATCGGAACCCGCGCGAGATCTCCAAGATCCGATACGCCCACGTGCCTCCGGGGGGCAATCGGTTCGACATGCAGCGGTCGCTCGACGACGCAGGTCTGGGGCACCTGGTCCCTCCGTGCTGGCGTAAGAAGACCCACGGCACCACCGACGTTTTCGGGCGCATGCGCTGGGATGAGCCCGCGCCGACGATCCGGACCGAGTTCTACAAGCCCGAGAAGGGCAGGTACCTCCATCCGGAGGCCCATCGTTCGATCACGATCCTCGAGGGCGCCCTGTTGATGGGCTTCTCGTTGGAGCGGTTCACGCTGCCTGAGGATCAGTCGCTCACGAGCGTGGGGCGGCAAATCGGCAATGCCGTCCCACCACCGCTCGCGACACACATCGGCCAGGTCGTCGCGGACGATGCGGTCGCGCACGGGTTGCTCACGTGTGCTGCGGACCGCCACGCCGTGGCTGCTTGAGCCTGTGAGCACAATTCCTGTGCGACGACCGCCCTATTGAGTGGTCGTAAGCGATACAAAGGCGGGGATGGCCATCGCGGTACAGGAGTGGGTCGGACCGGAGGGGCCGGTCGGCAAGCACGTGGAAGAGCTGAACGCCCGCTGCCTGGCGGCCTATGGCGTGAACCCCGCACTGGTGGAGGAGCACGCCAACGCGGAACGGATCCAGGCCGATGGGGGCTATGGGCGTCGGCAGCTGTGGGAGCTCATCCAGAACGGCGCCGACGAGATGATCGAGGCGCCAGGTCGTGTTGAGGTCGTCCTGACCGATGACTGTCTCTACTGCGCCAACCAGGGCAACGCGATCACCCCGGAGGGCGCCGGCGCGATCTTGAGCGCCTACCGCAGCTCTAAGCGCGGCCCCGAGATCGGACGCTTCGGGCTGGGCTTCAAGTCCGTGCTCGGCGTCACGACGACGCCGGAGTTCTTCTCTCGCTCGGGATCTTTCGGGTTCGACGACGCCTTCGCCGCGACCCGCATCAAGGACGTGGTGGGTGACGTCGCCAGGACTCCCGTCCTACGACTGGCGAGGCCGATCGACGTGACCGGGCCTGCCGCCGAGGATCCCGTGCTCGCGGAGCTGACGGCCTGGGCTACGTCTGTGGTCCGGCTTCCGCTCGAGCGGGGCAAGGGGGCGTGGCTCCCGGCAGATCTCGCGAACTTCCCCGCCCAGTTCGTCGTCTTCTCCCCCCACATCTCCGAACTGATCCTCGACGATCGAGCACGAGGCAAGCGCCGTGAGATCAGCCTCGAGTCCGGCGCCGACGGCTTCGAGCATCGACTCGTGGAGGGCGACCAAAGCGATGTCTGGCGTGTGTTCTCGGACGACTTTGCCCCGAGTCCCGAGGCGTCGCGGGACGGCGGGGCGATGGCCGACCGTGAGGTGATCCGGCTCCAATGGGCGGTGCCGCTGCGCGCACGTAGCCGCACCGGCGCCCTGTGGGCTTACTTCCCGACGCTCGAGGAGACGACGCTCTCCGGGGTCGTCAACGCGCCGTGGAAGCTCAACGACGATCGCACCCGGGTGATCGAGGGCACGTTCAACCGCGAGATCCTCGACCATGCCGCCGATCTCGTCCTCCGGCATCTGGAAGAGCTCACGGTCGAGGACGATCCCGGCAACATCCTCGACGTCTTGCCGGCCCGTGGTCGTGAGGATCGCAACTGGGCCGACCGGCACCTCACCGAGCGGCTCAACGCCGATGCCGCGCACCATCCGACGCTGCCTGATCAGGACGGGGTGCTGCAGCCCCCGGCCGGCCTCACACTGCATCCGCCCGGCCTGTCCAAGGACGCCCTGCGCCGGTGGGCGGCGGTGCCGAACCGCCCGGTCGACTGGACCCACGCCAGCATCGACGACACACAGACGCGACGCTCTCGCGCCGAGCGCTTCATCGAGGCGTCTCCCGGAGGTCGTGTCGCCACCGTGCCGCGCTGGTTGGAGGCGCTGATGCCCTCCGTCGAGCCCGGTGGACCACCGCCGCTGCAGGCCTCTGGCTACGCGATCCTCGTAGCCGCCGAAGTGGCTAAGAGCCCCGAGTTCGCGCAGCGGGCACGCGCGGCGGCCGTCGTCGTCGACGAGGACGGCCAGATGGCGACCGCAGTGGACGTCTTGCTGCCCGGAGACCAGCCGGTCACGACGCTCGGGATCCGCCTCGTCCATCCATCGCTCGCGAAGACGGCGAGGACACGGGCGGCGCTCGTCACCCTTGGCGTCGCGCCCGTCGACGCTGAGTTGGAGCTGCGTTCGCTCCTGGGCGGACGCAAGCCGCGGGACATCCACCAGGACTGGGACGGCCTCTGGAAGCTCGCAGGAAGGGTCGTCCCGCACGCCGCGGAGGCGGCGCTTCACGACGCGGGCTTCAACGCCGACAACCTGCGCGTCCGTGTCGTCGGCGGACGCTACCTCCCTTTGGTCACAACACTCTTGCCGGGGTCGATCGCCGGTCCCGGGACGTCGCCCGACGTGGTCGTCGACGTCGAGCATCACCGCTCCGAGCTGCCGTTGCTCCGTCAGCTGGGGGCCGTGGCGGCACCTTCGGCAGGTGGCGCCCGTGCGGCGGAGCCTGCGATGGTGGAGTTCCGGCGCCGCACGGTCGATGCCCACGTCGCCAAGTTGCGGCCCGCCATTCTGGATCCCGACAAGGTCGTCGTCGAGCCGTCGACGGTCGCCGGGCCGCTGTCGCCGCTGGAGGCGTTGGAGGGCGAGGACAAGGCGCGGTTCACCCTCGCGTTGCTCGAGGCGCAGGTCTCCTTCCCGCGAACCGACGTCAGCTATCCCGGCAACCGCTACCCGGCGACGACGGTTCTACATCCGGTGCTGGAAGTCGTCAAGCGACACGGCTCCGCCGAGACCTCGGCGGGGCTGGTGACCGCCGACGCATGGGTCGGCCCGGCCCTGAAGCAATGGGCGGCGGTGCTGCCCGTCGCGGCAATGCCGGCCTTGGCCGCGGAGGCTCTGAAGCTTCCTCAGTCCTTGGAGGAACTGTCGGAGGCGCAGTGGCAGAAGGCCTTCGAGGGCTTGATGAAAACCCGCGACCTGACCCTCGCCAAGCGCTTCTCGCTCGCGGTCGCGCGGGCCGGCGGTCCGCCTCCCGCCACCGTCCTGGCTGAGGTCTCCGGGGCGATCGCGACCGTCCCTCGCGACGAACTACGGGTCACGTCATCGGCCCGGACCGTCGCGGTCCTGCGCCAGACCGACATCCCGCTGCTCGTCCTCGACGAGGAGACGGACGTCGACCTTCTCGTCGGAGTCTGGGCGGTCCGCCGTGGCGACGACGAGGTGGCCAGCGAGGTCGTCGCGGTCGAGACAGGACCGCGCGCGGCACTCGGCGACCTGTTTCCGGCTTTGCGGCTGTTCCTCACAGGGCGGGCACGCGATGTCGAGGTGGCGCGCTGCTCTGAGATCCGCATCGAGTCGTTCGGCGCGGGAGGGAGGGAGTCGGAGGCGACCGCGATCCATTTGGAAGGCCAGATCCTCTATGTCGACGAGCGGTTGGATGACGCGGCGCTGCTGCGGCGCGGCGGGCAGAAGCTGGGACTCGCCCTGGACGCCGCGGCCGTGGATCGCATCATCGAGAACAAGCTCGACGCCGAGATCCGTGATCGTCAGGCACGAGTGCGCGACGCGCCTACGGATGCGGCGAAACTCTCGGTGGTCGTCTCGGAGGATCGTCTTCGCGCCGGCCTCCCGGCCGCGCTGCTCGACGGTGTGCAAGAACTCCGCGGACCGCTGACCCACGAGGACCTGGCGGAGCTGGCGTTCGCCGTCTACGGCGTCGAGACGCTCAAAACGTTCCAGGACGACCTCGACGAGGCCGGGCTCCAACCACCGCGGACCTGGGCGGGATCCCGATCGGCTCTGGAGTTCGTCCGTCGTCTGAAGTTCGGCATGGAGCACGCGGGCTTCCCGCAGAGCCGCCGCGACAGCATGCTCGAGGTCGACGGACCGCCGGAACTCGAGGAGCTCCACGACTATCAGAAGGTTGTGGTGCGGGAGGTCCGCGCGCTGCTGCGTACGGACCCCGCGAGCGCATCCGCCAGAGGAATGGTCTCGTTGCCGACGGGGGCGGGGAAGACGCGTGTGGTGACGCAGGCGCTGGTTCAGGCCCTGGTGGCCGGCGACCTGCAGTCGCCCGTCCTGTGGATCGCCCCACGCGACGAGCTGTGCGAGCAGGCGGTGCAGGCCTTCAGCGAGGTCTGGCGCGACCAAGGTACGAGGGGGCGGCTGACGCTGAGCCGGCTGTGGGCCGCGAACGAGGCCGAGCCGGTCGCAGAAGGCGCGCAGATCGTCATCGCGACCGTGGACAAGCTCACCAGTGGCGTGGTTCGCAGTGAGCGCTACGCCTGGTTGCGTCAGGCGTGCTGCATCGTCATCGATGAAGCACACTTCGCGATCAGTCCTTCCTACACGACCGTGCTGGAGTGGCAGGGCATGGCTCGCGGCAAGGGGCGTGTGCCGCTGATCGGCATGACGGCCACGCCATATCGTGGGATGAGCGAGACCGAGACGCTCAGGCTCGCGAGTCGCTTCGGCAGCCGCCGTCTGGACGATGCGGCGTTCGGAGACGAGGATCCGTACGCCGCCCTGCAACGCAAGGGAGTGCTGTCACGAGTCGAGCACAAGGTGCTTGCGGGAGCCGACATCACCTTGTCCGCCAAGGAGTTCGAGGAGCTGGAGCGGACGCGGCTGCTTCCCTCGTCGGCCGGCGACCGGCTGGCCGCCGACCTCGACCGCAACCGCATGTTGTTGGAGTCGATCAGCGCACATCCGGAGGACTGGACCTCGCTCGTCTTCTGCGCGTCTTTGGAACACGCCAGCGTCATGGCCGGCTTGCTGACCGCGCAGGGGATCCGGGCCGCGAGCGTGTCGGGGACGACCCCTCCGGCGGCTCGCAGGCACTACGTCAGCGAGTTCCGCGAGGGGCGGCTCCGAGTCCTGACGAACTACGCGGTGTTTCAGGAGGGGTTTGACGCACCGAAGGTTCGCGCCGTGTACGTGGCACGGCCGACCTACTCGCCGAACGTCTACCAGCAGATGATCGGGAGAGGGCTGCGCGGACCGCACAACGGAGGCTCCGAGGAATGCCTGATCGTCAATGTCGCGGACAACATCGTGAACTACGGTGAGGCACTGGCGTTCCGGCGTTTCGAGCACTTGTGGGACGGTCCTGAGGCGTGACGGGCGCCGGCGACGCGCCGAGCCGAGCACAACAGGAGGTCATCGAGCTTCCTGCGACGGCGCGGACGTTCGTGAGCGCAGGGCCGGGCACCGGCAAGACCTGGACGTTGTTGCGGCGTGCCGTCCGGCTGGTCGACGGTGAGCAGCTTGCACCGTCTGACCTGCTCATGCTGAGCTTCACGCGTTCGGTCGTGCACGAGCTGGGCCGCCGCGATCGTCGTGACCACATCCGCCGGTCCGCCTTTCCGGAGACGTTCGACTCGTTCGCGTCGCGCCTCCTACGTGAGAATGCCCCGGACGACCGGTGGACGCGCTACGGCTTCGACAGGCGCATCGTGGCGGCGATCGAGCTGTTGGCTTCCGGCGCGGCGGCTCCCACGCTCGAACCGATCGTCCACGTCTTCGTGGACGAGGTGCAGGATCTGGTCGGTGCTCGCGCCATGTTCGTCGCATCCCTGCTCCAGGCGTGCGGATGCGGGTTCACGACGTTCGGCGATCCCGCCCAGGCGATCTACGACCACGAGATCGGCGCGGGCGGTGGGCCGTCGCTCATCGTCCGTCTGAACGACCTCGCCGATCGTCGGCAGGAGCTTGAAGGCAACCGGCGGTCCGACGATGGCCTCGCCAGGACATTGCGGGAAGTTCGCGGTGCCCTCATGTGTGGTGAGGACATCTCGGCGGTGCCGGCATCCGACGCCTTCGCCCGGATGGACACGCTGGGTCCGTGGGAGGACCTGTCGGCGATGGTGCCGCTGCTGCCCGGCGATCGTGCGATTCTGTGCCGTGACAACGCCACCGCTCTGCTGATGTCCCGGGCTCTCCACGAGAACGGTGTCGTGCATCGCGTCCGCCGGGGTGCGGCCGATCGCGCCGTGGCGGGCTGGGTGGCACCCGTGCTGGCCGGCGCATCGACGTCGACCCGTGACAGGGTCGACGAACGGCTCGCGGAGCTCGAGGCAGTCGGGTTCCCGGGGCTGCCCCAGCCCGACGACGCGTGGGCACTTCTATGCAGGCTCGACCCGGGCGGGCGCGGAATGACGGTCCGGACGCATGAGGCGGCCGGGCGCATCGGCGCCGGAGCAGATCTGCCGCCCGAGCTGATCGACGAGCCGGACCATTCGCTCGTCGTGTCGTCGATCCATCGCGCGAAGGGGCTGGAGTTCGACCGCTGCGTCGTCGTCGAATGGCCGCACCGCAAGGACGAGAACGTCGAGCAGGCCCGACTCGAGGAACGAGTGCTGTTCGTCGCCATGAGCCGAGCCCGCGAGGTGGTCGTACATGGTGGTGCTCGCCAGGGCGGCGACCGTTGGATCCGCTCACGAGATGCGAAGGGGCGACTCATCAAGCCTGGAGGACAGGCCTGGCAGACCTTCGGCATGGAGATCCAGGGAGACGACGTCCACGCGGTGGAACCGGCGGGGGCGGTCGTCGTCGACGAAGATGCCATGGAGATCCAGCGTCGTCTGGAGGAGCGAGTGCGGCCGGGCGACGCGGTCGTGCTCCTCTTGCGCGGGACGTTCGAGTACAGACGTCGGCCGCTGCCCGTCTACGCCTTGATGCACGACGCCGGACTCGTCGGCATCACCGGCGAGCAGTTCGGCGACGCGATCCGGGCACGGGCGCCACGCCGCGTGCCTGCCCGGATCGTCAACGTGAGGGTCGACGACCTGGAGACCGTCAAGGGCTCGGTCGAGACCGGCGAGGCGGCGGGATTGGGACGTTCGGGCCTCTGGCTGCGACCGAGGCTCGTGGGACTGGGAGACTTCGACTGGGAGGCCGTATGAAGCACGCAGCGCAATACAACGTCCGCGACCAGCTTGTCGCTGCGGTCCGACGCGATCTCGTGGGACCGCGCTCCGATGACGAGGTACTGACCGACACGCCGTTCACCAGCTACGTCAGCGGGGTGCTCTACCCCGCGACGCAGACCGGGGCTGCCTTCTCGGTGGCCCCGGAGGACGAGGTCGACGAGGACGACGACGGGGGCGAGGCGACCTACGCAGATCCGCCGGTGGCCTTGGCCAACATCCGCTATCCGTCGTCGCTGGGCGTCACGTTCGCCGTCGACACGTCCGTCGCCGACGAGATCAGGGTCGTCGTAGACACTGCCCGCTACGAGCCGATCCCCGCCGAGCGGGATCCTCACTGGCGGCGGATCCCGCTGCGCTTCGAAGCGCTACTGCCGATCCGCGGCGTCTCGCCCGGTGGGGAGATCGTGCTCGAGCCGGACCTGACCCTCTTCCACCGGGTCCGCGAGGTCGATGAGGACGGCTCAGCCGCCGTGACCGTCATGGTGGTCAATCGTCGCAAGGCGCCACAGTTCGAGCGGGATGCGGACTGCTACTTCCAGACACGGGTGTCCGTCGAGACGCCGGCCGGTGCAGCGTTCTGCGAGCGCCGCGGCGGCGGGGCGACCGTCGGCGACGAGGATTTGCGCAGCTATGCCCTCATCTACCGCGACGTTCGCGGTTTCGCGGTGGGGCACGGAACCGCGGTTGAGTGGGACTCCGCCGGAGACGATCGGGCCTCGGCGATCCGCACGGTCTCGGTCCCGATCCACGAGCTCCGTCTGACCGACAGCAACCCGGAGATCACGACGGACGGTCTCGCCATGAGGTCGTTGGCGCGGGACGACCGGCAAGACGTGACCACGGCACTGCGTCGGCTGACCGACGACTACGAGGCGTGGATCGGTGATCGTGAAAGCGAAGTCACCGCGCTCGACGAGGATCTCCGAAGGACGGCCGGGAGCCATCTCGAGGACTGTCGCCGAGCTCTTGCTCGGATGCGGTCGGGCGTGGATCGCCTTGCCACGGAAGACGACGTCTGGACGGCCTTCCGGTTGGCGAACGAGGCGATGTTCCTCCAGCGGGCTCGCGGGAGGTGGATGGCGGCCGATCGCCCTGAGGGCGGCCCGGATGAGGACGATCCGGACGGTGAACACCGTTGGCGTCCCTTCCAGATCGCCTACATCCTGCTCAACCTCGACGGCATCGCAGACCCGCGGCACGCCGACCGTGAACTCCTCGATCTCCTGTGGTTTCCGACGGGCGGCGGCAAGACCGAGGCGTACCTCGGGCTGATCGCGTTCACCGTCATGTTGAGACGGCTACGGCGCGGCGACGGTGGCCGGGGCGTCACCGTGATCATGAGATATACACTGAGATTGTTGACCATTCAGCAATTTGAGCGGGCGGCGGCGCTCATGACCGCCCTCGAGGTCGTGCGACGTCGGACCCCCGGGCTCGGCGACGAGCCCGTCTCCATCGGCTTGTGGGTCGGCAAGGACGGCACGCCTTCGACGTTGAAGGATGCGCGCGCCGTGCTCGACAAGCTGCGGACCAACGTCGACGTCGAGCAGGGCAGCCCGGTGCAGATCCGGGTGTGCCCATGGTGTGGTCAGAAGCTCGACCATCGGGCCTACTGGATCGCGAAGGTCAACCCGCGGCTCGTGATCAGCTGCCGGAACAAGGCGTGCGAGTTCGCGAACGGCTTGCCGATCTACGTCGTCGATGAGGATCTGTACCGCAAGCAACCCTCGTTGGTGATCGCGACAGCCGACAAGTTCGCCACATTGCCGTGGGTCAGGCAGGCCCACGCGCTATTTGGCATCGACGACGACGTCCCGCCGCCCGAGCTGATCGTCCAGGACGAGCTCCATCTGATCTCTGGCCCTCTGGGGACGCTCGCCGGGCTGTATGAGGCCGCGATCGACCTGCTCTGCACGCAGGATGGCGTCCGGCCCAAGATCATCGCGTCGACCGCGACGATCCGTCGGGCGGACCGCCAGTCGCGGGCGCTCTTCGACCGCGCGATGAAGCAGTTCCCGCCGCCGGGACTCAACGCAGGCGATTCGTTCTTCGCGACGACCGCGGACCCGGAGAAGAAGCCCTCCCGCCTATATGTCGGTGCGATGGCGCCCGGTACCAGCCAGAGCACCTTGATGATCCGGGTCTACGCGGCGGTCATGCAGGAGGCCAAGGACGTGCCGGCGGAGGCGCCGGACCGGGATCCGTATTGGACGCTCGTGGGCTACTTCAACAGTCTTCGCGTGCTCGGTGGCGCCCGTATCCAGATCACCGACGACGTCCGCGAGCGGATCGGCATGCTGGCACGGGAGGGGGTGCCGCGTGAGTTGTCGCGCGAAATCGAGCTGACGAGCCGTGAGCCTTCGTCCGCGATCCCGGGCCACCTCGCTGCGCTGACGCGCGGGCTCCCGGACGAGGACACCCTCGACTACGTGTTGGCCACGAACATGATCTCGGTCGGCGTCGATGTCGACCGGCTGGGCCTGATGGCGGTGATGGGCCAGCCGCAGACGACGGCCGAGTACATCCAGGCGACGAGTCGCGTCGGACGGGCACACCCCGGGTTGGTGCTCACGCTCTACAACGCGGGACGTTCCCGGGATCGTTCCCACTACGAGAGCTTTGCCACGTACCACTCCGAGCTCTATCGCCAGGTCGAGTCGACGAGCGTCACGCCATTCAGCCCGCGGGCCCGGGACCGCGCCCTTCACGCCACGCTCATCGCGCTCGCGCGCACCGCGGTGCCCGCGCTTCGAGAGAACGCAGCGGCCGCCGACGTCGAGGACCACCTTCCCGTCCTCAGGTCGTTCGCGGCGCGTATGTCCGAACGGGCCGAACGCGTCGAGCCGGGGAGCGGCGAAGCGGTTCTCCGCGAGCTCGAGGCCGTGATCGGGCGTTGGGTCGCCCGAAGCCGCGAGGCGCCTCGGCTCGTATACGCGCACCCGTACGACAGGATCAATGCATTGCTGGCGTCCGCCGATGAGGCGGAGGGCGAAGGCATGCCTACGCCGAGCTCTCTGCGCGACGTCGATCGTGAGAGCCATCTCTACCTGGTGAGGATCTGATGCCCCCCAAGCTCAAGGGCAGCATCCGACGCAGCCAGCTGGTCACCACATACGGCGTCGGGGCCATCGTCCCGGTGGGTGACGAGGCGCTCATGGTCGCCGCGCCCGAGCGCTGGGACGTAAGCCATCCGGACTTGCATGAGCCGCGCCTGGAGCGCGAGCTGCGCGTCACGGGGTTCGTGCAGCCGCCGTCCAGCGACGACCGGCCGGATGTCCCTGTCGTGCGGTTCCCCACGTGGCAATCCTGCCCGAATTGCCAGCGCCTGGCCCGACATCGCGAGTTCACCCATTTTGACCTGAACACCTGTCCTGACTGCACGTACACCCTCGTGCCGTCGCGGTTCGTCATCGCGTGCGAAAGAGGGCACATCGACGACTTTCCCTACGACCGCTGGGTCCATGAGGGACCGCGCCCGGACGGTGGGCACCGACTGGAGATCAGCTCGACCGGCGCGACCGCCTCGTTGCGCGGCATCGTCATCTCATGCAGCTGCGGCGCCAGTCGGACGATGGAGCACGCGTTCGATCGGATGGCCCTGGCGAACGTGTCCACCTGCCAGGGACGTCGTCCATGGAAGACGTTCGACGGCGAGCCTTGCGACCGAATGCCGAGGACGCTGCAACGAGGCGCGTCCTCCGTCTGGTTCGCGCACACCCGTTCGGCTCTGTCGATCCCGCCGTGGTCGGAATCGGCGTCACGCGCACTCGACGGGCATTGGCCGACGCTCCGCTACGTCCCGGTCGAGGCCGTCGGGACGATCGTCGAACAGATGGGCCTCCCAGCGAAGACCGGCTTCACGAAGGAGGAGCTGCTGGCGATCTTCGCCGCCCGCAAGCAGGAAGAACAGGGGGAGGCCACGGGCGAGGTGAGCCTCCGCCGCGAAGAGTACGAGGCGCTTTCGCGTGGTCGCGTCGAGACGACGAAGGATGTGGACTTCGCGACGCGGCCCGGTACGGTGCCGACGACGCTCACCCCGTGGATCGAGCAGCTGCAGATCGTGACGCGTCTACGCGAGGTTCGCGCCCTGGCGGGCTTCTCGCGCATCAAGCCGCCGCAGCCGGGCCCTGGCGGCAACGTCGTGTCGCTCGCCGATGAGACGCTGGGTTGGCTTCCCGCCATGGAGGTGAAGGGCGAGGGCCTGTTCCTCAGGCTCTCGGAGGCGCGTCTTTCGACCTGGGCCACAAGCGAGCGAGTCCAGGCGAGGGCAGTACGCATCGCAGACGAGGCGCGCAGGCGCCACGATGAGTGGGGGACCACGCTCCAGCGGGATGTCTCCCCGTCCTTCCTCCTGCTACACGTCCTCGCGCACGCGCTGATCAACCAGCTGTCGCTGGACGTCGGCTACCCGGCGGGATCCTTGCGAGAACGGCTCTACGTCGAGGACGGGGCGCGTGGAGTGCTCGTCTACACCGCGACCAGCGACTCCGCCGGCAGCCTCGGCGGACTCATCTCGCAGGGCAATCCCGACCGCTTCGAGGGGCTCGTCCGTGACGGGGTGGAACGCTTCGCATGGTGCTCGGCGGATCCGGTGTGCATCGAGAGCGACGTCCGCGGGTCGGACGCGCTCAACCTGGCGGCCTGCCACAGCTGCGCCTTGCTGCCCGAGACGAGCTGCGACGAGATGAACCGATATCTGGATCGGGCGCTGCTGGTCGGGACGCCGTCCGAGCCTGAGATCGGGTTCTTCCACGGGATCTGACGACATGGCGCGCATGATCCCGCCGGTCTGGGATGACCGGAACGACAGCCGGGCCGAAGGCATCGTCTACCGCAAGCTCCGGGACGAGACGCCCGACGACTGGCTCGTCGTGCATTCGGTCGGGCTGGCCTCGCATCGCGACAAGCCGTGGGCCGAGATCGATTTCGTCGTCATCGGACCGTTCGGAGTGCTCTGTCTCGAGGTCAAGGGCGGGACGATCACCGTCGTCGAGGGGGCATGGGCGACGAACGGGAAGCCTCTGAAGGAGAGTCCGTTCCGGCAGGCGGGCACCGCGGCGGCAGCGCTGCACCACGCGTTGGCCGATCGCGTCCCTGCGCTCCGTCGCGCCATCGTGGGCCACGGGATCATGTTCCCGCAGGTGCGCTTCAAGGCTGCCGGGTCGGAGATCGACGAGCATCTGATCTACGACGATCGGGACCTCGCGATACCGGTCGACCGGTATCTCAGCCGTGTCGCGGACCATTGGGCCAAGTTCCATGGCAGGACAGGCGACCGTGGACGGCCGCTGTCGCGCTCCGAGCGGAGTGCGGTGCTGTCGTATGTCGCACCGTCGTTCCAGCTGGTGCCGACCTTGCGCGCGCGGCTCAATTCGGTGGAGGCGGAGCTCATCGAACTGACGGACAACCAGGCCAAGATCCTGCGCGGGATGTGGGAGCAGCACCGTGCCCTGATCCGGGGTGGCGCCGGAACCGGGAAGACGCTGCTCGCCGTGGAGGAGGCGAACCGGTTCGCCGCGAGCGGGATGAGGGTGCTGCTGCTTTGCCGGTCCGCCCCTCTCGCACGTCATTTGGCGGAACGCATGGAGGAGGCGGAGGTCGACGTCCGGTGCTACCGCGAACTGCTCGACGTGCTCGTCGACGATGCCGGCCGGCGGGGCAACATCCCCGACGCCGACGACCAGGACATCTTCGACATCTTCCTGCCGGAGGAGGCTTGCGCCGCGTTGCTGGACGGCGAGAAGCCAGACGCCTATGACGTGTTGGTCATGGACGAGGCACAGGATCTCCTCACCGAAAGCGCGCTCGACGTGCTTGAGCTCCTGCTGCGAGGCGGGCTGGAGCATGGTACTTGGCGGGTGTTCCTCGACCACAAGCAGAACATCTTCTCCGCGGTCGATCGCGCGCAGCTCGATCGACTGTCGGCGCACGCAACGACGCAATATCAGCTGTTCGAGAATTGTCGGAACACGCCGCAGATCAACACGACCACCTGCATGCTCGCCGCGGTCGCCCCGGACGAGGCCCCGGCGAACGCAGGGCCTGACGTCGAGACCCGCTTCGTGTTGGAGCGGCGCGAGCACGCCGATGCCGCGGCAACGCTCCTCGAGCGGTGGTGCCGGGAGGGTGTCGATCCGGCACAGGTGGTCGTGATCGCCACCGACGAGGGCATGGTTGATCGGCTGATCCGCAATTGGCCGGGAGACGCCCTCTCGGTCGGACGGCTGGACGAGGCAGGCACGAACGTGCGGGTGACCACGGCGGCGGAATTTAAGGGCCTGGAGGCCGTGGCCGTCGTCGTGGTAGGGCTCGGTGAGCTGACCGAGGTCGAGACGCTCCGGCAGGTCTACGTCGCCTGCTCCCGACCGCGAGCACTGCTCGGCGTCGTGCTCGACGAGGCCGCCCGAGGGGACTTCGAGACGCGAGCGGTCGAGTTCGCCCGGCGCCAGGCGGCTCCCGACGGTCAGGATGAAGGGCGTGAGCGGCTCCGGACGGACGCCCGCGACGCGGGCGTCTGATCACCGCCCGTCTGTCGCGTCCGAACCTCGCGTTCGATGTGGTCTGCCGCGGCGGTGACGTCCTCGTGCTCCCAGACGCGGATGACTGTCCAGCCGGCGGCATCGAGGAGGGCGTCGGTGCGGCGGTCGCGTTCGACGTTGCGTTCGAGCTTGTCGAGCCACCAGTCGCGATTGGAGGCGGGGATCGTGCCGTGCGCGGGGCAACGGTGCCAGAAGCAGCCGTCGACGAAGACTGCGACCTTCGCCGGGCCGAAGACGATGTCGGGTCGGGAGCGGACGTGGCGAACCGGGGCTCGGTTCACGCGATAGCGCAGGCCGCGTGTGTGCAGCGCGCGCCGGAGGGCGAGCTCGGGATCGGTCCCGGTCGTCCGCTGACGTTGCATCCGGGCGCTGACGGCGGTGCTTGAGGGCACGACGGCCACGGTGGTCATAGTGACAGCCGCCGTCCGCTCGGCCGCGCGGGTCCCGCCGGGACGATCTGCGTCGCCGGTCGCTGGTGACGGCTGACGCGGGTGAGCTCGACGATGATGGGGTGGGAGTAGCGGGAGGAGAACTGCTCGGGGTGAGGTCAAGACCGCCGTGCTCGGCTGGATCGGCACCGCCCGCGGGCCGCATCCTCAAGTCGCTGCCCGCCCCGCCGCCGCGAAGGCCGGCGAGCTCGACTCACGCCAGCGCTGTCAGGCGGCGCGACCGGCACCGAGATCGGAGCTGCCGCCGGCAGATCGCCGATCGGATCGTCTCCCAGCTGCCCGACATGGTCCGGCAACATGAGCTTCTCGATCTCCCGTAAGGCCGGTCCGGATGCTGTCCCGACCGCTCCGTCCCCCACGGCCCAGCCACCTGCTCAGCCCAGTTCGCCGCGGCCGCAGTCCAGTCAGCCGCAGCCCGGTGAGTCGTAGCAGCCTCCGGCGACCCGTCGGATCGTGGTGGACAACCGCGTCACCAGCGGGTCGACGCAGATGCGTGAGGACACCCCGGCGTACCTGTCGACGGGCATGCGCAACTTCTGCAAGCGGGACGGCTGTGCACTCGGCACCGACATGGGCTCGGGGAGGACGATCACCGCGGAATGCACCGTCATCGGCAACCGGACCACCAACGGCCAGGACAACAGCTCGATCGACGACGGCAACCCGGGCCTGTGTACCTCCACGCGCTGGTACGGCATCCGCTGGGGCGACGGGCAATTCGGCTACATCAGCGAGGGATGGATCCGCGCCGACTTCCGAAGCGGGCTCGGCCTGCGCGGCTGCTGAACCGACCAAGGCGCTCTTCGAACCAAGTTGTACGCCAACTGTCCATTAGGCCATGAGGAACCGTTTCATGGCCTAAACCCACGGGAATCCGCCCGAAGCCAGGGGTTACCGGCCCGACGACGCGCTCCGCGAAGTCGCTGCAAACCGCGGCCGCCACCAAGCCGAAAGGCGCCTCTGAAAATCGTGGTGTCCCCGGTTCGAGTCCGGGACTCGCCATGGACGGGAAGCCCTACATTTGCAGGGCTTTCGTCGTTGAAGCGAGGTCGTGCGGAGCGCGCTCCGACGGAGGGTGCAAACAGAAGTGCAAACAGCACCCCGCCGGAGATGGCGTGCCGGCGCGCCGTGATCGGATGATGGATGACGTCTCGATCCCGCTGCCGCCTGGCGTCATCGACCTCATCGCGGACAGGCGCTCCAAGCGGTCGCGTCGGCTCACAGGAGATCTATGTCCACACCTTCGCCCGAACCACTGCACCCCCACCGTCGGATGTTCGGGCCAACGCTACGCGACCGACAGCGACGACGTCACCTGCGAGAAGTCGCGCACGACGTCGTCCGCGTAGCTCGGGCCGGCCGAGAGCGCGACCTTCACGCCGCCCGCGTACGGACTCGCAGGACGACGTCCAGCCCAGCGCGGGACGTCGTGCTGATGTCCGGCTCGTCGGTTGCCCGTCAACGCCGGCCCACCGCGTACCCAAGCGGTCCGGTACGTCATCCGCCTGGAAGACGTGCTGCGTCAGGCCGTACCCGAGACCGAGAGCGGGTGGCTGGACTCATTCGGACGGGTCTTACGGGACACGGGATCACCTGTTCGCATCGAACCACCCGCAACCGGCCGGGTCCGTCCCAGCAGGCGTTCCCCCTGCGCGACGGTCTCGGAGCTCGATGAGTGATTCCATGTCGAGACGCGCCGGCCGGCTCCGCTCACCAGGTAAAGGGCCACGACAGACGCGGCCCACGACACCAGGAGACCACGATGCCCAAGTACCTGCTCCTCAAGCACTACCGCGGCGGCCCGGAGCCGCACCATCCCTTCCCCCCGATGGACCAGTGGGCGCCCGAGGACGTGGAGGCGCACATGGCCTTCCTCAAGCACGTCAGCGAGCTGCTGCAGGAGAACGGCGAGTACGTCGGCGCGCAGGCGCTCACGCCGGCGCGCACCTGGGTGCGCTACGGCGGCCCGGACGCGGCGCCGGTCACCACCGACGGCCCGCTGCCCGAGACCAGCGATCTCGTGGCGGGCTGGTACATGATCGACGTCGAGTCGCACGAGCGCGCGGTCGAGGTCGCGGCCTACGTCTCCTCCGAACCCGGCCCGGGCGGGGAGCCGCTGTATGAGTGGATCGACGTCCGGGAGATCATGTCCGGGGCGCCCTCGGGCGACTGACCCGGCGTGATCGGCGAGCCGACGCCACGGCTGGACGAGGGCGCGCTGCGCGGGTTCGGGCGGGACCTCATTCCGCGGGTGCTCGCGGGCCTGGTCCGGCGGGGCGAGGACTTCGATGGCGCCGAGGACGCGCTGCAGGAGGCGCTGCTGGAGGCGCTGCGGGTGTGGCCCGAGCACCCGCCGCGCGACCCCCGCGCGTGGCTGGCGGCGGTCGCGACCCGGCGGCTCGTCGACGCCCGCCGCAGCGAGGCCGCCCGTCACCGCCGCGAGGAGGCGACGCACGCCGAGCCGCGGGCGGGCGGGGCGGGCGGGTCCACATTCGAGGAGGGCGACGACACCCTCTTCCTGCTCTTCTGCTGTTGCCACCCCGACCTCGCGCCCGCCTCCCAGGTGGCGCTGACCCTGCGAGCCGTCGGCGGCCTGACCACCCGGGAGATCGCCGACGCCTTCTACGTGCCGGAGGCGACGATGGCGCAGCGGATCAGCCGGGCCAAGCGCACGCTTGCCGGCCCGCCCGCCCGCCGCCTGGACCAGCCCGGCGACCTCGCCGTCGTGCTGCGCGTGCTCTACCTCGTCTACGCGGCCGGCCACGCGGGCCGGGTCGACCTGGCCGGCGAGGCGATCCGGCTCGCCCGTCAACTCACCCTCGCCACCGAGGAGCCGGAGGCGCGCGGGCTGCTCGCGCTGATGCTCCTCAACCACGCCCGCCTCCCGGCGCGACTCGACCCAGAGGGTCGCATCGTCACGCTCGACCGGCAGGACCGCGGCCTGTGGGACGCCCGCGAGATCGCCGAGGGCGTGCGCGTCCTGCAGTCGGCGCTGGCCATTCAGCGGCCCGGCCGCTACCAGGTCGAGGCCGCCATCGCCGCCCTGCACGACGACGCGGCCAGCACCGAGGAGACCGACTGGCCGCAGATCCTCGACTGGTACGACGACCTCGTCGCCCTCACCGACGACCCAGTGCGCGAGGACCCCGCCGCGGTGCTCGGGCGCGCGGTGGCGGTCGGCCACGTCCTCGGCGCCGCCGCCGGGTTGCGCGAAACCGACCGGCTGCGCGAGGTGCTCGGCGAGCGGCACCGCTGGCACGCCGCCCGCGGCCACCTGCACGAGCTGGGCGGCGACCTCTCTGCCGCCGCCACGGCGTACGCGGATGCCGCCCGTCGGGCCACGGACGTCGCCGAGCGCGACCACCTGGTCCGTCAGGCCGCCCGCGCGCGGGCCGCCGAGCGGACCCAGCCATGACCCGATCGAGCCGAGCAACTCATCGCTGGTCTCTTCAGATCAATCGGCAGCGCGCTCCCACCAGGCGATCGGCAACCGAGAGACGCTGTAGCTGGGCCGTCGTATCGCTACCGTCAAGCGCATGACGATCCAACGCATGGAGCACGTGGGCATCGTGGTCGACGCCCTCGCGGCCGCGAGGGCGTTCTTCGTCGCGCTCGGGCTCAAGGCGCAGGGCGAGGGGCCGGTCGAGGGCGCGTGGTGGGGCTCGAGGGCGTCCGGGCGGAGATGCGATGGTGGAGACCCCGGACGGCCATGGACGGCTTGAGCCGCATCTGGCCCCCCGTCGTCTCGTACAAGTTGTTCATGACGCCCACCGGCGCGTCCGCCGTCATCGCCTCGTTGGTCTCGAAGAGCACATGGCCGAAATCGGCTGACGCGTCGGCGAAGAGGGGCAGGTAGAACGAGTTCGGGGCCGACGGGCCGCGGCGATCGCCGATGCGATGCGCGCGTCGGTCGCGCTGCGCGGCGTCGCGGGCTCGACCTTCGATCACGTCGCCCGCGGCGCGGGCGTGTCCCGCGGGTTGTTGCACTACTACTTCGCGTCCAAGGAGCGGCTGCTCGCCGAGGTCGTCAAGCGGGACACCGAGCTGCGGATGGCCGTCCTGGACGAGCAGCTCGCGGCAGTCGACAACGCGCATGACTTCATCGCGATGCTGCGCCGCACGCTCGACACGATGCTGCGCGACGACACCGAGTTCCTGACGCTGTCGTTCGAGGTCTTCACGCTCTCGCGCCGCAGCCCGGACATCGCCGCGGAGTTCACCGAGCTGATCCGCCGGACGCGCGAGCAGGTCGCGGCGGTGCTGGTGGCCAAGCAGCCGAAGGCGTCCTCGAGCTCCGCGCCGAGCCGGAGGCGATCGCCGAGATCCTCTTCCGCCTCGGCGACGGCCTCGTGCTCCGGATCCTCGGCGAGCCCGACCGCGACCACACCGCGACCGTGCGCGCGGGCACGCTCGCGGTCGCGGCGCTGATCGCCTGAGCGGCGCGCTTAGGTATGTCGGTGGGTCAGGTGCGCTCCGGGTCTGCCATCTGCTGGTCTGCTATGTCCCCCACCAGAGATAGGGTTGCGAGGCGATCGTGCTGGGCGAGGTGTAGTTGTAGATGATTCCGCCGCCGGTGGTCGGGTTCGTCAGCGTCGTGGCGCCGGTGGAGATTGGGCAACACCCTGCCATCGTCAGCGAGGGGAAGCCGAGGGAGAAGAACCCCGGGATGCTGGAAGAGGGGTTGGGGTTGGCGTGATCGGTCTCGATCGAGCCTGTCATGGTCGCGCAGGAGCTGCCGTTGACCTTGAGCGCGCACGAGACGCCGGTCAGATTCACATCCGTATGGTGGCCTGGTGCCGTAGCGGCGGTGTCAGGACCGCTCGAATACGCTCCGGGTGCCGTGTCTGTCCCGACGGCGCCGACGTTGCACGTGACCGTGACGTTGCCGTTGCAGCCCGTGAACGCAAGGGTGGCTGACGCGAATCCTGGCCACGGGTTCGGAGGCGTGGACACCGACGAGCTGACGGTGCCGCTCAAGGTGCTCCCTGTGCATGTGATGGTCGTGATCCCGACCGCGATGTTCACGGCGCTTGAACTGGTCGCCACATACACGATCGACCCAGGCGTGTGCCAAGCGTCTGCGGCGTTGGCGGCCGTGGGCGCCAGACCTGTGGCCGTGATTGCGCATGCGATCACGACGGACTTCCCGTACTTGAACATCTTGGACTCTTTCCGTGGGGGTGAGCCCTTCCGCGCAGAGGAGTAGACGCCGTCTGAACGGCGAGTACAACAGCCAACCGGCCGAACCGCTTAGCGCATCCATGCGATCTTCGGTGTCCGAGATTCTCACCGCACAGACCCTCGGACGCGGGCTGCGCCTGCCATTCGGCGCCTATACCGATTGGGAGCTGCTGGACACGCTCGAAGTCCTCGCGCGCGAGCGTTACGAGGACTTGCTGCGTAGGGCTCGGATCATCAACCAGGCGTCTATTGACCATCGGCCCCGCGCGGCTCCGCGACGTAACGCCCAGGGCGGTGAGGTGTCGGTCATCGAGACCGAACCAGTCGTGGTCAGCATCACCACAGCAGACGGCCCACCGCCTGAGCTTCCCGACACCGAGCCGGCCAGCGAGGGGCCCAGTGCGCTGCGCGAGCCAACGAACAAGACCCGCTCGCAGCCGCATGCGGTAGGTGTCGCCGGTGACCGAGAGGACGATGCGTGGTGCACGAGGCGGTCAAGGACGGCGGCGGCGACGGTGGTGTCTTCGAAGCGGTGGCCCCAGTCGGCGATGCCGCGGTGGTGGTCAGGACGATGGAGCCGTGCTCGTAGCGGCGGCTGATGACCTGGAAGACGTGGCTGGTGGTTTCGCCGGGCATAGGTAGGTAGCCGAGTTCGTCGACGATCAGCAACTGGGGTCCGGCCCAGAAGCGCTCAAGGCAGCTCAGGGCCGACCGGCCCAAGCTGCCATATCGGCACTGATGCGCAGACTCGCTCAGCAGCCCACCGAGTCGACGAAGCTGCTGCAGTAGTTCTGCAACATCCGGTGTCAATTCGCCTCTAACCATGCAAGTCTGCGACACCTAGGGTCTGAACGGATGCTATTTTTCGGGACGATCGAAGTCGCCAAACAGCAACACAAGCTCGATTTTTACAGCTAACGTCGCAAAACTGATGCACCTCGACGATCTTCTCACCGACGATGCCGTCCTCGCCGAGCTCGGCCATCGCATCGAGCGCCTGCGCCTGTCGCGCAACATCAGCCAGGCCGAGCTCGCCCGCCAGGCCGGCGTGAGCCGCGCGACGATCGTCCGCGTCGAGAACGGCAAGTCCGTCCAGATGTCGACGACGGTCAAGCTCTGGCGCGCGCTCGACCTGCTCGCTGCGATCGACGCCGCGCTGCCCGAACGCATCGAGTCGCCTATCGCCGCGCTGGAGCGCGAGCACCTGCGTCGCCGTCACGAACGCCAGCGCGCGACCGGTCGCCGCCCGGCCGGCCAGCGCCCCGCCGACCCCGCCACGCCGCTGCCAGTTTCGGGGGACACCAGTAGGCCCTTCACTTGGGGTGACGAGCGCTGACCAACGCCGCCGTCATGCTCTGGGGCACCCGGGTCGGGGCCGTGTCGATCGAGAGCGGCGACCCGTTCGCGACGTTCCAGTACGACCCGGCGTTCGTCCCGTCTGGCATCCAGCTCTCGCCGGTCCACATGCCGCTGCGCGCGGAGCCTTATCGCTTCACCCGGCTACCGGTGGATCCGTTCGACGGGCTCCCCGGTCTCCTCGCCGACGCGCTGCCCGACACCTGGGGGCGCGCGCTCGTCGACTCCTGGCTGGCCGCCGACGGCCGGTCGCCCGCCTCCTTCGACATCGTGGAACGCCTGTGTTACGTAGGCACTCGCGGCATGGGTGCCTTGGAGTTCCAGCCCTCGATAGAGCCCTCGACGCCGACCGGCCGCGACCTCCAACTCGACCGCCTCGTCGAGCTGGCCAGCGAAGCGCTGGCCCAGCGCGAGGCGTTCATCGCCGAGCTGGCCGAGAATCCCGAGGAGGAGGAGATGAAGGCGATCCTCGCGATCGGCACCTCCGCCGGCGGTGCGCGGCCGAAGGCGATCGTCGCCTTCAACCAGGCCACCGGCCAGGTCCGCTCCGGTCAGCTCGACGGCGAGCCTGGCTTCGAGCACTGGCTCCTGAAGTTCGACGGCGTCTCCAAGGCCGGCGACCATGGCCTGGTCGACCCGGAGGGGTGGGGCGCGATCGAGTACGCCTACTGGCGCATGGCCACGCGGGCCGGCGTCGAGATGAGCGAGTGCCGTTTGCTGCCCGAGAACGGCCGCCGGCACTTCATGACGCGGCGGTTCGACCGACCGCCGGGCGGCGACAAGCTGCACATGCAGACGCTCGCCGCGCTCGACCACGTCAGCTACCGCATGCCGGGGATCTACGGCTACGACCAGACGATGGTGCTGATGCGCGGCATCGGCATCTCTCTGCCCGAGATCGAGCAGCTCTTCCGGCGCATGGTCTTCAACATCGTCGCTCGCAATCAGGACGACCACGTCAAGAACGTCGCCTTCCTCATGGACCGGTCCGGTCGTTGGACGCTCGCGCCCGCCTACGACGTCACATGGGCCTGCGACCCGACCAACCAGTGGCTGCAGTCTCACCAGATGACGATCAACGGCAAGCGCGACCGCATCTCCGTCGCCGACCTGATCGCGATCGAGAAGCGCGTGGGCCTCAAGCGCGGCTCGGCCAAGCGCATCCTCGCCGAGGTCACCGACGCGGTCGCCACCTGGCCCGAGATCGCCGTCGAGGTCGATGTCGATCCCGACATGGCCCGCGACATCAACGCCTCGCTGCGCCTCAACCTCCAGCCGCGCTGACGGCCGCCGCTGTCCGACGGCCGTCAGCCCTCAGGCGGGCGATCAGGCGCGGCGCTTGTGCGCCGGGCCCTTGCTCTTCGCCTACGTCGCTCTTCGTCGCTCGCTTCGCTCTGGCGATCGAGACGGCGTGCTTGGCGGTCGCGCGCTTGACCGCCGCGGTGCCGGCGCAGGTGACCGTGACGGGGCCCTTGCCTCGGGCCGCGCTACCCCTGGTGAGCGAGCGCGGCAGCGTCAGCGTCGTACTCCAGCGGCCCTTGGCGACGGTGACCGTCTTCTTCATGGTGACTGTCGCGTGGCCGACTTTCTGGGCATAGGCAATGGTGACCTTGCCTTTGGCGCGCGAGCTGATCGTGCCGGCGACCGTCACCCTTGCGCCGTTCCGGGTGGCTTTCGAGACCTTCAGCGCGGCCGCGACGGCCGCGACGGCCGCCGGCAGCGCCCGCGGCGCCACCCCCGACCACCGATCAGGCTGCCGACGCCCATGAGCCCGCCTCGGTTGCCGTCGGCCTGCGGCATCGGTTGCGGATACCCGAGAAGCCCGCAGCGAGCGACACGCTCGTCATCGTGCTCCTCGCGGGCCCGATCGTTCCGTCGGGCGCGACGCGAGCGCCCGCGATCGAGAGGGTGCTCAGGCCCTCGAGCTGGAGCCAGCCGGCCAGCAGCGAGCCGTCCGGCGCGGCGCCGAGCCTGAGCGCCAACGAGACCAGCGTGGACGACGGGTTGCTCAGCGGCGCGGCGGCCGCGGTCGTCTGCCCCGGTGCGAAGCGGCTCAGCATCGCGGTCATCCCGAGCTGCCCGCCACTGGCTCGGGTCCACCCGAGCGAGACGGCGCCGTAGGGCCCGACGGCGAGACCGAGACCCACGCCGAAGCCGAGGCGGCCTCCCGACGAGACGTCGGCCGCCCCTGCGGCTCCGAAGGGCGCGCCGCCCACCAGCGCCCCGCAACAGCGGCGAGACGGACGCCTGCGATACGGGCGGGCGGGAAGCCGCCGGCACCCCCGTCATCGGGCACTACCCAGGCGACGGCCGGCGCCGCCGGCCGACGCCGAGCATCGGCGGACACGACCAAGCAGTCCGGCGATCCAGAGGCCTTGCTGCACAGATGTACATCCGCCTCACGGATGTATAACATCCGCCCGGAGGATGACGGACATCGGGGCACGACAGCTCGACGCGGTGCTGACGGCGCTCGGCGAGCAGCTTGCTGCCGCCGGCGAGACCGCTCACCTGGTGGTGATCGGCGGCAGCGGCCTGCTCGCGATCGACGCTATCTCGCGGAGCACTCGCGACGTGGACGTCGTCGCGCTGGAACGGCACGGACAGCTGGTGCCGGCCGATCCGCTGCCGGCGGCGGTGGCCGGCGCGGCGGCCCTTGTCGCCCGGGACCTCGGCCTGGAGCCGGGCTGGTTGAACCCCGGGCCGACCAGCCTCCTCGACCTCGGGCTGCCGGCCGGCCTCTCTGACCGGCTGATCCGTCGTGGCTACGGCTCGGCGTTGCGAGTGTCGGTCGCCTCCCGTATCGACCAGATCTTCTTCAAGCTCTACGCCGCGGCCGACCGGCGTGAGCCCCGCGACTTCGCCGACCTGCGGCAGCTCGAGCCGACCGCGGCCGGGCTTCGCGCGGGCGCGGACGCACAACATGCCCGGCCCCTTCGACGATGCGATCGCGCAGGCGCTCGCCGACCTTGGAGTCCAGGATGACGGCCGCAGCGTTTAGAGCCGAAGTCATCGCCGCCCTGCTGGAGCTGGCGTGGGAGCAGTGGTCACAAATGGGTGTGTCGGCGGCGCCCCCGGCGCATCGCGAGGAGCGTGCCGCCGACCCAGAGGCGCTGCTCTTGTTCACGTTGCACATCGGGCGCAGCGACCCGCGGCTCTTCGACGAGGTTCTCGACTGGTTGGCGCTCAACGCGCCGCTGGTGAGCGTCCAGCGGCTGCGCAACCTCTGCGCCGACCACGCCGACCGAGCGCTCGTCGATGCCGCGCTCGACTGGACGGCCGGCGCACGTCGGCGCCAGCCGCCGGCCAGCCGCGATCGGCGCGCTCGCGGTGACGGCGCGCTCGAGCCGCTGTTCCCCGGGCTCCCAACGCCAAGTGGTGAGCTCGACCCTGCGTTCTCGCGTCACGGCTTCGCACGGCAGCCCGTCAAGGCTTCCGGCAAGTCCCAGCCACCCCGCCTTCACGACCCGATCAGCTTCGCCTTTCGGCTGCGCCGGCTCCTTGGCGTCGGCGTGCGTGCCGAAGTGATGCGCACGCTCCTGACCATCCGCGCACCGCGACTCTCCAGCGCCATGATCACGGCCTCCGCCGGCTTCGCCCAACGCAACGTGCGCGAAGGCCTCACCCAACTCCACGACGCCGGCGTCATCGACGTCGTCCACGTCTCCGACGACCGCCACTACTCCGTTCGCCCGAGCGAGTGGGCAGCCCTGCTGCGCCTGCCCACCACTCCGGACCTGCCGTTTCACTACGACTGGATCCCCGCCTACCGAGCGTTGGCCCAGATCCTGCGCTGGCTGCAAGACCCCGGCATCGACGAGCTCTCCCCGTATCTTCGTGCCAGCCGCGCGCGGACGCTCGTGACCGACATCGAGGCCGACCTGCGCTACGTCGGCGTCCCCCGGGGTCTCTACGGCGCCCGCGGCGCGGACTTCTGGGACGAGTTCACCGCCATCGCGCAGGCGGCGATCCGCCATGCGCGCGCGATCGACTAGCGACGACGACAACGTCAGGTTCGAGGAGAGGCGCGCACGCCCCGCAGCCCGGGCTCGACAGCCAGAGCTCGGAGACCATGCCCGGCCGCGCGGCGCCTCATTTGGCCTTCACGCCGACGCGCCGGCCGGCCAGCGCTGGTCCAGCAGCTTGGCGAAGTTGCGCTTGCGCCGGTAGAGCTCGCGGACCTCGGCCACCAGCCGACGGTGCTCGTCGACAGCGCGCGCGGGCAGCGCCTGCTCGAGCTCGGCGAGCAGCTGCACCGCGTGCTCGTAGGCGCGGTTGTTGGTCGCGCCGACGGTCTGGCCGACGAGCTTGCTGTAGACGGCCACCGTGTCTTGCGGGCGATCCTTGGCGCGCGCGAGGGCCAGCCGGCGCCACAGCGACTCCGAGCAGCCGCCGGCCTGGGCCTCCTCCCACGCCGCGCCGACGTCGCTCCCAGAGGAAGATCTCCACCAACGTGGAGCGGTCCCGCCGCCCCCAACGCGGCGCCTTCGGCGAGGGTGCAACCGTGTCGCGCAGCTGGGCCAACGCCGCCTGGCGATGTTCCGGCCACGCGCCGAGCGCGTCGGCGTCGTGCTTGAGCGCCTGGTAGGCCTCCAGCGACGGCGTGTCGCGAAGCTGCTCCGCGCGCAGCGCGACGGCCTCCTCGAGCCGGCCGCCGGCGCGGTACGCGGTCGCGACGAAGTCGCGCAACGCCGGCTGGTGGTGCACGGCACGCGCGTCTAGGCCGCGCTGCGCCCACGCGAGCGCCTCGTCGGGCCACTGCGCCTCGACCAGCACCTCGACGACCTGCTGGTAGCCCCAGTCGTCGGTGAGATCGCGGGACTTGATCGCCACCAGCCGGTCGACATCCCCGGCCTGGCGGGCCATCTGCTCGGCCCAGGACTCCAGCAGCCACGCGCTCTCCTCGTCCTCGCCCTTGGCCCATGCCTTCTCGACGAGCTCGCCGAAGCGCGCCAGCCCTTCGGGCCCGAGGATCTCGGCGTAGCGCTGCGGCGCCTCGGAGAAGGTGTCCAGCTCGCTGGCCATGGCCATCGAGAACAGCCGCTCGGCCAGCGCGACCGGATCGACGTCCACGCCGGCGCAGGCCGCGAGGTGCAGCTCCTCCAGCCGCCCCAGCGCGTCCATCGTCCCGCCGTCGGAGTCGTCGACCTCCCCGACCGTCGCGTCCAGGAGCCCCGCGGCGTGCTCGCAGAGCTCGACGACCTCGCCCGAGTGCCCGTCCTCCAGCAGCTCAGCGATCGTGTCGATGGCGTCCTCGACGCCCTGGAAGAATCCCCACGCCTCCTGGTAGTCCACGTAACCGCGCACCCGCATCGCCCGATCCAAGAGCGCTCGGCACGCGCCCATGTCGACCGGACCATCCGCGGCCCGCAACGCCCGCGCGGCCAGCCGCTCGCCGAACCGCAGATCGACGCCGGCCTGCTCGACGACGAGATCCACCAGTCCGTCGACGCCGAGCCCGTGCAGGTACGCACGCAGCACCTGCTCCTCATCCGCACCATCATGGCCGCGCAGCCACCGCAGGCCGACCGCCACGCAGTGCTTGCAACACGCCCCGTCCTCCGCCGCCGGACACGAGCACGAGTGCTCCACACGCCCGCCGGTACCTACGCCAAGCCGCACCCGGTAGGCATGGGTGCCCTGCACCGTCGCCTCCACCACCTCCCCGGCCACCCGCAGCCCGGCCACCGCGCCATCGGCCGCGTACCCCAGCCCGCGCGCGAAGGACCGCGGGCCCGCCAGCCCCGCGAGGACCTCCTCGTCCAACACCTCCACCAACCTGATGCGACTCACCGTCTACCCCAACGCACACCGTCACGATGACACGGCACCCGGATCCACAGGGCCGCCGACACCCGCAGCGAGCCATCGGTCTCCGCTCGCGCGAGGGCGGTGGCAGGGTTGACGCACCCGCCCGCCGGGCACTGCGACGCCATGCGCTGGGATCGATCGGCGCTGAGCGTCTACGCGCCGCTTCAACCGAGCCTGATCGCCGCCTCGCCCTAGCCCGTTCCGAGCTGGCTCCCCACGTCGTGGTCATAGACGTAGATCGCCAGCCGCCCGAAGGTCTTCGTCGCGACCGGCCGGCCGAAGGCGGGCGAGGGTTCGGCGAGCTGGGTGTAGCCGGCGGGCGCATGGGCGATGATGAACGTGCGGGTGGCGGGCCGCGGCGTGTACCAGGACGAGATGGTGTGGAGCGGGAACCGGCACAGTGGCTGCGTCGTGCGACCCACGTTGGTGTACACCGGGTGGACGGCCAGCTTGCCGCGGCTGGCCCAGGTGAGAACCGGTGCGTCCTGGTACCCGGCGTAGCCGACGTGGAGGTCCTGGTCACGGAGCCAGCCCGCCGTCGCGGCAGCGTCCGGCCCGCTGGGCCCGCCGCCGAAGGTCTCTGCGCCCTCCACGACGTGGCGTCCAAGGGTCGCGATGGAGAAGCCGAGCACGCCGACCACCAGCACTCGACGCGCTCGTGGCATCGCGACGGCGAGCGCCGGAAGCACGGCTGCAAGCGCGAAGAACACGATCACGAGGTAGCGCGAGCTGCCTGCCTCCTGTGGCGCGCTGGTCAACATGAAGGACAACGCCGGCAGCGCGAACGCCAGGAGCCAGAACGTCACGAAGAGGACCTGGGAGCGCGCCGCCGGAGTCCCTCCGTCCCGTCCGACTCGCCCCTCGGCCAGCCCGCGCGTCCAGCGGATGGCCGCCACCGAGCCGACCAGCGCCGCCAGGATCACGGCCGAGCCAGTCATCGCGTCGATCAGGCCGCCGGCGTCGACCTGCTCGCCGAAGAAGCGGCCGCCACCGAGGTCGGCGAGCGCGTCGAGCAGCACCTCCAAATGCACGGGCGCATCACCGGAGCCGGCAAAGTGGAGGACGAAGGTCGGCAGCGGGACGACGTCCTGCTGATGCATGAGCGCCGTGAGCGCCTCGCCGCCCGCCACCGAGGCGACGGCGACACCCGTCGCGGCGATCGCAAGCCGCCGATAGACGCCGGTACCGGTCAGCCACCACACGAGCAAGGGCGCCAGGGCGAACGGCAGGATCCCCGTGACGAGCAGTAGCCGGTCGGTCGCGCCCGCGGCGGTGAACGCGGCCAGCACCGCCCCGCCGAGCACCAGTTGGCGCGTCGGCAGCGCCGGTCGCCGCGCAGCCACGACGAGGACGGCGCCAAGCACCACGGCATGCGTCACCGCCCCGCCGTGGGCGTCCAGCGTGAAGAGCACTGGCCGCATGCCGGAGCTCGTGACGGCCAACGCCGCAGCGGTCGCCGCCGCAGCCCACGGCCCGAACGTCCGCCAGCACGAACGCACGACGATCCCGATCGTCGCCACGCTGATGAGGAACGGCAGACCCTGCCACACCTGTCGGTGGCCCGGCAGCCACTCGGTGGCGCGCAGCATCCAGAGCGACTCGTACCACGGGTAGTTGCCCAGCGTGACGATGCGATCGTGCGGCGCGTCGCCGATCGCCGAGGCGATGACCGGCGCCGACGCGTAGTCGGGGTTCAGGTACAGGGCGGCGACCAGCTCGCGCGCCTGCACGGCGACGACCACGAGCCCGGCGAGCGCCACCAGCGCCATCGCGCAGCCGGACCAACCCAGGCCATGCGGCGGTCGATTCTGGCCTGCGCTCCGAACGGCGTCTCGGAGCCCACTGGCGGCGCGCGACGCGCGCGCGTTGATGGTGGAAATCGGCATGAATGATCCGCGGCGCCCGGGCCCGCCGGTGAATGGCGAGCACTGGCGACCAGCGCTAAGGCTGAACACGCCGCAGCGCGGCACGCTCACCCTATGCAACCGGCTGCCGGGTCGGCGTTCAGCCGGTTTCGGCCACGTCGCCTGGAGCGGCCGACGCCGTCGAGCCCCTACCGATCCGCGAACAGGATCGGCGCGAGGGTCCTCAGCTGGTCGGCGGCATCCTGGCGGCCTGCGGCAGCCGCCTCGGCGAGGGCCTCGATGCGTTCGAGGATCTCGACACCTTCGAGGACCCGTGCGTACAGAGGCTCCGACACGGCTTTGAGGATGCCCAACGCCATCGCCCTCTTGGCAGCGTCGTCGACCGGCGCCTGCGACCGGAGAGCAGCGAAGCGAGCTTCGGTGTAGGTGTAGTCCTTGGTCGGCTCTCCGAAGGTCGCCGCAACGAGGAGCCGGATCTCGGTATCGGCGTGGCTGGGATCGCCCAGGACGGCGAAGAACGATTCACACGCATCGTCCCGCGCGGCTTCGAGCGCCTGGTCGACGCGTTCGCACGCCTGGTGCTCCGCGCGCTCGCGGCGGTCCGCGAGGTCGGTGATCTTGGCGCTACCGCTTGTCCGCATCACGCCTCGCCGCCCCGGCAACGATCGATTGGACCTGCGGCGTGAGCCGCGCCAGCACCGGGTGGGGCTGCAGCGTGGCCCGTCGCCGCTGCTGCTGGTTGGTCGACATTCGCTCTGGTGCCTCCGATCGGCAGGTCTGGAACGTCAGTACCGAATGTCGACACGCGATGCGCGTTGCTATCAGCCCGACACTGCGAAGCAAGCCACATGGTGGCTGCGGCCTAAGGTAGTAAGTGCCTAGCCGTCGCCACAAGGCTCACAGTGAGGTGTTTCCACTGTGCGATGTTCCACTGTGGAGCATCGGCGCGGGTCCTCAGCGGCGCTGCTGATACAGGATGCGCCAGCCGCGAAGGACTGGGACAAGCGCCCTGGTCAGCGGACCACCAGCACGGCGCAGCTGACGGGTGCTCACCGCCATTGGCCCCGACGTCGCAGTGTCACTGCTGAGGTACATCGCGATCATCATCGCGACGATCAACGTGTGGCGCTGGCCATGTCGCAGCTGCGCGGCATCGCGTAGCGACTTGCTCATCAGCAGGGCGATGCGCCGCTGCGCGATCTGCGCGTTGGGGTAGTACGCGACCGCGCTCCAGCTACGGCTCTCGGCGTCCGCGACCTGATCGATGTAGCTGTCGAGCATCAGGCTGAGAGTCCCCACCCACGGGCAGTAGACGTCCAGCGCGGCGTGGAGGTCCTCGTCGGTGCTCGTCTCGTCCGCGGCGAGCGCGAGGAGCACGATCACCGCCAACAGCGAAGTCGCAGCTCCGGCCAGCTCGAACCAGCTCACATCGGGCGCCGACCCGAACTCGCGGTCGGCGAACGCTTCGAGCGCGTCGTCGCGCCGTCGCGGGTTCGGGTCATGGCAGAGCTCGAGGGCGTGGCCGCGTCGTGCCTCGCGGATGAGCAGCAGCCGAGCGTGCCGGTAGCGAGGTAGGTTCAGACATGCGCTGCGGCAGCGCAGCACGAGCTCGCGGAGGTAGCCGCCGTCGTCCTTCCATGGGTGGTCGGCGTAGTAGTCGTGGAGGGGCGCATCGACGTCGATGGCGTCGACGAGCGCGAGCATGAGGCTTCCGGCGCTGGCGCCGCGGTGCGCGGCGCCCCGCTCGCTTGCGTAGTCGAGGTAGTTGGAGATCGTCTGGTAGGCGACCAGGAGCGCAAGGAGCTCATCGTCTCGGCGCGACGGAAGCGTCCAGAAGAGCACGGCCCCGTCGACGTAGTAGCGCTTGTCGGCCAGCGACCCGACGGCGTCGGCGCGCAGGACAGGGTCAGGGATCTGCGCGGCTCGCGCCCGCCAGCGACGCACTTCGCGGCTGACGCCCGCCAGGCCCCAGCGTAGCTCGCGCGCGGCGCCTCCGCTGAGCGCTCGCACGCTGCCCAGGCTCAGTGGCGCTACACCCAGATCCGGGATGCTCGGGGCGGCTGGCGACGTGCAGGTATCGGGAGACATGAACCGAGTTCCACCTTTCTGACTGCGCTCGCCGGGCACCGGTCGACCTCTCCGGCGCATGCCGGTGCTCAGGCGGCGACGTGCTGGGACTAATCGTTGGTGCGAAGCGACGGCTGGATGCGTGCGACCAAGTAGCCGGGGACGGCCACGACGAGAAGGGCACTGGCGGTGACGAGCGCGAAGCTCATTGCGGAGACCTCGACGCGTACGCTCGCGACGACAGGGAACCCGCTGATCGCCTGAAGACCACGGCTGAACAGCACCTGCCCGAGCAGCGAGGTCACCGCACCGACCAGGCACCCGGTGCCAATGAGCACGCCGCTTTCGACGGCCAATGAGCGCCACATCACCGCCGTGCTGTGCCCATCGAGCTTCTGGCGCGCCACAGCGGAGCGCTGTTGCCAGAGCAGGCCGGCCATCGCGGCCGCCATTGCGATCACCGCGGCGATCAGCATCAGCGAGGAGATCTGGCGCAGCCGCGACAAGCCGCCGCGGCTCGCGGCCATCTCGCGACGCTCCCGTTGGGCGGCCGTCTCGACGCGCAGTGCTGAACCCGGCCCGAGGACCCGCTTAGCGGTCGCGAGTCCCTGTTCGGGCGTTACCCCGGGGTTGAGCGCCAGCTGGTACGCGCTGACCGCGCTGCTGCCCCACGCGCGCGCGTAGTCGTCGCTGTTGAGGAACACCGCACCGCCGGGCCAGCCGACGTTCGCGGTGATCGCAGCAAGGCGGAACGTCGTTGGCGAAGGCGAAGGGAGCGTGAAGCGTTGGCCGACGCGGACGTGCAGCGCGTCGGCGAGCACCCGCGACAGTGTCGCCCAACCGCCGGCACGGAACCGAGCGGTCGCGTCCTCGACGGAGCCGTCGAGGATCTGGGCGCCGGGGATCGGGCGCGCCGAGTCGGCGGCGGGCGCGTGAACCCATGTGCGGTTGCCGGCGACGTCGAGGAAGCTGCCGCGATAGACCGCGACGCGTCGGACGCCGGGCATCGCGGCAAGCCGACGGGTCTCCAGCGCCGGGACCGGGGAGACCACGAACAGATCACCGGGCCCGTGTGGCGCCGCCCACAGGTCGGTGACCTGGGCGTGATCGGCGGCCGAGCGGTCGAGCCCCGCCTGCAGGTTGACGCGGGCGCCCTGAAGCGCCGAGGCGCCGAGGACCGCCAGAGCGCCGATCGTGGCAATCGCCAACGACCGCAGCCGCCACGTCGGGGCCGCGACCTGCGGCAGGGCCAACTCGACCGACATCATCGTGCGGGGGACGCGACGGCTCAGCCAGCGACAAGCGACGTTCACCGCATCGAAGAGGCAGGGGAGCAGCAGGACGACGGCGAGCGTCAGTGCGATGAGACCTGCGAGCGCTGCGCGGGGCGCCGCGATCGTAATGACGATCGCGACCCCAAGCAGCATCACGCCGGTCAAGCTGACGAGACGACCAGGTGTCAGTGTGGCGGCGCGGGCGCGTCGCTCGGAGGCCGGTGACCGGACGGCCGGGCCCGCGCCAAGGACACCGCGCAACGGCGCGAGGACGCCGATGGCGGCGGCCAGCAGCCCTCCGGTGGCCGCGATCACGACGCTCGACCAGGTCACGACCCGCTCGTCGCCGATCGGGAACGCGCCTTCGAGGAACCCGACGTCCGCCGAGAACCCGCGGCGAGAGAGCACTTCGCCGAGCGCAAGGCCAAGCAGTACCGCGCAGGCGCCCAGCGCTAGCGCGTCGAGCAGCAGGATCCCGCCGATCTGGCGCGTCGTGAACCCGCTGCGCCGCAGGTCGACGGCCAGCGCGCGGCGCGCGGCGGCGGTCACGAGCATCGCGCACGCCGCGAAGATGAAGCCGACGAGTGCACTGAGCGTGCTGGAGATCATCGTCGCCTGCCTGGTCGGCTGCGATGTCTTTTCGAACAGGCGGGGCTCGTAGTCGGCGGCGCGCACGTCGAGCTTTCCCGCCGCAAGGCGCTCCATTTGGGCGCGGACGGTCGCCAGGCGGCCTGGCGCCGACTCCACGAGCACCCGCGAGACCCGGTGCTCGAGGCCCGCGAGTCTCTGCAGATAGGCGAGCGGCGCCAGGGCGATCGACGTGTCGGCCATCGGGCCGATGTCGCGGCGCCCGAGAACGATGATCCCGACCACCAGCGTCCGCCCGGCGATCTGGAGGCGTGTGAGGTCTCCGGTGTGCAGGCTGAGCGCGTCGGCGGTCGCCGTCGTCACCGCGACCGCCTCCTGTCGAGCGAGGTCGGCCGCGCTGAATCCCTGAACCAGCGACCCCTGCAACCGCACGATCCGCGGGTCGGACGCGTAGATCGTCACCGACCGTCGCCCGCCTGGGCCGACGAGGCTCGCCGGCGCCTGGAGGATCGGCGCCGCAACCCGCACGCCCGGGACCTCGCGGACGGCGCGATAGAGGCTGTCGGAGAAGCCGTCGGCGCCGCGCGCCACCAGCTGTAACTGGCTGTTGCCGACGACTCCGTGGTTGAGCTGCCGAACCGGCCCCGAGAGGCTGGTGTTGGCCACCAAGGCGGCATAGAGCAGCGCGACGCCGACGGCGATCCCTGCGACCGCCAACAACTCCTGGAACCAGCGACGGCGCAACCGCACCCGATACAGGACCAGGACGCTCCGCAGGCGCAGCCGCGAGGGCGGCGGCAGCGGCGGCAGCGGCTCCCAAGCAACCGTCACGGCGCGGTGGGCACAGGGATCGGCTGTTGCGCCCCGGGGGCGAGCGCGCCGTCGCGCAACGTGTAGAGCCGGTCGACGTATGCGGCCGCCTGCGGATCGTGGGTCACCAGCAGCGTGGCGATCTGGCGCTCGGTCGTGACCGTCCGCAGGAGCTCCAGGACCTCGCTGGTGCGCTCGCTGTCCAGCGCTCCGGTGGGCTCGTCCGCGAGCACGACTCGTGGCTCCGTGGAGAGCGCCCGGACGATCATCACCCGCTGCCGCTCGCCCATCGACATCTCATGGGGTCGGTGCTTGAGGCGCTCGCCCAGCCCGACCGCCTCGAGCATCTTCGCGACACGGCGATTCGCGGGCCCGACGCGCATGCCCAGTCCGTAGAGCTTGAGGGCGGCATTGGTCACCGCGTTGGCGCCCTCCAACAGGTCGATGGCCTGACTGATGAAGCCGAGCTCGCGCATGCGATAGGCGGCGGCCTCGCGCGACGACAGGCCGGTGACGTCGCGACCGTTGACATACACGCCACCGCTGTCGGGGGCGAGCACGGCAGCGGCGATCATGAGCAGCGTGCTCTTTCCCGAGCCGCTCGGCCCGAACAGCGCGACCAGCTCTCCGGGGTCGATCTGAAGCGACACGTCGTTGACCGCACGCACCGTCTCTACGCCGGTGCGGTACTCCTTGACGACGTCGCGGAACTCAAGCGTGGTCGAGGCAGCCGCCGGCATGGCTCGGGAGGACGACACGCGCGCGAAACCTAGCCTTGCTTCGCACGCCGCGCGAAGTCCAGGACCGTTGCGGCCTCCCGCGGCGGCCCGAGCAGGTGTCCGTCGACCAGCGACCAGACCGTCTCCACGCCTTGCAGGTCGGCCATGTCGGACGCCGACATCAGGACCGCGACACCGGTCGTCGCGGCGATCGAGCGCAGCAGATCGAGAAGCTCGCCGCGCTCGATCATGTCGAGCCCCGCGGTGGGGTCATCGATGAGCAACAGCCTGGGCTGGCAGACCACCGCCCGTGCGATGGCGGCGAGGATCCGCTCGCTGTCAGACAGATTCCGCCACGGCTCGCCGGCCACCGCGCCGACGCCGACGCGCTCCAACGCCTGCCGCGCGCGCTGCTCGGCGGCGCGACGGTCGACGTGGCGGATGAGCCCCAGCGCGACCCACGCTGCCACCGGAAGGTCGGGGACCGCTGGGCCCGCGCGTGTCGCCAAGCCGACCGCGCGGTGCAGCAACTCGCTGGTCTGCCGCGTCGTCAGGTCGGCAAGGTCACGGCCGTCGATGAGCACCCGCCCGCGATCGGGAGCGAGGACGCCGGCAGCGAGCTCGAGCAGCGTCGTCTTGCCGCCGCGGGCCTTGGCCCACACGCCGGCGACCTCGCCCGCGTGCACGTCCATCGAGGCGTCCCGCAGCACCTGCACCGGGCGCTGCCCGCGCCAGTAGCAGACCTCGACCGAGTCGAGTGACAGGACGAGCGTCACGGCCGTTGATACTCGGAGGCGAGTATGTGGAGCGTCTGCAGCTGTGCGTGAGCTTCGGCGAGCCACTGCGCGCGCGCCGACAGCTCGCGAAACTCCAGGGCCGACAAGGCCATCGCGCTCGCCGCGTCCCACGCATCGATGTGCCGGCGATCCGCGGGCGACGAGCCGAGGCGCTTCTGTGTCTGGGCGAGCGCGGCGACCACCCACTCGATCAGCGCCGAGAGGTCGTCGAGCGGCTGCGCCAGCGCGATGCGCAGCCGAAGCTCCTCTGTCGAAGCGGGAGGGTGAGCCAGCCACTTGTCGACGCGATCTCGACCTACTTCCGTGAGGCCGAACGTGAAGCGAGGGCGCTCGCCCGAACCGTGAGTGGGGGCCGGCCCGATGACCTCGATCGCGCCGGCGTCCGACAGGCGCTTGAGCGCCATGTACACCGACGAGCTCTGGACCGACTCCGGATCGGCGGACCAGCTCTGGAGCGTCTGCCACAGCGCATAGCCATGACTCGGCTCCCTGGCCAGCAGTCCCAACACGGCATCTTGGATCATCGCCACAGGCTCAACATCCTTCCGAGACGCAAACATACCTGTTTCGGTAGACCCGTGCCGGTGTTTTTGACGCGGTCGCAACCAGGCACGCAAAGAACGGTTGGCAGATGCATGCCGCACACTTCTTCGCGACCTCCCGACGTCCATTGCCCCGGAGGGTCGCGGCTTCATCCCTGGACACAATGTCATCGACTGTGCTAGTATTTTGTCCGTGGACGTTCCCGCCCTCATCAGCGTGCAGGAGGCGGCCCAGCAGCTGAACGTCTCGGCGATCACGGTACGTCACCACATCACGTCTGGGCGCCTTCCGGCGGTCAAGAGAGGCGGCGCCTGGTGGCTCGACGCGCGCGAGGTCGCCCGGATGCAGCGACAACCGCCCGGCGCCGGCCGGCCGTTGAACGACGAGATGGCCTGGGCCGTGATTCTGACCGCCTCCGGTGCATCCGAGCAGGCGGCGCGCATGGCCCGTCGCGACCGCTATGTCTCAAGGGTCAACGCCTGGGTGCGAGACCATCCACTCGCCGACTACGCGCCACGCCTCCGCGCTCGGGCTCAGATCGAGGAGTTCGACGGGCATCCGGCCGAAGTCGAACGTGTCGCCGCGCGCTCGGACGTGCTGCGCACCGGCATCTCGGCCGGCAGCGAGGTCGGGCTCATCGGAGGCTCCGGCGACGTGGAGGTCTACGCGCCGGCGAGCCGCCGCGAGGAGATCGTCGACGGCCACGCTCTCGACGCCGGCGCCGGCGCCGTTCGCATCCGCTGGGTCCGAGACGAGCTGTGGCCGATCATCGAGGAGGGCGGTGACCGGGGGCGAGCGCCGCGAGTCGCGGTATTGCTCGACCTGCTCGAAAGCGATGACGCGCGCGCCCGACGTGAGGCCCGCAAGGCGCTCGAGTCGTGATCGACATCGAGATCGATGTCAAGGACGAGGAGACCCGCGCACTGTGGAGCGCCGTCGGCGAGCTCGTGCCTGGCCCTCGTGAGCGATCCACGGGCGGTCGCAACCGAGCTGGGCCTGACCGAGCGCAAGTGGTTGCGCGCCGCCGAGAGTCAGATGGCACCCCGCGCCCCGAACGATGGTGTGGAACGCCGCTCACGACCTGTTCACCCGGTAGTCGATGAACGTCGCGAAGGGCGACTGCCGTACCCCGAGGTGCTCCAGGTCCAGCGACTGGGAGAAGCCCTCGAACAGCCGCTTGCCGCCGCCCAGCACGACCGGCGCGATGATGATGGTCAACTCGTCGATGATCCCGGCGGCGAGCGCTTGGCGGATGATCTCGGCTCCGCCCATCACGTGGACGTCCTTGCCGCCTGCGGCTTCGAGGGCACGCTCGACCGCCGCCTCGACCCCGGACACGAACGTGAACGCCCCGCCTTCGGGCTGTTCCTGCGGCCGGTGCGTCACGATGAAGAACGGCAGGCCCCACGGGTTCTCGTCGCCCCAGTGCCGCGCCGCCTCGTAGGTCCAGCGCCCGCCGACGACCGCGCCCACCCTCGCCGTGACGTCCGCCAGCCACGCCGCATCCTCGCCGGTCGCCTCCCCTCGTGCCTGGTCAGCGTAGGTCCATGGGCCACCGAACACCCAGTTGTGCAGCCGCTCGCCGCCGTCGCCAAGTCCTTTGCCGGGACCGTCGCCCGGCCCCGCGATGTATCCGTCGACCGACGTCGTGATCCCTGCGACGACCTTGGCCATCAGCCCTGACCTCTCCTCGAAGTACTACGCATCAGCGCATTACAGACCGCCCGACGCGGCGGAACTCATCGGGCCGCAGTCCGGCGCGTGATGGAGCAGGGCACCAGCGAGCAGCTCGTCGCGCTCGTCTCGGCTTGATCAGTCCGGGTAGACCGTGTTGGCCGGAGGTGGCTTTCGCGTGATGAGGTAGTTGGCGATGGCGTCGCGCGTGCGGCCGCCGCCGAGCCAGGACGAGGTATGACCGTCACCGTCGCGCGTGAGCAGCACGGCGCGCGGGATCTGGTCGCGCAGCTCCTGCGCCCACACGTACGGGGTCGACGGGTCGTGCGTCGAGGCCGCCACGAGGATCGGGGGAGCGCCATGCACCTCGGCCCTGTGCGGTGGGTTGGCGAGCGGGACCGGCCAGCGCATGCAGCCGAGAATCCCCAGCCACGCCTCGCTCGCGCCCTGGGTGTGCGGCGCGAGGACGCGACCCAACAGCGCCTTGGCCCTGAAGTCCGTGTAACTCACCACGTCCCGGGGATAGTCGCTGCAGTTGATCGACAGACCAGGGAACGGATCGTCGCGCGCGCTCTGAGCGAAGTGCGAGGAGAAGGAGCTCGCGTCGCCCTGCTCGGCCCGCGCCAGGGCGGTCGCGAAGTCATTCCACGTCGGGACGCCGATCGCCGGCACCCCGTCCTTGACCAAGAGCATGTTGAAGGCGTTCATCCGGAGCTCCCCGCCGGTGACCGCCGGGCGGCAGGAGCCGTCCGCGCACTCCGGCGCCGGAATCGGCTGCTGGTCGGCCTGCTGGACGAGGCTGTCGAACAGGCCCAGGACGTCGCGCCCGTTCAGCGCGCAGCTGCTCGTCTGAGAGCACCATGCCGCGAAGCGGTTCAGCGTGTCCTCGTAGCTGGCCGCCGCGTCCGAGAAGAGCGTGTTGATCGACGTCGAGTGGTTGGAGATCCCGTCGAGCGCCATGGCGCGGATGCGCTTGGGATAGCGCTCGGCGTACGAGAAGCCGAGATGCGCGCCGTAGGACAGCCCGAGGAAGTTCAGCTTCCCGTCGCCGAGCGCGCGGCGGAGCCGCTCCATGTCGCGCGCCGCGCTGTCGGTGTCGACGTGGCGCAGCAGCGGCCCCGTCATCCTGAGGCAGCTCCTGCCGAACGCGCCCGCCCACGCCGTCAGGTCCTGGAACTCCGCCGCCGTGCGGGGGAACAGCGAGACCGGCCGGTTGTAGGTGTCGGGCTTGCACCGAACCGGAGTGCTCGTACCGGTCCCGCGCGGGTCCATGCCGATCAGGTCGAAGCGCTGGTGCAGCGCCGGATGCCACAGGTGCCGGCCCGCGGCCTCCACGGCGACCACCTGGCTCCCCGGGCCGCCAGGCCCTCCGGGGTTGACGATGAGGCTCCCGACCCGGTGTGTCTGGTCCTGCGCCCGAAGCCGGTTGAAGCCGAGCGTGATCTTGGCGCCGCGCGGATGGCTGTAGTCCAACGGCACCGAGAGCTTCCCGCACTGCAAGCTCGCCGGCTGACCGCGCCCGCAGCCGTGCCACTGGATCGTTCCCTTCGCCCAGCCGGGCGCGGCGCTGACGAGCGCGAGGCAGCACGCAGCGAGGGCGGTGGCCGCGATCCTCCTCGTCACGGATGACCTGGCGACCTCTCGCGCTGCGTCCAACATCGCGGCCCCCTATGCGTTCCCTGGGTCCGTCGCAAGCTACGCGCGGCGCCACGGCGAAGCAAGCGAGCCGGGGACCCGCGGACGCTCTCGGCGTCACGCGGCCGCGGCCGTCTCCAGGCGGAGGTACGGACGCGGTTGGTAGCGGTAGAGCGTGCCGTCGTCGTCGACGAGGTAGCTCTCGGCGCCGATGCGATGGTGGTGCAGGATCACCCGTTCGCTGCGCTCGGCGACCTGTGCCAGCGCGTCGATGCTCGTGACGTCGATGACGGGCTGCGCCGGGTCGTGCATGATCGCCGCGATCGGGACGATGAGGTGTCCGTATCGAGCGCGGATCTGGCTGGAGAGATCCGTCGGCCGGCGGCGTTCGCGCAGCGCGACGAGCAGCGCGGCTCCCAGCGCCAGCATGAAGCCGACCACCCCGCTCCAGCGAGCGGTCCCGACGGCAAGGCCGTGGCCGCGCAGGCTGAGCCGGTTCGGGGTCCGGGCGATCGCCGCGACGCTCCCGCCGCGGCTGGGAGCGAAGCGCTCCGCCGCCCCGGGTGCGGAGGCCGCCGTGCCGGTGCCGGACCGCAGCTGCAGCGGATCGAGCTGGAAGGTCAGGGCCGGGTCGTACGTGGTGGCGAGCTTCTCGCCGGCGAGCGTGCCCTTGAGGCGCAGCCGAGGAACCACCTCGACGGTGAACGCCGCGCCCGACGGCGCACCGATGAGCGTCTCGACGCGGTGGATCAGCCTCTGCAGCCGGTCCAGGTCGAGGACGACCGAGGCGCTGCTCCTCGCTCCGGTGAACGGCGTAGGCGGCTGGAGCTGCATGGTCCGACTCCAGCCGGTCAGGCTGGTGAGCCGGACGAGGACCTCCTGCGTCCCGGAGAGCCTGCTCGGGGCGGCAGAGACGAGGCGGTAGGCGACTTTGAGGCGGACCTGTCGCACGAGCCGCAGGAAGATCGGGTCGCCCGTCCTGACGATCCCGCTCGGGTAGACCGCACCGGCAGGCGCGTCGGCGCGATAGGAGAACCGGATCTTGTGGGTGTAAAAGATCTTCTCGGCGACGGGGTTGGTCGCCGGGCGCGTCCACGCGAGCAGACCGAGGCCGAGGCAGACCACGGCGACCACGGCGCAGCCGGCCACCGCCATCTGCACGTTCGGGTTGCTGATCGTGCCGGGTCGGCGGGTCACCGACGACGCTCCTCGAGGACGGGATCGCGCATCGCCGCGACCGCGGCGGTGACGTCGCCGCCTTCGTGCGGGGGCGAGCAGCAGCAGGGCGACGCCGCCGCAGAGCAGGGAGGCGATGGTGGGGGTCCGGAGCCAGTCGAGCGCCGTGCCGCCGCGCGGGACGCGCATCCACAGCCTGCCGATGAGCTCGGCGCGGCGTGGGTGGACGGGGTCGACGAAGTCGTTGTTGTCGCCCTTGAAGACGTAGCGGTCGCCCTCCCGGGCGATGATGCGATGCAGCACGATGCTGTGCAGCACCGTGCTCCGGTAGGCGACGACCTGCCCGACGCGATACTCGGCAGCGGGTCGCACCAGCGCGAGATCGCCGGTGCGGAACCGCGGTTCCATGCTGATGCCGTGAGTGGTGACATATGTCGTCGCTCCGCCGAGCCCTGTCGGGCCCGCTACGAGCCAGGCGACTGCGAAGAGCAGGACGGCCACGCCCGTGACCAGGCGCGTGCGCAGGTGTCGCAAAGGTCCTCCTGCTCACTCTCAGTCGCCTGGCGACGCGGCGGTGGTGGGGACGGCCCGTCTCCGTCGACGGCCCGTCCCCGCTGCCAGCCGGGCTCGCCTAGCTGACCGCCACGTTGAACGTCGTCGCGCCCGCGGTGGGCTCGGGCGTGGTGAACGTGCAGACGACCGTCGTGCTCGGAGACGAGTAGGTGCCGGCCGCGCACGCCTCGAGGGCGTTGCTGTTGAAGCCGGCCTCCACCGTGTTGGCGCTGATGTCGCCGGTGAACACGAGGGTCGCGGCGGTGATGGTGCTGCCGTCAGCCGACCGGGTATAGGTCAGCGACGTAGCGGTCGCGCCGGTGATGTTCGACGTGCCGAAGCCCATCGTGGTGTCCGGGATCGTGTTGCTTGCGGTGAACGCCGCACCACCGGCGGCGAGCGCGCCGATGACGATGAGTGCGACGAGAATGCTCCTGGGCTTGTTCCTCATGGGTTCCCCTTCCGTAGGTCGCCCGGGTCAGGCGGTTGTCGTTGGCACCCCAGGTCATCGGCCGCAGACGCCGATGTTTGACCTTTGTGCTGGACAACTCGCCATTTGTCGTCGTTTGGGCGTCAGGTGGCGGTCCCCGCAGAACAGCGATCGATCGACGCCGCAGCCGGCATGCAGCCAGATGGCTCTGGCACGCTGAGCAGTGTTGGCGCCACACTGCTTCCGCTGCTGATACACCGCCATGACGGGCATGCGGACACGCCGGACGGTCGTTTCTACGACTCGCGGGGACGATGGCTCCGCTAGGAGGCTCATATGTCTCACAGGTTCCTGAAGGTGCTGGTGTTGGGGGCAACGGTCGTCTCGGCGCTGGCGTCGGCATCGACCGCGTCCGCGGTCAACTGGTCGAGTAACGGGTCGGCGTCGCCGGGAACGGCGTTCAACGCGACCGCTCCGGCGTCCAAGCTGGAGATCCACGTCGCGATCCCGTCGCATCTCGTCGGCGTGACGTGCACGGCGACGACGGCGACCGGACGGCTCATCGGCACGGCCGGACCGAGCAACGCGGGGACGTGGAGCGACGTCGCTACTGTGCGACCGACCTTCTCCGGCTGCACGGCGGCCGGTCAGTCGGCTGTCGTGGTGTGCTCCGAGGGGCATTTCGATGCGGTCTCACAGGCCTCGAACGTCGTGACGGGCAACATCCGGGGGATCAGCTGCACGATCACGGCCTTGGGCTGTGTGATCAGCGTGACGGCCAACCTCACGGGCAACACGTACAACAACACGTCGAGCGTGCTGACGGTCAACGGGATGTCCGGCATCACCGCGAGCTGGACCAACTCGGCGGCATGCCGGACGCTCATGGGCACGACGAGCGGTGGCTGTGCCTCGGCTACTTTCGGCACGACCACCAGCCCGCCCGCCGCGCTGGGCTTCACGGTGACCTCGTCGTTCAAGCCGAACATCCAGCACAACTGAACCGGACCGGACGGAAGCGGTCGTGAGGGCCCGCCACAGGGCCCTCACGCACGCCAGCGCCCGCTGACCCCTCAGCCCGCCGCCGGAGCCAGCGCCAGCACCCGTGCGGGGCTGCCGGTGCCGTCCACGAGCCGCAGCGGCGCGACGATCACGATCGCGCCGGTCGGCGGCAGCTCGGCGAGGTTGGCCAGCTGGGTCACGCCGTACTTGCCGGCACCGAGGAAGAAGCCGTGGACCGGGAACGGCGGGTCGAAGCCGCCCGCCGAGCCGGCGTCGGTCCCGACCGTCTCGACGCCGATGCCCACGATCGGGGTCTCCTGCGCCAGCCACCGCGCGCACTCGGCGTCCGGGCCCGGCGTGCGCGAGCGGCCGTCCTGCACGTTGAGGAACGCGTCCTGGTCGTCGGCCCGCGCGTCCCAGCCGGTGCGCAGCAGCAGCCAGCCGCCAACGGGCAGCGGGCCGTGCTCGGCCACGAAGGCGCGGACGTCCTCGACCGTCAGCAGGTAGTCGGGATCGGCGGCGGCCTCGGCGGACTTGTCGATGACGACCGCGGGGCCGACGAGGCGCTCCACCGGCACGCTCGCGACGTCGTCGCCCTCCCGGCCGGTGATCCAGTGGATCGGCGCGTCGAAGTGCGTCCCCGTGTGCTCGCCGAGCTCGAGGACGCTCCACGCCCACGCCGGGCCGGCGTCGTCGTAGCGGCTCAGGTCGCGGCGGCTCAGCGGCGGCGTGTTGGCGAACGGCTCGGGCAGCTGGAGCACGGGCGTGCGCTCGCTCAGCGGCTGGGTGAGGTCGACGATGCGGACCGCGCCGGACGCGAGCGCCCCGGCGATCTCACCGAGCAGGTTCAGCGACTGTGGGTTGGAGGACATGGCATCTCCTGGAGGTTGCGGGGCATGGGCTTCAGTGGCCGCGGAAGGCCTCTTCGAGCCACTCCGCGCAGACGTCGGGATCGATCTTCGCGTCCAGGACCAGCGGCCGGTCGCGGTGGACGAGCCAGTCGCGGACGCCGTCGAGGTCGGCGAGCGTGCGCGCGGTCAGGCCGCGGCAGCCGGCGGCCTCGGCGAGCGCCGCGAAGTCCGTCGCGGGGAACTGCGCGAGGTCGACGGCTTGGCCCTGCGGGCGGAAGTGATGGACCTCGGCGCCGTAGGCGGCATCGTCGTAGACCACCACGAGCAGCGGGAGTCCGAGGCGGCCGAGCGTCTCGAGCTCGGGCAGCGCCATGAGCAAGCCGCCGTCGCCGAGCGCGGCGACCGTGAGGCGGTCCGGCCGCGCGATGGCCGCCCCGATGGCGTTGCCCAGGCCGAGGCCGACGCACTGGAACGCCTGCGGGAAGACGAAGCCCGCGGCGTCGGGGACGCGCAGGTACATCGAAGGCCAGCCCATGAAGTGGCCGGAGTCGACGACGACCGTCCGCTCGGCGGGCAGCATGTCGTCCAGCGCGATGCTGAGCGAGCGCGGGTCGAGGACGTCGCCGCGCGCCGCGTCGTCGTAGGGCTCGTCGCGCCATCGCCCGCCCGCGATCGCGGCGGCGACCTCGGGTGTGCGCCGGCCGTCTCGTGGCCCGGTGGCGTCCAGGAGCGCCGCCGCCGTGGCGGCCGCGTCGCCGACGACGCCGAGCGCCACGGGGCGATGGATGCCGATCGCCTCGGGCTCGAGATCGACCTGTACCACTTGGGCCTGCGGGTGCAGCAGGGTCCCGTGCCGGGTCGTCCACTGGTTCAGCGCGGCGCCGAACGCGAGCACGACGTCGGACTCCTGCAGCAGCCGTGCCGCCACCGGCGAGGAGAAGCCGCCGGAGATCCCGACGGCGAACGGATCGCCGTCGAAGAGCCCGTTGGCGACGGCCGACGTGGCGAGGATCGCGCCGGTCCGCTCCGCCAGCTCGCGCAGCAGCGGGCCCGCGCCGGCCAGCGCCGCGCCGCGACCGGCGATGATCGCGGGCCGCTGCGCGCCGGCCAACAGCGCGGCGGCGCGCGCGACCGCGTCGGGCGCGGGAGAGGGCGCGTCGAGCGGCGGCCCGACGGTGGCCGCGTCCGCCGCAGGCACCTCCATCGCCTGGACGTCCAGCGGCAGCATCAGCACCACGGCGCGCCGTTCCGAGCGCGCCCGGTGCACGGCACGCGCCACGTCGGCGACCGCCGTCGCCGGTCCGTGCACCCGCTCGGGCACGGCGCCGACCGCGGCGACCAGCGCGTCCTGCTCGATGCGGAAGTTCGAGTACCGCTGGGCGGCCGGCGTGTCGGCCGCCAGGACGAGCAGCGGCGTCCGGCTCTTCGCCGCCTCCGTCAGACCGGTGATCGTGTTGGTCAAGCCCGGCCCTTGGTGCACGCTGCACGCGGCGAGCCGCGCGCTCACGCGCGCGTAGCCGTCGGCCATGCAGACCGCGCCGCCCTCGTGACGGGCCGCGCAGAACGACGCGCCCGCGTCGCGCATCGCGTTGGTGTAGGCGAGGTTGCCGCTGCCCATGACGCCGAACACGACGTCGACCCCCAGCGCGACGAGCGTCCTCCCCACGGCCTCCGACACCAGCATGGGCGCCAGCCTACCCCCGCGTGGCCGGGGCGGCGGCCGCCGCTCAGGCCACGTCGTCGTCCAGCGGCGCCTCCGGCTCCGCCGGATCGTCGAGCTGGACCTCGCGGTCGTCGAGGTCTGTCGGCTCGTGGTCGGGCGTCCGCTCCGCCGCGCCCGACAGCGCCTCCTCGGGCTCGGGACGGTCGACGTCCGGAACGTCGCGGGGATGCTCGGTCATCGTCTCGTCCTCCTCGGTCGCCGGGCCTGTCGATCGAGTCCTACCCGGCGCGTGTCGCGCCATCACGGTCGCAGCCGGTTGGCTCTGGCGCTCGTGCCCGGCGAGCACGACAGTCGCCCCTCTGCCATGACGCTGTCGCACGACGCCGAACGCCGCATCGTGACCTTCGTCCCACCGCTGGTGGTCGCGCTGCTGGCGCTGCCGTTCGTCCTGCGCCAGAACGCGTGGTGGGAGTGGGCGACGGCGTACTGGCTCTTGGAACGACAGACGGAGTACGTCTCGGCCCACGGGGTCCCGACGTTCTTCCTGCACACGAACCAGGGGACGTTCTACGCGTTCTACGTGTTCTACGGCGGGTTCACCTACTCCGTCCTGGCCTACCCCGCCGTGTTGCTCGGCGCCTGGACCGTCTTCGCCGCAACCACGGTCGCCATGTTCGTGGCCGGGTACCTGGGGATCTGGTGGACGGCGCGCAACCTCGGCCTCTCGGCCCGGCTGGCCGTGCTGCCGGCGGCCGTGTACGCCACGACGCCATACGTGCTCAGCGCCCTCTACGGTCGCGGCGCCTGGGCGGAGCTCGTCGCCGTGGGCGGCGCCGCCGTCATGCTCGGAGCGGTCACCGCGCTGCTGTGGCGCCCTGACCGCGGCCGCGCCAAGCCGCTCGCAGGGCTCGTCGGCGCCGGGGCGATCGTCGCCGGCACGCACAACCTGACGCTGCTCATGGGCGCCGTCTGCCTCCCGATGATGGTGGCGGCGCTCCTGCCGCTGGCGCCGCGCTCGGGCGGGATCGGCGCAATGGTGCGCACGCTGGCCCGCGGCCTGGCGGCGATTGCGCTCGGCGTCGGGCTCACCGGAGCCTGGCTCGTCCCGAACCTCTGGCTGGGACCGGACACACTCATCGCCGCCGCCGCGGGCAACGAGGATGTCCTCCGGGAGAACGCTTCCCTGCTCACCGTCTCCAACGCGCTGTCGCCGTGGCCGACCGTGCCGGCCGAGCTGCGCGGCACGTTCTGGCTCTTCGTCCAGCCTCCGGTGCTCGCGATGCTGTGGGCGCTGGCCGCCCTGTCGACCGTCGCGTGGACGCGACGCCGGGCCCCCGATCGCACCCTCGTCGCGGCGGCGGCGCTGGTCGCCCTCGGCACCGGGCTGCTGCTGCTCGTGGTCGATCCGCTGTGGTGGCTGAGCTTCCCGCGTCTCGTGAAGGCCATCCAGGTTCCCGTGCGGCTCGTGCCCTACCTCGCGATGGTCGTCGCCCTGGGCGTCGCCGTGGCGCTGGCGACCATCGCACGCGGTCGCGCCCGGCGTGCGCTCATCGGCGGCCTCGTCGCGATCGTCGCGATGCAGCTCGCCATGGCGGCCTACATCGTCACGGCGACCGAGCCGGCCGCGACGCTGCCGGTGCCGGTTGAGCGCCGCGCGGACGTCCGCGCCGACGGGGAGCCGGCGAGCTTCTCCACCCCCGGCCTCATGGCGCCGGGACAGTTCCGCGTCGTCCGCCGTCCGACCGGGCCCCAGCCGCGCACCGCACCTGTCGTGGCGTCCGCCGACGACCCCTTGACCTCGAGCACCGTCACGTTGCGGGGCGACGCCAAGGTCGGGGAGCACCTTGCGACCGGCGTCGTGTGGTCGCCTCTGGTCCGGATCGACGGCGACGCCCGCATCGCCGGTCGCCGGCCGAACGGCGCGGTCATCGTGACCGTCACGCACACCGACGCTTCGGGGCGCTGGAGCGCCACCGCGCGGTCGCGCTGCACCACGTGCCTGAGCGCGGTGACCGGCGATGCGCCGTGGCAACTGCTGGCCGGGCGGATGCTGACGCTGCTGAGCGCGCTGGCCCTCGCGACCTGGGCTGCCACCGGGCTCCGGCGGCGTCGCCGGACGCGCCGTCGCGCGACCGCCGGGCCGATCGTGGCCTCCGCTGAAGCGCCCGACCACCAGCAGGTGCCGACCGTCTGAACCGCCTCACCGCAGTGATCCGGTCGTCCAATGCCCTTGCTTTCGCACACGTGTTGCTCATAGGTTCTCCCCGGCGCTTCTAGACGCCGTAATCCAGAGTCTCCCGGGAGGAGAACCCATATGTCCCACGTCCTTCGCCGCCGGTTGGTCACCGCGGCCCTCACCGCGTCCTCGGTCGCGCTCGTCGCCACGCCGGTGGTCGACGCCAAGACGAAGCCGCTCTCCAAGGCAGAGCGCGCGCAGAACACCGCGATCAAGAAGGCCGCCAAGAGCGCCACGAGCGCTGGCAAGAGCGCGAAGTCCGCGGCCAAGAGCGCCGCGAAGGGCATCGCCGACGCGAAGGCCGCGGCCGGCAAGGCCGACGCCGCCCAGGGTGGCGTCAACGGCATCGTCGCCCAGGTCCCGTCGGTGCTCGACGGTCTGACGAAGCTCGCCGCGGGCCTGCAGCAGGCGGCTGACGGCCTGACGAAGCTGGGTGCCAACGCCGCCGCGCAGGAGTACGGCGTGGTGAAGGTGCAGCTGGGGACGACCGACGTTCCCGGCGCGATCCTGACGTCCTCCGACATCCCGGACGACTCGAACGCGGCGGTCGTCACCGGCACGATGATCGTGCCCGTTCCCCACGGTACGCCCACCGTCCCGGTCCGCCTGCTCGCGGGCGTGCGCTCCGGCGAGTCCGACGGCACCGGCGCCGACAACCCGGTGGCCTCCGCGGGCATCGTGTCGATGATCGTCGCCGACCCGCTCGCCCTCCCGCTCGGCGGAGGCAACGGCCCCGGGCCCCTCCTGGGCACGCCGATCACCTCGGCGCCGAACGCCGCCGCCGGCGGCGCGCCGGTTTACCCGATCCCGAACAAGGCGCCCCGCGTGGACGCGACGCCGAACCCGTTCTCGTTCCCGAGCGACCTGGCGATCGACCTGACCGACTCCGCGACGCTCTACAACCTGAGCGGCGGCGGCTCCGGCCCGTTCACGGTCTCCAACCCGGGCGGCACCGACGCGCTCGTCACCGTCACCGTCACCGTCCGCTTCAACGACTTGACCGCATCCGCCACGGACGTCACGGCCTAGGGGAACGCTGGCCCAGAGGGCCAGGTTCCCTTGCGGGTCTTCGCCCAGAGGGCGAAACCCGCGGCGGATGAGGGACCCACGCTCCTCGTCACCGCACTGCCCCACGCGTCCTCGGGCACGGGCTCTCGCAGCCCGTGCCCGGTCGCGCGCCACGTACGATCACGTCCGTGACCCCGTGGCCTCCACCGTCGGCCTTCGAGCTGCCGCCCGACGGCTACCGCGCCGTCGTCGGCGAGTCGTTTCACCAGGACGCGCTGGCCGCCACCGTCGCGCTGACGCAGCCCGGCGAGGAAGGGCGCCCGATGTTCCGGGCGGTGCTCGTCGCCGAGCCCGAGAACCCGTACGACCCCAATGCCATCGCGATCCACTCCGCGGCCGGGAAGGTCGGCCACCTGTCACGAGGCGAGGCGCTCGACTACGCGCCCGTGATGGCCGCGCTCGCCGAGCACGGCTACACCGCGGGCAGCTGCGACGCCTTCCTCAACGGCGGCCCGGCGGAGGGCAAGAGCTTCGGCGTCGTGCTCCGGCTCTCGCCGCCCACAGACTGCGTCCTCGAGATCCGCGCCTCGGCACGCTGACCGCTAGTCCCGCGTGGCCCACTACCGCCGCAACCGCACCAGGTTGCTGCGCACGGTGCGCCCGGCGCCGTTGGTCGCCGTGAACCGCACGCTCACGCGATCGGAGACCTTCCGGCCGCGCGCCATCCGTCGCGCCGCGGCGCGCGTGACCTTCAGCGACAGCCGCACCGTCTGGCCCTTGCGCACCTTGCGCTTCACCGTCCCCAGCCGGCCGGCGGCGCCCCGCGCGACGATCCGCCCCGCCACCGCAGCCTTCACGGTGAGCGCGACGCGCCCGCCCGCGGCCCGCGCCCGTCCCAGCTTCGGCGCCTTGGGGCACGGCGTCTGCAGTGCCGTGGTCACGTTGCGAGCCTTGCCGTTCTGCCCGGTGGCGGCGACCACCGCCTTCTGCGCTCCCGAGCAGACGTCGCGCTTGGTCGTGACGACCAGGATCCCGTGCCTGCCGCCCTCGAGCACCATGCGGAAGCTCGACACCGCGGCGTCCGGGATCGCGTCGAACGTCGTCACCAGGCGAGACCTGGCGTCGACCGCGGTCGACGCGCGCAGGTCGAGCGCGATCTCGCCGCGCAACAGCACCAACAACGTCGGCAGCGTCCGGATCGCGCGCCCGGCCTTGTCGAAGCGCACGCCCTTGACGAAGTAGACCTTGCCGGTCAACGGCTGGTCCAGCAGCGGCGTGACCGCCGTCGCCCGGCCGATCACCGAGCTCTCCGGGCAGCTGCCGCGGAGGCCGTCGGCGTACTCGCACAGCGCGCGTGCGTTGTCGGGATCCAGCGCCAGGCTCAGCGGCAGCGTGACCTTCACCTGCCTGATGTTCGCCTCGCCGCCCTTCTGCACCATCTTGGCGTCGACGCCCGGATGCCTGCCGTCGACCGTCTCCTTGGGGCCGGTCAGCCCGATCGTCGTGGTCGGGGTGAACGCCAGGGCCTGGCAGTCGGCCGGCGCGAACGGCGAGGAGCCGGACGCCGTGAGCCCGCCCGCCGACACGAACGACCCCGTGATCTCCAGGGGCGCGCAGCTCGTCGGGTTGCGCATGGCGTCGGGGCGGTCGATCGTCACGCGGACGCTGCGCACCAGCAGCGGGATGCCGTCGAGGATCGTCGGCAGCGGATCGCTGACGACCCGCACGTGGGCGTCGGTCCGGTCCAGCTGGACCGACGCGCGCACCACGACGAGGCCCAGATCGAACGGCCCCGCCACCGCCGGCACGACGACCGACAGCCCGTACGGGCCGCCGGCGTACGGGCCGGTGAGGTAGACGCGGCCCTCGAGGGCGAACGGCGCCGGCCCCGCGCCGGCCGTGACCGCGACCGAGCCGACGCGGCTCGCCTCGGGGCACGTCCCCGCGGCCGCCTGTGCATCGCCGCAGAGCGGGATCCCCGCCGGCTTGGCCAGCAGCCCCGGCGGCAGCGACACGTCGATCCGCGACAGCACCTGGTCGGCGTCGCCACGCGCGACGCTCACCCCGAACGACCCCGGGCTCGACCCCGCGCGCGCGTCCGACGGCGCCGCGGAGAACGACGGGGCGAACCCGGTCGCGCCCGGGCACCCTGCGTCCACGGCGAACGAGCTCTCCGACACCACGGTCTGCCCGCCCCACGACGTCATCGTCGCGCGCGCGGTGTACGTCCCGCACGTCGGCGGGTTGACCAGCGGCGCGCGATCGCCGCCGCGCAGCGCGACGCGCACGAGGCTCACCGGCACCTGCGGGTTGTCGGTGAACGTCGTGGTCAGCCGGCCGGTCGACGGGTCGGCCTTGACGTGGCCCACGAGCCGCACCGAGACGCCGTAGCGCGGGGACTCGGCGTCGAGGAACAGCCGGTACTCGTCGCCCGAGAGCGGGTCGCCGCTCAGCGGCTGCCCGAGGTACACCTTGCCGGTCAGCGCGTGCGCCGGCAGCACCGGCGTCTCGATCGCCACGTCGCCGATCGCCGACGCCGCCGGACACGCGACCGGGCGGGTCGTGCCCTTGCCGAGCTGCTCGTCGGTGCAGCCCTCCAGGCCCGTGGCCGCCGACGGGTTGATGGACATGCCCTCCGGCAGGACGACCTCCGCGTCACGCAGCGTCGCCGAGTTCGGCTTGTCCTTGCCGTCCGGGTTCTGCGGCAGGTTGACGTCGATCGTCACGCCCGCGGGCGCACCCGCCTGCCGCGTGTCGGTCGTCGTGGAGATCGTTGGTGCGAACGGCAGCGCCTCGCAGCCCGTCACGCCGACGGGCGTCGTCGCGCTGTAGGCCAGGTGGTTGCCGGGGTCCTGGTAGGAATCGACGTGCAGGTACGTCGTCTGCGGCCCGGAGCACCCGCTCGGCAGCGTGATGAACGTGCCGTCGCCGGCCCGGCCGTCGAAGACCAGCCGCGAGGAGACCAGGGGCACCGAGTTGGGAAGGTCGCGGATCGTGAAGGACTCGTGGTAGTCGCCGTCCCAGGCGACGCCGCCCTCGAGGTAGATCACGTCACCGGTGGCCGGGACCGCGAACCCGAACAGCGCGGGCATGCCGGGCGGCTGCTCCATGTTGTAGACCGGCGCGATGACCAGCGCGGGCAGCGCCGGGGAGGCCGCCCGGGTGTAGTTGGTGCCCACGCGGCTGGCGGCCGGGCAGAGGCCGGCCTGCAGCTGCGCGGCGGTGCAGTGGGGCGCGGCCTCCGGGTTGACGCTCAGCCCGGGGGGCAGGTCGACGCGTACGTCCTTGACGTTGCCGTCGGGCGTCCCGAGCAACCCGGTGGTGTTGAACGAGAAGTCCGTGATGCCGAACGGCGGATGGCCCGCCGCCTGCTGGAACCAGTAGTCCGGCGTCGAGTCGCGCGTGCACTGCGGCGCGGGCTCGGTGTTCTTCGTGCAGGTGCCCGCATCGAAGTGGTCGACCCCGAACGCGGCGTGGGCCGCCGGCGCGGCGATCCCCACCGTGGCGGCACAGAGCAGGGCGCACAGCGTCCCCCGCACCGAAAGCTGGATGCTCATCCGATCCTCCCGCGGACCAGGCCTCCCGGACCGGCCCCGTTGACGAACCCGAATCAGGAGCTTTGCACACAGATTCGTGTGCGCGCGCCGGTTGGCAGGGGATGCCCTCCCGCGGGCAGAGCATCGCGACTAGGGTCGCTCACCATGCCCGGATCCTCAGCACCAGCGTCACCTCGACCGCCCGGACCTCCGGACCCGGGCACCCAGCCCGTGGGCTGGCGTCAGCACGCCTACGAAGCGTACTTCCGCTTGAGGGCACTCCTCGCTCCGGCGGCCTTTGCGGCGATGTGCCGCGGGCTACGGGTGATCTCACGGCTCGGAGCCCCGACCTTCCTCAAGATGCTCGCCCGGCCCCAATGGCTCTTCGCGACGCACGTGGCCATCCCACACCGTCCGGTGACCTTCACCGCGCCCGGCGACTCCGAGCAGGACGACCTCGAGCTCTGCCAGCGGATCATCGACGCGTACGGGCGGGCTCACGAGGGCTACGGCGACCTGTCGGCGATCTGGACGGGCAAGATCGGCCGGTACTCCTCGGGGCTTGATGCGGCGCTCCTCGGCCGGGACCCCGAAGTCGTCGGAGAGCAGCTGCGGTGGCTGTTTCGCCGCTCGTTCCTCTGCGGGATCTCCACACCCATCGACTACGAGGACCGCGCCGTCCCCCGGACGTGGTCACTCATGACGTACGACAGCCTGGTCTCCCTCGCCGAAGCCGTCGGGGCGATCCGTGCCGAGAACCCGGAGCAGGGGCTCGCAGGCCGTGCGTTCGTCGAGGGGATCGACCGCCTGCCCGGTCGCATCGAGGAACGCATCGGCGTCTCGCTGGACTTCCCGCGGGTCGGCGCGCCGTACGGCATCCTCATCGGCGACCGGCTCATCATCCGCGAGACGGGGAGGCACGTCCATGCAGCGATCCGCCTCCACGAGGTGGTCCGTACCCACCTGCCCGGCCCGCCGCCGGAGCCGGGCGTGCGCATCGTCGAGATCGGAGGTGGCTTCGGCGGCGTGGCGATGTGGTACCTCCGGCTGCTGGCCGATCGCCCTGGCAGCTACACGATCGTCGACCTCCCGCTGATGAACGCCTTCCAGGCGTACTTCCTCGGGCGGATCTACGGGCCGGACGCGATCGAGCTGTTCGGCGAGGAGCACAGCGCCGGCGCACGCGTCCGGGTCGTTCCGCCGCAATGGCTGCAAGGCGGCGACGCACGGGCCGACATCGTGTTCAACCAGGACAGCATGCCCGAGATGACCGAGACCGCCGCACGAAGCTACCTCGCGTGGATGGACGAAAACGTCACGGGCCTGTTCGTCAGCTGCAACCAGGAGGTCGGAGACCAGGACGGCCTCCCGACCCAGCTCGTCGTGAGCGAGATGGCCGGTGACTACGAACGGATCGAGCGCTTCGCGCGGCAGCCGTCCTGGACCCGGCGCGGCTACGTGGAGGAGGTGTACGGCGTCGGGATCAGGACGGCGTAGGAGGATCCGCCGCCTCGTCGGTCTCGGCGAGCGCCGCCTGCGCGTCCTCGTGGCTGGTGTGCACGTTGAGCTGGCGGTCGACGTGCGTGAGCTCGATGAGCTCGGCGGCCGGGCTGCCGTCGGGCGCGATGACGGCCATGCCGCGCCCCTGGCGCCCCAGGCGCTGGTCGGCCTGGACGAGCGCGCCGAGGGCCGCCGAGTCGATGAACGACACGGTCGTGAGGTCGAGGATCAGGTCACCTCCGTCGACGCCCGCGCCCACGTGGGCGCTGAGCCGCTCACCGAGCGAGCGGGACGCGTGAAGGTCCAGCTCCCCCGTGAGGATCGTGACCGCGGGCGGACGCTTCATGATCGCGCGGGTCGTCCGGTCAGCGCCCGCGGCGCCGGATGCCGATGCCGCCACCGGTGAGCAGGAGGATCAACAGGATGATGAGCAGGACGGTGATCATGGGCAGCTCCTGAGGCGGTCGGGATGACCGCGGCCACGCCATCATGCCCATACCCGAGCGAGACGAACCCCGGTTCGCTGCGTCGCTTCCGTCGCGGCGCTCGGCGGCGCCGACTAGGCGACCGCTGAGCCGCCGCCCTCGACGGGCGGCTCCGCGCTCCAGGGGAAGTCGATCCAGCGATCGGTCCGGCGCCACACGTAGTCGCACTTCACCAGCGACTGCGGCTTCTCGTAGAGGACGGCGGTGCGGACCTCGGCGACCTTGCCCGCGCAGAAGTCCTGGACGACCTCGAGCGTGCGGCCGGTGTCGGCGACGTCGTCGACGATCAGCATCTGCGCGTGCTCGAGGTCGATCAGCTCGGGCGCCGGAGGGAGGACCATCGGGACCTCCAGGCGCTCGTCGACGTCGGTGTAGAACTCGACGTTCATGGCGCAGGAGTTCTTCACGCCCAACGCGTAGGCCACGGCGCCACCGGGCAGCAGTCCGCCGCGCGCGATCGCGAGCACGATGTCGGGCTTGTAGCCGCTGGCGACGACCTCGTGCGCCAGATGCCTCGCGGCCACCCCGAGTTGGTCCCACGCCATGACCTCGCGGTCGGTGGGAACGGCAGTGGTGTCGGGCGCGGCCTCCATCGATGCAGCGTAGCCCGCGGCGCGACGAACCGGCCGATGAGACCGACCGGCTCCTGGGGCGGCGAGACCCTTGAGCGCCTCATCTGGCAACGCTGCGCGACCACCATGCAAAAGACAATACTCTGCACACGCCTCAGTGTTTTATGATCCAGCCCCAGGGCGACGGTCCAGTGATGGAGCGGTAGGACAGCAGCCGCGATCAATCGCCGCCTGCACAGGAGGAATTGCCAGCGATGAGCAAGCGCAACGCGCCGCAGGTCCGCCTTGGCCGTGCCGTCAAGAGCGTCCGCCATGGACGGGGACTGACGCAGGAGCAGGTATCGGCGGGATCCGGACTCCATCCCACCTACATCTCCGACATCGAGCGGGGCGTTCGCAACCCGGGCTGGGACGCGGTGACGCGCCTCGCGCTGGGCATCGGCGTGTCGGTCCAGGAGATCGCGCGCAGGTACGAGGAGCAGGGCTGATCGCCCGGCGCCGGGTGGGCCGCCGCTCCAGGCGACAGCCCACCCCGGTCACAGCCGGTCGAGACGGCGTCAGCTGGCCGCCACCGCTGCCGCGCCGGCCAGCTTGCTGGTGCCCTGCTGGATGGCCGTGTTCTTGCCGGCGGCGGCCGGCAGGCCCTGCTTGAGGTTGACGGCTGCCGTCACCAGCAGCTTGTCGACCAGCGTCGTTCCGCAGTTGCTCGCCGCCGGCGCGGCGAACGCGTTGTCGACCAGCTTCACGCCGGCGTCGGTCGTGATCGTGTAGTCATCGTTGAACGAGATCGTGCCGGCGGTGCCGCTGATCGGCGTATTCGGCCCAGGCGGCGACGTCGTTCCCGTCGTCAGGTGCAACGTGATCGGGTCGCTGGCCGAGCCGATGTAGCAGTCAGGACCCAGGAACGGGTTCTCCAGATGCACGCGAATCGGGAGCCCCACGGCCGTGCCGTCCTCGGCGAAGAGGCTGTTCAGATCGAACGTGACCGGACCGACGAGCTCCGCCGTGGCGTAAACGTCGTTGACCGCGGCGACGGCGTCGTTGAACGCGGAGATCAGCGCCCCGGTGAAGCCGCCCGTGTCCATCAGCCCCAGCAGGCCGCCCGGGACCTCCAGCTTCGTCTTCGAGAGCGTGTCGGCGCCCACGGCGTCGTAGAACGTCGTCGAGCCCGAGGCGGCGTCCGGGATGCCGCCCTGCAACACGATCGGCGTCGCCGACGTGATCGGGACGGTCCCGCTACCAAGCGTGAACGACCCTGAGTCGGTCACCGAGTACACACACGACGCAACGGCGGGGTTGGTGTACGGGCAGTACTTGAACTGCGCATAGTCGCCGGAAGGGTCGGCGACGGCGGACGATGCCGCGACCGACAGGCCGACGGCCGCAACGGCCGCGACCGCCAGGCCGCGGAGGGACTGCTTCATGAGAGCTCCTCTCGGAGGGACAGGATTTAGAGACACGATCGCGATTCTCACGGCGATTTCCATAGGTGATGGGTGGAGCGCTGGGCCAATTGGCCGAGTAACCAGCCGGAAACGACGAGGAGGTCACCGCGAACGATGACCTCCTCATACCCACTATCGGCTCTGTTTGACCGCAGGTCCTTCGTACGGCTAGGGGATGCTCGCCACGACGGCGGCCTTGCCGCCCAGCTTCGTGGTTCCCTGCTGAATGGCCGTGTTCTTGCCGGCGGCGGCCGGCAGGCCCTCCTTGAGGTTGACGGCCGGCGTGACCAGCAGCCTGTCCAGGAACGTGATGCCGCAGTTGCTCGCCGCGGGGGCGGCGAACGCGTTGTCGACCAGCTTGATGCCGGCGGCCGTGCTGATGGTGAAGTCATCGTTGAACGTGATCGACCCGGCCGTGCCGGAGATCGGCGTGTTCGGCCCGGGCGGCGACGTCGTGCCGGTCGTCAGATGCAGCGACACCGGGTTGCTCGTGGAGCCGACGTAGCAGCTCGAACCCAGGAACGGGTTCTCCAGATGCACCCGGATCGGCAACGCCACCGCCGTGCCGGACTCGGCGAACACGCTGTTGAGGTCGAACGTGACCGGACCCACGAGCTCCGCGGTCGCGTAGACGTCGTTCTCCGCCGCCACCGCGTTGTTGAACAGGGTGATCAGCGCGCCGCCGAGCCCGCCTGTGTCGACCAGGCCGAGCAGACCGCCCGGCACCTTCAGCTTGGTCTTCGAGAGCGTGTCGGCCCCGACGGCGTCGTAGAACGTCGTCGAGCCCGACGCGGCGTCAGGAATGCCACCCTGCAACACGATCGGCGTCGCCGACGTGATCGGAACGGTCGCGTTGCCCAGCGTGAACGACCCCGAGTCGGTCACCGAGTACACACACGACGCCACCGCCGGGTTGGTGTACGGGCAGTGCTTGAACTGCGCGTAGTCCCCCGTGGGGTCCGCAGCCATCGCCGGAGCGGCGCTGCCCACGGCCGCCACGGCCAAGACCGCGGCGGCCAGGAACGGCCGCAGAGACTTCTTCATGATTGCTCCTCCTGAATTGGACGGACGAGCCGCTAGACGACCACGTTTCCGGCTCCGATAGCCATAGGTGATCGGTCTACATCGTGGGAAACCCGAGTCGCGCTCCACCCGATCGGAGCGCGTACGACCACGAGGGGGCCACCGCACGCGGTGACCCCCTCGAAGAGCCCAGCCTCGCCGATCGGATCAGGACGAGGCGGCGGGTCGCATCGACTACGGGATGCTGGCGACGACGGCGTCCTTGCTGCCGAGCTTCGTCTCGCCCTGCATGATCGCTGCGTTCTTGCCGGCGGCGGCCGGCAGGCCCTCCTTGAGATTCACGGCAGGCGTGACCAGGAGCTTGTCCAGGAACGTGTTGCCGCAGTTGCTCGCCGCGGGTGCGGCGAACGCGTTGTCGACCAGCTTGATGCCGGCCGCGGTGGAGATGGTGAACGCGTCGTTGAACGAGACCGCACCAGCCGTGCCGGTGATCGGCGTGTTCGGCCCCGGAGGCGCCGTCGTCCCTGTCGTCAGCTTCAGCAGCACCGGCTGCGACGGCGATCCGATGTAGCAGCCGGACCCGAGGAACGGGTTCTCGAGATGGACGCGGAGCGGGAGCGTCACGGCGATGCCGTCCTCAGCGAACACGTTGTTGAGGTTGAACGAGCCGGCGCCGACGATCTCGGCCGTCGCATAGACGTCGTTGACCGACGCCACCGCGTTGTTGAACAGCGTGATCAGCGCGCCACCAAACCCGCCGGTGTCGACGAGGCCCAGCAGACCACCCGGGACCTGCAGCTTGGTCTTCGACAGCGTGTCGGCACCAACGGCCGGGTAGAACGCCGTCGAACCGGAAGCTGCGTCCGGGATGCCACCCTGGAGCGTGATCGGGTTGGACGCTGGGATCGGCACGGTGGCGTTGCCGAGCTTGAACGAGCCGGACGTCGTCTTGGACACGATGCACGAGACGACCGCCGGGTTCGTGTACGGGCAGTACTTGAACTGCGCGTAGTCCCCGGTGGGATCGGCAGCCATGGCCGGAGCGGCGCTGCCAAGCGCCGCACCGGCAAAGACGGCAGCGGCCAGCAACGGCCGCAGTGACTTCCTCATCTGAACTCTCCTCCTGAGAATTGGACGGAGTGTCAACTAAAACACAATACCGTCTCGAAAGCTAGTGCTATTCCAGACTTCAGAGCGTTCAGACGTGCGAAGGCCGCCACCGTGGGGTGCTTCTGGACCCCACGGTGGCCCTGCAGATGGGTCTACTACTTCTTCGAGGCGCGGCTGAGGGACGCGGTCATGGCCTTCGACTTCTTCGACCCGGCCGGCGTGAACGTGACCTTGACCTTCGTGGGCCGGTGACGGCGCCCGGCCTTCGTGAGCTTGGCCGTGATCGACGCGACGGTCGACTTGGTCACCTTGCGGGTGGTCTTGGTGATGCCCGCCCCGCTGACGCTGACCTTCCCTGCTCCGAGGCCGCCCACGCGCACCGTGAGCGCCGTCTTGGTCAGCGACGAGCTCAGCACCCTCAACGTGCACGCCGACGTGCCCATGTAGATCGAGCCGTCGGCCTGCTTGTTGTTCTGCCCGTCGATCTCGCGGTTGGCGACCTGCGAGGCCTTGCAGATGTCAGCATTCGACACCGCCAGGATGCCGTGCTTGCCGCCATCGATGTTGAGCTGGAAGCCCGACACCGGGGCGTCGGGGATGTTGTCGAACGTCGTCACGAGCTGGTTCTTCACCACCGAGCTCGATGCCCGGATGATCAGCGAGACCCCGCTGCCCTTCAGCGGGATCGCCAGCGTCGGCAGCGTCCTGATCGCCGCACCCGTCTTCTTGTCGAAGCGGACGTTCTTGACGAAGTACACCGGGCCCGTGAGCGGTTCGTCGAGGATCGGGGTCCTCGCCGTCGCGGTCCCGACGATGCTGCCCTTCGGGCATGTCGGCTCCGCCTTCTGGCCGTCGGCGAACTCGCACAGCGCCTGGGCGTTGTCGGGGTCGAGCGCCAGAGACAGGGGCAGCTTGACGCTCACCTTCTTCAGGTTCGACTGCCCGCCCAGCTGCGTGAGCGTGGCCTTGACCCCAGGATGCTTGCCATCGGTCGTCTGACCCTTGCCGGTCAGGTCGATCGCCAGCTTGGGCGACAACGCCAGAGCGGCACAGTCACCGACCTGGAACCGCGACGCGACGTTGGCGACGGAGCCCTCGGCGCTGAAGATGGCCGCCGAGATGACGCTGGGCGCGCACGACGTCGGGTTGAGCATGAAGCCGGGCCTGTCCACGATGATGCTGACCTGCCGGAGGCGCAGCGGGATGCCCTCCACGATCGTCGGCAGCGGATCGGACTTCACGGTGACGTGGGCGTCCACGGGATCGATGAACAGCGCCGCCCGCACGACAACGGTGCCGAGGTCGAACGGACCCGCCTGCGCCGGCACAAGCACGCTGAGGCTGAACGGGGCGCCCTTGTACGGCCCGCTGAGGTACACGGCGGTCGGCGCCTTGCCGGCCTCCGGGATCTTCATCGGGGTGGATCCGGGCCCGGCCAGGGCCTCCGTGTAGCCGATCCGCGAGGCCGCCGGGCAGCTGCCCGTCGCGGCCTGGTCCTCGGGGCAGCGCGGCACGCTCGCGACGTTGCCGACGAGGCCGGCCGGCAGGGTGACGTCGAGGCCGCCGAGCGTCTGCTCGCCGTCCTTGCGGGAGAACGTCAGCGTGAACGGCGAGTAGGCGCCGGCGACCGGGTTGCCGGCACCGGCCGCGAACGCCGGTGCGAAGCCGCGCGGACCGCAGCCCTCGTCGATCACCATCGGGGTGTCGAGCGAGACCGGCGTGTCCGACGCCCACGACGTGAACTCGGCATGGGTGTTGTACGTGCCGCACGCCGTCGGGGTGGCCAGCGACGCCTTCGACCCGCCGCGGAACGCGAGGTGCAGGTTCGTGAACGGCAGCTGTGGGTTGTTGTCGAACGTCGCCACAAGCCGGCCCGTCTTGGGGTCGGGATCGACCCGGCCGGGGAGCTTGAGCAGGACGCCCGGCCCCTTGGCGACCAGGTAGAGCGCCAGCAGTGAGCGAAACGGGTTGTCGTTCTGCTTGGCGAGGATCACGTCGCCCTGGATCGGATCGTCAAGCAGGGGCGTGTCGATCGTGATCGTCCCGATCTTGGACGAGCTCGGGCACGTGACCGGGGCATCGGTCCCGATCCCGATCTGCGACGGGGCGCACGCGCCGAGTCCGGCCGCCGACGACGGCGACACCGACATGCCCTCCGGCAACGTAACGACGGCCTTGCGTAGGTGCGCGGTCGCCAGCCCGTACGGCTCGTCGCTCTGCGGGATCGTGATGTCGACGTTGAGCCCGGTGGGAGCGTCGGTCTCGTGCGAGAGCGGCTGAACCGTCATCGAGGGATCGAAGGGCAGGCGGTCGCAGCCCTCCATGACGAACGGGGTGCCGTCGAAGTCGCGGTCGAACGACGCGGTCGCGAAGACCCCTCGGTTCTGCCACGTATCCACCTCGGCGGACGTCACCGCGGCATTGCCGTCACACGATGTCGCATTGGTCAGGAACGGCCGACGAGGCGCGTCACTTGGGTGCGGCGGATTCCCGATGACGTTGTCGTTGCTCATGGAATCGCCGACGAACCGGTCGAGATCGTGGCTCGGGTCGGCCGGCACCGCCCACAGCTCGACCCTGGTCCCGGTCATCTTGATGCCCTCCGAGACCGACGGGGCGGTCGCGCTGATGCCGTAGTCGGTGGACCGGACCCTCGGCACGATCCTGACGGTCACACCGGCGAGGTTGAACGCGAACAGCCCGGGCAGATCGGGCGGCCGTTCCATGTTGTACAGCGCAACCCTGAGGCCTTCCGTGTCGTTGGGTTGGGTGAAGACCCGGACGATCCCGATCTGCGCCGCCTGTGGGCAGACCGACGATTGGCCGACCCCATTGAACGTTCCCCCGACGAGCTCTGCGTTCGTGCACGTGGCTGCGGCGCGCGGGTTGCCGACGACCCCGGGGGGAAGATCCACGGTGATCGTCTTGGCGGTGGCCACAGGAACCAATGCCGGCGTCGCCGGGAATCTGAACTCGGTCGTCAGGTCGGCGTGGGCACCGGCCTGACGCGAAAACTCGCCATTGATCGAGGCCGAACCGCCAAAGCTCGTGATCTCGAAGGCCGCGTTCGCGACCGGTGCCGCGAGCGCCGTGGCAGCCAGGACCGCCACCGACGAGGCAACGGCTGCTCCGATGAACTGCGTCATGCGCGTGAACCGGGCCATCGTGGTCCTCTCCTTGTCAACCAGCGACGTCATCGTGCGCTCGTCTTCGGGGTGTTCGAGTGCACGGCTCGGTGAGCCCTGCTGGATGCTCGGGCGGTCGGCGCTTTGAGCTTGATCGTCACCGTGGCAACGGATGCGGTGCCACTCGGCGGGGTGTAGCCGACACGGACCTTGAGGCTCATGGTCCGGGCCGCTCTCAGCTTCCGCTGGCCGCTGGCCGACAGGGACACCTTCACCTTGTAGGTCGCGGCCTTCGTCGCGGTCTTCGTCGCCTTCCTCAGGTTGGCGCCCGACGCCGTGATGCGTCCCTTGGCGGGAACCCTCACCGAGATCGTGAAGGCCGTGCCCTGCACGGTCCGCTTGGTCGCCGACACCTTCACCTTCGCCAACGCCTTGCCGGCGCGGTCGGGCGGCGGCCCATTGCCCGAACCGAGGAACTCGATCGAGGCGGCCGGCGGCACGCTGGGCGCGCTCCCGACATCGCCACACTCCTCGCCGGCGCACGCGGCGCGGGGTGGATCGGGGTTCTGCGAGGCCAAGCCGCCGCCGACACGGGCGTCGTACACGTCGACCGCCGAGTCGGTGTCCTGACCAACCAGCCGGTCGGCCGTGGTGAAGAACACGTCGCGACCATCCGCACTGGCATCGGCAAATACGGAGTCGCGTGAGCCCCTTCCGGCGCTGATCAGCGTCGGCTGCTCACCGTCGAAGGAGTAGACATCGCGGCTCGAGTTCGAGTCGTTCGCCGTCAACGGATCGGGTGTGTCGAAGAACACCACCCCATCGTCCGTCACCGCCTGGGGGAAATGATGCCCCCCATGGGTTACCAACTCGGACGCGAACATGATGCGCGCGGGCCCCGTTGACGGGCGACCATCGCTACGACACGACGCACACGTCGCAACCCCGGCGTCGACGTCGTAGCGCAACGCCACCCCACTCGAGATGAACGTGAAGAACTTGCCGTGCGGGCTGGACATCCACATGAACGAGCTAACACCCACCGGCACATTGCCGACATGGGCAACCTGCCCGTCATGCCAGACGTAGATGTTCGTGGCGGCGGCGGTACCGCCGGGCGCCAGTTTCGCCGTCGAGGTGAAGAACACCGATTCCCCACCGGAACTGGTCTGCAGGAGCCCGTAGGTGCTTTGGCCCGGCCCCGACGCCTCGACCGGCGTCAGCAGCTTCAGCTCGCCCGTGTCCACGTCGAAGCGGTACAGGCTGTGGATGCCCGGGGGGGAGTCGTCGGTCAGATTTACGCCGAAGATGAACGCGGTCCGTCCGTCGCTTGTCGCACCGGCGAACGCTGCGTCGCGCAGGGTCCCCAGGTCGCTGGTTCGCTGCGAGGCCGAGACCGGCACCGTGGTCGTCCCGTTGATCCGTACCCATACCGGACCGGACTGCGGGACGACGAAGATCCTTGACCCGTCGTCAGAGATACGGTGCTGTTCACGCTGCAAGATCAGAGCCCCACCACCGGACATGGGCTTGTTGATCGGCGTGCCGTCAGACGCCACGGACGCAAGCCGCAGTTGCCCGTCGGTCCATTCGTAGAGAGCCCGGGGCGGGGCACCGGGCAGGAGCGAGCTCGTCTGGCCGTAGATGACGACATGGCTGAAGTCGGGCGTTCCTGCCACGAACGCCCCACCGGTGTCAGAGAAGCCCCCCGCCACGTTGGCGTACTCGGGTCCCGGGGTCGTGAACATCGTCGTGTAGGCGCCGCTGCGGGTATCGCGGAGATACACGTTGCTGTCGCCCTCGACGGCCCCATCGGCGAGCTTCTTCAGGCTGGCGACCACGGCCTTCGTCCCGTCGTCCGACACGCCCAAGGTCGCGGCGTTGAGCGGGAAGACGAGGTAGTTCGGCGGCTGGGGCGGATCCAGCGCGACGGAGGGCCAACCCGACGCGGTTCGCCTCGCCAGGTAGCGGGGGTACTGTGGAGCCGACTCGCTGCCGTCGAGCGCCGTCGTGGCCCCGTAGGCGAGCCAGTCCCCGTCCGCAGACGCGTGGAACATCTGGGCCTCGTAGATGTTCTTGCCGCCCTTGTCGACCGGCGAGACCATCTCGTAGACGCGTCGCGGGGGAGCCTGGCCGGGCGTCGTGAAGGATCGGTCGAGCCCGTGTGCCTTGCCGGCGGTACTCACCGCGACCAGCCGGTAGTGGTAGGTCGTTCCCGGCTGCAGGCCGGAGATGCCCTGCGCCACCTGGCGCGGCTGCCGGCCGTTGCCGGCGACGGAGTCGTGGGCAAGCGGAGCCCGCGAGCCGTAGTCCGCCGACGGGCCGTACTCGAAGTAGTACGTCGCCTGCAGGCCGAACGGGTTCACCGTGCCCCGCAGCGTCGCGCTGCTGGTGGTGCGGTCCGTCGCGGCTCCGGTCACCGCGCCGGGCGCGTCCTGCAGCGTCGTGAAGGTCTCATCATCAGGATCATCGACGGAGCTGACGGTGTTGCCGGTGCTGTTGTGGCCGACGAGCCGGTAGCGCACCGGGGTGTTCGGATCGATGCCCGTCACGGGCGCCTCGACGTCGACCGGACCGGAGCCGCTCCCGGCAGCGGCATCGGGAACCGGGGTGGTCGTCCAGGTGTCACCGTCGTCGAGCGAGTAGTCGAAGTGGTATGTGGTCACGACGCCCCGCGCATCGACGGTGCCTTGCAGCGTGGCTCCGTGCGTGGTGATGTCCGTGGCCGGCCCGACGGTGACGATGGCGGGCTCGGCGTCCAGCGTGAAGAAGCTGTCATCTGGCGTGGTGACCGTCGCGGCGGGGTTCGTGGCGACGAGGCGGAATAGGACAAAGCCGCTGTCGTGGAGTCCGGTGAGCTCGACGGAGACCGGGACGTCGGCGTTCCCGCTGCCGGCCGACTCGTCGCCGTCGCCGTCGGGATCCACCGGGAGGTAGGTGGTCCAGAAGTCGAGCGCTTCCGTGGTGTACTCGAAGCGGTACGTCGTGGCGGCTCCCTCCGGGTTGACCGTGCCGCTCAGCGTCGCCGTGGCGTCCGTGACGTTCGTTGCCGTGCCGAGCGTCGGGGTCGGCGGGGTGACGTCCTCCAGGATCTGGCCACCGACAGCGCCTAGGTCATGGCCGTCGGTGCTGAACGGATCGTAGGCGGTGATCGCGTAGAGCCGATCCGAACCTCCACCGACCGCCACGAGACCGCTGGCGATGCCGTAGAGCGGCCCGGTCAGCGTCCCTGAGGACACGGGCGCGCCATCGGCTGCGAAGATGTTGATGCTGAGCGGGACATTGCGGGTGGCGGAGTCGATGTCGCCGACGACGATCACCTGGTCTCCGTCGGGGTCGACCGTGACCGCTCCGGGGTACGGGACCGAGGCGGCCGGGCCTTCGGAGACACCACCGGAGCTGAACCGCTCGACGCGAGACGTGGCGAGGTGAGCCACGAGGTCCGTCAGCGGCCCGGTCGAGTCGACCACGATGATGTCCCCGGTCGAGTCGACGGCGAGGTCGAGCGGCACCGCGAACGCGGCGCCCGAGTCCGCGCCGTCGAACGACAAGTTGTCCCAGCTGCCGTTGGCGTTGTAGCGCGACACCACGTGGTTGCCGCGGTCGGCGACCAGCAGCTTGCCGGTGGCCGGATCGGTCGCAATGGCCGAGGCGAAATCGCCGATCTCCCCGGGGCCGTTGCCCGCAGGCGGGCTCGTGAATCCGGCCGCCGGGGTGAACGCGGGGGTCGAGGCCTGGTCGGAGTCGAACTTGCGGATCGTGTCGTTGCCGTCGCTCGAGACGTACACGACGGTCTGGCCGCCGGACTCGTAGATCGCCAGGCCCGACGGGGCATTCAGCCCGGTCGAGAACTTGGTGAGGTAGTCGCCGTTGGGCTTGAACACCTGCACTCGATTGTTTCCGGTGTCGGCGACGAAGACGTTGCCGGTGGACCGCTCGATGGCCGCACGCCCCGGCGTGGTCAGCTGGCCATCACCGGTCCCGGGTCCGGAGAAGTTCGCGACGGTGGCCGGCTGCGCCGCAGCGGAGCCTGCGCCGATCGCCAGGAGGATCACGGCCGAGGCCGCGACGACGACGCCGCGGACGGGCGTGATGATGCGATTCCAGCGATTCACGATGGCTCCTTGTGGCCGGGCGGGCCCGGTGTGGATCTTGCGGTCGTGCGTCATGAGTGGCCTCCGGCCGCAGACGCGGGGCGCGCATGGCGGGCGAGCTCGTAGTTGCATCCGGCGAAGCCGTCTTGGCGCGCGGCCCGGTCCAGTGACATGGCGAAGACGCGAGCGGCGGCCTGCGCATACGCGGGACCCTCCCTCAGCTCCCGGCGATGCCGTTCGAGGTTTCGGAGGAACGCTCGCTCGGAGCGCGGAGCGCGACGCTTGGCAGCCGCGAGGTAGCGGCCGATGATCGCGTCCGGCGTCCGGCGCCGGCAGCGGTCGCGCGCAGCGATCAGGGCGCGGCGGGAGGCGACGGTGCTCTGGGAGGGACTCGGCCGCGGGCCGGCGAGCGCTCGGGCCGCAGGCGCGGGGACTGGGTCGGGCGTGGCGACCGTCGCCGGTCGGGCGCCGTCGTCGTTGCCGCAGCCGACGAGCGCGGCCAGGGAGCCAGCCAGCGCGACCACCGCGACAGCGGTGCCCCGAACCCAACGACCGACCTCCCACTCCGAACGGTTGCTCACCGTTGCATCGACCCCATATCTTGTACGACGACCCATTCGCTGCGGGGCACGGACGCAGCGCCTTGCCCCGGCAGGATGGCGAGCGTAGCCGCCCCTGTTTCCAGAAGTCAAGCCCGATCGGACACAGCGCTCGCTTCCACGGCCTGATGGGATCCCGCGGACGACGCCGCCTGGCAGGAGGAGCCCGGTCGAGCGGCTCCGGCAACATCGCGCCGTCCCGACCGACGTACAAGTGGCCCCGCCCGAAGGGCGGGGCCACGGTCCTGCAAACGTCGGTCCGGTCCGGTCCGGCGCGCCTCAACGAGGCGCGTCGTCAGGCCCGGCCGACGCTAGTTGTGCTGGATGTTCGGCTTGAACGACGAGGTCACCGTGAACCCCAGCGGGCCGGGCGGGCTGGTGGTCGTGCCGAAAGCAGCCGACGCGGACCCACCTGCCGTCGTGCCCATGAGCGTCCGGCATGCCGCCGAGTTGGTCCAGGTCGCGGTGATGCCGGACGTCCCGTTGACCGTCAGCACGCTCGACGTGTTGTCGTACGTGTTGCCCGTGAGGTTGGCCGTCACGTTGATCACGCAGCCCAAGGCCGTGATCGTGCAGCTGATCCCCCGGATGTTGCCCGTCACGACCTGCACGGACTGCGAGACAGCATCGAGATGCCCCTCGGAGCACACCACGGCAGCCGACTGACCGGCCGCCGTGCAACCGGAGAAGGTCGGTCGCACAGTAGCGACGTCGCTCCAGTTACCGGTGTTGACCGGGCCGGCCGTGCCGATGAGCCGTCCGGTGGCCGTCGTGTTCGTGCAGACCACGCCAACCAGGTGCGCCGGATTCGGGACACTGATCTCCAGCCGAGACGCCGGGGCGGTCGCCGAGAAGAACGTCCCCGGCGACGCCGACCCGTTGCTCGACCAGTTCGTCGCGGACGCGCTCGATGCCGACGCCAGCGCCGACACGACCATCGCGCCCATAACCAGCACCTTCAGGAACCTACGAGACATACGTTCCTCCTAGCGAAGCCATCACTCCGCATGTTGTTGAACAGCAAGGACCGCCGCGGCCGCCTCCGCATGCCGGCTGCCACGCAGCGGTAGAACGAGGCCGACTCTCCACGGCCCTCGGCGAGGGGTCCACAGCCAAGACGGCAATCAAGGCCAATGAGCACCGGCGGTCGGCGAGCTGCTGCAGGGCGACGCACTCATCCGAGTCGTGGTGATCATCAGTCCGGATTCCTGATCGTGGCCATCCGGTTCCCCGCCCCGCAGGCCGATCACACCGTTGCGAGCCCCGGCGCGGCCCGAGAGGGCGTACGCGCCCCCTCCCCGCGGCCGACTATGGTCCGAGCCCCTCCGCCGGTCCACAGCCATTTGGCCCAGCCACTCAGGGTCCGATGCGAGCAGTTCTCCACCAGTTCGTCACGCCCGCTGCACATGTCGCCGTGTTTCACCGCTGAGTTGCGACGAACCTACTTGCGACCGTGGCCGGTCCGGCGTAGTGTCCGCACTGGTCAACAGGAGGGCACGTCGATGGAGAATTGGAAGGATCGAGCGGCGGATCCGCGTCGCGTCCCAAAGCGACGGGCGTGGCGGCAGGAGCTGCTCGCCGAGGGCGCGACCCTGGACGCCATGGAGGTCGAGGAGCTCGAGCACCTGCTCGAGGTCCAGGCCGAGGCGTTGCGGCGCGCCAAGGCGCTGCGGCGTTCAGCATCGTGGATCCGTCGTCGCTGAGCACCGCTGCGTAACGTCTCAGGGCTCGCTGCGGCCGGCCGCGGGATGTTTTGCACACGTTTTCGTGTTTCGCAGAACCGATTCGGGAAAGACTTGAAATCGGGATGGTCCCGCCCCGTACCTTGCGGGGGTCCGCTAAAGGAGAGATGTGCAGCTATGGAGCACCGTATGCAGCTTGGCGCCAATCTCCGCAGGCTCCGCAAGGAGCGCTGCTGGTCACAGGAGATGTTGGCGCACTTCGCCGGTCTACACCCCACGGAGGTGAGTCGTCTGGAGAGAGGTCTCAGAGAACCGCGCCTGCGCACGATCGTCCAGGTCGCGAGCGCGCTCAACGTACCGATCCAGGCGCTCCTGGATCCGGAGCCGTCGCCGGAGCCTGAGCCGGTCACGTAGCCCGGCGTCGCAAGGGAACCTGCACAAACCCTGCAGGTTCCTCAATCCCCGTTCCGGTGCGCCGATGTACCGGAAGGACATGCCCAAGGGCAGGGGATTCAGCGCACCGTTCGGAGAGCGGCAGCGCGACGGAAGGCAGGCCGGGCAGCTCATCAGCCGCGGTCTCCTTGTCGATCTCGGACCTCAGCAGCGCGCACGGCAGGCCGTGCGCGCTGCCGAGCAGCTCAGCCGGGTCGTGGTCGAGGGCCTCGAAGAGGGCGTCGTCGTCACCGACCCGCAGCTGCGCGCGCTCAGCTGGAACGCCAGCGCGCTGCGCATCCTCGAGCTGACCGGCGCCGACCTCGCCGGCGCCACGGCGCCGTTCCAGCACGACGTGCGGATCGTCGCCGAGCGCGACGGAACCACGCTGGCGCCCGGCGACTCGCTCACCGCCACCGCGCAGCGCGACGGCGTGCCCGTCCACGGCATGGCGATGCGCACCGACGCGCGGGGCAACGAGCAGTGGATCCGCGTCCACGCCCGGCCCTTGAGCGCGGTGCCCGGCCGCGACACCGGCGTGGCCGTCACGTTCGCCGACGTCACCGCGACGATCAGCACGCAGCGCACGCTGAAGGAGGAGCGCGACCGCGCGCAGCGCTACCTCGAGGTCGCCAGCACGCTGGTCGTCGTCCTCGACCAGCGCGGCCATGTGGAACTCATCAACCGCCAGGGCTGCGAGCTCCTCGGCTTCACCGAGGAGCAACTGCTCGGGCGCGACTGGTTCGACGCGGTCGTGCCTGCCACCGACCGGCTGGACGCCCGCCGCGCGTTCGCCCGGCTGGTCTCCGGGGTCGAGCCACCGCGCGAGAGCCTCGAGACGTTCGTGCGCAGCCGCGCCGGCGACGACCGCAAGATCGCCTGGCGCAACTCGGCGCTGCGCAACGAGGACGGCGAGATCATCGCGGTCCTGCGCTCCGGCGAGGACGTCACCGAGCGCCGCCGCGCCGAGGCCCAGGTCGCCTACCTGGGCTACCACGACGCCCTCACCGGCCTGCCGAACCGCACCCAGCTCGAGGAGCAGCTGCGCCTCGACCTGGCCCGGGCGCGGCGCTCCGGCGACGCCGTCGCGCTCCTCTACTTCGACCTCGACAACTTCAAGCTGGTCAACGACTCGCTCGGCCACGCCGCCGGCGACGAGGTCCTGCGGGAGACGGCGCGGCGGGTCGCCGAGCTCGTGCGCGGCGGCGACGTGCTCGCCCGCCAGGGCGGCGACGAGTTCCTCCTGCTGATGCACTGCCCCGGCCCGGAGACCGCGACCGCCGCGGCGCACCTCGCCGCCGACCGGATCGCCGCCGCGCTCGAGCGCCCCTTCGAGGTCTCCGGCGCCGAGTTCCACATCGGCGCCTCGATCGGCGTCGCGCTCGCTCCCGAGCACGCCGACGACGCCGAGAGCCTCCTCAAGCGCGCCGACAGCGCGATGTACCAGGCCAAGCGTGCCGGCGGCGGCACCGTCGCCGTCTTCCAGCAGGAGGAGGGCGACGCCCGCGCGCGCCTCTCGCTCACCACGCGGCTGCGTCGCGCGATCGGCGCGGGGGACCTGCGCCTCCACTACCAGCCGATCGTCGCCCTGGACGACAGCGGGCTCACCGGCGTCGAGGCGCTCGTGCGCTGGGAGGACCCCGAGCACGGGCTCGTCGCGCCCGGGGACTTCATCCCCATCGCCGAGGAGACCGGCCTGATCGACCCCATCGGCGACTGGGTCGTCGAGGAGCTGTGCGCCCAGGGCGTCCGCTGGGCGCAACAGGGCCTGCGTCCGCGCCTGTCCTTCAACCTCTCCCCGCGCCAGCTGCGCCGGACCGATCTGGTCTCCTCGATCTCCGAGCGGATCGCCGCGCACGGACTGCGCCCCGAGCAGCTCTGCGCCGAGCTGACCGAGACGGCCGTGATGAGCGACGCGCACCGTCACCGCTCGCTGCTCGACGAGCTCCACGAGGCCGGGCTGAGCATCGCCATCGACGACTTCGGCGCCGGCCACTCCTCGCTCGCCCGGCTCCGCGACCTTCCGGTGCAGGTGCTCAAGGTCGACCGCTCCTTCCTGGATCGCGTGCCCGACGATCGCGGGTCGTCGTCGATCGTCGCGGCGATCCTCGCGCTCGCCGAGGCCTTGAACATGACCACGATCGTCGAGGGCATCGAGAGCCACGCCCAGCTCGACTTCCTGCGTAACCACCGCTGCCCGTTCGGCCAGGGCTACCTCCTGGGCCGGCCCGTCCCCGCCGACGAGCTGTCGCTCGCCGTCCTCGCTCCCCGATGATCGCGGCCACCGTGCGTCCACTGCAGCAGGTCGCCTCCGAGCTGGACACGACCTGGGTCCTCGTCACGGCCGTGCTCGTCATGTTCATGCAGGCGGGCTTCGCGTGCGTGGAGATCGGGTTCTCGCGCGGCAAGAACGCGGGCGCGGTGATCGCCAAGATCCTGGTGAACTTCTCCGTCGCGTCGCTCACGTGGTGGATGGCGGGCTTCGCGCTGGCCTTCGGCGGCGGTGCCGCGCTGGCCGGCGACTCCGGCTTCTTCCTCGACCACGGCACAGTGCTGCACCCCGGCAGCCCGATCGCGGGACCGCTGGACGGCGCCGGCGCCGGCTACTTCTTCTTCCAGATGGTGTTCTGCGCCGTCTCGCTGTCGATCGTCTGGGGCACGACGCTCGAGCGCATCCGCTTCATCGCGTACCCGATCTACGGCGTCGTGTTCGCCGGGCTCATCTACCCGCTGATGGCGCACTGGATCTTCGGCGGCGGCCTGCTGGACCAGGTCGGCGCGGGCATGCAGGACTTCGCGGGCTCGACCGTCGTGCACCTCACGGGCGCGACCGGCGGCCTCGCCGCGCTGCTGCTCCTCGGCCCGCGCGCGGGCAAGTACGGACCCGATGGCCGCCCCCGCGCCATCCCCGGCCACTCGATGCCGATGTTCGGCCTCGGCGTGCTGATCCTTTGGCTGGGCTGGTTCGGGTTCAACCCGGGCTCGACGCTGGGCACGAGCGGCAACCGCATGGCCGAGGTCGTCGTCGTGACGAACCTCGCCGCGGCCGCCGGCGTCGTGGGGGCGGCGATCGCCGCGACGGCGCTGACCCGCAGCCTCGACGTGGGCATGCTCGGCAACGGCGCGATCGCCGCGCTCGTGGCCATCACCGCCCCGTCGGGGTTCGTGGAGTTCTGGGCCGCGCCGATCATCGGCCTCGTCGCCGGCGGCCTGGTCGTGGCCTCCGTGCTGGTCATCGACCGCCGGCTCGACGACCCGGTCGGCGCGCTCTCGGCGCATGGCGTCGCGGGGATCTGGGGCACGCTGAGCTGCGGCCTCTTCGCGTCGCCGCGGCTCGTCGGCGGTCCCGACGTCGTCGGCGACCCGGGCCTCTTCTACACGGGCTCCTTCACCCAGCTCGGCGTGCAGGCCCTCGGCGTGAGCGTCGCGTTCGTGGTGGTCTTCATGTTGTCCTACATCACGTTCGCGGCGATCAAGGCCGTCTTCGGCCTGCGCGTGACGCCCGACGAGGAGGAGGCCGGCCTCGACATCGTCGAGCACGGCATGTACGGCTACCCCGAGCAGTACGTCGACCCGGACGCGCTGGCGCCCGTCGGGCCGCCGGTCTGACTAGACGCCGCGCGGGTTTGCCGGCGTGCCCGTCCCCGGGCCGGGGACGTTGCGGAACCGGAAGGGCTGGGCGTCGCGGCCGGGCTGGACGAACCACGCCTCGCCGGTCGCGCCGCCGGTCACGATCCGCAACACCGTGGCGGCGACCGTCTCGGCCGGGATGAGCGTGATGCCCGAGGCCGCGAGCTGGTCGCGGAAGGGCTCGACGATCTTGGACTCGGCAAAGCCCGGGCAGATCGCGTTGTAGGTGATGTTGTCGGCCTCGAGGGCTGGGCCCATCGAGCGCGCCAGCCCGACGACCGCGTGCTTGTTGGCCGCGTAGAGCGGATCGAACGGCACGGCGGTCAGGCCGGCCAGCGAGGCGGTCGCGACGATCGCGCCGCCGCCTCGGGCCTTCAGCGCGGGCAGCGCTGCATGGGTGCCGAAGACGACGCCGTCGAGGTTCGCCCCGTTGGCGCGGTGGTACTTGACGAGGTCGAAGTCGTCGCCGATCCCGCAGCCGGTCGCCACGCCCGCGTTCAGGTACACGATGTCGATGCCGCCGCACTGCGCGACGGCGAAGGCGACCATGGCCTCGTTGGCCTCCAGGTCGGAGACGTCGCAGCGCACGAAGTGCCCGCCGACCTGCTCGGCGACCGCACGGCCGCCGGCGTCGTCGAGGTCGGCCACCACGATCTCCGCGCCCGCCTCGGCGAGCGCGAGGGCGGTCGCGCGACCCAGGCCGCTCGCGCCGCCGGTGATCAGCGCGACCTTGTCGCGCAGCGCCGTCACGCGAGCTCCAGCACGAGCTTGCCGACGTTCTCGCCGCGGAAGAGCATCTGCAGCGTGTCGGGGAAGTCGTCGATCGAGCCCTGCACGACGTGCTCCTGTGCCTTGATCTTCCCCTCGGCGATCCAGCCGGCGATCTCCTGCGCGGCTTCGGCGTAGCGGCGGGCGTAGTCGAAGACGACGAAGCCCTCCATCCGCGCGCGGCGGACCAGGAGCGCCATGTAGTTCGAGGGGCCCTGGTGGCGGGTCTCGGTGTTGTACTGGCTGATCGCGCCGCAGATGACGACCCGCGCCTTCATCGCCAGGCGCGTCAGCGCGAGGTCGAGGATGTCGCCGCCGACGTTGTCGAAGTACACGTCGACGCCGTCGGGCGTCGCGTCGCGCAGCGCCTTCTTGAAGCCGTCGGAGCGGTAGTCCAGCGCGACGTCGAAGCCCAGCTCGTCGGTTAGCAGCGCGCACTTGCCGGGCCCGCCGGCGATGCCGACGACGCGGCAGCCCTTGACCGTGGCGATCTGGCCGACCATGGAGCCGACGGCGCCGGCGGCGCCCGAGACGAGCACGGTCTCGCCCTCCTTGAGCGCGCCGACGTCGAGCAGGCCGAAGTAGGCGGTCATGCCCGGCATGCCGAGCGCGCCGAGGTAGGTGGCCAGGGGCGCGGCGTCGGGGTCGACCTTCACGCAGCCCTTGCCGTCGGAGACGACGTGCTCCTGCACCCCGAAGGCGCCGACGACGTGGTCGCCGGCCGCGTACTTGGGGTGGTTGGACTCGGTGATCTCGATCAGGCTGCCCGCGCGCATGACCTCGCCGAGACCGACCGGCGGGACGTAGGAGGGTCGGTCGTCGAGCCAGCCGCGCATCGCGGGATCGAGCGAGATCATCTTCGTGACGCCGGCGAACTGGCCCTCGCCCGGCTCGGTGACCGGGGCGTCGGCGTGCTCCCAGTCGCTGGGCTGGAGCTCGCCCGTGGGGCGGGCGGCCAAGCGGATCTGACGGTTGGTGTCGGGCACGATCGTCTCCTGTCGCTGCGGGTGGGTACTGGGCGGTACCGCGCTGGCACGGCACAGTACCTGCGCCGCGCCGCGCGCTGGTCTGCGGGAAATCTGGGTACCGGACCGCAGCACTCGCGTAGTTCTCGTGTTGGCAGGACGTACGACTCAGATCCCATCGGGAGGGACCATGCACTTCAAGAACCTCAGAGCAGTGCTCGCCGCCGGCGCGTTCGCGCTGGCGTTGACGCTGCCGGCCGCCGCGCAGGCGGCCACGGCACCGGCCGTCGTCACCGGCGGAGCGGCGAACGTGGTTCAGCAGGCGGCGCGGCTGACGGGCACCGTCAACCCCAACGGCGACGCCACGACGTACCAGTTCCAGTACGGCACGACGAGCGCCTACGGGGCGGTCACGCCCGAGCAGACGATCGGCGCCACCGGCAGGAAGACGGTGACCGCCGACATCAGCGGCCTCGCCCCGGCGACGACCTACCACTACCGTTTGATCGCCCGCAACGGCACGGGCCTGACCAAGGGCAGGGATCGCAGCTTCAAGACGAAGGCCCAGCCGCTGGGCGTGACCTTCGCCGCCACGCCGAACCCGGTCCCGTTCGGCGGCACGACGGGCCTCGCCGGTCAGCTCACCGGCACCGGCAACGGCGGCCGCGAGGTCGTGCTGCAGGGCAACCCGTTCCCCTACACCCAGGGGTTCAAGAACCTCGGCAACAAGCTGGTCACCGACGCCGCGGGGAACTTCTCGTTCGGCCTGATGGCCATCCCGCTGAACACCCAGTACCGCGTGGCGCTGCCCGACAAGCCGTCGGTCATCAGCCCCATCGTCGTCGTCAGCGTCTCGGTCCGCATCAGCACGCACGTCGGCACCAAGACCGTCCACCGTGGCCACAGGCTGACGTTCCAGGGCTCGGTCCGCCCGGCCGTCGACGGCACGCCGATCGCGATCCAGAAGCGGCGCAACGGCAAGTGGATCACGGTCGCCGGCACGGTGACGCGCCACAACAGTACCGCGTCGTCGACCTACAGCAAGCACGTGACGATCCGGACCGGGGGCAAGTACCGCGTCTACGCGGGCGTCGCCAACGGCAGCTTCGTGCCGAACACCGGCACCGAGGTGACGATCCACACGAAGTAGGGCGGCGCGCGCTGCGGGGCCGGTTCGTCTCGGACGGGCCGGCCTCGCGCGCGCGCCGCTGCTCGCCACGCGGCTGTTCGAGGTGCGGCGGGCACAGATGGCCACGGCACGCGCAAATAACGATCGGTGGCACTCACTATTCTGTATGTCAAAGTAGACTCATCGACTATGGACAACATACTAGTGACTGACCCACACTGGCGACGGGCCGTCAGGCCCAGGTCGCGCCACGCCAAGCTTGTAGGGCGTCGCACGGCCGTTCATCGATTGCGGAGCCGGTCGCTCCGCTTAGGAGGAACGCATGTCTCGCAGGTTCATGAAGGTGCTGGTGATCGGGGCCACGGTCGCCTCGGCGCTGGTCTCGGCATCGACGGCGTCGGCGGTCAACTGGAGCAGCAACGGGTCGGCGGCGCCGGGGACGGCGTTCTCGGCCACCGCGCCTACCTCGCGGTTCGAGATCAACGTCACGAATCCGTCGCACCAGGTCGGGCTGAGCTGCTCGAATGCAACGATGACGGGGCGGGTTTTCGGCCCCACCGGGCCGAGCAACACCGGTGCGTGGAACAGCGTGGCCACGCTGCAACCGAGCTACTCCTCCTGCACCGCCGCTGGCCAGACGGGCGTCATGTCGTGTGCCGAGGAGCAGTTCGATGCGGTCTCACAGACCTCGCAGGTCGTGACGGGCAACATCCGCGGGATCAACTGCACCTTCACGTTCTGGGGCTGCGTGCTGACGTTCGCCGGCAACCTCACCGGTAACACGTACAACAACATCACGGCCGTCCTCACGCGCAGCGTGTCGGCCGGGCTGAACGCCAGCTGGCCCAACACGGCCGCCTGCCGCTCGATCATGGGCACGACGGGCGGCGGGACCGCGCCGATGACGTGGGGTACGTCGACCAGCCCGCCCGCCCCCCTCTCGTACACCGTCACCTCCGTGTTCAAGCCGAGCATCCAGCACAACTAGGTAGGCCCGTGCGGTCGTCAAGCGGCCGTGGGTGTTCTGCGTCCGCTTGGCGGCCGGCGGGGTGGTTGTCGGGACGCCGGGCGCGCCCGGTGAGGGACTGATCGTGTCGGTATCCACACCGCGACAGGACCCCGCGGCGGCCATGCTCGAGTCTCTGGCTTGCGGTGGATCGTCGCGAACCGCTCATCACGCCGCGCGCCTCCGCGCGCCGCGGGCGCACCGATCGACCATATGGCCGCCGCCTGGGGCGGCACGCCAGCTGGCCCAACACGGCGGCCTGCCGGACACTCACCGGCCGCGCGCCTCAGATCCGACGCGCGCACGGGAGCTCGCGCAGCCAGCCGGCTCTGGACCGCCGATCACTCACTAGTTCACCCTGATCGCCCAGGCGGTTCGACCTCCCGCAGCACTCAGGCGCCGGGAGAGACCCCTTCATCAACGGCGGAGCGATCGCTCCGCGAGGAGGAACGCATGTCCAGCAAGCTCGTGAAGGTATTGCTGATCGCGGCCACGGTGGCGTCGGCGCTGGTCTCGGCATCGACGGCGTCGGCGGTCAACTGGACGAGCAACGGGTCGGCGTCGCCGGGGAGGGTGTTCTCGGCGACCGCTCCGGCCTCGAAGTTGGAGATCCACGTCACCACCCCGTCGCACCTGGTCGGCATTATCTGCAACACGACAACGGCGACGGGGTCGCTCATCGGCCCGACCGGCCCGAGCAACGCCGGAACGTGGAGCGACGTCGCTACTGTGCGACCGACCTTCTCCGGCTGCACGGCCGCCGGCTGGAGCTTCGTCGTGATGTGCTCCGAGGGGCATCTTGATGCTGTTTCACAGCTCGGGACGGTCGTGACGGGCAACATCCGGGGGATCAGCTGCACGATCACGGCCTTGGGCTGCGTGATCAACGTGACGGCCAACCTCACGGGCAACACGTACGACAACACGTCGAGCGTGCTGACGGTCAACGGGACGTCCGGCATCACCGCGACCTGGACCAACTCGGCGGCATGCCGGACGCTCATGGGCACGACGGCAGGTGGGTCCGCGTCGGCTGCTTTCGGCACGACCACCAGCCCGCCCGGCCCGCTGGGCTTCACGGTGACCTCGTCGTTCAAGCCGAACATCCAGCACAACTGACCGCACGCCGAATCAACGCGCCGGTGAGGGCCTCGCATGAGGCCCTCACCGCTCACGCAGTCCCGCATGATGCCGCCGGCCCCGGCCCCGCAGCCGCGCCAGTTCCACGGACAGCACGTCGTCTTCCGCCAGAACGGCTCCTCGCGCAGCCAGACGGCTCTGGGCCACCGATCACTGACTCGTGCACTTTGATCGTCCGGGGCGGCCTGGCCGCGCGCTGCACGCAGGCGGCGGGAGTGACCCCTTCATCAATGGCGGAGCGATCGCTCTGCAAGGAGGAACGCATGTTTCGTGGGTTCGCAAAGGTGCTGGTGCTGGGAGCGACGGTCGTCGCTGCACTCGCATCAGCATCGAAGGCGTCGGCCACCAACTGGACCAGCAACGGGTCGGCGCCGGGGACGGCGTTCTCGGCCACCGCGCCCGCCACACGGTTCGAGTTCCATGTCACGAATCCGTCGCACCTGGTCGGCGTAGCGTGCACGGGGACGACGGCGACGGGGCGACTGCTCGGCCCGACCGGACCGATCAACACCGGCGCGTGGAACGGCGTGGCCACGCTGCGACCGAGCTACTCCGGGTGCGTGGCGGGCTCGGGCTTCGTCGTGTCCTGCGCCGAGCAGCAGCTCGATGCCATCAGCCAAGCGGGATCCGTGGTGACGGGCACCATCCGCGGGATCGACTGCACCCTGGGGATGTTCGGCTGCACCATCACGATGACCGGCAACCTCCCGGTCACCTACAACAACGTGGACCTCCTGACGATCGGAACGGATGGCGTGAGCGCGAGCTGGCCCAATTCAGGCAACTGCCGCTTGGCCATGGGCACGACGGCGGGCGGCATCGCCTCGGTGACTTGGGGCACGGCTCACCTTTCGCCGAACCCGCTGCCGTACACGGTGACCTCGTCGTTCAGGCCGAGGATCAGTCACAACTGATGCGGCGTGATGTTGTCAAGCGGGCGTGGGTGATCGCGTCCGCTTGGCGGCCGTTGTCGGTGGTGATCGGCGAGCCGGGACGCCGGGCTCGGTGACGGCGTTGCCAGTCTGATGATGCGGGGGTTGGGACCACAGGGCGGCGTGCCGCTTCTAGGAACGAGCGTCACGCCGCGGGGACGTGGCTCATAGTTGTGTCGCGTGTGCCGGCCGCTGGTGCGGCCCGGCGCCCCGGCCCGCCGATCGGGCGGGGTGTCGGGGGTCGTCAGTCGGCGTTTGCGGCGGCCCAGAGGAAGCAGGCCAGTTCGCGGGCGATGGCGACGGTGGTGACGTTGTGAGGCTTGCCGGGCGCGCATCCGTTGGTCGACGCGGTGCAGCCGCAGCTGCGCGCGGTTGGCGATCTGCACGACGTGGTCGGGCTGGCCGGCCTGGCGGTTGTGCTGGGCGACGCCGATCCGAGGGTCTCGGCCGCAGTGCCAGGCGGCCTCGACCAGCAGTCGGCGTGCCAGCATCTCCGGTCTTGGTGATCGATCCCGATCGTGAAGACTCGCCCGACTGTGACAGCGACGGAGTGAGCCCGAGCCACGATCCCAGGGCGGTCGGCCGGTCAAAGCGCTGCCAGTCGCCGCACGGCTCGAGGTGCAACGCCAACGCGGTCAGCGTGTCGACGCCGCGAAAGCGCCGCAGCCCGGGCGACGGTCGGCCACCCCGGCCCTTCGGCGGCCAACCTGGAGATCCGCTCGGCCAGCGCGGCCGTGCGCGCCGAGAGCCCGTCGACCGCGGCGATCGGGTCGGCGAACGCCAGCTCGGTCATCGGCTCGTCGAACGCGTGGCGCGGCAGCCACCCTGCAGCAGCAGCCGCGCCAGCAGCTCGGCGTCCTTGGATCGGTCTTGACCCGGTCGCCCGGCCCCCGCGGCGTCTTGCTCGGCGCCACGACCTTCATGTCGATCCCCGCCGCGACCGAGACGCGATGGAGCCCGAAGCCGGTCGGGCCGGCCGCTGACAGCACGTCCTCATCGGGCAGAACGGTTCGCCGCGCAGCCAGATGGCTCTGGACCACCGATCACTGACTAGTCCACCCTGGTCGCTCGGGGGCGGCCGGGCCGCGCGCTGCACGCAGCCGGCGGGAGAAACCCCTTCATCAACGGCGGAGCGATCGCTCTGCGAGGAGGAACGCATGTCCAGCAGGTTCATGAAGGTGCTGCTGATCGGGGCTACGGTCGCCTCGGCATTGGTCTCGGCATCGACTGCGTCGGCGACCAACTGGACGAGTAACGGGTCAGCGTCGCCGGGGACGGTGTTCTCGGCCACCGCGCCCTCCACACGATTCGAGTTCCATGTCACGAGTCCGTCGCACCTGATCGGCCTAAGCTGCACGAACACGACGGCGACCGGACGGCTCATCGGCCCGACCGGACCGGTCAACACCGGTAACTGGAACGACGTCGCTACTATGCGACCGACCTTCTCCGGCTGCTTCTTCGCCGGGCAGACCATGGTCGTGGTGTGCTCCGAGGGGCATCTTGATGCTGTCTCACAGGCCGGGAACGTCGTGACGGGCAACATCCGGGGGATCAGCTGCACGATGACGGCCTTGGGCTGCGTGATCAACCTGACGGCCAACCTCACGGGCAACACATACAACAACACGTCGAGCGTGCTGACGGTCAACGGGTCGTCCGGCATCACCGCGACCTGGACCAACTCGGCGGCATGCCGGACGCTCATGGGCACGACGGCAGGTGGGTCCGCGTCGGCTACTCTCGGCACGACCACCAGCCCGCCCGGCCCGCTGGGCTTCACGGTGACCTCGTCGTTCAAGCCGAACATCCAGCACAACTAACCGCACGCCGGATCAACGCGCCGGTGAGGGCCTCGACGAGAGGCCCTCACGCGTTGGCGTCGGCCCCAACTTGCAGCCGCGCCAGCTTCAACGCCAACTCCAACGACAACAAGTCCTCCTCCGCCAGCGCAAGCCCCGTCAGCTGCTCGATGCGGTCGAGTCGCTGGCGGAGCGTGTTCGTGTGGATGTACAGCGCCCGTGCCGTAGCGGCGAGCGCCCCGCGGTCGCCGAGGTGGCGCTCCAGGGTTCGCAGCAGCTCGGTTCGCCGCCTCGCGTCGTAGTCCGCCAACGTCGCGATCGCCGCGGCGTGGCGGTCGTCGGGGGTGTGCCCGGCCGGGAGGGCCGCGAGGTAGCGGTACACGCCGAGCTCGCCGTAGGCGCGGGCGCCGCCGCCGGGCGTGATCGCCCGGGCGACCCGCACCGCGCAGGCCGCCTCGGTGAAGCCGCGCGCCGCGTCCGGATCGACACCGCGCCGTGGCTCGCTGCGTCCCGCGGCCAGGCTCTCCTCGCGCGCGAGCTCGTCGAGGGTGCCGTCGAGGCGTTCAACGTCCAGCGCCCGGTCTGGTCCGCGCAGCGGGACGAGTGCGCGGACGCGCGTGTCGCCGACGTCGCACAGGCTCCCCGGCGCCGCGCCCCCGAGAGCGACGGCCACCCGGGCGGCGGCCTGCGGCCAACCGTCGCCGGGGTCGGCCGGCGGCTCGACGATGACGACGGCGTGCAGCCGGTCGAGGTCGTGCCCCGCGGCGCGCGCGTGCGCCTCCGCGACCGCGGAGCGACCGTCGGCCAGCGCGTCGCAGAGCTCGCGGGCGACGTGCCTCGCCGGCGGGCGCTCGACGAGGTCGGCCTGCTGCAGGGCGACGGTGAGCTGCTGGCCGACGGCTTCGGCACGGGCCGTGGACGAGGCGATGTCGCGGCCGATCTCGGCGAGCGCGCCGATGACCTCGAGGAGCGAGTCGGAGCCGGCAACGGTGGACGTGGGCACGTTCAGGAGCTGGGGTTCTTCGGTGAGGAGCATGCGGCGCGCACGCTAGGCCGGCATGGGTCGTTCGCACATGGCCCGGCGGTCGGAGGTGGGCGCCGGGCCCCTCGACCCGCGGTCGGCCCGCGCGCGCTTGCGCCCACGCCCGCGGCGACTACCGTCGAGGTCATGGACATCGTCATCGCTGGTGGACACGGGAAGATCGCGCTGCACCTGGAGCCCCTGCTCGTAGAGGCAGGGCACCGGGTGCGCGGGCTCATCCGCAATCCCGCGTACGCGCCCGACCTCGAGGCCCGGGGCGCCGAGGCGGTCGTGGCCGATCTGGAGGAGCTCGACGTCGACGCGCTCGCCGCGCTCCTCGGCAGCGCCGACGCGATCGTCTTCGCCGCCGGCGCCGGGCCGGGCAGCGGCCCGCAGCGCAAGTGGACGGTGGACTACGCCGGTGCCGTGAAGCTCATGGAGGTCGCCCGCCGCAACGGGATCGACCGCTACGTGATGGTCGGCTCGATGGGCGCGGATCCCGACGCCGAGGACGACGGCGGCTTCGGCACCTACCTGCGCGCCAAGGGCCAGGCCGACCTCAAGCTGACCGAGAGCGGGTTGGCCTACACCATCGTACGGCCCGGCGGACTCACCGACGATCTTGGGACGGGGCACGTCACGGCCGCCGAGCACGTCGACCGGGGCCAGATCCCGCGGGCCGACGTCGCCGCGGTGCTGGCGACCGTGCTCGCCACTCCCGGCACCGCCGGCCTGGCGTTCCAGCTGGTCTCCGGCGACACGCCTATCCCGGAGGCGATCGCGCGGCTCGCCCGCCTGCGGACTTGACCCGGCCGCTCGCGCGCGCCGCGCAGACCAACCACCGCGTGGTGCGCCCCGCCCAGCGCCCCGCAGCGTAAGTTCCGCGGCCCATGGCCGCCGCTCCCATCCTGCCGCCCGCGCTCCGAGGACTCCTGGAGGCCGGCGCCGCGCTGCTCCGGCGCTCCTCCAGCGGCCGCGTGGGCCTCGCCCGCGCGGCCGACGTCGTGGCCCCCGACGCGCTCCCCACGGCCATGGCGCGCCTGCCCGCCCAGCTGGAGGCCGCGCATCGCGACGCCACGGTGCCGCTGCCGTTCAAGGACGTCGAGCGTGTCCTCAAGGCCGCGTGGCGCGCCGCGCCGGGCAAGGTCCTCGACGACCTCGACCCCGAGCCGCTGGCCGTCACGCCCGCCGCGCAGGTCCACCGCGGCGCGCACGACGGCCGCGCCGTGGCGATCAAGATCCTGCGCCCCGGGCTCGCCGCGAGCGTCCGCTCCGACCTCGCGCTCCTGGACGTCCTCGCCGCGCCCCTGCGCCAGGTCTTCGGCGCGATGGACGCCGGCGCGATCCTCCGCGAGGTCCGCGAGACCGCGCTCGACGAGCTCGACCTCGAGCACGAGGCCTCCAGCCAGCGCCAGGTCAAGCGGCTGCTGCGGGGGATCGAGGGTCTCGTCGTCCCGGCCCCGGACATGGAGCTCAGCGGCGAGACCGTCCTCGTCGGCGAGCTCCTCGACGGGCCGACGCTCAAGGACGCCCTGCCGGCCGACCCGGGCGCGGTGGCGCGCACGCTGGTCGCCGCCCACGTCACCGCCGCGCGCGGCGGGATCGCGCTAACCGACCTGCGGCCGGGGCACGTCGTGCTGCTGGCCGACGGGCGCGTCGGGCTGCTCGGCGCGGGCGTCACGCGGCCGGCGGATCGCGACCGGGTCGCCGGCGCGCTCGACGCGCTGTGCCGGCTGCGCGAGGGCGATCAGGAGGGATTCGCGGCAGCGGTCGCCGACGGGCTCGGGCTCCTGCCCGCGAGCGCGGCGCTCAAGGCCTATGCCTTGACCGGCGCGATCGCCGGCGAGCTGCTGATGGGCAAGGCGCGGCTCGACGGTCCGGCGCTGGCGAGCGCCGCCGAGCACGCGCTGGACCACCTCGGCGGCGGGCTCGCTCTGGCCGCCGACGTCACGCCGCAGCCAGGCGACCTCGCGGCCGCCCGCTCCGTCGGCCAGGTCGCGGCGGTCCTGTCGCGCCTCGGGGCGACCGAGGACTGGGGCGCGCTGATGCTCGCCGCCGGCTGAGCCCGCGGGGCCTACTCGAACATCCGGGCCTCGACGCGCCGCTCGTGGTGCGCCTTGGTGAACTGCGTCTCGGGATACAGGCGGTCCAGCGCTTCGAGGATCTCCTCGGTGTCGCCCGCGACGATCGTCCCGTCCTCCAGCACCAGGGCCGGGATCGTGCGCTCGCCGACCGCGGCCTCCATCGCGTCGCGCTCGTGCGGGTCGGGCTCCACCGGCCGGGCGACGAACGGGACGCCCAGCTCGGTCAGCCGCTGACGGACCTCGTGGGAGAAGGGGCACCACTCGGCCTGATAGAGCTCGATCATGCCCGTGATGTTCCCACCCGCGCCAAGCGCGCCGGGTTCGGCTACACGGTCGGCTACGACAGCCCCTCGCAGTTCAGTCGCGAGTACCGCCTCCAGTTCGGCGTCCCGCCGAGCCGAGACGCCGCGCGCCTGCACGTCACCCTCTGAAGGCCGGGGCGACGCCGGTAACGCGGGCGGTCAGGCGCCGTGCGACTCCGCGCCCGTCGGTTCGGGCGCGCGAGTCCACGGTGCCTCAGGCGCGACTGCGAGGGCCTTTTCCTTCGATCGGGGAGACAGGATTTGAACCTGCGACCGCCCGGCCCCCAGCCGGCGTGGGAGCAGGTTCACGTGTGCGGCGACGCGCCCGTACCGCGCAAGTGCGGAGCGCGCCTGACCAGACGTCTCAGGCATCGGTTGCCTGTTGGCGTCCTCGCCGTGGAGAGTTAGCCCACTGAGGCGGTGCCGACGCATTCACGAGACGATCCCGGATCACGATGCGGTGCGTCGTGTCAGGGGACCTCGTCAGCCGTTGGTCAGGATGAGCCGTCCGGTGTTGGTCCGGTTCTGGAGGTGCTGATGCGCAGCCACCGCGTCGGCAAGCGGCAGCGTTTGCACCGGGACCGACAGCGTTCGGTCGGTGACCAGGCTCGCCACGGCGTCCAGGGCGGGCCGTGCGCGGGTGGGGTCGGCCTGCAGGAAGGTGCCGACGACGAAGCCGACGGCGCCGATGCTGCGGCCCCAGAGGTCATCGCCTGTGAACGGCTCGTCGGCGTTGGGGCTGGCGTGCCCGACGATGAGCAGCCGGCCTTCGGGGTTGAGCGCGTCCAGGCTGGCCTTGCGCAGCTCGCCGCCGACCGGGTCGACGATGAGGTCGACCTTCTCGCCGTCGAGCCCGTCGGGGAAGTCGCTGCCGAGGAGGACGTGGTCGATGCCGAGACTGCGGGCCTGTGCCATCTGCTGCTCGTTGACGACGGTGCCGATGACGCGTCGGGCTCCGAGCGCTCGTGCCACTGCGGGAAAGGCCGAGGCCAGTCCGCCCGTGACGCCGTGCACGAGCACCGTGGCCTCGTCGCGGACGGTCACGGCCTGGGTGAGGGCCAGGTGGGCGGTCACCGCGTTGGGCAACACCGCGACGGCCTGAGCCGGGTCGACGTCGAGGCCCTTCAGCGAGACGGTGCGTGCGGCGTCGGCGACGGTGATCTCGGCGTACCCGCCGAGCTCGACCAGCGAGAGGGTGACGACCGACTCGCCGACGGTGAACTGCTCGACAGCGTCGCCGACTTCGCGGACGGTGCCGGCGACTTCGATGCCCGGCACGAACGGCGGGGCGGGGTATCGGTCATCGCCGGCCAGGTCGCCGCGGCGGAAGATGACGTCGATCATTCCCACTGCGGCGTGGGTGACGTCGATGCTGATCTGCCCGGGGCCCGGGTGGGGGTCGGGGAGCTCGACTTCGGTGAGCACGTCCGGCTCGCCGTACTGACTGATGGTGATGGCTCGCATGATGTGGCTTTTCCTTTACTTGCTGAAGATGGTCTGAGTTTCGAGGTAGGCGGCGATGCCGAAGCGGCCGAACTCGCGGCCGATACCCGACTGCTTGAAGCCGCCGAAGGGGGCGTCGGGAGCGTCGATGACGTCGTTGACCATCACGCGACCGGCGCGGATCTGCCGCGCGACTTCACGGCCGTGATCGACGTCGCCGGCGGCGACGTAGGCGTGCAGCCCGTAGTCGGAGTCGTTGGCGATCCGGATCGCCTCGGCCTCGTCCTGGTAGGTGATGACGGTCAGGACGGGACCAAAGATCTCCTCGCGGGCGATGGTGTCGTCGTTGGTGGCCGCGATCAGCGTCGGCTTGACGTAGTTGCCGCCCTCGAGGCCTTCGGGGTGGCCCTCGCCGCCGGCCAACAGCTCGCCGCCGTCCTCCAGGCCCTTGCGGATGTAGGACTGGATGCGGTCGTACTGCTCGCGGTCCAGCACCGGTCCGACGGCCGTGTCCGGCTCGGTCGGATCGCCGACCTTCAGGCTCGAGACCGCCTCGGCGAGTGCCTGCTTGAGCTCGTCCTCGCGGCTCGCGGGGATGAGGACCCGGGTGCCGGCGATGCACGCCTGGCCGTTGTTGAACAGGCCGGCCTGGACGGCGAACGGCACCGCCTGCGCGAGATCGGCGTCCTCGAGGATGACGGTCGCAGACTTGCCACCGAGCTCGAGCGTGACGCGCTTCATCGTGTCCACCCCGTTGCGGGCGATCACCTTGCCGGTCGCCGTCGACCCGGTGAGCGAGACCTTGGCGACGTCGGGATGCTGGGTCAGCGCGTTGCCTACCGGGTTGCCTCGGCCCACCACGACGTTGATGACGCCGTCGGGCAGCCCCGCCTCGGCGAGGGCGTCGATGACGGGCTGGACCTGCCAGATGCCGCGCTCGCTGGGCTTGAAAATCACCGTGCAGCCTGCCGCCAGCGCCACGCTGGCCTTCATCGCCATGAACCAGCTCGCGCCGTTCCACGGCGTGATCAGCACCGCCACCCCTACGGGCACGTGGTTGACGGTCGCGTCGCCGATCTGCTCCACGAACGTGTCGTCGGTCACCAGGTCCTGCGCGGCGATGAACCAGTCACGCGACTGCGAGACGATGTACCGCGCCGTCGGTGTGGTGGTGCCGAACTCCTCCACCAGCGCCGAGACCATGGCGTCGCTGTGGGCCGCAAACGCGTCGGCGAGCTTCTGCAGGTAGCCCCGCCGCTCCTCCAGGCTGGTCGCCGACCACGCCGGCAACGCCCGCTTGGCGGCCTCGACCGCGCGGGCCACGTCGGCTTCGTCGCCCATCGTCGCGTAAGCCAGCGTCTCGCCGGTGACGGCGCTGTTCACCGTGTACCGGTCCTGCCCACCGGACTCGACGAGCTTCCCGTCGATGAACTGCCGATTGATCGTGCTTGTCATGAGATGACCTCCATCGGCGGCGGTGCCGCCGTTCGTTTCCAACTGGTTGGTTTCATACCGTAGCATGCGAAACCAGGTGGTTGGTTTCCTTGTATGATGGATGTATGCCTCCTGACGCCACGGACACCAAGCGGCGACTGCTGCAAGCCGCGTTCGAAGAGTTCTCCGCCCGCGGTCTGGCAGGCGCACGAGTCGACCGGATCGCCGCCGCCGCTAACGCCAACAAACAGGCGATCTACGCCCATTTCGGCAACAAGGACGATCTCTTCGACCGCGTCATCGACGACCGCATCCGAGAGCTCGTGGACGCCGTCCCATTCAGCCCCGAGGACCTACCCGGCTACGCCGCCGCCACCTTCGACTACCTGAAGAAGCACCCCAAGCTCATCCGCCTGACGATGTGGCGATACCTGGAGCGAGGCGTCCGCTTCGAAGGTCGAGACGAGCGCGAGAACGAGAAGACCCGGCAGATCGCCGAGGCGCAGCGGGCAGCGCAGCTCAGGAGCACGCCCGCACCAGCCGATCTCCTCGCGATCGTCTCAGCCCTCGCGACCACCTGGTCGCTCACGGCTCCGACGCTGCTCGGCCAGGGACCGGATCCCACCCGCAGCACCGAACAACGCGAGCTGATCCGAAAGACCGTTGCCCAGTTGGTCACGGCCAATGAACCCGAAAGCTGACGACGCGCAAGGCCGCCACGCGACTTCCTTGAGGTCGACGATGCCACCGCGGAACGCCTGGCTGCCGAAGACCACCAGCATCGTTCCCTCCCCGAGGATCTTCGGCTGCCGATTTGGACCGAGATTGGACCGGGCGAAGGTCGCCGAACTCCGGCTCCACCAACGCAAAGGCCCGAAAAAGCGGGCCTTTCTGCTTCATCGGGGAGACAGGATTTGAACCTGCGACCGCCCGGCATCCAAGAGCCGGCGAGCAATCATAAACTCCTCCTGAGACGACATGACATGATCGCCACACGCCTCTCCGAGACCTCCTCGCACGACAGCGAGAGCGCAGCGCCGAGCGGGCCCGGATGCTCCTAAAGCACCACAGCCTGAGACGACCTGCGCAGCTTTAGGAGCATCCGTACGGGCCGGTGTCGATGCACGTAAACCTTTACATCTAACCTATACTGGTGTAGACTTGCATGCATGGCTAGGGCTTCGGCACTGAAGAGCTTGCGGCCGCTGGAGGACCGACCGTTCCACGTCAAGGACGCAGAAGGGCTCGGAGTGGCAGGCTACGAGCTACGGCGTTTACGCGACAGCGGCGATCTGATCGAGTTGACCCGCGGCGTCTATCAGCGCGCTGATGCAGCACCCGACGCGGCGATCGATCTGGCGACGATCTCGGCGCGCGCTCCCGAGGCGACGATCGCCGCCAACTCTGCGTTGGCCTACTGGGAGCTCACAGACGAGATCCCGTCGACGGTTCATCTCGCTGTCAAGCGAGGCTCACACCGGCCACAGATCTCCTATCCCCCCACCACCGTGCACGTTTTCGCTGCTGACACCTACCCGTTGGGGCGCGTTCATCAAGGACCGGAGGCTGGCGGATTTTGGATCTATTCACGAGAGCGTGCCATCGCTGACGCCATGCGGCTGCCCAAGGTCATCGGTCGCGATCAGGCTCTGGGAGCGCTTCGCCAATACCTGAGCACCCGCGGCGCGCGGCCTGGCGAGCTGATGCGAATTGCCGATGAGCTGCGCACCGGTCCAGCGCTGCGGCATGCGCTAGAAGTACTGCTGACGTGACCGAGCTCACGGGCCAACAGGCCTACCGCGAACTCCAGCTGCGCGCCCGCGAACAAGCCCGCGGAACAGCGAAGACTCCGTGCGTCAATTCGTCACAGACATCGCTCAGACCCGCGCCGGCGACGGCCTGACCTTCGATACCGCGCAGATCACGACCAAAGCGATGCGAGAAGACGCCGAATATCAAGGCGTCCGGGTGACGATCCCAGCGGCACTGGACACAGCCAAGATCAAGGTCCAGCTCGATCTCAGCTTCGGCGACCCAGTCAACGTCGAGGAAATCAGCTACCCCACCCTGCTCGATGACCAAGACATGTACTTCAACCTGAAGCGAACGGCGGATCACCGCGAGCATCCACTGATTCAGCTAGGAACGCTCCTCGACGGCCATGGCGCTGCTCGCCAGCCGTCCTGGACGGCGCTGCGCCAGCGCGCCGGGCTTAGCCAACTGCCGGCGAGCTTCGAAGAGGTCGTGGCAGAGGTTGTCCGGTTCGTCGACCCGCTCATCCGCGGCGACGGAGACGGAGACGTCGGAGTTTGGTCGCCGGGGCAGTCCAGCTGGGTCTCGCCCAACGGCGACTGACGTTTCCTGAGCGCCAGCCTGGTAGCGCTCGACCGCCGCTGCTGCGCGAAGAACCGCTCCAGGGCGACCCAGTCGGGATCCCGTAAGCGCTACCCGCGCGCGGCCGACGACGGCTCAAGCTCCTCGCCCTCGGGCCGCCAGCCGGGACCGTGCATCGCCAGCGCCGCCCTGGTGCGCCAGGAGCGCTCGCGGCGCACGTCGTGCCACAGCGCGACGTACTCGTGGAACGCCACGCGGACCGGGTTGTGAGTGTCGATGTCGGTCGTCAGGCCGTAGCGCACGCGCTCGCCCTCGCCGGTGAACGTCCCGAAGAGACGGTCCCAGATGACCAGGATGCCGGCGTAGTTCTTGTCCAGGTACTGCGCGTTGGAGCCGTGGTGGACGCGGTGGTGCGACGGCGTGTTGAGCACCGCCTCGACCGGTCGCGGCAACCGGCCGATGCGCTCGGTGTGGATCCCGAACTGGTAGATCAGGCTCCACGCCTGGGCCAGCAGCACCATCCACGGCGCGAAGCCCGCCAGCGGCATCCACAGCCAGAACGGCGCGTAGGTCATCGGGACCCAGGTCTGGCGCAGCGCGGTGCTCAAGTTGTAGTGCTGGCTGGAGTGGTGGACGACGTGGCTGGCCCAGAACACGCGGCTCTCGTGCGAGACGCGATGGAACCAGTAGTAGGAGAAGTCGTCGGCGAAGAACAGCGCGACCCAGACCCACCACGCGCCGGTCGGCAGGTGCCATGGCGCGAGCTCGTAGAGCACGGCGTAGAGCGCGAGGACCGCGAACTTCCAGCCCACGTTGATGATGACGTTGCCGATCCCCATCGTCAGCGAGGTGCGCGTGTCGCGCGGGTCGTAGCCGACGAGGCCGTCGGCCTCGAGGTGCCGGAACGACAGGAACTCGACGAGCAGCAACAGGATGAAGTAGGGGAACGCGTAGTACAGGACCTCGGCCATGGTGTCGTCCTAGTCCCGCGGCACGGAGCGCTCGAGCAGGTCGCGCGCCCGGGCGTGGGCCGCGTCGGGATCGGCGGCGGCGATCGCTCGCGAGAGGGCGCGGATCGCCTCGTGGTCGGCGACCTCCGGGCCGACGACCGACGCGTCGAAGGCCAGCACGCGCTGGCCGGCGACCAGCGTGTTGAGCGCGAGGCGGTAGGCGAGGTTGCCCGAGCCCTCGATGATCCGGTCCCACAGCACGTCGTAGATCGCGGTGCGCGCCATAGGGTCGTCGGCGACCGCGAGCGCCTCGGCGCGCGCCTCGAGCTCGGCGCGCGTCGCGGTGTCGGCGCGCAGCGCGCAGAGGCGGGCGGCGTCGGCGCCCACCGAGGCGCGCATCTCGAAGATCGCGCGGAGCAGGCCGAGCTCCTCGGGCGGCGCCTCGCCGTCGGCGCCGAGCGCGAGGAGGAGGTCGAGGCCGCCGTGGCGGCGCCAGTCACGCACGCGCGTCGCGCCGCCCTGGCTGATCGCGATCAGCCCGGCCTGCTGGAGCCGCTTGAGCGCCTCGCGGACCGCGTGGCGGCTCGCGCCGAGGTCCTCGCTCAGCTGCCGCTCGGAGGGCAGCGCTGACTCCGCGGCGTACGTGCCGTCGAGGATCCGCCTGCGCAGCACGCGGTGGATCTCGGCCGAGCGCGTCGCCTTCGCTGCTGGTCCAACCAGTTCCATGCTCTGGTTGTACCAGATGGCGCCGCGGATCGCCACTGCCCCGGGATGGTCACAGGATCGGCACGATCCGCCAAGAACCCCCATGGACGCCGCCGGCGACCCCCGCCCCGACACCGAGCTCCTGGCCGCCGCCCTCGCGGGCGACGGCGAGGCGTTCGGCGCCTTCTACCGCCGCCACGTGCGGCAGATCAGCGCGTTCCACCTCGCCCGGACCCACGCGACCCACGACGCGGCCGACCTCACGGCCGAGACGTTCGCCGCCGCCCTCGGCGGCCTGGATCGCTTCGACCCCGAGCGCGGCGAACCCGTCGCGTGGCTCTTCGGGATCGCCCGCAACTGCCTCGGAGCGCTGCGGCGCCGCGGCGCGGTCGAGGATCGGGCGCGCCGGCGCATGGGCCTGCCGCGCCTCGACCTCGACGACGCGGCGCTCGAGCAGGTCGAGGCCACCGCCAGCGCCGAGCTGATCCGCGTCGAGCTGCGCGAGGGCTTCGACGCGCTGCCGCCCGACCAGCGCGACGCCGTCGTGCTGCGCGTCCTGCTCGACCACGACTACGCCGAGGTCGCCTCGGCCTCCGGGGTGTCGGAGGCCGTCGTCCGCAAGCGCGTCTCGCGCGGCCTGTCCGCCATGCGCGCCCGCCTCGCCGGAAGGGATCCGTCATGACCGACTTCTTCGACGACCTCGAACGCCAGCTCGTCGCCGCGACCGCCGAGCGCCCGCGGCGCCTGCGCCGGGCGCGGGCACGCCACGGCGCGGTGCTCGCGACCGTCCTGCTCGCCCTGCTGGCCGGCGGCGCCGCGCTTGCGACGGCGCTGACCGGCGCCGGGACCGGTGACGACCCCGGGCGGCCGGCGGCGCCGGCGACCACCGCGCAGACCGTCACGGTCGATCCGCAGACCGGTCAGATCGCGCCCGGGTCCTTCACCGTCGCGATCCTCAACGGCACGGCCGTCCCGGGGCTCGCGCGCGGCGTCGCCAACCGCCTGCAGAACGCCAAGTTCAAGATCGGCAACGTGACCAACGCGGCGCGGCAGGACCACGCGGCGACCGTGGTGCACTACGCGCCGGGGCGGATCGGCGAGGCGAGCCGCGTCGCCGCGGCGATCAACCCCGGCGACACCGCGCTGCGGCCGATCACGGCCGCCGACCGCGCGATCGCCGGCGCGCAGGCCAGCGTGGTCGTCATCGTCGGTTCCGACCAGAACACCTCGCCGAGCCACAAGGCCTCGCGCAAGCCCTGACGCGTACCGTGCGGCGCCGTGGCCACCACGGCGACGCCGCCCACCCCGCTCGAGTCCCTCGTCGCGCGCCCGCGCGCGATGGCGGGCCTCGGCGCGCTGACGATCGCGTTCTCCTCCATCCTCGTCCGGCTCGCCGACGTCTCGCCCTCCACGGCCGCGGTCTTCCGCTGCGCCTATGCGGTGCCCGTGCTCTTCGTCCTCGCCGGGCTCGAGGACCGGCGCTACGGCCCGCGCCCCCTCCGCGGCCGCGGGCTCGCGCCGATCGCCGGCGTCCTCTTCGCCATCGACCTCGTCTGCTGGCACCACGCGATCGACGACGTCGGCGCGGGCCTCGCCACGGTCCTGGGCAACCTCCAGGTCGCCTTCGTGCCGCTCATGGCCTGGGCGTTGCTCGGCGAGAAGCCGGGCGCGCGCGTCCTCGCGACGCTCCCGCTGATGCTCTCGGGGATCGTGCTGATCTCGGGCGCGCTGGAGGCCGGCGCCTACGGCGACAACCCGACGCAGGGCGTGATCTTCGGCATCGCGACCGGCCTGAGCTACGCCGGGTTCATCCTCGCACTGCGCGCCGGCGGCGGCGATCTGCGTCGCCCGGCCGGCCCGCTGTTCGACGCCACGCTCGTGAGCGCGGTCGTCGCCGTGGCGATCGGCGCCGTCATCGGCGACGTCGACCTGGTGCCGTCGTGGCCGGGCCACGGCTGGCTCGTCACGCTCGCGCTCACCTCGCAGGTGCTCGGCTGGCTGCTGATCTCGTCGTCGCTGCCGCGGCTGCCGGCCGCCACGACCGCGGTGCTGCTGACGATCCAGCCCCTCGGCTCGGTCCTGCTCGGCGTGATCATCTTCAGCGAGAGCCCGAGCGTGCTCCAGCTCGCCGGGGTCGTCGCGATCCTCGCGGGCCTCGTGCTGACCACGCGCCGTCGCGCCACCTTGAGCGAGGCCCGGCAAGGGCTACCGTGAAGCTGTGATGACCATCGTCCGCGTCTGGATTCCGGTCGCGATCCTCGTCGCCGGGGTCGTGCTGGTCATCGTCCGGGGCGGGGACGAGACGTCATTCGAGGGCGCCGCGGCGCTCTGGGGGGCGGGATTGAGCGTGGCGCTGCTCAACTGGCTGCACCGGATGGGCGTCACCGGCGACCGCGCGCGCGACGACGAGGACAGGGCTCGCGCGTACTTCGATCGGCACGGCCGCTGGCCCGACGACGGTCACCTTCCCCCCTCCTGAGCGGTCAGAAGGCGCGCGCGCCGCTGCACTTCCGTGGTACAGGTGTCGTTAACCGGAACGAGCCATGCTGATCGACGTCTTCCGCACCGCGAGTCACGCGCTTGAGCTGCTGCTCCATCGCGCCGCCAGCGTGGATCCCACGCTCGTGGTCGTCGGCATCGTGCTCTACGTCGTCGCGCAGTGCGTGCGGACGCTCGGCTGGCACACGATCCTGCGCGCCGCGTACCCGGAGGCGACCGAGCTGCGCCGCCGCGACACGATGGCGGCGTACCTCGCGGGCGCCGGCCTGAACGGCGTGATACCGGCGCGCGGCGGCGACATCGTCAAGCTCTGGCTGCTGCATCGCAAGATCGGCGGCGCGCGCTATCCGACGCTCGCCGCGACGTTCCTGCCCGAGACGCTCTTCGAGACCTTCTTCGGCTTCGCGCTCGTCGTGTGGGCCCTGAGCCGGGGCTTCCTGCCCGTGCCGACGGCCTCGGGCGAGATGCCGCACGTCGACGTCACGCTGCTGATCGAGTACCCGCTGCCGGCCGCCGGCGGGGCGCTGGCGCTCGCCGCGATCGGCTACGGGCTGTATCGCCTGCTGCGCCGGCGCGTCGCGGACCTCACCGTGCGGCTGCGCCAAGGGGTCGTGATCCTCCACGATCCGCGGCGGTTCCTGCGCGGCGTGGCCAGCTGGCAGGCGCTCGGCCGGCTGATCCGGCTCGGGTCGCTCGCGGCGTTCATGGAGGCCTTCCACCTGCCGGTGACCGTCTCGACGGTCGTCCTGGTCATGGCGGCCCAAGGCGGCGGGCGGATCATCCCGCTGGCGCCGGCGAGCGCCGGCCTGCGCCTGGCGATGCTGAGCTACGGCTTCGTCGAGACCACGGGCCACGCCGTCGACATCGCGGCGATCACGACGTTCACCTTCGGCGTCGGCGCGCTGCTGATGCTCTCCGGGCTGGTCGTCGGGCTGATCGCCCTCGGCCTGCAGCTCGAGACCTCGTCGCCGCGCGTCGCGCTGCGTGCCGCGCGCGACGCGGTCGCCCGCCACCGCGCCGCGGAGGCGCCGGTCGAGGCGCCCGCGCAGGCCAACGCCTGACCGCCGCGCCGGCTCCTACTTGATCAGCACCGCCGTGCCGACGGGCACGCGCGGGTACAGGTCCTTGACGTCGGCGACGTGCATCCGGATGCAGCCGTGCGACGCGGCCGACCCGATGGAGTAGTCCTCACCCGTGCCGTGGATGCCCACGCCGTTGATGATGCCCATCCAGCGGGCCTTCAGCGGGTTGGCGGCCGAGCCACCGTCGACCGTGGTGCCCTGGAGCTCGCCGGCCCACGGGCTGTTCGGCACGCTCCACACCGGATCGACCTGCTTGTTGGCGATGTGGAACAGGCCCGACGGCGTCGGGTACGCCGGCTGCCCGACGGCCACCCCGTAGGACTTCGAGAACTTGAGGCGCTTGAAGAGGCGCAGCTTGAAGTGCGCCTTGTCCACCGTGACGACCGTGCCGTAGATGCGCTGCAGGTCGTTGACGTTGACCTTGGGCGACGTCTGCTTCAGCGCGGTGTGCAGGCGGCGCGGCGCGTTGACGCCGTCGTCCAGCGCGGCGTCGACCTGCTCGGCCACGGCCGTCTGGTCCAGGGCGCGGCCGTGCGCGGCGCGCTCGCGGTAGATGTGGCTCAGCGTGATCTTGACCGTGGCGTCGCGCGGCGCCTTGCCGACCTTCGCGGCGACCCCGGCGACCCAGTCACGCACGGCGATCTTGGAGTGCGACAGCTTGAGCGGCACGTCGCCGGGGACCTTGGCGCGCAGGGCGCGCTTGGCGGTCGTCAGCGCGTCGAAGGTCAGCTTCGCGTCGGCGGCCTTCAGCGTCCACGGCTTGCCCGCGGCGCCGAGCACCAGGTCGACGTTGACGCGGCCACCGATGCTCGTCTGCAGGCGGATGACGGCTTCGTCGAGCGTGGCGCCGGAGAGGTCGATGCCGCCGGCGGTGACCCCGGCCGGGACGTTCGCCGGGTCCGCGGCCGATGCCGAGGCGGGGACCGCCGCCGCGACGGCGGCAGCGATCAGGGCAGGCAGAGCGAAGGCGCGCGGCGACATGGCGGACGAGGGTAGCGAGCGCCGATCACGGCACCGCAAGTCCCGTTTCGCGTCGCACGGCTCGCGCACTCAGGCTGCGGGTCCGGCGCCGGTCTCGGCCGGCACCCCGTGGGCGACGAAGTCGCGGCTGCGCACCAGGACCAGCGCGGCCACGGCGCCGACGAGCGCGACGATCGCGGCGATCACGAGGATCTCGTTGAGCGCGCCGGTCCATCCGGTGAGGAACGCTTCGCGCGCGGGCCCGAGGACGCGCGGGTTGCCCTGCGCGAGGATCTCGGCGGGCGGGAGGCGCACGCCGGCCCCACCGCCCGGCAGCGCGTCGGCGATCTTCTGCGTGACCGCCGACTGGAAGACCGCGCCGAGCGCGGCGATGCCCGTCGCGATGCCGATCTGGCGGAATGTGCTGTTGATGCCCGAGGCCATGCCGGCGCGCCGCGGGTCGACGACGCCCACGGCGGCCGAGGCGATCGCGGGGTTCGTCAGGCCGATGCCCGCGCCGCCGAGGATGAAGCCGGGCAGCAGCGCGGTCCACTTGGAATGGGCGTCCAGCCCGCTCATGAGCAGCAGGCCGACCCCGACGAGCCCGAGCCCGGCGCCCATGAGGTACCGGACGGGCACACGCTCGGTGAGGTTGCCCGACAGCGCCGCGCAGACGAAGGACACCAACGTGACCGGCAGGAACCGCAGGCCGGCCTCCAGCGGGGAGAAGCCCAGGGCGTTCTGCATGTACAACGTCAAGTACAGGAACATCGAGAACATCGAGGCCGAGAGGCAGAAGGCGACGAGCGATGCGCCGACGAACGAGGGCTTGCTCAGCAGCGTCAGGTCGAACATCGGTCGCCGCTGGCGGCGCTCGACGACCACGAACGCCACCAGCAGCACGGCCGAGACGACGAGGAGGCCGACGATGGTGGTGCTGCCCCACCCCTCGGCGTTGCCGCGCACGAGGGCGAAGACCAGCGCGAACAGCGCCCCCGAGAAGGTCACCAGGCCGGCCCAGTCGACGCGTGCCGCGTTGGGGTCCTTGGTCTCCCGCACGGTGCGCAGCGTCACCACGATCGTCGCGAGGCCGATCGGCAGGTTGACGAAGAAGATCGACTGCCAGCCGACGTGCTCGACCAGCACGCCGCCGACCAGCGGCCCGATCGCGACCGACGCGCCGGTCGTTGCGCCCCAGATGCCCAGCGCCGTGCCCCGCTCGCGGCCCTGGAACGCGGAGGCCAGCAGCGCGAGCGAGGTGGCGAACATGCCGGCGCCGCCGATCCCCTGCAGCGCACGCGAGAGGTTCAGCATCGTCGGAGAGGTCGACAGGCCGCACAGCAGCGAGGCCAGCGTGAACAGCGCGAGCCCGAGGACGAACACCCGGCGGCGGCCGAAGAGGTCGGCCAGCGAGCCGGCGGTGAGCATGAAGGCGGCCAGCGTCAGCGCGTAGGCGTCCACCACCCACTGGAGGTCCTGGAACGACGCGCCGAGGTCCCGCTGGATCTCGGGCAGCGCGACGTTGACGATCGTGATGTCCAGCAGCAGCATGAACGTCGCGACGCAGACCGCGCCGAGCGTCCACCACCGCATCGGGTCGGCGCCGTCGGCGCCGCGGGCGGTCTCGGGGGCGTCGCTCATCGTGGCGAGTCAACTACCCCGACCGGCGGGAGCGCGAACCGGGGCCGGCGCGCTCGCGCGGCGCGGCGCGCTCAGGCGTCGCGCGGCACGCCGTCGACCACCGAGCCCGCGGCGACGCGCAGGTGGCTGCGCAGGACCTCGGGGCCCTGGGCCTCGAGGTCGACGACGAGCCGCAGGTGCTCGTCGCCCAGCCGCGCGAACGTGTAGTGCGGCCGGACCTGTAGGAGGAACAGGCGCGTCTGCGCGGTCAGGCGGTCGTGCACGGCCTCGATGCGCGGCGACCGCGCGGCGCGCACGATCGACGTGTGCAGGTCGGCATGGGCGCGCGAGACCGTCGACCACCGGGGCCGCGGCCGGCCGCACGCCCGGGCGAGCACCTCGGCGGCCTCGTGGACCGAGGGCGGGAGGCGGTCGCCGTGGCGGGCCAGCGCGAGGTGAGCGGCCTCGACCTCGAGCGCGGCGCGCAGCTCGTAGAGCGCGGCGATGGCGTCGCCGTCGAGCCCGGCGACGCGCGCGCCGCGGTACGGCGCGATGGCGACCAGGCCCTCGTCGGCCAGCGTGCGCAGCGCCGCGCGCACGGTGTGGCGGGCGGCGCCGTGGGCGTCGGAGAGGTCGGCCTCGACGAGCCGCGTGCCCGCGTCGAGCTGGGCGTCGAGGATCTGCTCGCGCAGGATCCCGGCGATGCGGTCGACGGCGGTCGGGCTCATACGGGGATCTCAGCAGCTGCCGGCGCGAGCCGGCGCGACGCCCGGCGCGGGACGGCGAGCACCGCGAGGCCGGCAAGGATCAGCCCGATGCCGCCGACGGCCACGGCGCCGGGGCGCTCGCTGAGGACGACCGCGCCGAGCACGGCGGCGGTGACCGGCTCGCCGAGCGTGAGGGTCGCCACCTCGTTGGCCGGCAGGTGGCGCAGGCCGCGGGCGAACAGGAGGTAGGCGATCGCGGTCGGCACGGCGCCGAGCCACAGCGCCATGGCGGCGCCGCCGGGCGTCGCGACCCACGAGAGGTCGCCGAGCGCGAGGACCGGGACGAGCAGCAGCGCACCGAGCCCGAACGTGCGGGCCATGACGGGCTCGACGCCGTGCCCCGCGTCGAGCAGGCGCTTGGAGGCGAGCGTGAACGCCGCGTAGGACGCGCCGGCGCCGACCGCGAGCGCGACGCCCGGCGCGGAGACCTCCGAGCCGCCGCCGGCCAGCGCGAGCAGGGCCACGCCGGCGCTGGCCAGCGCGGTCGCCGCCGCCCACGCGCCGCCGGGCGCGCGGCGGTCCAGCAGCCAGCCGCCGAGGCCGGCCAGCGCGGGCGCCGAGCCGAGCGCGACCACCGTGCCGATCGCTACGCCGGTGTCCTTGACGGCCGCGAAGAAGCACAGCTGGTAAGCCGCGACGCCGACCGCGCCGACGGCCAGCGGACCGCGAGCCCAGCGTCCCGCGCCCTCGCGGGCGACCGCGCGCTGGGCGGCGAGCAGGAGGAGCGCGCCGACCGCGATGCGGACCGCGCCGACGGTGACCGAGGAGGCGTCGGGGCCGAGGGCCTGCGCGGTGCCCGTCGTGCCGAAGCACACGGCGGCCAGGAGGACGTGGACGCGAGCCATCGGTCGATTGTTCCACAATCAACGTTGAATGTGCAACGTTACGCCTCTGCGCACGATCTGCGCCGGGACACGCGCGGAGGGCCGGTCCGTCCGCTCGCCGTGTCACCTTGCCGCCGTGCTCGTTCGCGACTTCGAACACGGCTTGGACCTCGACCAGGTGCTCCTCGTCCGGGAAGCCGAACGGCGCCAGAGGCGCGACGGCGGCGAGTTCCTCAAGTTGGTCCTGGGCGACCGCACCGGCGGCGTCCAGGCGATGATCTGGGACGACGTCTCGCAGGCGCTGGAGCACTGCCGCGCCGGCTCGCCGGTCCACGTGAGCGGGCGCTACGAGATGCACCAGCGCTGGGGCGCGCAGATCGCGATCCGGCGCCTGGGGCCGGCGATCGACGGCACCTTCGACGCCGCGGACCTGCAGGTGGGCCCGCCACGGCAGGTCGACCACATGGAGTCGGATCTGCGCGAGCTCGTGTCGACCGTGCAGGACCCGCACTTGGGTCGCCTGCTCGACGAGTTCTTCGGCGAGCACTCCGAGACGTGGGCGCTGTACCGCATCGCGCCGGCGGCCAAGCACTACCACCAGGCCTACCTCCACGGGCTGCTCGAGCACTGCCTCACGGTCGCCCAGGCCGTCAGCGCGATCAGCGGCATGTTCCCGGGCATCGACCGCGACCTCGCGGTCACCGGCGCGTTGTTGCACGACATCGGCAAGTTGGAGGCCTACACCTGCGACGCGCCGATCGACATGACCGACGACGGCCGGCTGCAGGGCGAGATCCCGCTCGGCTACTACCGCGTGCGCCGGCTGATCGAGGACCTCCACGGCTTCCCCGAGGGCCTGGCCCAGAGCGTGCTGCACATCATCCTGTCGCACCACGGCGCCCTGGCCCACGGCTCGCCCGTGGTCCCGGCCACGCGCGAGGCCACGTTGGTGCACATGATGGACAACCTCGGCGGGCGCCTCGGCTCGTTCGACCGCCTCGAGAACGAGCTCGCGCCCGGCGCCGCGTGGTCGAGCTTCGACCGCGCCCTCGGCTCCGGCGCCTACTTCGGCTCAGCGACCCGGACCGGGACGCCGATCACCGCCGAGGACCGGCGGCCGTCGGCCGCGGCCTGAGCATCACGACAGCTGGCCGGCGCTCAGGCGCCCGACAGCCGATTTTCGCGCTCGTCGTCGAGGATGTCCTTCATCTCCCGACCGGCCTGCGCGATCCGCCCCAGGTACTCCGACCGCCGCGCGTCGTCCAGCTTGTCGGAGCCCCGGTCCAGCAGTTCCGCGAACCCCTGCACGATCGTGAGCGGGGTGCGCAGGTCGTGGACGAGCCGGGCCAGGCGCTCGTCCGGGTCGGTCGGCCACTCGCCGCCGCGGGTCATCGCTCGTCGCGCGTCGAGTCCAGCGCGATCTCGCCTCGCTCGAGCGCGATCGCGATGGCGTGCACGCGGTTGCGCGCCTGGAGCTTGCGGATCACGTTGCGCACATGGGTGCGCACCGTCTCGACCGAGACGGTGATCTTGTCGCCGATCGCCTCGGCGGTCATCCCCTCGGCCATGAGGTGCATGATCTCCCGCTCGCGCGGCGAGAGCTGCGGCACGTGGGCGGTGGCCCGTGGCGAGAGCAGGATGCGGTCCAGCCGCGGGTCGACGTAGGAGCCGCCGTTGGCGACGCGCTCGATCGCGGCCATCAGCTCGTCCATCGAACCGGCCTTCAGGGCATAGCCACGGGCGCCGGAATCGAGGCCGTCGTAGAGCAGCTCGGCGTCGGAGTCGCCGGTGTACAGGATCACCCCGAGGTCGGGACGGCGCGCGAGAAGCTCGCGCGTCAGGTCGATGCCACTGCCGTCGGGGAGCTGGATGTCGACGATCGCGACGTCCGGCTCGGCGTGCTCCACGAGGTCGACGCCGGCCGCGACGTTGCCGGCCGCGCCCACGACTTCCAGGCCGCCGTGTTGCAGCAGCGCGACCAGGCCCTCACGGAGGGCCTCGTGGTCGTCGACGATCACGAGCTTGGTCATGAGGGGCGAACCGTACACCGCGCCTAGGCGCAATGGCACCTGTCGCGCCGCTCAGCGTCCTCGCACCGAATCTGCGGAAAGAGCGCGCCGAGTTCCTCGACGAACGACCCATCGCCGGGCCAAGGGCCGTATCGTCGTACTTCTATGGCGAAGGACACCGAGAAGCTCATCCGTCAGCTCTCGCTCATCTCGTACCTCATGGCGGAGCGCCGCCCCGTGACGGCGCTGGAGATCCGGCGCGATGTCGAGGGCTACAGCGGCATGAACGAGGACGCCTTCGCCCGCCGGTTCTACGCCGATCGCGCCGAGCTGGAGTCCTTGGGCATCCAGCTGACCGTCGAGAAGCCCGCCGACGGCGTGGCCGAGCAGGAGAACTACTCCCTGCGTCCGGAGAACTTCCACCTGCCGGCGATCGCGTTCAGCGACTCCGAGCTGGCCAGCCTGCAGTTCGCGCTGACGCTGCTGGACGGCGAGTTCGCCTACGCCGAGCCGCTGCGCCTCGCGCTCCAGCAGATCTCGTGGGGCCGCCCGAGCCCGCTGAACTCCCCCGAACAGGGCTCCATCGCGCTCGGCGTCACCGCGTCGGCCGGCGGCCACGACCTCTCGCAGCGCCTCGCGAAGATCGAGACGGCGATCTTCCGCAACAAGACGATCACGTTCGCCTATTACACGATGGAGCGCGACACGGTCGGCGCGCGCAAGGTCGATCCGTACCACCTGCTCTTCCAGGGCGGGCAGTTCTACCTCCTCGGCCGCTCCCACGAGCGCGACGCGATCCGCGTCTTCCGGCTCTCGCGCATCCGCGGCAAGGTCGCCTACGCCACCAAGGCCGAGCACGACTTCAAGCGCCCGACCGACTTCGATCCCCGCTCCTACGCGACGCGCGCCGACTGGCAGTTCGGCGAGTCGGTGGGCGAGGCCGAGGTCTGGATCTCGGAGCGCATCGCCTGGCAGGTCGAGCGCCACTTCGGCCGCTTCGGCTCCATCCGCCCCGCCGAGGACGGCAGCGGCGACATGGTCTTCACCACCGAGTACGCCTCCGTGCGCCAGCTGGCGGCCTGGGCCCTGCGCCTCGGCGAGCACGTCCGGATCCTCGCGCCGACCGAGCTCGTGCGCGAGGTCGCCGAGCGCGTCGAGCAGTTGCACGAGCGCCACACCGGCGACGAGCTCGACCTGGCCGCCCCGGTGGCGCCCTCCGAGGCCGACGAGGTCCCCGAGGTCGCCACGTCCAAGCGCGAGACCGCGATCCGGCCCGAGCGCTTCGCGCGCCTGGTCACGCTGGCCAGCATCCTCATCCAGGCCGGCCGCGCCAACGAGCGCCTGCAGTTCACCGAGGTCTGCGAGGCGCTGCAGGTCTCCGACGCGGAGCTGCGCGAGGACGTCAACGTCCTCAACGTCGTCAACTTCGGCGGCGGCTCCTACGTGCTCTACGCCGAGGTCCACGACGACGGCACGATCGAGGTCGACCCCGAGCCGTACTCCGACAACTTCGCCCGCCCCGCCCGGCTGCTGCCGGTCGAGGCCAAGGCGCTCGTCGCGGCGATCGACCTGATCGGCGACCACCTGCCCGAGGGCGCGCTGAACTCGGCGCGCGAGAAGATCGTCGCGGCGCTGGGCGCCGACCCGATGGAGCAGGGGCTCCAGGTCGCCTCCGGCGCGGGCGACGACTCGAAGATCGCGCGCGTCGTGTCGCGCGCCATCGCCGAGTCGCACCAGCTGCGGCTGGAGTACTACAAGGCCAACGAGGACGAGTTCTCCGAGCGCGTCGTCGAGCCCTACGCGCTGATCAACGGCCGCGAGGGCTGGTACGTCGCCTCCTACGACCCGGCGCGCGAGGCCGTCCGCCACTTCCGCCTGGACCGTGTGAAGACCGCCGAGGTGCTGGAGGGCTCGTTCGCGCCGCGGCCCGAGGTCGATCCGGCCGCCGACGTCGTCGGATGGCCGAGCACGGGCATCGTCGAGGCGTCGCGCGTCGCGCGGGTCTGGATCTCCCCGGAGCGCGCCCGCTGGTCGCGCGAGCAGCGGCGCGTGGCCCAGGAGCTCGCCGACGGCTCCCTCATCGTCGAGCTGCCCTACAAGGGCACCGACTGGCTCGTGCGCGAGGTCCTGGCCGAGGCCGGCGACGCCGCCGTGATCTCGCCGCCCGAGGCGCGCGACGCGGTCCGCGGGGCGGTCGACCGCCTCCGCCTCGCCGTGCGCTGATCGCGGTGCAGCGGCAATCGGTCCGGGGACGTGGGTCTCGCCCCCTGGGCGAGCACCCGCAGCGCTGCGAGCGCCCTGCGCGAGCCATCGCCCGTTAGCCTCCGCGCCCGTGAGCCGACGCGACCAGATCAAGATGGACGAGGCGGAGGTGCTCGCGTTCCTCGACGAGGAGCGGATCATGACCTGCGCCACGCTGGGCCCGCGCGGCTTTCCGCATCTCATGCCGCTCTGGTACGTGGTGCGCGACGGACGCCTCTGGGCGTGGACGTTCGCCAAGTCCCAGAAGACGCGCAACCTCGAGCGCGATCCCCGAGCCACGCTGCAGGTCGAGGCCGGCCGCGACCAGTACCACCTGCTGCGCGGCGTGATGCTCGAGACCGACGTCACCGTCCACCGCGACGTCGAGACCGTCACGGCGCTCGGGCTGGAGATCTTCGGCCGCTACGGTGACGACCCCGGCGGCGAGCTCGCCGACGACGTCCGCGCCATGGTGCAGCAGCAGGCGGCCAAGCGCGTCGGGTTGGAGTTCGTGGAGCGCAACCGCGCCACATGGGATCACCGAAAGCTGGGGAACGTCTACTGATGCAGCCACTCAAGGGCCTGATCCTCTCCGGAGGCAAGGGCACCCGCCTGCGCCCCATCACGCACACGAGCGCCAAGCAGCTCGTGCCGGTCGCCAACCGCCCGGTGCTCTTCTACGGCATCGACGCGATGGCCAAGGCCGGCATCGAGGAGATCGGCATCATCATCGCGCCGGAGACCGGGCAGGAGATCAAGGAGGTCGCCGGCGACGGCTCGGCCTTCGGGATCAGGATCACCTACATCCTGCAGGACGAGCCCGCCGGCCTGGCGCACGCGGTGCTGACCGCCGAGCCGTTCCTCGGCGACTCGCCGTTCGTCATGTACTTGGGCGACAACCTGCTGCAGGGCGGCATCGACGACCTCGTGACCGCGTTCAAGGCCAACGAGCCCGACGCGCTCATCCTCCTGACGCCGGTCCCCGACCCCGAGCACTTCGGCGTCGCCGAGCTCGACGGCGATCGCGTCGTCGCGCTGGCCGAGAAGCCGCCGGAGCCCAAGACCGACCTGGCGCTGGTCGGCGTCTACATGTTCATGCCCTTGATCCACGACGCCGCGCGCGCCATCGAGCCGTCGCCGCGCGGCGAGCTGGAGATCACCGACGCCATCCAGCACCTGGTCGACACCGGCTGCCGGGTCGAGCCGCACATCGTGCAGGGCTGGTGGAAGGACACCGGCCGGCTGGACGACATGCTCGAGGCCAACCGCCTGATCCTCGACCGCATGGAGCACCGGGTCGAGGGCGAGCTGATCGAGTCGCAGGTCGAGGGCCGCGTCACGATCGAGGCGGGCGCCCGGCTGGAACGCGCCACGGTCCGCGGCCCGGCCATCATCGGCGCGGGCGCGCGGCTGACGGACTGCTACATCGGCCCGTACACGGCGATCGGCGAGGGCTGCGCGGTCGAGGGCTCCGAGGTCGAGCACTCCATCCTGCTGGCCGGCTCCGAGGTGCGCCACCTCGACGGCCGCATGGAGTCCTCCCTGCTGGGCCGCAACGTGAAGATCTCCCGCAGCGACCGTCAGCCGCGGGCGTACCGCTTCATGGTCGGCGACAACTCCGAGATCACGATCCTGTGAGGCTGCTGGTCACCGGCGCGGCCGGCATGCTCGGCCACCGCGTGGTCGCCGACGCCCGCGCGCGCGGCTGGGCCGTCGCCGGCGTCGACCTCCCCGACGCCGACCTCACCGATCCGCTGGCGGCCCAGGACGTCGTCGAGGAGCACGCGCCCGACGCCGTCGTCCACTGCGCCGCGTTCACCGACGTCGACGGCGCCGAGGAGCAGGAGGCGCGCGCACGCGCGGTCAACGCCGACGCGTCGGCCAACATCGCGGCGGCCGCGGCGATGCTCGGCGCGCGGATCGTGGCGGTCTCCACCGACTACGTCTTCGACGGGACGCTCACCGGCCGGCCCTACGTCGAGTCCGACCCCACCGGGCCGGTCGGCGCCTACGGCCGCACGAAGCTCGCCGGCGAGGACGCCGTCGCGGGCCACAACCCGAACCACGCGATCGCCCGCACCGCGTGGCTGTTCGGCGTGGGCGGCAAGAGCTTCCCCGACACCATGCTCACGGCGGCGCAGACGCGCGACGAGGTCGCCGTCGTCACCGACCAGATCGGCTCCCCCACGTGGGCCGGGCACCTGTCGCCCGCCCTGCTGGATCTCGCGGCCGGCACCGCGACCGGCGTCTTCCACATCGCCGGCGGCGGGCAGTGCTCGTGGCACGAGCTCACCGTCGAGCTGTACCGCGCGGCGGGCGTCGCCACCCGCGTCAACGAGACCACGGCCGCCGAGTTCGCGCGCCCGGCCCCGCGGCCGGCGTGGAGCGTGCTGGCCACCGAGCGCGACGAGACCCCGCGGCTGCCACCGTGGCAGGACGGCGTCGCCGCCTATCTGCAAGAGAGGAACGCATCGTGAAGCTGCTCGTCTGCGGCGGGGCCGGGTTCATCGGCTCGAACTTCGCGCGCCAGCGCGTCAACGACCACGGCGACCAAGTGGTCGTCCTCGACAAGCTGACCTACGCCGGCCGGCCCGAGAGCCTGCAGGACCTCGGCGACGCGGCGGCGCTCGTGCACGGCGCGATCGAGGACCCGGCGAAGGTCGCCGAGGCGATCGGCGACGGCGTCGACGCGATCGTCAACTTCGCCGCCGAGACGCACGTGGACCGCTCGATCAGCGGACCCGACGCGTTCGTGGAGACCAACGTGCGCGGCTCGCTCGTCCTGCTCGAGGCCGCCCGCGAGCGCGGCGTGAAGCGCTACGTCCAGATCTCGACCGACGAGGTGTACGGGTCGATCGAGGAGGGCTCGTTCACCGAGGAGTCGCCGATCGTGCCGTCGTCGCCCTACAGCGCCTCCAAGGCCGGCGGCGACCTGCTCGTGCAGAGCTACTTCCACACCTACGGGCTGGAGACCGTGATCTGCCGCGGCTCCAACAACTACGGGCCGTACCAGTACCCGGAGAAGCTGATCCCGCTGATGGTGCTCAACGCGCTGCACGGCGACAAGCTCCCGGTCTACGGCGACGGGCTGAACGTCCGCAACTGGCTCTTCGTGGAGGACTTCGGCCGCGGGATCTCCCACGTCCTGGCCCACGGGGCGCCCGGCGAGGTCTACAACGTCGGCGGCCCGTCGGAGTGCACGAACCTCGAGGTGGTCCGGGAGATCCTCGCCCACACCGGCAACGACGACTCGCTGATCGAGTACATCACCGACCGGCCCGGCCACGATCGCCGCTACTCCCTGGGCTCGGAGAAGGTCCGCGCCCTCGGCTGGGAGCCGCGCGTGGACTTCACCGAGGGCCTGAAGCGCACCGTCGACTGGTACCGCGACAACTCCTGGTGGTGGGAGCCCATCCGCTCCGGCGAGTTCCGCGAGTACTACGAGAAGCACTACGGCCGGGCGCTGGGGTAGGGGTGCCGTAGGCGGCCAGCGAGGCCGAGGCCCACGACGGCCAGCCGTCGCCGCCGGAGGTGGGTCCCCAGTCGCGATAGCGACACGGTCTCCTAGCGCCAGCGCGCGGCGCGCTACGCCGCGCGGGTCCCGAGCGAGGAGATCTTCCAGGCGCTGCCGTCCCGGACGAGCTGCAGCGTGTCCGTGCGATCTTTGGCGCCGCCTTCGGACTTGACCGTCGCGGTCGCCTTGCCACCCGCGATGGTCACCTTCTGGACCTGGAGCTCGAAGGCGTCCGCGTCGGCGATCGTGTCCTTCAGCGCCTGGTCGCAGGTCTTCTTGGAGGACGACTTGATGGCGTTGACGAGGTTCGGTGCCAGCAGCTGGGCGCAGATCTTGTCGGTGTCGCCCTTGCGCGCGAACGACTGCAGGTCCTCCACCGTCTGGGCAACGTTCTTCTGCTCGCCCTTGAAGGCGCCGGCGGAGTCCTTGGCGGCCTGGCCGCAGGCGCCGAGCGCGAAGGGGAGGGCCGCGAGCAGCGCGACGAGACGAGTGGGTGCGGCCATCGAGCTGGAGCCTATCTAGGATGGCTCTCCGCATGGCCGACTCCGAAGCCCCACGCCCTCCCGCCCCCACCGTCGTTCCCCGGGGCCGCCACGCCCCGCCGCTCGAGGTCCGGCTCACGGTCCAGCGCCGCCGCCTCTTCGAGGCCGCCGCCACCGTGTTCGCGCAGCGCGGCTTCGCCGACGCGACCGCCGAGGCGATCTCCCGCGAGGCCGGCATGTCGAAGGCCACGTTCTACGAGCACTTCGCCAACAAGGAGGAGGCGATCCTCGCGCTGTTCGACGAGGCTGCCACCGAGATCATGCGCCAGATGGCCGTCGCCTCCGAGAACGACGCCGCCACCTACCCCGAGCACCTGGCCCAGGGCACCCGCGCCTTCCTGAAGACGCTGGCCGAATGGCCCGACGCGGCGCAGACGCTGCTCGTCGAGATCATCGGCGCCGGCCCGCGCGCCAACGAGCGCCGCGACGCGATCCTCGACGCGTTCGCCGACACGATCTTCACCGACAACGAGAAGGTCGCTCCCCGCTACGGCGCGCCCCGGTTCGCCTCCCGCGACGACGCGTTCGCCTGCGTCGGCGCGATCGTCGAGCTCGCCTCGCGCCAGCTGCGCACCGGCACGCCCGGCGACATCCGAGCGCTGGAGCCCATCATCGAGCGCCTCATGCTGGGGATCCTGCAGCAGGCCGGATGAGGCATCCCGACCTGGCCGCCCTCGAGGCCGAGGTCACGGCGTGCCGGCGCTGCCCGCGGCTCGTCGCGTGGCGCGAGGAGGTCGCCGCCACCAAGCGCGCCTCGTTCGCCGCCGACGAGTACTGGGGCCGCCCGATCCCGGGCTTCGGGGACCCGGACGCGCGCGTCCTGATCCTCGGCCTGGCGCCCGCCGCCCATGGCGCCAACCGCACCGGCCGCGTCTTCACCGGCGACCGGTCGGGCGACTTCCTGTTCGCCGCGCTGCACCGCACCGGCTTCGCCAACCAGCCCACGTCCGTCTGGCGCGACGACGGCCTCGCGCTCACCGGCGCCTGGATCACCGCCGCAGTGCGCTGCGCCCCACCGGCCAACAAGCCCACGCCGCTGGAGCGCGACACGTGCCTGCCGTGGACCGTGGCGGAGCTCGACCACGTCCCCGACATCCGGGTATGCGTGTGCCTCGGGCAGTTCGCCTGGGACGCGGCGCTGCGGCTACGCACGGCGCTCGGCCACGTCGCGCCGAAGCCCAAGCCGCGCTTCGGCCACGGGACGATCTGGTACGACGACGCCGACAGCGCCGGCTTCGGCCTGCTCGGCACCTACCACCCCAGCCAGCAGAACACGTTCACCGGCGTGCTCACCGAGGACATGCTCGACGACGTCCTGCGCACGGCGCGCGAGCTGGCCGGGTTGCCGCCGGTGCCGTGATCGTCCCCCGGCGACTCGTCATCGACCCGACGTTCTCGGGCTCGTACCCTGTGGTCCTTGCCGCTGTCGCCCTTCAGTCCCGCAACGCAAGCCTGGTTTCACCGCGCGTTCGCCGCTCCCACGACCGTCCAGGAGCAGGCGTGGCCCGCGATCGCCACCGGCGAGCACGTCCTCATCTCCGCCCCGACCGGGAGCGGCAAGACCCTTGCCGCGTTCCTCTGGTCGCTCGACCGCCTCGCGACCACGCCGCGCGAGGACGGCACCGGCGTCCGCGTCATCTACGTCTCACCGCTCAAGGCGCTCTCCTACGACGTCGAGCGCAACCTCCAGGCGCCGCTGAAGGGGATCGGCGCCGACCTGAAGGTCGCGATCCGCACCGGCGACACGCCGCAGAAGGAGCGCGCGCAGATGCGGCGCACGCCGCCGGACGTCCTGATCACGACGCCCGAGTCGCTGTACCTCATGTTGACCTCGCAGGCGCGCGACATCCTCGCCGACGTCGAGGCCGTGATCGTCGACGAGATCCACGCCGTCGCCTCCACCAAGCGCGGCGCGCACCTCGCGCTGACGCTCGAGCGCCTCTCCGCCCACGTGCAGGCCGCCCACGGCCGCGACCCGCAGCGCATCGGGCTGAGCGCCACGCAGAACCCGCTGGAGGAGGTCGGCCGGTTCATGGTCGGCCCCCAGCGCACCTGCCGGATCGTCGACACCGGCGTCCGCAAGCCGCTGGACATCAAGATCCAGGTGCCGGTCGAGTCGATGGTCGAGCCCGAGCAGTCCTCCGTCGGGCCGGTCGACCCGCTGGATCCCGGGGCGGGCGGGAACGGGGGCAGCGAGGCGACGCGCAAGTCGATCTGGCCGGCGATGTACCCGCAGCTGCTGGAGCTCGTCCGCGAGCACCGCTCGACGATCGTCTTCGTCAACAACCGCCGCGGCGCCGAGCGCCTCGCGCTGCGCCTCAACGAGCTGAACGAGAAATCGGCCCCCACCCACCCCGAGGACTCGGACCCGCCTACGCGGCCGATCCGTGAGATCGCCCGCGCGCACCACGGGTCGCTGGCCCGCGAGGAGCGCCTGGTCGTCGAGGAGCTGCTCAAGGCCGGTCAGCTGCCGTGCCTGGTGGCGACCTCGTCGCTGGAGCTCGGCATCGACATGGGCGCCGTCGACCTCGTCCTGCAGGTCGAGTCCCCCAAGTCGGTCTCGCGCGGCCTGCAGCGCATCGGCCGCGCCGGCCACTCCGTGGGCGACACGTCCAAGGGCCGCATCTTCCCCAAGTTCCGCGCCGACCTGCTCGAGTGCGCCGTCGTCGTGCGGCTCATGCGCGAGGGCAAGATCGAGCCGACGGTCGTCCCCCGCAACCCGCTCGACGTCCTCTGCCAGCAGATCGTCGCGATCGCCGCCGGCTTCGACGTCGACGGCGGCGGGACGATCACCGTCGACGACCTGTACGGGCTGATCACCAAGACCTACACCTACGCGGAGCTGTCGCGCGAGCTGCTGGAGAACGTCCTCGACATGCTGGACGGGCGCTACCCGAGCCAGGAGTTCGGCGAGCTGCGCCCGCGCATCGTCTGGGACCGCGTCGCCGGGACGATCCGCCCGCGCAAGGGCGCCCGCCAGCTGGCGGTCACCAACGCCGGCACGATCCCCGACCGCGGGCTCTACGCGGTCGTGCTGCCCGACGGCCGCCGCGTCGGCGAGCTCGACGAGGAGATGGTCTACGAGGCGCGCCCCGGCCAGACGTTCCTGCTCGGCGCGTCGTCGTGGCGGATCGAGGAGATCCAGCGCGACCGCGTCGTCGTCTCGCCTGCACCGGGAGTGCCGGGCGCCGTGCCGTTCTGGAAGGGCGACGCCGTCGGCCGGCCCAAGGAGCTCGGGCGCGAGATCGGCGCGTTCAGCCGCTGGGCCGTCGACCAGCCCGCCGCGGTGCTGGAGGCCGACTACGACCTCGACCCGCTCGCCGCCCGCAACCTGGTGGACTTCCTGCGCGAGCAGCAGGCCGCCACGCGCGTGATCCCCAGCGACCGGACGATCGTCGTCGAGCGCTTCCGCGACGAGATCGGCGACTGGCGCCTGTGCGTGCTCAGCCCGTACGGCGGCCGCGTGCACGCCGCCTGGGCACTGGCGCTGAGCGCCAAGATCCGCGACGAGCTCGGCCTTGAGTCCGACGCGATCTGGTCCGACGACGGCATCATCGTCCACCTGCCCGACGCCGACGAGCCGCCCGGGGCCGACCTCGTGCTGCTCGATCCCGACGACCTCGAGGATCGAGTTGTCGCGGAACTCGGGTCGAGCGCGCTGTTCGGCGCGCGCTTCCGCGAGAACGCCGGCCGCGCGCTGCTGATTCCGCGCGCCTACCCCGGCAAGCGCACGCCCCTGTGGCAGCAGCGCCTCAAGGCGCAGTCGCTGCTCGAGGTCGCCAAGCAGTACAGCGACTTCCCCATCATCTTGGAGACCTACCGCGAGTGCCTGCGCGACGTCCTGGACGTCCCCGGCCTTCACGACCTCCTGACCGCCCTGCACTCGCGCGAGCTGTCGCTCGTCGAGGTCGAGACCCGCACGGCGTCGCCGTTCGCGAGCTCGCTGCTGTTCGACTACGTCGCGACCTACATGTACGAGGGCGACACGCCCAACGCCGAGCGGCGCGCCGCCGCGCTCTCGCTCGACCGCGACCTCCTGCGCGAGCTGCTCGGGCAGGAGGAGCTGCGCGACCTCATCGACGCCGACGCGCTCGATCAAGTTGAAGCGGATCTCCAGCACCGCTCGCTGCGCACGCAGGCGACCGACCGCGACGGCCTGGCCGACGTGGTGCGCCGCGTCGGCGACCTGACGCGCGCGGAGGTCCGGGCGCGCGTGCTCGCCGACCTCGACGCCGACGCGATGTTGGAGGCCTTGGTCGCCGAGCGGCGTGCGATCCGCCTGCGCATCGGCGGCGAGGAGCGCTGGATCGCGGCCGACGACGCCGGTCTGTACCGCGACGCGTTCGGCGCCGTGCCGCCCGGCGGGCTGCCCGCCGCCTTCCTGGAGAGCGTCGAGGACCCGGCCGAGCGCCTGACCGCGCGCTACGCGCGGACGCACGGCCCGTTCACCACCGCCGACCTTCGCGGCCGCTGGGGCGTCGACCCGAGCCCGGCGCTGAAGGCGCTGGAGACCGCCGGCGACCTCGTGCGCGGCGAGCTGCGCCCCGGCGGCACCGAGCGAGAATGGTGCGACTCCGACGTCCTGCGCCGCATCCGGCGCGCGTCGCTGGCCGTCCTGCGCAAGGAGATCGAGGCCACCGACCAGCGGGCGCTGGCGGCGTTCCTGCCGTCGTGGCAGGGGGTGGACCGCCATGGTTCGGTTGGGGCAGGTTCTGGTGCGGGCGTCGACCGCCTGCGCGAGGTGCTCGTGCCGCTGCAGGGCCTGGCGCTGCCCGCCGACGTCTGGGAGCGCGATGTGCTGCCGCGACGCTGCGGCGCCTACTCGCCGACGTGGATGGACGCGCTCTGCGCCTCTGGCGAGGTGGTGTGGGTCGGCGCGGGCGCGCTGGGCCGCAACTCCGGCCGCGTCGCGCTCTACTTCCGCGAGGACGCCGAGGCCCTCGGCCCGCCGGCGGTCCGCGGCGGTATCGAGCGGGCGGGCGGGACCGATTTCCCCGAGCATGCGCTGCTGCGCGAGCGCCTGGCGCAGTCGCCGTGCTTCTTCACCGACTTCCTCGCCGAGCTGCCGCTGGCGCCCGAGGAGATCCAGGAGGCGCTCTGGGACCTGGTCTGGGCCGGCGAGGTGACCAACGACGCGTTCGCACCGCTGCGCGCGCCGCGGCTCACGCTGGCGCGAGCGCAGCGCAGTGCGATGGAGAATCGGGCCCACCCACCCCGACGCAGCGGCCGCGCGGGCACGCGCTTCGGCTCACGTCGCGGGACCGGCGCCGCCGCACAGGTCCAGGGCCGCTGGTCGCTGGCGTCGTCGCTGTTCGGCGCCGAGGCCGCGGCGGGCGGGCCGGATCGCCGGCGGACGACCGCCGAGCTGCTGTTGGAGCGCAACGGCATCGTGACGCGCGAGCACGTCCTGGCCGAGGGCATCCCCGGCGGGTTCTCCAGGCTCTACGACGCGCTGTCGTCGCTGGAGACGCTCGGCGTGTGCCGGCGGGGCTACTTCGTCGAGGGGCTGGGCGGCGCGCAGTTCGCGCTGCCCGGCGCCGTGGAGCGGCTGCGCACCCAGGCCGAGCGGGCCGACGAGGCGCCGCCGATCGTGCTCGCCGCGACCGACCCGGCCCAGCCGTATGGGGCGGCGCTGCCGTGGCCGCGGCGGCGCGACGCCGACGACTCCCGCGCCAAGCCCGCCCGGGCCGCCGGCGCCTACGTCGTCCTGGCCGGCTCGGAGCCCGTGCTCTACGTCGAGCGCGGGGGGCGCGGCCTGCAGGTGCTGGTCGAGCGCGAGGACGCGCGGCTGCGGCCGGCCCTCGAGGCGCTCGCCGCGTTCGTCACCGGCGACCGGCGCCACAAGCTGTCGCTGGAGCGGGTCGACGGCCAGGCCGTCGTGGGCTCCGACCTGGAGCTGCTCCTCATCGAGGTCGGCTTCCGCGCGGGGCCGCGGAAGCTCACCCTCAGCGCGTAGGCCTACGCCTTGGCCTTGGCCGCGGCCTTGGCCTTCTTCTTGAGGCCCTTGGTCAGGCCGCGCTGCAGCACGGTCCACACGGCCTCGAAGCGCGCGTCGATCCGCGGGTCGGCCCACTCCGCGACGTGCGCCGGGTTGTGGAAGACGCCGGTCGCGTCGAGGATCGCCCGGCCGGCCGCGACGGGGTCGTCGGCGGCCAGCTCGCCGCGGGCCACCCCGTCGGCGACGATGCCGGCGAGCTGCGCGGCGAGGTGGGCGACGTGCGTGGCGACGGCGTCGCCCGACTCGTCGACCAGCGCCATGTACGTGGCGAAGAGCTCGGGATCCTCGGACGCGCGGCGGCGCTTGGCGTCGATCAGCTCGCGCAGCCACCGATGCAGCCGCTCGGGCGCCGGCGTGTCGCCGGCGGCGATGACCTCGAGCGGGTCGGCGATGCGCGCCAGCCACCGCGCGGTCACCGCGTCGCGCAGCGCCGCCTTGCTCGGGAAGTGCCGGTAGACCGAGCCGTGGCTGACCCCGAGCACGCGCGCGACGTCGACCACCGTGGCCTTCGCGGGGCCGAAGCGGCGCAGGACGTCCTCCGCCGCTTCGAGGATCCGCTCCGGGGTGAGAGGTCCGTCGCTCACCGTTCGCTGTCGAGGTGCGCCATCTGCTCGGCAGCGTAACGGTCGCCCGCGGCGGCATCGGCGGGCACCGCGCGCTCGATGCGGTCGAGGTCGGCGGTGTCCAGGGTGACGTCGAGGGCGCCGAGCGCCTCGCCGAGCCGCTCACGGCGGCGCGCGCCGACCAGCGGCACGACGTCCTCGCCGCGCGACAGCACCCAGGCGATCGCGATCTGCGCCACCGAGGCGCCCTTGCCCTCCGCGACGGCGCGCAGCGCCTCCACCAGCTCGAGGTTGCGCTGCAGGTTGTCGCCCTGGAACCGCGGGCTGTAGCCGCGGAAGTCGCCGGGCGGGAGTTCGCGGTCGGGGCTCCAGTGGCCGCTGAGCAGCCCGCGCGAGAGCACGCCGTAGGCGGTGATGCCGATGCCCAGCTCGCGGGTGGTCGGCAGGATCTCGGCCTCGAGCGACCGTGAGATCAGCGAGTACTCGATCTGCACGTCGCTGATCGGGTGGACGGCCGCGGCGCGACGGATCGTGTCGGCGCCGACCTCGGAGAGCCCGATGTGGCGCACGTGCCCGGCCTGGACCATCTCGGCGATCGCGCCGACGGTCTCCTCGATCGGGACGGCGGGATCGACACGCGCGGGGCGGTAGACGTCGACGTGGTCGGTGCCCAGGCGCTGGAGCGTGTAGGCGAGCGAGGTCTTGACGAAGTCCGGATGGCCGCTGTTGCCCAGCCAGCCGCCGTCGGCGTCGCGCAGCGCGCCGAACTTGACGCTGATCTGCACGTCGTCGCGGTTGCGGCCCTGCAGCGCCTCGTGGATGAGGAGCTCGTTGTGGCCCATCCCGTAGAAGTCGCCGGTGTCGAGGAGGGTGATGCCGGCCTCGAGGGCGGCGTGGATCGTCGCGATGCTCTCCGCGCGATCGGCGGGACCGTAGAGGTCCGACATGCCCATCGTGCCCAGGCCGAGGGCCGAGACGCGCGGGCCGGTGCTGCCGAGGGATCGTGTCTGCATGCCACCCACTGTGGCGCGCTTGATGACAAATGTCAAGATCTGTCATCGCAATTCGCGATGTCGTGATCAGTGAAGCGCCAGCGCCCGCTGGACGAAGGCGCTCCACGTCGCGCGCGCCGCCTGGCGCTCGGCCGCGGCGAGCTGCGGCTCGATCCGCTCACCCGGCGCCAGCAGGCCGTCGAGGTCACGCACGTCGTCGAGCAGTCCGGCGCCCACGAGCGCCAGCCCCGCGGCGCCCGCCACGGTCGCGTCGGCGGCCGACCGCTCGACCGCCACCCCGAGCAGGTCGGCCTGGAGCCGGCACAGCAGCGGGTCGTTGGTCAGGCCGCCGTCGATGCGCAGGACGTCCACGCCGCCCATGGCGTCCACCACGTCGGCGACGCGGTGCGCGATGGCCTCGACCGCCGCGCGTGCGATGTGCGCCTTGGTCGTGCCGCCCGTCAGGCCGGCGATGACCCCGCGCGCCTCGGGCCGCCACCACGGGGCACCCGCGCCCGCCAGCGCCGGGAGGACGCGCACGCCGCCGGCGTCGGGCACGGTCGCGGCCAGCGCGGTCAGGCGCTCCGGGTCGGCGGCGAGGCCGAGCGTCCCGCTCAGCCACTCCAGCAGCGCCCCCGCCGTGAAGACGCCGCCGTCGAGGGCGTAGTCCACGCGCCCCGACGCCTGCCAGGCGACCGTCGGCAGGAGCCCCTCGGCGTGCGGCGGCGTCGCGCCGGTGTGGGCGAGGACGAAGACGCCGGTGCCGTACGTCGCCTTGGCGCGGCCGGGCAGCACGCAGCCCGCCCCGGCCAGCGCCGCCTGCTGGTCGCAGACGCGCGCCCGCAGCGGGAGGTCGACGTCCCAGCGCTCGTGATGCAGCGTGCCGAGGTCGCCGGCGGTGGGCCGGATCTCGGGAAGCGAGGTCCGCGGGATGCCGAAGGCGATGCATAGCGCGGTGTCCCAGCCGACGTCGCCGAGCACCTGCAGCGCCGTGCGCGACGCGGTGCTCGGGTCGGTCGCCCAGCCGGCGCCGAGGCGGTCGCTCAGCCACGCGTCCACCGTGCCGAGCCGGACGTCGGGGCCGTGCTCGCGCACGAGCCACGCGAGCTTCGGCGCTGAGAAGTAGGGATCGGGCGGCAGGCCGGTGCGGGCGAGCAGCTCGGGATCGACCTTGTCATACACCTCGATCCCCCGCTTGTCCTGCCAGACGATGATCGGCGACACCGGCTCGCGCGTGACGGGATGCCAGGCGAGGACCGACTCGCCCTGGTGGTCGAGCCCCGTCGCGACGACCGGACGCCCGGCGGCGGCCGGGAGCACCTCGGCGACCGCGTCGACGACGGCCTGCAGCACCTCCCCGGGGTCCTGCTCGACGCGGCCCGGCGCGGGATGCGCCGTGGCGACCGGGCGGCGCGCGCTCGCGACGGCCTGCAGCTCCGCGTCGAACAGCGTGACCTTGACCGCCGTCGTGCCGTCGTCGATGCCGAGGACCAGGGGCCCGTCGGTCATGCGGGGTGGCTCGCGGCGGGGCGGTGCTCGGCCGACCGGCGCCACCAGGGCGTGGCGGCGCTGAGGACCGGCGGCGGCGGTCCGGGGACGCGCTCGGCGGCGGGCTGCTCGACGCCCGCGCGCGTCACCACGCGCTCTCCAGCAGCGTGACCGCCGCACCCCGCCGCGCGAACGCCAGCGCACACGCGACGCCGACGACGCCGCCACCGACGACCGCGACCTCCAGCCTCATGGCTCCTTCTTGCCGGGGTTGAAGAGGCCCTTCGGGTCGAGCGCGCGCTTGATCGCGCGCTGGGCCTCGACGGCGGCCGGCGCCCACTGCGCCGAGAGCTGGCCGGCCTTCAGCAGGCCGATGCCGTGCTCGCCGCTGGCGGTGCCGCCCAGGTCGCGCGCCATCGCGAAGAGGTCGCGGGCGGCCGCGTCGGCGCGCTCGCGCATCGCGGCGTCGCCTGGCTCGAGGAGGAACGACGAGTGCAGGTTGCCGTCGCCCGCGTGCCCCCACGAGCAGCCCTCGAGCGCGTGGCGAGCGCCGATCTCGACCGTGCCCTCGATCGCCTCCGCCAGCCGGTCGACCGGCACCGCGATGTCCTCCGACAGCTTCTCGCCCAGCGCCGCGCGCACCGCGATCGACACGCCCTCGCGCCAGCGCCAGACCTCGTTGGCCGGCGCCGCCACGGCGTCCTCGCCCATGGCCTCCAGCAACGCCGCCCGATCGTCCTCGGACTCCGCCTCGCAGACCACCAGCAGGCTCGCGCCCACGGCCCCGTGCAGGAACGGCGGAGGCGCCGCCGCGATGCAGCGGGCGTCGAGGTACTCGACGGCCGCCGGGACGACGCCGCTGCCGAGCACCGCGTCGATCGCGTCGCAGCCCTCGCGCACGCTGGGGTATGCCGCTGCCACCGGCAGCGAAGCCCCGGGCGCCGGGACGAAGCGCAACCACGCGGCCGTGATCAGGCCCAGCGTCCCCTCGCTGCCGATGAGCAGCGAGCGCAGGTCGTAGCCGGCGACGTCCTTGCGGACGGCGCCGCCGAAGGTCACCAGCTCGCCGGGCGCCAGCACGACCTCGATGCCGGTCACCCAGCGGCCGGTCACGCCGTACTTGAACGCGTGCGGGCCGCCCGCGTTGGTCGCGAGGTTGCCGCCCAGCTGCGACTGCTCGGCCGCGCCCGGGTCGGGCGGGAACAGCAGCCCGTTCTCGCGGGCGCGGCGCGCGATCGTCGCCGTGATCACGCCGGCCTCGGCCTCCATCCGCCACAGCAGCGGCTCGAAGCTGCGCACGCGGTCCAGCCGATCGAGCGCGATCGCGACGGTGTCGCGGGGCGCGCCGCCGTCGGCCTCGGCCGGGACGATGCCGCCGCTGTAGCCGCTGCGCCCGCCCACGGGCACCATCGCGACGTCGCGCTCGTAGCACCACGCGACCACGGCGGCGGCCTGCGCAGCGTCGGCCGGGCGCACCAGCGCGGGCACGCGGCCGCTCAGGCCGCTGGCGTCGGCGAGCGCAGCATCGCGCTCGATGTGATCGGCACCCACCAGTCCAGCGAGATCGGCGTGCACATCACTCACCGTACCCTCGATGGGGCGATATGCCAGAGGGCGACACCATCCACTATGCCGCGAACCGGATCCGGCCGGTGCTGCTCGATCGCGTCCCTGACGAGCTCCGCACGCCGCACCCGCGCTTCGGGCGCGACCGCTGGCCGGAGCGCCTGCAGGGCCGGCCGGTGGAGGCGGTCGAGGCGCACGGCAAGCATCTGTTCCTGCGCTTCGCGGGCGATCTCACCATCCACTCGCATCTGCGGATGACGGGCGCGTGGGGCGTCTATCCGGAGGGCCGGCGGTGGGGCCGCTCGCCGCGCGGCGCCTGGCTCGTCCTCCGCGCCCGCGACACCGACGTCGTGCAGTTCCATGGCCCGGTCCTCGAGCTCCTCACCGAGACGCGGCGGCGCTTCGACCTGCGCCTCGCCGCGCTGGGCCCCGACATCATCAAGGAGGACTTCGACGTGGACGCGGTGCTGCGCCGCCTGCGCGAGGACGACCCGACGCGCGGGATCGGGGACGCGCTGTTGGACCAGCGCACGATCGCCGGCATCGGGAACGTCTGGAAGGTCGAGGGCTGCTGGCGCGCGCAGGTCGACCCGTGGCGCCCGAGCGCCACGGTCTCCGACGACGAGGTGCGCCGCATCCTGGCCGAGACGCGGCCCGCGATGCGCGAGTCGGCGCTGGACGGCAACCAGACGCGGCACCGCCGGGTGTACGGGAAGGCAGGTCGCCCGTGCCCGCGCTGCGGCGAGCGCATCCTCGCCCGCGGACAGGGTGACGACAACCGGACGACATACTGGTGCCCCGGATGTCAGACCTGATCAGGCAGCGGCGCGCCGTGCGGCGCATCGGCCACAAGGGCGCCGACCACATCGCCCCCGGCAACACGGCGGCGAGCTTCGACGCGGCGCTCGCCCACGGCTGCGACATGGTGGAGTTCGACGTGCTGCCCGAGCGGACCGACGGCAGCGGGCGCCTCGTGCTCGCCCACGACTTCAAGGCGCTGGCCCGGCGCGAGCCGCTGACGCTCGAGGAGGGCCTCGACCACCTCCGCTCCGACGCGTTCGCCGGGATCGAAATCGACGTCGACCTCAAGCTCCCCGGCTACGAGGAGCGCGTGATCGCCGCGCTGCGCGAGCGCGGCATGGAGGAGCGCACGCTCATCTCCACGATGGAGGTGTCGTCGCTGCCGGTCATCCGCGCGGCGTCCTCGAAGGTGCGCCTCGGCTGGTCGGTGCCGAAGGTGCGGCGCAACTACCTGGCCCACCCGGCGACCAAGGGCCTGGCGCTGGCGACCGTCGCGGTCCTGCGGCGCACCGTGCCGCGCGCGGTCGCCCGCGCGATGCGCGCCGGCGAGGTCGACGCCGTGATGTCGCACTTCAGCCTCGTCACGCCGCACTTCGTGCGCACCGTCCGGCGCGCCGGCGGCGAGCTCTACGTGTGGACGGTCGACGACGCGGCGAGCATCCGTCGCTTCGAGGCGATGGGCGTCACCGGGGTCATCACGAACGACCCGCGGCTGTTCGACCCGGCGTAGGGGCTTGGGGGGACGGGCGTCAGGGGGACAGTCCCCAAGCGCCGGCGCAGGGGCCGTCCCCGACCGCGCACGAGAGGGACAGTCCCCCTGCCTGGCACCCCTAGGGCTTGATGATGCACTCGGCGGCGCTGAACCCCGTGGGGTCGGCGCCGTAGGTGCCCTTGTGCCCGGAGCGCGTGCGCTTCGTCGCGCGCCGCACGACGTCCTTGCCCTTGCGCCACTCGAAGCTGACGACGCCGCGGAGCCGGTAGGTCTGGCCGCCGGGCGGCGGCGTGATCGAGAAGTTCCAGCCCGACTCGCGGCGCCGGTACATCGCCGAGCCGACCGCCTGGAAGCCCGAGTCGACCGTCGCGTCGGTCGGCGCCCACTTCATGGTCGAGGTGCGGAAGTACTGCACCTGGAAGCGCATGTACATCTTCTCGCCCGTGCGCCCCGAGCCGGGCATCGAGGCGCGGATCCCGATGGTGTCGGGGTGCTTGGCCGTGTCGCAGATGTTGATGGTCGACCACAGCAGCGGCGACTTGTCGACGGTCGGCCCGCCGGCGGCACCGGCGCCCGCGGCACCGGCGCCCGCGGCGCCGGTGGCGCCCGCGGCCAGCAGCGCGACGCCGGCGAGAAAGGCGGCACGACGCGGGGCGGGCACGCGCAGAATGTACCGGCGTGTGATGGATCGGCCGCGGAGCCGTAGTGTCGTCGTGGGATCAGTCATGGAGCTCTCGACCTCCGAACCGACGACGGCCCGGTTCGATGCGCTGTATCGCGAGACGGCGTCTGACGTCTTCGCCTACGTGCTGACGCTGCTGCGCGACCGCGCAGCGGCCGAGGACGTCACGGCCGCGGCCTTCGAGCGCGCCTACCGGCGCCAGCGCAGCTTCGACGCCGGGCGCGGCACGCAGCGGGCGTGGATCTTCGGCATCGCGCGCAACGCGGCGCTGGACGAGCTGCGCCGCCGCCGGCGCACCGCGACGCTGCTCGCCGACCCGGAGGACGCCTCCGCGGCCGGCCGCGGCGACCACGACGACGACGCCCTGCGCCGCGCCGCCGTGCGCGTCGCGCTGGCCCATCTCGACCCGCGCGAGCGCGAGCTGATCGCGCTGAAGTTCCACGCCGGCCTGAGCAACGCCGAGATCGCCAAGGTGCTCGGCGTCTCGGAGAGCAACGCCGGCACGCGCGTGCACCGCGCGGTCACCCGACTCCGGAAGGCCTGCCATGCGCCCTCGTGACGCGCTCCCCGATCCCGACGTGCAGCACGACCTGCGTGAGCTGGAGGCCGCGCTGGGCGGCGAGCCGACCGCCGATCCCGACCTCGCCGGGCTCGTCGCCGACGTCGAGGCGGCGCGCCCGGCGCCCGACGCGGCGTTCCTCGCCTCCCTGGACGCCCGCGTGCGCGCCGGGTTCCCGACCGAGCGCGCGACGCCGCCGCGCGAACCCGAGCCGTGGCACGTCCGGATCCGCCGGCCGCGGATCCTGCTGCCCGCCGCCGGCCTTGCCCTCGCCGCCGGCCTCGCCGCCGTCGTCGTCGCGCTGCCCGGATCGACGCGCGACCTCGGCTCGTCCTCGTCGACCCTCTCGGCCGAGCTCGGTGGCGGCAAGGACTCCGCCGGCGCGGCCGGCGGCTCGTCCTCGTCCTCCTCGTCGGCGTCCAGCCGCCCCAAGACGACCGCCCCGTCCGCGCAGCCGGCGCTGGCCACGGGCAGCCCGTCGCCGGCTGGGGGCCCGTCGACCACTCCCGCGTTGCCGACGATCCCGCCGTCCACCACCGCCACCGACCGCAAGGTCCAGCGCGCCGCCGAGCTCACGCTGACGCCGCAGGCCGACGACGTCCAGGACGTCACCGACGGCGTCGTCCGCGAGACGCAGGCCGCGGGTGGCTACGTCCAGCGCTCGGAGATCGCCACCGAGGACGGCGGCGGCACAGCGTCGCTGACGCTGCGGGTGCCGACGGCCCGGCTCGACGCCGTGCTGGGCCGCCTGTCGCAGCTCGCGCACGTCGGCGCGCTCACCCAGGCCAGCACGGACATCACCGCCACGACCGTCTCGGCCGCCGATCGCCTGGCCGACGCCCGTGACGAGCGCCGCGCCCTGCTGCGCGCGCTCGGGCGCGCCACGAGCGACCGCCAGATCGCCAGCCTCAAGGCGCGCCTGCGCGACAACCGCTCCCAGATCGCGGCGCGCAAGGGCGCGCTGGACGCCGTGCGCCGCCGTGCCGACCTGGCGACCGTCGGCGTCTCGGTGCAGGGCACGGATCGGCCGAGCGGCGACAAGGGCGGCGGCGCGTGGACGCCGCGCGACGCGCTGCACGACGCCGGGCGCGTGCTCGAGGTCGCCGGCGGCGTCGCGCTGATCGCGCTCGCCGTCCTGGCGCCCCTGGCCGTCGTCGCCGCCCTCGCATGGCTCGCGGCCCGCGGCCTGCGCCGCCGCCGTCGCGAGACCGCGCTGGACCGGACCGCGTAGAGAGCCCCGCCAAGCGCGCGTGCGCCCGCGAGCGCTGGCTTAGACTCCCCGCGTGCCCTCCAGTGCGCAGAGCGTCGAGCTGCTGGCCCAGGTGCCGGTGTTCGAGGCGCTTGCGCCGAGCGATCTCGGGCGCGTGGCCGACGTGGTCGTCCCGCGCCACTTCCCCGGCGGCCAGGTCATCTTCCGCGAGGGCGACGCCAGCGACACGTGCTACATCGTCGGTAGCGGGCACGCCCGCGCGGTCCGCGAGAACGTGGACGGCCGCACGATCACGCTCGCGCACTTCGGACCCGGCGACATCTTCGGCGAGCTGGCGATGTTCGACGACGAGCGGCGGTCCGCGACGGTCGAGACGCTCGACGAGGTCGAGGCCATCGCGATCCTCGGCCAGGACATGCGCCGCCTGCTGCGCGAGCACCCCGACATCGCGGTCAAGCTCGTCATCGGGCTGGGCCGGCGCCTGCGCGAGGCCAACGAGCGCCTCGCCCGCCAGTCGTTCCAGACCGTGCAGAGCCGCGTGGCGGGCGTCCTCGGCGAGCTCGTGCGCCAGGCGCAGTCCGAAGGCGCCGGCGACCAGGACGTCCTCGTGACGATCACGCAGGCCGACATCGCGCAGCTGGCGGGCTCGTCGCGCGAGTCGGCCAGCCGCTTCCTCGCGGTGCTCGAGCGGGCGGGCGTGGTCACGCAGGGCCGCGGCCGCGTGACGGTGCACGAGCCGTCGGCGCTGGAGCGCTACGTCTACTGATGGGCGAGCCGAAGCGCCCGACGGAGCACTCGGCCGGCGGCGTCGTCGTGCGCGGTGAGGACTGCGTGGTCATCGTGCCGACACGGCGCGCGGCGAACGGCGCGAAGGTGCTGGCGCTGCCCAAGGGCCACGTCGATCCCGGCGAGACGCCGGTGCAGGCCGCCGAGCGCGAGGTGCGCGAGGAGGCGGGCGTGGAGGCCGACTTCGAGCGCGAGCTCGGGGCCGTCCGCTACTGGTACATGCGGGGCGGCCAGCGCATCGCCAAGCAGGTCGACTTCTTCCTGTTCCGGTATCGCGCCGGCGACGTGGCCGACCACGACGACGAGGTCGAGGAGGCGCGCTGGATGCCGCTCGCGGAGGCCGCCACCCGCCTGTCGTATGACGGCGAGCGAACCATGGCGGCCCGTGCCCTGTCGCAGATCAGCTCCGACGGGTAGTCTCCGGCGTCGGATGCAGGTCCTGAACTTCTACTCCACGATCTTCGCCGACCAGCTCAAGCGCGGTCGGAAGACGGCGACGATCCGCCTGGGCGACAAGTCCCATAAGTACAAGAAGAACCAGGCGGTGATGGTGACCATCGGCTACCAGCACTCGCCGCGGGAGAAGATCTTCGACGCGGTCATCGACCAGGTCGAGGTCAAGCGCGTGCGGGATCTGACGCCGCGCGACATCGAGCACGACAACCCCGAGTTCCGGCGCCACGAGGAGATGATCCACTTCCTCGAGCAGATCTACGGCAAGAAGGTGACGATGGAGGACATCGTGACCGTGGTGCGCTTCTCGCAGATCATCGTCCATCCGCCGTCGTTCACCGATGCCCGCCTGGGCATCGGCGGCGCGCAGAACTAGCGCGCCTCCCGTCCGCACCGTGCTGCGGGTCTTCATCGCAGACGACTCGCTCGGCTTCGGGACGCTGGCCGCCGCCTGGCTGGAGGCCACCGACGACCTCGAGGTCGTCGGCACCGCCCGCAGCGCGCACGAGGCGATCGCCGCGCTGGGCGAGGCCGCCCCCGACGTGGTCGTCCTCGACCGGCTGCTGCCCCAGCCCGAGCACTCCGAGGAGGTCCTGGCCCACGTGCGCGCGAACCTGCCCGCCGCCGGCGTCCTCCTGGTCTCCGGCATGCCCGACGAGGAGCTGGCCGGCCAGGCGCGCACCGCCGGCGCCGACGGGCACGTCTCCAAGGCGGCCAACGCCGACGCGCTGGCCGACGCCGTGCGCCGCGTGGCCGCCGTGCGGCGCGGCGCCTGACGGCCGCTCAGGCCGGCGGCGGGACCGACGTGCGCGGCGCGGCGGACGCGCCCGCCGGAGCGAAGACCGCGGGCAGCTCGGGCTCGAGGCGAGGGAATGCCGTGGCCGGTGCGGCGGTCGCTCGCGGCCCGTCGGCCTGCATCGCGCTCAGGCCGCCCAGCAGCGCCAGCGTCGAGCCCGCCAGCGCGAGCCACAGCCCGCCGGCGGGGTGGACGAGCTCGGCGTCCAGCGGACGATGCACGAGGTGGACGACGGCGATCGCCACGCCCGCCGTGCCGACGGCCGCGATCCCGCGTGCGGCGGCCCGGGGATCCACGCGGACGGCAGCGCCGAACGCGCCGGCGGCGGCGATGACGAGGGCCGCGACGGCGGCCGCGCCGAGGCAGACGGCCACGTCGGCGCCCCGCAGCGCCTCCCAGCCGGATGGGGAGAGCGTCTCGGGCATCGCCGCGGCCAGTCCCTGCACGAGCTGTCCCAGCGGTCCGCCGGACTTGGCACCCTCGCTGGTCAGCGCGTCGCGCAATTGGGGCGGGAAGTCGACGGTGTACCACGGTCGCCACAGCGACGCGAGCGCCGCCAGGGCGCCCAGCAGGCCGGCGAAGTGGCCGGCACGCAGGCCTTTTTGCTCCATGGTCGGTGCATCGGCCGATCGGGGGTCGCGCATGGTGTCAGACCCTCCCCCGGTCGACGGATGAACGACCTGGTTGGCACTCAGATGTGCAGAGTGCCAAGGAGGCCTTGACGACCCATTCCGGCACGCTAGGATCAGTCGTAGCGCTGGCACTCCACCCCTGCGAGTGCCAAGAGGCGCGGAAATCGTTGCAGTCCGTCACCTCAACGGAGGTCACCAGAATGAAGCTCAAGCCCCTCGGCGATCGGCTGATCGTGCGGGCAGTTGAAGAGGAAGCGACCACGGCCAGCGGCCTGGTCCTCCCGGACACCGCCAAGGAGAAGCCGCAGAAGGGCGAGGTCGTCGCGGTCGGCGACGGTCGCTTCGACGACGACGGCGAGAAGCGGATCCCGCTCGACGTCACCGCCGGCGACACCGTCCTGTACAGCAAGTACGGCGGCACCGAGATCGTCTTCGACGGCGAGGACCTCCTCGTCCTTCGCGAGTCCGACGTCCTCGCCAAGATCGAGAACTAGGAGAACACATGGCTCATAAGGAACTGAAGTACAGCGGCGAGGCTCGCAAGGCCCTCGAGGCCGGCGTCGACGCCGTCGCCAACGCCGTCAAGGTCACGCTCGGCCCCAAGGGCCGCTACGTGGTGCTCGACAAGAAGTTCGGCGCCCCCACGATCACCAACGACGGTGTGACCATCGCTCGTGAGATCGAGGTCGAGGACGTCTTCCAGAACCAGGGCGCGCAGCTCGTCCGCGAGGTCGCCACGGCGACCAACGACGTCGCCGGCGACGGCACGACGACCGCGACCGTGCTCGCCCAGGCGATCGTGCGCAACGGCCTCAAGAACGTCACGGCCGGCGCCAACCCGCTCGGCCTGAAGCGCGGCATCGAGACCACGGTCGACCAGATCGTGGAGAACATCCGCAAGCTGGCCAAGCCCGTCCAGGGCAAGGAGCAGATCGCTCGCGTCGCCACCATCTCCGCCGGTGACGAGTCGATCGGCGACGTCATCGCCGACGCCATCGAGAAGGTCGGCAAGGACGGCGTCGTGAACGTCGAGGAGGGCCAGACGTTCGGCATGGACCTCGAGTTCACCGAGGGCATGCAGTTCGACAAGGGCTACGTCTCGCCCTACATGGTCACCGACCAGGAGCGCATGGAGGCGGTCCTCGAGGATCCGTACATCCTCATCGCCAACCAGAAGATCAGCTCGGTCCGGGACGTCCTTCCCGTCCTCGAGCAGGTCATCCAGTCCGGCCGGCCGATCCTCATCATCGCCGAGGACGTCGACGGCGAGGCCCTGGCCACGCTGGTCGTCAACAAGCTGCGCGGCACCTTCACCGGTGTGGCGGTCAAGGCGCCGGGCTTCGGCGACCGCCGCAAGCGCATGCTCGAGGACATCGCGATCCTCACGGGTGGCGAAGTCATCACCGAAGAGATGGGCCTCAAGCTCGAGAACACGCAGCTCTCGCAGCTGGGCCGCGCCCGCCGCGTCGTGGTGACGAAGGACAACACGACGATCGTCGACGGCGCCGGTGAGAGCGACGCCATCAAGGGCCGCATCAACCAGATCAAGGCCGAGGTCGAGAACACCGACTCCGACTTCGATCGCGAGAAGCTCCAGGAGCGCCTCGCCAAGCTCTCCGGCGGCGTCGCCGTCGTGAAGGTCGGCGCAGCGACCGAGACGGAGATGAAGGAGAAGAAGCACCGCGTCGAGGACGCCCTCCAGGCGACCCGCGCGGCCCTCGAGGAGGGCATCGTGCCCGGCGGCGGCGTCGCGCTGCTGCAGGCGTCCAGCGGCGTCAACGCCGATGCCATCGAGGACGAGGACGAGCGCACCGGCGCGCGCATCATCCTGCGCTCGCTCGAGGAGCCCCTCCGCCAGATCGCGGAGAACGCCGGCCTCGAGGGCTCGGTCGTCGTGGCCGACGTCCGCAAGGCGAAGAAGGGCTTCGGCCTGAACGCCGCCACCGGTGAGATCGTCGACCTCGTCTCGGCCGGCGTCATCGACCCGGCGATGGTCACGCGCTCCGCGCTGCAGAACGCAGCGTCGATCGCGAAGAACATCCTCACCACCGAGGCGATCGTCGCGGAGATCCCGGACAAGGACGCCGGCGGCGGCGGCGGGATGCCCGACATGAGCGGGATGATGTAACCAGCGCTCACGCGCTCCGCAACATCAGCAGTGTGCGAAGGGCCCGGCGTTCGCGCCGGGCCCTTCTGCGCTTGGTGGGTACGCTCGCGCCATGAGCCACACGATCAAGAACCTGCGCGAGAGCACCGACATGGCGCCCAAGTTCGGCTTCGACGCCGTGCAGGAGGCGCGCTTCTGCTGGCGCGACCTGGACGCCGAGCAGACCGGGCTCTCGCTCATGCGGGTCAAGCCGGGCCAGCGGTCGGCGTTCGCCCATCGCCACGACCAGGCCGAGGAGATCTACGTGATCCTGTCGGGCACCGGGCGGATCAAGCTCGACGACGAGATCGCCGACGTGGGACCGCTCGACGCGATCCGGATCGCGCCCGGCGTCGCCCGGGCGCTGGAGGCCGGCGACTCCGGCCTCGAGTACCTCGCCTTCGGCCCCCATCACGAGAGCGACGGCGAGATCCTCAAGGAGGACTTCTGGAGCTAGACGCCCTCCGGGGCTAGGAGACTGTGTCGCTATCGCGACTGGGGACCCACCTCCGGCGGCGACGGCTGGCCATCGTGGGCCTCGGCCTCGCTGGCCGCCTACGGCACCCCTAGTGCTCGTGCCCGTGGCCGGGCTCGTGCGAGTGGCCGTGGCCGTTCGGGTCCTCCTCGCCGCTGATCGACTCGAGGATCGACATGGCGGCCAGCTGCGCCGGCGTGCCGGCGATCGAGCCGTCGGGCAGCTCCTCGAGCTGCGGGGCGAAGGTCACGTGCACGTTGACCTCGTCGCCGCCGGAGTCCTCCAGGACGATGACGGCGCGGCCCGTGCCCTCGTCGGGGAGGGCGCCGGTGGCGGGCGAGAGCGCCTCGCGCGTGGCGCTGAGCACCTCGACGGCGAGCTCGCGCCAGTGGTTGGCGGCCTCGGCCTGCTCCTCCGGCGCCATGCTCGACAGGTGGTGCTGGTTGCGGGCCGCCAAGGCCTGCACACCGGCCTCCACGGCGCGTGTGCCCAGGAGCGCATCGGCGTCGATGGTCATCGGTCCCTCGTCGTGCTCGGACATGGACTCCATCGTCGCAGAACGTGATATCGGACCCGACCGCCCCGCCGGGTGTCAGCCCGGCGAGCGCGGCTGCAGCACCTCGCGCACGCCGCGCAGGCGGACGTGCAGGAGGCGCTGCGCCCGGCTGCTGTCCAGCGGGCAGTGGCGCGGCCGGCCGGGCGGCGCCGGGCCCCCGACCAGGGCGATCCTGTGCTGATCGTCGCCGCGGGCGGCGACGATCAGCCGGGCGAATTCCAGCCGGCTGACGGGGTCGGCGCCGCCGACGTGCAGCGGGCCGGCGTCCGTCGTCATGCCCGCGAGCTCCACGAGCGCCGTCGCCAGGTCGCCGACCTGGACCGGCGACCGGACCTCGTCGGTGAAGAACGCGACCTCGCGCTCGCCGCGAGCCGCCGCGAGCGCGAGCTCCTCGTGGGGCGAGGGCTCGACGCCGGGTCCGCCGTAGATGAGCGACGTGCGCGCCAGGACCGCGCCCGGATGGGCGGCGAGCACGGCGGGCTCGGCGTCGGCCTTCGTCGCCCCGTACGGCGTGACGGGATCGGGCGGGTCCTCCTCGCGCAGCGGACGTCCCGCGACGCCGGCGAAGATCGCGTCGGAGGAGACGTGGACCAGCCGGGCGCCGGCGGCGTGCGCTGCGGCGGCGACGTGCGCGGCGCCGTCCACGTTGACGGCGCGGGCGGCCTCGCCGTGCTGCCGGTAGGCGGTGTGGATCACCGCGGCGGGCGCCTCGGCGAGCACCAGCGCAGCGACCGCGCCGGCGTCGCGCACGTCGAGGGCGAACGAGCGCACCCCGCTGGGCGCGTGGCGATGGTGGGTCCCGACGACCTCCCAGCCATCGGCGGCGCCACGCTCGGCCACGGCACGGCCGAGGTAGCCGGCGGCGCCGGTGACGAGGAGCTTGACCACGCGGGGCCTACGATATTGCCGTGCCTGCCGGAACCGTCGCCTCGCTGCACCGCTGGCCGGTCAAGTCCCTCGCCGGGGAGCCGGCCGGCGCGCTGCGCCTCGATCCCCGCGGCGTCGCGGGCGACCGCGCCCACGCGCTGTTCGACGCGCACAAGGGCCGGCCCCGGCAGCTCACCGTGCGCCAGGCGCCCGGGATGCTGCGCTGGGCCGCCCGCTACGACGGCCTGCCCGGCGACGCCCTGCACCCCGACGACGTCCCGCTGCCGCGCATCGTGGCGCCTGACGGCGCGGCGTTCACGTGGGACGATCCCGGCCTGCCGCAGGCGCTGTCGGCCGATCTCGGCCGCGAGATCGTGCTGCGGCGCAACCTCGGCCTGATGCAGGACCTCGGCAACTCCGTCCTGGTCACCACCCAGGCGACGCTCGACGCGGTGTCGGCCGCGCTCGGCCGGCCGCTGGACCTCCGCCGGTTCCGCACCAACATCCATCTGGAGCTCGACGCCGACCCCTACGCGGAGGAGTCCTGGGAGGGCCGGCGCCTGCGCGTCGGCGACTGCGAGCTGCAGCTCCTGCATCCGTGCGAGCGCTGCGTCATCCCGACGCGCGACCCAGACACGACCGCCAAGGACCCCGAGATCCTGCGCTGGCTGACACGCGAGCACGGCGGCCTCTTCGGCATCAACGCCCGCATGCGCGCCACGGGCCGCGTGGCGGTGGGCGACGCGGTGGAGTTGTTGTAGACGTGGTGGTGGCGATGCGGGCGGGGCTGGCCGGGGCGGGATCTGCGACGCCGACTTGAGCCCCGGGCCGGCGCTGGGCGTTGGGCGTTGGGGGCGTCTCTCGTGGCGTCCAGCGCGCGCGCTCGGGGCGCCGCCGGCGTTGGAGGTGGGCGATGACGACGGGGGTCCGTATCGCCCCGGGCGCCGTCGGTCTGCCGCGGGGCGCCCGGGGGCCGGGTCGTTCGGGCGTGAACGGCAGGGTTCGGGGCACGGCCGCGCTCCGCGCCGGGGTGGGCCCGTACGACGCGGCCACACCGCGCCAGACAGGCCCACCCCTCCAAGCGGCTGTGGCGGCAGGCCCCGGGCGCGGAGAGGTCCCTCGTACTCACTCGTCATCGCCCCCGAACCACGTCCCGCGCCGCGACCACGCCCGAGCTGAACGCCACGGACGCCGACGCGCCTCCCACGACCGTCCCCCCTCAGAGCGCGGCCGCGAGCTCGTCGTAGGTCACCGCTCCGCCCGCGGGCGCCGCGCCGCCCCGAGCGCTCCCTACACCTCCCGCTCCGCACGCCGAAGGCCCGTCAGCGCCCACGCCATCAGGACGGCGGCCAGGCCGATCGCGCAGGCGAAGGCCAGCGCCACGTGCTCGGGCGCGCCGGAGATGAAGCCGCGCCCGGCCTCGACGATCGCGGTGACCGGGTTCCAGGACGCGACGCCCTCGATCCAGCCCTGCAGCAGGTCGAGCGGCACGTACACCGGCGCCAGGAACAGGATCAGGAAGATCGGGATCTGCATCGCGGGCCCGGCCTGCACGGTCCGCGCGCGCATCGCCAGCCCGGCGGCCCACAGCGTCGCCGCGACGTTGACGATCAGCGCCAGCCCGAAGAGGCCGACGAGGTCGACCCCCGAACCGTCGACCTGCATCCCGCCGATCAGCGCGGCGACTGTCACGACCACGCCGGTCACGGCGAAGCGCACCAGCGCCGAGCCCAGGTAGCCGACGATCATCCCGAAGCGGTGCGGCGAGGCCATCATGATCCGCCGCGCGAAGCCGCTCTCGAAGTCCATCGCGATGCCGAACCCGCTGAAGACGCCGCCGAACGCTGCCGCCTGCAGGAACACGAAGACGTACTGGAACGCCGTGTAGCCCGACGGGAAGTCGAAGCCCGGGACGTCGCCGACGCTCGACAGGCCGCCCGCGAACCCGATCAGGAAGATCAGCGGAAACAGCAGCGACGGGATCAGCAACGCGGGGTTCTTGAAGGTGTACTTGGCGCTGCGCCGCATGATCGCGCCGGCGACGTGCAACGTGGAGGCCAGGGCCGTCATGTGCGCGCCATCCTCGTCCGCAGCGACGCCGAGGCCGCCGCCCCGGCCAGCACGGTGATCGCCAGCGCGGCGCCGAAGCCCTTGGCCAGGGCCGGGCCGTCCCATCCGGTGATCACCAGCGAGCGCAGGCCCTCGACGAGGTAGGAGATCGGGTTCCACGTCGCCACGGTCCGGAACCAGTCGACGCCGATGAGGTTGCGCGGCATGCTCATCGACGACAGGAAGAACAGCACGAAGATGAGCGGGAACATCCCCTGTACCGCCTGCGACGAGCCGGTCCGCGTGGCCAGCAGCGCGCCGATCGAGGCGAAGGCGATCGCGACGATCACGGCGAGCACGAGCAGGAGCAGCGCGCCGCCGACGCCCGCCGCGATCGTGACGCCGGCCAGCAGCCCCACCGCGAGGTAGATGACCGCGCCGATCAGCGCGAGCAGCACCGCGCCCGCCATCTGCCCGATCAGGATCGCCGCGCCGCGCAGCGGGGTGAGCTGCAGCCGGTTCAGGAACCCGGTCTCGATGTCGTTGGCGATCTCGGTGCCGGCGGTGGTGGACGCGAACAGCGCGCCCTGCATGAACGGCACGGTGATCGCGAAGTCGAGGTAGCTGGCGGTCGGGAAGCCGGGGATCTTCGTCGCGGAGTCCAGGCCGCTGGCGTTGACGGCCAGCAGGAACAGCGGGAAGACGATCGTCGGCACGATGAGCGCCGGCTGGCGCAGCGTGCGGCGCACGGAGCGCCGGCTGAGCAGGCCGATCTCGGTGAGCAGCTCGTTCACGCGGGCACCGCCTCGGCGTCCGGATCGGCGTCGGCCGCCGCGCCGGCGCCCTCCAGCGAGCGCCCCGTCTTGGCCAGGAAGACGTCGTCCAGCGACGGCTGGTGCAGGTCGAGGTGCGACACCACCACGTCCGCGGCGTCCAGCGCGCGGACGATCTCGGCCAGCGCCTCCGCGCCGCCGGCCAGCCGCACGGCCACGCCCTTGGGCGACGCCGCGGCGGGCTCGCCGAAGCGGCTGAGCACGGCCGCCGCGTCGTCGCGCCGGCCCGGGTCGGCCGGCGTCGCCTCGACCGTCGAGACGCCGATCTCGCCCTTCAGCGCCTCGGGCGTGCCCTCGGCGACCAGCTTGCCGCGGTCGATGATCCCGACGCGGTCGGCCAGGACGTCGGCCTCCTCCAGGTACTGCGTCGTGAGGAAGACCGTCACGCCGTCGTCGGCGGCCAGCCGCCCGACCTCCTCCCACAGCGCGCTGCGGCTCTGCGGGTCCAGGCCCGTGGTGGGCTCGTCGAGGAAGAGGATCGTCGGGCGATGCACGAGCGCGAGCGCGAGGTCGAGCCGGCGCTTCATGCCGCCCGAGTAGCCGCCGACCTTGCGGTCGGCCGCCTCGGTGAGCCCGACGCGCGCGAGCAGCTCGTCGGCGCGCGCCGCGCGGTCGGCCCGCGACAGCCCGTGCAGACCGCCCTGGAGATCGAAGTGCTCACGACCCGTGAGGAACGCGTCCAGCGCCGCCTCCTGCAGCGCCGCGCCGATGCGGCGGCGCACGGCCGGTCCGTCGGTCGCGACGTCGAACCCGGCGACCCGCGCGGTGCCCGCCGTCGGCGGCAGGAGCGTCGTGAGCACGTGGACGGTCGTGGACTTGCCGGCGCCGTTGGGCCCGAGGAAGCCGTAGATCTCGCCGGGCCGCACGTCGAGGTCGATGCCGTCGACCGCGCGGATGCCGCCTTTGAATGCTCGAACCAGGCCGCGGACCTCGATCCCGTTGTCGGTGGTCATGCTTCGACCCTGGCAAAGACGATTGATCTTGTCAATCGTTTTTCATGCAAATGACCGGAGGCCGGTCCGGGTACCATCGCGGCGTGGACACGACCGCGGGACACCTCACGCCCGAGGCCGTCGAGGCCTGGACGGCGATGCGCACCCTCGCGATGGCCCAGCGCGGGCGCATGGTGGCCGTCGCCGCCGAGGCCGGGCTCTCCCCGCCGCAGCTGTTCGCGCTCCAGGCGCTCACCCCCGGCGAGCCCGCGCCGATGAGCAACCTCGCCGGCGTCCTGCGCTGCGACGCCTCCAACGTCACCGGCCTGATCGACCGCCTCGCCGCGCGCGGGCTGGTCGAGCGTCGGCCCGCCCCGCACGACCGCCGCATCCGCCACCTCGTGCTCACCGACGCGGGGATCGCGCTGCGCGACCGCGTGCGCGAGCGCCTCGAGGAGCCGCCCGACGGCTTCGCCGCGCTGTCGCCGGCCGAGGCGCGGCGCCTGCGCGACCTGCTCAGGAAGGTCGCGGCTGCCGGCTCGCCGCGCCGAGCGTGAACAGTTCGAGCATCGAGGCGAAGAGGTCGTCGGGCACCGCGTCGGGCTCGACGAACCGCTCGAAGGCCACGCCGTTGGCCATGGCGAAGATCATCGCCGCGAGCTGGTCGAACGGGAGGCCGGGGTCGAAGCCGCCGGCCTCGCTGCGCGCGCGCAGCACCGCGGCCATCCTGCTCCGCATCGCCGCGTAGCGCGACTGCAGCTCGGTGCGGAACCCCTCCTCGCGCGCGGCGTAGAGCGCGGCCTCGAAGAACAGGCGCGCCCACTCTGGGTCGCCGCTGAGGTAGTCGACGAAGTCGCGGCCGGCCGCGCGCGCCTGCGCCTCGGGCGGCTCGTCGGTCGACAGCGCGCGGTCCATGTCGGCCAGGCGCCGGGCGAAGCGCGCGTCGAGCATCTCCAGGAACAGCTCCTCCTTGGAGCCGAAGTTCGCGTACACCGCCCCCTTGGTGTAGCCGGCGTCGGCGGCGACCTCGTCGACCGAGGCCTGGACCAGGCCGCGGCGCGCGAAGACGCGCGCGGCCGCCTCGAGGAGGCAGTGGCGCGTGTGCTCCTGGCGCTGCTTGCGCGTGAGTCGCTCGGTCACCGGCTGGCGATGATCTCAGCGCCGCGGGCCGGAACCAACGTGATGACCCGCCGGCCTACCCGCTCGGACTCCGGCCGCGCCGGGCGCAGCGACACGTTGGCGACGATCGCGCCCAGGACGGCGCGCATCTCGGTCTCGGCGAAGCTCGCGCCCAGGCAGCGGCGCACCCCGCCGCCGAACGGCAGGTAGGTGTACGGGTTGGCTCGCACGCCGAGCCAGCGCTCCGGGCGGAACGCCGCCGGGTCGGGGTAGAGGTCGGGCCGGCGGTGGACGAGGTGGATCGACGGCGCGACGCGCGCCCCGGCGGGCAGGTCCCAGCCGCCGATCGTCTGCGGCTGCGCGAGCTTGCGCCCGACGAACGGCAGCACCGGCCGCAGCCGCAGCGTCTCGCGGATCACGGCGTCGACGTACTCCTCGCCGCCCGCGCGCGTCTCCTCGGTCAGCCGCTGCAGCGCGGCCGGGTGGCGCGTGAGCCGCTCCAGCGCCCAGGCCAGGGCCGTCGCCGTCGTCTCGTGGCCGGCGACCAGGAGCGTGACGAGCTCGTCGCGCAGCTCCGTGCCGTCCATCTCGCTGCCGTCCTCGTGGCGGGCGAGCAGCAGCATCGACAGCACGTCGTCGCGGTCGGCGAGGTCGTCGCGGCGGCGGTGGTCGGCGATGACGTCGGCGATCACCGCGTCGACCGGATCCAGGACGGAGGCGAAGATGCGCCGGCGGTCCGCGCGCTCGGGCCCGTAGACCAGGAGCTTGCGCATCTCGGCGGGATCGACCGTCGAGTCCAGGAACCCGCGCAGGTGGCGGCGCAGCGTCGCCAGCCGCGGGTCGCCCTCGTCGACGCCGAAGACGATCCGCATGATCACCTCGAGCGTGAGGTCCTGCATCCGCGGATGGACGGCGAACGGCTCGTCCACCGGCCAGGTCGCGACCTCGCGCTCGGCGATCTCCTGCATCAGCCCCACGTGGCGGCGCATCTTCTCACCGTGAAACGGCGGCAGCAGCAGCTTGCGCTGACCCAGGTGCGCGGCGCCGTCGAGCAGCAGGACCGACTTGTGCCCCAGGAACGGCAGCAGGATGACGTTCGCCGCCCCGGCGTGGAAGATCGCCGGGTCGCCGGTGAAGACCTGCTTGATGTCCTCCGGGTCCGACAGCACGACGAAGGTGTCGCGCCCGATCTTCATTGTGAACACGTCGCCGTAGCGCTCGCGGGCACGCTCGACGAACTGGTACGGGCGGCTCAGCCAGCCGACCGTCTGCACCACGCGCGGCATGCGCGGGCCCGGCGGCAGCGGGACGCGGCGGGCCAGACGCGGCAGCGGGGCGGTGGTGGCGCTCATGGCGTACCGGACGGTATCCGGATACCGACCGGAATGCCAACGCGCCGGGGCGGCGCGGCGCTAGGCGGCGCGGCGCGGCGCTACGCGGCGGGCGGCTCGGGCGGCACGAAGTCGTCCAGGACCTCGGCGACGCGGTGCCAGTCGGGCCGCAGCGAGCGGTAGACGCGCCGGACCGTGTTCTCGCCGACGCCCGCCGGCTCGACCCGCACGAGCTCGATCAGCCCCGCTCGGTGCAGCGCCCGGACGGCGTAGACCACGGTGTCCAGCGGGACTCCGAGGCGGTCGGCCAGCTGGGACGGGCTGAGCTGCTCGTCGGCCAGCGCGAGCAGGATGGGCAGCCGGATTGGATGCCGGATCTCGGCCAGCAGCGACCCCAAACGCTCCCCACGACGATGGTCCACGAACGGGCGACATTAGGGGACCGGGAGGGCCCGGCGGGATTACGGCGCCGGAGTCCGTTGCGCCATGTTTCCTAGACACAGGCGCGATGATTTGCACACGACACCGTATTCCATTACGGTACGTCGTGCGCGACCATCGACGCGCACCTTCCGCATGACCCAGCGCCCCGGGCCCTCCCCGGGGCGTTGGTGCGTTCAGGGGGCCTTCCGGCTCAGACGCCGGCCACGTCGGAGACGGGTCGCGGGCTGGGCCCGACGTACTCGGCGGTCGGCCGGATCAGCCGTCCCTCGCGCTTCTGCTCCAGGATGTGCGCCGACCATCCGGCCACGCGCGCCGCGGTGAACATCGAGGTGAAGAGCGCCGGCGGAACCTCGGCGGTGTCGAGCACGACGGCCGACCAGAACTCGACGTTCGTGGCCAGCACGCGATCGGGACGGCGGGCCTTCAGCTCGGCGAGCGCGGCCTGCTCGAGCGCCTCCGCGACGGCGAAGCGAGCCGAGCCGATGTCGCGGGCCGTGCGGCGCAGGACGCGCGCCCGCGGGTCCTCGGCGCGGTAGACGCGGTGGCCGAAGCCCATCAGGCGCTCGCCGCGGTCCAGCGCGTCCTTGACCCACGTGTCGGCGTCGCCGAGGGCGGCGACCTCGTCGAGCATCTTCAGCACGCGCGACGGCGCGCCGCCGTGCAGCGGGCCGCTCAGCGCGCCGACGGCGCTCGACAGCGCGGCGGCGACGTCGGCGCCGGTGGACGCGACGACGCGCGCGGTGAAGGTCGAGGCGTTCATGCCGTGCTCGGCGGCGGAGATCCAGTAGGCGTCGATGGCCTTGGCGTGATCGGGGTGCGCCTCGCCACGCCAGCGGATGAGGAACCGCTCGGCCAGCGTGCGGCCCTCGTCGATCGTGGCCTGCGGCACCCAGGGCTTGCCGAGCCCGCGTGCGCTCTGGGCCACGAAGCTCAGCGCCATGGCCGAGGCGCGCGCCAGGTCGTTGCGCGCCTGCTCGTCGGAGATGTCGATGAGCTGCTGCAGGCCCCACTCGGGGGCCAGCGCCGCGATCGCGGCCTGGACGTCGACGCGCGGATCGCCGGAGCGGATCGTCAGCGGGTGCTGCTCGGCGGGCGCGAGCCCCGGCGCGAAGCTGCCGTCGACGAGCAGGCCCCAGACCTTCTCGTAGGGGACGCTGCCGACGAGGTCCTCGATGTCGACGCCGCGATACCGAAGCGCGCCGCCCTCCTTGTCGGGCTCGGCGATCTCCGTCGCGAACGCGACCACGCCCTCCAGCCCGGACTGCACCCCTTCGATCACGTTGGTCATGCTCGCTCCTGTCGTCTCAATGGAAGGTCTTGCGAAGTCGTTGGCGGTGCCGCCGCGCCTTGGCCTCGTTGCCGCAGGTGCGCATCGAGCACCAGCGGCGCCGGCCGGCGGGCGACCGGTCGAAGAAGCGGCCGCTGCAGGTCTCCGACGCGCAGATGCGGACGCGCGAGCGCTGCTCGGTGCCGAGCATCGTCGCCGCGTCGAGCGCGATCATGCCCAGCGCGCGGCGCGGCGAGTCGGCGGCCGCGCGCTCGGTGAGCCGCGGCACGCCACCGGCGGCGTCGGGCACGAGCTGCGGGCGCACGCCGGCGAAGACCAGCCAGTCGTCGACGAGCGTCACGGCGGCGACCGGTGCGGCCCGGTCCTCGATCGTGGCGACGAGCAGCGCGTCGATCGCCTCCCGCAGGTCGCGGGCCTGCGCGAGGACCGCCTGCGAGACCGCTGCGGGCTCGTCCATGACGTGCGCCTGGACGAGCCACGCGCTGAGGTCGGCCGGCGTGATCAGCGTCTCGACGCCACGGCGCCAGCGCTCGCGCTGCGTGTTGACGAAGTCGACCGCGGGACGTCCGCCCGACCAGTACCACCACGGCTCGCCGGTGGCGAGCGGGAGGACGAGGTCCTCCGGGAGGTCGCGATCGGGCATAACCACATGATACCGGGCCATGGGGTTACGCCTCGCACCGGCCGGCCGCGGCGGGTAGGTTCCGCCGATGTCCACCGCCGCCGGCGCCGATCTGCTGTTCCATCCCGTCCACGAGCTCGCCGCGCTGGTGCGGTCGGGCGAGCTGACCGCCCGCGAGCTCGTCGGCGAGTCGCTGGACCGCATCGCGGAGCTCAACCCCTCCATCAACGCGTTCGTCGACGTCTTCGGCGAGGACGCGCTCGCCGAGGCCGGCGCGATCGGCCCCGACGACCCGCGCCCGTTCGCGGGCGTGCCGATCGCCATCAAGAACAACCGCCCGGTGGAGGGCCGCCGGCTGACGTTCGGCTCCGACCTCGCCGGCGACTTCATCGCCCCCTACGACCACCACGTGGTGGCGCGGCTGAAGGCCGCGGGCTTCGTGATCGTCGGCACGACGACGCTGCCGGAGTGGGGCATCCTGCCGACGACCGAGACGCGCCGCTTCGGCCCGACGCGCAATCCCTGGGACCAGTCGCGCACGCCCGGCGGCTCGTCCGGCGGCTCGGCCGCGGCGGTCGCCGCGGGCATGGTCCCGATCGCCCACGCCAACGACGGCGGCGGCTCGACGCGCATCCCGGCCGCCTGCTGCGGCCTGGTCGGGCTCAAGCCGCAGCGCGGCCGGATCTCCCTCGCCCCCGAGGTCGGCCATTCGTTCCTCGTCTCCGACGGCGTCCTCACGCGGACAGTGCGCGAGACGGCGGAGGTGCTCGACCTGCTCTCGGGCCCGACGCTGGGCGACATGACCTGGGCGCCGCCGCCGGCCGAGCCGTTCGCCGAGGCCGCCGGCCGTCGGCCCAAGCGGCTGCGGATCGCGATGTCGACGCTCTCGCCGGTGCCGGGGGCGCCCGTCGACCCGGCCTCGCGGCAGGCCGTGCAGGACGCCGCCGCGCTGCTCGAGTCGCTCGGCCACGAGGTCGTCGAGGCCGATCCGCCGTGGGCCCAGGAGGAGCTGTCGCGCGTCTTCACGGCCTCGTTCGGGCCGGCCGTGTGCACCCAGATCCGGTTGGCCGAGATGATCGCCGGACGCGAGGCCACCGCCGAGGACATGGAGCCGCTGAGCTGGGCGCTGTTCGGCTTGTGCAAGTCCATCAACTCGATCGATTCGCAGCTGGCCGAGTTCCAGCTGCACGGCGTCGGCCGCCAGCTGGTCACCTGGGTCGCGCAGTACGACGCGCTGCTGACCCCGACGCTGGCCGAGGCGCCGCTGCCGCTGGGCACGCTGAACCCGCTCGACGAGGACGACCCGATGGGCGCCTTCACCCGGTCGGCGAGCTTCACCCCGTTCACCCCGCCCTGCAACATCAGCGGCCAGCCGGCGATCTCGCTGCCGCTCTACGAGCGCGAGGACGGCCTGCCGCTCGCCGTGCAGCTCATCGGCCAGCCCGCCGAGGAGGGCGCGCTGCTGGCGCTCGCCGCCCAGCTCGAGGCCGCCCACCCCTGGGCGGAGCGCCGGCCGACGCTCTAGGAGCCTGTGTCGCTATCGCGACTGGGGACCCACCTCCGGCGGCGACGGCCGGCCGTCGTGGGCCTCGGCCTCGCTGGCCGCCTACGGCACCCCTAACGCGGGTCCTCGTCCTGCGCGTCGGGGCCCGAGGTCGGCTCGCACTGCGGGTCGGCCTGCCCGGGGCCCGTGCCGGGGCGGCAGTCCGGGTCCTGCGCGGCGGCGGAGCCTGGCGTCGTCGCGGTGGTGGTCGTGCTGGTGTCGGGTGCCGCGTGGCCGCCGGTGGCGGGCGGCGTCGTGGTCGTCTGCGACGGCGTCGTGGCGGTGCTCGTGCCGGTCTGCGGCGTCGTCGCGGGCGCCGTCGCCGGCGGCGTGGTCGACGAGGGAACCGTCGACGTCGTCGTCGGCACCGTGTCGGTCGGAACCGTCTGGGTCGCGCTCGGGTCGGGCGCGACCGTGGCGATGGTGTTCGCGCTCACGTCGCCGGACGGCTGGGACCCGCCCCCGCAGCCGGCGGCCGCACCGCCGCCGGCACCCAGCGCGAGGACCGCAAGGACGGCCGCCAGACGCGGCGTGGACAGGGAAGAAGTCAACGACATCACCCCGTACGGGTAGCAGCTCGGCGCAGGACGGCGTCCATCCGCTGCGGATCGACGCCCAATCGGCGGGCGTCGGCGGTGCCCGCGGCGGTCACCATGGAGACCTCCATGAGCTCGGCCTCGTCCCAGGTCGCCGGCGCCTTGGACTTCAGGATCGCCTCGGTCGCGCGCAGCACGCGAGAGACGATCGCGGTCGGCACGTGGACCAGCGGCCGGGGCCGGCCGGCGGCGCGCAGCAGCCGCTCGGTGATCTCCGTGTAGGTCAGCGTCTCGGGCCCGACCAGCTCGTAGCGCGCCTGCGTCGACGCGCCGTCCTGCGCCAGCAGCGCCATCACGCATTCGGCGACGTCCTGCGCCCAGATCGGCTGGTAGGTCGCCCGGCCGCGCCCGCTGACCGGCACGGCGGGCAGCAGCGCGAGGCGGCCGAGGAGCGTCATGAAGGCGTCGCCGGGCGCGTAGACGATCGACGGGGCGACGACGACGTGCTCGAGGTCGGAGGCCGTGACGGCCTGCTCGGCCAGCGCCTTGGCCCGCAGGAAGCGCGTGCGGTCGTGCGCGCTGGCCGACAGGGCGCTGAAGAACACGAAGCGCTGCACACCCGCCCGCTCGGCCGCCTGGACCATGCGCCACGTCGCGATGCCGTTGAGCTCCTCGATCGAGCCGCGCGGCTGGTCGCGAATCGCGGCCGCGAGGTGCACGACGGTGGTCACGCCGCGCAGCGCGTTGCGAAACGACGGCGGATCGGCGAGGTCGCCCAGCGCGATCTGGACGCGGACGCGCTCGGCGCCCAGGCGCCGCGGGTCGCGGACCAGGCAGCGCACGGGGATCCGCGCAGCCGTCAGGCGGCGCAGCAGCGCTGAGCCGACGAGGCCGGTGGCGCCGGTGAGCAGCAGCATCGGGCGCGGAGACTAGCCCGCGCCGGGGTCAGCTCAGGTCAGCGCCTGCAGGGCGTAGACCGAGAACCCGCCGATCGCGAGCAGGTCGAGGGCGATCCACGCGGTCCGCCGCACCGCACGACCGGACACCCCGCGCCGGCGGGGTTGGTCGAGCGTCTCGATGTCGGGCGTCGTCGTCGCTGTTGCCATGGTCACTCCAGGGTCGAACGTCACGTCACCCTCAGCCGCGACGCAGTGTGACGTATTGGGGGAGAAATCTCCCCCAGACGGACCTACTGCCACGCTTCCGACCTGGAACCACCTGCGAAGCTGTGCACGAGGGCCGCAGATGGCCCCCGCGACCCTCGGGACGCGGGCTTTGGCAGAATGCCGCGCTCACCTCCCGTCGAACCCGCACGAGGACCCGTTTCTTTATGGCGTACGTGATCACCGAGCCCTGCATCGGCACCAAGGACAACTCCTGCGTCGAGGTCTGCCCGGTCGACTGCATCCACCCGACCCCAGACGAGCCCGACTACGACAAGGTCGAGATGCTGTACATCGACCCCGAGGAGTGCATCGACTGCGATGCCTGCGTCGAGGCCTGCCCGGTCGACGCGTGCTTCGCCGAGGACCAGGTGCCCGAGGAGTGGAGCAGCTTCGTGCAGATCAACGCGGACTACTTCAAGAACAAGGGCTGACCGACGCCCCAGTCGGTCACCGATGCGCTGGTCGCGAAGGCGGCGGAGTGGTCCGCCGCCTTCTCCGACCCCCTCCACACGCCCCGGCCGGCCCGCAAGATCGCGGTCGTGGCGTGCATGGACGCGCGCCTGGACCTCTTCGGCATCCTCGGCCTCGCGCCCGGCGACGCCCACCTGATCCGCAACGCGGGCGGCGTCGCCACCGACGACGTCATCCGCTCGCTGGCGATCTCGCAGCGCAAGCTCGGGACCCGCGAGGTGGTGCTCGTGCACCACACCGACTGCGGCATGCTCACCTTCACCGAGGACGAGTTCCGCCGCGAGCTGCTGGAGGAGACCGGCATCAAGCCGGCGTGGGTCGCCGAGGCGTTCACCGACCTCGACGCCGACGTGCGCAGCTCGATCGCGCGCATCCGCTCCAGCCCGTTCCTCCCGCACCGCGACGCGGTGCGCGGCTTCGTCTACGACGTCGAGACCGGACGGCTGCGCGAGGTCGTCTGACCTCGCGCAGGCGGGCGCGGCGGGGGCGGGGCGGGTGTCCTAGCCCGCCATGGGGAGGCTCATCCCCGACGGCGCGGCCGCCGGGATGACCTCGATGGCCGGCGTCGGCGCGGCGCTCAGCACGGGCAGCTCGACCGGCATGAGCGCGATCAGGCCGCGGGCGGCCTGGCGGATCGCCTGGGCCGCCGGGTCGTCGGGGTCGGTGCCGACCAGCGGCGCGCCGGCGTCGGCCTGCTCGCGCAGCGGCATCGTCAGCGGCACCTTGCCGAGCAGCGGCACGTCGAGCTCGTCGGCGAGCTCCTGGCCGCCGCCCTCGCCGAAGATCGGGAAGCGCTCGCCCGACGGCGTGGTGAAGACCGACATGTTCTCCACGACGCCGGCGATCTCGAGCTGCACCTTGTGGGCCATCTCAGCGGCGCGGCGCGCGACCTTCTGAGCGGTCGGCTGCGGCGTGGTGACGAGCAGGAACTTCGCGTCGGGCAGCAGCTGGGCGAGCGTCATCGACACGTCGCCGGTGCCCGGGGGCAGGTCGACGAGCAGGAAGTCGAGCTCGCCCCAGTCGACGTCCTCGAGGAACTGCGTCAGCGCCTTGTGGAGCATCGGGCCGCGCCACACGACGGCGCTGTCCTCCTGCACGAAGAAGCCGATCGACATGATCTTCACGCCGTGGGCCTCCAGCGGGAGGATCTTGCGCTCGGGCGAGACCGGCGGGCGGTCGCCGCCGAGGCCGAACATGCGCGGGATCGAATAGCCCCAGACATCGGCGTCGAGGATGCCGACCTTCTTGCCGTCGGCCGCGAGCGCGGCGGCGAGGTTGGAGGTCAGCGTCGACTTGCCGACGCCGCCCTTGCCGGAGCCGACGCAGACGACGTTCTGGACCTGGGCGAGCGCACCGCTGGGCAGGTTGCCGCTGCGGCCGAGCTTCTTCTGCAGGGCGCCCTTCTCGTTGTCGGAGAGGACGTCGAAGGCGACGCTGACCTTGGTCGCGCCGGCCTCCTGGGCGGCCTTGACGACGGCCGTCTGGAAGTGGTTGCGGATCGGGCAGCCCGCCGTCGTGAGCGACACGGTGATCGCGACGGCGCCGTCGTCGGCGATCTCGATCGAGCGCACCATGCCGAGCTCGACGATGTTCTCGCGCAGCTCGGGATCGATGACGGCGGTCAGCGACTGGAGGAGAGCGTCGCGGGTGGGGATGGCCATGTGCTCCATTGTCGCAAACGCGCGTGCGTCCTCGTTGGCGTCTGCGGGCCGGCGGGGCCCTGAACGCACGGACGGGCCGCCCGGAGGCGGCCCGTCGCGGGACAGGAGAGTCTTGGTGGCTCCCGCGGTCCTAGACCACGGAGGCGACGCGCTCCTGGACGGTGGTGGCGGCCTTCTGGCCGGCCGTGATGCCCGTCTGCAGGAGGTTCTCGACGCGCGAGGTGACGTAGTCGGCCTGCGTTGTGATGCCCTTGGTCTGCTTGGTCAGCTCGCTGCGGCGGGCCTTGAGGTCGCGCTGGACGCGCGTCCGGGTCTTCTTGGCCTCGCGCTCGATGCGGGTGCGGGCGGTGCTGCCACGGCGCTCGAAGCGCTTCAGCTCGGCCTCGAGGCGACGGCGGCGGACCTGGAGCTCCTTCTCGGCCTGGTCGCGCGAGCCCAGCGTGCCGCGGACGGCCTCGACGGCGTCGCTGACGGCGTCACGGGCCACAAGGGCGGCGCCCAGCTGCACGAGCGCGGCGCGCTCGGCGTACTCCTGGACACGATCGACGGGCGTCTTGGCGAGCTCGCGGCGCGTCTCGGCGGCCTTCCGGGCGGCCGTCGTGCGGCTGCGGGCCTCGGCGGCCTGGTTGGCCGAGCGCGTCTGCGCGGCCTTCTTGGCGGCGGTCGAGCGCTTCGTGGCGTTGGTCTTGCGGGCGGTGGTGGCGTTCGTGGCCATCTGGGTCTCGGCTCCTCGGTCGGTCTAAGGAAGTTAGATCTAAGTCGTTGTTCGCCTTCAGCGTACCAGCGAACACACGTTTGTAAACCCGACCGCCCACGCGGTTACATTCCGAACACGGGTTCGCAACACTTTCGGGGCGAACGACGCACCTCGCCGCACACCGAAGGGGACAGTCCCCTCCCCGAACGGGTGGGGGACTGTCCCCTTAGGTTGGCTCAGGCCGCGGCTGGCGAGGTGCGCAGCAGCCAGGCCTGCGGGTTCGCCAGCTCGGCCGACGTCGGCGCGAGCTCGGCGGCGGCCCAGGCGTCGCGCAGGCCGGCGTCGCCGCGGGCGAGCACGACGGCGTCGCAGAACGCCCGCCCCTGCGCGTACTGCTTGAGCTTGAGGTCGAAGCCGAGCAGGCGGTCGAGGATGCGCAGCAGCGGCGCGCGGTCCTCGCGCCGGCGGTCCATCGCCGCGCGGAGGCCGTCGACGTCGTCGAGCACCTCGGAGCCCGCGCGGTCCATCGCCCACTCCGCGTGGCCCTCCACGAGGCCCATCGTCCCCTGCACCTGGTCCAGCAGCGCCTTGCGCTCGGCGCCCATCACCGCGCCGAGCAGCCCGCCCTCGCGCACCGACTCGGCCAGCGCCTTGAGATCGTCCATACCGAGGCTCAGCAGCGCGCGCGGGTCGGGCTTGGCGTCCAGCGCGCCCAGCAGCTCCTGCAGCGCCCCGCCGAGGCGCGGGCGCAGCCACGGCACGGAGCCGAACTGCACGGCGTGGGTGACCTCGTGCAGCGTCACCCAGGTCACGACCTCCTCGCGCGGCGCGCCCAGCTCCGTCGCGGCGCGGTCGAGGTTGGGACCGACGAGCAGCAGCCGCGGCGGCGCCTCGGGGTCCGTGAGGCTCAGCTCGTACTGGCCCAGCACGCGCCGGGCGAAGAGCCCGAGAATGCCGCCGAGCTCCGCCGCGACCACCGCGCCGCCGGCGGCCTGCAGCGCCGCGGGCCCCGCCGAGGCGATCGCCCCGCCGAGGATCGGCGCGAGCGTCGTGCGCATCGTCGCGAGGTTCGCGTCGATCCACGCCCCCCGGTCGATCCACTCCGCCGGCGGCAGCGCGCTCGTCGGCACGAGGCCGGTCGCGGCGACGATCTGCTCGCGAGCCGCCTCGGCGCGCTCGGGCAGCCCGGCGGGCGCGACCGACGGCGGCGCCTCGCCCGCGGCGCTGCGCGCGATCCGCGCGGCGAGATCCCAGTCGACCTGCACGGCTCAGACCGCCGGAAGCGCCAGCAGGCGCTCCAGCGACTCCGGGGTGCGCGCGGCGAGGACGGGATAGTGCGGCTCGAGGTCCAGCGGCGCGCCGAGCGGTCCGTCGGGGCAGCCCGCGAAGGCCACGTGGCCGCCGGACTCGCGGACGATCAGCTGCGACGCCGCGCAGTCGACGGCGCGGGTGCGGGCCAGCGACGCCATGGCGTCCACGCGGGTGGCGGCTACCTGGCACATCGAGACGGCGATCGAGCCCATCGCGCGGATCCGGCGCGTCGCGGCGACGAGGTCGTCGGAGGCCAGCGCCAGCCAGCGAGGGTCCGCAGACTCGACGGCCAGCAGCTCGAAGCGGCCGTCGGACGTCTTGCGCTCCGGCGGCGGGTGGGTGATCCGGACGTCGTTGAGGCGGGCGCCCTCGCCGAGCGTCGCCCGCCACTCCTCGCCCGGCCCGAGGTCGTAGACGAAGCCGAAGACGACGTCGCTCATGCGCGGCCCGGCGGACACGGCGACCGACAGCGCGTGGTGCGGCAGGCCGCGCTTGGCGTTCAGCGACCCGTCGATGGGATCGATGACCACGAGCACGTCCGGCGCGCCGAAGTCGACGGTCCCGCGCTCCTCCGAGACGGCCGTGAACCGGGCGCCCTCGTCGTGCAGGCGCTCCAGCTCGGTGAAGACGCGCTCCTCCGCCTCGGCGTCGATGACGAGCGTGCGATCGCCGCCCTCACCGGTCACGCCGGTCTCGACGATGCGCTCCCTGCTGGTCGGGTGATCGCGCAGCACCGCCCTGAGTCCCTCGGCCGCCCGGCGGCAGGCGCCGAGCCAATCGTGTTCCAGCGCCTGATGGGACGTCATGAGGGCCATATCCTAGGGTCGTGCCCGCTTCCCCCGGTGCGATCACGCACGAGGACCGCCTTCGCAGCGGGCGCGATCCCCTGCCCGCCGGCGGCCCGGTCGCACCGGTGCTCCGGGGCCGCGAAGGGGACCTGACGCCCGACCAGGCGCGGGCCGTCACGCACCGCGGCGGGCCGCTGCTCGTGCTCGGCGGCGCCGGCAGCGGCCGGACGCAGACGCTGGTCGAGCGCTTCGCGCACCTCGTCGCGCAGGGGACGGCGCCCGAGGCGATCCTGCTGCTGACGCGCACGGCGAGCGCGGCCGACGCGCTGCGCGCCCGGGTCGAGGACGCCCTCGGCGACCGTCCGTTCGAGGAGCTGCCGGTCCTCCCGATCCACGCGATGTGCGCGCGCCTGCTGCGCGACGAGGCGCTGGAGGCCGGGATCGACCCGTTCGCGGTGACCGCGTCGCCCGCCGACCGGCTCGCGCTCCTGCTCGACCGCGTCGACGACCTCGTGCTGCGCCGCCACGACCTGCGCGGCCGCCCGGCCGCCGTGCTCGGCGGCGTGATCGCGCGCATCGACCGCCTGAAGGAGGCGGGCGTGCGCGCCCGCGCCTTCGCCGAATGGGCCGCCGCGCTGCCCGACGGCGACGAGCGCGCCGAGCGCGAGCGCGAGTTCGCCGGCCTGTTCCAGGCCCACGACCGCCTGCTGCTCGGCCACGGGCTGCTCGACTTCGGCGAGCTCGTGCTCCGGACGCAGGAGCTGCTGGAGCAGCGCCCGCACGTCCGCGCGCGGGTCGCCGGCCGCTGGCGCCACGTGCTCGTCGACGACCTCGAGGACGCCACCCCCGCCCAGGCGCGCGTGCTCACGCTGCTGGCCGCCGACCACGGCGACCTCATGGCCACCGCCGACGACGACCAGGCCGTCGGCGAGCCGCGCGCGATCGCGCTGCGGCTGCGAGCGCTGCTGAGCGCGCCGATCGGCGGACGACCGGTCGAGGTCATGCGCCTGGAGCGCAGCCTGCGCTGCCCCGATCGCGTGCTCGTCGCCGCCGAGGCCGTGGTCGCGCCGATCGCCGACCGCCTCGACGAGGGCTGGGTCGGGACGGACTTCGTCGGCTCGGGCACGCCCGGCGACGTGCGCCTCTGGCGCTGCGCCAACGAGCGCGCGCAGGCGCAGGGCGTCGCCACCGCGATCGAGCGGCTCGTACGCGAGGGCACCCCGCCCGGGCGGATCGGCGTGCTCGTGCGGTCGGTGCGCTCCGAGGGCCAGGAGCTGGCCGTCGCGCTGGAGGAGCGCGCAGTCCCGTACCGGCTCGCCGGCGCCGCGGCGTTCTTCGGCCAGGCCGAGGTGCGCGACGTGCTGGCGTGGCTGCGGCTGCTGGTCAACCCGAGCGACGCGGGCGCCGTGGTGCGCGCGCTGTCGCGGCCGCCGATCGAGCTGCACGGCGTCGACCTCGCGCGCTGCATCCAGATCGCGCGCCGCCGCAAGCTCGACATGGTGTCGGCGCTCGGCGCCGCCACCGAGTCGCCGCAGCTGCCGCCGGAGGCGCGCGAGCGCGTGCTGGCGTTCCTCAAGCTGCACCGCCAGGCCGCCGCGGCGCTGGACACGACGCGGCCAGACCTCTTCGTCCACCGGCTGATCGAGCGCCTCGGCCTGCGCCGCCAGCAGGTCTTCGCCGCGCAGGCCGACGTCGTCGAGCGGCTCGTCTCGCTGGCGCACGTGGGCGAGCTGGCGGCGTCGTACGTGCGGCGGGCGCCGCAGGCGACGCCGCGCGAGTTCGCGGGCTGGCTGGCGGCGGTCGCCGAGGCCGGCGGCATGCACGACGCCGAGGACGACGACGAGAGCCAGCCCCGCGAGGACGCCGTCGCGGTGCTGCCGATGCACGCCGCCAAGGGCCTCGAGTTCGACCACGTCTTCGTGTGCGGGCTGCAGTCGTCGCGGATGCCGGGCGCTCGGCGCCAGCTGATCGAGCCGATCCCCGCGGGCTTGTTGGAGGACTTGCACCTCGGCGTCGCCACCGAGTCGCGCGAGGAGCACCTGGCCGAGATGCGGCGCGTGCTGCACGTGGCGATGACGCGGACCCGCGAGGGGCTCGTGCTGTCCTTCGCCGCGCACTCCGAGCGCGGCGCTCCGCAGCATCCCTCACCGTTCATCGAAGAGGCGCGCGCGGCGCTCGGCTTCGAGTGGGAGGACCTCGACGAGCAGCTCTTCGGGCCCGACGAGGCGCTGCACGCGGCGATCGGCCAGCTGCGCGACGAGCTGCTGTCCGACGTCCAGCAGATCGGCGCCCGGCTGGGCGAGCTGCGGCTCGACACCGACCTCGACGTCGCCCACGGCGTCACGCGCTACCTCGAGCTCCTGAAGCTCGCCGCCCTGCATGCGCGGCCCGACGGCCAGCATGTCGCCGACGCGCTGCCCGGCATCAACGCCGCGATCCTGCACGCCGCCACCGGCCAGCAGCGCGAGATCCTGCAGACGTCGTCGCTGGACGACGTGCTGCTCGGCGCCGAGCGCGACGCCGGCGTGCGCGCCACCGCGACCGCCGCCCGCCACGAGCCGTCGCTCGCGCCGTTCCTGCCGCGCCGCGGCGACGGCCTCGCGCTGTCGGCGTCCGACATCGAGACCTACCGGACGTGCCCGTTGAAGTACAAGTTCGCGCGGGTCTTCCGCGTGCCGCAGGAGCCGACGATCAACCAGCGGTTCGGCATCGTCGTCCACCAGGTGCTCGAGCGCTACCACCAGTCGGGCGGCCAGTCGGTCGACGAGCTGCTGGGGCTGCTGGAGGCCGGCTGGCGGCGCAGCGGCTTCGGGCCGACCGACGAGGAGCGCCAGCTGCACGTCAAGGCCGAGAACGCGCTGAAGCGCTACCACGAGCGCTTCCAGGCCGACGACGCCGAGCCGCTGTGGTTCGAGAAGTCCTTCAACTTCAAGATCGGCCCGCACACGCTGCGCGGCCGGGTCGACCGCGTCGACAAGATGGCCGACGGCCGCTACGAGCTGATCGACTACAAGACGGGGCGCCCGAAGACGCCGGCGCAACTGCGCGACGACGTGCAGCTCGCGCTGTACGCGGTCGCCGCCGCAAGCGCCTGGGGACTCGAGGGCCCGTCGCAGCAGTCCTACCTGTACGTGTTGGACGACCAGAAGGTCCCGCTGCCCGACGACGCCAACGACGCCGAGTGGATCGCCGAGACGGTCCGCGAGGTGGCCGACGGCATCTTGGGCCAGGGCTTCGAGCCGACGCCGTCCTACGCTGCCTGCTCCATCTGCGACTACCGGATCGCCTGCCCGGCCGCCGAGCGCTAGGGGAACATTGGCCCAGAGGGCCAGGTTCCCTTGCGGGTCTTCGCCCAGGGGGCGAAACCCGCGGCGGGTCAGGGACCTCGCTGCTAGGGCAGGAACCCCAGCAGCAGGCCGAGCAGCGCGAAGAGGAACAGCGCCAGCGCGCCGACCGCGACCCAGCGGCTGGGAGCGGGTCCGGCCGGCCGGTGCAGCGGCTCGCGCGTGGGCGGCGGCGCGCCCGGGGGTCGGGGGTTCTTGCGGGGAGCGGGCGCGTCGTCGACCGAGCTGAGCACGTGCGTCGCGGGATCGGCATCGGGCTCGACGAGCGCGGTCGGGTCGTCGCCGAGGCCGGCGCGCGACTCGTCGAGCTGCGCCCGGAGGTCGGCGATCGTCGTCTGAGCCCGCTCGCGCTCCTCCGCGAGCTCGGCCCGCAGCACCTCGACGCCCGCCGCGGCGGCATCCGCCCGCGCATCGGGCTCGTCGGCGCGCTCGTCGGCCATCGCGCGGGCGTCGGCGGCGGCCTCGGCGGCCTCCGCCCGCTGCTCGGCCGCCTCGGCGCGGGCGAGGGCCGCGGCGAAGGCCTCCTGCTGGGAGCCGGCGACCTCGGCCCGAGCCTCCTCGACGTCCTGGGCCGATTGGCGATGCACCACAACCAGCTCGCGCTCCAGGGCGAGGATGCGGTCGGTCGCCTCGGCGCGCGCGGCCTCGGCGGCGGCGGGCACGGCGGTGGCCAGCTCGGAGGCGGCCGCGGCCGCCTCGGCGCGGGCGGCGGCCACCTCGTCCTCGGCGGCCTCCAGGCGGCGGCGCAGCGCGTTGGCCTCGCGAGCGACGCCCGCCAGGCGGTCGCCGTCGTCGGCCACGTCGGGCGGCGGCAGGTCCAGCAGCGTTCCGCGGACGCCGAGCGCGAAGGTCGCGCCGTCCAGCGCGCTGAGCGGGATCGCGAAGGTCGCGCTCCAGCGCTCGCCGTCGCGCACCGCGCGCACGGGCGACAGCTCGATGCGCGGGCCCTCGCCCTCCTCGACCACGAGGAGCGGCTGGCGGGCGAAGCGCGCCTGCTGGGCGAAGCGCCCCTCGAGCTCGACCACGCTCACGTCCGCGCTCACCGGCGCGGCGATGAACCGCAGCAGCTCGAACGGGGCGCGGTCGCGCGTGTCCGGCGTCACGGGCGCTCGGCGTCCTCCGGATCGCCGTCGGGGTGACTCGTCAACGGCTGCGTGCGCTCGAGCGCGTCGGGGTCGGGGCGGCCCGCCGACGCGGTCCGCGCGGCGGGCGTCTCGCGCGGGCCGAGGCGGCTGCGGCGGCGCCGAGGCGGCGTGACCGCGTCGTCGTCGGCGCCCACGTCGCCGGGTGCGGCGCCCGCATCGGCGTCCAGGTCCTCCGCCGCCTCGGCGTCGCGGTCGGCGCGCCGGTCCACGGCGGCGACCCGGCGGCGGACCTCGCGCTCGCGCACCTGGATCGTCACCGAGATCGCGGCCAGCGACAGCGCCGCTCCGGCCGCCATGAGGAACGACCCGCCGAGGGCCAGCCACGCGCCCGTCGTCGGGTCGCCGCCCGCGGCGGCGGGCGGCGCGTTGACCAGCTCGACGATCACGATCGCCAGCGCGGCGCCGGGCAGCGCCCACGCCGCCGACGGCCCGACGGCGTCCGGCCGCACCGCCGCCAGCATGGCGCCGAGCGCGAGCGCGGCCAGCACGAGGTCCAGGCTCTCGAACACCTCCCAGCCGGTCGGTCCGGTGTCGTACCACTCCGTGAAGAGGGAGATCAGCAGCAGCGCGGCGCCGATGAAGAGCACGGCGCGGCCAAGGTCGATGCGACGAGGCATGCTCCTCGCTCTTCCCAGTGGTCTGCCGGATGACACGCGGTTGGCCCGACGCAGGCTCCCGTTCAGGCCACGGCGAGGGCGTCGCGGAGGTCCGCGACGAGGTCCTCGGGCGCCTCGATGCCGCAGCTGAGCCGCACCAGGTCGGCCGGCACGGCCGCGTCGGAGCCCTCGACGGAGGCGTGCGTCATCGCCTGCGGGACCTCGACGAGCGACTCGACGCCGCCCAGCGACTCGGCCAGCGTGAAGAGCTTCGTGCGCTCCGCGATGCCGATCGCGTCGGGGTGGCGGAAGCTGACCATGCCGCTGAAGCCCGGCCAGCGCACCTCGGAGACGCCGTCCGCCTCGCGCAGGAAGGCCACGACCGCCTCGGCGCTCGCGGCGTGCGCGGCCATCCGCAGATGCAGGGTGCGCAGCCCGCGGTGCACGAGGAAGCAGTCGAAGGGCCCCGGGACGGCGCCGACCGAGTTCTGCACGAAGCGCACGCGCTCGTGGACCTCGGGATCGCGCACGACGACGGCGCCGCCGACCGTGTCGGAGTGGCCGCCGAGGTACTTGGTGACCGAGTGGACGGCCGCATCGGCGCCGAGCTCGAGCGGGCGCTGGTTGACCGGCGTGGCGAACGTGTTGTCGACCGCCACGAACGCCGATCCGGATCGTTCGATGACGCCCGCGACGTCGACGACGTTGAGCAAGGGGTTGGTCGGCGTCTCGACCCAGATCAACCTGGTGGTGTCGGTCACGGCGGCGGCGAGCGCGTCGAGGTCGGTCTGGTCGACCATGGCGTAGGTGATGCCGAAGCGGGTCAGCACCTTGTCGACCAGCCGGAAGGTCCCGCCGTACAGGTCGGCCGGCAGCACCACGTGGTCGCCCGCCGAGCACACGGCGGTGATCAGCGCGTGCGTCGCCGCCATCCCGGAGGAGAACGACGTGCCCAGCCCGCCCTCGAGCTCGCCGAGCGCCGTCTCCAGCGCGGCGCGCGTCGGGTTGGCGCTGCGCGCGTAGTCGTAGTCCTCCACGAACTCGCCGACCCTGGGCTGCGCGAACGTCGACGTCTGGTGGATCGCCGGGATGACGGAGCGATAGGTGGGATCCGGCTCGAGGCCGGCGTGGACGACGCGGGTGGCGAACTTCATCGGGCGCCACCATGAGCCGCGGGCGTCGAGCGCGAAGGACGTTCTCTCATCGTGCCAGCGATTCCAGCAGGTCCGCGCGCGTCACGATGCCCGCGGGCCGACCGTCGGCGATCACCAGCAGCGCCTGGCGCTCGCCGACCAGCAGCTCGACCGCCTCGCGCACCGGATCGCCGGCCGAGACCGCGTGCAGCGGCGGCTCCATGACCGCGACGATCTCGGCGTTCAGCAGCGCCGGGTCGTCGACCGCCCGGGCCAGCAGGCCGCGCTCGCCGACCGAGCCGACGACCGTGCTCGGGTCGTGCGCGCTGACGACCGGCAGCTGCGAGACGCCGTGCTCGTGCAGCAGCGCCACCGCGTCGCGCACCTGCTGATGCGTCTGCACCGTGACCAGCGACGGGATCTCGTTCGGGCCGGCGCCGTCGGCCTTGCGGCGCAGGACGTCGCCCACCGCCAGGTCGCCGACGCGCTCCAGGAACCCGTACTGGGTCATCCAGGCGTCGTTGAAGATCTTGCTGAGGTAGCTGCGGCCGCCGTCGGGCAGGACGACGGCGATCATCGCGTTCGGATCGTCGATCCCGCGCGCGACCTCCAGGGCCGCCCACATCGCCGTGCCGCACGAGCCGCCCGCGAGGATGCCCTCCTCCATCGCCAGCCGGCGCGTGGTCAGGAACGAGTCCTTGTCGCTGACGGCGACCCAGCGGTCGACGATCGAGCGGTCGAACGTGGCCGGCCAGAAGTCCTCGCCGACGCCCTCGACCAGGTACCCCTTGACCTCGTCGTCGGAGGCGGCGCTGTAGATCGAGCCCACCGGATCGGCCCCGATGATCTCGATGTCCGGGTTGCGCTCCTTGAGGTAGCGCCCGATGCCGCTGATCGTGCCGCCCGTGCCGACGCCGGCGACCAGGTGCGTGATCTGGCCGCCCGACTGCTCCCACAGCTCGGGGCCCGTCGAGTCGTAATGGGCCTGCGGGTTGGCCGGGTTGAAGTACTGGTTGGGCTTGAAGGCGCCCGGGATCTCCGCGGCGAGCCGGTCCGACACCGAGTAGTAGGACTCCGGCGACTCGGGCTCGACGTTCGTCGGGCAGACGACGACCTCGGCGCCGTAGGCGCGCAGGAGGTCGATCTTCTCCTTGGACATCTTGTCCGGCATGACGGCGATGACGTGGTAGCCCTTCAGCCGCGCCGCCATGGCCAGGCCCGTGCCGGTGTTGCCGGAGGTCGGCTCGACGATCGTCCCGCCCGGGCGCAGCAGGCCCTCGCGCTCGGCGGCCTCGATCATCGCGATCGCCGCGCGGTCCTTGATGGAGCCGCCCGGGTTGACGGCCTCGACCTTGGCGACCAGCTGCGGCACCAGCCCCGCGCCGATCCGCGAGAGCCGGACGAGGGGCGTCCCGCCGACCGCGTCGATGATCGAGTCGCGGATGTCGGTCCGGGTCTCCAGAGCGTTCTCCATCCGTTTAGTCAAGCACCTGTGCGGTGAGACCGCCAGACCTCCGAACGATCGGTGCAATTTTGTTGCAGAACCGAAGATCCTTCGTCGCAGTGTGCGACGATGTCGTGCATGCCGAACGACCTGCGCCTGGACGACGTCGACCGCGCGATCCTCGAGGCGCTCAGCGAGGACGCGCGCATCCCGAACAACCGGCTGGCCGAGCGCGTCGGGGTCGCGCCGTCGACCGCGCTGCAGCGCGTGCGCGCCCTGCGCCGCTCCGGCGTGCTGCGCGGCTTTCACGCGGAGATCGACCTCGCCGCGCTCGGGCGCCCGCTGCAGGCGATGGTCGCCGTGCGCCTCGCCGTCCACAACCGCGAGCAGATCGACACGTTCACGAACGCCGTGCGCGACCTCCCCGGCGTGCTGACGGTCTTCCACCTCGCGGGCGCCACCGACTACCTCGTCTGGCTGGCCGCCGCCGACGCCCAGGGCCTGCGCGAGTTCGTCGTCGACCACCTCGCCACGCATCCGGCCGTCGCCCACGCCGAGACGTCCCTGATCTACGAGCACCGCCGCGGCCCGGGCATCTGGGGCGCCGCGGAGCCGGGCGCACAGCGCTGAGCGACGGCCCCGCTTGGCCCCGTTCTCGCGCACCCGCTTGGCCCTGGACCGCAGGCCAAGTCCTGCGACGATCCAGCCCGCATGAGCACCACGACCGACCTCGCCGGCTGGACGCCGGCCCGCCGTCCCGACGCCACGCGTCTCGTAGGCGCGCGCGTCCGACTGGATCCGCTGGACGCCGAGCGCCACGCCGGCGACCTCTTCGCCGCCGCGCACGGCCCGGGCGCCGACCCGCGTCTGTGGGACCACCTCGGCTACGGACCGTTCGCCGGCGTCGCGGCGCTGCGCGCGCACCTCGCCGCGCAGCAGCGGTCCGAGGACCCGCGGTTCTACGCCGTGGTCGACCTCGCGACCGGCCGCGCCGCGGGCGTCGTCAGCTTCCTGCGCGTCGACCCCGCCCACGGCACGATCGAGATCGGCCACATCTGGTTCGGCGGCCCGCTGCAGCGCACGCCGCAGGCGACCGAGGCCGTCCACCTGCTCGCACGCCACGCCTTCGACACGCTCGGACATCGCCGGCTGGAGTGGAAGTGCGACGCCGCCAACGGGCGCTCGCAGGCCGCGGCGCAACGCTTCGGCTTCACCTACGAGGGCACGTTCCGCCAGCACCAGATCGTCAAGGGCCGCAACCGCGACACCGCCTGGTACTCGATCGTCGACGGCGAGTGGCCCGCGATCGACGCGGCGTTCGCCGCCTGGCTGGCTCCGGCGAACTTCGACGCCGACGGCCGCCAGCGCGCCTCGCTGGCCCGGTTGCGCGGCGCGGTCGCGGGTTGACTTCCGGCGACGACCCGACGACGCTCGCCGCGACCATGCCGCTGCCGCCGCTCCTCTCCGACCGCCCGCGCGCCCTGCGCCTCACGCTGACCTACGTGACGCCGGCGGTGGGTGGCCTGCTCGCCGGGGCGACGCTCGGGCTCTCGCTCGCGGCGTGGACGATCGCCAACGTGCTCGCCACGCTGGGCGGGCTCGGCGGCGGCTTCGAGCACGACACGCTCCGCGATGCCGCCCGGCGCGGCGCGATCGGCGGCCTGCTCTTCGGGACGGGGCTGGTCGTCGCCGACGCGACGGTCGTGGACGACCGCGTGGCGACGATCGTCGATCCGGCGTTCCTGCACCCGCTGCTGACGACGACGGTCGGCACGCTGCTCAGCGTGGCCGGCGCCGCGTTGCGCCTCCGAGTGGTGCGGCGCCGTGAGGCGGCCGCTGCGGCGGCGTAGTCCTACAGGTTGCCCGCCACGTCGGGCCCCTCGGGCCCGCGCTGGCGCAGGAAGCGCTGGAACTCGCGCGCGATGACGTCGCCCGACGGCAGCTCGGTCGGGTCGGCGTCGTCCTCCTCCTCGGCGGCGGCCTTCTCCAGTCGCTCGACGAACGCCTGCACGTCGGGGTCGGACTGCACCGCGAGCGACACCTGGCGCTCGTAGTCGGCCGAGGCCAGCTCGAGCTCCTCGGCGTCGACCGTCACGCCGACCAGCGACTCGAGCTTGCGCACGAGCGCGAGTGCCGCCTTCGGGTTCGGCGCGGCCGCGACGTAGTGCGGAACGCTGGCCCACAGCGACGCCGACGGCACGCCGGCCTCCTGGCAGGCGGCCTGCAGCACGCCGACGATGCCGGTCGGGCCCTCGTAGGAGGTCGGCGCCATGTCGAGGTGCTCGATCAGCGTCGGGTCGCTCGAGATGCCGGTGATCCCGACGGGACGGCTATGCGGCACGTCGGCCAGTAACGCACCGAGCGAGACGACCATCTGCGTGCCGAGCGCCTCGGCGAGGTCGACGATGATCTTCGTGAACCCGCGCCAGCGGAAGCTCGGCTCGGGACCGGAGAGCAGCACGAGATCGCGCGGCGCACGCGGCACGCGGGCCTCGTAGATCTCGACCGACGGCCACTGGAGCTCGCGCGTGTCCCCGTCGACCATCTGCACCTGCGGACGCGTGGCCTGGAAGTCGAAGAACTCCTCGGGATCGATCTGGGCGAAGCGGGTTGCGCCGAGCGAGGCGCCGAAGAATCGCAGGGCGGCGGAGGCCGCGTCCCCGGCGTCGTTCCAACCGGTGAACGCGCAGACCAGCGCCGGGGCACGAAGGCCGTCGGGCCGGCTCTCCCAGATGAGCGGCTGCATCAAGAGGACGGTAGCGGCATCCGATCCACGCTCCACAATGGATCCCGTGGCCGCCGTTCCGGACACCTCCGAGCCGGAGGTGCAGCAGATCGCGACCCTACGCGCCGGCGACGACGTGCAGGGCGTCTTCGCCTGCACCCGCAAGGAGCGCCTGATGTCGCGGGCGGGGACGCCGTACCTGGCGCTGGAGCTCCGCGACCGCACCGGCGCGATCCCCGCGCGCATCTTCCGCGACGCCGACGTCGCGGCCGCGCGGTTCGAGCGCGGCGACCTCGTCCGGGTCGCCGGGCGCGTGGAGCGCTTCCGCGAGGAGCTGCAGCTCGACGTCCGCGCGATCGCCGCCGCCGCGCCCGGCGACGCGGACCCCGCCGCGTTCCTGCCGACCGCCTACCGCGACCTCGACGAGCTCGACGGCTTCCTCGAGCACCTCGCCCGCGAGGTCCACGACCCGGGCTTCCGCGCGCTGCTCGAATCCCTGCTGGCCGACGACGCGCTGCGCCGCGCCTGGCGGACGGCGCCGTGCTCGCGCAACGGCCACCACGCCTATCTCGGCGGGCTGCTGGAGCACACCGTCGCGGTCGCGACGCTCGCCCAGGAGGCGTGCCTGCTGCACGTGCGGCTGAACTCCGACCTGCTGATCACCGCGGCGATCGTCCACGACCTCGGCAAGACCGAGGAGTTCACCTACGGCGCCGAGATCGGGCTGAGCGACGCCGGCCGCCTGCTCGGCCACGTCGAGCTCGGCCTGCGCCTGCTCGACGAGCGCGCCGCCGGCATCCCCGCGATGGACGCCGAGCGCCGCCTGGCGCTGGCCCACTGCGTCCTCACCCACCACGGGCCCGACAGCGCGCCGAACCGGCGCTTCGGCTCGCCGGAGGCGCTCGCGCTGCACCGCCTCAACGCGGTCGACGCCGCGATCAAGGGCGCGCTGGAGCAGGGGCTCGGGCTCGATTCCTAGAAGTGCCCGGTCACCCCGTTGCCGTTGACCGAGACCTCGCGCTCGTCCTCGGGCGCGGGGCGCAGGATGAGCACCTCGGCGTCGGCGCGGTTCAGCAGCCAGACGAGGTCGTCGCCGCTGAAGCCCGACCCGGGGTGGTTGGTGGCCGACACGATCACCCGGTCGAAGGACTCGGTCTCCAGCTCGCGGCGCAGCGCGTCGCGGTACGTCCGGCCGCGGCTGATGCGGGCATCGACGGCGACCTCCTGCCCGGCCGCGCGCTGCTCGATGACCTCCATCAGCGTCATCGCGCTGAGGCACTGGCGCGCGAGCGGCGCGTCCAGCGGCAGGTTCAGCGGGACCGTCGCGAGGTAGCAGGGCATGAGCGTCGCGCCCTCGACACGGGCCAGGCGCACGGCCGCGTCGAACGCGCGACGGGAGATCGACGCGCCGGTGAACGGCAGCAGGATCCGGCGCACGGTGTCCGGACGGGTGGCGGCCGCGAGGGCGCGGGCGCGGTGCCGATGGCCCGGCAGCCCGCGGCCGGCGACGAACCCGGCGGCCAGCGTGGCGACGGCGACGACAAGGGCGTAGGTGGGGATCATGACGGCGGCCTCCGGCTGCGGTCGGCCACGATCCGGACGTCGACGCCCGGAGCGAGGCGGATGAGACGCTGCGGCAGCGGCTCGCGCAGGCGCGCCAGGCCGCGCGCCGGGCGCGACGCGCCGAGCAGGAAGTAGGTCGTGCCGCGCCTCTGGGCGACCCGCGCGGCGGTCTCGGCGACGTCGTCGCCCTCCTCGACCAGCAGCTCGGCGCCGAGGACCGACCCGAGCTGGCGCAGCGCGTGCAGCGCCTGCTCCTGCTCCTCGGTCTCCCGGGCGCCCGGATGGCGGACCCACAGGAGGTCGAGGTCGGCCCCGAGCCGCTGGGACGACCGCCACGCGCGGCGCACCAGCCGCTGCGCGCCGGGATAGGGCTCGACGAGCGCCAGCAGCCGCTCGCCGACGGCCGCCTGGTGGAGGCCCGCCTCGACCCGGTCTGACCGGGTGCCCGGCGCGTCGCCGATCGCCGTGCGACGCGTCTCCACCTCCTGGGCGACCTGGCGCAGGGCGGTCTCGCGCAGCGCGCTGAGGTTCTCGATCTTGAAGAAGCCCTGCAGCGCCGCGTCGATGCGATCGTTGGAGTACACCTTGCCCGCCCGCAGGCGCTCCAGCAGCGCCTCGGGCGTGAGGTCGACGATCACGACCTCGTCGGCCTTCTGCAGCACGGAGTCGGGGACGGTCTCGCGGACGCGGACGCCGGAGAGCTCGGCGATCGCGTCGTTGAGCGACTCGAGGTGCTGGACGTTCATGGTGGAGAACACGTCGATCCCCGCCTCCAGCACGTCGTGGACGTCCTCGTAGCGCTTGGGATGCTCGACCCCCGGGGCGTTCGTGTGCGCCAGCTCGTCGATCAGGCACAGCTCGGGGCCGCGCAGCAGGACGCCCGGGAGATCGAGCTCCTCCAGCGTCGAGCCCCGATAGGTGATGCGGCGCCGCGGCACGCGCTCGAGCCCGTCGGCGGCGGCCAGCGTGTCCGCGCGGCGATGCGTCTCGAGCAGGCCGACCACGACGTCGCGCCCGGCCTCCAGCTCCGCCTGGCCCTCCTGCAGCATCCGCACGGTCTTGCCCACACCGGCGGCCATGCCGAGGAACACCTTCAGGTGACCATGGGCCGTGGGCGGGGCGAGGTCCATCACGCACCGAGCAGGTTGTGCACGATCAGGTCGATGAGCTTGATCCCCGCAAACGGAGCGATGAGGCCGCCGAGGCCGTAGACGAGCAGGTTGCGGCGCAGCAGCGCGGTCGCGCCGACGGCCCGGTAGCGGACGCCGCGCAGCGCGATCGGGATGAGCATCGGGATGACGAGCGCGTTGAAGACGATGGCCGAGATGATGGCCGACCGCGGCGTACCGAGGCTCATGACGTTCAACGCGTTCAGCGGCCCGGTGGCGTCGCCACGGGCAGCGTAGGTCGCGGCGAAGATCGCCGGCAGGATGGCGAAGTACTTGGCCACGTCGTTGGCGATGGAGAACGTCGTCAGCGCGCCGCGCGTGATGAGCAGCTGCTTGCCGACCTCGACGATCTCGATGAGCTTCGTCGGGTTGGAGTCCAGGTCCACCATGTTGCCCGCCTCGCGGGCGGCCTGGGTGCCGGTGTTCATCGCCACGCCGACGTCGGCCTGCGCGAGCGCCGGGGCGTCGTTGGTCCCGTCGCCGGTCATCGCCACGAGCCGCCCCGCGGCCTGCTCGGCCCGGATCAGCTCCATCTTGCGCTCCGGCGTCGCCTCCGCGAGGAAGTCGTCGACGCCGGCCTCCTCGGCGATCTTCGCCGCGGTGAGGCGGTTGTCGCCGGTGACCATGACGGTGCGGATGCCCATCGCCCGCAGCTGCTCGAAGCGGGCGGCCATGCCCTCCTTGACGGTGTCCTTGAGGTAGATGACGCCCAGCACCTGGCTGTCGCGCGCGACGGCCAGCGGCGTGCCGCCCTCGCGGGCGATCCGGTCCACCACGCCGCCCAGCTCGGCGGGCACCTGGCCGCCCTCGGCGCGCGCGAACGCGATGACCGAGTCGGCGGCGCCCTTGCGCAGCCGCGTGCCGTCGTAGTCCACGCCGCTCATGCGCGTCTGCGCGGTGAACGGGATGAACCGAGCATCGTGCGGCGCGAGCTCGTGCTCGCGCACGCCGTACTGCTTGGCGAGCACCACGATCGAGCGGCCCTCCGGCGTCTCGTCGGCCAGCGAGGCGAACTGCGCGGTCTCGGCCAGCGACGCCTCGGTCACGCCGGGCATCGGGACGAACTCGGCCGCCTGGCGGTTGCCCAGGGTGATCGTGCCGGTCTTGTCGAGCAGGAGCACGTCGACGTCGCCGGACGCCTCCACCGCGCGGCCCGACAGGGCGAGGACGTTGCGGCGGACGAGGCGGTCCATGCCGGCGATGCCGATGGCGCTCAGCAGCGCGCCGATGGTCGTCGGGATCAACGCCACCAACAACGCGATCAGCGTGGTCATGGAGATGTCGGAGCCGGCGAAGCGCGCGAACGGCAGCAGCGTCGCGACGACGATCAGGAAGACGATCGTCAGCCCCGCGAGCAGGATGTTCAGCGCGATCTCGTTCGGCGTCTTGCGCCGCTCGGCGCCCTCGACCAGGGCGATCATCCGGTCCAGGAAGGACTGCCCGGGCTCCTGGGTGATCTCGACCAGGATGTGGTCGCTGAGGACGCGCGTGCCGCCGGTGACCGCGCTGCGGTCGCCGCCGGACTCGCGGATCACCGGTGCCGACTCGCCGGTGATCGCCGACTCGTCGACCGACGCGATGCCCTCGATGACGGTGCCGTCGCCCGGGATGACCTCGCCGGCCTGCACCGACACGACGTCGCCGCGGTGCAACTCGGCCGCGGGGCGCGTGGAGCCGTCGCGCATCCGCGCGACCGTGTCCGAGCGCATGGCGCGCAGCGTGTCGGCCTGGGCCTTGCCGCGGCCCTCGGCCAGTGACTCGGCCAGGTTGGCGAACACGACGGTCAGCCACAGCCAGATGGCCACGGTGATCGTGAACCACGCGGGCTCGTGCCCCCCGCCGAGCGAGTTCCCGCCGAACAGCTGGATGATCCACGCGCCGGTGGTGATCGCCGCGCCGATCTCGACCACGAACATCACCGGGTTGCGAACCTGGATCCGCGGGTCGAGCTTGCGGAGCGAGCCGGTGATCGCCGCTGCGACGATCCCCCGGCTGAACAGGGAGGAGCGCTGCGGGGTCATCGAGCTTCCTGGTCGAGAGCGTGGTTGAGCGTCGTCGTGTTGACGCCCGGCTCGCCGAAGATCCCGAGGCCGCGGCCGTCGGTGTGCTCGGAGATGAGCTGGCGGACGCGAGCGAGTGGCAGGTGGCGGACCGCGGAGATGCGCCGCGCCTGGATGGCCGCGTTGGCCTCCGAGACGTCGGGGTCGACGCCCGAGGCGGAGAACGTCGCCGCGTCGATGGGCACCTTCGCCGCGGTCAGGCCGGGGTCGTAGGGTTGCTCGAGCGCGAGGTAGGCCGCCAGGTTCTGGCGGGTGAGGTCGCGGGTCGAGTTCTGGTTGGGGCCGTGGTTGCCGAAGTACGTGACCGAGGCGCTGTAGCCGGTGGCCGAGGGCCGCGGCTGGAAGTACTTCGGGTCGGGCTCGGTCACGACGTTGCCGTCGGCGTCCTTGGTGGGCCGGCCGGCCGAGTCCAGGACGGGCTTCTGCCACGCCTGTCCCAGCAGCGTCGAGCCGGTGACCTTGCGGCCGACCTTGATCAGGGAGCCGTCGGCCTTGCCCGGGAACGCCACCTGGGCGATCCCGGTCATGACCAGCGGGTAGACGAGGCCCAGCAGCACCGTCAAGGCGACGACGGCGAGGGAGGAGCGGAGGAGGTCCTTGCGCATTGCTGATGCCTGCCCCTAGAACAGGGTGGTGGTGAGGGATTGGACGACCGGCCCCAGCAGGAACGCGGGCAGGAACGTGAGGGCGCCGACCAGGACGACCACGCCGACGAGCAGGAAGCCGAAGGTCGGGGTGTCGGTGCGCATCGTGCCCAGGCCCGCGGGGCTGACCTTCTTGCGCGCCATGGCTCCGCCGACCGCCAGGACCGCGAGGATCGGCACGAAGCGGCCGAAGAGCATCGCGAAGCCGCCCATGAGGTCGGCGAAGGTCACACCGTGGGCGCCGACGTTGCCGGGCGGGTTGGGCTGCAGGTAGCCGGTGTAGCCGGCGAAGGCCGACCCGTTGTTGTTGGCCTGTGACAGGTAGGCGTAGAACGACTCGCTGAAGCCTTGCGGACCTTCGGCGAAGACCGACGGGCCGCCGTATTTCGTGCCGACCGCCAGGGCCGTGAAGACCAGGACCACCAGCGCCGTGAACAGCGCCCCGATCGTCACGAGCTTGACCTCGCGCGGCTCGATCTTCTTGCCGAGGTACTCCGGCGTGCGGCCGACCATCAGGCCGCCGATGAAGACCGCCAGCAGGACGAAGAGCAACATCATGTACAAGCCCGTGCCCACGCCGCCGAAGACCGACTCGCTGTAGCCGAGGTTGGCCATGGGGACGAGGCCGCCGAGGCCGGTGAGCGACTCGAAGGCGGTGTTGACCGCGCCGCAGGAGACGACCGTGGTGATGGCCGTGAAGAGCGACGAGGACGCGACGCCGAAGCGCTGCTCCTTGCCCTCCAGGTTCGCCCCGACCAGGCCGGCGGCGTGCGCCGCGGGCGTGCCGTGCTGCTCGGCGGCGTAGACGACGACGACGCTGACGACGAACAGCGCGAACATCGCGCCGAAGATCGTCCAGCCCTGGCGCCGGCTGCCGACCATGCGCCCGTACGTGTACGGGAGCGCCGCCGGGATGCACAGGATGATGAACATCTCGAAGAAGTTGGAGAACGCCGTCGGGTTCTCGAACGGGTAGGCGGAGTTGACGTTGAAGAACCCGCCGCCGTTGGTCCCGAGCATCTTGATCGCCTCCTGCGAGGCGACCGGGCCGCGTGCCATGCCCCCGACGGTGCCGCCGAGCGTCTGGATCACGCCCTGGGAGACCAGCACGACCGTCGCGACGATCGAGAGCGGCACCAGGATGTACAGGATGATCCGGGTGACGTCCTTGTAGAAGTTGCCGAGGATCCCGTCGCCGCCGCGGGCGGCGATGCCCCGCATGAGCGCCACGAGCACGGAGATGCCGACGGCGGCCGAGACGAAGTTCTGGACCGCCAGGCCGGCCATCTGGCTGAAGTACGACAGCGTCGTCTCGCCGCCGTAGAACTGCCAGTTGGTGTTGGTCAAGAACGAGGACGCCGTGTTGAACGACAGGTCCCACGTCCCGGACTTGAAATCGCCCGGGTTGAACGGGTGGACGCCCTGCGTGCGCAGGATGACGAACAGCACGACCGCGAACAGCGTGGAGAAGACGAGCAGCGATCGCGCGTACCCCTTCCAGTCCTGGCCGCGCTCAGGATCGACGCGCAGGACGCGGTAGAGCCCGCGCTCGACCGGGGCGATCACCGGCGAGAGGAAGACGCGCTCGTCGCGGAACACGCGCGCCATGTAGCCGCCGAGCAGCGGCACGGAGGCGATGAGGATCACGCAGAACGCCGCGATCTGGAGGAAGCCCTGGGTCACGACTTAGAAGCGCTCGCCCCGCAGCAGCGCGTAGAGCAGGTAGGCCAGGACCAGGACGCAGACCACGAGCCCGAAGAGGTCGGACGCGCTCATACGCGGTCCAGCAGCTCCGCGAGGCCGAGCAGCGACGCGAAGACCGCGACGACGAGGGCGATGGCGACGACGTCCATGGCTAGCGGCGCCCCAGCGCGGCATTGGACCTTGGGGAAGGCATGCCCGCATCATGCGTCCGCGCCCGTGCCGGACTCGTACGGCTTGCCGATCAGTGCGTACAGATTTCGTACGGGCCGTCAGGGGTGCCGTAGCGACACCGTCTCCTACGCGGCGAAGCGGTACCCGACGCCCGGGTCCGTGCAGATGATGCTGAACCCGCGCGCCCCGGCGGAGGGCTCGATCTTGCGCCTCAGGTTGGCGATGTGGCCGCGCAGGACGGTCACGTCGTCGGCGTACTCCGGGCCCCAGACCTCGATCAGCAGCGCGCGGTGGGTCATCAGCCGGCCGCGGTTGCGGGCGAGCGTCTCCAGCAGCCGGAACTCGATCGGCGTGAGGTGCACCTCCTCGCCGTCGCGCCGCACGGTGTGCGCGGCGAGGTCGAGCTCGAGCCCCTCCGCGGCGATCCGCGGCTCGTCGGCGGGGCCCTGCACGCGCCGCAGCGCCGCCTCGAGCCGGGCGACGAGCTCGCGCGCGCCGAACGGCTTGGTGACGTAGTCGTCGGCGCCGGCCTCCAGCGCGCGCACCTTGGCGTCCTCGTCGCCGACGGCGCTGAGCACGATGATCGGCATCTGGCTCCAGCCGCGGATCTGGCGGCAGACCTCGACGCCGTCGCCGTCGGGCAGGACGAGGTCGATGATCGCCCCGTCCGGCGGGTGCACCGCCGCGCGGTCCAGCGCCTCCTCGGCCGTCTCGGCGAGGACCGCCTCGAAGCCGGCCTCGCGCAGGATGACCTTCAGCGCTCGCAGGATCTGCGGCTCGTCGTCGCAGACGAGGATGCGGCGGCGGTCGCTCATGGGCGCACGGGAGGCTAGCCGGGGTCGGGGTCGCCGATGGGGAACTCGACGACGAACGACGCGCCCTGGCCGGGGAGCGACTCGACCCGCACGGCGCCGCCGTTGGCCTCCACGAACCCCTTGACGATCGCCAGCCCCAGGCCCGAGCCGGTCGTCGCCGAGCCGGTGCCGCGGTAGAACGGCGTGAAGATCCGCGGCTGCTCGGCGAGCGGGACGCCGGGACCGCGATCGACCACGCGCACGACGAGGCGGTGGCCGACCGCGCGGGCCCGCACCGAGACCGGCTGGCCGCCGCCGTGGGCCAGCGCGTTCTCCATCAGGTTGGCGTAGGCGCGCTCGAGCTGGACGGCGTCGGCGCGCAGCGGCGGCAGGTCGCGGTCCAGCTGCAGGGTCACCAGGTCCGGGCGCCCGAGCTCGTCGCGCGCCGCGGTCAGCACCTCGCCCACGTCGGTCCACTCCAGGCGCGGAGCGGCCTCGCCGGCCTGCAGCCGCGAGAGGTCCAGCAGCTTGCCGATCAGCCGCTCCAGCCGGGCGCCCTCCTCGACGACGGCGCGGCTCAGCTCGGCGCGGTCCTCGGCGTCCAGCGCCGGAGAGCCGAGGGCCTCGCCCGAGGAGATCATGGCGGTCAGCGGCGAGCGCAGGTCGTGCGAGACGGCGCGCAGGATCGCGGTCTTGAGGTCGTCGCTGCGGCGCAGCGACGCGGTCTCGACGACCTCGTCGAGCAGCGCCTCGCGCTCGATGGCCCCGGCCAGGATCACCTCCAGGGCGGGAACGATCCGCTCGCGCAGGCGGACGTCGGTGCCCGCCGGCAGGACCGCGGGGACCAGCAGCGTCGCCAGCACCACGCCGTCGCGCATCAGCGGGTAGGCCACCTGCCGGGGGCCGCCCGGCACGGCGCCGAGCACGAGCTGGGCCGACGGCAGCTCCAGCGAGGCGGCGATGCGCTGCGCGGTCTGCGCCAGGCCGTCCTCCACGCCCGTGCCGCCGAGCAGCACACGCGCCGCACCGGCGGCGAGGTCGGCCTCCGCTCGGCGCTGCTGGGCCTCGGCGGCACGCTCGCGCGCCAGCTCGGCGACCGCGCTGGCCGCTGCGGCCACCGCCAGGAACGTCAGCAGGCCGACCCAGTTGTCGCTGCCGGCGATGGCGAAGCGGCCCGTGGGCGGGATGTGGAAGAAGTTGTAGGCCAGCGCGCTGAGCAGCGCCGTGGCGATCCCGAAGACCACGCCCCAGTAGGTCGAGATCACCAGGACGACCAGGACGTAGACCACGCCGAGCGACAGCACCGGCGCGAGCTGACGCAGCGCGTACACCAGCGCGGTCGCGGCCGCGACGCCGAGGATCGACGCGGCCACGCCGGCGGCCAGCGGCGGGCGGGCGACCGACCTCATGCACGCTCCGGCTCGGCGCGCAGCGCCCGGCGGACGAGCTGCCCGGCGACGAAGAGCATCAACAGCGCGAAGAGGACCTCGACGGTCCGCTCCGGGATCGCGTTGACGATCGCCACGCCGAGGATGGCGGCGGGGATCGCCAGGACGCCGAGCACGACGGCGTCGCGCAGCCGCAGGTTGCCGTACCGCTGCTGGTTGGCGGCGCCGGCCAGCGCCACCGGGATGATCGCCAGCAGCGATGTCGCCTCCGCGTCGACCTGTGCGAGGCCGAGGAACAGCGCCAGGCCGGGGACGAACAGCACGCCGCCCCCCACGCCGAGCATCCCGGCGACCACGCCCGCAGCCAGGCCGACGACGATCGCGCCGATCACGGGACCAGGATCGTGATCGCGGTGGCCACCATGAGCGCCGCGAAGAGCAGCGACACGGTCCGCGGGTCGACCCGCTGCTGCAGCGCGGTGCCGGCGAGCACGCCGCCGACCGCGGGGACGCCGACCAGCAGGCCGTCGCCGAGGTGCACGTTGCCGTAGGCGCCCTGGGCGAGCATCGCCGCGGCGGCGATGACGACGATCGCGGCCAGCGACGTGCCGGTCGCCTCCCGCGTGCCGTACCCGAGCCACAGCACGAGCAGGGGCACGATCACCGTGCCGCCGCCGACGCCGAAGAGGCCGCTGAACAGCCCGGCCGCGGTCCCGATCACCGCCAGGCGCAACGTCCGTTGCGCGCCCACGGCCATCGTCGGGTCAGGGCGCGGCATGCTGCGATGATAAGTGCGTGCCTCCTGCCGCGACCCTGACCGACGTCCTCGCACCGCTGCTGGCCGACCCCGCCCGCGCCGCCGTGCTGCTGGACATCGACGGAACGCTCGCGCCCATCGTCCGCCATGCCGACGACGCGCACGTCCCCGAGCCGACTCGGGCCCCGCTCATCGTGATCGCCAAGCGCTACGGCCTGGTCGCCTGCATCAGCGGCCGCCGCGCCGCGACCGCGCGCCGGATCGTCTCGCTGGGCTCGATCACCTACGTCGGCAACCACGGCGCGGAGATCCTGCGCGGTGGCCAGACGACGCCCGAGGTCGACCCCGAGGTCGCCGAGTGGGGCCGGCGCGTGCGGCGCTTCGCCGACGAGCAGCTGCGCGACGACGAGCTGCATCGCCTCCGCATCCGCGGCGAGGACAAGGACGTGATCTTCGGCTTTCACTGGCGCGGCGCGCCGGACGAGGACGCCGCCGAGCTGGCCGTGCGCGCGCTGGCTCAGCGCGCCGAGGCCGCCGGGTTCGCCACCCACTTCGGGCGCAAGATCCTCGAGGTCCGGCCGCCGGTCGAGCTGCACAAGGGCAAGGGCGTCGACCGGCTGCTGGAGGAGAGCGACGTCGACGTGGCGCTGTTCGCCGGCGACGACGGCACCGACCTCGACGCCTTCAGCGCGCTGCGCGGCGCCGTCGCCGACGGGCGGCTGCGCCAGGCCGTCTGCGTCGGGGTGCGCTCCGACGAGACGCCGCCGGAGCTGGAGGAGTCCGCCGACGTGCTCGTCGACGGACCGCTCGGCGTGCGAGCCGCGCTCGAGGTGCTGGCGGGATCCGCCTAGGTGCGATTCGTCGACTTCCTGCGCGCGACCGTTCTGCTCAGCGCCGGCGCCGCCACCACCCTCGGCGTGCTCACGATCGTGGCCGCCGGCGGGACGCAGAACGACCAGGTCGTCCCCTACGCCGTCGGCTGGTGGGTGCTGGCGACGCTGACCGGGACGTACATCGGGCGGCGCAACGAGGTCAACCCGCCGATCGCCAGGCTGCTGGCCGACGCCAAGGCCGCGACGATGATGCCCGAGGTGCGACCCGGGGCGACGATGGCCAACCGCCTCTGGCCGCTGCTGCTCGTGGTGGTGGCGGCGGGCGCGCTCTCGTTCCTCGGCCCGCAGATCCCGGGGATCGCGACCGGGTTCACCATCATCTGGTCGCTGGCCTGGCGGCGCCAGGAGTCCGCCGTGCAGGCGATCGAGGAGCGCGACGGCGTGTCGTTCTTCGTCGAGCGATCGTCACCCGTCGCCCCGATGCAGCTCGTGCGCGTGCCCGGCCTGCGGCGCGAGCGGCCGTCGATCAACGGTGTCGGGCCGTAGGGCTCGCACCGCTTCAGAAGATCGACGCGATGCCCGCTATCGAGGCCGTCGCCGACCGGCCTCGGTCAGAAGATCGACGCTATCCCGGCGATGGCGGGGGCGAACAGCAGGGCCGGCAGGAAGTTGCCGACCTTGACGTCCTGGATGTCGAGCAGCTTCAGCGAGAGCCCGATGATGAGCACGCCGCCGGCGGAGGTCATCGCCAGCAGCGCGTCGCTGCCCTCGGCCAAGATGGTGTCGAACAGCCCGGCGGCCAGGGTGAGCGACCCCTGGTAGACGAAGACGCTGATCGCCGAGAGCGCCACGCCCCAGCCGAGGCTCGCGGCGAGCGCGACCGACGCGAAGCCGTCCAGCAGCGCCTTGGTGTACAGCGTGTCGTGGTTGCCGGTCAGGCCCTCCTGGATCGGGCCCACGACCGCGAGCGCGCCGACGCAGAACACCAGGCTGGCGGTGAAGAAGCCCTCGGAGACCGTCGAGTCCTCGGCGCCGCCGCCGCGCTGCAGGCGTGCCTGGGCGCGGTCGCCCACGGCCTGGAGGCGGTCCTCGATGTGCAAGGCCTCGCCGGCCAGGCCGCCGAGCAGCACGCCGCCGAGGACGAAGAGTGAGTTCGTGTCGCGCCAGGCCAGGGCGTTGTCGATGCCGATGACGAGCACCACGAGGCCGAGCCCGTGCAGCACGCGGGTCTGCAGGTCGGTCGTCAGACGGCCGCCGACGAGCTCCCCGATCAGGGTGCCGAGCAGGATGGCGCCGACGTTGACGAGGGTTCCGGTCACGCGACGCGGGACAATGCCAGTTGATGCCCTCGCCTGACGTCCTCCTCGTCGGCCTCGGGTCGACGCACGGGCTGCGCGCGGCCGAGGACGAGCTGGCCGGCGCGCTGCGCCGGGCCGGCGCGGACGTCCTGCTGGCGCGGGCAGTCGCGCCGCGCGAGGTGCGGACGCTCGCGCTGACCGACCTGGCGTGGGCCCGCGCCGCGCGCCGGGCCGCCGTCGAGGCGCTCGTGGCGTCGTCGCCCGGCGCGGTCGTCTACTCCACGACGACGGCCGCGCTGCTGTGGCCCCAGCGGGGCGCGATCCGCTTCGACGCGCCCGCGGCCGCCAACCGGCCCGGGCGCCACGGCCTGTGGCAGCGGCCGGTCGAGCGCCGGCGGCTGGTGCAGGCGCCGCTGCTCGTGCCGCAGGATCCGGCCGCGTTGGTGGAGGCGGGCTCGCCGCCGACGCCGTCGGTGGTCGTGCCGATCCCGGTGGAGCCGTCGACCGGCGACGAGCCGCGCGACCTCGCCGCCGTGACCTACGCGACCAACCCCTACAAGAAGGGCCTGGACCGCGTGCTGGCCGCCTGGCGCGTCGCGCGCCGCGACGGCGAGGAGCTGGTGGTCGCCGGCGTCGAGGGCATCGATGACGACGGCGTGCGCTACGCGGGAACGCTGGCGCCCGGCGCGTTCCGCGCGCTGCTGCGCCGCGCCCGCGTCTATGTGACGGCGCCGCGCCGCGAGGACTACGGGATCGCGCAGCTCGAGGCGCTGGCCGACGGCTGCCGCGTCGTGACGACCCCGGCGCCCGGCCCCTACGCGGCGCTGCCGCTCCTGCGCACCGGCGGGCTCGGCTGGGTCGCCGAGCCCGACCCCGCGACCCTGGGCGCCGCGATGCGCGCGGCGCTGGACGCCGAGGACCCCGGCTACGCCCACCGCGCGCTGACGGCGATCGCGCCGTTTCGCCGCGCGTCGGTCGACGCGGTGGTGGCGACCGAGCTGCTGCCCCACCTGCTCGCCTGACCCCGCGCGATTGCCAAGGGGACTGTCCCCCAACGCTGCTTAACACTGTTGGCGCGTGTTGGGGGACTGTCCCCTGGCGCTTGTCCCCTGCCGCTTGCGCTACTGCGCGCGCTTGCGCAGCGGCGCGAACTCGGCCCAGGGCAGCGTGTTGGTCACGTCGGCCGCGGTGAAGCCGGCGCGGCGGGCGGTCGCCACGCCGAACCGGGAGTTCCCCTGCGTCGAGACGCCGTGGGCATCGGTGTCGACGATGATGCGCACGCCGGCCGCGCGGGCGGCGCGAGCGTGGACGTCGTTGAGGTCGCGGCGGTCGGGCGCGGAGTTGATCTCGAGCATCGTGCCGGTGCGGGCCGCGGCGGCGAAGACCGCGTCGACGTCGACGTCGTAGGGCAGCCGTGACTCGATCTTGCGCCCGGTCAGGTGGCCGATGCAGTCGATGTAGGGGTGCTCGACGGCGGTGACGATCCGCCGCGTCATCTCCGCCTGCGACATCCCGAAGCTCGTGTGCACCGAGCCGACGACCCAGTCGAGCTGCGCGAGCAGGTCGTCGTCGTAGTCCGGCGAGCCGTCGGGCAGGATGTTGGTCTCGGTCCCGATCAGGACCTCGATGCCGTCGAGCTTGTCGTTGAGCCTGCGGACCAGCTCGATCTGGCGCTTGAGCTGGTCGGGGCTGACGTCGTTGCCGAAGCCGTGCGTCGCCGAGTGGTCGGTGAGCGCGACGTACTCCAGGCCGCGGTCCAGCGCGCCGCGTGCCATCTCCTCGGCGGTGTTGCGCCCGTCGGAGGCGATCGTGTGGCAGTGGAGGTCGCCCTTGAGGTCGGCGACCTCGATCAGCTCGGGCACGACGAAGCCGGGCTCCAGCTCGCCGCGGTCCTCGCGCAGCTCCGGCGGGATCCACGGCAGGCCGAGCCGCGCGTAGACGTCGTGCTCGGTCGCGCAGCGCAGCGTGTCGCCGGTCGCGTCGTCGAGGATCCCGTACTCGGAGACGTGCAGCCCCTTGCGCACCGCCCGCTCGCGGATCCGCATGTTGTGCTGCTTGGAGCCGGTGAAGTGCTGCAGCAGGTTGCCGAACTGGTCGGGCGCCACGACGCGCAGGTCGATCGACACGCCGTTGTGGGTCCGGGCGCGCGCCGCGTTCTCGCCGGCCGACGACGCGCTCTCGACGATGTCGAGGTCGGCGAGCGCCGCGGCCAGCGCGGGCGGATCCTCGGAGGCGGCGACGATGTCGAGGTCCTTGACGCTGTCGGCCAGGCGCCGCACGCCGCCGGCGAGCTCGACGCGCACCGCCGCCGGATGCGCGCGCAGCTCCTCGACGATCGCCTCGCCGAGCTGCTGGGCCTTGTTGAGCAGCAGACGCGGCGCCGCCTTCTCCGACACCCCGGCCGCGAACGCGGCGAGCACCGACTCCTCGAACTTCGGCCCGAAGCCCTTGACGCCGCGCAGGCGCTCCTGCTCGGCGGCCTCGCGTAGCGACTCGAGCGAGTCGATCCCCAGCTCGTCGAAGAGCTTGCGGGCGCGCTTGGGCCCGAGCCCCGGGAGGCGGGTGAGGTCGACCAGCCCCGGCGGGAACTTGGCGCGCAGCTTCTCGGCGGCGGGGATCGTCCCGGTGTCCAGCAGCGCGCGGAGCTTCTCCTCGAGCGTCTTGCCGATGCCGGGCAGCGAGGTCACGCGCCCCTCGCGGGTGAGGGCGCTCACCGACATCGGCGCATCGCGCACGGCCTTGGCGGCGTTGCGATAGGCCACGACGCGGTGGATGACGGCCCCGTCGAGCTCGTAGAGGTCGCCGAGCTCGTCGAAGGCGGTGGCGATGGCGGCATTCGAAGGATCGGGTCGGAGACCGGCGAATGCTTCGGCGTTGGAGGGGTCGGACATCGTCTATGGAGCCTACGTCCCTAGGCTACGCGGCCTCGATGGCCGGAATCCCGTGGCTCATCCTCCCCACCTTCGACGAAGCCGAGAACATCGAGCTGATCGTCGAGGCTGCGCTCGGCGTGCTGCGCGCGGCGGCGCCGGAGGGCTTCCGCATCCTCGTCGTGGACGACGACTCCCCGGACGGCACGGGCCGCATCGCCGACCGGCTGGCCGCAGAGCACCCCGAGGTCGAGGTGCTGCACCGGACCGAGCGCGCCGGCCTCGGGCCCGCCTACCTCGCCGGGTTCGCGCACGCGCTGCGCCACGGCGCTGGCTACGTGTTCGAGATGGACTCCGACTTCTCCCATGACCCCGCCGACCTCGCCCGGCTGCTGACGGCCGTCCGCGACGGCGACGCCGACGTCGCGCTGGGCTCGCGCTACGTCGCCGGCGGCGCGGTGGCCGACTGGGGCATCGTGCGACGGCTCGTGAGCCGCGGGGGCTCGCTGTACGCGCGGATCATCCTCGGGCTGCCGGTCCACGACCTCACCGGCGGCTTCAAGTGCTTCCGCGCCGAGGTGCTGGAGGGCATCGACCTCCCGAGCATCCGCGCCCAGGGCTACGCCTTCCAGGTCGAGCTGACCAACCGCGCGATCCGCCGGGGCTTCGACGTCGTCGAGGTCCCGATCACGTTCCGCGACCGCCTGCGCGGCGAGTCGAAGATGTCGGCGCGGATCGCGCTCGAGGCGATGATCCTCGTGCCGCAGCTGCGCCGCCGCGACCGCTGAGCGCCGCGGCGCGACCGCCCGGCCGTTCAAGCGCGCGCCGCCCGCGGCCGATCCTCCCGGGAGATGGCCCCCGAGCTCGTCCTGGTCCAAGGCCTGCGCGACACGCGCGGCACGCTGGAGCGCTGGAGCGCGCGGCCGCTGGCGATCGTCGGCCCGTGGTTCGCCGGTGCGGCGGCGGTGTGCGCCGGCCTGCTGGTCGCGGTGGCGATCGTCGCCCAGCTGGCCACCCCGGACCCGAGCGGCCTCCTGCAGCCCGGCCTCAACGAGCCGGCGACGCTCGACGCCGTCGGCCACATCCTCTTTCGCAACTCGCTCGTGCTGTCGCTGCACGCGATGGCCTGCGTCGCGGGCTTCATCGCCGGCAGCTCGCTGCCGCTGGAGGCCGAGCGCCACACCGGCCTGTGGCGCAAGGTCCACGACAAGGCGGGCCCGCTGGCGATCGCGTTCGTGCTCGCGGCCACGGCGTTCTCGCTGTGCACCCAGGCCTACGTCCTGGGCCACTCCGCCGCGACGCTGGCCGCCCAGGGCGGCATGCCGTCGGAGCGGCTGATCGTCGGCCTGCTGCCCCACGCGATCCCCGAGCTGATCGGCCTCTTCCTGCCGCTCGCGGCGTGGACGATCTCCAGCCGGCGCGGGCAGTGGCAGGAGCTCCTGGCCGCCACGTTCGCCACCGTAGCCCTCGCGATCCCGCTCGTCGTCGGCGCGGCGTTCGTCGAGGTGTACGTCTCGCCCCACTTCATCCTCTGGCTGCGCTGAGCGCGGCCCGGGTAGGCTCGCTGCGCGTAACGCCCGCCGGCGCTACCGAGACCGCACTTCACTTTGTATAGTGAGACCCCTTACCCCTCTGAAGGAGCCCTGACCATGGCCGGCACGCTTTCCGAAGTCACCGACACCAACTTCCAGGCCGAGGTCCTCGAGGCCGACGGTCCCGTCCTCGTCGACTTCTGGGCGCCCTGGTGCGGCCCGTGCCGCGTCGTCGCCCCCATCCTCGAGGAGATCGCCGCCGAGCGCTCCGATCTCACGATCGTGAAGCTGAACGTCGACGAGAACCAGCAGACGGCCGCCAACTTCGAGGTGCTCAGCATCCCGACGCTGATCCTCTTCAAGAACGGCGCGGTCGCCAAGAAGGTCATCGGCGCCTACCCGAAGCGCAAGCTCGAAGCCGAGCTCGAGCCGGTGCTGTCGGCCTAACCCGCCGCTCCGGGGGCCAGCCTCGCCTTCGCGTCGGCGCGACCGCCGTCGAAGGCGAGGCCCTCGTCGGCCAGCAGCCGGCGCACCCGCTCAGGGTCGCCCAGCGCGGTCCCCGCGACCGTCCCGTCGGCGCGCAGCACGCGGTGCGCTCCCTCGCAGGCCAGGCGCGTCAGCCGTCCGTTGACGCCGATCGCCTGGCGCGGCACGCCACCCGCAGCCGCCACCACGTCGCCGTAGCTCATCCAGCGCCCGGGCGGGATCCTCTCCACGACCGACCGCAGCGCCTCGGCGTCCATCGTCGTCGGTCGTTGCGTGGTAGGTGCGTCGCTCATGCCCACCAAGGGCGCGCCGCGCCGAGACTCGCCCCCGTACGGCCGTGGCGCGGTCCGCCGGCGGACGTGGACGTTCCACCCCCTCTCGTACCTGCGCGACCTACTGCGCCTGGCTCGGCGACGAGCCGGTGCCGTTCCCGTGCCACCCGGATCCCGCCGAGGTCGACCTCCTGACCGACGCGCTCGTCGTACGGCGCGCGCAGCAATAGCGTCCGCAGACCGGCAACGGCCGATGTGAGGAGGAGTGGGATGAGGCTTCATCTGACGGTGCTGGCCACGCTCGCGGCCATGGTGGGCGCGGCGGCGCTGGCCACCGCCCAGCAACCGGTGCCGACGGTGACCGTGGACGCCAGCCCGACGGCGGTGACCCTCGCCCCGGCCGGCCCGGTCCCGGCCGGACCGACGCGCATGAACTTCGTCCGCCCCGCCGGCGTGACCAAGGAGCTCGACGCCTACGTGGCCCTGCTCGTCCCCGGCGTGACGGTCGACCAGCTCCAGAAGACGCTCCTCGCCGAGGAGCAGACCCAGGGCGAAGCGTCGATCGGGCTCGTGTCGATCCAGGCCAGCGCGCTGATCCCGGAGGGCCAGTCCTCCGCGGCGGTCACGTTCAACGTCAAGCCTGGGCTCACCTACGTGCTCGTCATCGAGCAGCCCAACGACAAGGCGCCCACGACACGTTCGATCACGACCTTCACGTCGGGCACGGACGCCAACGGCGCCACCGCCCCCGCGCCGTCGGCCACCGTGCGCATGCAGGCGCTGCACTTCCGCGGCGCGTCGACCTTCAAGCAGACCGGGACCGTGCGCTTCGAGAACCGCGACGGCGTGGCGCACTTTGCGCTCGCCTTCCCGCTGCGGAAGGGCACGACGACCGCGAAGCTCGGCAAGGCCGTCACGAGCGAGCGCGCCTTCAACAAGCTCGTCGCCGGGCCGCCGTACATGGCGCAGAACATCCTGAGCGGGGGCGACACCACCAACGACCAGGAGCTCAAGTTCCCCACGAAGGGCCGCTACGGGCTGTTGTGCTTCATCGACGGCCACGAGCGCCTGGGCATGTACCGGATCATCACCGTGAGGTGAGCCCGGCCGGCTCGGTCGTCGTTGCGACCACCCGCGCCGCGCGGCCACGCGCGCCGCGGGGCTAGCCTGACCGCTATGTTCACCGGCCCGCACCACGCCCTCAGATCGCCGTCGGCGCCTGATCGCCCGAGGCGCCCGTGAGCGTCCTGTCTCGCGTGTTCGGCGCCCGGCGCCACGCCACGCCGCAGCCGACCGACCAGCAGGTGGCTGCCGTCGACGTGTCCGCGATGCTCGCTCTCGCACGCGCCCGCGGCGACCGGCGCTCCGATGACGAGATCGCCGCCGCCCTGATGCTCGGCGCGGACCTGACGGCCGAACGCCACCCCGACGCCGACTTGCGTGGGCGCGCAGCCGCGGCGTCGGTGGCCACCCGCGACTGGCTTGTCGGCCGCGTCGGCGAGCGCGAGGCGGCTCGGCTGCTGTCGATCTCGCTTGGCCCCGTCGGCGAGGACGGCACCACCGCGCGGGACTAGTTCGCGCCGACGACCTTGAAGCTCGTGTTGACGAAGATGTGGTGGGGCCAGTTGACGCCGATGTTGTGGACCTCGTACTCGCCGTTGCTCAGCTTGACAACGCGGTCGACCACGCCGCCTGGATAGGCGGCCAGCGCCGCGACAGTCGCCTTGTTCGCTGTCGTCCCGCTGACGATCGTCCCAGAGCCCTCGGTGTAGTTCGCCGGGACCTGGCCGTCCTGCTTCGCCGTGCTCGGTGCTCCGCGCTTGAAGGTGACCACCTTCGACGGCGTGAACGTCGTAGATGCGCCGCTGGCCGGTTGCACGACGACCTGCGTTGCCGTGATGGTCGTTCCGTTGACCGTCCCGACTACGAGGACAGGTGCGCCCTTTGTGATGGCACTTGCCGAGCTCGAGCTCGTCCCCTTCCGGTATGTCGTGGAGGACGCCTTCTTGACGGTCACCTTCTGACCCCCTGATGTCGACAGGGTGAAGCTCGACCCCGACACGCTGCTGACCGTGCCGACGACGCCTCCGGCGGCCGGTCCAGACCGCGCGTTCGATCCGGCCTTCGCCGCGAATCCCGCCGTCGCCGTCTGTCCGGTGCTGGCACCGGCCGAGCCGCCGCTTGAGGTTGCGCTGACGATCCCAAAGGCGCCGCCTGCGATCACCACGACCGCGGCGCCGATGGCGAGGGGCCTGCTCATTCTCCGACTTAGCATCTGCGATCTCCTTCTGGTCTGTCTCCGGGAGCCGAGGATGCTGGAGCAAGCTGGGGAGATGCTGAGTCTCAGCCGGTCCGCTGAGGCGTGTCGCTATCGCGACTGGGGACCCACCTCCGGCGGCGACGGCTGGCCGCCGTGGCCTCGGCCTCGCTGGCCGCCTACGGCACCCCTAGACCTTGGCGACCGCGATCGTCAGCGCGTGCCCGTCGACCGTCGCCTGCGCACCGGCGCTGTCGGCGTCGTAGCTGACCTCGAGGGCCAGCACCTCGCCGGCGACGAGCTCCTCGTGCTCGCGCACCGCTTCGAGGATCTCGGCGTCGCCGCCGAGCGCCAGCGCGATGCGGTCCGAGACCTCGAGGCCCGCCTCCTTGCGCGCGTTCTGGATCGCCCGCACGACCTCGCGCGCCCAGCCCTCGCGGCGCAGCTCGTCGTCCATGGCGAGGTCCAGCGCCACGGCGTGCCCGCCCTCGCGCTCGACCTGGAAGCCGTCCAGCGGCCGCAGCCCGACGAACAGGTCCTCCGCGGTCAGCTCGTGGTCGTGGCCGTCGACGTTGACGCCCACCGTCCGGCCCTCGCGCAGCGCGACCGCGACGTGATCGGCGTCCAGGGCGTCGATCGCCGCCGCCACCTGCGGCATCAGCTTGCCGAAGCGCGGGCCAAGCGTCCGGTAGTTGGGCTTGAGGTCGTAGGAGCCCAGCTCGTCGGCCTCGTCGACGAAGCGCAGGGACTTCACGTTGAGCTCGTCCCCGACGATCGCGCCCAGCTCCTCCAGCGACTCGCGCTCGCGCCCCGCGGCGACCACCACGGCCTCGCGCAGCGGCCGGCGCAGGCCGACCTTCGCACCGGCGCGGGCACGTAGGCCGAGCGCCACGGCCTCGCGCGCGGTCGCCATCGCGTCCTCGAGCGCGAGGTCGCGCTCCGGCGCCACCGGCCAGTCGGTGAGGTGCACCGAGCCCTGCGAGCCGTCCAGGTTGTCGTAGATCTCGTCGGCGACGAACGGCGCGAACGGCGCCAGCAGCTGCGCGACGGTCAGCAGCGACTCGCGCAGCGTCGCGAACGCGCGCGGATCGCCCTCCCAGAAGCGCCGGCGCGAGCGCCGCACGTACCAGTTGGAGAGGTCGTCCACGAACGCGGCGATCTCGCGCGCGGCCGTCGTCGCGTCGAACGCGTCGAGGCGCTCGGTGACCACCTCGACGGTCGCGCCCAGGCGCGAGAGCACCCAGCGGTCGAGGTCGGTCGGAGGGGTGGGTGCGTCCGCATCCGCCGTCGCCGCCTCGCCCGCGGCGTTCTCGTAGAGCACGAGGAAGCCGTAGGTGTTCCACAAGGTGTTGAAGAACAGCCGGACGCCCTCGGCGATCGTCTCCTCCGAGAACCGGTAGCCGTCCCACGGCTGCTTGGACGAGAAGAAGTACCAGCGCAGCGCGTCGGCGCCGAAGCGGTCGAGGACCTCGAACGGATCGACGACGTTGCCCTTGGACTTCGACATCTTCTGCCCGTCCTCGTCGAGGATCAGGCCGAGGCAGACGACGTCGCGGTAGGGCGCCTCGTCGAACAGCAGCACCGAGACGGCCAGCAGCGAGTAGAACCATCCGCGCGTCTGGTCCAGCGCCTCGCAGACGAAGTCCGCGGGCCACGCCTGCTCGAAGCGCTCCTCGTTCTCGAAGGGCGCGTGCCACTGGGCGAACTGCATCGCGCCGGAGTCGAACCAGACGTCGATGACCTCGGGGACGCGCCGCATCAGCTTGCCCGACGACGGGCTGGTGAACGTGATCTCGTCGACGAACGGCCGGTGCGGATCCTCGAGCTTCTGACCCGACAACTCCTCGAGCTCGGCGAACGAGCCGATGACGTGGGTCTCCTCGCCGTCCTCGCTGCGCCACACCGGCAGCGGCGTGCCCCAGTAGCGCTCGCGCGACAGCGCCCAGTCGACGTTGTTCTCCAGCCACCGGCCGAAGCGCCCGGTCTTGACGTGGTCGGGATGCCAGGTGACGTGGTCGTTGGCGTCCAGCAGCCGGTCGCGCAGCTTCGACGTCGCGATGTACCAGGACGGCTTGGCGTAGTAGAGCAGCGGCGTGCCGCAGCGCCAGCAGTGCGGGTAGCTGTGCTCGTACTCCTGCGCGCGCAGCAGGCGCCCGCGGGCGCGCAGGTCCTCGACGAGGTCGGCGTCGGCGTCCTTGACGAACCGGCCCTCGTAGCCCTTGATGCGCTCGTCGTAGGTGCCGTCCAGGCGCACGGGGTTCACGACCTTCAGGCCGTACTGCGCCCCGAGGCGGAAGTCGTCCTCGCCGAAGGCGATCGCGGTGTGCACCAGGCCGGTGCCGTCGTCGGCGGTGACGAAGTCGCCGAGCAGCACGGTGTGGCCGCGCTCGCCGTACTCGTCGCCCTTGATGTAGTGAAACGGCGGGTCGTAGCGCACGCCGTCCAGCGCGGCGCCAGGGAAGCGCGCGAGGATCTGGACGGGATGCTCGGGATCCGTGTCGAGCACCCGAGCCACGAGCGCCTCGGCGAGCACCACCGGCGCCTCCAGCGCACCGGTCTTGGCGCGCACGTAGGTCAGCTCGGGATCGACGGCGACCGCGGCGTTGGAGACCAGCGTCCACGGCGTCGTGGTCCAGACGAGCAGCTCGTCGCCGGCCTGGACCGGGCCGCCGTCCTCGACCACCGGGAAGCGCACGTAGACCGACGGGTCGACGACGTCCTTGTAGCCCAGCGCCAGCTCGTGCGACGACAGCGCGGTGCCGCAGCGCGGGCAGTACGGGACGACCTTGTGCCCTTCGTAGAGCAGGTCCTTGTCGGCGATCTGGCGCAGCGCCCACCAGACCGACTCGATGTAGGAGGGATCGAGCGTGCGGTAGGCGTTGTCGAGGTCGACCCAGAAGCCGATCCGCTCGGTGAGGCGGTTCCAGTCCTCGAGGTACTCGAACACCGACTCGCGGCACTTCGCGTTGAACTCCGCGATCCCGTAGGCCTCGATGTCGTGCTTGTTGTGGAGCCCGAGCGCCTTCTCGACGTTGATCTCGACCGGCAGGCCGTGGGTGTCCCAGCCGCCCTTGCGCTCGACGAGATGCCCGCGCATCGTCTTGTAGCGCGGGTAGATGTCCTTGAACGCGCGGGCCAGGACGTGGTGGACGCCCGGCCGTCCGTTGGCGGTTGGCGGACCCTCCCAGAAGACCCAGCGGTCGGCGCCCTCGCGCTGGCGCAGCGACTCGGCGAAGACGTCGCGCTCGCGCCACCGCGCGAGCACCTGCTCCTCGAGGGCGGGGAAGGACTGGTTCGAGTCGACGGGACGGCGGGCCATGAGCGGCCCAGGATATGGCTTGCGCTACCGCAGGTAGCGCAGCGCTACGCAGCGAGCTTGCGGCAGATGTCGGCCAGCATGCGCTTCTCGGCCTCGTCGAGCACCGAGAACGCATCCTGCACCCGCCGCGTGTGCTCGGGGAACAGCCGGTCGATCAGCTCGCGCCCCTGCACGGTGAGGCGCACGGACGCGGCACGGCGGTCGTGCGCCAGCCGGAACCGCTGGACCATCCCGCGCGTCTCCAGCGTCGTCACGACCTCGGTCGCGTTGGCCTTCGACGTCCGCAGCCGGGCGCGCAGGGCCCGCAGCTCCAGCTCGCCACCTGCGGTCGACAGCACGACCAGGACCGAGAAGCCGGACGCCGAGACGTGCTCGCGCTCCAGATCGGCCGAGAGGCGGCGCCGGACGCTCGCCTCCGCGCGCAGCAGAGAGTCCAAGGCACGGTGGGCCAGGGGATCGCCAAGCTCGGGAAGCGTCATCGCGCGGGCATCATGCCGCGCGGCTCGGACGGCTCCGAACCTTTGGTCTACAGCCCGATGGCGCGCGACTCGCCGCGGACGAAGCGGCCGGTGCCGGCGCGCCCGTCGATGCGGGCCAGGATCGCGTCGCGAGCGGCCAGCGGGCCGTCCGGGAGCACCTCGACGGTGCTGCTGCCCGCGTGCGGGATCGCCCCGCGGTAGTCGAGGATCGCGACGTCCTCGCCGGCCACGCGGCGGGCGGTGAAGACCAGGCGGCCGAGCGCGTCGAGCGAGGCGCCGCGGCCCGTGAGCACGACCGCGCGTGGGTCCAGCGCGGTGATGGCGTGCGAGAGGCGGTTGGGGTCCGAGTCGGCCGTCAGCGTCAGCGTGCGCAGGCCGCCGCGGCGCAGGATCAGCTCGAGCGCCTGGGCCTGCAGCGCCTCGGCCTCGGGCGCGCGGGACGCGTCGAAGACCAGGACGCCCTCGGGGCGGGACGCGGGCGGCGCGACGCGCTGGGTCGCGGCCAGCCAGCCGGTGGCGTAGCGCCAGGCGAAGCCGTACTCGGGCGTGGGCGGCGCGCCGGGCGCCGGGGCGAGGGACTCGACCGTCGGCAGGAGCACCTCCTCGATCGTGCGCTCCACGGAGCGCACCGTGAGGCTCTCCTCGATCAGGCGGTCGGCGCCGTCCTCGTCGAACCGGCCGAAGGCGGACTCCAGGCGGGCCGGCGACGCCGGGCCGGTGCCGCGCTCACGGGCGACCGACACCGCCGAGGAGATGTTCTGCGTCTCCTCGAAGGCGGCACGCAGCGCCTCGATCTCCGCGAGGTCGAACTGGCGATGACCTCCTGCGGTGCGCTTGGGCTCGGGGTAGCCGAATCGGCGCTCCCAGGAGCGCAGCGTGTTGGGGCTGACGCCGAGCATCGCTGCCGCGGCATTTGTCCGGATCGAGCCACCCATTGCCAGACAGTCTTCGCCTTTTGAGAGGGTTGGCGCAACTTGCGCAAGGTCCGGTGCAGGACGGGCACCGTGTTGCAGCAGGAGGAGGCGCCCCGCGCGCGCCGACGCGGGGCCCTCGGATCAGACCGTGGAAAGCACGATCAGCGCACCGGCGGGCGGGCCGCAGGCGCCGACGCGGGCGGCGTAGCGCACGCCGTACTCGCCGGCCGGGCGCACGACGAGCGTGCGCGGCTCGGCGAACCCGCTGGTGATGATGCTCTGCAGCAGCTCGTCGCCCTGGCCGGCCTCGGCGTCGGCCGGCTCCAGGAAGTCGCAGATGTGGCGGTGGACCGCGTCGGGCTCGTCGACCTCGAGCACGCGCTCGGCGCCGCGGGACAGCCCGCAGAGCTTCAGCTGCTGGTCGATGATGATGAAGGACTCGCCCTTGCGCGGCGCGAGGTCCTGCGCGGCGGTGATCACGACGCCCAGGCCGCAGAGGGCGCAGACCCGCGAGCGGGCGGCCATCGCCGTCGGCGGCGCCTGGCCGCAGTGCCCGCAGAAGCGGACCAGCGGTGTGGGATCGACCGGATCCGGTACGAGATGCAGCGATGGGCGCGCGAAGCTCAAGCGGGATCCTCCTCAGGCTCAGGCGGTCAGCCGGCGCCGGCGTGGCGTGGGCAGGACCGCATCGTCGAACTCCAGGGGCTCTTCTGCGGCGGCGTGGCGGACGCCGCCTTCGGCGAGGTCGACCAGCTGCCCCGCGGCCTGCGTGGGCGACCCGGCGAGATGCCGTGCGCCCGTCGTGCGGGGGCGACCCGTTCCGCCGCGGCGGAACAGCAGGACCGGCAGCGCGCCGGCGGTGGCCCGCACGCGGTAGGCCCAGCGGGCGACGTCGTCGTCCTGCTCCTCGCCGCCCGCGATCACGACGACGCGCGGCTCGTAGGACGACACCACGTCGCCCAGGCCCGCGAGGCCGTTGACGGGCAGCGTGACCGTCCGCAGCCCGGTGCGGCTGACGCACAGCTCGAGCGCACGGAGCGCGAGCGCATCCGGGTCGAGCTGGTCGCCGGTCGCGTCGCCGAGCAGCACGGCGGGCCGGCGGTCGGGCGGCGGCGACAGGCGCTGGGCCCGCATCAGCCACTCGCTCGCCCAGCGGGCCGCGAGGGCCCACGGAGCGGAGTCCGTGCCATGACGGTCGCCGATCTCCTCCAGCGACGGCAGCAGGACCTCCTCGACGGAGCGCTCGACCGAGCGCAGCGCGAGGGCGCCCTCCATCGCCGCGTCAGCCCGCTCCAGCTCGAAGGCCGCGAGCGCGCCGACCAGCACGTGGGTGTCGGCCGCCACCGATTCCCGCGCGCGAGAGATGGCCGACGAGATCGACAGCCCCTCCTGCAACGCGTCCCGGAGCGCGGCGATCTCCCCGTGCGTGTAGAGGCGGTGCTTTCCCGGCGAGCGCTGCGGCTTGGGGTAGCCGAAACGACGCTCCCACGCACGGAGCGTGTTGGGGCTGACGTTCAAGACGGCAGCCGCTTCGGAGGTCTTCAGCGTGCGCACGGCTGATGAACGGGATCACGGCGTACAGCTTTAGTCCCGCCTAGGTCACAAAGTGCATCGATTTTGCGCAACTTCCCGTGCAGAGGCACGGAGTCAGCTTACGCTCGCGGCCGTCAGCACGTCCACCGTTCGTCCACTTTCTCTCGGAAGGCTCGTCATGAACAACCTCAAGGTCCGCGCCCTGCCCTACGCCGGCGCCCTCGCCGTCATCGCCTCGCTCGCCGGGTACGTCGGCGGCCGCTAGACGCACCTGCCCATGGACCATTGCGGAGGCGCCGTGTAGCGTCTCCGCTGTGAGCGGGGCAGACGTGGTGGAGCGCCCGCGCCTTGCGGCTGGCCTTGCCGTCGCGGGCTTGCTCGTCGCCGCCTCTTTCGCGATCGTCGAGCCGGGGACGCTCGACGATCCGCTGTGGATCGTCCTCGTCGGGTGCGCGGCGGTCTCGCGGCTGCTGGCCGTCGACGTCTCGCACCAGCGCATCTTCGTCTCGGGCGCGTTCCTGTGCGGGATCCTGGCGGCGTGCTTCCTGGGCCCGGCGGCGGCGTTCACCGTCCCGGTCGTCGCCGAGCTCGTCGGCTGGACCGTCGAGCGCTACCGGCGCGTCCCGCTGCTCATCAACCTCGCCGGCAGCGCCCTGCCGACGGTCCTGGCCGCCGCGGTCCTGCACGCGCTGCGCCTCGATCGCGACAGCGCGGAGTTCGCGATCGCCCTGGCGGCGTCCAGCGGCGCGGTGATCGTCGTCAACTCCGAGCTCGTCGGGGTGGGGATGGCGCTCCTCGACGGCCAGCCCCTGCGCGACCGCGTGCGCGCGCTGGCCGACCTCGCACCGACCATCGCCATCAACATCGCGCTGGTCACCGCGATCGGCGCCGCCTACGTGCAGACCGGGTTCGCGGTCATCACGCTCGTGCTCGTCGCGCTGCTGGCGTTCAGCTACATGACGCGGCTGGTCACGGCCGCCCGGGAGCGGACGAAGGAGTACGCGAACCTCTCGTGGGGCGTCCTCAGCGGGCTGATCCGCACGCTCGACGCCCGCGACCAGCGCGCCGCACGGCACTGCGCGGCCGTCGCCCGCTTCGCGCGCGACATGGCCGGCCACGTGGGCATGTCCGAGCGCGAGCAGGAGCTGGCGCACACCGCGGGGCTGCTGCACGACATCGGCCGGTTCGCGCTGAGCGACCGCGTGATGGAGCGCGGCGTCGTGCTGACCGAGGACGACTGGCTGGCGATCCGGCGCCATCCCGAGCTGGGCGCCGACATGCTGCGCGACATCGGCGTCTACGGCCCGCTGTCGGAGATCATCGTGGCCCACCACGAGCGCCCCGACGGCAAGGGCTACCCCAAGCGGCTGACCGCCGAGGACATCCCGGAGATCTCCAAGATCATCGCGGTCGCCGAGGTCTACGACACGCTGACGGCGCCGGACACGTACCGCACGCGCCTGAGCTCGTTCGAGGCGCTGACCGAGTTGCGCCGCGTCGCGGGCACGCAGCTGGACGGCGACTACGTCGAGGCCCTCGCCGAGCTGCTGGCGGGCCAGGGCACCGAGTACCGGCACGCCGACGCCGCCGACTACGACGAGGAGCTGGCGATCGAGCGCCGGATGAACGAGGCCGCCTCCGCAGGCTGAGGCCCCGCTCGATCGGGGATCGAGCGGCGGATGCACCAGCGGGCGGGCGGCCACGCCGCCGGCGGCCTACGGCTTGCGGGGCACGTCGGCCGGGGACTCCGCCGGCGCGGCGGCCTCCCCGTCGCTCTCCCGCACGAAGCGGCCGGCGCCGTTCGTGCGGTCCTCCAAGGAGGAGACGAACTCGTCGAGCTCCCCGACCGGGAATCGCCGTTGGCCGCCGGGGGTCCGGTAGCCGTGCAGGTATCCCATGTCGGACCACCGGCGAACGGTGGAGAGGGAGACACCGAGGTGACGTGCCGCCTCCGAGGTCGTGAGACCCAGGCGGCTGGTATGCGTGGACCGCGTCATGAATGGCAGTGTTAGGGGCCGGCGACGACTTCGCGACAGTCCTGGCGGCTTTGCGCAGGTTTCAGCCTTCTGGCCTGCCCATAGCACTCCGTCTGAGAGCATCCTTGCGTCCATGGGCCGACTCGACGAGCTGGATCTGACCCTCAAGCTGAAGCGCTCCGAGCAGGACGAGCGCCTCGCGAAGGCCGGTCGGCGGCTCGCTCAGCTGCGCCTCGCGCTCGGCGGCAAGCTCGACGGCGGCGGCCGGCTGGGTCCCGGCCTGGCCCTCGTCGTGGAGGGCTGGGACGCCTCCGGAAAGGGCGGGGCGATCAAGCGCCTCGTCGCGTCGCTGGACGCTCGGCACGTGCGCTTGGCGTCGTACGCCGCGCCGACGCCCGACGAGAAGCGCCATCACTACCTTCAGCGGTTCTGGCCGGCCCTGCCCGGCCTCGGCGGCATGACCATCTTCGACCGCTCCTGGTACGGCCGCGTGCTCGTCGAGCGCGTCGAGGGCTTCGCCACCGAGGAGCAGTGGCGCCGCGCCTACGACGAGATCGCGTTCTTCGAGCGCACGCTTGCCGCCGAGGGCACGATCATCGTCAAGTACTGGCTGCAGATCTCCGACGAGGAGCAGCTGCGCCGCTTCGAGCGCCGCGAGAAGGACCCGCTGAAGCGGTGGAAGATCACCGACGAGGACTGGCGCAACCGCGCCAAGCGGCCGCAGTACGTCGAGGCGGTCGAGGAGATGCTTGCCCGCACGGACACGCTCGAGGCACCCTGGATCCTCGTCGAGGCGGAGTCCAAGCGCTTCGCCCGCGTGAAGGTGATGGAGTCCGCCATCGAGCAGATCGAGCGCGGAGCCGCGGCGCGCGGCTTCGTGGTCCCTGAACCACTGGAACCGGAGACGAAGGTATGAGCTACACCCACACCGAACGCGTGCGCTTCGGCGACCTCGACGCCATGCGCCACCTCAACAACGTGGTGTTCCTGCGGTACTTCGAGACCGCTCGCATCGCGTACCTGCGCGAGATCGTCCCGGCCCACGACCCGGCCAACCCCGAGCGCGACGAGTTCGGCCTCATCTTCGCCGAGTGCCACATCAACTACCGCTCGCCGGTCGTCTTCGACGAGGTCGTCGACGTCAAGTGCTCGATCGGCAACGTCAAGCGCTCGTCGTTCCGCGTCGAGTTCGAGATGCGCGTGGGCTCGCGGCTGGTGGCCGAGGGCTACGGCGTGCTCGTCGGCTTCGACTACACGGCGGAGCAGGCCTCGCCGCTGCCCGACGCGCTGCGCGAGACGCTCCAGGCCGAGGCGGCGTCGGAGTCCGGCGCCGCGGCCCAGGCGGGCTAGGGGTGCCGTAGGCGGCCAGCGAGGCCGAGGCCCACGACGGCCAGCCGTCGCCGCCGGAGGTGGGTCCCCAGTCGCGGTAGCGACACAGTCTCCTAGGGGAACGCTGGCCCAGGGGGCCAGGTTCCCTTGCGGGTGTTCGCCCCGGGGGGCGAAACCCGCGGCGGATCAGGGACCACGCTCCGAGCGGTCTTCCAGGCTAGGCCGGCGCGCCCAGCACGACCCATCGGCGCCCGAGGAACCGGGCGCCGATGGTCAGCAGGCGGGCGACCATGAGCGCGTCGATGCCCCACCAGACACCCTGGACGCCCCAGCCCTGGTGCAGCGACAGCAGCGCGATCGGGACGAAGACCCCGAACGCGCTGAAGGCCATCGCATAGGCGAGGTAGCGCGTGTCGCCCGCGCCGAGCAGGATGCCGTCGAGCGCGAAGACCAGCGCGCCGATCGGCTGCATGAGCGCGAACAGCGGCCAGAGCTCGTGCGCGCGGGCGATGACGTCGGGGTCGCTGGTGAACACGCGCGGCAGGACGTCCTCGAGCACGAGGAGGCCGGACGCCATCGCGCAGCCCGCGACGAGCGCCCACGCGCACATGCGTCGCGCGGCCGCCATGGCATCCGCGGCCCGGCCCGCTCCCAGCATCCGCCCGACGAGCACCTGTCCGGCGATGGCGATGGCGTCGAGCACGAGCGCCAGGAAGATGAAGAGCTGGAAGGCGACCTGGTGGGCGCCGAGGCTGTCGGCGCCCTCGCGCGCGAGGACCGCGCCGGCGATGACGAACGCGAGCAGCAGCGAGCCGGTCCGCACCACGATGTGCGAGCCCATGCGCGTCAGGCGTCGCAGGAGCTCGGCGTGCGGACGGCGCGAGCGGGCGGGCGCGCGCAGCAGGTAGGCGGCGAACGCGACCCCCATGCCGAGCTGGGCGAGCACCGTTCCGGCGGCGGATCCGTCCAGGCCCCACTGAAAGCCGTAGACGAACAGCAGCTCCAGGACGATGTTGATGACGTTGGCCACGACGACCACGACCAGCGGCGAACGCAGGTCGCCGACGCCGCGCAGGTAGCCCTGGGCGGCAAGGGCCACCAGCGCGCACGGCAGCCCCAGGGCGCTGAGGCGCAGGTAGCGCGCGGCCAGGTCGGCGACGTGGCCCGAGCCACCGACCAGCGCCATCAGCGGGTCGGCGAGCGCCGCGACGGTCGCCGCCAGCACGGTCCCGATCCCGAGCGCCAGCCACAGCGCCTGGGCGGCGATCTCGCCGGCGCGCTCGTCCTCGCCCGCGCCGTGCAGGCGCGCGACCATCGCGGTCGTGCCGTAGGTCAGGAAGTTGCAGAGGCTGACGACCGCGCCGAGGACCGCGGCGGCGAGCGCCAGCGCGGCGAGCTGCGGGGTGCCCAGGTGGCCGACGATCGCCGTGTCGGCCAGCAGGTACAGCGGCTCGGCCGCCAGCGCGCCGAGCGCGGGGACCGCCAGCCGCATGATCTCGCGGTCGTAGGGCGAGCGTCGCCGCACGCCGCCACTCTACGATGACCCCGATGAGGTGCCGTGCCGCCCTCGCCCTCGGTCTCGCGCTCGCCACGGGGGCGTGCACGAACGACGACCCGCCGATGCCGACGACCTGCACCACCACCGACCAGGCCGGCTACGAGCGAGCCCTGCGGGCCGCGCCCGGCGACGTCCGCCTGCCCGGCGGCGTCCCGATCTCCGACTGCCTGCGCCGCGTGCGCACCGACGGCCAGCTGCAGGAGCTCGGTGCCGTCGTCCACCGGACCGCCGAGACGCTGGCCGGCCGCGTCCGCGACGGCGGCGACGTCGCGGCCGCGCGCGAGCTGGGGTATCTGAGCGCGGCGGTCGACGCGGGCGCGGGGCGGTCCAACGGAATCTCCGCCGAGCTGGCGCGCCGCGTCTCGGTCACCGGCACGGGGTTACGCGACATCTCGCCCGCCGTGGCGCGGGCGCTGGCCGCCGGCCAGGCCGCCGGAGCCGATCGCGGGTGAGGCTGCGCCTGTGGCACGCCGGCGACGGCGCCCGCATCGCCTACCGCGAGACGGGGACGGGGCCGCCGCTCGTGCTGGTGCACTCGGCGGGCTTCAGCCATCGCGAGTTCGAGCCGGCCGTCGAGGGCCTGTCGCACCGGTTCCGGCTCGTACTGCCCGACCTGCCGGCGCACGGAGACTCCGAGGACCGGCCGCGCCACCCGTACACGTTCGACTGGATGGCCGGCGTGCTCGCGGCGTTCTGCATCGACGTCGGCGGCCGACGGCCGCTGGTCGGCGGCCACGGGCTGGGCGGCGACCTGCTGGTCCGCGCGATGGAGCTGGGCCTCCTGTCGCCGGCGCGGATGGCGCTGATGCCGTGCCGGCTGCACCGGCCGCCGGAGCGGCCCAAGGCCCACGGGGCGTGGCTGGCGGCCGCGCGCGCGGCGGGGCTGCCGGGGCTGGACCGTGTGGCCGGCCATGCGGTGAAGCTCGCGTTCCGGCCGGAGCGCGGCGTCGCGCTGACCGCGCGCCAGGTGCCCGAGGCCCAGGACCTCGTGCGCCACGCGATGGCCGACGTCGGCGGCAACGCCAACCTCGCGCGCTCGTGGGCGCGGCTGGCGCGCAACCTGCCGCGCGGGCCGCGGCGCCAGGTGCTCGACCTGCTGCCCGAGCTCGACCTCCCCGTGCTGCTGCTGTGGGCCGACGAGGACCGCCACCATCCGCTTCGCGGCGCCGAGGAGGCGCTCGACCTGCTTCCCGACGCGATGCTCCGCGTGCTCCCGGGGACGGGCTACCTGATGGCCTACGACGATCCTGTAGGGGTCGCTCGCGAGCTCGTGGCGTTCTTCGGCTGATGCTCGGCGGCGCGTTCGGGAGCCCGCGTCTCGGGGCTGCGTCGTAGGCTCCGGGGTCATGCCCCCCTCGAAGAAGACGCTGTACGGCGGCGAGACCAAGAAGGCCGTCGACAACTTCCCGATCTCCGGCGAGACGGTCCCCGTCTCGGTGATCCGGTGGCTCGGCCGCATCAAGGGCGCCGCCGCCCTGGTCAACGCCGACCTCGGCAACCTCGATCCCGCGCTCGCGCAGGAGATCGCCACAGCGGCCGAGGCCGTCGCCGCCGGCGAGCACGACGACCAGTTCCCGATCGACGTCTTCCAGACCGGCTCGGGCACGTCGACCAACATGAACACCAACGAGGTGCTCTCCGCCCTGACCGGCGGCAAGGCGCATCCCAATGACCATGTGAACTTCGGCCAGTCGTCCAACGACGTGTTCCCCTCGGCCGTGCATCTCGCCGCGCTGGACCAGACCACCAACGAGCTCCTCCCGGCGCTCAAGCAGCTCGAGCGCTCGCTCGACCGCAAGGCCAAGAAGTTCAAGGACGTCGTCAAGTCCGGCCGCACGCACCTCATGGACGCCGTGCCGGTCACCCTCGGCCAGGAGTTCGGCGGCTACGCCGCGCAGATCCGCCTCGGCCAGGAGCGCATCCAGTCCGCGCTCGTGCACGTCGGCCAGATCCCGCTCGGCGGCACCGCCACCGGCACGGGCCTCAACACGCACCGCAAGTTCGCCGCCGAGGTGCGCAAGCGCCTGGCGAAGGACTCCAAGTTGAAGCTCATCGCGCCGCCGGCCGATCCGTTCGAGGCGCAGGCCAACCGCGACGCGCTGGTCGAGCTGTCGGGCGCGCTGAAGGTCGTGGCCGTGTCGCTGACGAAGATCGCGCAGGACATCGCGCTGATGGGCTCCGGCCCGCGCGCCGGCATCGGCGAGATCTTCCTGCCCGAGCTGCAGAAGGGCTCCTCGATCATGCCGGGCAAGGTCAACCCGGTCCTGCCCGAGGTCGTGCTGCAGGTGTCCGCGCAGGTCATCGGCAACGACACCGCCATCACCATCGGCGGCATGCAGGGCCAGTTCGAGCTCAACGTCCGCATCCCGCTGATCGCCCGCAACCTGCTGCAGTCGATCCACCTGCTGGCGACCACGTCGGTCGCGTTCGCCGAGAAGTGCATCGACGGCATCGAGGTCAACCGGGCCGGCACGAAGGCCTCGGCCGGCGGCACGCTCGCCGTGGCGACGGCGTTGAACGGGGCCATCGGCTACGACGCGGCGGCAGCGATCGTCAAGAAGGCGTCGGAGTCGGGGCGGCCGTTGCGCGACGTCGCCCTCGAAGAGGGCGTCGACGCCAAGCTCTACGACGACACGATCGACCTGCGGCGGATCGCGGCGGGCAACCAGGCCTGATCGGGCGGTCCGGGTCGCTTCGTGATGGATAGTCCAGCACGAAGCGACCCGCATCACGCGAGGAGTCGCCGGAGGCGATGCGCGCATCCCTCCGGCTCCCGTGTGATCTGGTTGTAGGTGAAGCGGACGACCGTGTAGCCGGCGAGCGTCAGGGCTTGATCGCGCGCTCGGTCGGCCTCGAACGCGGTGGGCGTCGAGTGATAGGTGAAGCCGTCGGTCTCCACGACGAGCTTCGTGCCGCGCCAGTGGAAGTCCACCATGAACCCGGCGACCGACGCGTTCGCGTGCGGCGCGGGGAGGCCATGGTCGTCGCAGAGCTGGAGGAACCGGACCTCGAGCGTGCTCCGCAGGTCCGCCGCGCCCACGCCTTCGAGGTCGTCGAGCACCCGCCGCAGCGCCGGCGCGCCGTGCTGCCGAGGATGCTCGTCGACGCACCGGCGCGCAGCGACGAGATCGAAGAGCCCCAGGCGATCCGCCTGCGCGATGACGTCCTCGAGCGCCCGAGGTCGCAACGCAGGCGCAAGGTCCAGCAGCGTGCGCGCGACCGTGCTGGTTGGTATGCCGTCATGGATCGTCGTCTCCCAGGCGCGGAGGGTGCCGACGCGGTGGAGGCGGATGCGCTTACGGTCGGGAACGCGACCCGAGCGCGCGGGCGTGGTCACGTGGATCAGACGACCCCGTGGCGGGGCGATGCCCCAAGCCGCGGCCGCGTCGCCGTGGCTCAACACCGCGTTGCGTCCGCCCGCCAAGACCGCCGCCACCCACCGACCTTCACGCGGGAGCACGGTATGCCCGACGAGATAGACCGCGGGGTAGAACCGAATCAGTCGGCCGACTTCGAGCCGATAGGCGATGTGCTGCTGTGTCAGGCCAAGCGCACGCAGCTGGCGGTGGGCAACCGGGCCATGCTGCCGTGCGGCGAGCTCGCCGATCTGGAGGTCCGGGTCGCCTCGTGATGACATATCCATCACGAGGCGACCCGGACCTCGAACTCGCCCCCGCGCGGCGCGCGGCCCGTCCGCGAGCGGACGCTCAGTTCAGGCCGGCGTAGGCGCGGCGGACGGTGGCCGCCGCCGGCTTCGGCCGGCCGGCGTAGTCGAAGATGCCCTTGGTGTTGAGGCCTCGTTCGATGTGGATGCCGGGGACGATGGACTTGATGGAGCCGCCCGCGAACGACGGAGCGACCGCGAAGTCGCGCAGGTTCCACACCAACATCCCCGAGAGCTGGGGTAGCGCGCGGTAGGTCTCGATGTGGCGGCGCAGCAGCCAGGACTGGAAGCCGTAGCCGCCCGGCGCCGCGGTGGCGTTGCCGGCGTTGGCCTCGGCGCCGAACTCCGAGACGATCAGCACCTTGCCCGCGAAGAGCTTGGCGAAGCCGGCCGCAGTGTCGTGCAGGCGCGAGGCGATGTGCGCCTTGGTCTCGGTGGCGCCCTCGTACCAGCCGATGTAGTTGGTCAGCGCGACCGCGTCGACGTCGCGGTAGATCGCGCCCGGCACGGCGGGCGGGTGCGCGCCCCAGAGGTCGACGGCGACCAGGCGGCCGGGGTCGCGCTCGTGCAGCTCGCGCGCCATGTCGCGGACGTAGGCGATCTCGGTCAGGTCGTGGCCGTTGCCCGCGATCTCGTTGACGAGGTTCCAGGCGATGACCGAGGGATGCAGTTGCTCCTGGCGCACTGTCTCCCGCACGCGCTCGCGCGCCGCGTAGCCGAGCCCCGCGGTGTTCGACGTCCAGGCGCCGGGCGCGTCCACGGGGCCGACGCCCTGCCACACGAGGATCCCCGCGCGGTCCAGCCGCTCCAGCAGCGGTGGCGACAGCGCGTGCTGGGCGCGCGTCGCGTTGGCGCCGATCGCCCGCAGGTCGCGCACGAGGCCGTCCATGTCGGCACCGGTCAGCGCGTCGCCGCGGCCCTCGGCGTCCTCGTGCAGCGACGCGCCGTGCAACCGCAGCCGCTTGCCGTTGAGCAGCAGCGTGCCGCCGACGCGGCGCACCTCGCGCAACCCGACGCGCTCGTCCCACGCGCCCTCGCCGCGTCCGGCGCTCAAGTGCATGGTGTACAGCGACGGCGACCCGGGCGCCCAGAGCGCCGGGCGCTGCACCACGACCCGCGTGCTCACACGCCGCAGCTCCCCGCCGCCCAGATGGACCTCGGGGAAGACGAGGCCGACCCCGCCGCGCGCGCGGCGCAGCGCGCCGCGCACCTGGAGGTCGCGCGGCCGCCGGGAGCGGTTGCGGACGACCACCGACGCGTCGACGATCGCCGCCCCGCGCGACAGGCGCGTCCGCAGGGTCGGCGCCTCGAGCTCGCTGGGCGGCAGCGGCCGGAGCGTCACCTCGCGGTTGATCCCGCCGTAGTTGAACCACGTGCGGTGCCAGCCGTCGCGCTTCTGGCGCGTCGGGAAGCGGTAGTCGGCCCGCACGACCAGCCGGTGCGGCACGCCCGCGCGCAGGCGCAGCGTGAACTCGAACGGCAGGTAGGCGCCGGTGTGCGTCCCGAGCAGCCGGCCGTCCAGCCACACCTCCGCCTCGTGGTGGACCGACTCGAAGCGCAGCGCGAAGGAGCCGTTGCTCGGCGCGGTGAGCGTCGTGCGGTACCACGCGATCCCGCCGCGGTAGGCGGCCTCCCCCGCCGCGCCGGTGACCTTCGCGGCGTTGGCGACGTCGGGTACCGTCACGAGCTCGCCGTCGAAGCCACCCGCGCCCCAGCCCTTCAGGCCGCCGGCGTCGCCGGGATCGAGCGCCCGGATCCACGGCCCGGCGACCGCCAGCCGGCCCGCGGGCCCGCCGTACGCCGCGGCCGGCACCAGCGACTCGCCACGCGGGCGTGACGACACGGCCGCGACCACCGCGGCGCCGGCGATCAGCATCGCCAGGCCGAGGGCGCCGGCCACAAGGAGCCTGGTGCCCGTGCGGCTCATGCTCAGTCCTCGACGATGGCGACCGCGCGCGCCGGCGCGGCCGAGCCGCCCACGATCCGCAGCGGGAACACCGACACCTGGAAGCCGCTGGGCGGCAGCTGATCCAGCGCGCAGAGCCGCTCGATCTGGCAGTACTCGAGGTCGGCCTGGTGCGCCGCCCAGAAGATCCCGGCCTCGCCGCGCTCCTTGGCCTCGGCGGCCTGGAGGTGCAGCGGCGCGTCCCAGCCCCAGGCGTCGATACCCATGACGCGGACGCCGCGCTCGTGCAGCCAGCGCGTGGCCGCGGCGGTGACGCCCGGCCCGCGGACCATGTAGTCGGGCTCGGCGTAGAAGGCGTCGCGGCCCGTCCGGACGAGCACGATGTCGCCCGGCGCCAGCGTGTGGCGCGCGTCGCCCAGTGCGGCCTCGGCCTCCGCGGCGGTCATCGCGTCGCCGTCGGCCTTGTGCGACATGTCGAGCACGACGCCCGGGCCGAAGAACCAGTCCAGCGGCAGCTCGTCGATGCGGCGCGCGGGACGGCCCGCGATCGTCGAGTTGTAGTGGTAGGGCGCGTCGACGTGCGTCGAGTTGTGCGTGCCGAAGCGCGTGAAGGTCTCGACCGCCCAGCCCTCGCCGTCGCGCAGCAGCTCCGGGCCGACGCCGAGCAGCGCCTCGATCGCCGCGGCGCCCGCGGCGTGATCGGCGTACTCGATGTCGGTGCGCAGCTGATCGGGCAGCTCGCGGGGCGACGGCTGGATCGGTGCGCTGAGGTCCACGAAGCGAGGCATCGGCGAAGCCGAGTTCGTCGCCGACGCCCGCTGTCCTGCAGCGGACCCCGGATCAGAGCGGCGTGGGCTCCGTCCCGGCGTTCATCGCCACGTACTTGGTCTCGAGGTACTCCTCGATCCCCTCCGGCCCGCCCTCGCGGCCGAAGCCCGACTGCTTGACGCCGCCGAACGGCGCGCCCGCGTTGGAGACCATGCCCTGGTTGAACCCGATCATGCCGGTCTCCAAAGCTTCGATGACCTTGAACGCCCGGTTGACGTCGGTCGTGAAGACGTAGGACACGAGGCCGTACTCGGTGTCGTTGGCCTTGGCGATCGCCTCCTCGTCGGAGGAGAACGTGGTGATCGGCGCGACCGGGCCGAAGATCTCCTCCTTGAGCAGCTCGGCGTCGTCGGGCACCTCCGACAGCACGGTCGGCGCGTAGAAGTAGCCGGCGCCGTCGAGCACCTTGCCGCCGGTCAGCACCTTGGCGCCCTTGCCGACGGCGTCGTCGACGAGGCCGGAGACCTTCTGGCGCTGGGTGTCGTCGATCAGCGGCCCCACCGCGTTGCCGTCCTCGGTGCCGCGCCCGACCTTCAGCGCGCCGATCTTCGCCGCGAGCTTCCCGGCGAACTCCTGCGCGATCGACTCGTGGACGTGGAAGCGGTTGGCGCTCGTGCACGCCTCGCCGCCGTTGCGCATCTTGGCCAGCAACGCGCCGTCGACGGCCTGGTCGAGGTCCGCGTCCTCGAACACGAGGAACGGCGCGTTGCCGCCGAGCTCCATCGAGACCTTCAGCACCTGCTCGGCGGACTGCCGGATGAGCTCCTTGCCGACCGGCGTCGAGCCCGTGAACGACATCTTGCGCACGCGCGGGTCCTCGATCAGCGGCTGCATGATCTTGCCCGACGACGAGGCGGTGATGACGTTGACCACGCCACCCGGCAGGCCCGCCTCCTCGAGGATCTGCGCCAGCGCCAGCATCGACAGCGGCGTCTGCTTGGCCGGCTTGACCACGCACGTGCAGCCCGCGGCCAGCGCGGGGCCGATCTTGCGGGTGCCCATGGCCAGCGGGAAGTTCCACGGCGTGATGAACACGCACGGCCCGACCGGCTGCTTGAGCGTCAGCACCCGGCCCTTGCCGGTCTCGTTGACCGTGAAGCGGCCGTTGATGCGGACCGCCTCCTCCGAGTACCAGCGGAAGAAGTTGTTGGCGTAGGTGATCTCGGCCTTGGACTCGCTGACCGGCTTGCCCATCTCGAGCGTCATCAGCAGCGCGAGCTCGTCGGTCCGCGCGTGGATCAGGTCGTAGGCGCGCCGCAGGATGTCGGCGCGATCGCGCGGCGCGACGTTGCGCCACGTCGCGAACGCCTCGGTCGCGGCGGCCAGCGCCGCGCCGGCGTCCTCGTTGGTCGCGTCGGCGACCTCGGCGATGATCTCGCCCGTGGCCGGGTCCTCGACGGGCAGCGTCGCGCCCCCGGAGGCGTCGCGCCACTGCCCGCCGATGAAGAGCTGGGTCTTGACCCCTTCGACCACCCGGGTCTCGTCCGCCGTCGCTGCCATGTGTCGGTCCTCCTGGGTTGCCGTACTCGAAAGCCTGCTCTGGCTTCGAGCATACGGCGTGCCCGGCGCGCCTCGGTGGCGAAACCGGGTCGTCCGGCTACGCCGCGTTGCGCAGGGCCGACGCCTCGCGACGGAACGCCGCGCGCGCCCGCGGCATGTAGCGCAGCGGCGGCGGGACGAGCGGCCAGCTCGTGCGCACGCCGGCCAGCAGCAGGCGCAGCGCGCGCTCGTCGGCGCCCGACCACGTGAGCCCGAGCGTCATCCGGGCCCGTTCGGGCAGCGTGCCGCGGGCGATCCACGACGGCCCGCGGTTGATCAGCGGGCGCAGGGCCGCCCAGGCCGGCCCGGGGACCCATGGATACGGCGCCGGGAGATCGGCGGCGGTGGCGAAGGAGCCCACCGCCACCGCCGTCGGCTCGAGCACCTCCTCGACCATGTGCTCCCAATACTCGCGGAACGCGGCGTAGTCGGGCGGGACCGGGCGCATCGTCAGGCCGTATAGCGCGTACCAGTCCACGGACTCCTCGTAGAGCAGCTCGCACGCTGCCTCGCTCAGCGGGGTGCCGAACAGCGCCTGGCCGGCGATCATCGACTCGAAGAACGTCGCATGGGCCCAGTAGAAGGCGTCGGGGCTGAGCGCGTGGTAGCCGCGGCCCTGCCCGTCGGTGCCCTTGATCGTCCGGTGCTGGTCGCGCACCCACGCGCCGGTCTCGCCCGCCCGCGGCCCGTCGTAGACGACGCCGAGGATCGGCGGCGCCGAGCGCAGCAGCCGGTTCCACGGGTTGTCGAAGAAGTCGGAGTGCTGCTGCAGCGCCGCGTCGATCGCCGGATGCATGGCCTGCAGGACGCCGGCGCGGACGATGAGCAGCATGCCCCGTGCGTCGCCGAAGTACCGCCACGTGAGGGAGTCCGGGCCGAGCGGTCGTGGCCCAACTGGCAACATGCGTTGCCAGTCTGGAGAGGACAACGCTCGTTGTCAATCAACCGCGTCGCGCGAGCTGACGCGAGCGGCGGCGATGACCAGCGCGGCGGCGTGGGCGTTCAGCCGCGCCGTCGAGATCGGCGGCTCGCCGAGCAGCCAGGCGAGGTAGAGGTTGCGCAGCGCGCCGAGCAGCGCGACGGCGGTCAACTCCGCATCGGTCGCGTCCGGCGCGTCGGGCAGCGCGGTGATCTGCGCGACGAGCAGCGCCGCGAACGTCGGCACGAGCTCGATGTCGTGGCGGGCCAGGACCGTGTCGGAGAACGACTCGCTCAGGAGGACGCGCCCGCGCCGCGGGTCCTCCTCGAGGAACGCCGTGAACGCGGCGACGGCCGCGTGGGCCAGCGCCTCGTCGGCCTCCGCATCGGCGTGGGCCGCCACAGCCGCCGAGATCGCCGCGCGCGCCTCGCCGGCGACCTGGGCGTGGACGGCGCGCAGGAGCGCGTCGCGCCCGTCGAACGACTCGTAGAAGTAGCGCTCCGACAGCTTCGACGCGCGGCAGACCGCGCGCACGGTGACGCCCGCCGCGCCCTCGGTCCCGAGCAGCTCGACGCCGGCCTCCACGAGCTGCGCGCGGCGCGCCGCCTGGCGCGACTCCAGCGTCGTCCCGCCCCAGCGACGCCCGGCCGCCGCCTCGGGCTCAGGTGTTGAGGACCGTCGCGTCACCGAGCTCCTCCGCCAGTGCGACGTCGAGCGAGTAGTCGATGGGCAGCACGATCAGCGACGGCAGCTCCAGCGTCAGCGCGTGCTGCAGGTGCCGACCGAAGTCGTCGGGGCGCTCGCACCGCCACGCCGGCATCCCGAACGCGTCGGCGAGCTTGACGAAGTCCGGGTTGGTGAAGTCGACGCCGAAGTGCTCGCCGAACTTCTTGTCCTGCTTCCAGACGATCGACCCGAACTGCCGGTTCTCCCAGACGATGTTCACGAACGGCGTCTTGAGCCGCATCGCGGTCTCGAGCTCCTGGAAGTTCATCAGGATGCCGCCGTCGCCGTTGACCGTCACGACGCGCCGGTCCGGGTGCACGAGCTTGGCGGCGACCGCGCACGGCACGGCGAAGCCCATGCCCGCCAGGCCGTTGGCGATCATCACCGTGTTGGGCTCATGGGCCGGGAACATCCGGCCGATCCACAGCTTGTGGAGTCCCACGTCGGAGATGAGGATGTCGTCGCGGCGCAGCGCCTGGCGGATCTCGTAGAGCGCGCGCGGCGGCTGCATCGGGAAGTGCTGGTCGTCCTTCGCGGCGCCCAGGCGGCCGAGCACGACGTCGCGCAGCCGGGGGGAACCGGGCGGGTGGGACAGGTTCGGCATGTCGCGGCACTCCTCCGCCAGCCGGGTGAGCACGTGGTAGATGTCGCCCACCAGCTCGACCTCGGGCGTGAAGTACTCGTCGATCTCGGCGGGCTCGGAGTCGACGACGACGATCTTCTTGTCGCGCTTGGGGTTCCAGTGCTTGGGCGAGTGCTCGACGAGGTCGTAGCCGGTCGCGATGACGACGTCGGCGTCCTCGAAGCCGGCCATGGCGTAGTCCTTGGCCTGCAGCCCGACGGTGCCCAGCGCCTTGGGGTCCTCGTAGTCGAGCAGGCCCTTGCCCATGAACGTCTCGGCGACGGCGATCCCGGTCGCGCGGCAGAACTCGCGCAGCGCCGGCGCGGCGCGGGCGCGCACAGCGCCGTTGCCGGCCAGGACGACCGGGTTGATGGCGTTGCGGATCAGGTCGGCGGCCTTGAGCAGCTCGCGGGCGCTCGGCTCGGGCTTGACCGGGCGGCGGCGCGGCAGCGGGACGGCGTCGACCGCGGCGGCCATGACGTCCTCGGGCAGCTCGAGGTGCGTGGCGCCGGGCTTCTCGGACTCGGCAACCTTGAAGGCCTTGCGGACGACCTCGGGCACGATCTCGGGGCTCGTGACGCGGGCGTTCCACTTGGTGATCGGCCGGAACAGCTCCACCAGGTCGATGAACTGATGCGACTCCTTGTGCATCCGCTCAAGGTCGGCCTGGCCGGTGAGCGCCACGAGCGGGGCACGGTCCAGGAACGCGTCGCCGATCGCCGTGACCAGGTTCATCGCGCCCGGTCCCAGGGTTCCCAGGCAGACGCCGGCGCGGCCGGTGAGGCGCCCGTACATGTCGGCCATGTAGGCCCCGCCCTGTTCGTGTCGAACGGGGATGAAGGAGACCGACGAGTTCGCCAGCGACTGGTTGAGATCCAGCGTCTCCTCGCCCGGGATGCCGAAGACGTACTTGACGCCTTCCGCCTCGAGGCACTCGACGAACAGATCAGAGGCTCGCCGCTTGGCCACCCGTGCTCCCTACCCTCCACTCGCTTGACCGCCCGATGCTGACCGAACCTAGCACCGCAACTCCCCCGGCCTGCCCGCGTTCTGGATCACGCATGCGCCGGATCCTCACCGCCACCGCCGCCGTGCAGCTAGCCGCTCTGGGCTGCGCCTCCGCGGCCCCCGCCGCCAGCCAGCTGGTCATCAAGGGCCACGGCTACGGCCACGGCATCGGCATGAGCCAGTACGGCGCGCTCGGGTTCGCCCAGCACGGATCGTCCTACCGCGAGATCCTCGACCATTACTACGAGCAGACGCAGGTCGCCCCGCTCGCCTCAGCGCCCGACGTGCGCGTGCTGCTCAAGAGCGGCACGCGCGCCGTGGTCAGCGGCGTCGTCGCCGGCGGCCCGCGGAAGCTGAGGGCCACGAGCACGTACTCCGCGGGGCGCGCCGCCGGCGGGCGCGTGGCGCTGTACTCGGCCAGCGGCCGGCGCCTGGGCACCTACGCCGCGCCGCTGCGGCTCGCGGCGCCGAGCACGGGCGCGCTCACCCTGCACGGATCCGCCGCCAACGGCCTGCGCGACGGGCGCTACCGCGGCGCGATCGAGGTGCGGCCGACGTCCAGCGGCGTCCTGGCGATCAACGCCGTCGGCCTCGAGGACTACGTCCGCGGCGTCGTGTCGGCCGAGAGCCCTTCGAGCTGGCCCGCCGAGGCGCTGAAGGCCCAGGCCGTCGCGGCGCGCTCCTACGCGGTGACGACGAACGTCGGCACGACCACCGACGGCTTCGACCAGTACGCCGACACGCGCTCGCAGGTGTACAAGGGCGTCGCCGCCGAGTTCCCGGCCACGGACGCCGCGGTCGCCGCGACCAGGGGCGAGGTCGTCATGCAGGGCGGCCAGCCGGTCACGACCTACTTCTTCTCCACCTCCGGCGGCCACACCGAGAACATCGAGTTCTCGTTCGTCGGCTCGCTGCCGCGCACCTGGCTGAAGGGCGTCGACGATCCGTACGACGGCGTCTCGCCGCGCCATACGTGGGGCCCGTTCACGTTCTCGCAGTCGCGCGCGGAGACCAAGCTCAAGGGGCTGGTGCGCGGGAAGTTCCGCGGCATCACGGTGCTGCAGCGCGGCTCGTCGCCGCGCGTCGTGCGGGCCGAGATCGACGGGACCAACGGCGTCACGCAGGTCACGGGTCCCGAGCTGCGCAAGCGCTTCGGGCTCTACGACACGTGGGCGACGTTCACCTACATCTCGTCCGACGCCAAGCAGCCTGCGACGGGCGGCGACCCGAGCGCCGACGGCCCCAGCAGCACCACGCCCGCGAGCACGACCGTCCCCGCCGGGACCTCCACCACCGCCGGCGGCAGCACGCTGCCCGACGCGATCGACACCACCGGCGGCCAGGCCGCCTCGATCGCGCGGATGAGCCGGCCGGTCCTCAGCGGCTCCATCCAACCGGCCAGGCGGGGCCGCACGCTGCGGGTGCAGCGTCACGACGCGGGCGGTTGGCGGACGGTCGGCACGACCATCGTGGGTCAGTCCGGGAGCTACCGGACGAGCCTGCCGGGGCCCGGCGACTACCGCGTCGCGCTCGGCGACGTCGTGGGGCCCGCCGTCAACGTTCGCTGAGAGCGAGGGCCCGCAGCTCACGTCCGGGCGCGACCTGCCGATGGCGCGGGTATGACCGGCGTCGTCCTCGCCCTCGGCATCGTCCTGCTCGCAGCCATCTGGGTGCTCGGATGCTGGCGCGGGCTGACCGCGGCTCGCAACGCGGCCGACACCACCTGGGCCGACATCGACGTCCAGCTGGTGCGCCGCCACGAGCTCCTGCCCGCGCTGGTCGCGGCCGTCGAGGCCGAGACCGGCCGCGAGGCCGAGACGCTCGCCCGCATCGGGTCCGCCCGCCAGCTCGCGGAGGCCGCGACCACCCCGTTCGAGCGGGCCGACGCCGAGCGCCGCCTCGTCGCGGGGATCGCCGCCGTCGGCGCGCTGGCCGAGCGCCATCCCGGCCTCGGCGCGACCGCCGGCTTCGTCGACCTCCAGGCGCGCCTGGCGACCATCGAGGACGAGATCCAGGCGGCGCGCCGGATCTACAACGCCGACGTGCGCCTGTACCTCACGCGCCGCGGCCGCTTCCCTGGCACGCTGCTGCGCCAGCTCGGCGACTTCGACGAGCGCCCGTACTTCGAGCTCGACCACACGCGCGAGCGCGCGATCCCGACGCTCGCGCTCGCCCGCGCCTAGCCCGCCGCCGCCGCCGCGCTCGCGTCGGCGGTCAGGAACGTCACGGTCAGCGCGACCAGCTCGTCGGCGACCGCGCCGATGCCGTCGATGCCCTCGCGGTGCAGCGTCATGCCGACGATCTCGTTGATCGCCGAGATCGCGCCGATCGCCTGCAGTCGCGTGATCTCGGGCAGGTCGGGCCGCGCGACGCGCGACTCGCGGCGCCACTGCACCAGCACGTCGGCGAGCATCTCGACCCACTGCGTCCAGCGGTCGGCGAGCTCCGGCCCGGCCGCGCGCATGTGCGTCAGGAACAGGCGCGTGAACTCGGGGTGGGCGACGAGCGCGTCGAGGTAGGCCCGCGCGCCGCGGTGGATCCGCGCGACCGGGTCGGGCTCGGCGGCGACCGCGTCGATCACCGCACCGACGACGATCTCCGATGCGACCTCGAAGGCCTGCAGGAAGCAGTCGTCCTTGTCGCGGAAGTGCTCGTAGAACGTGCGCTTGGCGGTGCCGGCGCTGCGGACGACGTCGCTGATCGTCACCGCCGTCAGGCCACGATCGGCCGCGAGGGCGACGAACGCGGTCAGCAGCCGGCCGCGCTGGGAGGCGAGGACGACCTCACGGTCGAGCCCGTGCGGGCCGCGCGGGAGGACGACCGGGGCGTCGGTCTGCTGGAAGGGCGAGCGGCCGGCCACGCGGGGCGGCGCCTAGCCGCCGTAGACGCGGGCGAGCGCTTCGGCGACGCAGACCGGCTTGTCGCCGCCCTCGCGCTCGAACGTCTGCGTGACGCTGAACTGCACGCCGCCGGGCACGTCGTGGGCCTCGGTCAGCGTCGCGCGCATCCGGACCTTGGAGCCGACGGGCAGCGGCGCGGGGAAGCGGACCTTGCCGTAGCCGTAGTTGAGGCCGAACCCAGCGCCCTCCACCGTGAACATCGCGTAGGAGAACTGCGGTCCGAGGCTGAGCGTGTAGAGGCCGTGGGCGATCGTGCCGCCGAACGGCGTGTCCTTGGCGCGCTCGGGGTCGACGTGGATCCACTGGTGGTCGCCCGTCGCGTCGGCGAACGCGTCGACCGCCTCCTGGGTGACCTCGTGCCAGTCGCTGACGCCCAGCTCCTGACCGACCCTGCCCTTGAGCTCGTCGAGCCCGTTGATGACCGTGGCTGCCATGGGCGCCAGTCTATGACCGCACGGCGAGCCAGTCGGCCTCGACGCGTCCCAGCTCGGTCGACGGCGGCTCGCGGGCGATGTACTCCAGCGCGAGCGTGCCCCAGTCGGCGCCGGCGCGCAGCTCGCCGAGCACGCTGAACAGCAGGCCCTCCATGCGCCGCAGGAGCAGCGCTTGGGGCGGGATGGTCTGGCGGCGCATGTCCTCGAAGTACGGCGACGCGGGCGATCCGGAGATCTCCATGGCGTTGCGCACGTACTTGGGATCGAGGCGGCGGAAGCCGGTCGTGAAGTACCACTCGCCGGCCAGGGCGAGCTGGCCGAGCACGCGCTCGGGATCGAACGCGTCGGGGTCGGGCAGGTAGCCGAGCTCCGACATCCAGCGGTGGACCTCGGGCGCGTCGCCGCCGATGACCGCCTGCGCGAGCGCGCGCTCGCCGTCGAGGTAGTCGGCGTCCATGCGGCGGATCAGGCCGAAGTCCAAGAAGCAGACGCGGCCGTCGGCGCAGAGCAGGTAGTTGCCGGGGTGCGGGTCGCCGGCGGCGATGCGCTCGCGCCGGAGCAACCCGTAGAAGAACCGGAAGCAGATCTCGGCGAACCGGTCGCGCTCGGCTTCGGGCAGCTGCTTGACCGCGCCGAAGCCGAGGCCGTCGACGAACTCGGTGATGAGGACGCGGCGCGTCGACATCGACGTGACGACCTCGGGCACGCGGATGAGCGGGTGGTCGCGGAACGCGCGGACGACGCGGCGCTGGTTCTGCGCCTCGAGCTCGTAGTCGAGCTCCTCGCCGATGCGGTCGCGCAGCTCGCGCAGGATCGCCTTGGCGTCGAGGCCCGGCGCCAGGCGCTTGACCAGCGGCAGCAGCATCCCGGCGTTGCGCAGGTCGGTCTCGACCGCCTCGGCGACGCCCGGGTACTGGACCTTGACGGCGACGTCGCGGCCGTCGTGCAGCGTGGCGCGGTAGACCTGGCCGATCGACGCCGCGGCGATCGGCCTGTCGGAGAACGTCGCGAAGTGCTCGTCCAGCGATCCGCCGAGATCGTCGAGCAGGACCTTCTTCATGTTCTTGAAGGAGACCTGCGGCGCGTCGTCGCGCAGGGCGGCGAGCTTCTCCTTGAACGCCTCGCGCTCGCCCTCTGGCACCATGTCGAAGTCGACGGTGGAGAGCACCTGGCCGAGCTTCATCGCCGCGCCCTTCATCTGCCCGAGCTGCGTGACGAGCTCGTCGGCGAGCGCCAGGGCGCGCTTGGCGTCGGCCGCCTCGGCCTGGTCGTCGGTGCGCAGGCGGTTGGCCGCCTGGGTCCCGGCCCAGCGCGCGCCCTGCCCGGCGACGAGGCCGCCGAAGCGTGCGGTGCGGGCGAGGCGGCTGGTGGGGATCTTGGGCATCCGTGCGGTGCTGCAGCGGCGAGGCGGCGGCAGCTCATGCCAGAGTAGGGCCCAATGAGCGGCCCCCTCCTCGCCGTGGACGCCCCCTCGATCCTGTATCGCGCGTTCTACGGCCTGCCCAAGTCGATCACCGGCGCCGACGGCGCGCCGGTCAACGCGTTGCTCGGGTTCGCCAACCAGGTGCTCTGGGTGGTCGAGCGCCACCGGCCCCGCGCGGTCGTGCTGTGCACCGGCGCGGAGGCGGCCACCTACCGCACCGACCTGTTCGCGCCCTACCACGCCGACCGCCCGGAGGTCCCCGACGAGCTGGCCCCGCAGTGGGCCGCCGCGCCGGACCTGTTCCGCGCGTTCGGCTGGGCGTGGGAGGACGCGGGCGACCTGGAGGCCGACGACCTGCTCGGCGCGTACGCGCTCTCCGAGGTGGAGGCCGGCGGCACCGCGCTGCTGCTCACCGGCGACCGCGACATGTTCCAGTGCGTGGGCGAGCAGGTCACCGTGTTCTTCCCGCGCGGCGGCAAGGACGGGCCGGAGGTCGTCGACGTGCCCGGCGTCAAGCAGCGCTACGGGATCAGGCCCGAGCAGGTGCCGGACTTCATCGCGCTGCGGGGCGATCCGTCGGACGGGCTGCCGGGCGCCAAGGGCATCGGCGAGAAGACCGCGGGGGAGCTGCTGCGCGTCCACGGCGACCTCGAGACCGCGATCGCCAACGCCCGCGACGAGCGCCCCAAGGTCGCCGCGGCGCTCCGCGACCAGGCCGACGAGCTCCGCGACTTCCGCAAGATCGCGACGCTCCAGCCGATCCCAGTGGCATGCCCTCCCGACACGCCGACCGACTTCGCGGGCGCCGCGCAGGCGGTGCAGCGCCTCGGGATGCGCCGGCTTGCGGGGCGTTTGGAGGGTTTGGCGAAGAAGGAGTAGCCGGTGCGCAGGCGAACGCCGGGCTAGAGCCCGATGCACCGTCTGCCGATGCTTCAGCGATGACCCCCGCCCTGGTGCGACGCGTCGCCGCCCTCCTGACGACGACTGCGCTGATCTGCGCGGCCGCCGCCGGCACGGCCGCGGCCGCTCCCGCACCCCCGCGCGCGGTGGATCTCGACGCCGCCGGCTGGCAGTACGCGGCCGATCCGGGCGACCGCGGGCTGCGCGACCGCTGGTCCCAGAGCCAGGGCCGTCCGCCGTGGCAGCCCGTCACGCTGCCCCACGTCTTCGACCCGCACCCCGACGACGCGACCTTCACGGGCGCGACCGGCTGGTACCGCATCGCGCTGACCGCGCCGCGCGGCACGCCTGCCGGCTTCGGCTGGGGCGTGCGCTTCGAGCAGGTCCGGCGCGACGCGCAGGTCTGGCTGGACGGCAAGCGCCTCGCCGTGCACCGCGATCCGTACGCGCCGTTCACCGTCGCGCTGCCCGCGCTGGCCAACGGCGGCCGCCACGAGCTCGTCGTCCGCGCCGACAGCCACAAGGGCAGGGAGCCGCGCGAGGGCTGGTGGAACTGGGGCGGCATCACGCGCCCGGCGCAGCTCGTCCCGCTCGGCGCGCTGGTCACCCGCGACGCCGGCTTCCTGCCGCGCCGCCAGTGCGACGCCGACGGCCAGGCGTGCCGCTGGTCGGTCCTGGTCGACGCGACCGTGGAGAACCGCGGCGCGATCACCGTGCGCCCGCGCCTCGCCGCGCGGCTCAGTGATCCCGACGGCAGGCCCGCCGGCGCCGGCGCCACCACGGCCCGCCCGCTGGCCCCCGGCGAGCGGGCCCGCGTCCGCTTCGCCGTCCCGGTCGACGGCGACGCCCAGCTCTGGGCCCCCGGCCATGCCGAGCTCTACGGCGCGGCGCTCGACACGATCGCGCCCAGCGGCGTCCAGCAGACCGACCGCGCACGCATCGGCCTGCGCACGATCGGTGTCCGCGACGGTCTCCTGCAGCTCAACGGCAAGCCGATCGAGCTGCGCGGGGCGTCCATCCAGGAGGACGTCGACGGCCACGGCCCCGCGCTGACCGACGCCGACGTCGCCGGGATCGTCGCCCAGCTGAAGACGGTGGGCGCCAACGTGACGCGCGCGCACTACGCGCTCGACGAGCGCCTGCAGCGCGGCCTCGACGAGGCCGGGATCCTCGTATGGTCGCAGGCGCCGGTCTACCACCGCGACGCGAACCTCGTGACGCGCGCGCAGCGCGACGAGGCGCTCAGCACGGTGCGGGCCGCGGTGCTCGCCACGCGCAACCATCCCTCGACGATCACGCACTCGGTCGCCAACGAGCTGTCGGTGATCCCCGACCAGGTGCCCGGCACCGCCGCCTTCCTGCGCGACGCTCGCGCGCTGACGGTCGACCTCGACCCGACGCTGCCGACCGCCGTCGACACGCTGAGCTACCCGGGCTTCCCGCGCCAGGAGGCCTACGCTGCGTTCGACCTGCTGGGCATCAACAGCTACTTCGGGTGGTATCCCGGCAAGCCCGGCCACTCGACCGCCGACATCCGGTCGCTTGCGCCGTACCTGCGCGGCATGCGCGCCATGTACCCGAGCGCCGGCCTCGTGCTGACCGAGTTCGGCGCCGAGGCGACGATGACCGGCCCGGCGAACGAGAAGGAGACCTACGCCTTCCAGGACGTCTACACGCGCGACGTGCTGAACGTCGTCGGCAGCTCGCCCACGCTGAGCGGCGCGATCTACTGGACGCTGCGCGAGTTCGCGGTCAAGCCGAAGTGGGACGGCGGCGCCCAGCGCGGCGGCGTGGAGCGCGACGCGATCCACAACAAGGGCCTGGTCACCTACGACGGGCGCACGAAGCCCGCGTGGAACGCCCTGCGCGACGACATCCGCAAGACCCCGCTGGTCCGCGGCGACGCCGACGTGGCCTACGCGCTCAACACCCGCGTGGCCGTCCACGACCGCGGCCGCATCGGCGGAGGCGTGGCGATCGGCATCCTCGCCGCGCTGCTCGTCCTGCTCGCCGTTGACGTCTGGGCCTTCCTCGGCTGGCGCGGCGCGATCCTCGCCGACGACCGCGAGACGCGCGACCGCCGCCGCCGCGGTGCGATCGCCGCGGTGCCCGCCGGCGACGTGGCCGAGCCTGCGGCGGCGCTGCGCAGCGTGGCTTAGGACGTTCTCAGAAGCGCGTCTGGCGCGGGTCGCGCCGGGTGGACCACGCGCTCTGGCCGCGCGAGCGGCGCACGAGGTACACAAGCAGCGTCGCGACGAGCACGCTGACGATGAACGAGCCGCCGTTGCGGTCGCCGGTGATCGCGTACACGATGAACCCGGCGATGAGCGAGGCGACCAGGCCGATGCCGATCGTCGCCCAGATGCTCATCGGATCGGGACCGGGCAGCGCGAGGCGGCCGAGGCCCCCGACGATGAGCCCGGTGAGGGCCAGCAGGACGATGAAGAGCAGGAGACTCATGGCCTTCTGGGCTGTACCCGTGGCGGGGCGCCGCGATGCGGAGCCTGCATATCAGGGATCGGCGTCGGCTCGCGGTGGCTCGAACCGCCGGTGTCCATGGGGCGAGGGGTGGCGCTAGCGAAACTGACGGAACGTTTCGCGAGTTTCGCCGATCGCCGTCACAGCATAACGTCGTCGGCGCCGCCGAGGATGTGCTCGGCGCCGATCGCCGATGAACAGGCGGCTTGGGCTCGGCCGAGGGCAGCGTGAGCCACGGCGAGAATGGTGCGGATCGACCGCTCTTCCTGGGCGCGGTAGACGGCGAAGAGCTCGCTGAGGGCGTCGGGCTCGATCGCTTCGCGGGCGGTCGCCGACGCGCGTGCGAATGCCACACGCGGGTCGAGCATCCGCGCGAGGGCGTCCTCACTCGGCAGCTCGGGGATCGTGATGTGCCGCTCGATTAGGCCGGTGGTGTGCCGGCGGTAGTCTTCGCGATCCAGGTAGTGCGGATGGGCCGCCACGACGATGCCGGCGTGCAGCTGCTCAACAACCGCGCGCAGGACCGAGCCGAAGAAGGCGGGGATCAGCTCGTCGGCCGCGGCGCGGCCGATGAAGCGGTCGGTGTCGTCCATGATCAGGACGGGATCCAAGTCGTAGGCCTTGATCGCTTCGATGACATCGTTGGCGCGCTGCAGCACGGCCTCCTCGGACCGCGGGAGCGACCCTCCGCCGGCCGTACGGGTGATGTCGACCGCGACGTTGCCGCGCAGGATCCACGCCTGCAGTGTCCCTCCAACCCCGACCCGACGTGCATGGGTCGGCAGGCGGATGTCGGTCGTGGCGCCGGCGAGCAGCTCGTCGCGCTGCGCCTGCGGGATGCGAGCGACGCCACGGGCGGTCTCCAGGATGACCTCGACGAGATACTGCGCGAAGCGCAGCGGGTCCTTGGCGACCTCGTCGCTCTTGTACGCCACGGGCACCCAGATCGGCGCGATGCGGTCGGGAGGCGTGTCGAGGGTGAAGCGCGCGACGCTCGTCTTGCCCGAGCCCGAGTGCGCGGTGAGCGCGACGCGCTCGTACTTGACGACCGCCTGGCGCAGACCGTGCTCAGTCGCCTGCGTCTCCGTGAGGTCGTCGAACGGCACGTGATACTCGCCCATGTCGACGTCGAGCAACATGGGGTCGAACGCGTGGGCGTCGAACAGCGCCGTGATCAGGCTGCCGGTCACGTCACGCTCCTCAACCTGTAGGTCTTGCTGGGCCGGCCCGGGCGCCCTCCGGGCGACGGAGCAGACTCCACGACCCCGGCCGACTCGAGCTCCTGGAAGACCTGACGCAGGCGGCTCGGCTTCCAGCCCAGCTGCCACTGGAGATCTTCGTCGGTCGCCTGCCCTGACCCGCCGCGTTCGCGCAAGAGGCCGGCGAGCCGCCGCGCCGGCGCGCTGACGGTCTGCAGCCGCTCGGCCAGCTGCGCCTCGCGCTCCTCGGCGTCTCGCAGCGATCCGCCGGCAACGACCGCCCGGGTGAGCGTGACCAGCGAGCGCGGGACGCCCTCAGAAAGGCGCACGATGTGGTCCAACGTCGCATCGTCCAGTGCCTCGTCCTCCGGGCCGATCCGCGCCCGCACGAGCTCGCGGCTGGCCTCCGGGCTTAACGGCGGCAGCTCCAAGTCGCGCTCGAAGAAGACGTCGGCGGGCGGTTCGCGGAGCCGCTCGCGCAACGCGCCGTCCGCGGCCAGGACCCACGTCGCCCCGATTCCCCACAGCTCGTCGCGCATGCGCCCGAACACCGTCATCGCAACGGCTGGGCCGGCGACCCCGTCGATCAGGAGGACCGGTTGGATGGCGTCGGCGCGCAGCCGCTCGGCGATCTCCGCCATCGCGCGCAGCGGCGCGAGCAGGGCGACGCCAGACTGCTCGTCGATGACGCCGCGCCGGGATCGGGCTAGCGCTCGATCCAGGACGCCGTCGTCGTCAGCGAGGACGCCCTCGGCCTGGGCGGCGTCGGCGAGCGCGAGGAGGGCGGTGACGACAAAGTCGTAAGGCGTGCCGGGTTCGCCGGTGACCAGCACCGGCAGCCACCGAGAGCTCGGGGACTCGGTGTCCGGCGTGTGGGCTTCGTACAGTAGATGGCTGAGCACCGTGGTCTTGCCGATGCCTCGCGGCCCATAGATGATGGTGTTCAGGCGCGCGTCTGCGCCCTCGCGCAAGCGATCCAGCACGTCGTCACGGTCGACGAAGAACGACTGGTCGCGCTTGGTCGCCAGCAGGGGAGCGTTGCGGAGCTCCATGCGACGAAATTAGCATTTCGTTTCGATAATTTCAACACGGCGGGCGGCAGGACGCCGCCCGGCGTGCGCTAGTACACGATCCGCATCCACGGTCGACGGTGAGTCGCTGTCGATCGGCTCGCGCTTGCTCGCGCGTTGCGGCAGTCGATCAGGAGGTGTGTGCGCCGGTCAGGAGCCGAGGCCGGCGTGGTGCCGACTCACGATCTCGAGGACCTGGGGCCTGAAGTGGTTCTTCAGCAGGTTCGACAGCTCCCGGCGAGCCTGGTCGTCAAGGTGGACCGGGCGCGGGTAGCCGCCGTCGGGCGCCGGGAGGGTCAGCGCGCCGCAGAGCCCGAGGAGCGTGCCGACCGGGTCGGCGAGGTGCGTGTCGTCCTCGGCGGGGGCGAGCGCGTAGAAGTGCTCGACGGCGCCGCGGACACGTCCCTCCTCGGCGAACTCGACTACGCCGGCCGAGACCAGTGTCCGAACGTGGTAGGCGATCGAGCCCAGGCTGCCGCCGGTGACCTTGCTCAACCGCGTAGGACTGATCGGACGTCCGTAGCTGCGCATGACGTCGATGATCTGATCGCGCGCAGGATGCGGACGCAATGTCGCCCGCCGCTGCTGCTGCTGCTTTTTGGTGCTGGCCTTCGCCGTCACTAGTTGACGTCCTTGGCGCAGGGGTGGGGTTGGGTTCGTTCAGGTACGACGTGGTTCGTCCTGCGGGTCGGCGAGACCGTGTGCCGGGCGGTCAACAACCTCAGCTTCTCCGCTGCGCCGGCATCGCCATGGTCGGCCTCGTCCTGCAGACGTTCGAGAATCTCGGCGGCGACCAGTCCCTCGCGAACCCGGTCATAGATCTCGGGAGCGCCAGCTTTCAGGGTGGCCAGCGCCATGGCGTTTCTGTGGCTGGACTCAATCGGGAGATGGTCGTCGATCGCGAAGAACACTGCTTCGGTTTGGGTGCGCTCGACGGCGGGGTCCCCCCGGGTGACGGCGATGACCCAGCGAAGCTCCTGGTCGGCGGCTCGCATGCCGTCGATCGTCTCGAGGAAGGCGTCGGCGGCCGCCGTCTGCGCCGCGTCGACCGCGCTCCGAAGACGCGCCTGACCGGCGCGTTCGTCGCGCAAGCGGCGCTCGGAGAGATCGGTGACTGAGGTGTCGACAATGGGCCGTGCCGGTCGTGACCGCAGGCGCGAGCGAGTAGGCGTGGCCGCGCAGAGCTGCGCTTGACCGGGTCCACGGTACGTGGCGCCCTGTGGACAAACTAGTGTCACGCGCACTAGTGCCGACGGCACTACTTCCGGGCGATGAAGGCTTCTGCAGCGTGTCAGGCGGCGTGCTGTCGGCACGCGATGCGCCAAGCGCGAACGATCGGGATCAGCAGCCCGGTCAGCGTGCCGCCGCTGGCGGCCAGCGCTTCGGTGCTGCTGCGCAGCGGGCGGCTACGGGCCCTCTCGGTGGTGAGGTACATCGCCGTCATCGACGCCACGATCACCAGATGGCGCTTTCCGTTGCGCAACGCTCCCACCTCGGGAAGGGCCCGATCGATCAGAACGGCGATCCGGTCGACGGCGACCTCCGATGTGGGGTAGCAGGCGAAGTAGTTGTGCGCGCCGCTCGTCGCGTCCTCGACCTGGTCGATGTAGTTGTCGAGCAGCGAGCTCACGCTCGCCACCCACGTGTACGCGCCGACGGCGCGTCGGAGATCGTCGTCGTCGGTGTGCTCGTCGGCGGCGAGGGCCAGGAGGACGATCGCCGTCAGCAGCGAGCTGGCGCCGGCGGTCAGCTCCCACCACGCAGGCTCGGTCACCGCTCCGAACTCGCGGGCGGCGAGCCGCTTCAGTCGGTCGGCTCGTCGCCGAGGATCGCGGTCGTGCTCAAGGTCGAGCGAGCGCGCGCGACGAGCCTGCTGCACGAGCAGCCCGCGGGCCTCGCGGTAGTGCGGGAGCGTCGCGCAGCCGACTCGACAGGTCTGCGCCAGCGCATGCAGGTACCCCCCGTCCGGCGCGGCAGGCCCGTCACCGTAGTAGCTCGTCAGTGGACGGTCGACGTCGACGACCTCCAAGAAGGCCCGCATCGAGCTCCCAGGGCTGGCGCCTGCGCCGCGACCGGCGCGCTCGCTGGTGTGATCGTGGAAGTTCGCCAGCGTCTGGAAGGCCACGAGCAGGCGCAGCAGCTCGGGTCGGCGACGGTCCGGCAGGATCCAGAACAGCGCGGCCCCATCCAGCAGCGGGCGCTCATCGCCCAGCGCCTCAAGGGCGTGGCGACGGATCAACGGGTCCGGGATGGCCAGAGCGCGCGTGCGCCAGCCTGCGAACTCGGCGCGAACGGCACGAAGCCCCCAACCGAGTTCACGCGTGGCGCTTGTGGCCAGAGCGCGCGACTGGCCGGCAGAGAGCGCTGCCGGACCCTGGCAGTCCTCCACCGGATGCGGTCCCGTGCCCGCCAAGCTCTAGTCCCGCCATGCGGGCCGGACTCTCGCGACGAGGTATCCCGGCACGATCACCACGAGCAATGACGCCCCGATCACCAGTGCGACGGTCAACGCCGCGATGTCGAGACGCACGCTCTGGACGACGGGGAACCCGGTGACAACCTCAACGCCACGGGTGCAGAGCTCTTGCCCGAGCAGTCCGAAGAGGCCGCCGGCGAGGGCACCGGTGCCAAACAGCACGCTGGTCTCGATGACGAGCGACCGCCACATGAGACCTGCGCGCAGCCCGTGGAGCTTGAGGCTGGCCACTACGGGCCGGTGCTGCCAGAGCAGGCCGGTCATCGCGGCGCTCATGGCGAGCACCGCCGCGAGGAGCGTCAGCGCGGCGATCTGCCGGAGTCGCGACAGCCCTGCACGGCCGACCTCGCTCTGCCGCTCAGCTCGCTGCGCGGCGGTCTCGACGCGCAGCGCCGATCGCGGTCCAAGCGCGTCGGCGACCTGCCGGCGGCCCTCAGCGGGGCTCGCGCCGGGCGCCAGCCGCACGTGGTACGCGGCGATCGCCTCGCTGCCCCAGGCGCGCGCGAAGTCCGTGGCGTTGATCATCACGGCGCCCGCCGACCACCCGAGGTTCGTGGTGATAGCTGCGACGCGCAGGGCGGTCGGGTTCGGAGCGGCCAGGATGAAGCGCCGGCCGATGCGGAGCCCCATATCGTCGGCCAACGCGCGTGAGACCGTCGCCCAGCCGCCGGCGCGGATGCGCGCGGTTGCATGCTGCATGTCGCCCTCGAGGATCTGGTGCGGCGGGATCGGCTGCTGCGTGTCGCGCGACGCGCCGATGACCCAGGCGCGCCGATCGGCGAGGTCCAGCAGCCCAGCCCGGTACAGCCCGATGCTGCGAACCGCCGGCAGGCGCGCGAGCGCCTGGGCCGCGGTCGGCTCAAACGTGGAGGTGCCGATGGCGCTGCCGGCGCCCGTCGGCGCGGCCCAGACGGCGGTTACGGCGGTAAGGCCGCGGGCGAGGTCGTCCAGCCCCGCCTGCAGGTTGGCTCGTGCGCCCTGGAGTGCCGTCGCGCCGAAGACGGCGATCGCGCCGGTGGTGGCGATCGCCAAGGCGCGGGTGCGCCAGCGGCGGGCGCGCAGTTGCTGAAGCGCCAGCTCGATCGCGACGAGCGACCGCGCGCGCCGGTTGCACCATTCCAGGCCCGCGATCGTCCCGGTCAGGATCGCCGGCAACAGCAGCACCAGCGCCAGGGCGAGCAGCACGAGACCGAGGACCGCGACGCCCGGGGCGGCCGCGGTGATCGCGACAGCCGCCGCAAGGCACGCGACGCCCACGATCGGAAGCGGTCCGCGAACCGGCGGCCGGTGACCGGAGCGCTCGTGCCCATGTGCGTGAGGGCGCGTGGGGCGCAGACTCCGGGGAAGGCTCGCGACGACGATCTGGCGCAGGGGCGCGAGCACCCCGAACGTGGCCGCGAGAAGACCCCCGGCGCTGGCGATCGCGATGCTCTGCCAGGTCACGATCCGCTGATCGCCGATCGGAAACGCTCCGGAGAGGAAGCTGACGTCCGACTCGAAGCCTTGCCGCGACAGCAGCTCGCCCGCTGCGAGTCCCAACGTGGTGCCGGCGATCCCGATCATCGCGGCGTCTACGAGCAGCGTCATGAGCGTCGCCGACGGCGGATAGCCTTGATCGCGCTGCTGGGTCGCGAGCTTGCGTCGCTCGGCCGCGGTCACCAGCAGCGCGCAGACCGCGAACAGCCAGCCGACCAGTGCGCTCAGGACGCTGAAGAGCGTCGAGGCCTGGCTCGTCGGCCTCGCGGACTGGTCGAAGAGCTTCGTCTCGTAGTCGGTGGGCCGGACGTCCAGGTGGCCGCCGGCGGCCAGACGTTGGAGACCGCGGCGCACGCTCTCGACTTGCCCCGGCCGCGCCTCGACGAGGATCCGCGTGACACGCGGCCCGGCGCCCCCGAGCCGCTGGAGATAGGCCAGTGGCACAAGTGCGATCGAGGTCGTGGCCAGCGATCCGATCTGCTCGCGACCGGCGACGACGGCCGGCACGCTGATCGTGCGCCCGGCGAGCTGCACCCGGACGTCGTCGCCGACGCCCACGCCGATCGCGCGAGCCATCGGGGAGGGCACGACGAGCGTCTCCTGCTCGGCCGCGTCGGCGCTGGTGAAGCCCTGCAGCAGATTGCCGCGCAGTCGAACCATTCTTCGATCGGCGCCGAACAGGGTCACGCCGCGCTGGCCGCGCGGCCCCACGAGATTGCCCGGCACCTGCAGCCCCGGGGCCGCCCGGCGCACTCCCGGCAGTGCAATCACCTGCTCGTAGGTCTGCTCGGGCATGCCCGCCGAGCCGCGGGAGAGCAGCTGTAGCTGGCTGTGGCCGACGAGCCCTTCAGTAATGCTTCGGACCGGTCCCGACAGCGACGTCGAGGCCACCTGGGTGGCGTACAACAGCGCGACGCCGGCGGCGATGCCGAGCACCGCCGACAGCTCCTGCACCCACCGCCTGCGCAGGCGCACCCGATACAACCCCAGAGCGCTCGACAGCCGCAGCCGCCCGGGCTTCGTCGACTCCAGGCCCCAGGCGGCCAAGCTCACGGGGTCGGCACGGCCTCAGGGCCGCAGTCGCGCAGCACGCCGTCCTGCAGCGTGTAGACCTTGTCGGCGTAGGCGATCGCATGCTCGTCGTGGGTCACGAGCAGCGTCGCCATCTGGCGCGCATGCGTTGCCGCCCGCAGCAGTCCGAGGACGTCGTGGCTGCGCCGGGTGTCCAGACTTCCGGTCGGCTCGTCCGCGAGGACGACCTGCGGGTCCAGCGACAGAGCACGAGCGATCACCACACACTGACGCTCGCCCATCGACAGCGTGTCGGCCCGATGCTCGAGGCGCAGACCGAGGCCGAGCTCCTCCAGCAGCGGAGCCACGCTCCGGCGCGCTCGGCGCAGGCTTCGCACCGCCACGAGCTGCTTGGTCGCAGCGTTGTCGAGCGCGCTGGCTCCGTCGAGCAAGTCAGAGTCCTGGTTGATCCACCCCAGCACGTACATGCGGTAGTCGGAGGCGTCCTTGTCCGACAGCGCCGTCACATCCCGACCCTTGACGAACACGCCGCCGGCGTCGGGCGGCTCGATGGCGGCGGCGATCCTCAGCAGTGTGCTCTTGCCCGATCCCGATGGCCCATAGAGGGCGACCAGCTCACCGGCGTCGACTGTGAGCGACAAGCCATCGACGGCGCGGACCACCTCGCCGCCGCTGTCGTAGTGCTTGCGGACGTCGCGGAACTCGAGCAAAGGCGGGGTGTTCATCGCGCCGTCGCGTCAGCCCGGTCGCGCGTCGCCGGCCCGCAACGGCAAGACCATGCCCATCGGGCGGGCGGGCGGCCCAGCGAGGCGTCCGTCGGCCAGCGACCAGATCCGGTCGGCGCCCTGGAGCTCGGCCAGCTCGGCGGCCGTCATCAGGACCGCGACGCCGAGCCCGGCGATCGAGTGCAGCAAATCCATGATCTCCGCGCGCCGCGGCGCGCTGACGCCCGCTACCGGATCGTCAACGACGAGCAACCTCGGCCCACGGACGATCGCCTCGGCGATCGCGACGAGCATCCGCTCGCCGTCGGCGAGGTTCTCCCACGGCTCAGCTGCGAGGTCGGCGGCGCCAACGCGCTCAAGGGCGACATGCGAGCGTCGCAGGGCGGTGCGCCAGGAACAGCTGTTGACCATCGCCGACGCGATCCACGCCTCGGCCGGCAGCTCCTCGATCTCCGGGCCGCGACGCGTCGCAAGACCGATCTGCGCGTGCAGCGCACCTCGCTGATCCTGACGGGACGTCTCGGAGAGGCGACGTCCGTCGAACGTCACCCGTCCCTCGTCGGGAGACAGGACGCCCGCAACGACCTTGTCCAGTGTCGTCTTGCCGGCGCTGCGATCGCCCCAGATGCCGCCAAACTCTCCAGCTTCCAGATCGAGCGAGACACCTGTGAGCACCTGGACGGGTCGCCGTCCGCGCCAGTGGCACACACTCACGGACTCGACGGTCAGCAGCGGAGCCACGCTCAGCAGTCCTGCACGGCGTGATGGCGCTGCAGCGCCTCGAGTGTCAGACGGAGGTTGCGTAAGACCTTGGAGCGACCGGCGACGTCGGCCGCCTCGGTCTTGCCGAGCAGGACGGCCGTGACGGCCTCCCACGGCGCGCCTCTCGCAACCAAGGACTCGACGTCGGGCATCCGCAGGCCCTGAAGCCTCGTCATGCACGCCTGCTCGGCGCTGGCCACGAACTCGATCAACATCGGCAGATCCTGGCGCCGCGCTGCCCCGATCCGCATGCACAGATCCTCATAGGTCGTCGGCGGCCGTTGGAGCCATGCCTCGAAGCGCTGCTCGCCCTCGGCCGTCGCACCGTACGTCGTCTTGCCAAGCCGATCCGGCCCCCCGTCCGGGCCCCGAGTCCAGCGGCTCGATCAGCTGCTCATGACTGAGTCGGCGCAGCGCCTTGTAGATCGACGAACCCGTCGGGACAAGGACGGGGTCCAACGGCCAGCGTCGAATCTGCTCGACCAGCGCATAACCGTGTGTCGGCCGACGCGCAAGCAGGCCCAGCACTGCGTATCGAGTCGACTCAGACACCACACCTCCTTTTGGAGACGCGATCATATCTATTCCAAGGTGCGACCGCGACCGATGTAGCCAATGCGCAGGATCACCCAGCGGCCCACGTCGGTTGGATCAGCGGCCCTGGCGATTCGGAGGTATGCGACGGGATCCTGCGCGAACGTCCTGAGGCAACGCGATCCGTACCCCGCAGCGCGCGTTCCGACCGAACGTCACCGCCCGCTCGGGCCGCCGGGCACCAGGCGCTGTGCGTCGATCTCGTCGTGGCCGTGCGCGCCGGTCATCAGCCAGCCGACGGCGTCGATGCGGGTGCCGATCTTGGGAACCGGAGCGAGGTGGACCTGACGCTGGGCCTTCACGATCCGGCCGTCCAGATGCGACACGATGATGAAGTGCCGGTCGCCGTCGCCGTCGCCGTCCTTGCGCTGGACCCAGACGACCCGGCCCGACGTGTGGGCGCACGTCGGCTCGGACCGCAGCGGCACCGTCTTCCAGCAGGGACGAGTCCACGCCGGAGCCTTGGCCCGTTGGGCGGGCGTCATCAGCTTCGCGTGCGGATAGGTCTCGTAGACGCCGGGCCGGAGCAGGATCAGCGCGGCGACGGCCAGGGCCGCCAGCGCGAGGACGAGGACGAGCAGCACCCAGCGCGCGCGGCGCCACCGTCGCCGCGTCGCCGGCAGCCGCTGCGGGTGGCCGCTCAGTGCGATGTCGTGCCCTCGCGGCCGTAGACGTCCGACAACCGGATCACGTCGTCGACCTCGGGCGTGGAGACCTCGAGGATCTGCGAAGTCTCGATCGCCTCGACGGTGTGCACCTGCCCGGGCTCGTTGCGCCAGGAGTGGCCCGGGCCGACCACGACCTCGGTCAGCTCCTCGGCGTTCCTGCCCGTCACGAGCTTCAGCCGGCCCGACAGCAGGTAGCTGCTCTCGTCCTTGTGCTCGTGGAACTGCAGCGACAGGCGATGCCCGGCCTCGACGTGGAGGATCTTACCCGCGTAGCGGTCGGTGAGGGCATACCAGAGCTCGTGGCCCCAGGGCTTGTCGACGCGGCGTGGTAGATCCATGGCTTGCCCTCGTACCCGGTTCGCTGAGCGCTCAGGGCGTGAACTTCACGTTGATGACGTCGCCGTCGCGCATCACGTAGTCGCGGCCCTCGAGCCGGAGCGTGCCGCGATCGCGCGCGCCGGCGTAGCCGCCGGCGTCGACCAGCGCGTCCCAGCCGATGACCTCGGCGCGGACGAAGCCCTTCTGGATGTCGGTGTGGATCTGGCCCGCGGCGTGCCAGGCGGTGAGCCCGTCGCGCAGGTGCCAGGACTGGGCGATCGTGCCCTCGCCTGCGGTGAAGAACGAGTTCAGCTGCAGGAGCGCGAACGCGCCCTGGGCGACGCGGTCCAGGCCGGACTCGCTGACGCCGAGGTCGGCGCGCATCGCAGCGGCGTCCTCCTCGTCGAGCTCGGACAGCTCGGCCTCGAGGCGGCTCGACACGGCAACGACGCCGGCCCCGTGCGAGGCGGCGTGGGCCGCGACGGCCGGCGGGATCTCGTCGGAGCCCTCGTCGACGTTGACGACGAAGAGCACCGGCTTGGCCGTCAGCGGGCTGAGGTTGCGCAGCGCCGCGGGCGCCGCGTCGGGCACCGGGATGCCGCGCGCGGGCTCGCCGGCCTGCAGCGCCTCGATGACCTGGCGCAGCCACGTCTCCTCGGCCGCCGCCTCCTTGTCACCGCCCTTGGCCTGCTTGGCCACGCGCTCCACGCGACGCTCGGCCTGCTCGAGGTCGGCGTAGACCAGCTCGGTCTCGATCGTGTCGATGTCGCGCATCGGGTCGACCGAGCCGTCCGAGTGCAGGATCGAGTCGTCGGTGTGCGCGCGCACGACGTGCACGATGGCGTCGGTCTCCCGGATGTTGGCGAGGAACTTGTTGCCCAGGCCCTCGCCCTCGCTGGCGCCCTTGACCAGGCCGGCGATGTCGTGGAAGGCGATCGTGTCCCACACGATCTCGGAGGCGTGCAGCAGCGATGCGACCTGCTCCATGCGCTCGTCGCGCACCGGGACGATCGCCACGTTGGGCTCGATGGTCGTGAACGGGTAGTTCGCCGCCTCCGCGCCCGCCTTCGTCAGCGCGTTGAACAGCGATGACTTGCCCGCGTTGGGCATGCCGACGATGCCGACCTTCATCGAGAGAGAGCTCCTACGAACGTGCCGAGGAGAGCCCCGGCGAAGATGTCTGAGGGGTAGTGGACGCCGAGGTAGACCCGGCTCGCCGCCATGGCCGCCGCCACGGGATAGACCGTCGCGCCGCCCAGCAGCGGCGCGTAGCCGCGGGCTGCCGCGAACGACGACGACGCGTGCGCCGAGGGGAAGCTCAGCTGCGTCGGCGTGGCGATGAGCTGCGGCAGGTCCTCCAGCACCGGGCGCGGGCGCCGGGCGACGACCTTGACCACCGTGTTGATCCCGTAGGCGGCCGCGACCCCGGCCGCCGCGCGCGTCCACTGGCCGCGCCTGGGTCGGTCCAGCAGCGCGCCGGCCGCGCCGACGGCCAGCCACAGCGCGGCGTGCTCACCGGCCTTGGAGAAGCGGGCGACGGCGCGCTCGGCAGCGGGCCCGTGACCATGGGTGCGAGCCCCGCGGAAGAGCGCGACGTCGGCGCGCGCGATCGCCAGCCCGACGGTTCCCGCGGCCAGGCGCGCACGCAACGAGCGCCGCGCCGCAGGCTCGGGACCGGCCCCTGGCGGCGTGGCGGTGGCGGTGGCGGCGTTCACGGCCCGCAACGGTAGAGCGTCACCGGCTGCGGCCGCCCTGCGCCGCAGGCGCTGATCAGTCGAGGCGCTCCAGCGACACGGCGCGCAGCAGCTCGCACTCGTCGGGCACGCCCTCCGGCGGCGCATCGGGACGCTCGTGCATCGCGACGACGTGCAGGGTCGCGTCGAGCACGGTCACGCGCCGCATCTGCCCTCCGAAGCGCTCCACGAACACCCAGTTGTCCTCGGTCATCGACGGAGCCCTCCACGGTCCGGGAGATCCCCGCACGGGTCTCCTTGATGACCAAACGGTACCCGGACGTCCCCCCTGGGACTGGGGGAGTTCTGTGGCCCGCGGCAGGGGGGATTGCTGCCCGGGGACGGCCGGCGTCTAGCTCCCGATCCCGAACCCCACGCGCCCCTCGTCCTTCTCGACGCGCAGCCAGAGCACGAACTCGAGGTTCAGGCGGATGGAGCCGTCCTCGGCGTCCACGTCGTGCCAGCCCTCGCCGCCGAGGGCGTCGCGGAGGCGGGCCAGCTCCTCGTCGCTGACGCGGGTCGCCAACGGGGGGCTGGCCTGGAAGCCGATGGAGATGCGCTGAACCATGCCGCGGAGCCTACCGCGCGTCAGTGCGCGGGCTCGACGATCTCCGTCAGCACTCCGCCGCTCGCGGCCGGGTGCAGGAATGCCACGCGCGAGCCGCGGATGCCGGTGCGCGGCGTCTCGTCGATCAGGCGCGTGCCGGCGGCCTTCAGGGCCGTCAGCGTCGCGTCGATGTCGGTCACCTGGTAGGCAACGTGGTGGATCCCCGGACCCTTCTTGGCCAGGAACCGGCCGACGGGCGTCTCGGGACCCAGCGGCGCGAGCAGCTCGACGTGGTTCTCGCCGACGTCGAGCAGGACGGCTTCGACCCCCTGCTGGGTCACCGTCTCGCGGTGGGCGAGCTCCATCTCATACGTCTTCTCGTACAGGGCGATGGCTGCGTCGAGGTCCTCGACGGCGACGCCCACGTGGTCGATGCGCGCGAACATGGCGCGCGACCATAGTGAACCGGAGCCCTCCGGCCCAGGCTCAGGCCGCGCCGTCGTCGTCGCCGCCGGGGTGTGGCAGCGGCGCGACCGCGGCGATGCGCGGGCGCTCGGCCGGCGGGGGGACGGCGTAGGGCCGGCGGCGCACGGGCTCGACGCCGGCCATGATCACGTCGACCTCGCCGCGGTCGAGCGTCTCGCGCTCCAGCAGCGCGGTGGCCAGCTCCTCGAGCTTGGGCCGGTGGCTGGTGATGAGGTCGTAGGCCGCCTTCTGCGCTTCGAAGGCGAGCTCCTGCTGCTCCTCGTCGCGGATGCGGCGGGTGAGGTCGCTGACGATGTCGGCGTCGGTCACGGCGCGCGCGCTGGCGGTCGCAGTGCCCATGCCGTATTCGTGGACCATCGCGTGGGTGATGTCGGCCAAGCGCTGGAGGTCGTTCGCGGCGCCGGTGGTCACCGCGCCGAAGACGATCGCCTCGGCGACGCGACCGCCGAGCAGGACGGTCATCTGGTCGACGAGCTCGTCGCGCGTCTTGAGGTAGCTGTCCTCGTCGGGCAGGTTCATGACGAACCCGAGCGCGGACCCGCGCGGCACGATCGAGATCTTGTGGACGCGCTCGGTCGTGGTCAGCAGCTCGCGGCAGAGCGCGTGGCCGGCCTCGTGGTAGGCGACGACGCGGCGCTCGTGCTCGTTGAGCGTGGTGTTGGTCTGGACGCCGGCGACGACGCGCTCGAGGGCGGCGTCGAAGTCCTGGCGGCTGACGGCCTGGCCGCCGCGGCGGACGCAGAAGATCGCGGCCTCGTTGCAGAGGTTGGCCAGCTCGGCGCCCGAGAGGCCGCTGGTCTGCTGGGCCACGAGGTGCAGGTCGACGTCGGCGCGCAGCGGCTTGTTGGCGGTGTGGACGCCGAGGATCCGCTTGCGGCCCTCGACGTCGGGCGGCGAGACGAAGACCTGGCGGTCGAAGCGGCCGGGGCGCAGCAGCGCGGGATCGAGCTTCTCCAGCAGGTTGGACGCGGCCATCACGACCACGCGGCCGGAGGTGGCGAAGCCGTCCATCTCGACCAGCAGCTGGTTGAGCGTCTGCTCGCGCTCGGAGTTGTTGTCGGTGCCGCGGCGCGCGCCGACGGCATCGAGCTCGTCGATGAAGACGATCGCCGGCTCGTGCTTGCGCGCCTCGCGGAAGAGGCGGCGGATGCGGGCGGCGCCGAGGCCGGCGAACATCTCGACGAACGAGGACGCCGACTGCGCGTAGAACGTGGCGCCTGACTCGTGCGCGACGGCCTTGGCCAGCAGCGTCTTGCCGGTGCCGGGCGGGCCGTGCAGCAGGACGCCGGCGGGCACCGAGGCGCCGAGGCGCTGGAACTTCTTGGGGTCCTTGAGGAAGTCGACGACCTCCTGCAGCTCCTTCTTGGCCTCGTCGACGCCCGCGATGTCGCTCCAGACGACCTCGACGCCGGCGGCGGGGCTGATCTCGACCGGCTTGGTCTTGGGCATCGACTTGAGCGTCCGCCACATGACGACGGCGAACAGCACGATGAACAGCAGCGAGGCGAAGCCCTGCCAGTCGTTGCCGAACTGCTGGATGCGCTCGGTGACCGTGGGCTTGGGCACGGTGGTCGTGCCCTTGTACTGGCTGACGTCCTTGGTCGCGTTGGCGCCCGTGGTGTCGCCCCGTCCGGATGCGGGCGTGGACGAGGAAGCAGCAGACGCAGGCACCTCCCTTCCATCGGCCGGAGCGCGCCAACCCTTGAAAGCCGGGCACGGAAATCGGCGCCGGACCGCGGCTTGACAAAAGCGGACTCCGGTCCGCTATAGTGCGGGACGTAACCGGACTCCAGTCCACATTCCCTTCCAGGAGCCTCACATGAGCACCACCGCGCAGCAGATCCCCACCGACACCTACACCGTCGATCCGGTCCACTCGACCGTCGGCTTCGGCGTCAAGTACAACGGTCTTGCGACCTTCCGCAGCACGTTCGAGAAGCTCGACGCGCAGCTGGCCGACGGCGTCCTGACCGGTTCGGTCGACGTCTCCTCCATCGCCGTGGACGAGCCCAACTTCAAGGGCCACCTCCTCGCGGCCGACTTCTTCGACGCCGAGGTCACCCCGACCATCACGTTCCGCTCTACGGCCATCCGCGCCGACGACGACGGCACGGCCGAGGTCGACGGCGAGCTCACGATCCGCGGCACCACGAAGTCCGTGACCGCCACCGGCAACTACGCCGCCGGTGCCGACCCGTACGGCAACGAGCGCGTCGCGTTCGAGCTGTCGGCCAAGGTCGACCGCCGCGAGTTCGGCCTCAACTGGCAGAACGAGCTCCCCACCGGCGGCGACGCCGTGGCATGGGACGTCAACCTCGTCGTCGACCTGCAGCTCGTCAAGCAGGCATAGGGCCCCATGTCTGCGATCCGCATCCTCGGGATCTCCGGATCCCTCCGGAGCGGGTCCCACAACACGAGCCTCCTCCGGGCGGCAGCGCAGTCGCTGCCGTCCGGGGCCGGGCTCGAGGTCTTCGACGGCCTGAGGGACCTGCCCCCGTACGACGCCGACCTCGACGTCGAGCCCGCGCCCGCGGCGGTCGCCCGGCTGCGTGAGGCGATCGCGGACGCCGACGGCGTCCTGATCTCCACCCCCGAGTTCAACGGCTCGATCCCCGGCGTGCTCAAGAACGCGCTGGACTGGGCGTCGCGGCCGTTCCCCGACAACGCCCTGCGCGGCAAGCCCGTGTCGGTCATCGGCGCGTCCACCGGCCTCTTCGGCGCGGTGTGGGCCCAGGCCGAGACCCGCAAGTCGCTCGGCATCATCGGCGCCGACGTGCTGCCTGGCGAGCTGCCCGTCGGCCAGGCCCAGCACGCCTTCGGCGACGACGGCCATCTGGTCGAGCCCGACCTGCGCGCCGCCCTCGACGATCTCCTGGGTGTCCTCGCCCAGCGTGTGGGAGCCCGGGACTCCCAGGCGGCGGTTTAGGGTGCTCCATGTGGTCCCCCCATCCTTCGACCTCCCGATGTCGGCGGCGCCGCCCGCGGAGCGCGAGCGCGCGGACGCGCGGCGCAATCGCGAGCGGATCCTCGGTGCCACCGCCCGCCTCGTCGAGAGGGTCGGGATCGACTGCTTCTCCATGGACGACGTCGCCGCCGAGGCGGGCGTCGGCAAGGGCACGCTCTACCGCCGCTTCGGGGACCGGTCGTCGCTTATCCGCGCGCTCATCTCCGAGCCCGAGCAGGAGTTCCAGGAGTCGCTGATCCGCGGCGCGCCGCCGCTCGGCCCGGGCGCCCCGCCCGCCGAGCGCCTGCACGCCTTCGGCGACGGCCTCATGCGCTTCCTCGACGGCCACTCGATCTACATCCAGGCCGGTGAGATGCTCGGCGCGGGCGCGCGCTACACCCATCCGGTCTACGCGTTCTACCGGACGCACGTCGGGCTGCTGCTGCGCCAGGCGATCGGCGAACGGCCCAACACGGAGTACCTGGTCGACGCGCTGCTGGCGCCGCTCGGGGCGGAGCCGTACCTCTACCAGCGTGACATCCGCGGCATGTCGCTGGACGAGATCTGCGCCGGCTGGCACGTGCTGGTCGACGCGGTGCTGACGCAGCAGGGGTAGGGCTGGACGGCCTCGAACGGCTCGACGTCCAAGCGCTCCTGGTCGCGGCGCCCGGCGGCCCGGTCGAGATCGGCGAGCATCATGGCCCTCCCGGGGCGACGGTGATGCCTTGGGCACCGCCGACCTGCTCCTCTCCCATGCCTCCCCAGCCACCCGGCCGCGGAACAACTCGCCTAGGAGACTGTGTCGCTACCGCGACTGGGGACCCACCTCCGGCGGCGACGGCTGGCCGTCGTGGCCTCGGCCTCGCTGGCCGCCTACGGCACCCCTAGCCCGCCGGCGCCACGCCCTCGGCGCGCAGGATCTCCGCCAGCGCCGCGCGGCCGACGTCGAGCTGCGTCTCGGTCGGCTCGCGCGTGCCGATCACGCGCTGCAGCTCGTAGCCGGGGCGCCGCAGCAGGCGGGCGCCGATCGACGACTCGTGGCGCTCCGACCAGGCGAAGACCTCGACCGCCAGGCCCACCGACGCCAGCGACACCGCGGCGCCCGCCAGCGCGCCCGGCTTGTCGACCGCGCGCTTGAGCAGCGCGGTGCCCGCGATGTTGGAGGCGAGCATCGGCGCCATCAGGTGCGACCCGCAGCGGTCGTGCTCCTTGGCCGCCTCGCGGGCGTCCGCGCCGCCGCGCTCGTAGGCGGAGATCGCCTTGTGCTCGACCCCGTGGTAGGCCGCGAGGTCGCCGCTGCCCAGCGCCATCAGCGACGGCAGCAGCGACAGGCCGGCCAGCGCGACCTCGCCGCCCGTGCCGCGCATGCGGCGCCGCAGCACCGCGGTGGCGAGGCTCGTCGCCGCGGCCGCGCCGAGCAGGCGCCGGTCCTGCCACGGCAGCTTGGCCTCGGGCAGCGCGCGCTTGACCAGCGGGATGACGACCATCGCCTCGCCGAGGCGGATGACGCCGCGCGCGCCCGGCACCGACTGCAGCGGCCCGCGCAGCCGCGGCTTGCGCCCCGACGTCGCCGCGATCGTGCCGTCGGTGCGGCGCACCGCGGCCGCCCAGTGCGTCGGCCCGTGCACCAGCAGCCCGTTGCGCAGCGCCATCCCGCCGAGCCGCAGCGGCTCCGGTGCGGCGCTCTGCTCCGCGGCGCTGCTCATGCCAGCAGCTCCTGCGCCACGGCGCGGTAGCAGCGGGCGGCGAAGCCCACGTCCGCGGCGGCGATCCGCTCGTCCTTGCCGTGCACCAGGGGCCACATCTCGTACAGGTTCATTTCTCGTTGGGGGAAGAAGCCGTAGGCCACGCACTCGGGGAAGGCGTCGCGGAAGGCCCGGGAGTCGGTGTAGGCCGGGAGCATGGTCGGCACCACGCGCGCGCCGGGATCCTCGCCGGCGACCCACCGGCGCAGCGCGTCCATGAGCGGCGACTCGGTCGGCGAGCCGTTGCCCACGACCTCCTCGATCCACGTCACCTCGTAGCCGTTGCCGAGGCCGTCGAGGACCTCGGCCATCCGGCGCTCCGCCGTCGCGCGCCCGTGCCCCGGCGGCACGCGGCAGTCGACGGTGAGCGTCGCGGCGCTCGGGATCACGTTGATCTTGGTCCCGGCGCTGATGATCGTCGGCGCGAACGTCACCGACGACATCGGCTCGGCGAACGCCGCGAGCCCCGGGTTGGCGACGCGCAGCGCGTCGAGGTCCTCGAGGTCCAGCGCGTCGAGCAGCGCCATCGGCGCCTCGGTGAGGTCGAGCGACGGGCGGCGCTCGGCGAGCGCGGTGAGCAGCGGCGCCAGCTTGGGCAGCGCGTTGTCGGCGACGTTCGGCATCGAGGCGTGCCCGGCCGCGCCGCGCGTGGTCAGCGAGAAGCGGAAGACGCCCTTCTCGGCGGTGCAGACGCCGTAGAGGCGCTCGTCGCCGTGCGGGATGACCGTGCCGCCGCCCTCGTTGAGCAGGAAGTCGCAGCGGACGAGATCCGGGTGGTTCTCGGTGAGCCAGATCGCGCCGTCCTCGCCACCGGTCTCCTCGTCGACGACGACGATCACGAGCAGGTCGCCGTGCGCGGGACGCCAGCCGCTCTGCGCGAGGTCGAGCGCCGCGGCGACCTCGGCCGCGGTCTGCGACTTCATGTCCTGCGCGCCGCGACCCCAGACCTCGCCGTCGACGAGGTCGCCCGACCACGGGTCGCGCTGCCACTCGTCGGGGTCGGCCAGGACCGTGTCGACGTGCGACAGCAGCCCGAGGACCGGCCCGTCGGCGGCGCCGCGCAGGCGCGCCACGAGGTTCGGGCGCTCCGGCGTGCGACCGACCAGCTCGACCTCGAAGCCGGCGTCGCGCAGCTCGGCGGCCAGCTCCTCCTGGAGCGCGCGCTCGTCGCCGGGCGGGTTCACCGTCCGGTGACGCAGGAGCTGTTGCAGCAACGCGACGGCGCGCTCTTCGAGGGCCATGGTGGTGCAGGCTAGAGCCACGTCGTACCGTCTTGCGTCGATGGCCGAGCAGATGGGACTGGGAGAAGTGGTCGCCACGCGCAATGCGCCGCTGGCCGACCGCATGCGACCGCTGACGCTGGACGAGGTCGTCGGCCAGCCGCAGCTGACCGGGGAGCGGGCGCTGCTCGCGCGCTCGGTGGCCGAGGGACGGCCGTACTCGTTCGTCCTCTACGGCCCGCCCGGCACCGGCAAGACCACGATCGCCATGGCCGCCGCGCGCGCCTTCAGCCTCGCCTTCGAGCAGCTCAACGCGGTGACCGACGGCGTCAAGGACCTCCGCGAGGTCATCGCCCGGGCCAAGGACCGCCGGCGCATGGGCGAGGGCACGCTGCTGTTCCTCGACGAGATCAGCCGCTGGAGCAAGTCCCAGCAGGACGCGCTGCTGCCCTACGTCGAGAACGGCACCGTCGTCCTCATCGGCGCGACGACCGAGAACCCGGGCTTCGAGCTCAACCGCGCGCTGCGCTCCCGGCTGAAGGTCGAGCTCGTCCGGGGCCTCACCGACGACGACCTCTCCGCGCTCGCCGACCGCGCGCTGACCGACACCGAGCGCGGCCTCGGCGACCGCCGGCTGACGCTGCACCCCGACGCCCGCGCCGCCCTGCTGCAGCACGCCGACGGCGACGCGCGCGCGGTCCTCACCGGCCTCGAGTACGCCGCGACGCTGTCGGATGCCGGCGCCGAGATCTCCGAGGACCTGATGCTGGAGGCGCTCGGCGCCCGGGCGTTCCCCGGACGGGTCGAGCACTACGACCTGGCCTCGGCGATGATCAAGAGCATCCGCGGCTCGGACCCCGACGCCGCGCTGTACTGGCTGGCGCGCATGGAGGCGACCGGCGAGGAGCCGCGCTTCATCGCCCGGCGGCTGCTCATCAGCGCGGCCGAGGAGGTCGGGATGGCGGCGCCCGGCGCGCTGGCCGTCGCCAACGCCGGCTTCGAGGCCACCATGAACCTCGGGCCGCCCGAGTGCTGGCTCGTGCTGGCCGAGGTCGCGTGCTACCTGGCGACCTCCCCCAAGAGCTGGGCGTCCTACCAGGGTCTCGCCGACGCCCGGCGGATCGTGGCCGAGAGCCCGGCCTACCCGGTGCCGCTGCCGCTGCGCAACGCGACCGACGACGTCTCGCGCGCCGAGGGCGCCGGCGAGGGCTACGAGCACGCCAGCCGCCTGCCGCCCGGCTCGCCGCACGTGCGCTTCCTCCCGCAGGAGCTGGGCGACCTGCGGACCTACAGCGCGCACCGGCGCGGGACCGAGGTCGACCGCGCCTGGGAGCGCCGGCCGCCCGACGCACCGGAGACCGACGGCTCCAGCTGAGAGGATCGGAGCGTGGCCGACGCTCCGAGCAGTGCGCCCGACGACGCGCCGACCCTGCGCTCGGTGGCCCCCGCGACGGGCGGGGAGCTCGGCACGGTGCCGATCGCCGATGCGCAGGCCGTGCACGCCGCGGTCGACGAGGCCCGCGCCGTGCAGCGGCTGTGGGCGCAGCTGCGCCTGGAGGACCGCGCCCGGTACATGGCTCGCGCCGCGCAGGCCGTGATCGACGAGGCCGGCGAGCTGGCCGACCTGATCTGCCGCGAGCAGGGCCGCCCGCGCGCCGAGGTCGAGCTGGGCGAGCTGGTCCCGGCGATCGAGACGCTGCAGTGGCTCGCCGAGGCGGGACCGCGGATCCTCGCGGGCGAGCGCGCCGGGCTCTCGCGCGTGCTGCATCCGCTGACCCGCGCGCGCTGGACCTACGAGCCGCTCGGCGTCGTCGCAGTCCTCGGTCCCGCGGCCGAGCCGTTCGCCACGCCGCTGGGCGACGTCGCGGTCGCGCTGATGGCCGGCAACGGCGTCGTGCTCAAGCCGTCGCCGCACGCCGCGCTGGCGGGCGACCGGATCGGCCGCGTCTTCGCCCGCGCCGGGCTGCCCGAGGGCCTGCTGCACGTGCTGCACGGCCATGCCGGGACGGGCGCCGCGCTGGTGGAGGCGGCCGTCGCCCAGGTGCGCTTCACCGGCTCGGCACGGGCCGGCGCCAAGGTGCTCGAGGCGTGCGCGCGCGACGTCAAGCGCGCGGTCGCCGAGCTGGGCGGCCAGGACGCCGCGATCGTGTGCGGCGACGCCAACGTGGCGCGCGCCGTCGAGGGCATCGCGTGGGGCGCGTTCGCCAACGCCGGGCAGTCCGGCGGATCGATCGAGCGGGTCTACGTGCTGCGCGCGGTCGCCGACCGGTTCCTGGAGGACCTGCTGGCCCGCACCCGCGGTCTGCGCGTCGGCGATCCGGCGGACCCCGACACCGACGTCGGCCCGCTGGTCGGCGGCGAGCGCCTCGGGCGGGTGACCGAGCTGCTCGACGAGGCCGTCGCCCAGGGCGCGGTGCTCCACTGCGGCGGACCGGTGAGCGTCCCCGGCCTGCCCGGCGCGTTCTGCGCGCCCGCGGTGCTGACCGGCGTGCCGGCGGGCGCGCGGCTGGCGCGCGAGGAGGTGCCGGGACCGGTTGTGGCGGTGACGGTCGTCGACCGCGAGGAGGATGCGATCGCCGCCGTCAACGACAGCCCGCTCGGGCTTGGCGCCTCGGTGTGGACCGCTGATCGCTTCAAAGGCCAGCGCATCGCGCGGGAGCTGCGCGTCGGGATGGTGTGGATGAACGACCACCTCGTGGCCCGTGGCGCTCCGCAGCTGCCGTGGGGCGGCGTGCGGGGATCGGGCATCGGGCGCGCCCGTGGCGCGATCGCGCTGCGCACCTGCGCCGAGCCCAAGGTCGTCACCTGGGATCCGCCGCTGGGCCGCGCGTTCTGGTGGTTTCCCTACGACGCCGCGCTGGTGCGGACCGGGCGCGCGGTCGCCCAGCTGCGCTCGACGCGCGACGCCGATCGCGAGCGCGGGCTGCGCGAGGGCGCACGGCCGGCGCTGAGGGTGGCAGCGCGGACCGTGCGCGCCCTGCGCCGGCGCTGAGGACGCCCGCACGACTCTGGAGGAGTGAAGAGTCGGGGTGGCGGACGCACCCTGCGCGCGTCCGCCACCCGCTGATGGGCGCGGCTCCCGGTCGACGCCTCCCGCCGTCCGGACTCAGGAGGGCAAACGTAGGGGACGGCGGCGGGCTGCCTGGGCAGCGCACCGCAAAGTGCATCGCTTTGCCCCAGAAAAGCGACACACGCCCGCCGCCGGTATGGACCACCCAGTCGCGATAGCGACACAGTCTCCTACGTGATCGCCCGCAGCCCGCCGGCCGTCACGGCCGCCACGAGGATCACCACGAGGACCGGTGCGCGCAGCGCGACGGCGACCAGTGCGGCTGCCAGCCCGGCCGCGCGCGGGTCGACGACGACGTCGCGGCCCGAGGCGAAGGTGTTGGTGACGATGAGCGCCGCCAGCAGCGCCGGGCCCAGCAGCGCCATGACCCCGGTCAGGCGCGGCGGCAGCTCGCGCCCACCCAGCGCCGCGGGCGCCAGGCCCTTCAGCAGCAGCGTCCCGGCACTCGCGCCGAGGACGACGATCCACGCGGTGCTCACGCCGGCACCGCGTCGCGGACCCGCGGGCGGCGCAGGCCCGCGAGGCAGACCACGGAGGCCGCGACGATGGGCACGCCCGGCGGCACGACGGGGACCATCGCCAGCGCGACCACCCCGCCGGCCAGCGCGGCGAGCAGCAGCCCGCGTTCGCGCACCTGGCCGGCGAGGAGGGCGAGGAACAGCGCGGGGAACGCGGCGTCGAGGCCGAGCGTCTCGGGATCGCCCAGGACCTCGCCGGCCAGCACGCCCACGACCGAGGCCAGGACCCAGGCGGCGTAGATCGTCAGCCCGGCGCCGACCAGCAGCCGCGGGTCGTAGCGGCCGCCGCCCAGGTGGCTGACCGCCCACGACTCGTCGATGACCACCTGGCCCTGCGCGGCACGCGCCAGCGGACGGCCGCGCAGCCACGGCGCCACCGAGAGCCCGATCGGGAGGTAGCGGGCGTTGAGCAGGAGCGCCGCGGTGATGGCGGCGACGGCCGTGCCGCCGTCGCCGATGATCGACACGGCCGCGAACTGCGCCGACCCGGCGAACGTCGTGAGCGAGAAGATGATGGTCTGCAGCGGATCGAACCCGGCCTGCCGGGCCAGGACGCCGTAGGTCAGGCCGAACCCCCCGACGGCGATCGCCAGCGGCCAAGCACGCCGGGCGCCGTCCACGTACGTCGTTCGTTCCATTAGCATGCACGTTCGCTATGCCGAACGAGATTGTCAAGGTCGTGGGGACCAACCTGCGGCGCCTGCGGACGCTCGACGGCCGCTCGCTGTCGGACCTCGCCCGCGCGTCCGGGGTGGCCAAGGCGACGCTGTCGGCGCTGGAGAGCGGCCGGGGCAACCCGACGCTCGAGACGCTCTCGGCGGTCGCCGCCGCCCTGGAGGTCCCGATGGGCGACCTCATCACCGCCGCCGACCCCGAGCCCGTGACCGTCGTGCGCAACGACGAGGGCACCGCGATTCCGGGCACGGCCAACGACCTGCGCCTGATCGCGCGGTTCACGCCGGGCGGGACGGTCGAGGTCTACGAGGCGCAGTGGCCGAAGCGCTCGACGCGCAACGCGGGCGGCCACGGGCCCGGCACGCGCGAGCACGTGTTCATCACGCGCGGCGGCCTGAAGGTCGGGCCGCTCGGGCGCGAGGTCGGGCTGGCCGGCGGCGACTACGCGACGTTCGCCGCCGACGAGCCGCACATCTACGAGGCGCGCGCCGGCACGCGGGCGCTGCTGCTGATGCAGTGGGCGCCGGGCGCTCAGGCCGCGGCGGAGCTGCCCGCCGACGGCACATAGGCGCGCCCCAGGCGCATCAGGCCGCGGCGGACCTGCCCGCCGACGGCTCGTAGGAGCGCCCCAGGTGCTCAGGCCGCGGCTGAGCTGCCCGCCGACGCCACGTAGCGCAGCCGCCCGGGCAGCAGCGGCACCAGCACGCGCTTGACGTACTCGGCGCCGCCGCGGACCGCCAGGGCGCGCGCGGGATCCCACGAGAAGCCGTAGCCACGGCGGATGGCGCCGGGCAGCAGGCCGACGGTGACGAAGTTGGCCAGCTCGACCAGCGGCCGGACCTTCAGCGGCACCGGCGGGCGCAGGACGACCTCGATGCCGACCTGGCGCGCGGTCGGCGTGACGACGAGATCGCCCGAGCCCAGCATGTCCGACATGTAGGCCTGGAAGTCGGCCCACGTCTGGGGCATGTCGGCGTCGGCCAGACCGAACAGGCGGCCGACCACGCGGTAGTCGGCCCAGTAGGCGTCGCGCTCGGACGGCGTGAGGCGCTCGACGTAGCGCTCGTGGACGAGCACCGCCGAGTCGACCAGGCACGCGACGATCCACAGCAGCAACGCGGGGTCGTCGGCGGCCCACGGCGTGCCGGCCGGGAACGGGCCGGCGGCGCGCGGCAGGGTGCCGCGGGCGCGGGCGTGCATGGCGCGCACGCGCGCGGTCATGCGGTCGGCGTCGGCCTTCGGGCCCCACGCGATCGCGTCCATGACCTCGGCGGTGCGGCGCAGGCGGTCGTACGGATCGTCGAGCGATCCGGTCGCCATGAAGAACCCCTCGAACGCCACGGGGTGGGCGCCCATCATCAGCAGCGCGCGCGGCCCGGAGAGCGCGGCGACCTTCTCGCGGTGGACGCGGCGCAGCAGCGAATCATCGGTGAAGTAGCTCGTGCGTGACATGAGTCCTGTGATCTCTCGCACCGTGTACGGCCGTCTACCCTGTCAGAGATGCCTGCCGCCGCTTATGAGGGAAAGGAGTGCGTGTGCCAGTTCAAGCGCGGGGTCTGCGATCAGACCTGCGTGCGGGACATGCTGGACACGCCGTTCTACATCGCCTGCCTGAAGCTGCGCGGCCGGCGCTGCCTGGTCATCGGCGGCGGAGCGCTCGGCCTCGAGAAGACCGAGGGCCTGCTGGCCTGCGACGGTGACGTCACGGTCATCGCGCCCGAGGTCGGCCCCGAGCTCGCGGCGCTGGCCGCCGAGGGGTCGATCCGCTGGGAGCGGCGCACGTACGCCGGGCCGCAGGACCTCGAGGGCATCTTCATGGTCATCGCCTGCACCGACGACACAGACACCAACATCGCGATCTACGAGGACGCCGAGCGTCGCGCGATGCTCGTCAACATCGTCGACGTCCCGCCGCTGTGCAACTTCATCCTCCCGGCGATCGTGCGCACCGGCCCGCTGGCCATCGCGATCTCGACGGCCGGCGCCTCGCCCGCGCTGGCCAAGCGCATGAAGCGCGAGATCAGCGCCCAGTTCGGCGAGGACTACGCGCGCCTGGCGGTCATGCTCAACGACGTCCGCGGCTGGGCGAAGGGCACGCTTCCGACCTACCAGGACCGCAAGGACTTCTTCGAGTCCATCGTCAACGGCGACCCGGACCCGATCCGGCTGATCCGCGCCGGCGACGAGGCCCGCCTGCGCGAGATCATCGCCGCCGCCCAGCGCGAGCACGCGCCGGCGACGGCGTAGGGAATGCCCGAGCGCCTCACGCACCTCGACGAGCACGGCGACGCGCGGATGGTCGACGTGGCCGGCAAGGCCGTCACGGAGCGGCGCGCGGTCGCCAGGGCGGTCGTGCGGATGGCGCCGGAGACGGCGCGCATGGTGCAGGCGGGAGACGCGCCGAAGGGCGACGTCCTGGCCACCGCGCGGATCGCCGGGATCATGGCCGCCAAGCGCACGGGCGAGCTGATCCCGCTGTGTCACCCGATCGGCCTGGACCACGTGGACGTCGACGCCACCGTCGACGCCGAGGCCGGGACGGTCACGATCATCGCCAGCGCCGGGGTCACCGCGCGCACCGGCGTCGAGATGGAGGCCATGACCGCGGCCGCGGTGGCGGCGCTCACCGTGTACGACATGGTCAAGGGCGTGGAGCGCGGCGTGGCCGTCGAAGAGGTCGTGCTGCTGGAGAAGTCGGGCGGCCGCAGCGGCACCTGGCGGCGCTGACGGGCCGCTGACGCCTACTCTCCGTTCCGTGCGCACCTGCGTCCTGACCGTTTCCACGTCGGTCTCGCGCCGGGCGAGCGAGGACGAGTCCGGTCCCCTGCTCGCGCGGCTGGCCGAGGAGGCCGGCGCCGACGTCGAGGCGATGGAGGTCGTCCCCGACGACTTCGCGCTGATCGAGGACCGGCTGCACCACTACGTCGACGACGGCTTCGCGCTGATCTTCACCACCGGCGGGACCGGCTTCACGCCCGACGACGTCACGCCCGAGGCCACCCGCGCGGTGATCGAGCGCGACGCGCCCGGCATCGCCGAGGCCCTGCGCGCCGAGTCGGCCCGCCACACGCCGATGGGGATGCTCTCGCGCGGCGCCTCGGGCATCGCCCACCGCTCGTTGATCGTCAACTTCCCCGGGAGCCCGAAGGCCGTCGCCGAGCTCTTCCCCGTCGTCGCGCCCGTGCTCGAGCACGCGGTCCGCACGCTGCAGCGCGACGATGGCAGCTCCCGCCATTGAGCTCGAGGGCCTGACGCGCCGCTACGGCGACCGCGAGGCCCTCTCCGACGTGTCGCTCGCGCTGCCGGCCGGCCAGACGCTCGTCGTCTTCGGCCCCAACGGCGCGGGCAAGACCACGCTGCTGCGGGTCCTCGCCACGCTGCTGCGGCCCCACGCGGGCGGTGCCCGCGTCCTCGGCCACGCGCTGCCCGGCGAGGGCTGGGCGGTCCGCGGGCGCATCGGGTTCCTCGGCCACGCCTCGCTGCTGTACCGCGACCTCACCGCGCGCGAGAACCTCACGTTCCACGCGCGGCTGCACGGCACGGAGCCCGGCCGCGTCGAGCAGCTCCTGGAGGCCGTCGGCCTGACGCTGCGCGCCGACGATCCGGTGCACACCTACTCGCGCGGGATGGTCCAGCGCGCCGCGGTCGCCCGCGCGGTCCTGCACGACCCCGAGCTGCTGCTGCTCGACGAGCCGACCGCGAACCTCGACCCGCACGCGACCGAGCTGGTCGAGCCGCTGATCGGCGCGGCGTCGGGCCGGACGCGCGTCCTGACTAGCCACGACCCGGTCGGCGGGCTGCAGGGCGCCGACCTCGCGCTCGGCCTGCGCGCCGGCCGTACCGAGCTGCTCGCGCCCGCGGCGGGCGTCGACCGCGACGCGATCGGGGCGCTGTACCGGTGACGCCCCCGCCGCCCTCGACCCGGCGCGCCGTCTCGGCCCTGCTGCGCAAGGAGGTGCGCCTGGAGCTGCGCACGCTTCAGGTCATCCCGGCGATGGCGCTGTTCAGCATCACGACGCTGATCGTCTTCCACTTCTCGCTGCAGGCCAACTCCGTGGAGGGCGCCCTGGCGGCCGGCGTGCTCACGGTGACGCTGCTGTTCAGCGCGATCCTCGGGATCAACCGCCTGTTCGTCGCCGACCACGAGGAGGGCGGCTTCGACGGCTTCCTGTTGGCGCCCGTGGACCGCACCGCGATGCTCGTCGCCAAGGCGCTGGCCCTTGGGGGGTTCCTGGTCGCCCTGGAGGTCGTCGCGGTTCCCGCGTTCGGGCTGATGCTCCTCGACCCGAACCTCACGGGCGCGGCCCTGTGGCAGACGATCGTGGTCCTCCTGCTGGCCGACGTCGGCATCGCCGTGGTGGGGACGCTGGTCGGCGCGCTGGCCATCCAGACCCGCGCGCGCGACCTGATCGTGCCCCTGATCGCCCTCCCGCTGCTGCTGCCCGTGGTCATCGGGACGGCGAAGGCGCTCGCGCCCACGTTCGCCGCGGCGGGCGCCGGGGCGCTCCCGGGGCGCTGGCTGGCGATCCTCGGGCTCTATGATCTGATCTTCGGCCTTCTCGCGTACGCCGTCTTCGACTTCCTCCTCGAAGACTGAGCGGGCCGCAGCGGCCCCGGGAGTTCTCCGATGTACGGCTCACGCCTTCGCAGTCTGTCCGCAGCGACCGTGGTGACACTCATCACCGGCTACTGCCTGGCCGCGTTCGTCGCGCCCATGGACGCCGACCAGGGCTTCATGCAGAAGATCTTCTACCTGCACGTGCCGATGGCGATCGTCGCGCTGGGCGGGTTCGTGTTCGGCGGGATCTGCGCGATCATGCACCTGCGCACCGACGACGCCAAGTGGGACCTGCGCTCCTACGTCGCGATCCACATCTCGGTGATCCTCGGCGTCGGCGTCCTGCTGACCGGCGCGATCTGGGCCAAGGCGTCGTGGGGCCACTGGTGGGTGTGGGACGAGCCCACGCTCGTGAGCTTCCTGATCGTCTTCCTGCTCTACGCGACCTACACGCCGCTGCGCTTCTCGATCGAGGACCGCGAGAAGCAGGCGCGCTACGCGTCGGTCTTCGCGATCACCGCCGGCGCGTTCGTGCCGCTGAACTTCCTGGCGGTCCGCGCCGCCACGTCGCTCGTGCACCCCCGCACGTTCGACTCCGCCGACAACCTGCCCGGCGCGATGCGCACCGCGTTCCTGGTGTGCTTCCTGGGCATGGTCCTGCTGTACGTGCTGCTCTGGCGGTACGAGATGGCCCACAAGAACACCGTCGCCCAGCTGCGATCCCTCAAGCGCAAGCTCGCCGGAGACGACGGCCTGCGCAGCCGCCGCTCGGCCGCCCCGGAGCTCCAGGTCTGATGATCACCGCCGCCTCGAACACGCTGCCCGACAACGCCGGCTACGTCGCCGCCGCCTACCTCGTCTTCCTGGCGCTGCTGGTGGTCTACGTCGGCATCATGGCCTACAAGCTGATGCGCGTCGAGCGCGACGTCGTCGAGCTCAACCGGCTCGCCGACGCGGAGCGCCCGGGCACCGGCGAGCCGGACACCGCCCGCGCAAGCGAGGAGGCGACGAGCGTATGACCGAGCTCCTCTGCCTGGGCATCTCCCAGAAGACCGCGCGCGTCGCGGTCCGCGAGCGCCTGGCGCTGACGACCAAGGAGGGCCAGGCCCTGTGCCGCGAGCTGGTCCAGAGCGAGCACATCCGCGAGGCGGTCGCGATCTCCACCTGCAACCGCACCGAGGTCTACCTCGTCGGCGACCCGGTCGGCGCGGAGACCGAGCTGCTGACCCGCCTGGCGCAGCGCGCCGGCACCCGCCCCACCGAGCTGGCCGAGGCGCTCTACGCGCCGCGCAACTGCGACGCCGCCCGCCAGCTGTACCGCGTCGTCAGCGGCCTGGAGTCGATGATCGTCGGCGAGGCCGAGATCCAGGGCCAGGCCAAGCGCGCCTACGAGGCCGCGCTGGAGGCCGGGACCACCGGCCCGCTGACGAACCGCCTCTTCACCGCCGCGCTGCAGACCGGCAAGCGCGTGCGCTCGGAGACCACGATCGGCGAGGGCCGCGCGAGCGTCTCCAGTGTCGCCGTCGGCCTGGCGCGCGACGTGATGGGTCCGGAGCTCTCCTCCCGCGACGTCGTGATCATCGGCGCCGGGGAGACGAGCGAGCTCACCGCCCGCGCGCTGGCCGAGCAGGGCGTGCGGACGATCTTCGTGGCCAACCGCCACGCCGACCGGGCCCGCTCGATCGCCGAGCGCTTCGGCGGCTCGGTCTCCTCGCTGCACGAGCTGCCCGAGCGCCTGGCCGAGGCCGACATCGTCGTCGCCTCGACGTCCTCGCCGCACCCGATCATCGAGGTCGACGAGCTCGCCGTGGTCATGCGCGAGCGCGACGGCTCGCCGCTGCTGCTGATCGACCTCGCCGTCCCGCGCGACATCGACCCGGCCTGCGCCGAGCTCGAGGGCGTGACGCTCTACGACATCGACGACCTCCAGTCGGTCGTCGCCCGCAACCGCCAGGTCCGCGAGGCCGAGCGCGAGCAGGCCGAGGCGGTCGTCGAGGACGAGATCCAGCGCTTCGCCCGCTGGATGGGCCAGCTCGACGTCCTGCCGACCATCACCGCGCTCCGCGCCCAGGGCGAGAGCATCGTCGAGCAGCTCCTCGCCGAGAACGCCGGCCGCTGGGAGAGCGCGTCGGTGCGCGACCGCGCCCGGATCGAGGCGCTGGCGCGCTCGCTGATGCAGCGCCTGCTGCACGAGCCGACGATCCGCCTCAAGTCGCTGGAGCGCGAGGGCGGCCACGGCCGCGTCCAGCTGGCGCGCGAGCTCTTCGGCCTCGAGGAGAGCGCCGCCGAGGCCTCGCTGCCCACAGAGCAGGACACCGACGCCGACGTGCGCCCCCTGCGCCGGCGCGCCGGCCAGTGAGGCTCGGCACGCGCGCCAGCGCGCTCGCGCTCGTGCAGGCCCACGCGGTGGCCGAGGCGCTGCGCGCGGCGGGCGGCGACGCCGCCGAGATCGTCGAGATCACCACCAGCGGCGACCGCGGAATTCGGACCCACCCATCCGACAAGGCGCGCTGGATCGACACCATCGAGGACGCGCTGCAGCGCGGCGAGATCGACCTCGCGGTGCACTCGGCCAAGGACGTGCCCGCCACGAAGCTGCTGCGGCCCGGCATGCGTCTCGCCGCCGTGCTGCCCCGCGAGGACGCGCGCGACGCGCTGGTCGGTGCCGCGTCGCTCGACGCGCTCCCGGCGGGCGCGCGCGTGGGCACCTCGTCGCTGCGCCGTCGCGCCCAGCTGCTGGCCGCGCGCGACGACCTCGAGGTCGTCGAGCTGCGCGGCAACGTCGACACGCGCCTGCGCAAGCTCGGCGAGGGCGCCTGCGACGCGCTCGTGCTCGCCGCCGCCGGGCTGCGCCGCCTCGGCCGCGAGGGGGAGATCGGCGCGCTGCTGGACGCCAGCGTCTTCGTCCCCGCGCCCGGCCAGGGCGCGCTCGCCGTCGAGGGCCGGGCGATCCCGGAGCACCTGGTCGACCCGGCGACCGACGCGCAGCTGCGCGCCGAGCGCCACGTCGTCGAGGCGCTGGGCGCCACCTGCGACACGCCGGTCGGCGTCCACCACGACGGCACCGCGCTGCACGCGTTCGTCGGGCTGCCCGACGGGAGCGCGTGGATCCGCGACAGCGTCGTCGCCGACGACCCCGCGCCGCTGATGGTGCAGCGCCTGCGCTCGATGGGCGCCGCGGCGCTGCTGGAGCAGGCCGAGATGATGGCTGCGACGTGACTCGCGCAGGGCGCGTCGTGCTCGTCGGCGCCGGTCCCGGCGACCCGGGGCTGATGACCGTCCGCGCGCTGGAGGCCATCGCGCAGGCCGACGTCATCCTGTATGACAAGCTCATCCCGGCCACCGCGCTGGACGGCGCGCGCGCCGGCGCCGAGCTGCTCGACGTGGGGAAGGTCGGCGGCGGCGAGCAGGTGCCGCAGGACGAGACGCACCGGCTGCTGCTGACCCACGCGCAGGCGGGTCGCACCGTCGTGCGCGTCAAGGGCGGCGACCCGTTCGTCTTCGGGCGCGGCGGCGAGGAGGCGCTGCTGTGCCGCGAGCACGGCATCCCGTTCGAGGTCGTCCCCGGCGTCACCGCCGGCGTCGCGGCGCCCGCCTACGCCGGCATCCCGGTCACGCAGCGCGGGATGGCCGCCGCGGTGGCGTTCGTCACCGGCCACGAGGACCCCGGCAAGCCGGAGACGCAGCTCGACTGGCCCGCGCTGGCGGCCTTCCCGGGCACGTTGGTGTTCTACATGGGCGTGCGCGCGCTGCCGCGCATCGCCGATCAGCTGACCGAGCACGGCCGGCCGGCAGACGAGCCCGTGGCGATCGTCGAGCGCGGCACGCTGCCCGACCAGCGCACGGTGCACGGCACGCTGGACACCATCGCCGAGCTCGCGGCCGCGGCCGCGATCAAGCCGCCGTCGGTGACCGTGGTCGGCCGCGTCGCCGCGCTGGGCGAGGAGCTCGGGTGGCTCGGCGTCGGCCCGCTCGCCGAGACGTCGGTGGTCGTCACGCGCCCGCGCGCGAAGGCCAGCGGCCTGGCGCGAGCGCTGCGCGAGCTGGGCGCCCGCGTCGTCGAGGCGGCGGTGATCGTCCCCGAGCCCCTGGACTTCACGGTGCCCGACCTCGCCGGCACCGACCTGCTCGTCCTGTCCTCGCCCAACGGCGCGGCGCGGTTCTTCGGCGCGCTGCGGGACTCCGGCCGCGACGCCCGCGCGCTGGCCGGCACGCGCGTGGCCGTGATCGGCCCCGGCACCGCCGACGCCGTGCGCGCCCACGGCGTGGAGCCCGACCTGGTCCCCCGCAGGGCGGTGGGCGAGTCGCTGGCCGAGCTGGTCGCGGGCCTCGAGGTGCAGCGCGCGCTGATCGTGCGCGCGCGGGGCGGCCGCGACGTCGTGCGCGAGGCGCTCGCCGGCGCGGACCCGCCGGCCGCCGACATCACCGTGATCGAGCCCTACGTCACCGTCGCCGAGCCGCTGGACCCGCGGGCCCGCGCACGGGCGCTGGAGGCCGACTGGGCGACGTTCACCTCGGCGTCATCGGCGCGCTTCTTCTGCGAGGCGGTCGGCGGCGCCGACGCGATCCGCGACAGCGGCCTGCAGCTCGCCTCGATCGGCCCGATCACGACCACGGCGCTGCGCGAATTGGGGCTGGAGCCGCACGTCGAGGCCACCGAGCACACGCCCGACGGCCTCGTCGCCGCGCTGGTGGCCGCCGCCGGGGCCTAGGGGGAACACTGGCCCAGAGGGCCAGGTTCCCTTGCGGGTGTTCGCCCAGGGGGCGAAACCCGCGGCGGGCTAGGGACCCACGCTCCGAGCGCGGCCGGCGCGCCGCTAGCCTCCCCGCGGCATGGCCCATCCGATCACGTTCCTGTCCGACTACGGCCTGGACGACGACTTCGTCGGCGTCTGCCATGCGGTCATCGCGCGGATCGCGCCGGAGGCGCGCGTCGTCGACCTCACCCACGGACTGGACCGCCACGACATCCGGACCGCCGCGCTCGTGCTGCGGCGGGCGCTGCCGTTCGCGGCGCCGGGCGTGCATCTGGCCGTCGTCGATCCGGGCGTCGGCGCCGAGCGGCGCGCGCTCGCGCTGCGCACCACCGAGGAGGACCGGATCCTCGTCGGGCCCGACAACGGCCTGCTGTCGCTGGCCGCCCAGCGCTTCGGCGGGATCGCCGAGGTCGTGGACGTCGCCCGCTCGCCCCACCGGCTCGAGCCGGTCTCGGCGACCTTCCACGGGCGCGACATCTTCGCGCCCGTGGCCGCCCACCTCGCCGCGGGCGCGGAGCTGGCCGACGCCGGCGATCCGATCGACGCCGACGAGATCATCCGCCTGGACATGCCGCTGGCGCTCCTGGAGAACGGCGAGCTGTTCGCGCACGCCGTCGGCTTCGACCGCTTCGGCAACATCATGCTCGACGTCGAGCACGCCGAGCTGACCGAGTCGGGGTTCAAGCTCGGCCACGCGGTCGACGTCAACGGCCGCACCGGCGTCTACGCCACGACGTTCGCCGACGTCGCCGCCGGCGAGCTGATCCTCTACGAGGACGCCTACCGGACCCTCTCGCTGGCGGTCAACCGCGGCTCGGCGCGGGAGCTGCTCGGCGTCGCCCGCGACGACGAGCTGCGGATCCGCGCGCGCTGATGCTGGGCACGCCGCGCCTGCACCTGCGGTCGACCGACTCGACGAGCGACCGCGCCAAGGAGCTCGCGCTGGCCGGTGCGCCGCACGGCGCGCTGGTGACCGCCGCGGCCCAGACCGCGGGGCGCGGCCGGCAGGGCCGCAGGTGGACGACGCAGCCCGGCGCCACGCTGGCGATGTCGCTGGTGCTGCGCGACGCGCCGCCGCTGCTCCCGCTGGTCGCGGCCGTCGCCGTGGCGCAGGCCTGCGGCCCCGGCGCGCAGATCAAGTGGCCCAACGACGTCCTCGTGGGCGGGCGCAAGGTCGCGGGGATCCTCGCGGAGGGCCGGCCGCAGGACGGCTGGACGATCCTGGGGATCGGCGTCAACGTCGCGGTCGACCCGGCCGACCTGCCGCCCGACCTGCACGCCAGGGCGGGCACCCTCGGGCGCGCGCGCGCCGACGTCGCGCCGTTCCTGGCCGACCTCTTGACGGCCCTGGACGGGGCCCTGGCGCTGGAGACCGCCACGCTGCTGGACGAGTGGCGCGCGCGCGACGCGCTCGCCGGCCACGCGGTCGCCTGGGCCGGCGGGACCGGGACGGCCGCCGGGATCGACGGCGAGGGCCGGCTGGTCGTCACGCTGCCCGGCGGCGGCCGGACGGCGCTGAACGCCGGCGAGGTGCACCTCGGGCGGCTGCCGGACACCGAGCCGCCGTCACGCTAGGCGCGCGGATCCAAGACCACCAAGAAGCGATCCACCAGCGGCGGGTCAACGTGGCGGACGGCGAGGCGCGTGCCGCGCGCGACGGTGACCGACACCGTCGCCAGGTCCGCGCGGCGCTGGAGGATCGTACGCGACACCCCGAGCTGCTGCAGGCGCCGCCGGCGCGCCACCAGCGTGATCCGCGCCGCGCGGTGACGCGCGCGCAGCACGACGCGGCGGTCGTCGGGGTCCAGCCGCAGGCCCGCGGCCGCGAACGCGTCGAGCCCGAGCGCGACGGCGAGCGCGACGAGCACCGGCGCCGCCGGCCAGGCCGCCGGCACGATGCCGATCAGGATCGCGCTGACCGCGAGCGCCGCGAGGACCGGTCGCATGACGTAGCGCCGGCGCGCGCGCTCCGGCGGCCGCTGCTGCAGCGCCAGCGGCCCCGACAGCTCGGGCAGGAACGTCGCGAGGAACGGCTCGACGTCGCGCCGCGGCAGCAGCGGGAACAGCGTGCGCTCCACCGTCTCGCGGCCGCCCAGGCTGGTGACCTCCAGGCGCAGCGTCACGAGCCCGAACGGGCGGCGCAGCGCGCTCTCGACGATCTGCGCGCCGTCGACCCGCGCGACCGGCACGCTGACGGCGCGGCGCTGCAGCAGCCCGCGGCGGATGCGCAGGCGCTCGTCATCGCGCTGGATCTCGAAGCCCGAGAAGGCCACGACCGCACCGAGGAACGACAGCGCCCAGGCCGCGCCGAGCAGCGCGAGGGCGATCAGGACGACCTCATGGACGGTGTCGACGCTGCGCGCCAGCGTCTCGCTCTCGCCGGCCAGGCCGTTCTGGAGCAGGCCGAAGACGCCGCCGACGACCGGCAGGACGACGCCAAGCTGCGGCGCGGTCAGCGCCGTGACGAGCAGGCCGGCCATCGTCAGGCGCCGGCGCCGGTGGGCCGCCTGCTCCTCCTGGTCGGGGTGCCCGAGCGCGGCCCGCAGCTCGCGCGCCTGCGCGTCCGACAGGGCGCTGAGCATGACCTCGGCGTGCTCGCCGGCACCCGGCGTCTGGACCTGCAGCCCGCTGACGCCGAACAGGCGCTGGATCGGCCCGGCGATGGTGTCGACGGCCTGCACGCGATCGAGCGGCACGACCGTCTCGTCGGGCGAGAACACGCCGGAGCGGAAGTGCAGCGCGCGGTCGCTGATCCGGTAGGTGGTGGCCCGCCAGCGGGTGATGCCGATGGCCGCGGCGGCGCCGACGCCGAGCAGGCCGAAGAGGATCGCCGAGAAGCTGCTGCGCGTCCCGCCGGCGACGAGCCCGATCAGCAGGGGGACCGCGACGTCGGCCAGCGCGCGGACGGCCTCGTCGATGGCGGCCGCGACGTGCAGCCGGTGCGGCTCAGAGCTCATCGGGTTTGCGGATCAGCCCGGCGAGCCGGTCGCGGACCAGCGCCGCGTCGCCGTCCTGCAGGGCCGGGATCTCGGTGGTGCCGGCAGCGGTGTGGACGACCACGGCGGCGACGCCGACGATCTGCGCGAAGAACGTGCGCTTGACGTCGACGTGCTGGATCCGCGCGACGGGCACGATCGTGCGGATCTCGGTGAACGCGCCGCGGCGCAGGTCGAGCTCGTCGTCATCCAGGCGCCAGCGCCAGCGGCGCCAGCGCAGCGTCGGCACGACGAGGACGGCGACCAGCGCGCCGAGCAGCACGAGGAACGGCAGCACGTCGCCGAGCACCCCGACGATCCCGTCGCCGTCGAGCACGGAGGGCAGGATCGCGAACGCCGCGACCGTCGCCGGGCCGCTCCAGGCGAGCGCCTCGATGGTCCACAGCGCGCGGGCGGCCGGCGCGAGGAGGCCGTCGGGCTCGGGGCGGGGATCCACGCCGATCAGCCTATGGGCCGGTGCGGATCAGGCGGCGTCGTCGAGCTGCTCGGGCGGCGGGGGGTCCGACGACGGCTCGTCGGCCGCCTTGGCGCGCGCGGTGCGGGCGCGCTTGGGCTTCGGGGCGTCCTCGGCCGGCGCGTCGCCGGCGTCGAGCGCCAGCTGCTCGGGCTCGGCTGCGGCCGCGCGCACGGGCGTGCGCCGGGCGCGGGGCTTGGGCTTGTCGGCTGCGGGTTCGGCGGCCGTCTCGGCCTCGGGCTCCGCTGCCGCCTTCTTGCGGGCGGGCGCGCGGCGCTTGGGCTTGGCGGCGGGCGTGGCCTCGGCCTCGGGCGCGGCGGCGTCGTCCTTCTTGGCGGCCGCGCGGCGGCGCTTGGGCTTCGGCTCGTCCCCGGGGGCCTCGACGGTGCCGACCGCCTCGTCGACCGCGGGCTCCTCGGCGACCTGCTTCTTCGCCGGCGCGCGACGGCGCTTGGGCTTCTCCGCGTCGGCCTCGGCCTCGGCCTCGCCGGCCTCCTCGACGACCTTCTTCTTCGCGGGCGCGCGACGCTTGGGCTTCGGCGTCTCCTCCACCGCGGCCTCGTCGGCCACGGGCTCGTCCGCCACCGGCCTGCGCACGGGCGTGCGGCGACGCTTGGGCGCCGGAGCCTCATCGGCGAGCTCGGTCACCTCGACGACCTCGGTCGGCTCAACGATCTCGGTGGGCTCGACCGCCTCGGTCACCTCGACCGCCTCGACCCGCGCAGCGGCCCGACGGCGACCGCTCCGGCCGGGGTGCAGCAGCGACGCGGCAGCGTCGATGGCGCGCGCGGCCTCGGCGTCGTCCACCGGCGCAGGCGTGGCGGCCGCCGCCGGCGCGCGCGCCGGCTCTGCGCCGTTCTCGCCCGCGGCCTCGGCGTCGCCGATCTCCTCGCCGCCGCCCTCCGCGACCGCAGCAGCCTCCGCCGCCGCCCGGGCCTTGGCGTTGGCCTTGCGCCGCGAGCGGCTGCGGCGCTTGGAGCGCGACCGCCCCTCGCCCGGCTCGCCGCCCTCGCCGTTGCCGTTGCCGTTGTTGCTGCCGGCCGCGCCCACGGGCTCGAGCACGGCGCTGTCGGCGCCGATCTCCAGGATCCCGCCGTTCTGCGCGCCGCCGACCATCTGCGGGGTCTTCGCCGCGTCGTCGCCCTTCTTGCGCCGGCGGCGGCCACGGGTCTTGCGCTTGGGGAAGTTGCGCAGCAGCTCGCGCGACAGCGCGCTGGGCTTGCGCGCCATGCGGGTCCGCGCCCCGCGCACGACCTCCATGGCCTCCGGCGTATGGGCGACCGCCGCGGCGAGGATGGCGGCCGAGAGCCGCCGGTCCTGCTTGCGCGCGGCGTGCACCAGCCGGCGAGCGTTGCGCGCGTGCGCGCCGCCGCTGGAGTTGACCAGCAGCCCCAGCAGCCGCTTCGTCTCGGGCCAGCGCTGCACGGCGTACTCCTCGTGCACCTCGCGCGTCATGTCGGCGAGGTCCCAGATCCAGTGCGAGGCCTGGTCGCGGCGCCCGATGCGGCGCTCGGCCAGCGCCTGCAGCAGCACCTTGACGCCCTCGCGGCGCTCGTCGCGCGACCACGTGCGCACGACGTCGACCGCCCGCTCGAACGCGTCGGCGTCGCGCGACTGCGCGATCTCCTGCAGCGCGCGCAGGCGCAGCTGCGAGTTCTTGTTGCGCTCGACCGCGGTCAACAGGAAGCTGCGCTTCAGCTCGCCCGACTTGTCGAAGTGCAGCATCGCGCGGGCCCGCCGCCAGCCGCTCGGCGCGACGCGCGCGCCGGCCAGCGCGGCCCACTGGACCTGCTCGCCGTAGTCGAGGAACTCGACGGCGATGCGCCACAGCTCGCGCTCGAAGACCTCGATGCGGCGGTCCTCGTCGGCGCACACCGGGATGACCCGGCGCTCGACGCGCACCCGCCGCCCGCGGCCGCGGCGCACGGGGCCGACGACGATCGCGCCGCCGCGGTAGACGTCGCGGTCCAGCAGCGAGTGCAGCGTGACGACCGGGTCGTCGTGCCGCGTCGCGGGATGGACGAAGTCGACGACGATGCCCGACTCCTTGCCGGGGTGGCGGCGCGTCACGCGGCCGACGCGCTGCTGGTAGATGCGCTTGGACGCCGTCGGCGCCAGGTGCATGCAGATGGTCGCCCGCGGCGAGTTCCAGCCCTCGGCGAGCAGCTGCGCGTTGACCAGCACGTCGATCTCGCCGCGCTCGTAGCGCGCGAGGATCTCGGCCAGCTCGCGCTTCGGGGTCTCGCCCGAGACGCCCATCGCCTTGATGCCCTCCTGGCGGAAGGCCTCGGCGACGTTCATCGCGTGGCGCACGCCGGCGGCGTAGACCACGCCCGGCACGCCGTTGAAGCGCGTCTTGTAGAGATCGGCGATCGCCAGGTTGAACGGGAGCTGGTCCAGCAGCTCGGCGAGCATCTCCTGGTCGAACTCGACGTCGACCTCGCCCTTGCGCAGCGGCACCTTGGCGATCGTGCGCACGCCCGGGCCCGGCGGGATCCGGATCGACCGCAGCGGCGCGATGACGCCGCGGCGCGCGGCCTGCGCGAGGTCGAAGCGCGAGGTCTGCGTCGGGAACAGGTCGGTGACGTGGCGGGCGATCAGGGCGCCCGTGGCGGTCATGCCGACGAAGATCGGGCCCGTCCACGCACGGATCGCCGCCGACGTCTTCTCGCCCAGCGCGGTGTGCGCCTCGTCGCAGATGACGATGGTGTAGGCGTCGGAGATGCGGCCGGCGTTGCGGACGAACCACTGGTAGGTCTCGACCGTGACCGGACCGTCGGTGCGGCCGGTGCCTTCGCCGTCGAGCAGGGGCGGGCTCTCGCGCTTGCCGTAGCCGCGCGTGTGGAGCTCGCCGAGGAACTGGTCGACCAGGTTGCGGCGGTGCGTGAGGATCAGGACGCCGCCGGTGCGCGACGCGTCCACGAAGCCCATCGCGGCGACCGTCTTGCCGGCGCCCGTCGCGTGCTCGAACCAGAAGCGCTTGCCCGCATTGGGGTCGTCGGCCGCGCCCTCCGAGACGTCCTCGTCGACGTCGTCGTCCTCGTCGTCGTCGTAGGACTCCTCCTCGGCCGGCTCGTCGGACTCGTCGTCCTCGTCCTCGTCGTCGAGGCCCTCGATCTCGATGTCGACGGGCGTGCGGTCCTCGTCCTCGTCGTCCTCGTCGTCGTCTTCGTCCTCGTCGGGATCCTCGGGCTCGGGCTCCGGCGCCTCGTCCCGCGACGGCTCGGGCTCGGGGGCGTCGTCGACGGCGAGCACGGGCGCAGCCGCCGCATCAGTGCCGTTGGCGCCCTTCTGCGTCGCCGCCATGAGCGCGACGAGCGTGCCCGACAGGGCATCCACCTGGTGCGGGTTGAGCGACGTGCCGTCGGCCAGCCGCGGCTCGTCCTCGCTGAGGACGCGCTCCAGGCCGAGCAGCAGCGCGTAGCGGCGCCGCCACTTCGTCGACGGGACCTTCGCGCCGGCGTCGATCTCGGCCACCGCGGCGTCCAGCGCGCGGCGGCGTGCGCTGCCGGGGGCGAGCGCGACGCTCGCCTCTTCGCCGTCGTGCAGGAAGCGCTCACGGGTGAACGCCTCGGCACGCTTGACCAAGGTGGGATCGGGAATCGATGCGGCCTCGACGGCCTGCGTCGTGGGTTCAGCCATGAAACGGCTCGCTCTTCGTGAGGAGCGCCCGCGATGGGACAGCGGCGGACGGATGCTTGCAGTCCTCGACGGACCAGGGGGAAGCGAGGGACCTCCCATGAACCAGCAGCTGCACCCTCGCCTCGTACGCCAAGGATACCCGATCGCGCCGACGATCCACAGAAACCTGCGACCCTATTGGCCATGTCCCGCCGCCTGCTGCTCGTCCTCGGCGCCGTGGCCGTGGTCGTCGTGGTCGTCGTCGGCCTCTCGCAGACCAACACCAACAACGCCGCGCCGAAGGCCAACGCCTTCGATCTGGCGGCCGCCAAGCGCGCGCTGGCGGGCGCTCCGGCGCCGCTGGCCGCGCTGCACGAACAGGCCAGCGTGCTGCTGCCCGGCTCCAAGAAGGACGTGCAGGCGCGCATCGAGGAGCTCAAGGGCCACCCCGTGGTCGTCAACAAGTGGGCGTCATGGTGCGGACCATGCCGCTACGAGTTCCCCTTCCTGCAGCGCAACAGCGTGCGCTACGGCAAGCAGGTGGCGTTCATCGGGCTGGACTCCAACGACGAGGGCGCGGCCGCGAAGCGCTTCCTGAAGCAGTTCCCGCTGACCTACCCGAGCTACGTCGACCAGAACTCGCGGATCGCCCAAGCGCTGGAGATCGGGAAGAACTACCCGACGACGATGTACTACGACGCCGCGGGCAAGCTGCAGTACGTCCACCAGGGGCTCTACTCGACCGACGCCGCGCTGGACGCCGACATCCGGCGCTACGCGCTGGGCCGTCCCTCGTGACCGGCGGGCGCCGCGCCGATGCCTGAGGTCCGCGTCGACCCCCTCACCGGGCTGCGCACGATCATCGCCGCCCGCCGCGCCGGCCGGCCCGGCGGCTGGGCGATCTCCGGCGATCCCGCGCCGATCGATCCCGAGCGCGATCCGTTCGCCCCGGGTCACGAGGACCAGACGCCGCCCGAGATCTACGCCGTGCGCCCCGGCGGCAGCGCGGCGAACACGCCGGGCTGGTCGGTGCGGGTGGTGCCGAACCTCTACCCCGCGCTGACGCGCGACGAGGCCGAGCCGGAGCCGTCGCACGACCCCGACCTGTTCACGGCGGTCGCCGCTTACGGCAGTCACGAGGTCATCGTCAACGCGCCCGACGCGGTGACCTCTCTGGCCGACCTGCGTCCCGAGCAGGTCGCCGCCGCGATGGAGGTCTGGCGGACCCGGATGGCCACGCACGCCGACGCCGGCGCAGCCTGCGTCCACGTGCTCGTCAACGAGCGCACCGAAGGCGGCGCGTCGCTGGCGCACACGCACGCCCAGCTGTACGCCATGGACTTCGTCCCCGCCCAGATCGCCCGCGAGCGCGAGCGCTTCACGGCACACGCCACCCGGACCATGGGCGGCAACCTGCTGCAGGACCTCGTCCAGGACGAGGTCCGGCTGCGCGACCGCGTCGTCGCCATCGACGACGAGGCCGTCGTGCTGTCGCCCTTCGCCGCCCGCCTGCCCTACCAGCTGCTGCTGGCGCCCCGGCGGCCGCGGCGGCACTTCGAGGACGACGGGCCGCTCGGCGCCGCGCTGCTGCACGACGTGCTCAACCGGCTGCGCCGCCACCTCGGGTTCATGCCGCCGCTGAACCTCTGGGTCCGCACCGCGCCGCTGGGCGCCGACCAGTTCTGCTGGCGCATCGACGTCGTCCCGCGCCTCACGCACCTCGCCGGGCTGGAGCTCGGCACCGGCGTGCACCTGAACATCGTGGCACCCGAGCAGGCCGCCGCGCAGCTGCGCGACGCGTGACCCTCGTCGCCCTGGCCATCCTCGCGTCGACCGCGATCGGCGTCGGCGTCGAGCAGCGCTTCCGCGCGGGCGCGATCGCCTTCTCGCGCAAGCTCATCGACACGATGGTCTGGACGCTGCTGCCGTTCATCGCGTTCTTCGTCGTCGCCCGCCTGCACCTCGGCGGCGGTGTCGGGATCGGTTTGGCGCTGGGGTTCGTCGAGCTGGCGGCCGTCGGCACGCTGGCCTACGTCGTCGGCACGCGCGTCCTGCACCTGCCGCGCCCGTCGGTCGGCGCCCTCATCCTGGCCGTGATCCTCGCCAACACGGGGTACCTCGGCATCCCGCTCAACGCGGCGCTACTGGGCCACGGCACGCTGGCGCCGGCGATCGCCTGGGACACGATCGTCAGCCAGGTCATGCTCTACACCGCCGGGTTCGCGGTGGGCGCGGCGTTCGGGACCGAGGCGGGCGAGAACCCGCGCGAGCGCATGAAGGCGTTCGTGACGCGCAACCCGGTGCTGTGGGCGCTGATCGCCGGCCTGCTCGCGCCCGACGCGCTGGCGCCGCAGGCCGTCGTGGACGTCGCCAAGGCGCTGGCCGCCTACACGCTGCTGCCCATCGGCTTCTTCATCCTCGGCGTCAACCTGATGGGCGAGCGCGAAGGAGGCGTCCTGCGCTTCCCGCCGCCGCTGACCGCGCCGATCGGCGCCGCGATCGTCCTGCGGATGGTCGTCGCGCCCGCGCTGCTGGTCGGGCTGTCGGCGATCACGGTCGGCGTGCCCGACGCCTACCTCGTGCAGGCCGCGATGCCCGCCGGCATCAACTGCCTGGTCGTCGGCCACCTGTACGGGCTGGACCTCCGGCTGGCCGCCGGCGCGATCGCGTGGTCGACGACGATCGCCGTCGTCGCGGCAGTCGCCCTCACCGCGCTGGGCGTCTGAGCACCAGTCCTGGCGAACAACCGGCGGCGCTCATCCTCGCGCCCATGATCTGATGGCCTCCATGCGAGCCCTCGTCCAGCGCGTCCGCCGCGCCTCGGTCACCGTCGACGGCGAGACGATCTCGGCGATCGGCCCCGGCCTCCTCGTCCTGCTCGGCATCACGCACGACGACGACGCGGCGGGCGCCGACCGGCTCGCCGGCAAGGTGCGCGCGCTGCGGATCTTCGAGGACGCCGAGGGCAAGATGAACGAGTCGCTCGGCGACGGCCGCGAGGTCCTCGTCGTCAGCCAGTTCACGCTCTACGGCGACACCCGCAAGGGCAACCGGCCGTCGTTCATCGGCGCCGCACGGCCAGAGGTCGCCGAGCCGCTCTACGAGCGCTTCCGGACCCGCCTGGGCGCCCAAGGAGGCCGCTTCGGCGCGCACATGGAGGTCGAGCTGGTCAACGACGGGCCGGTGACGCTGCTCGTGGAGCTGCCGTAGACCCTTGCGGTTTGCGGCGGGCAGTGCGAGCGGGGCTGGCTGGGCCGGCGCTCCGCGACGCTCGCCACCCGCCGCTCCGCTCGGGCGCCCCGGGCTCGGCCGGTGGTATCGCTGCTCTCGTCGGCGCACCTGTGTGGGCATCGATCGCGCGCTTCCGCCTCCGCGGCGGGATGACGACATCACGGATCGCCGGCATGGCTCGTCCCCGCGGCAGCGCGCGCTCGCAGCGCTGCTCGGTCGAGCCATCCCCGAGCGCTCCCATCAGCCATCCGTTTCCCGGGCCGGCCCGCAGGCGTCGCCTCGCTCCGGGCTGAGGCAGCGCAGCCGTGGACCGGACGCTGTCGACGTAGCGGGGGCGACGTCACGCGCCCCCGCCGACCACCAGCGCCGAGGCCCCCGACCGCAAGCGCCCGAGCACCGTAATGTCCCGCCCATGCCGCCCGAGGAACGGTTCGTCCCCCGCTTTGCCGCCGAGCCGCCACAGGAGCTGCTGCCCTACGGCCGCTGGGCCGATCGCCTGCGTGAGGAGTTCCTCGCCGCCTGCCTGACCATCGAGGACGACATCGGCGAGCCCGGCGAGCTGGTGTGGTTCCCCGACCGCACGTGGGGCGGGCGCACCTACGTGCCGGTCACGTCGCGCACGACCACCGGCCTGGAGCTCTACGGCACCGTCTCCTACGCGCCCGCGGTCGAGGACCACCAGGAGCCCGAGCACTTCCGGGCCACGGCGGACTGGACCGAGGAGACCGTGGAGGCGAACCCCGACTGGACGATCGACGTCTGCGAGGAGGTCGTCGGCGGCTGGCGCGGAGAGCAGGGCAAGGTCGCCGCGATGACCCTCGTCTGGGGCACGCCGGTCGTCGACCGCGTCGCGATCGCCACCGCCGAGCTGGCCGGCCTCACCGTCGACCAGTGCCTGCTGATCGAGAACCGCTTCACGCTGCTGGCCCCCGACGACTACCGCGGCGACACGCTGGACGTCGCCGTCTACTCCGTCGCCGGCCGCGAGATCGCGCGCGAGTCGCTCTACGCCGAGGACGGCGAGGACGACGAGGACGAGGGCGCCGAGGCGTGATGGACGTCGAGACCGCGATCCGCACGCGCCGCACGCACAAGGCCTACGGGGCCGAGCCGGTCGATCGCGAGACCCTGACCGAGCTGCTCGACCTCGGCCGCTGGGCGCCCAACCACCACCTCACCAACCCGTGGCGCTTTCGCGTCCTGGGACCGAACGCGCGGGACGCCCTCAAGGAGGCCGTCGGGCCGGAGGGCGCGACGAAGCTCGACCGCGCGCCGACGCTCGTCGCCGTGTCCTACGTCCGTACCCCGGACGACCCGGGCGCCGACGAGGAGGACCTCCTCGCCGCCGGGTGCGCCGCCTACGCGGTCCTGCTCGGCGCGCACGCGCGCGGCCTGGCCGCCTACTGGCGCACGATCGGCGCGCTGAACGAGCCGGCCGGCCGCGCCGCGATCGGGCTGCCCGAGGGCGAGCACTGCATCGGCCTGCTGCACTTCGGCACGCCGCGCCAGGAACAGCGCGTGCCCGACCGCGCGCCGCTCGCCGACGTCCTGCGCTTCCTGGACTGAGATCTACGCCGCCGCGGTCGGCACGCGCCGGGCGATCTCCTCGTCGGTGAGCGGGTAGTGGCAGGCCGCCACGTTGCCGCCGTCCTTGACCTCGAGGAGCGGCTCCTCGACGTCGCAGTGGCCCTCGACGAACTTCTGGCAGCGGGTGTGGAACCGGCACGCGCTCGGCGGGTTGGTCGGCGACGGGACGTCGCCGCCCAGAACCTGCCGAGCCTTGTTGCGGGCCAGCCGCGGATCGGGCACCGGGACTGCCGACAGCAGCGCGCCGGTGTACGGATGGCGCGGATGCGCGTAGAGCTCGTCCGAGGACGCGAGCTCGACGATCTTGCCGAGGTACATCACCGCGACGCGGTCGCACGTGTGGCGCACGACCGACAGGTCGTGGGCGATGAAGACGATCGTCAGCCCCAGATCGCGCTGCAGGTCGCGCAGCAGGTTGAGGATCTGCGCCTGGATCGACACGTCGAGCGCGGAGACCGGCTCGTCGGCGACGATCATCTTCGGCTTCAGCGCGATCGCGCGCGCCACGCCGATGCGCTGGCGCTGGCCGCCGGAGAACTGGTGCGGCAGGCGGTTGTAGTGCTCGGGGTTGAGCCCGACCTGCTCCATCAGATCCTGCACGAGGCGCCGGCGCCGGTCCTCGTTGGACTCGACGCGATGGATGACGAACGGCTCGCCGATGATCGTGCCCACCGTCTTGCGCGGGTTCAGCGACGAGTACGGGTCCTGGAAGATCATCTGCATCTCGCGACGCAGGGGCTTGAGCTCCCGCCGCGAGAGGCCCGCGATGTCGCGGCCCTCCCAGCTGATCGAACCGGCGGTCGGCTCCAGCAGGCGCGTGATCAGGCGGGCGGTCGTGGACTTGCCGCAGCCCGACTCGCCGACCAGGCCGAGCGTCTCGCCGCGCAGCACGTCGAAGTCGACGCCGTCGACGGCGCGCACGGCGCCGACGTCGCGCTGGATCAGGAACCCGCTGCGGATCGGGAAGTGCTTCTTGAGCCCGCGTACCTGCACGAGCGGCTCGCGCATCGTGGTGCTCACTGGCCCGCCACCTCCTCGCCGGTCGGGCCTTCGGCGGACGGCGACAGCTTCTCGGCGGGGATCTCGACCTCCTGGAGGACTTCTGCCGGCGTGTCGCCGGCCCGCAGCCCGGCCCACAGGGACCGGCGCGTCTCGGACGGCAGCAGGCACGCCACCTTGTGGGTCCGATCCGCGTCGCCGGCCGGCTCGAGGGCCGGGTCGACCTTCTTGTGCGCCTCGCGCACGTAGGGGCAGCGCGGATGGAAGGAGCAGCCCGAGGGCTTGTTGATCAGCGACGGCGGGCGGCCGAAGATCGGCACGAGCTCCTGGTCGCGCGGCGTGTCCAGCCGCGGGATCGACTTGAGCAGGCCCCAGGTGTAGGGGTGCTCGGGCGCCGCGAAGATCGTGTCGGACTTGCCGTACTCGACGATGCGCCCGGCGTACATGACCGCGATCTCCTCGGTGACCTCGGCGACGACGCCGAGGTCGTGGGTGATCATGACCACCGCGGTGTCGAGCTCGGCCTGGAGCTTCTGGATGAGCTCGAGGATCTGGGCCTGGACGGTCACGTCCAGGGCCGTCGTCGGCTCGTCGGCGATGAGCAGCTTGGGGTCGTTGATGAGCGCCATCGCGATCATCACGCGCTGGCGCATGCCGCCCGAGAACTCGTGCGGGTAGCTGTCGATCCGGCGCCGCGGGTCGGGCAGGCCGACCAGGCCGAGCATCTCGACGGCGCGGTCGCGGGCCTTGGCCTTGGACACGTCGTTGTGGGACCGGTGCGCCTCGATCAGCTGGTCGCCGATCTTGTAGAACGGGTGCAGCGAGGACAGCGGGTCCTGGAAGATCATCGCGACCTCGCCGCCGCGCACCTTGCGCATGTCGGCGTCGGACGCGTTCAGCAGGTCCCGGCCCTCGAACGTGATCGAGCCGCTGATGCGGGCGTTGCCCGCACGCGTCAGCCCCATCACGGTCATGCTCGAGACGGACTTGCCCGAGCCGGACTCGCCGACGATGCCGAGCGTCTTGCCGCGCTCGACGGTGTAGCTGATGCCGTCGACGGCCTGGACGACGCCGTCCTCGGTCTCGAAGTGCACGGCGAGATCTTTGACTTCGAGAAGTGGTTCAGACATTGGGATCTCGCATGAGGTCCTTGACCTCCGGCAGTGGCTGCGCCATGGGACTCACACCCCCACTAGTAGCGCACGCGCGGGTCGAGGAACGCGTACAAGATGTCGACGACCAGGCTCATGATGGCCACGCCGGCCGCCAGGACGATGGTCGTGCCCTGGATCGTGGCGAGGTCGCCACGCTGGATGGCGTCGAAGGACAGGCGGCCGACGCCATCGATGTTGAAGACGGTCTCCGTGAGGATCGCGCCGCCCATGAGGATGCCGATGTCGAGGCCGAGCACGGTGACGACCGGCGTGATCGCCGAGCGAACGCCGTGGCGGAGGACCACCCGCCGCTCGCTCAGGCCCTTGGCCCGTGCGGTGCGGATGTAGTCCTCGTTCATCGTCTCCAGCAGGTTGGAGCGCAACAGCCGCGCGTAGATCGCGGCGAACGCCGCGGACAGGACCAGCCACGGCATCACCAGCGACCAGCACTTCGCGAAGAACCCGTGGGCGTCCTGATAGGCGCCCGAGCCGGGGAAGATGTGCCACACCCCGATGTCGTTGGAGAACAGATAGAGGCAGACCAGGCCCATCCAGTAGACGGGGGCCGAGATGGCGACCAGCGCGCCGCCCATGAGCAGGCGATCCCAGAAGGACCCGCGCCGCACGGCGGAGATGATGCCGATGCTCACGCCGATGACGAACCAGACGACCGCCGCGCCGAGGACCAGGAACAACGTGTTGGGCAGCCGGTCGAAGATCAGCGACCGCACCGACGTGTTGTTGATGAAGCTCTGCCCGAAGTCGAAGTGCAGGAAGAGGTTCTTGGTGTAGTCGACGTACTGCGCCGGGAGCGACTTGTCGAGTCCCAGCTGATGCCGGATCGCCGTGATGAGCTCGGGTGAGGGGTCGCGGCCTGCGCGCTGTGCCGCCGGGTCGGCGGTCGGGAGCACGTAGAAGATGAGGAAGGTGACCGCGGTGATCACCAGGAGCAGCAGGAGCGTCCAGAGGAGGCGCCGCGCGATGTAACTGGCCATTGATGGAGGGCTCGGCTCCGCACGTCGCCGCCCCGGGGCTGGGCCCCGGGGCGGCTGGCGCGGATCAGTGAGCTACTTGATCGAGGTGTAGGACAGGTCCCAGAGCGCGATGTACGGGTTCGCGACGGCGTTGACGTTCTTCGAGAACGCCAGCGTGGTCTTGTCCCAGATGAACGGGATGGCGGCCGCGTCCTGGACGATCATCTTGTCGATGTCGGCCCAGGCCTGCAGGCGCGCGTCGCCCTCCAGCAGGGCTGCCTTGTTCATGGCGTCGTCGACCTTGGGGTCGTTCAACATCGAGTAGTTGATGTTGCCGCTGGAGCGGTTGATCAACGAGCCCTTGAAGGTCGGCTCGAGCATGGACTGCGGGTCGGCGAAGTCCTTGAACCAGCCGGCGCCGCCGCACATCCCGACCTTCTTGGACGGGACCTGGCACCAGTCGGTGTAGACCGCGTCCTGCGGGACGAGGCGCAGACGCACCTTGAAGCCCATCTTCTCGAGCTGGGCCTGGGCCACCTCGGCCTGGGCCTTGCCCGGGTCGGCATTGGCGCCGACCATCAGGATCTCGTCGTTGCCCTCGTACTTGCCGGAGGCGTAGCCCGCCGCCTTGAAGTACTTGGCGGCGATCGCCAGGTCGCCCTTCTCGTTGTTCTTGTTGAAGAAATCGATGTCGGAGAACCCGTCATACCCTCCGGCCTCCTTGAAGCCCGGGAAGTCCGGCGGGAGCCAGTGCGTGGCGATGTCACCGACGTACTTGCCGCCACGAGCCTTGCGGGCCGCGTCTCGGTCGAACCCGGCCATCACCGCGCGGCGCACGTTGATGTTGTCGAACGGCTTGACCTCGGTGTTCATCGGGAAGTACCGGTAGCCGCCCGAGGGGACCGACAGGTACTGGCCCTTGATCTTCGTGACGAGGTCGCGAAGGATGTTCGCGGGCGGGTTCGTGTCGAGGCCCATGCTCTGGCCGTCGATGACCTGGCGCGCGGCCACGTTGGCGTCCGTCGCGTTGGTCCGGACGTTGATCGCGTCCAGGTAGGCCGGCCGGTAGTCGGTCTTGGCATCCCAGTTCGGGTTGCGGACCAGCGCGATGCTCTTGCCGGGCTTGTACCCCGTCAGCGAGCCCTTGCTGTCGTTCTTGATCATGTACGGGCCGGTGAACGCCACGTGCGTGTTGTACGTCGACGGGCTCTTGGCGTCGAACGGCTTGGCGTACTCCTCGGGCACCGGCACCGTGATCGGCATCACGAGGGCCGCCGCGAACGAAACACCCGTGGCCTGCTTGAGCTTGAAGACGATCGTCTGGTCGTCCGGCGTCTCGATGCCGGAGATCGGCTTGACGCCCTTGGTCGGCTTCGCCGGGGAGCCGACGATCGGCTGGAAGTACCCGGGGTACTGACCGCCGACGTTGACCGAGAAGAACCGCTCCATCGCGTACTTGACGTCCTTGGACGTCACGTCACGGTTGACCGGCGGCGCGTACTTGACGCCCGTGCGGATCTTGACCGTGACGGTCTTCTTGTCCGCGGAGATCTCCGGCGCGGCCTCGGCGAGGTCCGGCACCGGGTTGGCGCCGTCGTCGGGCTTGAAGCTGTACAGCGGACGGTTCGTCGCGAACGTGAAGACCATCCCCCACGTGTAGTACGTGTGCCCGGGGTCGTTGAAGTCGACGTCCGAAGCGGCGAGCATGTTGAACGTGCCGCCCTTCTTGGCGGGCGCTTCGGCTGCGTTGGTGGTGGTGCCGCCGCTGCTCTTGGTGGTGGACGACGACGAACTGTTGTCGTTGCCCCCACAGGCAGCGACCACGAAGGTGAGCACGGCCAGCATGCTCACCACCAGGAATCGGAGGAAGCTCCGAGACATGTGCGGTCCTTTCTGACGTGGCTGCCGGTCGTTCTCAAGGACCGGCAATGGGGATAAGCGGCGTCGCACGTGCACTACTTCGACGTCCGCGGGTTAAGGGCATCCTGCAGGCCGTCGCCGACGATGTTGAAGGCGAGGACCGTGACGAGCAGGGCGAGGCCTGGGAACAACATGAACCACCAGGCGTCCTGGAAGATCGAGGTGGCGTCGGAGATCATCGCGCCCCAGCTCGGCTTGGACGGATCCACGCCGACGCCGAGGAACGACAGCGCCGCCTCGTAGAGGATGTTCTGCGGGATCAGCACCGTCGCGTAGACGATGATCGGGGCGACGAGGTTCGGGAGGATCTCCCGGAAGATGATGCGCGGGTCACCGGCGCCCAGTGAGCGGGACGCCTCCACGAACTCGCGCTCGCGCAGCGACAGCACCTGACCGCGCACGATGCGGGCCATGTAGGGCCACGTCGTCAGCGTGATCACGAAGATCACGACGGGGAGGCCCGGCTGGATCGCGCCGCCGAGGCAGCCGTCGGCGCACGCGACGCCCAGGCCCACGGCCAGGACGAGCACCGGGAACGCCAGGAACAGGTCCATGACGCGGCTGATGAACGTGTCGACCTTGCCGCGGTAGTAGCCCGTGACCAGACCGGCCGTCACGCCGATGATCACGATGAGCGCCGTGGCGATGAACGCGACCTCGAGCGAGACGCGGGAGCCGTAGATGACGCGCGCCAGCACGTCGCGGCCGCGCTCGTCGACGCCGAACGGGTGCGCGCCGCTCGGGCCGGTGGGCTCGCCGAAGTCGCCGAGCAGGTCGTCGTTCTGCGTGTTCGGGTTCGGCAGCCCGAACACCTTGACGATCAGTGGCGCGAAAATCGCCATGAGCACCATGAACAGGACGATGCCCAGCGAGACGAGCGCGACCTTGTCGCGCCGCAGCCGTCGCCAGAAGAGCTCCAGGGGCGATCGGGCAGCGATCCCCGCGGCGGACTCGTCCGTCAGGTCGATGGATTCGCTCTCGAGGAGCGTCTCGGGGGTGCCGGTGCTCACGCTCCAGCCCCCGCGTGCGTGGTCTCGTACTGCTTGATGGGTCCCTCTCCCAGAAGCTGTTCGATGGTCGCCAAGCTCGGAGCCCCTGCACCTCCTCTACGGGAGGAACCCCTGGCGAGCCGCGCGCAGGCTACTCCTCTTCTGGGGGATATGTCAGGTGACTTGACCACACACAACACGCGCTTCACGCAAGCTCCAGAGCCAAACGGCTCCACTTTGGACAATTCGCGGCCAGAACGGTGTGCCAATCGGGCGACTACCGCCGGCGCGCGCCGGGCCGATCACGGCACGGCGAGGACTCTCAGCGCCCCGAGCTGGATTCGAACCAGCGGCCTTCCCCTTAGGAGGGGGACGCTCTATCCAGCTGAGCTATCGGGGCCGGCGTTGGGTGAAGCCTACGACGGCAGACGCACGACGGACACGAAGAAGTCATCGATCTGGCGGACGATCGACACGAAGCACTCGAAGTCGACGGGCTTGGTGACGTAGGCGTTGGCGTGCAGCTGGTAGCTGCGCAGCACGTCCTCCTCGGCCTCCGACGTCGTCAGGACGACGATCGGGATCGTGCGCAGGTCCTCGTCGCTCTTGGCCTCCTGCAGGACTTCGCGGCCGTCCTTGCGCGGGAGGTTGAGGTCCAGCAGCACGAGGTCGGGCCGCGTCGCCTCGGCGTAGTCGCCCTCGCGGCGCAGGTACGCCAGGGCCTGCTCGCCGTCGCTGACGATGTTGAGGTTGTTGTGGACCTTGTTGAAGTCGAACGCCTCCTGGATCAGGAGCACGTCCCCCGGGTCGTCCTCGACCAGCAGGACCTCGATCGGCTGGCCGGTGGGCTTGGGCGTCATGCGGTCGCGTCCTCCTCGGGGACGGGCAGGGTGAAGCGGAAGCTGGCGCCGCCGTCGGCGCCCTCGGGCTCCAGGCGGATCTCGCCGCCGTGGAACTCGACGATCTTGCGGCACATCGCCAGGCCGATGCCGGTGCCCGAGTACTCCTCCTTGGGATGCAGGCGCTGGAAGATCACGAAGATGCGATCCGCGTAGCGCGGGGCGATGCCGATGCCGTTGTCGTCCACGGCGAAGGTGTAGATCCCGTCGGCCTGCGCGACCGACAGGCGCACGCGCGGCTGGTCCTCGCCGCGGAACTTGATGCCGTTGGCGATCAGGTTCTGCAGCAGCGCGGTCAGCAGCGAGCGGTCGCCGCGCACCTCGGGCAGCGGGCCGTCGACCTCGACGGTCGCGCCGGCCTCCTCGATGGCCGGCTCCAGGTTGCCGACGGCCTCGGCGGCGATGTCGTCCATGTCGAGCAGCACGTGCTCGGCCCCGACCCGGCCGACGCGGGAGAACGCGAGCAGGTCGTTGATGAGCCCCTGCATGCGCTTGGCGCCGTCGACGGCGAAGTCGATGTACTGGTCGGCGCGCTCGTCGAGCTGGCCGTGGTAGCGGTGCTGCAGCATCCCGCAGAAGCTGGCGACCTTGCGCAGCGGCTCCTGGAGGTCGTGCGAGGCGACATAGGCGAACTGCTCGAGCTCGGCGTTGGAGCGCCGCAGGTCCAGCGCCTGCTCCTCGAGGCGCTCGCGGGCGGCGCCCGCGACGTCGAGCTCGGCGAGGACCTTGCGCCGCATCGAGTCCACGTCGGTGCTCAGGCCCACGATGTCCCGCGGCCCCTGGACGGCCACCTCGTGGTCGAATTCGCCACGCGCCACGCGCCGGGCGTCGCGGGCCAGTTGCGCCAGCGGCCGTGTCACGACCCGGCGCAGGGTGGACGACGCCACGAACGCCGCGGCGAGGACGAGGAAGCCGGTGAACAGCACCGCCCATTGCGCGGCGCGCGCGGCGCGGCGCAGGCGCCCGCGGGCGTCGGCGCGCGCGGCGCCGAGGTGCTGGTCCATCGTGCGGAAGCCGGCGCGAACGTCGTCGAACAGCGCCTTGCCCTGCTGCAGCTGCGGCACGGCCTGCGAGGACGAGCCGCCGCGGCGCACCGACAGCACGACGGGATCGGCATAGAGCAGGTGCCACGAGGTCGACCGCACGCCCACCGTCGTCAGGTCGTCGGCCAGCCGCGGCACGTCGCCGGTGTCGGCGATCTGCTGCAGGGCGCGCCGGGCGCGCGCGGCGTCACGCCCGCCCTGGGCGAACGGCGTCAGGAAGTCGCGGCGGCCCGAGAGCGCGTAGCCGCGGATGCCCGTCTCCTGGTTGACGAGGCCGTTGTAGTACTCCGCCGAGAGCACGCGCGCCGGGTCGGCGCGGTCGACCACCGCCGTGCGGGCCCCGGTCAGGTTGTGCAGCGCGATCAGCGAGACCGCGACGCCGACGAGCGCCGCGACGACGAGGGCGCCCGCGGTCAGCGCGAGCCACTGGCCGCTGCGCAGGCGCGACAGGTCGCCCCGCGAAGCGCGCCCCGGCTCAGCCATCGCCGTCCATGGTGACCAGCAGCACCGCCACGTCGTCGGCGAGATCCTCGCCGTTGAGCCTCCGCGCCGTGGCGATGAGCCGCTCGATCAGCGCCGGACCCGACTCGGCCGTCGCGCCGCGCGCGCCTGCGCGCTCGCGCACGAGATCCACGAGCCGCGCGGAGCCCAACCGCTCCCCGCCGCCGCCGACGCGTCCCTCGATCAGGCCGTCGGTGTAGAGCAGCAGCTCCCACGACGCCGGCAGCGGCACCGCCACGCCGGCCCAGCCGGCCGCGCGCGCCCCGATCCCCAGCAGCGGCCGCCCGCTCGGACCGGGCAGCTCGGCCACCGTTCCACGGGCCATGAGCACCGGGAGCGGGTGGCCCGCGACGCGCAGCATCGCGGAGCCCCGGTCCGGCGCCACCGACACCATGCACGCCGTGGCGAAGACGTCGTCGGAGAGCCGCTCGTGGACGAGCACCTCGTCCAGCGTCTGGAGCACGTCGTCGGCGGCGCGCCCGCCGAGCACGAGGGTGCGCCAGGCGATCCGCAGGCAGACGCCCAGCGCGGCGGCGTCGGGATCGTGTCCGCAGACGTCGCCGATGAGGGCGTGCAGCGTGCCGTCGGCGGTCTCGACGACGTCGTAGAAGTCGCCGCCCAGCAGCGTGCGGGCGCGGCCCGGGCGATAGCCGGTGGCGACGCTGACGCGTGGGTCGGACACGATCGGCCGCGGCAGGAGGCCACGCTCGAGGCGGGCGTTCTCCTCGGCGTGGAGGTGCGCGGAGCGCAGCTCGCCCTGGACCGCCTCGGCGCGCTGGCGCTCGACGGCGTAGCGGATCGAGCGGGCGAGCAGCTCGCCGTCGACGCGTCCCTTGACGAGATAGTCCTGGGCGCCCGCGGCGACGGCCTCCAGGCCGCGCGCGGTGTCCGACAGGCCCGTCAGGACGAGCATCGGGACGCCCGGTGCGGCGGCGCGCAGGCGGTGCAGCGCGGCCAGGCCGTCGGCGTCGGGCAGGCCGAGGTCGAGCACGACGCAGGACACGTCGGCCGGCAGGAGGTCCTCGGCGCCGGCGACGGTGCGGGCGCGCGAGACGTCCACGTTGAGATCCGCGTCCTCGAGGAGGTCCTCGAACAGGAACGCGTCGCCGTCGTCGTCCTCGACGAGCAGCAGTCGGAGGGCCGTGTCTCTCAGGAATTCCGTCTCGCTGACGGTGCCCGGCGCGTGCACGGCGCCAACCTACACGCGCTTGCGCCGGCCCTGCTCAGGATCGGTCGGGACGGTCCGGGTACACGTCGTCGATCGTCGCGCACGCCACGTACGGGGCGCCGGCGGCGGCCTCGATCTTCTCGGCGCCACCGGCGAGGCGGTCGAGGACCGAGATGACGCCCACGATCTCATGCCCCGCCCGGCGCACGGCCTCGATGGCCTCCAGCGTCGAGCCGCCGGTCGTCACCACGTCCTCGACGATCACGCAGCGGTCGCCCGGCTCGAGGAACGGGCCTTCGATGCGGCGCTGGAGGCCGTGCTGCTTGGTCTCCTTGCGGACGAAGAAGGCCTTGCCGTCGAAGCCGCCGGCCAGGGCGGCGCAGGCGACCGGGTCGGCGCCCATCGTCAGGCCGCCGACCGCGGTGGCGCCCCACGCGGCGGCCTGGGCGGCGACGATCTCGCCGAGCGCGCGGAAGCCGGCCGGCCGCAGGACGGCCCGCTTGGCGTCCACGTAGTACTGCGCGGTCGCTCCGCTGGTGAGCACCACCTCGCCGACGACGAGGGCGTGCGTCCGTAGTTCGTCCACGAGGCGTTGGGTCGCGTCCATGAGCGGCCGTAGTCTATGCGCGTGCTGGAACGTGCCCTGCGCCTCGCCGCGATCATCTGCAGCCTGCTGGTGGTCGCCGGTTGGGGCTGGTTCGCCGCGGACGAGACCGGCGCGGCGTCCCGGGACACGCAGGCCGAGATCGCGGGCCAGGTGGCCACACGGACGGTCGATCCGGATCCCGACCAGGAGCGTGCTCGGGAGCAGGCCCACGGCAAGGTCCACGAGTACGTGGACGATGCCAACGACGTGCTGCTGCGCCCGTTCGCCGCCGTCACGGCCGACAGCTCGAGCAAATGGCTGCGGCGCTCGATCCCGGCGCTGCTGGCGCTGGTGGTCTACGGCTTCGGCCTCGGCCTGCTGGCCCGCTTCGCGGCAGGGCGCTGATGGACGCGGCGCTCGCCGCGTCCCGGTCCTACCGGTACACGTCCACGTAGTCGCCGTAGGCGATCCAGCGGAAGATCGAGATCGCGTCGGGGACCGGGGTGCGCAGGCAGCCGTGGCTGGCGGCGAAGGTCGGCACGTCCGCGTAGCCGTGGATGCCGTAGCCGCCGTGGAAGTAGCTCGTGTAGACCATGCCCTTGGCGTTGGTGCCCGGGGTCTTGGAGTACACGCGGTAGCTGCCGAGGATCGTCGGCGTCGAGGGCTTGCCCGACGAGATCGGGTAGATCCGCTCCACCTTGCTGCCGCGGATCAGCGCCAGGACCTGGAGCGAGAGGTCGGCCTCGACGTGCTTGCCCTGCCTGGGGAAGCGGACCTTGAACGCCCCCGCGCCGCGGGCGAGCTTGCGGAAGACGTCCGTGGTGGCGTCCTGCGTGCGCGCCATCCCGGTCACCTTGCGGAAGGCGAGGACCGCGCGCGCCGTGCGCCCGTCGTAGACGCCGGCCTGGCCGATCACGTAGCCGAAGGCCTTCAACTTGCTCTGCAGCACGCGGACGGCCAGGCCCTTGGAGCCGGGGCGGGCGCGCAGCGGGAGGACGTCGACCCCCTGGCCCTTGGCGACCATCGTCAGCAGCTGCGCGGTGGCGCGGTGGCTCGCGCGCACCGTGACGTGGCCCGCCGAGGACGTCCGGTAGCCGAGGACGAACGTGCCGCTCGTCCCGCTCTTGGTGGGCTTGATCGTGACCTGGCGGCTGGCGAGCTTCTTCGCGCCGCGGTAGAAGCGCACGACGACCTTCTGGCCCGCGACGTAGGGCGTGACCGCGCCGCGGACGCGGATCCGGTCGCCGGCCAGCACGCTGGCGGCCTTGCCGTTGACGCGCTCGAGCGTGAGGCCGAGGGTGCCCGCAGCGGGCGCGGGCGCCGGGACGGGCACCGTCGTGGGCGCCGGCGTGGCGGTCGTCGGTGCGGGCGTGGCGCTGGTCGGAGCGGGATCCTGCGCGGCGGCCGGACCGGCCCCGGCCAGGAGGAGCAGGGCGGGCGACAGGGCGATCAGGCGGCGCATGGCGCCGCCATCCTACCCGCGTCGGTGGCGCGCTCACCCCGCCGGAGCGGGCGCCGGCGCGGCTGGCGCGGCGGCGGTCGGCCGCGGCTCGGGCCAGAAGCGCAGCGCGAGCCAGATCAGGAGCGCGATGGTGCCCAGCGAGCCGACCAGCACGACCGGGACCTGCCAGCTCCATCCCTCGCTGCTGCTCATGGCCACCGAGTTGTTGATGCAGTGCAGCGCGATGCCCGGATAGAGCGAGCCGGTGTACTCGCGCAGGAGCGCGAGGCCCATGCCCAGCAGGGCCAGCGGCACGATGAACGCGATCGGCGAGCCGAAGACGTGAACGGTGCCGAAGGCCAGGCCGGTGAGCGCCGCGGCCCGCCAGACGCCCATCCGGCGCAGCGCGCCGTAGAAGTAGCCGCGGAAGAAGAACTCCTCGGCCAGCGGTGCGCACACGGTCACCACGAAGGTCACGCCGATGAGCGCCACCGTGCTGTCCTTGGCGCCGAGCTCCTCGGTGATCGTGTCCTTGGCGTCGGGCTCGCCGATGATCTGCAGCCACACGTAGCTGGCGACGACGAAGATCAGGTAGCCGGCGACCGTGAAGCCGACGGCGCGCCAGAAGGGCGCCGGCCGCAGGCCGAAGTGCCACGGCCGCGGGAAGGCCGTCATGCGAGCGAACACCAGCGCGGCGCCGATGAGGCAGGCGTCCTGGACGACGACGGAGAGGATGCTCACCGAGGCCGGCGTCTTGTTGAAGTCGGCGCCGAGGATCGCGGCGATCAGGCCGAGCACGAGCGCCCCGACGATGGCGGCGGCGAAGCCGGCCAGCAGGGCGGCCGGCGCGGTCCAGGCCGGCCAGGGCGGCGGCGCGGACCGCGTCTCGGCGCCGAGGGGCCGCTCGGGATGCTCGGGGGGAGAGGGGTGATCGGCGGGCGGCTCGCTCGTCATCGCAAGGGAAGATAGGCCGCCACGAGCGCAGGCAGCCCCCGCAGGTCCTCCAGGACGGCCACGCCGGGACACGCCGCGGTGCCGTCCCGGGCCACGAGCACGGGTCGGATGCCGGCGCTGCGGGCGCCCTCCACGTCGGCGCCGACCATGTCGCCGGCGTGCACCGCGGCGGCCGGCGCGACGCCGCCGGCCAGGTCCAGCGCGCGAGCGAAGATCGCGGGATCGGGCTTGGAGGAACCGCACTCGGCCGACGTGATCGCCCCGTCGAGCAGGGGCGCGAGCCCGGTGTCGGCCAGCACGCCGTGCAGCGAGACGTCCCAGTTGCTGACGACGACCAGGCGGGTGGCGCCGTCGTCGCGCAGCGCGGCAAGCGTCTCGGCGACCTCGGGGTACGGGCGGAAGCGCAGGCTGGCCAGCAGCACGGCGCGCAGGTCGGGCAGGCCGCGGGCGTGCGGAGGCAGCGCGGCGTCGAGCACCCGCGCGCAGCGGTCGCGCAGCGCCTCGAGGCGCTCGGCGTCCGAGGCCTCGTCGTGATGGGCGCGGTAGTAGGCGATCTCGGCGCGCAGCGCCGTCCGCGCCTCGTCCTCGGTGATCGCCACGCCGCGCGCCGCCAGCTCGGCGCGCAGCGGCGGCCACGGCGGCTCGAGCTCCAGCAGGACGCCGAGGGCGTCGAGCAGCACGGCGCGGCGCGCCGGAGCGGTCACGCAGCACCCCATGCCGCGCGAGCGAGTCCCTGGGCGTGCCCGCGCACGGAAGCTCGCCCCCTGGGCGGGTCGTCCGCGTTCATGCAACCCAGTGCCACGTCGCAAACAGCGCGCTGCAGGCCGCCAGGCCCGCGACGAAGATCGAGATGACCGCCGCGCGGCGCCATGCAGGCCCGCGGGCCAGCCACCATCCCAGCCAGATGAACAGCGGGAAGAGCACCGCCTCGAAGCGCACGAGCGACATCAGCGGCTGGGGCGCCACCGGGTAGGACAGCGGCAGCAGCAGCGCCGCCAGCGCGTAGGCGCCGTAGGCCAGGGGCAGCCGGCGCAGCGCGCCGATCACCGCGGGCACGGCCGCCACGAGGCAGGCCAGCAGCGCGATGTTGTGGCGCCCGATCGCCATCGGGTCGCCCGCCGCCCGGGTGAAGTACACGGGGTCGTCGGACCCGTGCGCGATCTGGCGCACACCGTCCCACGCCGCCACCACGCCGTCGCGGACGCCCGCCCACGGCCCGGCGAGGCTGCGGTGCCAGGTGTCCTGCGCCGAGAACGGCGCGTCGGCCGGATGGCCGGCCAGGGCCAGGTACCCGCAGAACGCCGCGAGCCCGAGCGGCACGCCCACCAGCCACAGCAGGTCGGGCACGCGCGCCTCGCGGGCGCGCCACGCGTCCAGCCACAGCAGCGCCAGCGGCACGAGCAGCAGCAGCCCCGCGCTGCGCGTGGCGGCCGCCAGCGCGCCGAGCGCGCCCGCCACCAGCCAGCGGCCCTGCCGCGCCGCCAGCACCGCGCCGACCGACACCATCAGGAACAGCGACTCCGAGTAGGCGGCCGAGAACCACAGCGCGCCGGGGAACAGCGCCAGTGACAGGACCGCCCAGCGCGCGCCCTCCTCCCCCACCTCGATCACCGCGAGCCGGTGCAGCGCCGCCAGGCCGACGACGAACGCCGCGCACGAGATCGCGATCGCGGCGACCAGCGGCGAGCCGCAGAGCGTGCCGCCGATCCGCACCAGCAACGGGTAGAGCGGGAAGAACGCCGTGCGGTCGCCGCCGTCGTAGCCGGAGTCGGCGATCGTCAGGAACCACACGGAGTCCCAGCGGGCGGCCGGCGCGACCAGCAGGTCGCCGACCGCCCCGAACGGGCGCGTCACCCCGGCCGGGTCGAACGCGAGGCGATGCCCGGCGTGCACGCCCCAGACGGCGATCGCGCCGATCCCGGCGACCCAGACCACCAGGCGCGAGAGCCAGAACGCACGCCACGCGACGGCGAAGTCGGCGCGCCACGGATGCGTCGCCGGGCGTGGGGACGCCTGCGGCTTTTGTACGGTCACGCCCACGTGAGGACCATCGTCGCAGCCCAGTCGTTCCTGGATAAGTACGCCAACCTCTTCACCGCCGTCGGGACGATCATCGCCGCGGTGGTGGCCGTCGTGCTCGTGGATCGGTTCCTGGTGCACCGCGCGAGCAGCCTGGCCCACGCGGTCGCCGGGGATCGCGGCCTGTCGCGCGACGCCGCCACGCGCCTGCGCTTCGCCCGCCGCGCGATCGAGGCGATCATCGTGCTCATCGCGTTCGCCGTCGCGCTGTCGCAGTTCGACTCGCTGGACCGCGTCGGGCGCACGATCCTCGCCTCCAGCGCGATCACCGCCGCCATCGTCGGCTTCGCCGCGCGCCAGACGCTGGCCAACGGCGTCGCCGGCATCCTGCTGGCGATCGTGCAGCCGATCCGGATCGGCGACCTGGTGACCTTCGAAGGGGAGACCGGGACCGTGGAGGACGTCGGGTTGGCCTACACGTGGCTGCGCACGGGCGCCGACGCGCGCATCCTGATCCCCAACGAGCGGCTGGCGAGCGGCGTGCTGCGCAACGACTCGATCCGCTCGCCCACGGTGGCCGTGCAGGTCTCGGTGTGGGTGGCGCCCGACGCGGAGGAGTCCGTCGCGGTCGCCGCGCTGAACGCCATCGAGGGCGTGAGCGCCCGCATCGAAGAGGCAACGCACGAGGGCCTGCGCCTATTGGTGACGGGCGCGCCGGGCCCACCCAGCGAGCGCCTCGCCCACGAGGGCGACCTCCGCGCCTCGGCGCTCGCGGCGCTGCGGGCGGCGGGTGTTCGGGGGTAGCTGTGGGCACTTGGTCGTGACCCGGGGCGTGGTTGGTCGGCGGCGCCGTGTGGCGTCGCCCCCGCGCTGCGCTGCGCGCTCGCGTGGCGGTGGCGCTGGCGTCGGTCGGTGGTATCGCTGCGGCCGGGGCGCCGACGGCGCTGGCATCGATCACGCGCTTTGCCGCTCCGCGCGGATGGCGACGTCACACGTCCCCGCTACGTCCACAGCTTCGGCACACGGCTGCGCCGCCCAGCGCTCCCGCGAACGCCGCCGGCGCGGCTCGCGGACCGGTGGCGCTGAGCCTCCGTCGGTTCTCGGCTTGGACCGAGAAGTGCTCACGAGCGTCGGGGAAGGATGGAGCGCTGCCGCGGGGACGGTCCATGGCGGCACTCCGTGACGTCGGCATCCGCGCGGAGCGGCTAAGCGCGTGATCGATGCCACGGCGGATCGCGTCGCCCGGCACAGCGATACCGACGACCGATGTACGCGCCGCCAAACACGCGAGCGCGCAGCGCAGCGCGGTGACGGCGTCGCGGAGTGCCGCCCAGCCAGCCCCGCCCGAGCCACCCGCAGCTGGCGCAACGAGAGCCCCACCGGCGGAGGGTTCTCGGAAGCGGGCTAGAATCACGGACTCGCGTGCGCGCCCTCGGGAGGGGCTGACCAGCGCTACGCCCAACTTATGTCCCGCCGCGAACGACAGCGCCGCCGCCGTCGCAACAAGGGCGGCCCCGGCCGCCCCCTCTTGCTCGCCTTCGGCGTCTTGACGCTGTTCGCCGCCCTGGGCGCGCTCGGCGCCGTCGGCTGGGTCGTGTCCGTCGCGACCTCCGGCCCGTCGCTGGACAGCATCAAGCCGCAGGACCAGGGCGCCGCCTCGGTCATCTACTCCGCCGACGGCCAGCGCCTCGGCTTCATCAGCACCGACGTGCTGCGCACCCCGGTCACCGGCGGCCAGATCCCGCAGGTCGCCCGCGACGCGACCGTCGCGATCGAGGACCGGCGCTTCTTCGACCACAAGGGCGTCGACTTCGAGGGCGTCGTCCGCGCGGCGGTCAAGAACCTCGAGTCCAAGAAGGACGTGCAGGGCGGCTCGACGCTGACGATGCAGCTGATCCGCAACCTGTACACCAAGGACACGGTGCGCAATGGCGTCGAGGGCTACAAGCGCAAGATCCGCGAGGCCAAGCTCGCCGAGGAGCTCGAGAACAAGCACCCCGGCGTCCGCGGCAAGCGCTGGATCCTCGACAGCTACCTCAACAACGTGCCCTACGGCACGGTCGGCGGCAAGACCGCGGTGGGCATCCAGGCCGCGTCGCGCATCTTCTATGACAAGCCCGCCTCCAAGCTGACGCTCGCCCAGGCCGCGCTGCTGGCCGGCCTGCCCCAGGCGCCGTCGGTCTACAACCCCTTCCTCAGCGCCTCGAAGGCCAAGGCGCGCCGCGACGACGTGCTGCGCCGGATGGCCGAGCAGGGATACATCACCCAGGCCGCGGCGGCCAAGGCGATCAAGCAGCCGCTGGGCGTCAAGCCGAACGGCTACTACTCCAAGAAGCGCGAGAGCTACTTCTACGACTACGTCCAGCAGCAGCTGGTCTCGGAGTACGGCCGCGCCCGCGTTCAGGCCGGCGGCATGCACATCTACACGACGCTGGACCTCAAGATGCAGCGGGCCGCACGCAAGGCGCTCGACGACAACCTGGCCGGCACCGACCGCTCGGGCGCCATCGTGTCGGTCGACCCGCGCAACGGCGACCTCAAGGCCATGGCCTCGACCGCCACGTACGGGCAGTTCAAGTTCAACCTGGCGTCCCAGGGCCACTACGCGGCCGGCTCGACGTTCAAGGTGATGGTGTTGATGACCGCCCTGCGCAAGGGCGTGGACCCCAACACCACGACCTACACGTCGATGCCCCTGAAGTTCAACGACCCCAAGTGGGGGCCGATCGACGTCCAGACCTACTCCCACAGCTACATCGGCCGCGCGAACCTCGTCAAGGCGACGCTGACGTCCGACAACTCGATCTACCAGCAGCTCGACCTCGACCTCGGCCCCGAGGAGGTCAAGAAGACGGCGATCGACATGGGGATCAAGTCCCCCGTCGACGCGCTGCCCGCCGCGGCGCTCGGCGGCCTGACGAAGGGCATCACGCCGCTGGAGATGGCCAACGCCTACGGGACGATCGCCTCCCACGGCTGGCGCAACCGCGTCAGCGCCGTGCGCAAGGTCTGCTTCCCCAAGAAGCTGGGCGGGTTCGACTGCAAGTCCGAGAAGGCGCACCGCCACCGCGCCTTCGAGGACGGCGTCACCGCCAAGGCCACCGAGATCCTCAAGCAGAACGTCGAGGGCGGCACGGGCACCAAGGCCCAGTTCGGCTGCCCCGCCGCGGGCAAGACCGGCACCGTCGACGACTTCACCGACGCCTGGTTCGTCGGCTTCACGCCGCGCCTGGCGACGTCGGTGTGGGTCGGGCACGCGACCGACCGGCGCACCCTCGGCCCGGGCGCCGCGGGCGGCGAGGTCGCCGCGCCGATCTGGGGCGCCTACATGAAGACGGCGCACGGCTCGTACTGCGGCGACTTCGCCAAGCCGAAGAACCCGTTCGTCTCCACGCCGTTCTTCGGCAAGTACGCCAAGACCGGCGTCACGGACAACAAGGTCGATCCCGGCAGCTACCAGACCAACGGCAACGGGAGCCAGGCGCTGGAGACCGGCAAGGGCAACGGCGCCAACGGCGGCAACGGCAACGGCTCCACCAAGTACCCGCCCGACCAGTACCAGACGCCGCCGCAGACGCCGCCCGCCACCCAGACGCCGGGCACGACCGGCGACACCGGGACCGGCGGCGGCACGGGCACCGGGACCGCGACGCCCGCCCCCGACACGGGCGCCGGCGGCGGCACGGCGCCACCCCCGTAGACACGGTCCTCCCGTAGCAGAACGCGTCGGTCGCGCGTCGCACGCCCTGGTACGGTCTCGGCGCGATGCCCAAGGAGGACAAGGTCGAGTTCGAGGGCGAGGTGACCGAGGCGCTCCCGAACGCGATGTTCAAGGTGCAGCTCGACAACGGCCACGAAGTCCTGGGCCACGTCGCCGGCAAGATGCGCCGCTTCCGGATCCGCATCCTCCCCGGCGACCGCGTCCGCGTCGAGCTCAGCCCGTACGACCTCAACCGGGCCCGTATCGTCTACCGGCATCGCTGAGCCTCCGCCACCCGCCGAGGGCGAGCACGCCCTCATCGCGGCCTTCCAGGAGCTGCTGACCAACCGCTCGCCGCGCGTGGTGCGCTGGTCCGGCGACGACTGCGCGGTCGTCGCGGCCCGGCCGTTCCAGGCCGTCAGCACCGACGCGATGGTCGACGGCGTGCACTTCCTGATGCACCATCCCGACGTGACGGCCGCCGACGTCGGGCACCGCGCGCTGGCCGGCGCGCTGAGCGACCTGGCCGCCATGGGCGCCGACGCCGGCGAGGCCTACGTCGCGCTCGGCCTGCCGCCGGGGTTCACCCGCGACGACGCGGTCGCGCTGGCCGGCGGGATGGAGGATCTCGCGCGCCGCACCGGCACGACGATCGCCGGCGGCGACGTCACGCGTGCGCCCGTGCTCACCATCGTGGTCACGGTCGTCGGCTGGGCCGAGCGCGAAGCGGACCTGATCGGTCGCGACGGCGCGCAGCCGGGCGACGTCGTGGTCGTCACCGGCCCGCTCGGCGCCTCGGGCGCGGGGCTGGCGATCCTCACCGGCGAGGCCACAGGACCCCGGGCGCTCGTGCGGCGCCACCTGCGCCCGGAGCCGCGCCTGGAGGCCGGCCGCGCGCTGGCGGCCGCGGGCGCCCACGCGCTGATCGACCTCTCCGACGGCATCGCGACCGACGCAGCGCACCTGGCGCAGGCCGGTGGCGTGCGGATCGAGGTCGACCTCGCCGCGCTGCCGCTGGCCGACGGGGTCGCGGCCGTGGCGGCGCAGCTGGGCGTCGGGGCGGCCGAGCTGGCCGCCACGTCGGGCGAGGACTACGAGCTGTGCGCCTGCCTGGCACCGGAGGCCGTCGCCGCGCTCGGCGGTGCCGTGACGGTCGTCGGCCGCGTGACGGCCGTGCCTGCCGGCGGCGAGCCGGGGCTCAGCCTTGCGGGCGCGGACGGGGCCCGGCCGCTGCGCGGTCACGAGCACCCCGTCGGCTGACCGACGGCGCGTCCGCGCGCCGCGAGGCCGCCTTGCGCAGCAGCGCCTCGGCGACCAGATGGGGGTCCACGACATAGGCGTCGTCCTGGACCTGAGCTTTGAGCTCCTTCGCGTACATGTCCCTGCCTTGCTCGACCGGTTCGGCTGGAGTCGCCTCCCGCCGGCACCCTCTCTCGGAGCGGTGATCCGGGGCAGGCGCGTACCGGGCTGGATCCTCCATCGGCTCAGGACGGCTTCGCTTTGAGCGGAGCGCGGCCAAACTCCGACCCTTGTCCAGCCCGGGCGAAGCCGAGGGGGACGACGGAGGTCAACCGCGAGAAGACGACGATGCGCTGAGCAGCGCTGAACAACGGGTGGCAGGCCGACAGAACCAGCCGGTCGGTCGTCGCGCGCTTCAGGATCCACAGCGCGTCGGCGTCGACGATGCGCGTGCGCTCCACGCGGTAGGTGAACGTCGCGTAGGGCATCTGCACCGTGATGCGGTCGTCGGGTCTGAGCTCGTCGAGGTGGCGAAACGGCGCGAGGTAGGTCGTCCGGTGCCCCGCGATCGCCGCCGTCCCCGGGACGCCGGGCAGGGGCGTGCCGTCGTAGGTGCCGGGGCCCTTGCGCAGGTCGCCGGGATCCGAGCCCTTGACCAGCACGAAGTCCGCCCCGAGGCGCCCGATCTTCAGCCGCCCCACGGCGTCGCCCGGCGCGGTGCGGCGCTGCAGCGAGCGCGCCAGGAACGCGATGCGCTCCCGCTCGCCGTCCAGGCCCGCGAGCGCGCGCGCCTCCAGGCGCGTCGGGCCCCGGGCCTCGAGGCGCCGCAGGTCGCCGCTGAGCCCGTGCTGGCGGATGCGGGTCTGCAGCGCCGTGACCGGCTCCTGCCACAGCAGCGTCGTGGCGGCGTCGGCGAGCACGAGCGCGCCGGCCACGATCAGGACGGTCGAGAGGCCGCGGAGGACCCGCCGCCGACGCTCCGGGACGGGCGCACGCGCCGCCATCGGCTACCGCCGCAGGCCCGAGGGCGTACCGCCCAGCGAGCCCGGTCCCGCGTAGCTGACCGGTCCGCGGACCGTGACCTCGTCGGGGTCGTCGTCGCGCGGGCGGCGCCGGCGCAGCGCCAGCAGGCAGGCGCCGACGGCGCAGCCCCACACGAAGCTCCACAGCACCCATGAGCCGATCGGGATGTGCCCACCGGCGACGAGCACCGTCCAGAACCACGCGCCACGGACCGGGCCCATGCCGAACGCCCGCGCGTCGACCAGGCCGACGAGCGCCAGCGGGAAGAGCGCGAAGACGACGATCGCCAGCGACGCCCAGCGCGGCAGGCGCAGGTCGGGCGTCAGCGCCCACGGCCAGATGTGGACGGCGGGGATCACGAGCGCCGCGGCGTACGGGTTGCCCAACCAGAGCGCGCCCGCCACGACGAGGGTCGTCAGCCCGACGGCCACGACGCCGCCGGGCTGATCGGACGTCGGCGACCGCCGGGTCGGACGCGCCGCGCCGGCGGCGTGCAGCAGCGCCGGGCGCGCGACCAGCCAGCCGAGCGCGAAGATCAGGAGGATCGCGACGAACGCGATCACCGATCCCGTGCCGAGCGCCAGCGCGGCCGGCGGCACGGGCGCGCCCGGGGCGACCGAGATCAGCCCGATCGCGGCGAGGAGCACCGCGAACAGGCACGCCATCAGGAACGGGACCGACCCGGCCAGCGCCCAGACGCCCCAGGCGCCGAGCGGCTCGCGGCGGCGGCGCAGCCGCGCGAGCGCGTCGACGCCCATGAGCAGCGGCGGCAGCAGCAGCGTGCCGACCAGCAGCCGGACCGACCAGCCCGGCAGGACCTTGCCGCGGAGGACCAGGTCGTCGCGCGGCCGCGCGGCGTAGTCGCGGAAGTTGTCCAGCCCGTAGAGCACGCGCAGCGCAGCGCGGCCGAAGCGGGTCATGCGCCCGTCGCGCAGGGGCGCGCCGGCGGCGGGCGGGCGCTCGCCGCTGGCCGACAGCAGCACGGCGGGCTGCCCGGCGCGCAGGAACGGGCCCTGCTCGGAGATCGTCACGGGCACCGCCATGCGCAGCCACTGCGTCAGCGCACGCGGCGCCCCGGCGTCACTCCCGACCTCCGCGCGCACGGCCGCCTGCACCGTCCGCTGCAGCTGGATCGGCGCCTGGCCGAGGTCGTTGGAGACGCCGACGACGAACGGCCGGCGCGTGTTGGCGCTCGCGACGTCGCCGAGCACGAGCACCGCGTCGGCACGCCCCTGCAGCCGGCGGGCCTCCTCGCGCGCGCCCGCGAACCCTCCGCTGCCGCCGGAGGTCGAGATGAACGTGATGGTCCGGCGCAGCCGCCCGTCGGCCGCGACCCGGGCGAGCTCCAGCAGCGCGGCGGTCGCCGAGAGCTCGGCCTTCGCGCTCGTGCCGGCGGCGTCGCGGTGGGCGACGACGACGAGGCCGGGTCCCGGCATGCCGGGGCGCGTGGCGACGACGTCGACCAGATCGCGCTCGCCGTCGATCGTCTCGCCACGGAAGCGATGCTCCTCGACCGTGCCGGGAACGGTCTTGCGCAGCTGCGCGGCGATGTCGCCGGCCAGGCGCTCGTCGGCCGCGCTGCCGGGGCGGCGGCTCGTCGGGAAGCGGCGGGCCAGGGCGTCCAGCGTGTCCTGTGCCCGGATCCCGTCGAACGCCTCGGGGTTGAGCGTCGTCCCGATCGGACGCGGTCGATCCTGGAGGGAGAACGCCGCCACGAGCAGCGCGAGGAGCACGGGCACGAACGCGACGCGGTAGAGGCGCGGATCGAGCATGCACATACAGTGTGTCTCACCCGATGGCCGAACGCGCCCCCCGGATCCTCCTCGCCGACGACGAGCAGTCGATCCAGACCCTGCTGAGCTTCCCGTTGCGCAAGGACGGCTACGACGTGACCACCGCGTCGGACGGCCGCGAGGCGCTCGCACGGTTCAACGAGAGCCGGTTCGACCTCGTCGTGCTCGACGTGATGATGCCGCGCATGGACGGCCTGGAGGTGTGCCGGCGGATCCGGGCCCGCCACAACGTCCCGATCATCATGCTCACGGCCAAGGCCGAGGAGATCGACAAGGTGCTCGGCCTCGAGTTGGGCGCCGACGACTACATCACCAAGCCCTTCTCGCTGCGCGAGTTCCGCAGCCGCGTGCGGGCCGCGCTGCGCCGCGCGGGCATGCAGACGCAGGCCGAGCCCGAGGCCGAAGACCTCCCGCTGACCGTCCACGAGCTGGAGATCGACCCGGCCAAGCGCGCCGTCCGCATCCGCGACACGTCGGTCGAGCTGACGTTCGTCGAGTTCGAGATCCTCAACGCCCTGGCGCGCAACCCGGGCCGCGTGTTCACGCGCGACATGCTGCTGACGCGCATCTGGGGCGACAGCGCGTACCGCGACCCGCGCACGATCGACGTGCACATCCGCCACCTGCGCGAGAAGCTCGAGACCGACGCCAAGGACCCCGAGTACCTCTTCACGGTCCGGGGCGTCGGCTACCGCTTCCGCGACGAAGCGCGATAGGGGTGCCGTTGGCGGCCAGCGAGGCCGAGGCCCACGACGGCCAGCCGTCGCCGCCGGAGGTGGGTCCCCAGTCGCGACAGCGACACAGTCTCTAGCTCTCGGCGAGAATCCGCGGCGTCCATGAGATCGCTGCGCACCCGCCTCGCGCTGTCTGTCTTCGTGATCGTCCTCGGGACGGTCGCGATCGTCACGCTGGGCGTGCTCACCTCGCTGCAGGACGCGCTGCGCGACCAGGCGCTGCAGGAGCTGCAGGCCGACGGCCAGCGCTACTCGCGCTCCATCGACGCGGCGATCGACCGCGGCGCCTCGGCGGGCCGCATCAACGGCCTGGTCCGCGACGCGGCCGACGCAACGACGGCACGCGTGACGCTGCTGGGCATGTACCGCCAGGCCGGCGACCTCAAGACATGGTTCAAGTCCGACTCGACCCGCCAGGTCGAGATCCGCGACCTGCGCTTCGACGTCGCCGCCGAGGCGGGCCGCACCGGGCGGCCCGCGACGGGCGTGGAGTCGGGCGACAGCGGCCGCGTCGGCGAGGCCGCGATCCCGCTGCTCTACCAGGACCCGCGCACGCACCGGCGGGTCGTCGGCACGGTGGTCGTCTTCTCAAAGCCGATCGACGACATCACCGCCGACGTCGCGCTCGTGCGCCACCGGCTGCTGACCGCGGGGCTGGCCGCGCTGCTCATCGCCACGCTGGCCGGCTGGCTGGTCGCACGGGCGATCTCGTGGCGGGTCCGGCGCCTGGAGGCGGTGGCCGACCGCGTCGCGCAGGGCGACCTGTCGGCGCGCTTCCCCGTGGACTCCCGCGACGAGCTGGGACAGCTCGCGCGCACGCTCGAGTCGATGCGCCGCCAGCTCGCCGAGCTCGACGACGCCCGCAAGCGGTTCATCGCCATCGCCTCGCATGAGCTGCGCACGCCGCTGTTCAGCCTCGGCGGGTTCCTCGAGCTGCTCGAGGAGGAGGACCTCGACGAGGACACCCGCCGGCGCTTCGTCGCGCAGCTGCGCGAGCAGGTCGGGCGGATGCAGAAGCTCGCCACCGACCTGCTCGACCTCTCCAAGCTGGAGGCCGGCTCGCTGGAGCTGCGCGCCGAGCGCACGGATCTCGGCGTGGTCGCGCGCACGGTCGCCGACGAGTTCAGCCCCGCGCTGAGCAGCCATGACTCGCACCTGGAGCTGCGCCTGCCGCCGGCGCCGATCGTCGTCGATGGCGATCCCGAGCGCATCGCCCAGGTCATGCGCATCCTCATCGACAACGCGATCACCCACACGCCGCCCGGCACCGACCTCGTCGTCTCGGCCTCGCGCCGCGGCGATCGCGCGCGCCTGGGAGTGGGGGACTTCGGACCGGGTATCCACCGCACCATGCTCCCCCGCATCTTCGAGCCGTTCGTGACGACCGACGACGCCCAGGGCTCCGGCCTCGGGCTCGCGATCGCCGGGGAGCTGGCCGAGCGCATGAACGGGCGGCTCGCCGTCGACAGCCAGCCCGGGCGCACGACGTTCACGCTGGAGCTGCCGGTATGAGGGCGACGACGGCCGCGCGCGCGGCGGCGGGCCTCGCGACCGCGATGGCGTTCGCCCTGCCGGCGGCCGGATGCGGGCGCGACAGCTCTGGCGGCGACGGGAGTGGCGGCGGCGCCCGGGGCACGTCCACCGCGCAGACCCGGACGCAAACCGAGACCGTCCAGCGCACCACGCGCGTCGAGGTCGTGCGGCAGGCCGGCGCCGACACGGGCTTCGACCCGCAGGGGATCTACCGGCGCGAGTCGCCGGGCGTCGTGACGCTCCTGGCGATCGACCCCGGCACGGGCTCGTCGGCGCGCGGCGGCCTCGGGTCGGGCTTCGTGGTCGACGCCAGCGGCGAGATCGCCACCAACGCGCACGTGGTGACCAGCGGCACGGGCCGCTCGATCAAGCCCGCGCGCGAGGTGTTCGTCCGCTTCGGCGACGGCAACCAGGTCGCCGGCCGGATCGTCGGCTTCGACCCGTTCTCCGACGTGGCGCTGGTCAAGGTCGATCCCCGCGGCCTGACGCTGCGGCCGCTGCCGCTCGGCTCGATCGCGGCCGTCCACGTCGGCGAGCCGGTCGCGGCCATCGGGTCGCCGTTCGGCGAGGAGCGCTCGCTGTCGGTCGGCGTCATCTCGGCGACGGGCCGGTCGATCGAGTCGCTCACGGGCTTCCAGACCTCGGGCGCGCTGCAGACCGACGCTGCGATCAACAGCGGCAACTCGGGCGGCCCGCTGCTGGACGCGCGCGGCCGCGTGCTCGGGATCAACTCGCAGATCCGCACGACCTCGGGCGAGGGCAGCGGCGTCGGGTTCGCGGTGCCGGTCGACGTCGTCCGGCGATCGCTGGACCAGCTGCGCGCCACCGGCCACGTGCGCTACGCCTTCCTCGGCGTCTCGACGCAGGGCGTCTACCCGCAACTGGCCGAGCGGTTCCACCTCGGGACCGAGCGCGGCGCGTGGATCCAGGCGGTCGTCCCGGGCGGGCCGGCCGCCGGCGCGGGGCTGAAGGCCGGGACCGATCGCCAGCGCTTCCAGGAGACGCCGTGGCGCGTCGGCGGCGACATCGTGACGACGGTGGAGGGCGAGCCGATCCGCCAGGACGCCGACCTCGCGCTCGCCGTCCAGGACCACGCGCCGGGCGAGACCGTGACGCTGGGCCTCATCCGCGACGGCAAGCCTCGCACCATCGAGGTACGACTCGGAACGCGGCCGCTGCAGTCGCCGCGCGGGTAGTTAGGCTCAGTTCGTGCTCCAGCCGGTCGCCGTCGGGTCCAAGATCCTCACGGACTACACCCACATCGTGGGGCGTGAGCTCATCGCGGAGATCCGCGAGCTCGCCGAGCCGCTGCAGGGCGCCCGCGTCGCGCACATCTCCGCGACCGCGTTCGGGGGCGGCGTCGCCGAGATCCTGTACACGCTCGTGCCGCTGATGAAGGACGTCGGGCTCGACGTCGAGTGGCAGATCCTCTACGGGCGCGAGGAGTTCTTCAACGTCACCAAGCTGATGCACAACGCGCTGCAGGGCGCGCCGGACGACCTCACCGACGAGCAGTGGGACATCTGGCAGAAGTACAACGAGATCAACGCCGCTGAGCTGCACGACGGCTGGGACGTGTGCCTCGTGCACGACCCGCAGCCGGCGGGCCTGCTCGCGCTCGTCCCCGAGAAGGCGCGCAGCTGGGTGTGGCGCTGCCACATCGACCTCTCGACGCCGAACCCGAGCACGATCGACCGGCTGCTGCCCTACATCCGCGACTACCCCGAGTCGCTGTTCCACATGGAGACCTACGTGCCCGACGGCCTGCGCGGGACGGTCAACGTCGTGCCGCCGGCCATCGATCCGCTCGCGCCCAAGAACATGGCCCTGTCGCCCGACGACGCGGCCTTCGTCTGCAACCAGTTCGGCATCGATGTGGACCGGCCGCTGATGTGCCAGGTCTCGCGCTTCGACCCGTGGAAGGACCCGCTCGGTGTCATCGATGCGTACCGGCTGGTCAAGGAGGAGATGCCCAGCGTGCAGCTCGCGCTCGTCGGCTCGATGGCCAGCGACGACCCCGAGGGCTGGGACTTCTACAACGCGACCGTCGCCCACGCCGACGGCGACCCGGACATCTTCATCCTCAACAACTTCAACAACGTCGGCTCGATCGAGGTCAACGCGTTCCAGTCGCAGTCCGACGTGGTCGTGCAGAAGTCGACGCGGGAGGGCTTCGGCCTGACCGTGAGCGAGGCGCTGTGGAAGGGGCGGCCGTTCGTGGGCGGCGACGTCGGCGGGATCCCGCTGCAGGTCGAGAACGGGATCAGCGGCTACCTCGTCGACACGCCCGAGCGGTGCGCGGCCCGCTGCCTGGACATCCTGCAGGACCCGGCACTGGGCAAGGCGCTCGGCCGGCGCGGCAAGGAGCACGTCCGCAAGCACTTCCTCACCCCGCGCTACCTGCGCGACTACCTCAAGATCTTCAGCGAGCAGCTGGGCGTCGGCGTGCATGCCGAGCAGGCTCGCGTGGAGGACGACGCCGCATGAGCAGTCACCAACAAGAACCCGACCATGCGGTGCGCCGCATGACCACCCAGAAGCGCCCGCTGGTGCTGGTCTCCAACCGCGGGCCCGTGACGTTCGACGACGACGGCGGCTTCAAGCGCGGGACCGGCGGCCTGGTGACGGCGCTCACCGGCCTGGCGTCGCACCGCGAGGTCGTCTGGATCGCCTCGGCGCTGACCGCGGGCGACGCCAGGCGCGCCCAGGAGGCCGACGGCCAGTCCTTCGACGTCGAGGCCGGCGGCGACGGCGAGTTCCAGGTCCGGCTGGTCGAGAGCGACCCCGACGCCTACGACCGCTTCTACAACATCTTCGCCAACCCGATGCTGTGGTTCATCCAGCACTACCTCTGGGACCTCTCCAACGCCCCGGACGTGCGGCGCCACGAGATCGAGGCGTTCGAGTTCGGCTACAACGTGGTCAACGAGGACCTGGCCAAGGCCGTCGTGGAGGAGATCGACGGCGTCGACGAGCCCGTCGTGATGGTCCACGACTACCACCTGTACACCTTGCCGGCGCTCGTCCGCAGGGCGCGGCCCGACGCGTTCCTCCATCACTTCGTGCACATCCCATGGACCCAGCCCGACGCCTGGCGCGTCCTGCCGCGCGGCGTGCGGACCGAGATCTACGAGGGCCTGCTGGCCAACGACATCATCGGCTTCCACACCCGGTCCTACCGCTGGAACTTCCTGCAGTGCTGCCGTGACCTGCTCGAGAACGTCGAGGTCGACTTCGACGCCGGCGTCGTGCGCTTCGAGGACCGCGAGGTCTGGGTGCGGGCCTACCCGCTGCCGATCGACGCCCAGGCGATCCGGCGCACCGCGCAGTCCGAACGCGTCGCCGAGTTCGAGGCCGAGCTGCTGCGCCGCCGCCGCGAGCACCTGGTCCTGCGCGTCGACCGCGCCGACCTGTCGAAGAACGTCCTGCGCGGGTTCACGGCGTTCGACCTCTTCCTCGAGCAGCACCCCGAGTTCCGCGAGAAGATCACGTTCGTCGCGCAGCTCATGCCGTCCCGAACCGACGTGCCCGAGTACGCGGAGTACCTGGAGCGCATCGAGGCGATCGTGGCGGTGGTCAACCACCGCCACGGCACGCCCGACTGGATGCCGATCCAGTTGAAGTTGAAGGACGACCTCGAGGACGCCGTGGCGGCCTATAAGAACTACGACGTCCTCCTGGTCAACGCGATGTTCGACGGCATGAACCTCGTGGCCAAGGAGGGGCCGATGGTCAACGAGCGCCACGGCGTCTCGATCCTCTCGGAGAACACCGGCGCCCACGAGGAGCTCGGCGAGTTCGCCCTCAGCGTCAACCCGTTCGACATCCAGGAGCTCGCCGACTCCATCCACGCGGCGCTCACGATGAGCCCCGCCGAGCGCCAGCGCCGGGCCCAGGGCCTCCAGCAGATCATCACGTCCCGCAATCCGGGTGACTGGATCGACGACCAGATCGCCGACATCCGCAAGAAGGCCGGCGTGGAAGCGTAGAGGGGGCGCCGGCGCTTGTGGCGTTCCGCTCGGGCGCTGGTCGTGCCGCGGCGCGTGGTTCGTCGGCAATGACGGAGACAGGGTGAGCGAGGGCGCCGGCGCGGCTGGTCATCCTCGGCGGTCCTGGGGGATCCGGGTCGGCTGACGGGGAATTATCCGGCACAGAGCGACCCGGACCCCGGCGCGCCGCCTAGGGCCGGAACTCCGCGCCGGACGGTGGCGCAGGGGGCGGGGTGGCGGCGACCGGCGGGGGTGGCGGCGCGGCGGGCGGCGGGAATGGGACGCGTGCCGGCGGGCGGCGGTGGCGCGTGCGGTCCGTGGCGTGGCGGCGGCCGGTCCGCGTGCGCCTGGGGCGCGCGCCGCGAGGCTCCGAGGCGGCCGCGGGCCGGGGCGGCGCCTGCGTGCGTGTTCGGCGCGAGGGCGCGGCGGGCGCGGGCGCGGACGGCTGCGCCGCCGCCTCCGACGGCGCCGGTGGCGGCAGCTCGGGCGCCGCGCCGCGCAGGTGCGGCCAGGAGATCAGCAGCGCCACGGCCGCCAGGACGGCGGCGGCGCGCGCCACGTTGGGCCAGCGGATCCGGTGCAAGAAGTCGTTCATCACATCCGCACAAGGCCCGCACGCGGCGCAACTCGCCCCCCGCACGTCCCGATCAGCACCCTCCCGCTATAATCCTTCGTCGCCCTCGGGGCACCTTCACCATGCCTGCACAGAACCCCACGTACGACCTGATGCTCCTCCTCGACACGGCTGCGCCGGAGGACCAGCGCGCCAAGGTGCTCGCCGAGGCTGAGCGCATCCTGGAGAGCAACGACGCCACCATCGTCAGCAAGCACGACTGGGGCACGCGTCGGACCGCCTACGAGATCCGCCACAAGCACGACGCGGACTACCACCTGCTCCAGTTCCAGGGCGGCCCCGAGGTCCCGGCGGCGGTCGGGCGCTTCCTGCGCATCACCGACGGCGTCATCCGCTTCCGCGTGATCAAGCTCCGCGCCGGCCTTCCGCCCGTGCCGGACCTCAGCGCCTCGAGCGAGCCCGCTCCCGAGGTCGCCGCGGAGTTCGCGCCGGTCGAGCGCCTGTAGCACCGGTCCTCGCACCGTCTCGCCGCACCCGCAGCGCCGCCTCCGCGGCGCTGCTGTCGTTCCGGGACGTGTCCGATCACCGGGCTTTGCGACGACTCTGCGACGAATCGGCCGCAGGGTGCAGGGTTTTGGCCCGTGCGATCCGGAGCGGCCCCTAGACTCGCCGCAGACTTCAAGTTCGCCCCCGAAAGGAGCCCTCGTGGCCGCCTCGAACATCAACCGGGTCATCCTGACCGGCAACCTGACCTTCGACCCTGAGCTGCGCTCGCTGCCGAGCGGCACCTCGGTCTGCAAGCTGCGTGTCGCCGTCAACACGCGCAAGAAGAACAACGCGACCGGCGACTGGGAGGACAAGCCCAACTACTTCGACGTCACGGTCTGGGGCGCGCAGGGCGAGAATTGCGCCAGGTACCTGGCCAAGGGCCGTCCGGTCGCCATCGACGGCCGCCTCGAGTGGTCCGAGTGGCAGGACAAGGACACCGGCAAGAACCGCTCGAAGGTCGAGGTCGTCGCCGACACCGTGCAGTTCCTCGGCGGGCGTGACGACCAGGGTGGCGGCGGCGGCCAGGCCGGCGGCTTCACCCCGCGCTCCGACGTCCCCGTCGACACGGGCGACTTCGCCCCGGCGGCCGCCTCCGCGCCCGTCAGCGCGCCGGCCGACGACGACATCCCGTTCTAGCCCCGGCGCGGGCATCGCCCGCGCGCGGGTCGTAGCGCCTTCGAGCCCCCGGACGCCCCGCGTCCGGGGGCTCGCGCGTTCCGGGCGCCCCGCGGCGTCAGGCCACGTGCCAGCATGCCCGCCGATGCCGCCCCGCTCGACCGGCGCCCGCTCAACCGGCGCCCGCTCAACCGGCCCCCGCCCGCCCGCGCCCCCACGCTCCCCGACGACCTCGCCGAGACCGACCTCGGCCAGATCGCCCTCGCCGACGAGGATCGCCTCGAGGGCCTCGAGCTCACCGGGACGCTGGCGCCCGGGACCGGCGCGCGCCTGGACCGCGTCGTCCTGCGCGGGTGCGACCTGCGCGAGGCGTCCCTGGAGCAGGCGCGCCGGCGCCGGGACGTTCGCGGCAGCCCTCGGCATCGCTATCGTGGAGCACGAAGCGCCCGAGTAGCCGCGCGTCCGGGGATCCATCCGGACCGTTCGCTACCGAGCGGAAGGCCGGTACGGCCGCCCACGTGTCACACTGTGGGTTCGCGCGCCCTCGTCGGCGCGCGTCCGCACGTCCAGACTTCATCGCACCAAAGAGGACTTCACACACGTGGCCAAGCAGCGCAAGAGCCCAGCGAAGCCGGCTCGCCGCAGGGACAAGAAGGGCGGACCCGGTTCCGGGCGCCGCAAGCCTTGTCCGTTCTGCAAGGACAAGATCGAGCACGTCGACTACAAGGACGTGACCAGCCTGCGCCGGTTCGTCTCCGAGCGCGGCAAGATCCGCTCCCGTCGCATCACCGGCGCCTGCCGCCGGCACCAGAGCGCCATCGCCCGCGCGGTCAAGCGCGCCCGCGAGGTGGCCCTGCTGCCGTACGCCGCCGAGCCCGCGTCGGAGAGCGTCGGCGGCCGCCGTGGCCGCGATCGCGATCGGGAGCGGGACTAGCCCGTGCCTGAGGCCATCCTCCTCAAGGACGTCGACGGCATCGGCGCCCGTGGCGCCGTCGTGGACGTCTCCAAGGGCTACCTCCGCAACTTCCTGATCCCGCGCAAGCTCGCCGCGCCGGCGACCAAGGGCGCCCTCAACGAGGCGCGCCGCACCCAGGAGGCCCACACCAAGGCCACCGCAGGTCGCATCGCCCAGGCGCACGAGTACGCCGAGCAGCTGAACAAGACGGTCCTCACGATCTCGCAGCAGGCCGGCGAGGACGGCCGCCTGTTCGGGTCGGTCACCACGCAGGACATCGCCGACGCGATCAAGGAGGCCCGCGCCATCGACGTGGACCGCCGCAAGATCCACCTCGACGAGCCCATCAAGAACGTGGGCACCTACCAGGTGGTCCTCGAGGTCAACGACGGCGTCACCGCCACCGTCAAGGTGATGGTCTCCGAGGCCTAGCCTCGACCCCACCGCAGCCTTCGCAGGACGGCGCCCCGCGGGGCGCCGTTCGTCGTTCTGGGGCGCCCGACGGCCGTGCCCGGACGTTGCGGGAACTTCGATTCCCGGCGTCTGCCCCCTCCGCTAGCGTCATTCGATTCACCGTGAGCGCGTACCCCGAAGCCCTTCCCTCGTCGGCCGGCCAGGCCCTGGCGCCGCCGCACTCGCTCGAGGCCGAGCAGTCCGTGCTGGGCGCCGTCCTGCTGTCCGACAAGGTGCACTACGCCTACGTCATCGAGGAGGGCCTCCGGCCGGAGGACTTCTACCGGGAGCGCCACCAGCTCATCTACGACTCGATGCTCACGCTCTACAACGAGAGCGAGCCGATCGACGTCGTCACGGTCACCGAGCACCTGCGGGCCCGCGGCGTGCTGGACGCGGCCGGAGGCCCCGCGGAGATCGACGCGCTGACGGCCGCGGTGCCCGCCGTCGGCAACCTGCGCCGCTACGGCTCGATCGTGCGCGAGATGTCGCTGCTGCGCAAGCTGCTCACGGCGACCTACCAGATCCAGTCCTCCGTCCACAACCACGAGGGCCTTCCGCGCGACATCGTCGAGCAGGCGGAGAAGGCGATGCTCGAGGTCGGTCGCGACGACCGTCAGAAGGACTTCCGCAAGGTCGGCGAGGTCCTCCACGAGGAGCTCGACCGCTGGCACGAGCTCTCGACCGAGGGCCGCTCGCTGACCGGCACCGCCTCGGGCTTCCACGACCTCGACGAGCTCACCGGCGGCTTCCAGCCCGGCAACATGATCATCTTGGCGGCCAGACCATCCATGGGGAAATCGGCTCTGGTCACCAACTTCGCCGAGAACGTCGCGCTGAGCGTCGACCGCCCGCGGCCCGTCGCGCTGTTCAGCCTGGAGATGTCGGAGCCCGAGCTGGCGCAGCGCTTCATCGCGTCGCAGGCGTCGATCAAGGGCGACGACCTGCGCAAGGGTCGGCTGCGCGACGAGCGCAAGTGGAAGCGGGTGCTGGAGACCGCGTCGCGGTATGACCGCGCGCCGCTCTACGTCGACGACTCGTCCGACATCGGCATCCTCGAGATGCGGGCCAAGGCGCGCCGCCTGCACCAGCAGACTATGGCCGAGTACGGCGGCCTGGGCCTCGTCATCGTCGACTACCTGCAGCTGCTGCGCACCGACGCGCGCACCGACAACCGCGTCCAGGCGATCGGCGAGATCTCGCGCGGCCTCAAGATCCTCGCGCGCGAGCTCGAGGTCCCGGTCATCGCGCTGTCGCAGCTGTCGCGTGGCGTCGAGTCGCGCACCGACAAGAAGCCGATGCTCTCCGACCTGCGCGAGTCCGGCCAGATCGAGCAGGACGCCGACCTCGTCATGTTCATCTACCGCGACGAGTACTACAACGAGAACACCGACCGCCCGGGCGAGGCGGACCTCATCGTCGCCAAGCACCGAAACGGCGGCCTGGGCGAGATCCCGCTCACCTTCCAGGGCGAGTACCCGCGGTTCCTCGGCCTGCAACGAGCGGCCTAGCCCGTGGCGCGCACCTGCCCCTTCTCGCTCTGTGACGGCAGCGGGATCCTCGTCGACGAGGACACCCGGACGTCGTCGTTCTGCCGTTGCCGCGACCAGGTTGTTGCCGAGCGCCAGGCCAAGGGCCTGCGCGCTGTCATCCCCAAGCTCTACGCGGGTTCGTCCTGGGATCGCTATCCCGTGCCTCAGATCAATCAAGCCGCGGTGTACGCCGTCCGGCGATACACCTCGCAGATCGACGAGCGGTTGGACCAGGGCGAGGGCCTCTGGATGTTCGGAGGCCACGGCACCGGTAAGACAACGCTGGCGATGCTCGTGTCCAAAGCTGCGATCTCAGCGGGTCATTCCGTGGCGATCTATTCGTTGCCACGGCTTCTTGCAGAGATCAGGCGGACGTTCGACGAGGGCAGCCCGATTACCCAGACCCAGCTGATCGACCAACTCACCGCCGTGGATCTCCTGCACATCGATGACGTGGGCGCGGAATCGACCAGCCCGTGGGTGCTCGAGCAGCTCTACGCGATCGTCAACGCCCGCTACGAAGCGAAGAAGGCGATCGTCGTAACCACGAATCTCAACGAGCGCGAAGAGTTGGCTGAGCAGATCGGCGCACGCACCGTCTCCCGCTTGGAGGAGATGTGCGAGGTGCTGCCTGTCACCGGCGCGGACCTTCGTCGGAAAACCTACGACCTGGTAGACGAACCCGACCCGGTGGCCTCACCAGTCACGTGGGACCGGGCGTAGGCCTTCGCCGCCTACACTTCCCAAAGAAATGCCAGGCACAGTGATCGTTGGCGCCCAATGGGGCGACGAGGGCAAGGGCAAGGTCATCGACCTCCTCGCCGAGCGAGCGGACGTCGTCGTCCGCTTCCAGGGCGGCAACAACGCCGGCCACACGATCATCCACGCGGGTGAGACGTGGAAGTTCCACCTCATCCCGTCGGGCATCCTCTACCCGGGCCGCACCTGCGTCATCGGCAACGGCGTCGTCGTGGACCCCGCGGTGCTGACCGCCGAGATCGACGACCTGCGCGCCCGCGGCGTCGACGTCAGCGGCCTGAAGCTCAGCGCCAACGCGCACCTGATCATGCCCTACCACCTGCTCCTCGACATGGAGGGCGAGCAGAAGCTGGGCAAGAACCTCATCGGCACGACCAAGCGCGGCATCGGCCCGGCGTACGCCGACAAGGCGGCCCGCCTCGGCATCCGCGTGCAGGACATGCTCGACGAGCGCATCCTCAAGAAGAAGATCGCCGCCGCGCTGGAGCCCAAGCGCCAGCAGCTGCGGCCCTTCGCGCGCGAGATCGACCTGCAGACGATGACCGAGCAGTACCTCACCTACGGCCACCGCCTCGAGCAGCACATCGCCGACACGTCGGCGCTGGCCTGGCGCGCGCTGGACGACAACAAGCACATCCTCTTCGAGGGCGCCCAGGGCGCGCTGCTGGACATCGACCACGGCACCTATCCGTTCGTGACGTCGTCGAACCCCGTCGCCGGCGCGGCGGCCGTCGGCGCCGGCGTCGGCCCGCGCGACATCGCCGAGGTGTGGGGCGTGACCAAGGCCTACGCCACGCGCGTCGGCGCCGGGCCGTTCCCGTCGGAGCTCCACGACGACGTCGGCGAGCAGATCCGCCAGAAGGGCGGCGAGTTCGGCACGACCACCGGCCGCGCGCGCCGCACCGGCTGGCTCGACGTCGTCGCGCTGCGCTACGCCACGCGCCTCAACTCGCTGTCGGCGCTGGCCGTCACCAAGCTCGACGTGCTCAGCGGCTTCGACACGATCAGCGTCTGCACGCAGTACCGCGGCACCCGTGACGAGGACTTCGTCACCGACACGTTCCCCTACCACCAGTCGGTGCTGCACCACGCCGAAGGCGTCTACACCGAGCTGCCCGGCTGGACCGAGGACCTCTCCGACATCCGCTCCTACGCCGACCTGCCGGAGAACGCGAAGAAGTACCTCGCGTTCGTCGAGGAGGCCGTCGGCGTGCCGATCGTCCTGATCGGCGTCGGCCCCGGCCGCGAGCAGATCATCTGGACCGAGGCCGCCAAGGACTCCGCGCTGGCCGCGGACGCCATGGCCGCGGCGTCGGCCTAGCGCGGCCGGCGGGCGCAAGGGCTCTCACCGTGGCGACCGATCAACCCGTGCGCGGTGCCGTGCTGGGCCTGGGCATGATCGGCCGCCATCACGCCCGCATCCTCCAGTCCGACGCCGGGATGCGCTTCGCCGGCGCGGTCGACCCGGGCGGCGACCGCTTCGGCGCGCTGCGCGATCCCGCGCTCCTGTTCGGCTCGGTCCACGAGCTGCTCGCCGCGTCCGGCGGGCCGCCGGACTTCGCCGTCGTCGCCGTGCCGACCGAGGAGCACCTGCCGGCCGTTCGCGAGCTCGCCGCCGCGGGCGTCCACGTGCTCGTCGAGAAGCCGCTGGCGGCGACCGCCGACGAGGCGCGCGAGATCATCGACATCGTCCGCGACGCCGGCCTGCACGGCGCCGTCGGCCACGTCGAGCGCTGCAACCCGGCGCTGCTGGAGCTGCGCCGGCGCGTCAACGACGGTCAGCTCGGCGAGGTGTTCCTGGTGGCCACCGAGCGCGTCGGGCCGTTCCCGGACCGCGTGCGCGACGTCGGCGTCGTCAAGGACCTCGCGACCCACGACCTCGACCTCGTCCGCTGGCTCGGCGGCGGGCGCGTGGACCGCGTGGCGGCGCAGACGCAGCACCGGATGGGGCGCGCGCACGAGGATCTCGTCCTCGTCACCGGCCAGCTCGAGGGCGGTGTGGCGTTCAACTCCGTCGTCGACTGGCTGACCCCGATGAAGGTGCGCCGCACCCGCATCCTCGGCGAGCGCGGGATGCTCGTCGCCGACACGCTGCGCGCCGACCTCATGTTCTACGAGAACGCCGACGTGCCGACCCAGGGCTGGCCGGCGATGCAGGCGCTGCGCGGCGTCGCCGAGGGCGACATGACGCGCTACGCGCTGACGCGCCACGAGCCCCTCGCCGTCGAGCTGCAGGCGTTCTGCGCGCTCATCCGCGGCGAGGACGACGCGCTCGTCGTCACGCTCGAGGAGGGCCTGGAGACCGTGGCCGTGGCCGAGGCCGTACTGGCGAGCGCGGCGTCCGGGCAGACCGTCGTCGTGCGGGCGAGCGCGTGAAGGTCGTCGTAGTCGCGGGCACAACGCCGAGCGGCCGGATCGGTCTCCGCTGATGCGCGTCGTCGTCGTTGCGCTGGGCAAGGTGGGGCTGCCGCTGGCGGCGCGGATCGCGCTGGCCGGCCACGAGGTCGTCGGCGCCGACGTCGACGAGCGCGTGGTCGACCTCGTCAACGCCGGCGAGGCGCCCTTCCCCAACGAGGCCGGTCTGCCGGAGGCGCTGGCCGAGACCGTCGCCGACGGCCGTCTGCGCGCGGTGACCGACACGGCCGCTGCGGTGGCCGAGGGCCCCGCGCTCGTCATCGCGGTGCCGCCCCTGGTGGTCGACGCCAGCGCGCGCCCGGACTGGATCACGCTCGACGCGGTGATCGCCGACATCGGGCGCGGCCTGCAGCGCAACGATCCGCCGACGGTCGTGTCGGTGGAGACGACGGTGCCAGTGGGGACGACGCGCGGCCGCTTGGCGCCCGGGCTGAGCGCCGCCTCGGGGCTAGCCGAGGGCGAGGACTTCCACGTCGTCTTCAGCCCGGAGCGCATCTTCAGCGGACGCGTCATCGCCGATCTGGACAACTACCCCAAGTTGGTCGGCGGCCTGAGCGCCGCGGGCGAGGCGCGCGGGATGGAGTTGTACGCCTCGTTCCTCGACGCCGAGGTCCGCGGCCTCGGCTCGGCGGAGGCGGCCGAGCTGAGCAAGCTCGCCGAGACCGCCTACCGCGACATCAACATCGCCTTTGCCAACGAGCTGGCCCGCTACGCCGACCGCCTCGGCGTCGACGTGCTGTCGGTCATCGACGCCGCCAACTCCCAGCCCTACAGCCACGTGCACCGGCCGGGCATCGCGGTCGGCGGGCACTGCATCCCCGTCTACCCGCGGTTCCTGCTGGCCGGTGACGCCGACGCGCGGCTGCCGCTCGCCGCCCGCGAGATCAACGAGCGGATGCCGGCCTACGCGGCCGACCTCGCCGGCGACGTCCGCGGCAAGCGCGCGCTGATCCTCGGGGTCGCCTACCGCGGCGGCGTCAAGGAGACGGCGTTCTCCGGCGCCTTCGCACTGAAGGACGCGCTGGCCCGGCGCGGCGCGGTGGTCCTGGCCGCCGACCCGCTGTTCTCCGACGACGAGTTGCGGGAGCTGGACTTCGTGCCGTGGGACGGGACCAGCCCGATCGACGCCGCGCTCGTCCAGGCCGACCACCAGGAGTATGCGCTGCTCGGGTCGGGCGACCTGCCCGGCGTGCAGACGATCGTCGACGGTCGCGGCGTGCTCGACGCCGCGCGCTTCCCCGGCGTCCCGGTGCACCGCATCGGCCGTCCGGAGGGCTCCGCGCAGGACCCCGGGTCGTCGATCGCGCCGCGCAGCTAGCGCCGCTACGCCAGGTCGTCGATCGCCGCGACGACCCGCTCGCCCGCGCGCCCGTCGCCGTAGAGCTCGGGGCGCTGCGCCGGAGGTGTGCGGTGCAGCGCAGCGTGCGCGGCGTCGCGGTCGAGGTCGACCAGGACGTTCCACCCCATGTCGACCGTCTCCACCCACTCGGTCGTGTCACGCATCGTCACGCAGGGCACGCCGGCGAAGTAGGCCTCCTTCTGCACGCCGCCGGAGTCGGTGAGCACCGCGCGGGCGTTGGTCAGCAGCGACGTGAAGGCCATGTAGCCCAGCGGCGGCGCGAGTCGGATGTGGTCGGCCTCCTGCAGCTCGTCGAGCCAGCCGGCCGCATCCAGGCGCGCGCCCGTGCGAGGGTGCAGCGGGAAGACGACCGGCTCGTCGCCGGCCAGCAGCAGGTCCACCAACTTGCGCAGCCGCTCGGGGACGTCCACGTTGCCGGCCCGGTGCGACGTCGCCAGGACGTACTCGCCGGGCGCCACGCCCGCGTCGCGCAGCGGATGGTGGTCGGCCTTCGCACGCGGCTGGAACAGAAGCGCGACGTCGACCATCACGTCGCCGACGAGCACCGCGCGTCCGGCGACCGACTCGCGCGCCAGGTTGTCCATCGCGGTCTGCGACGGGGTGAGCAGCAGCGCGGACAGGTGGTCGGTGAGGACGCGGTTGAGCTCCTCGGGCATCCGGCGATCGAACGAGCGCATGCCCGCCTCGACGTGGACGACCGGGATGTTGGCCTGCGCCGCGGCGAGGCCACCGGCGACCGTCGAGTTCGTGTCGCCGTAGACGAGCACGACGTTGGGCTGCTCCTCCGCCAACAGCGGGCCGAGCCCGGCGAGCATGCGCGCCGTCTGGTCGGTGTTCGTGCCGCCGGAGATGTGCAGCTGGCGCTCGGGCCGCGGGACCTGCAGCTCCTCGAAGAAGATGGCCGACAGCTCGTCGTCGTGGTGCTGCCCCGTGTGGACGAGGTGCTCGTCGTGGCGCTCGCGCAGCAGGCGCGAGACGGCCGCGGCCTTGACGAACTGCGGCCGGTTGCCGATGACGGTGACGATCCTCAAGATGGTGTCCTACGCGCCCAGCGCGTCGCGCACGTGCGCGGAGAAGGCGTCGGCGGCGGCCTGGGTCAGCGGCCCAGGGGCCGCGGGCAGCTCGTCGTCGTCGATGCGCGCGATGGCCTGCACCTCGCGCGTCGTGGAGGCCAGGAACGCCTCCGTAGCGCCGCGCAGCTCCTCGCGCGTGATGACCTCCTCGCGGGCGCCGGGCAGCAGGGCGAGGAGGCGCCGGCGGGTGATCGAGTCCAGGACGCGGTCGCTCAGCGGCGGTGTGACGAGCGTCGTGCCGTCCAGCGACGCGAACAGCGCGGACGTCGGGCCCTCCAGGACGCGGCCGTGCGGGGTGACGAGCAGCGCCTCGTCGGCGCCGGTCTCCTGGGCGAGGCGACCGGCGAGCATGTTCCCCGCGTAGCTCAGCGACTTCACGCCGTCCAGCACGCGCGGCGGGACGTACTCGATCGAGGCGAGCGCCAGCGGCCGGTCGTGGGCGGGCACCACCTCGACGAGGCCGACGCGCCGGCCGCCGCGGGTGACCAGGAAGCGCACGGCGCCCTCCAGCGGGCCGGCCTCGGCCAGCAGCGCGTCGATGTCGGCCTGCACGGCGCTCAGGTCGATCTCCAGGCGCAGGTTCTTGGCCGAGTTGGCCATGCGGCGCAGGTGATCCTCGAAGGCGAACGGCCGGCCGCCGTAGACACGGATCACCTCGAAGACGCCGTCGCCGCGCAGCAACCCGGTGTCGGTGACCGGGATCGTCGCCTCGTCGGCGGGCAGGACGTGGCCGTCGACGACGGCAAGCGCGGTGAGGGCCATCGGCCCATCCTATGTGGCGGTCAGCGCCTCCACCCTGACAGCGGGCAGCCGCAGCCGGGCGAGCGTTCCGCCGCCGGCCGCCGCCTCGAGCGCCACCGAGCCGTCGTGCGCCTCGGCCACCTGGCGCACGATCGCGAGCCCGAGGCCCGACCCGGGGCGGCCGCGGGCGTTGGCACCGCGATGGAAGCGGTCGAAGACGTGGGGGAGGTCGTCGGGGTCGATGCCCGGCCCGTGGTCGCGGACGGTCAGCGTGCCGGCGCGCAGGGCGATCTCGACGAGGCCGCCGGGCGGCGAGTGCTTGGCGGCGTTGTCCAGGAGGTTGTTGATGGCGCGCGCGAGCCGCTCCGGCGCACCCTCCACCGAGCACGGCTCGGTCGTCAGCGTGAAGCGCAATCCGGGCGCGTGGCGGCGCGCGCGCTGGACCGACTCACAGGCCAACGCGTCGAGCCGGACGTCCTCGACGGCGGGGTCGGGGACGTCGCCCCGCGCGAGGTCGATGAGGTCGCCGATGAGCGCGGTCAGCTCCTCGGCCTGGTCCACGACCTCGCCCGCGATCAGCCGGCGCTCGTCGTCGGGGACGTAGGCGGCGTCGCGCAGCAGCTCGCCGTTGGTGCGCAGCGACGTGACCGGCGTGCGCAGCTCGTGCGAGGCGTCGGCGACGAGCTGGCGCTGGGCGGCCAGCGAGTCGGCCAGCGCTCCCTGGGAGAGGGCGAGCTCGTGCTCGGTGGGCGCGGCGACGGGCCGGGAGAGGAGCCGCCCGGCCAGCGCGGCCAGCGCCGTTCCGAAGACCGTGAGGAGCGCGAGGACGATCTGGAGGCGCGAGAGCGCCCGGTCGACGCTGGCCAGCGACCGCGCGAACTGGACCGCGCCACGGCCGGGCAGCCCGACGGTGAGCATCCGCACGTGGACGCCGTCGGCCTGGGCGTCCTGCAGGACGCGGCCGCCGTGGGTCGACGCCGCGAGCCGCCGGGCCGTCGCGGTGATCGGCAGCGGTGGGTCGGTCGCGGCCATCGGCCGCCGGAGCACCGCGCCGTGGGTGTCGAGGAACTGGACGTAGCCGGCCGGCGTGCCGGAGCGCCGCGGCGGCTCGGGCACGCGCCGCGGGAGCGTGCGGTTCACGCCCAACTGGAGCCGGGACAGCTGCCGACCCTGGTCGCGCAGCGAGTCGTCGATCTGCCCGCGCAGCTCGCCGCGCATCACGAAGAAGCAGACGACGGAGGCCAGTACGAGCGTCGCCCCGACCACCAGCGCGGACATGAGCGTCACGCGCCGGCGCAGGGTCACGTCGGCTCCTCCCGCAGGATGTACCCGACACCGCGGACCGTGTGGAGCAGGCGCGGCTCGCCCGCCGCCTCCGTCTTGCGGCGCAGGTACCCCATGTAGACGCCGAGGACGTTCGACGTCGCGCCGAAGTCATAGCCCCAGACCTGCTCGAAGACCGTCGAGCGCTCCAGGACCTGCCGCGGATGGCGGAGGAAGAGCTCGAGCAGCCCGTATTCGGTGCGGGAGAGCTCGAGGCGGCGCTCGCCGCGCCAGACGTCGCGCGTGGCGGGCTCGAGGCGCAGGTCGCCGAAGCGCAGCTCGTCGGTCGGGCCGTCGACGCGGCGCAGCAGCGCCCGCAGCCGGGCCTTGAGCTCGCGGAGCGCGAACGGCTTGACGAGGTAGTCGTCGGCGCCGGCGTCGAGGCCGGCGACGCGGTCGTCGACCGCGTCGCGCGCGGTCAGCATCAGCACCGGCGTGCGGTCGCCGGCGGCGCGCAGCCGCCGGCACGCCTCGAGGCCGTCGAGGGTGGGCATGCTGACGTCGAGGACGACCGCGTCGTAGCGCGCGGCGGCGATCAGCTCCAGCGCCTCGCGCCCGTCCTCCGCGAGGTCGACGTCGTAGCGCTCCAGGTTCAGCGCGCGATGCAGGGACGTGCGCACGGCCATCTCGTCGTCGACCACCAGGACTCGCATGCCGTGCAGGGTGGCGGCCGAACCTTGGAAGATGCTGAGAGCGGCTCCGCGACCGCTAACGTCGCCGCCTCACGTGCGCACGCTCGTCATCTCCGACCTCCACATCGGGTCCCGGTTGGGGCGCGACGTGCTGCGCCGCGGGGCGGCGCTCGACGCGCTGCTGTGCGCCCTCGACGACGTGGACCGGCTGGTGCTGCTCGGCGACGTCGTGGAGTTGGCCGAGGGGCGCGCGGCGCGGGCGATGGAGATCGCCGGACCGGTGCTGCGGGCGGTGGGAGCCCGGATGGGCGCCGGCCGCGAGATCGTCCTCGTGCCCGGCAATCACGACGCGGCGCTGGTGCGCCCGTGGGTGAGGAGGCTGGGAACGCCGCTGCCGGTCGACGCGGCGATGCCGCCGGACGCCACGCCGGCGCTGGCGCGCATCGTGGGCTGGCTCGCGCCCGCGGCCGTGCACGTCCACTACCCGGGCGTGTGGCTGTCGTCGCGGGTGTGGGCGACTCATGGTCATTATCTCGATCGGCACCTGCTGCCCGAGTCGGCGTTCGGCGTGGCGCGCGGGCTGCTGGGGCGGCTGCCGCACGACGGCGCGACCGCGAACGACTACGAGCAGGGCGGCCCGTCGCTGACGCGGCTGGAGGCCTCGCTGACCCGCTGGCTGCCGCTGCCGCCGGCCGCACTGGTCGACGACGTGGCCAACTACCTGCGCGCCGCGACGATGCCGGGGCGATCGGACGCGCCGCTGGGGCATCTGCTGTCGCCGCTGACGTCCCGGATCCTCGGCGCGCAGATGCGGCGAGCGTCGATGCCGGCGCTGGCGCGCGTCGTCCACCGGCTGGGTGTCGAGGCCGACTGGGTCGTCTTCGGGCACGTGCACCGGCTGGGGCCGCTGCCGGGCGACGACGCGTCGTTCTGGGCGGGGGCCGACGGGCGGCTGCGGATCGCCAACACCGGCTCGTGGGTCTACGAGCCGCTGCTGCTGCACCACGCGGTGCCGCCGCATCCGTACTGGCCCGGGGGCGCGATCGTGCTGGAGGACGAGGGCGACCCGCAGGCGGTCGGCCTCCTGGACGGCCTGGGGGCCGGGGCGCGGCCGGCCCGCGGCGGGTGGGCGCGCGTCAGCTCCTGAGGGTGCGCAGCGCCTCGAGCATGCCGTGCAGGTGCGCGGCGGCGTTCTCGATGTCGGTGTAGTCGCGCTGCGCCGCGCGCGACTCGGCGGAGAGCACGGCGCAGCGGTGGATGTCGGCGAAGTCGCCGTAGGGGAACTTGTAGTGGCCCTTGGTCTCGGGGTTCTGCTCGTCGTCGACGCCGAGGTGCCAGCGGCCGTACTCGGCGTAGCCGTGCTCCTCGATAAACGCGTTCTCCTCGGCGGCCGAGGGCTGGTGCTCGCTCCAGTCGTCGCGCTCGTCGAGCACGACGTGCTGCTCCTCGACCAGCTTGCGTGCGTGGTCGTAGCCCGGCCGGTGCAGGTGGACGGCCATGATCGTGTCGCTCCCTCTTCGCAGGTTCGCCCTCGCCAGTAGGCCGCTGGCGCAGGGCGCAATGGCGGGCTTTGCCGTGAACGTCGCCGTCCCACCTCTGAGACCGTGCAGCACATCCGGCGGGGCGATCTCGATGTGTGCATGCTCATGACGGCCGCGTTCTGGTGGCTGTACTTCGATGTGCACGCGCGGCGGACGCTGGAGCGCCTGCGGACCGCGGGGGACGAGCGCGGGCGTCTCGGCCGGGACCTGAGCTACTTGTACGTGTTGCTGATGGAGGCCGCCGAGGAGCGCCGGCTTCAGCGCGCGGACGCGGTCGAGGAGGCCCCGGTCGGCAGCCTGCCGGCCCCGTCCTCCTAGACTCGCCCGAGTGCGCCGGACCCTCACGGCAGTCGTCCTGCTCCTCGCCGGCGTGCTGCCCGCGGTGGCGGTGGCGAGCTGGTGGGCCTACGGCGAGGCGACCGACACCGAGCGCTTCCTGGAGACCGCGCGGCCGCTGAGCACCGACGCGACCGTGCAGCGCGCCGTCGCCGACGAGCTGGTCGCCGCGGCGAACGCCGAGCTCGGCTCGCTGCCCGTGCCGGTCCCGGGCGGGACGACGGCGCTGCGCGCGCAGGTGCGGTCCATCGCCGAGCGGCTGGTGGCGTCGAGCGCGTATCGGGAGAGCTTCCTGGCCGTGCTGCGCACGACGCACGCGCGCCTGGTGGCGCGGCTCGAGGGCGACGTGGATGCGCGGCTGACCATGGACCTCGGCCGGATCGCGACGGTGCTCCGTGCGCGCGTGCGGGCCGCGGGGCTGCCGGCCGAGGTGGCCGACGCGATCCGCGACCCCGCCCCGGTGGTCCTCGCCGATCGCGCCGAGATGCGTCGCACCCGCGACGCCACCGACCGGATCCGGATCGTCCGCGCCTTCTCGATCCCGGGCGCGATCGTGGCGCTGCTGCTCGTCGCGCTGACCGCGCCGGGCCTGGCGAGCGGCGTGCTGCGCGTCGCGGCGTGCCTGGCGGTGTCGACGCTCCTGCTCGTGGCGGCCTGGCTCGTGGCCCGCGCGGTCATCGCGGCCGACAGCTCCTCGCGGGACCTGGCCCTGGCCGTCTATGACGTGCTGACGCGCCCGCTGCGCGGGTGGGTGATCGGCGGTACGGTCGGCGCGGTGGCGCTCGCCGCGGTCGGGGGAGGACTGCGTGTGGCCCATGGCGCTCGGGTAGACCGCAGGCCATGACCAGCACGCGCGCAGGACGCCGGCGCAAGAGCCCGCTCGGGCCCCTCGTCGAGCGAGTCGAGGCCGCCGGTGGCCTGGACGGCCCGGCCCGGGCGGTCGCCGCCCGCGTCCGCAAGGCCGCGGCGCCGACGCCGGTGAAGGAGGCGCTGAGCGGCACGTGGCTGGGCCACGCCCTCCATCCCGTGCTGACCGACGTCGCGATCGGCTCGCTGCTCAGCGCGACGATGCTCGACGTGCTCGGCGGCGACGACGGCGGCCGGGCACGGCGGCGGCTCATCGCGATCGGGATCGTCGCTGCCGGACCGACCGCCATGACCGGCGCCAACGACTGGGCCGACTCGGAGTACGGTCACGACGGCGTGCGCCGCGTCGGCCTCGTCCACGCGGCCTGCAACACCGGGGCGCTGACGCTGTACGGCGCCTCCCTGGCGGCGCGCCGGGGCGGCCGCCGCGGCCGCGGGACCCTGCTGGGGCTGGGCGGCGCGACGATGCTCATGGCCAGCGGCTATCTCGGCGGGCACCTGACCTTCGCCCAGGGCATCGGCCCCGACCAGACGGTCTACGACCCCGGACCGGCCGAGTGGACCGCGGCCAGTGACGCCGCCGGCGTGACGGCCGGCCGGCCGACGCGCGTGGTCGTCGACGACACGCCGATCCTGCTGCTGCGCGACGGGGCGGAGCTCTTCGCCCTCCACGACCGCTGCTCGCACCGCGGATGCTCGCTGGCCGAGGGCCGGGTCGAGGACGACGAGATCGTCTGCCCCTGCCACGGCTCCCGCTTCGCCCGCGCCGACGGCGCGGTCCGGCGCGGGCCGGCCACCGCGCCGCAGCCGACGTTCGAGGTGCGCGAGCGCGGCGGCGCGCTGGAGGTGCGGCGCCGCGTTCCTGGGTGAGCTCGACCGGCCACGGATTCCTGAGATTCGTGTGATGTCGGCAATGTGAGTCAGAACGACCAGCTCGCCTTCGCCATCGAGACCGGACGGTTCTTCGCACGGACCTACGCCATGCCGCCCGCCACGGGCGTCGTCGCCGGACGCGCTGACCATCGGACACGGCGACGCCCTGCACCCCGCGCTCGGAGCGCTCGCCTGGATGGCCGGGCGCCTGTTGATCTTCGTGCCGCTCGCGCTGCGGGCGTTCCGCCGGACCTGAGGCTCTTCCCGCCGCCGGCGAAGGCTCGTATCATCTGCTACGAGACCCATACCTACGGAGGTGCGAGATGACCACCTACCACGTCGAGCTCACGGCCGAGGAGCTGAAGCTCACACACTCGGCTCTGCGGTCCCTGCTCGCCGACCTCAGCCACGACGATCACGAGCTCTTGGACATCATCCGCGGGGTGCTCGCGAAGATGCCGCCGGCCGAGGAGATCGCGGCGATTCGCATCGAACCGTCGCGCCGGCGCAGGACTCCTGCGTAATCCCGCCCGTCACGTCTGCCGGTCCATCAGCCACATCCCGCGGAGGCTCACGGCGTAGCTGTCGGGCAGGGTGGCGATGCAGGCGGCCACGTCGCCGCAGCTCGGACAGCGGAGCACGAGACCGGCGCCGCGATACAGCTGATGGTCGCCGATGCGGTTCCGCGCCCTGCACGACTGGCACACGCGCTCCGTGCTCGTCACCTCCCGGGCGAAGATCTCCTCGAGAAGCCCGGCGATCGCGTTTCCGTCGGTGTGCATGGTCAGCCTCCGGTGACGACGCGCTGCTCGCGAACGATCTCGAGGTCCTCGACCCGCAGCCGGCGAACGTCGAGCTCCTCGATCGTCAGGTGCTTGATCGCCGCGCGGCCGATGGCCAGGCGTCCGATCGCCAGGGCGCCGATCGCCCCCGCGCCCATGGCCAGGGCGCCGATCGCCATGGGCCCGCGCAGGCTCGGGCCGCTGGCGGTCACGCCGGTGACGCGCAGCGGCACGGCGTCGAGCCGGGTTCTGCTTCGCTTGGTCGACATGGATCCGACTGTACGCCGCGAGCAGCGGCGAGCCGATCGCGTACCCGCGACGGGACGTCGGCGGCCCGGACGCGATCGCTGACCCTCGAGCGCCGCCGCTGAGGCCGGGGCGCTCAGGCGGTGTTCGCGGCGGGCCGCGCGACGACATCTGCGCCCGCGAGCCGATCGCCGCAGGTCGTGCAGTGGACGTCCTGAAGGGCCGTGCCGCCGCAGTCGCGGTGCTCGAAGTGCACCGGAGGACCGTCGGGCGCGGCCCATCGATCGCCCCACGCCGAGAGCGCGAGGACGATCGGCTGCAGCTCGAGGCCGCGCGGGGTCAGGACATACTCCTGATGGCCGGCGTGACCGGGCACCGGGCGTCGCTCCATCAGCCCCGCGGCGACGAAGTCGTCGAGACGTTTGTTGAGGATGTTGCTCGCCACTCCGAGGCTGCGCTGGAACTCGGCGAACCGCGTCATCCCGCGCAGGGCGGCGTCACGGACGATGAGCAGGCTCCAGCGTTCGCCGATCAGCTCGAGCGCGCGCGCCGCGGAGCAGTCCTGGTTGTCGTAGGTCCGGCCGAGCACGAGCACCCACGCTATCACCGACTTGCGTCATGCAAGCCTACGTCGTAGGCTCCTGGCATCATGCAAGCACATCACAACTCCGACACCTCCGCCTCCGAGGTCGTCCGCGCCTATCTCACGTCGTTCTACGACGGCGACTTCGACGGCGCGCAGGCCCTCGTCGCCGACGACTTCGCGTTCGACGGCCCGTTCGTGTCGGTCACCGGCAAGGAGGCGTTCTTCGCCAGCGCCGAAGGCCTGCGGAGGATCACCCGAGGCCACCGCCTGCTTCGTCATTGGGAAGACGCCGGCGAGGTCTGCTCGATCTACGAGGTCGACCTCGCCACGCCGGTCGCCGAGGGCTCGGTGCTCATGACCGAGTGGCACGTCGTGCGCGACGGGCGGCTGGCGTCGGGGCGCGTGGTGTTCGACAGCGCCGCATTCCGCGCGCTGCTCCCGGCGGCGTAGCTCGTCGAAGCGCCGCGGGCGGGACGACCGGCAATCGGCCGCCCCGCCTGCTGCTCTACCGCACCAGCTGCGGGCCCTTGAAGTCCTGGGACTTCGTGGTCCGCTTGGCCTTCAGCGTCTCGGTGTTGTCGGTGAGGTCGTTGTCACGCATGACCAGCCGGGCCGTGGCGTTGGCCGCGTTGTCGGCGAACTGACCCATGGCCTGGGTGTTGAGGTTGGCCAGGGTGTCGCACGCCTGGTGGTAGCACTTGTCGTACGCCACACCCGCGGTGCCGCCGTACTTGGCGACCTGCTCCTCGGACTTGATGCCCTCGGCGCCGGCGAAGATGCCGCCCGACGGGATCCCTGCATCGGTGAACGCGACGGAGTCGGAGCGCCCGTCGAACGGGATCGTCCCGCTCGCCAGCCCGCGACCGGCCCAGTAGCCGGTGAACAACGACTCGATGATGTCCGAGCCGGTCGGCCCCTCGTTGCCGGGGAAGTCCGAGCCGTCGCCGTCATAGACGAACCGCGCGAAGTTCGGCGAGGCCATCATGTCGAAGTCGAGCATCGCCATGATCTCGTCGGTCTGGTCCTGAGACAGCGACGCGACGTAGGCCGCCGAGCCCAGCAGACCTTCCTCCTCGGCCCCGAAGAACAGGAACCGCAGGTGGTTGGTCGGGTTCTTGACCGCCTTGGCGTACTGCAGGGCCATCTCCAGGTCCTGCGACGTGCCGGAGCCGTCGTCGTTGATCCCGGGGCCGGCGACGACCGAATCCAGGTGCGAGCCGACGGCCACGGTGTGGTCGGCGCGCCCGGACGGGGCGTCGGCGATCACGTTGTAGGTCGCGCGGTTCTCCGACAGCGTCGAGGTCGTGACGTGCACCGTGGTGGTTCCGGCCTGCGCCAGGTCGGCGAGCTCGTTGCCGACGTCGAAGCTGGTGCCGACGACCGGGATGTCGATCGGGTCGCCGAGGGTGCCGCTGAGCGCCTCCGTCCGGCCCGGCTGGCCCTCGTTGAAGATCACCACGGCCGACGCGCCGGCGGTCTTGGCGTTCTGCGCCTTGGCGCCGAAGGTGCACGTGCCGCGCTGGACCAGCGCGACCGCGCCCGCCGGGAACCCGGCGAAGTCCGCGGCCTCACAGCCGCTGGTGTTCGACGACGGCGTCGGCCCGGGCGGGAGGACGAGGTCGATGGGCACGATGTCACCGGTCACGTCGCCGCTGCCGGAGAAGTCCATCGTGTTGAAGTCGGTCGCATGCTCGTAGGTCCGGGCGGTGGGAGCCGTGCGCTCGAAGGTCGACGGCGCGAGCTCCTGGAAGTACGGGAACGTGAACGGCTGGACGTTGACCGCGTAGCCGGCATTCCGAAGCTGCCCGACGACGTAGTCGCGCGACTGGTCGAAGCCGCGGGTGCCCGAGGCGCGGGTACACGGTAGGGGTACCGTAGGCGGCCAGCGAGGCCGAGGCCCACGACGCCGCCGGAGGTGGGCCCCCAGTCGCGATAGCGACACAGTCTCCTAGCATGCGCCCATGAACGACCCTGCGCCGCGCGCCGGTCCGGCGCTCGTCCACTGGATGGGCATCGCCGACGCGAACGCCGGCGGCTCGGTGCACGGCGGGACCATCATGAAGCTCTGCGACGAGGCAGCCGGCCTGGTCGCGATCCGCCACAGCCACTGCCGGGTCGTCACGGCCGCGGTCGATCGCATGACGTTCCTGGTTCCCGTCTACGTCGGGGAGCTCGTGTCCTTCTTCGCCGCCGTCAACGCGGTGTGGAACACGTCGATGGAGGTCGGCGTGCGCGTCGAGGCCGAGAACCCGCGGACCGGCGAGGTCCGCCACACCAACAGCGCCTACCTCACGATGGTCGCGCTGGACCCCGACGGCCGTCCCGCGCGCGTCCCGCCGCTGACCGCGTCCACCCCGGACGCGATCCGCCGCGAGGGCGAGGCGCAGGTGCGCCGTCGCAACCGCCTCGCCGAGCGCGACACGCTCCGCGTGGCGCGCGAGGTGGAGGCCACGAGCGAGGGTGGCTCGCGCGCGTGAAGGATCTCGCGTCTGTCCGCAGGTGCGGATGAGGTGCTTGCGGCACCGCTGGTGAGGTTCTGGTCAAGGTGTGATGATGTCGCCGGAAGGCCTCCCTGCGCCGTAACCTCCTCGGTCGGTGTTCGTCACCGACAACCGGTGGGGCGACTTGATCAGCGACATGCACCACGATCCCGACCCTGCTGACCCCGTGAGCGAGGACACCGACGTGAGCATCGATCCGCGTGTCACCTGGCTGCGCAACGGGCTCTGGATCGCCGCGTTCGCCAGTCTCGGGCTCACCGACGGACGAGGCTGGATTTCGATCGTGCTGTTCGCCGTCGCCGTCGCGGTGTCATGGCGTGTCGACAAGCTGGAGCATCCCGAGGAGCACCGCAGCTGACGCCGCCGCCCATGCAGGCCTGAGGCCACCGCAGGCGCCGCAGTCAGACCGCCGAGGCGTGCAACCGGAACCGCGACTCGGCGCCCGCCCGATCGGGTTCGGACCACAGGGCGAGCGTCAGGAGCACGCGTGCCTTGACGGGCGCGAGCGCACCGCCATCCAGCAGCCCGATGCGGTGCAGGTCCCGTTCGGAGCCCGGGAACCCGTAGGTCTCGTGCAACAGCCGTCCCGAGCCGGTGCGTGTCGTGGCCACGACGGGCATCCGCGTCACGGCGTCGGCGAGCGGCCCGACGAGGAGCGCGGGCACGTGACCCGCTCCCATCGCCGCCAGCACGAGACCCTGGAACCCCGCGTCGGCGATGGCTTCCAGCTGCCGGCCCGAATCCCCGAGGAGCGCCGTGACGAGCGCGACGCTCGGCGGCTCGCCGCCGGACGGCTCGAGGGGCGGAAGGCGTTCCCCGGGCGGCGTCGTGAACCGCGGGACGGCCTCGTCGACCGAGCCCAGCGGTCCGGTGTTGGGAGATCTGAACGCGCTCGGAGAGGTGCTGTGCGCCTTCACCACGTCGCTCGCGCTGAAGATCTGGCCGGCGAACACCACCAGGCACCCGCGCTGGCGTGCGTCCGGCGCGACCGCGACGGCGACCGCCGCCAGGAGGTTGGCGGGGCCGTCGGCGCCCGCGGCGCTCGCCGGCCGCATCGCCCCGGTCACGACGAGTGGCTCGGGACGGTCCCAGAGGAGGTCGAAGGCGTACGCCGTCTCCTCCAGCGAGTCGGTCCCCTGGGTCACGACGATCCCCCGCGCCCCCGCGTCGACCCGGGCACGGGCCGTCTCGACCAGGGCCACGACGTCGGCGAAGCCCAGCGACGCGCCCGGGAGCATCCGGACGCTCTCGGCGGCGACGTCGGCGATCTCGTCGAGGCCGGGCACGGCGGCGACGAGCGCGGCCGCGGTGAGGTGCGGGGCCACTCCCTCGTGGTCGGCGACCGGTCCCATCGCGATGGTCCCGCCCAGACCGAGCACGCCCACGCGGGGCAGAAGTCCGCGACGGTCGAAAGGCGGCGGGGCCGCAGGTCGGTCCATGAGGAACAACGGTATACGATCTATCGCATGCAAGAAAGCATCGTGGGCGGCCTCGCGCCGTCGGGGCAGGCGAGGGGCGGGCGACGCGACTTCCCGCGGGCACGCGTGGGGCTGCACATCGACGGCCGCGAGGAAGAGGCCGCCGGCGGCGCGACGTTCGAGCTGCGCAACCCCGCGACCGGCGAGCTCCTGGCCGAGGTCGCCGCCGGCACGCCCGCCGACGTCGATCGCGCCGTCGACGCCGCACGGCGCGCGTTCGAGGACGGGCGCTGGGCGGGCCGCGCGCCGGCCGAGCGCCACCGCATCCTCATGGCCGCCGCAGCATTGCTGCGCGACCGCGTGCCGGAGCTCGCGCGCTGGGAGACGCTGCAGATCGGCCGGCCGCTGCGCGAGATGCGCGCCCAGCTGGCTCGTGTTCCGGAGTGGCTGGAGTACTTCGGCGCCGTCGCCCACACCAGCGAGGGCGCGCTCCCGCAGTTCGGCGGCAGCCACGTCAACCTGGTGACGCACCGTCCGGTCGGCGTGGCGGGGCTCATCACCCCGTGGAACCACCCGCTGCTCATCACCATGAAGAAGCTCGCCGCCGCGCTGGCCGCCGGCAACTCGCTGGTGATCAAGCCCTCGGAGCTCGGCCCCGCCGTGCCGCTCGAGCTGGCGCGGACCCTCGAAGCGGCCGGGGTGCCGGCCGGCGTCGTCAACGTCGTGCCGGGCCTAGCGGAGGCGGGCCGCGCGCTGAGCGAGCACCGTGGGATCGACCGGATCGACGTCACGGGCGGCACGCAGACCGGCCGGGCGGTCGCCGCGGCGGCGGGCCGCAACCTCATCCCGGTGGCCGCCGAGCTCGGCGGCAAGGGCGCCGTGATCGTGCTGGAGGACGCCGACCCGGACGTCGCGGCGGCCGGCGCGCTCTTCGCCGGCTTCGTCGCCACGGGCCAGACGTGCGTGCAGGGCAGCCGGCTGCTCGTGCACGCGAGCCTCTTCGACGAAGTCGTGGAACGGGTGGCCGACCGCGCCGAGGCGCTGCGCCTGGGCGACCCGCAGGACCCGCGGACGCAGATCGGGCCGCTCGTGTCCGCGCGCCAGCGCGATCACGTCGCGCAGGCCGTGGAGCAGGCCCGCGCCGACGGCGCTCGCGTCCTGGCCGGCGGCCGCATCCCCGACGACCCCGTGCTGGCCCAGGGCTCCTACTACCGCCCGACCGTGCTCGGCGATCTCACCCGCGAGATGGAGATCTGGCGCGAGGAGGTCTTCGGCCCGATCGTCGTCGCGATGGCGTTCGCCGACGACGAGGAGGCCGTCGCGCTGGCCAACGACTCCGACTACGGCCTCGCGGCCTCGGTGTGGACGGCCGACGCGGCCCGCGCGCTGCGCCTCGCCGAACGCCTCGACATCGGCATCGTGTGGGTCAACGACCACCACCGCATCGACCCGTCGTCGCCGTGGAGCGGGCGCAAGGACAGCGGGCTGGGCCAGGAGAACGGCCTCGACGCGTACCGTGCCTACACCGTGGCGCAGAGCATCGTGCTCAACACGGCGGGCGCGCCCGCCGACTGGTTTGCCACCGACGAGGAGCTGCGGTACTCATGAGCGAGTTCGACCTGGCGGTGCGTGGCGGCATGGTCGTCACCGAGCACGGCCGCGCGCGCCTGGACGTCCACGTCGCCGGCGGGCGCATCGCGCACGTCGGTACGCCGAAGCCCGCGCGCGAGGAGATCGACGCCGCCGGGCTGCTCGTCCTGCCGGGCATGGTGGAGACGCACGCCCACCTGATGGACCCGGGCGACAGCATGCGCGAGGACTTCCCCTCCGGGACCGCCGCGGCGGCCGCCAACGGGGTGACCACGATCCTCGAGCACACGCACGGCCACCCCGTGCGCACCGCCGAGGACCTCGCCGCCAAGCGCGCGCACCTCGAGGGCCGCTCGCTCATCGACTACGGGCTCGTCGCCCACGCGTGGCCGGGCATGGCCGGGCACGCCGAGGAGCTCTGGCGGGCCGGCACGGCGTACTTCAAGCTCTTCACCTGCACGACGCACGGCATCCCCGGCCACGATGCGGCGAGCCTGCTGGAGTGGTTCGGGCGCCTCGCACGACTCGGCGCGCACGCGCTCGTCCACTGCGAGGACGAGGCCCTGACCGCTGCGGCGGAGGCGCTCCTGCAGGCCGACGGCCGCGAGGACCCGCGCATCGTTCCGGAGTGGCGCAATCGCAGCGCCGAAGAGGTCGCCGCCGCGACCGTCGGCGTGCTCAGCCGCCACGCCGGCGCAGCCGTCGGGATCGCGCACTGCAGCTCGCCGGCCGTCGTCGCGCTGATCGACCGCGAGCGATCGGCGGGCGCACGGCTCGCTGCCGAGGCCTGCCCGCAGTACTTCCTGCTGCGCGAGCAGGACATCGACGAGCACGGCCCGCTGCGCAAGTTCACGCCGCCGGCGCGCGCCCGCATCGACGCCGACGAGGACGACATGTGGCGCCTGCTGCGCTCAGGGCAGCTCAGCTTCCTCTCCTCCGACCACGCACCGAGCACCGTCGAGCAGAAGCACGCCGGCTCGATCTGGCAGTGCCACTTCGGCCTGCCGGGGCTCGACACGACCATGCCGTTGCTGCTCGACGCCGCCGCCCGCGGCAAGCTCGCGCTGGAGGACGTCGTGCGCGTGTACAGCACGGCGCCCGCACGCCACTACGGCCTGTGGCCGCGCAAGGGCGCGCTGGAGCCTGGCGCCGACGCCGACCTCGCGCTCGTCGACCCGACGGCGGTGTGGGAGCTGCGCAACGACCAGGTCCGCTCCAAGGCGGGCTGGACCCCGTACGCGGGCCGCGAGGTGCGGGGCCGCGTCGTGCGCACGGTGCTGCGCGGCGCGACGATCGCCGACCAGGGCGAGCTGGTCGGCACGCCGGCCGGCCGGTTCCTGCCCGGCGCGGGCGCGCGCCCGTAGCCGGGCGCGCCCCGCGGACCTGGGCCTAGGTCTCCGCGCCGGCGCCGGCGCCGGCGCCGACCGCGCGCAGCGCGTCGAGCGTGTCGTCGGCGCCGATCACCCAGCCGAACGAGGCGTCGAGCACGCGGCGTGCCGCGTCGTCGAGCTCGGCGCCCATCATCGAGTCCACACCCTCGTCGAGGATGAAGACGGCGAAGTCGCGCACCGCGGCGGCGACGCTCGTCGCGAGGATGCACGAGTTGGTGTTGACGCCCAGCACGATCAGGCCGTCATGGCCGCCCGATCGGAGGATGAACTCCAGATCCGTCCCGATGAAGCAGTCGTAGCGCTTCTTCGTGGTGACGTAGACGTCGCCGTCGGCGACGAGCTGGGGCATCATCTGGAGGCCGGGCAACCCCTCGAGGTTGTGCTCGGCGATGTTGGTGCGCTTGCTGCCCGGCCGCTGGGCCTGGAACGACCAGTACGGGTTGGACAGGATCTCGGCCCGATCCCGGTAGGCCGTGATGACGTGCACGATCGGCACGTCGAGCTCGCGCGCCGCGTCGAGGAACACCCGGCAGCGCTCGACGAGGGCGGCGGAGCGGTCGGCCGGCAGCGGCAGCGTGGCGACCTCGGGATCCAGGTGCCCCCGATGCAGGTCGACGGTGACGATGGCTGGGTTGCGGACGAGGCGGCTGAAGGCCTCGCGGGCGTCGTTGGATCGCATCTGGATGTCTCCTAGGAGGTCGCCGCGCCGGTGGCGAAGTGCTTGGGGCCTTGCATGTACTCGCGGATCCACCAGGAGTGCCACACGAAGCGCACGACCTCTCCCGCGTCGTGGCCGTAGGCACCCTGCGCGACCAGCCCGTCGACGACCGCCGCGTCGGCGTCGGGAAGCTCGAGCGCGATCGTGGTCAGCGCGAGCGGGACGTTGGTGAACCCGGGCTCGTAGGTCGGGTCGCTGCGCAGCTCGCGGTCGGCCTTGATGTCGCGGTTGACGAACATGCCGGGGTTGCGCTGGTTGGAGAACGAGGCGAGCTCGCGGCGGCCCTCGAGCAGCGCCCAGTCCGCCTCGACGCCCTGCATGACCGTCAGCGCGAGCGGCTTGAGCTCGAAGCTGCTGGTGGCCATGACGTCGGCGCCGCACACGTTGGGAACGGCGAGGAGATCCATGAGCGCCAGGAGCTCGACGTAGTCGCCGGCCGTCGCGGTGTTCTCGGCGATGAACGGCCGGCCGGCGGCGTCCACGCCCGTGTGCATGAAGAAGTTGAACGAGTCGTGCACGTCATCCGGCGTCAACCCGTACTCGCGCTGCGCCTCGGCCTGGATGTCGTGGCAGTTCGTATGGACGGGCAGCCCGTACTGGTACTCGAACAGGAACCCGCTGCAGCGCGGGTACAGGATGTCGTTGGTCCCGGCGGTGTCCTCCACGATCGCCGCCATGGGCCGCTCGCGCGGGGGTGCCGACCAGAGGAAGTCGCCGACGCTCGGATGCAGCCCGTGCATGTGGCGGGTGCGCCCGGTGTGGAAGAACTCCTTGTAGTCGACCAGGTTGAAGCAGTTGAAGTCGGCGCACTGGCCGCCCACCGTCTGGGCGATGCGCAGCACCTGGCCGCGGCGCAGCTCGAGCGCCTTGCCCGTGCCCGGCTCGATGGTCACCTCGCGCAGGACCTCGCGGTCCGGCGGCGCGGCATGGCGCGGCCGGTCGGCAGAGGCCGGCGGCGACGCGCTCTCGGGGTCGACGAAGCGGCGCAGCCCCTCGAGGAGCGCCTGCTCGCGATCGGCGAGCCCGAGTCGTGAGACGGTCGCGTCCACCAGCTCGAGCTGCTGCTGGTTGAGGCGGATGGCGATGGTGTTCGGCATGGGTCCTTACGGGTGAGTGATCACGCCGGCACGGGCGAGGGCGCCCGTGCCGGCGGTTGTCGGCCTACGGCTTGTAGCTGTCGGGCTCGCGGAGCTTGCTGATGTCCACGGTCGCGAGGTTGTCCTTGGTCACCGGGACGAGCGGGACGCTGACGGTGTCGCTCGGCGGCTTCGTGCCGGCGATCAGCTTGTCGGCCTCGCGGACGGCCAGGCGCCCGACCAGCACGGTCTGCTGGGCGACCACGTAGTTCACGCAGCCCTCCTCGAGCAGGGCCTCGGCCTCACGTCCGAGGACCGCCGTCAGCACCTGGGTCTTCCCGCAGCGCTTGGCCTCCTGCACGGCCTTGGCCGCGCCGACGCCCACGGTGTCGTCCGCGCCGTACACGAGGTCGAGCTTCGGGGTGCGCTGAAGGAAGTCCGACGCGATCGTCACGCCCTGCTCCACTGCCGGGTCGGACGCCTTCTCCGAGACGATCTTGATGTTGGTGCTCTTGATGTCGTCGGTGAAGCACTTCCAGCGGTCGGTCGTCCAAGGCGCGCCGGCGGGCCCGGTCAGGGCGGCCATCGTCCCGCCGTCGGGCAGGAGCTCCTGAGCGCCCTTGGCCATCGCGTGGCCGACGTCGCAATGGCTGGAGGACACCGACACGTCGGCGCCCGGGAAATGATCGCCCGCCCCGACGACCGGGACGTTGGCGGCCTTGACCTGCGCCAGCGAGCCGGTGAGCGTCGTCGGGTCGGCTGGATCGATCAGGACTGCCTTGACGCCTTGGACTCCAAGGTTCTCGAACTGCGACGCCTGCTTGTCGACGTTGGCATAGCCGCCGGCGTCACGGATCTCCAGCGTGTAGCCGAGCTTCTTGGCCTCGTCCTTCATGCCGTAGAGCATCGCCGTGAAGAACGGCCCCTGGACCGTCGGGACCGACACGCCGATCTTGCCCTTGCCGCCGCCGGAGCTGGACCCCGACGAGGTTCCCTCGTCGCTCGAGCCGCACGCGGCGAGTGCGGCGGCGCTGGTCAGGAGACCTGCCAGAAGCGCCGCGCGACTGCGCATTGATGTGATCATGAACCGTCCTCCGTAGGTGCTGGGGCTGATGTGACGCCGTTGCCGGGCGTCCGGGTCACGTCTCCTCACCGCGACCCCTGCTGATCCGCCGGTCGATCGCGATGACCGCCACGAGCGCCACGCCGAGGATCAGAAGCTGGGTGTACGAGCTGACGTTGAGCAGGTTCAGCCCGTTGGACAGGATGCTCACGAAGGCCACCCCGAAGAGGACGCCGACGATGGAGCCTCGTCCACCGAAGAGGGAGACGCCGCCGATCACGACCGCGGCGACGGATTCGAGCGCCAGGCTGGCGCCGAGCGTCGGCTGGCCGGAGGAGACGCGGGCCGTCAGGACGACCGCGCCGCAGGCCGCGAAGAACGAGCAGACGACGTACGCCACGGCCGTGACCACGCGGACGTCCACGCCGGCCAGTCGCGCGGCCTCGGCGTTGCCGCCGACGGCGTAGAGGTAGCGGCCGAGGCGCGTGTGGCGCAGGACGGCGTACCCCAGGAGGAACGCGCACGCCGCGATGACCACCGGCAGCGGCACGCCGGCGACGCGGGTCAACGCGATCTTCGTGAAGCCGGACGGCAGTCCGGCGATCGGGGTCCCGCCGCTCCAGCTCAGGGCGAGGCCCGAGGCGACCGACAGCATCGCCAGCGTCGCCACGAACGGCACCACGCGCAGAACCGTGATGACCAGCCCGTTGACCAGCCCGACGCCGACGCCGGTGCCCAGCCCGGCGAGGATCCCCACGGGGATGCTCGTGTCCTTCATGACGATCGCCGTCACGACGCTCGAGAGCGCCACCGTCGACCCGACCGACAGGTCGATCCCGGCGCTGAGCACGACAAAACACTGGCCGAACGCGACCAGGGCGAGCGCCGCCGCCTGGAGGCCCACGTTCTGGAAGTTCGCGACGGTGAAGAAGACGCTCGACTGGACCGTGAAGAAGACCATGAGCGCGAGCACCGCCAATGGCAGGCCGGCATCGCGCGGGTCGATGCGCCGCAGTCGCGCCAGCCGGTCCCCTTCGTCGCCGGAGCGGTCCGCCTCGGTCTCCGCGCTGGTCGCGCTCATCGCTCGTCCTCGGTCTGGTCGGAGCGGGCCACATGGCCGGCGAACGCCGCCGTGAGGATCCGCCGGTCGTCGAATTGGTCGTGGGTGAGCTCGTCGTGGATGCGGCCGCTCGACATCACGAGGATCCGGTGGGCCACGTTGACCACCTCCGGGAGCTCGGACGACACGAGGATCACGGCCGCCCCACGACCGGCCGCCTCGTGGACGAGCCGGTAGACCTCACGCTTGGCGCCGACGTCGATGCCGCGCGTCGGCTCGTCGAAGATCAGCACGCGCGGGTTCGTCAGCAGCGCCTTGCCGATGACGATCTTCTGCTGGTTGCCGCCCGACAGCGTCCGCACCTCGGCGTCGAGCGAGCCGCGCAGCTGCAGCGCCCGGCTGATCTCGCCGGTCTCGCGCTCCATCGCGCCGCGGCGCATCACGCCGCCCGGCGTGAAGCGCCGCATCGACGGCAGGGCGATGTTCTCGCGGCCCGACAGGCCGAGCACCAGGCCCTGCTCCTTCCGGTCCTCGGGGAGGTACGCGATGCCCGCGCGGATGGCGTCGCGCGGCGATCGGAGCCTCACCGGCGCGCCGGCGATCTCCACGGTGCCGGCGTCGGCCGGCTCGGCACCGTACAGCGCGCGCATGACCTCCGAGCGGCCGGCGCCGATCAGGCCGGAGAACCCGAGCACCTCGCCGGCGCGGACGTCGAACGAGATGTCGGAGAAGGCGCGACGGCGGCTCAGGCCTCGCACGCGCAGCAGGGGCTCGCCGATCCGGTCGTTGCGGGGCGGGAAGAGGTCCCCCGCCGGGCGGCCGAGCATCAGCTCGATCATGCGCGGCAGGTCGAGCTCCGCCGTCGGTGCCGTGGTGACGTGCCGGCCGCCACGCAGGACCGTGACCCGGTCGGCGATCCGACGGATCTCGTCGAGCCTGTGCGACACATACAGGACGGTGCGCCCCTGGGTGCGCAGCTCGTCGATGAGCTCGAGGAGGCGGTCGGCGTCGCGGTCGGGCAGCGACGCCGTGGGCTCGTCCATGATGATGAGCGGCGCGTCGAGGGCCATCGCGCGACCGATCTCCAGCAGCTGCTTCTGCGCGGTGCTCAGGTCGCCTGCGCGCGCCGAGACCGGGATGCCCGCAGCGTCGAGCCGGGTGAGCACCTCGCGGGCGCGGCGGTTGCCGCGGCGCCGGGCGAGGATCTGGCGCCCGGGGCCGATCGTCGGCTCCTCGCCGAGCAGGATGTTGTCGGCGACCGTGAGCCATGGCTGAGTGGTCAGCTCTTGAAAGATGCCGACGACGCCCCGGCGGCGCGCGTCGCCGGGGTTCGCGAGCGTGACCGGCGCGCCGTCGATGGCCACGGTGCCCTCGTCGGGCCGCGTCGCGCCGGTCATGATGCGGATGAGCGTGGACTTGCCGGCGCCGTTCTCGCCGATCAGCCCGTGCACCTCGCCGCGGCGCAGCTCCAGCGACACGCCGGAGAGCGCGGTGACGCCGGGGTACCGCTTCGTCACCCCGTCGACGGCGAGGAAGGTCTCAGCCACGACGCTCGGGGATGTACGCCACGGCCTGGACCTCGAGCAGCGAGGCGGGCGTGGGCAGGAGCTCGGCGACCCGCACGACCGTGCTGGCCGGCGGGTTCGGGAAGTACGTGGCCCGAACCGCGTTGTAGATCGGGAAGTCCCGGAGGTCGACGAAGTACTGCGTCAGGTTGACGACGTCGTCCATCGTCCCCCCGGCCTCGCCGAGCACCCGCTGCAGCTGCTCCATGACGAACCAGGACTGCGCGGCGATCGGGCCGTCCTTGGAGTCCACCGACATCTCGCCCGTCTCGCCGAGCGCCGTTCGAGCCTCGGCCGGGAGGTCGGCGTAGCCGCTGATCGTGCGTCCCGCGACGGTGTCGACGGCGATGATCCCGGCCAGGTACACGAGGTCGCCCGCCCGCCGGTAGGGGGCATAGCGAGCGAGGGGTGGGAGGACTTCAGCGGTCATGGGGCCTTCTGCGATATACGGTATACGATGTGTCCTGCACCACACTACGTACTCCGCCGCCTTGTGGCAAGGTCGTGCTGAGATCCGCCGAGGAAGGGACCATGGGGGCCTGATGGCCGAACGCAAGACCGCAGTGCCGCCGAACGGCATCCCGACGCTGGGAGGCATCCCGCGCCAGACGGCGCACGAGCAGGTGCTCGAGCAGCTGCGCGGCGCGATCCTGGGCGGCGCGCTGGCGCCCGGCACGCCCCTGGTGCTCTCGGAGCTGTCCACCCAGCTCGGCGTGAGCCGCACGCCGATCCGCGAGGCCATCCGCGACCTGGCCGGCGAGGGCCTGGTCGACTTCGACTCCTACCGCAGCTCCATGGTCCACGCGCCGACCCTGGCCGAGGCGCAGGAGGTCTACGGCCTCCGCCTGGTCCTCGAGCCCCTCGGGGTCCGGCGGGCGGTGCAGCGGATTTCCGACCCGCAGATCGCGCGCGCCCGGCAGGTCCACGAGACGATGCTCCGCACGAGCGACCTCGGCGCGTGGGTCCAGCTCAACCGCGACTTCCACGCGATCCTGATCGAGCCGGCGGACTCCCCGAGGCTGCTGGCGATCATCACGTCGCTGCGCAACGCCGCCGCGATCCAGGTGTCCCTCTCGCTCCGGGCCGAGGTCTCCCAGCTGGACGAAGCCAACCGTGAGCACGGGCTCATCCTCGACGCCTACGTGCAGCGCGACGCCGACCTCGCGGTGCAGCTGACCGGCAGGCACCTCCGCTCGACGCTCGACGTCGTCGAGGCGTACGAGCGCGGCGCGGGCGCACCCCCGGCGGGCTAGCGCCGGCCGGCTGCTCATCGGACCGGCCGCCAGTCCACGAAGACGCGTTCGGCGAGCCCGGCGCGCTCGATCGCGGCATGCGCCCGGGCGGTCGCCTCGGCGAGCACCTCCTGCTCTGCGGTGAACGAGGTCAGCCGACCGCCGCGCAGCACGACCTTGCCGTCGACCAGCACGGTGTCGACGTCGGTCCCGTGCGCGGAGAACACCAGCGCCGCGATCGCGCGATTGCCGACGGTCGTGTGGGCCCGGCGCAGGTCGAACGCGACGATGTCCGCCTTCTTGCCGACCTCCAGCGAGCCGATCAGGTGGTCCAGGCCCATGGCGCGGGCGCTGCCGATCGTGGCCATCTCGATGACCCGCTCGGCGGTCATGAGCAGCGGATCGTCGTGGGTGACGTTCGCCAGCAGCGCCGCGAACTTCATCTGCTGCACCATGTCCAGCGAGCAGTTCACGTAGGCGCCGTCGCTGCCGAGCCCGACCGTGCACCCGGCGTTCAAGAGCCGGCGCATCGGGGGCAGGCCATCGCAGCTGTAGGCGTTGCTCACCGGGTTGGTGATGACTGCGGCGCCGCAGCGGGCGATGTGGTCCAGCTCGCGCTGCTTGAGATGCAGCGCGTGGACGAAGACCCAGTTGTCGGCCAGCGCGCCGAGGCGCGCGAGGTAGTCGACGTCCCCGCCGCCGGTCTGCTGCTCGAACGCCCGGCCCGACAGCCACGGCGTGCCGGCGGAGCAGTGGTTGGTGATCTTCAAGCCGCGCCGCCGGGCCAGCTCGACGCCGGCGAGGATGATCTCGTCCGATGTCGTGTTGTGCAGCATCCAGTTGGCTCCGGTCTCGATGGCCAGCCCCATGTGGATGAGGCCGCCGGCGCCGTCCCAACGGTCGATGACCGCCTCGGCGATCGCGAGCTCCTGCTCGCGATCGCGGACGTGTGGTCTGGCGGGATAGGCGTCGGAGAACGCCGGTGCCGGCGTGTCGCGCAGCTCCTTGGTGACCAGCTGGCGGATGCCGACGTCGACGACCGGCTCGACCATCGCCTGCATCGAGTTCGCGTCGTTGACGTTGATCACGTGGTTCAGCGAGCACGTCGTGCCGGTGCGGAGCTGCTCGATCGCGCCGAGATACGCCGCAACGCGCAGATCCTCATTGGTCAGTTGCGCCATCAACGGCAGCGTCACCTGGTCGAGCCAGTCCTCCAGCAGCAACCCCTCCCCCGTGTTCTTGAAGAGGCTCGCCCAATGGTGGTTGTGGCCGTTGACGAAGCCGGGCAGCACGAGCATGCCGGCCAGGTCGACGACCTCGGCCCCGGTCTGCTCGGGCAGCTCGTCCATGCTGCCGAGGCCCACGATCCGGTCGTGCTCGATCGCGATCCACCCGCGCTCGATCACCCGGCGGCCGGGGTCGACGGTGACGAGGTGGCCGCCGGTCAGCAGGGTGCGGGTCACCGGGGTCTCCGCCTCGCAAGGGCCTCGGGCGTCAGGCAAGGGTGTAGCCCCCGTCGACGACCAGTCCCGCCCCGACCACGAAGCTCGCCTCCGCGGAGAGGAGGAACCGGATCGCTGCCGCGACCTCCTCGGGCCGCCCGAGCCGGCCGATCGGATGGGCGGCGACGAGGTCGTCGAGGGTCCCCTGCGGTCCGCGGCCGTCCGGGAACGCTCGCTGCAGCAGGGGCGTGTCGACGCCGCCGGGGCAGACCGCGTTGACCCGCACGCCCGACGGCAGGAGCTCGAGGGCCAGGCAGCGGGTGAGGTGCAGGACGGCGGCCTTCGACGCGCAGTAGGCCGAGAACCCCGGGACCGCCGACAGCGCGAGCTGCGAGGCGACGTTGACGATCGCGCCCGCGCCCGACGCGACCAGGGCCGGGATCGCCGCGCGGCTCATGAGGAACACGCCGCGCACGTTCGTGTCGAACACGCGATCCCAGTCCTCCTCGTGCATCGTCGCCAGAGGGGCGACGGCCGACGTGCCGGCGCAGTTGACGAGGGCGTCGAGTCGCCCATATGCCTCGACGGCGGCGGCCACGGCCCGCCCGGCGTCGGCGGCCCTGCCCACGTCGGCCTCGACCGCGATCGCGTCGATGCCCTCGGCCTGAAGCTCGTGGACCGCCTCGGGCAGCGGCGAGCCGGGCAGGCCGGCGAGGACCAGGCGCGCCCCATCACGCCCGAGCGCGAGCGCCGTCGCGAGCCCGATGCCGGACCCGCCGCCGGTGACGAGCGCCACGCTGCCGTCGCCGCGGGTCATGCGCGCTCCGGCGTGACGCCCAACGCGGCCGGCGCCCGCATCCCGCGGACGAAGACCAGCGCGACGACGGTCACCAGGTAGGGCAGCATGGCCAGCAGCTGGTAGGGCACGTGGATCCCCAGCGCCTGCGCGCGGATCTGGAAGGCGTCGGCCGTGGCGAACAGCAGGACGGCGACCATCGTCCCCACGGGGCGCCAGCGGCCGAAGACCACGGCGGCCAGCGCGATGAAGCCGCGCCCGGCGGTCACGTTCTGCGTGAAGGCGCCCAGACCGGCGAGCGTCAGCTGGGCTCCGCCGATGCCCGCCGCCAGGCCGCAGAACAGGAGCGCACCCCAGCGGAGCGCCGTGACGCGCACGCCGAGCGACGCGGCGGACTCGGGGCGCTCGCCGACCGCCTTCAGCGCCAGGCCGAGCGGCGTGCGCTTGAGCACCCAGACGAGCAGCGGCACCATCGCGAAGACGGCGTAGACGCCGATGTCCTGATCGAACAGGGCAGGCCCCGCGATCGGGATGTCGGCGAGCAGCGGGATGCGCAGGTTCGGCATCGTCGCGACCGAGCGCGAGAGGCTCGACCCGAACACGACGGCGATCCCGAACGTCGTCAGCCCGAGGACCAGGACGTTCAGCACGACGCCGGACACGACCTGGTTGGCGCGGAAGACCAGCGAGACGACCCCGTGGACGGCGGCGACGAGCATCCCGCCCGCGGCCGCGGCGAGGAACCCGACGGCGACGCTGCCCGAGACGAAGGCCCCCCAGACGGCGCAGAACGCGCCGGCGAGCATCATGCCCTCCAGCCCGATGTTGATCACGCCGGCGGTCTCGGAGACCAGCTCGCCGAGGGCGGCGTACAGCAGCGGCGCGGCGAGGCCGACGCCGGCCACCAGCAGCAGGGTGAGGAAGTCCTGATGCATCAGGCCCCCACCACCGGGCCGGCGAGGCCGTCGTGCGTCACGGGGCGGTCGGCGGCCTGCGAGCCTTCGAGCATCGCTCGCGCCTCCCGCCGCCGGCCCAGCATCTCGACGATCCCCAGTCCGATGAGCACGAACACGACGGCGAGCCCTTCGGTGATCGGCACGATCGCCGAGGACACCCCCTCGGCGGTGGTCTGCAACCCGGCGCCGCCGGCGTCCAGCGCGCCGAAGAGCAGCGCCGCGCCGACGATGCCGAGCGGGTTGAGCCGGCCGAGCAGCGCGATCGCGATCGCCTCGAAGCCGTAGCCCGGTGAGAAGCCCTCGATCAGCCGACCGCGCGCACCGAGCACCTCGATGCCGCCCGCGAGCCCGGCCAGCGCCCCGCTGGCCGCCATCGCCGCGATGGTGACCCGCCCGACCGAGAGCCCCGCGACGCGCGAGGCGCGATCGTTGGACCCGATCGCGCGCAGCTGCAGGCCGAACACGGTGCGGTTGAGCACAAACGCGACGACGGCCGTGGCGGCGAGCGCGACGAGCACGCCGGCGTTCAGCAGCGTGCCCGACCAGATGATCGGCAGCCGCAGGTCGGTGGGCACGGCGTCCGTCGCGGGGAAGGTCGAGCCGCTGACCAGCCATGGCCCCTCGACGAGGTAGTTCGTCAGGTGGATCGCGACGTAGACGAGCATCAGCGAGGTGATCACCTCGCTGATCCCCCGGCCCGCGCGCAGCGCCCCCGGGATCGCACCCCACGCCGCGCCGGCGGTCGCGGCGGCGACGAGCGCCAGGCCGGCGCCGACGGGGAACGCGATGACGGGCCCGAACAGCGCGACCCCGGCCGCGGCCAGCGCGCCGACGTAGATCTGTCCCTCGGCGCCGACGTTCCAGAGACCGGCGCGCAGCGCCAGGGCGATGCCCAGCGCCGGCAGGAGGCGCGGCAGCGTCTTGATCAGGGTCGTGCTGAGCGCGAAGGTCGAGCCGAAGGCCGCCGAGACCATGCTCCGATAGGCGGCGACGGGATCGCTGCCGTTGGCCGCCAGCAGCACGCCGACGACCACGAGCGCCAGCGCCACGCTCAGCACGGGAACGCCGACGGCGATCAACAGGCCCCGCCGCTTGCGCACGAGCCTCATCGGCCGGCGCCGCCCATCAGGAGCCCGATCTCCTTGGCGTCGGCCTCAGCGGCGTCCACCTCTCCGGCCACCCGGCCGCCCTGCATGACGACGATGCGATCGGCCACCGACAGCAGCTCGTCGAGGTCCATCGACGCCAGCAGCACCGCGGCGCCGGCGTCGCGCTGACGTTCGAGCTCGTCGTGCACCGCCGCCGCCGCGGCGAAGTCGAGGCCCCAGGTGGGGTAGCAGGCGAGCACCACCGACGGCTGGCGCCAGAGCTCACGCGCGATGACGACCTTCTGCTGGTTGCCGCCCGAGAGCGTCGCCACCGCCACGGCCGGACCGGGCGTGCGCACGCCGAAGCGCTCGATCAGCTCCGTGGCATGGTCGCTGACCGCTCCGCGCCGCAGCACCCCGAAGCGGCTGAACGGGCGCTCGCCGGCGACGGGCAGCGTGAGGTTCTCGGCGATCGTCAGGTCGCCGACGAGGCCGCCGCGCCGCCGGTCGGCGGGGATGTGGCCGATGCCCAGGCGGCGCCGGGCGCGGACGCCGAGCGCCCCGATGTCGCGCCGGTTCATCCGGATCGACCCGCCCGTCACGGGGCGCACGCCCGCGAGCGCCTCGACGAGCTCGACCTGGCCGCTGCCCTGCAGGCCCGCCAGGCCGAGGATCTCGCCGCGCCGCACCACGAGCGACACGCCGTCGACCGCGGTCTGACCGCGGTCGCCGCCGACGGAGACGTCGACGGCCTCCAGCACCTCGTCCCCGGCGGCCGCGTGCGGCGCCGGCTGCTGGTCGACGCGCGCGGCGAGCTCGCCGATCATCAGCTCGCCCAGGAGCTCGCGGGTGGCATCGGCCCGGGCGAGCGTGCGGACGTTGCGGCCGCGGCGCAGCACGGTGATCCGGTCGACGACCGCGAGCACCTCGTCGAGCTTGTGCGCGATGAGGATCACGCCCATGCCCTCGCTCGCCAGCCGGCGGATGACGGCGCCGAGCCGCTCGACCTCGTCGGGGGACAGCAGCGACGACGGCTCGTCGAGGATGAGGACGCGCGGCTCGCGGGCCAGCGCCTTGAGCAGCTCTGCGCGCTGCTGCTCGCCCACCGACAGCCGCTCGACGGCGACGTCCGGCTCGACGCCGAGGCCGTACCGGTCCGACAGCTCCCGCACGGTCGCCGCGCCGTCGCGCAGGCTGATGCGCCGCCCGCCGAACCGCAGCGCGAGCACGAGGTTCTCCGCGACCGACAGCGTCGGGATCAGCGAGAAGTGCTGCTGGACGTAGGCGACGCCGAGCGCCATCGCGTCGCGCGGCTCGGCGATCGAGACCTCCTCCCCGCCGAAGACGATGCGGCCGGCATCGGCGCGCTGCAGGCCGTAGAGGATCCCCATCAACGTCGACTTGCCGGCTCCGTTCTCGCCGAGCAGTGCGTGGACCTCGCCGACGCACAGCTCGAACGAGACGGAGTCGTTGGCGAGCACGCCCGGGTAGGCCTTCGTGATGCCCTCGAGGCGGAGCAGCGGCCCCTCGTGCTTCACGTCGCCCACCCGGGATTCGCTCACTTCGGGCAGGAGGTGTCGACCTTGGGCTTCAGCGACCCGTCCACGATCTTCTTCTGCACCCCGAGCGCCTCGTCGTAGATGGGCTTGGGCAGCAGCGCCGTCTTCGAGACCGCCGGTCCGGAGTCGGCCGTCATCGTGTACTGGAACTGCTTGCCGCCGAGCGACCCCTTCTGGGCCTGCGCGGCGAGGTCGGCGAGGAACGTCGCCTGGGTCTTCAGGATCGACGAGGCGATGACGTCCTTGGCCAGCGAGCTGTTGTCCACCCACTCGGTGACCGTCGGCACGTTCTTGGCCTGCGCAGCCTTGAGCAGGCCGAACCAGCCGTTGTTCATGTTGCCGCTCAGCGCGTCGGCGCCGCTGTCGATCATGGCCTGCGAGGCCTGCTGGGCCTTCGTCGGATCCTCGAAGTCCCCGGTGAAGGTCGACTTGACCTTGATCGCCGGGTTGGCGTACTTGGCGCCCTGCTCGAACCCGTGCAGGTTGGCCGCGGTCGGCGGGATGCACAGCGAGCCGACCCACCCGATGGTGCCGCTCTTGGAGAGCTTGGCCGTCACGTACCCGCCGACGAACTCCCAGTCCTGGATGTTCTCGTCCATGGACGAGAGGTTGGTGCCGTTCTTGGCAGTGCTGTTGACGACGAGGAACTGCACCTTCGGGAACTCCGCGGCGACCGTCGTGGCGCCGTCGGTGAACTGCCCGCCCCAGCCGATCACCAGGTCATAGCCCTTGCTGGCGTACTGGCGGTAGACGTCGGCCTGGTTGGGCACGGACACGTTCTGCGTGACCGTCACGTCGGCGCCCAGCTGCTTCTTGATGAGGTCGGCCGATCGCTGGCCATCGGCGTTGTAGCCCTGGTCGGTCGGGCTGCCAGGCAGGAGGACGGCGACCTTCATGCCGCCCGAGGACGTCGACGCGGCCTGCGTCGCCGTCCCGGAGGCCGAGTCGCCGCTCGAGCTCGAGTTGCTTCCGCATCCGGCCATGGCCAGCGCGGCCGCTCCGGCGATTGCCGCGAGCGGGGCTAGGGATCTGCGCACGTCGTTCTCCTCTTTGAGTTGAGGCGCCTAGTGGCGCCAGTGCACGAAGACGCGCTCGGCGATGCCTGCGCGTTCGATGACCTCACGGGCGCGCGCGGTGGCCTCCTCCAGGACCTCGCGCTCGCGGCCGAAGCCGACCAGCTCGCCGCCGTGCAGCCGCAGCTCGCCGTTGATGACCACGGTGTCGACGTCCGTGCCGTGCGCGCCGAACACCAGCGCGCCGACGGGGCGATTCGCGACGGTCACGTGCGCCTTGCGCAGGTCGAAGACCGCGACATCGGCCTTCTTGCCCACCTCGAGGGATCCCACGAGCTGGTCCATGCCCATGGCCTTCGCGGTGTTGATGGTCGCCATCTCGATGACCCGCTCGGCGGTCATGAGCGTCGGGTCCATGTGCGTGACGTTCTGGATGAGCGCGGCGAACTTCATCTGCTCGACCATGTCGGGCGAGCAGTTGACGTACGTGCCGTCGGTCCCGAGGCCCACGTTGACGCCTGCCTCGAACATCTGCTTGAGCGGCGCGATGCCGTCGCAGCTGTAGGCGTTGCTCACCGGGTTGGTGATGACGCTCGCGCCGGCGCGCGCGACGTGGGCGATCTCCCGATCCTTGAGGTGCAGCGAGTGGACCAGCACCCAGTTGTCCACCAGCGCGCCGATCCGCACCAGGTAGTCGACGTCGCCGCCGCCGGTCGCCTGCTCGAACTCCTTGATCGACAGCCACGGCGTGCCGGCGGAGCAGTGGTTGGTGATCTTCAGGTCGCGCCGCTGAGCGAGCGCGACGCCCTCGCGGATGATCTCGTCCGACGTCGCGTTGTGCAGCATCCAATTGGCGCCGGTCTCGATGGCGAGGCCCATGTGGATGAGCCCGCCGGCGCCGTCCCAGCGGTCGATGACCTCCTCGGCGAGCGCGACCTCCTCGTCGCGACCGCGAACGTGGGGGCGCGCCTCGTAGCGGGCCGAGAACGCCGGCTGGGGCGTGTCGCGCAGCTCCTTGGTGACCATCTGACGCACGCCGACCTCGAGCGCCGGCTCGATGATCGCCTGCATCGTCTCGTGGTCGTTGACGTTGACCACGTGGTTGAGCGAGCACGTCGTCCCGGTGCGGATCTGCTCGATCGCGCCGAGGTAGGCGGCGATCCGCAGGTCCTCACGGGACAGCTGCCCCATGAGCGGGATCGTGACCTGGTCGAGCCACGGCTCGAGCAGCAGACCCTCACCCGTGTTCTTGAACAGGCTGCCCCAATGGTGGTTGTGGCCGTTGACGAGACCGGGCGTCACCATCATCCCGTCGAGCGGGATGACGCGGGCCTGGCCGACCTCGCCCATCTCGTCCATCGGGCCGATCCCGGTGATCCGGTCGTCCTCGATGCGGACGAACCCCGACGGGATCACGCGCCGGTCGGGATCGACCGTGACGACGTAGCCGTCGGTCAGCAGCAGGGACGCCATCAGCGGCGCGCCGGCGCGGGCGCCCCGGCCGTGGTCTGCACAAGCGTCTGTGGCGACAACATGGCGCCGGTATACACGTCCATGACCCCGTAGGGCAAGTGCTGACGTGGATTTTGTGGCGCCGGTCGGTATGCGCTCGCCCATCGGTATACACACGGCCGGCCCGAAAGCGGTGTAGGTTTCTTCGTGTGTCCGGACACACGCCGCTTCGAGAGAAGGCCTTCGAGCGCATCAGGGGAGAGCTCCTCGCCGCAGGCCCGCGTGCCTTCGGGGGGCGGCTCGTCGAGCAGCAGCTCGCGGCCGAGCTCGAGATGAGCCGCACGCCGGTGCGGGACGCGCTGCGTCGCCTCGCCGTCATCGGGCTCGTCGAGGAGGCGTCGGGCGGCGGCTACGTCCCACGCCGGGTCCGGGTGCGCGACGTCCGCGAGCAGTTCGACATCCGCCTGCTGCTCGAGCCGAAGGCCGCCGAGCTGGCCGCGGCGCGTCCTGCGGGCGAGATCGACGCGGCGTTTGCCGCGATCGACGCGGCCGGCGCCGACGCGGCCGACGGCTCGGCCTTCCACCTGGCCGTGGCGGACGCCGCGGGCAACGAGGTCCTGACGCGATCCATCGCGACGATCGACGAGCGCTCCTTCGTCCTGCGCGCCGGCGACGCCTGCTCCGCCGCCGAGCGCGGCCGGCTGCGCGCGGGGCATCGCACGATCCTCGCCGCCATTCGCGCCGCGGATCCGGTGGCAGCGCGAACCGCGATGCGCGACCACCTGCTCATGGCCCGCGAGCTCTCGGCGGCGGCGGCGCGAGCGCTGCGCACCGCGGAGGAGCGTCAGGCATGACCAACGACTCGCTGTCGGACCGGGCCTACCAGGAGCTGCGCGCGGCGATCATCGGCGGGCGCATCCTGCCCGGCGAGGCGGTGCTGGAGGTCGAGGTCGGCGCCATGCTGCGGATGAGCCGCACCCCGGTGCGCGAGGCGCTGCTGCACCTCGAGTTGGAGGGATATCTCGTCCGCGACCAGGCCTCCCGGCTCGTGGTGCATCGGCTCTCGGCGCGTGAGGTGGCCGAGACGTTCGTCGTGCGTGAGCTCCTCGAGGGCGAGGCGGCCCGCCTCGCGGCGTCATGCATCTCCGACGAGGAGCTCGCGCGGCTGGGTGAGCTCGTCGCGGCCGACCGGCGGGCCCTGCGGCGGCGCCGCTTCGACGAGCTGGCCGCACTCAACGAGCAGATCCATGGCCTGATCATGATCGCGTCACGCAACCGAACGCTGACCGATCTCCTGCGCCATCTGCGCGGCCGCATCGCGGGACTCGACGCGTTCGCGGTCGGCTCGCTGGACGATCAGCAGCAGTTCGTCGAGGAGCATGCGATGCTCCTCGAGCTGCTCCGCGACGGCGACGCGGACGCGGTGGTCGCGCTGCTCTCCGACCACCTCGGTCGCGCCCGCGACGTGCTGCTCGGAGGCCTCGAGGAGGGCGAGCCCCGATGAGCTTCCGCCTGGCCGCGGTCCAGCCGCGTTCGCACACCGGGGCGCAGGAGGCGCGCAACCTCGACGATGCGCTGCGCTGGATGGAGCGCGCCCACGCCGCGGACGCCGACCTCGTCCTGTTCCCCGAGGGATATCCGGGGCCGACCAACCCGGACAACGACTTCGACGCGCTCGGGCCCCTCAGCGCCAAGGCGGCCGAGCTGAAGCTGCACGTCGTGGCGGGCTGCATCGAGCCGGCGGGCGCCGACACCCATCACGTCGTCCTTCACCTCATCGACGACCGCGGCGTGGCGGCACCGCCCTACCGTCGCACCACCCCGACCGGGCCCTACATCTACCGCGACATCGACGCCTGGGGCTTCGACTATGTCGCGTCCTCCCGCGAGCCCACCGTCTTCGACACGCGGCTCGGGCCCATCGGCCTGCTCGTCTGCAGCGAGGTCTACGTCCCGGAGCTCGCCCGCTCGCTGGCGCTCAAGGGCGCCGAGACGATCCTCTTCCCGGCCGGCGGCGCCATCAACGAGCTCCTGCCCACCTGGCGCACGATGGTGTGGGCGCGGGCGATCGAGAACCTGGTGCACACCGCGGCGGTCCAGAACCTCTATGCCGCCGGCGAGGAGGGCGTCGGCATCGTCGCCGCGCCCGAGCAGGTGCTCGCCCAGTCGGGCGAGGAGGGGATGCTCGTCGCAGACCTCGACCGCGACCGGCTGTCCTTCCTGCGCTCCCGCGACGAGCGCATCGAGTTCCCCAAGCCCTACCGGACGATCCCCGGCGTGCTGCGCTGGCGACGTCCGGAGCTCTACCACGAGCTCGGCCGGCCCGAGCGCAACGAGGAGGCCCGCTGATGCCTGGCACCGTCGACATCCACTCGCACCTGTACCCGCGCTGGTACGTCGACGCGCTCAAGCGCCGCACCACGCCGCCCCGCGTCGTCGGCGATCCGGGCGCGGAGCGCTTCGTCATCTTCGACGGCGAGCACGGCCGGCCGATGGGCGAGGAGTACTGGGACCTCGACGCCAAGCTCGCGTTCATGGCGTCGCACGGCATCGTCCAGACGGTCGCGTCGCTGGGCAATCCGTGGCTCGATCCCTTCGACGGCGACGAGGCGGCCGAGCTCGCCATCGCCGCCAACGAGTACTTCGCCTCCCTCGAGGGCCTGACCGAGGGGCGCATCGTCGGGATGGGCGTGCTGCCCCAGCACGACGTCGACCAGGCGGCGCTGACGGTCGCCGAGATCGCCGGCACGCCCACGCTGTACGGGGCCATCAACGGCTGCCGGCTGTGCGGCCGCGAGCTCGACGACCCGGAGCTCGAGCCGGTCTGGACGGCGCTCGAGGCCACGGGCCTGCCGCTGCTGCTGCACCCGCACTACCTGGTCGGCCGCGAGCAGCTCACGGGCTGGGGGCACGCCTTCCCGGTGGCGCTCGGGTTCACGTTCGAGACCACCGTCGCGGTCTCGCGCCTGATCTTCGCCGGCGTCCTGGAGCGCCATCCCGGACTGCGCCTCGTCGCCTCGCACGGAGGCGGGACGCTGCCGTTCCTCGGCGGCCGGCTGGACGCCGGCTGGCGGTCGGACCCCAGCGTGCGCGAGGCGCTGACCTCGCCGCCGACCAACGACCTGCGCAAGATCTTCTTCGACGCCCTCGTGTACCACGCGCCCGCCGTGCTGGCGGTCCGCGAGCTCGTCGGCGTCGACCAGATGGCGTTCGGCTCGGACCACCCGTTCTCGGTCGCCGATCCCGTCGCGAACCTCGACGCGATCGACGAGGCCCTCGCCCCGGACGAGCGCGACGCCGTGCTGACGGGTTCCGCGCGCCGCTTCTTCGACCTGCCGAAGCTTGACCACCACGACCAGGAGCAAGGACGTTGACCGACAGCACGATCGACCAGCTCACCGACGAGCGCGCCGCCCACTTCGAGCCCTACGGCTGGCACCACTGGCCGGAGCACCCGTGGATGAGCTATCAGTTCCGGCGGGCGCTTGGCGAGACGCAGGAGGGAGGCGGCTCGATCAGCGAGTGCTTCCAGACCGCGAGCCGGATGAAGCCGGGCGACGACGAGAGCTGGCACGAGGAATGGCTCGTGACCGCGGAGCGCAACGACGCGCGCGGCGATGCCGCCGAGGCCGCCGGCAACGTGCAGACCGCGAAGGCCTGCTGGCTGCGGGCGGTCGACAACTACCGCTCGGCCGAGTTCTGGCTCGCCGGCGACGACCCCCGGCGCCTGGCGACGTTCGACAAGTGCGAGGCGAGCTTCCAGAAGGCGGGCCGCTACTTCACGCCACCCGTCGAGCGCGTCGAGATCCCGTACGAGGACGGGGTGCACCTGGCGGGGTACTTCATCCGGGCGCCCTATGACACCGGCCGCCAGCCGGTCCTGATCGCGTTCGGTGGGCTGGACTCCTTCAAGGAGGAGCTCCTGTTCATGGTCGGCAACGGCTCGCTGCGCCGCGGCATCAGCTGCCTGCTCGTCGACGGCCCCGGCCAGGGGGCGACGCTGCGCCGCTTCGGCGTCAACAACCGGTACGACTACGAGGTCCCGGTCGGGCGCTGCATCGACTACCTCGAGACGCGCGACGACGTCGACCCGTCCCGCATCGCGGTCTCGGGGTCGAGCCTCGGCGGCTACTACGCGGCACGGGCCGGCTCCTTCGAGCACCGGCTCGCGGCCGTCGTCTCCCACGGTGCCATCTGGAGCATCCAGGACCTCTGGGGCGGCGCGCCCGAGGATCACGGCTTGGCGGGGCACATCAAGTGGGTGTTCGGCGCGGACTCCATGGCCGCCGCGTTGGAAAAGGCCCGCCCGTTCACGCTCGACGGCGTGCTCGGAGGGATGGAGTGCCCGTACCTCATCGTCCACGGCGGGCATGACGTCCTGGGCGTCACGCAGGCCCAGCGGGTCTACGACGACGCGCGCGCGCGCGGCGTCGACGTCACGCTCAAGCTCATCGGCGAGGAGGAGACCGGGGCCGAGCACTGCCAGCACGACAACCCGACGATCGGGATGGAGTACCTCTGTGACTGGCTCGCCGAGAAGTTCGGCATCGACCAGCGGGCGTTGCTGGAGTCGGCACGCGGGTGAGACGGCTCGACCGCTGCGCCGACGTCCTGGCGGCGCATTTCGCCGCGGGCCGCAACCTGTGCGTCGGGCTCGATCCCGACCCGGCGCGCCTGCCGGCCACGTTGGCGCCGTCGGCCCCGATCGACGAGCGAGTGGTCGCGTTTCACCGCGAGATCATCGACCGCACCGCGGAGATCGCCTGCGCGTTCAAGCCCAACGTCGCGTTCTACGAGGCGCTGGGCGAGGCGGGCGCGCGCGCACTGGCGGCGACCATCCGCGTGGCCAAGGACCGGGCTCCCGACGTGCCGGTGATCCTCGACGCCAAGCGGGCCGACATCGGGTCCACCAACCAGGGCTACGTCGCCGCCGCGTTCGACGTCCTGGGCGCCGACGCGATCACCGTGCACCCCTACCTGGGGCGCGAGGCGCTGCGCCCGTTCCTGGAGCAGGACGACAAGCTGATCTTCGTGCTCGCGCGCACGTCGAACCCCGGGGGCGGCGAGTTCCAGGACCTCGTCGTCTCCGGCGAGCCGCTGTACCGGCGCGTGGCCCGGGCGGTGGCGACCGACTGGAACGACCGGGGCAACTGCGGCGTCGTGGTCGGGGCGACGTTCCCGGACGAGCTGGCCCAGGTCCGGCAGGACATCCCGCCGTCGGTTCCGGCGCTGGTCCCCGGCGTCGGGGCGCAGGGCGGCGACCTGGCCGCGGCGGTTGAGGCTCACCGGCGGTCCGGCAGCGAGGCGTTCCTGATCAGCGTGTCGCGGTCGATCCTGTATGCGAGCAGCGGACCGGACTTCGCCGATGCCGCGGGCGCCGAGGCACAGCGCGTACATGCTGCGCTGCGCGGCGAGCGGGACGCCCCGGCGCGCGGTTGATGTGAGACGAGGCTGACACTGACGGCCGCCGATCCCGGCAGGACGGAGCACGCTGCTGGCCGAGGACTTTAAGAACGGACAGCTGCCGGCCGGAGCCGCGGGGCCGAAGGGCGACACGGGCGCCAAGGCGAGACCGGGGCGGCCGGCGCCAAGGGCGACGCGGAAGCGACCGGGCCGGCGGGCCGCTACCAGCTGACCGTGGTCGGCGACTCCTTCGCCGGGCGATCGTCTGGCAGGAGCTCGCCTGGCGGGTCGACGCTGCGCCTGTACCTATTGCGCGGTGGGCACGGCGCCGCATCCCTCGGGCGCGGGTGCGGCGGCGGCCGCCGCGCCAGGCGGCGGGCTCCAACCCGTCGGGCAGCGCAGCGCCGGCTGCCCCGGGTACGCCACCGTGTAGGACATCATCCAGTAGGGGCAGCCGGTGGCAAGATTCGTCGGGCCGGCGTACCCGTCCGGGCAGCTGGGGCCCGAGACGACCGGATCCGCGGCAGGAGCAGTCGTCGCAGCGGCCGCAGCCACCGGCGCACCGACCGCCAGTGCGGCGACGACGACCGCGAGGCGTCCCTTGAGAACCATGCTGCGCCTCCTGTTCCGGGCGGCCGGGCACGCCACCCGTGAATCGTGGACCGTGAGCTGTCCCGCCCGTCTGCATAGGCATCGTGTCGCGGAGAGGGCGGGGCGCCGCCTGTACCGCGGGACAGTCGTGCCTGTCCCGCCAGCGACAAGAGGCAGGGAAGCACTGCGTCAGTGCGGACTGGGCCGACCGCAGCGTGTTCGCTGGGACGCGCGGCCAGGCTCGGGTGTTGGCCTGCGGCCGCATCCCTTAGGGTGCTGCTCGTGCTCCAACGCGCTGTCTTCCTCACCGTGCTGGCCGGTTGCGCGCTCGCCGCACTGTTGCCCGCTGCCGCCGGCGCCACCACGCACCTCGGCGTCGGCACGGCCACGGTGTACGGGCAACCGGTGCCAGACGCGCTGACCTACCAGGCCGACGACGGCGAGGCGATCCACATCGACCTCTCCCAGACGGCGTCCGAGCTCATCGTCACCTCGGCCAACGCCGTCGGCTTCGACGTTCCCGCGCCATGCACACGCGAGTCGGCGACGGGCGCGCGCTGCCCGCTCAGCACGGTGAAGTCCTTCGTGCTGGTGCAGGGCGGCTGGATGGCCCATCAGTTGTACGTCGTGGCCGATCCTGCCGTCACGGTCAGGATCTTCGCGCATGGTCGCGGAGAATTCGCCGACACGCTGCGCGGTGGGGCCGGCGACGACCGGCTGGATGGCACCGACGCGTTCGCGACCGATCCGGAGGCCGCCGACACGATCGACGGGCGCGCCGGGGACGACATCATCACGGCGGGCGGGCGGCGCGGCGACGGTCGATGGCGGGCCGGGCAGCGACGTCATCACCGCGCGCGACGGCGCGGCGCTCGCGACGATGCGCGGGGGTGACGGGGACGACCGCTTGTACGACGCGGCCGCTGCCGACGGGGGTGCCGGCGACGACGAGATCACTCGCGCGCTCAGCGCGGACGGCGGCGACGGGAACGACACGATCTACGGCGCGCAGAACGGCATCGGCGGCCCGGGCGACGACTTCGTCTCGAGCTCGGCGGTCGGCGGGCCCTCCACGTTGGACGGCGGCCCCGGCGACGACCGCATCGCACTCGGCGGCGCCGGCTCGCTCGCCCACGGCGGCCCCGGCAACGACAGGCTGTATGAGGGCTTCGGTGGCGGCGGCAACCTCACGGCCGTGCTCTACGGCGACGAGGGCGACGACCACCTCGAAGGGGAGTTCGGCGGCGCAACGCTCGACGGCGGCGCCGGCAACGACGAGCTGGTCAACATCTACACGGCCTCGCCCAGCCCGGGCTCGACGGCGTGGCCGGGCAACACCTTCCTCGGCGGGCCCGGCGCCGACACCGTCCGGGTCAAGGATGGTGTCGCCGACCGTGTCGACTGCGGCGCCGACGCCGACATCGTCGCCCACGACGCGATCGACACGATCGCCAACTGCGAGACCGACCTTGACCCCGCTCCGCCGCCGCCGGTGTACAAGGACCCGATCCTGCCTCCCGCGAAGCCCGCGCTCACGTTCCGCGGCGCCCGAACCCTGCGGGTGACCGCAACCAGCACGGTGCGCATCGCGCTCGCCTGCGCGGCCAAGGCGACCTGCACAGGCCACCTCCGCCTGAAGGCGGGCAAGTCGATGCTGGCCGAGGCGAAGTGCAAGCTCAAGGGGACCAAGACGGTCGCGTTGAAGCTGACCAGCTCCACCACGAAGCTCCTGCGCCGCCACGGCAAGCTGAAGGCGACCTTGACGTTCGTTCCGACCGCCAAGGGCACCGCGGCGCCAAAGGCCCGCGCGGTGACGCTCCTACCTGCGCGACGGAGCCGCTGAGGTCCTGGTCACCAGCTGGGGCTCGGAAGCAGAAGCTCCGACCCGGTCCGTACTTCGGTGCACCGGGTCACGCAGCGCCTACCAGGGCTCGGGCCCCGCGTCGCGCGCTGCGTGGACGATCTTGACCAGCTGGCTGAAGCGCGCAAAGCCGGCCTCGTCGAGCTCGATCCCATTCCAGCCGGCGGCCTTGTTGATCTCGCCCTTGTGCAACATCCCGATCTGGACCTTGTAGTTGCCCTTGCGGTCGGGCCCCTTGACGGCGAAGCCGACGACGCTGACGTGGATGCGCTGCCCGAAGTCGGCCTGGTCGGAGAGGACCTCGAAGACCCGCCCTTCGAGCCGCAGGATCAGGTGCTCGACCTGCATCTCGTACACCACGTCACACCTCCGGGCCAGAGGGCCGCGGTGGCCCAGGGATCCGCGACCCTACGCGGCGCTGAGGCGGCGCCGACGCCGGCGCAACGCCAGCGCTTCCTCCGGGATGAACACGTCGAGGTTGACATGTCGGCGTGTAGCGGCCCTCCGTCGCCGGCGTGGCACGCAGGTCTCGCCACCCGACCCGACTCGTTCGGACTTGGTGGCGACCCGATCGGGCCGATGTTCAGACATCGGGCCAAGAATGTCTGCCACCGGCGTGTCACCTTCTGACGAGAGCACGTGTTCCGTGTTCCGGGCAATCGGAGGCGAGGCGAATGGGCCGAGATATGGACTTCAAGGAGGCACTGGCGAAAGCCGCCAAGCAAGGGCCGGTTCAGCAGGCCGAAGTCATCACGCTGAACGAGTACATCGACCGGGTGGCGCAGCGGCCGACGATCGCCGCGACCGCGCACCAGCGGGTCTACGACATGGTCAAGGCCGCCGGCTGCACCGACGGACTGCACGCAGGGGAGATTTCCTACAACTTCTTCTCCGCCGAGCTGTTCGGGCTCGACGTGCCGCTGGAGCGCGTGGTCCGCTACTTCGAGACCGCTGCCCAAGGCCACGAGACCCGGCGGCGGATCCTGCTGCTGTGGGGTCCTCCAGGCGGCGCGAAGAGCTCCGTCGCCGCGCTGCTGAAGCGCGGCCTGGAGGCGTGGACGTCCACCGACGACGGCGCCGTGTATGCCCTGCAGGCCTGCCCGATGCACGAGGAGCCGCTGCACCTGATCCCCGACGCACTGCGGGGCGAGGCGCGCGAGCACACCGGCGTGCCCGTGCAGGGCGCGCTGTGCCCCGTCTGCCAGTGGATGCTCGAGCACCAGTTCGGCGGTGATTTCCTGCGGTTCCCGGTCGAGCGGATCTCGTTCTCGGAGGCCAGCCGCGTCGGCATCGGCACCTTCGAGCCGGGAGACCCGAAGTCCATGAGCATGGAGCAACTGACCGGCGGCCTGGACTTCAAGGCGATCGAGACGCACGGATCGGACTCCCATCCGTTGGCGCTCGACTGGGCCGGCGAGTTCTCGAAGTCCAACCGCGGCCTGTTCGAGGCGGTCGAGTTCTTCAAGAACCCGGCCGAGTTTCGCAACCTCTTCCTCACCATGACGCAGGAGAAGCAGTTCAAGGTCGCCAAGTTCGGCTACATCGACTCCGACACCGTCATCGTCGCGCACACGAACGAGGCCGAGTTCCGGGCGTTCATGGCCGATCAGAAGAACGAGGCGCTGAAGGACCGCCTCGTGAGCGTCGCCGTCCCGTACAACGTGCGCGTCTCCGACGAGGAGAAGATCTACCGCAAGCTGCTGACCGGCTCGGGCACGCGCCACGATCTGCACATCGCCCCGCACGCGCTGCGCGCCGCCGCGATGGTGTCCGTCCTCTCGCGCCTGAGGGAGCATGAGAGTCTCGGCGTCGTCGAGAAGATGAAGCTCTACGACGGCGAGGAGGTCGGCGATTGGAAGCTGACCCAGATCCCGGAGATCAAGCGCGCCGCCGAGCACGAGGGCATGGGCGGCCTGGGCCCCCGCGCGATCGTCGACATCCTTTCGGGTGCGGCGCGCAGGGCGGGCGTGGAGCAGCACACCGACAAGTACCTGACACCGATCATGGCGCTGATCGCGCTCACGGAGTACATCGAGCGCCTCGAAGCACCGAAGGAGACCCGCGAGCAGCTTCGCGCGTTCGTGGTCGATGCCCGCAAGGAGATCGACCGGCAGCTGAAGGACGAGGTGCGCAAGGCGTTCGTGCCGGCGTTCGCCGAGCACGCGCAGAGGCTGCTGGAGAACTACCTGACCAACATCGAGGCCTACTGCCAGGGGACCAAGACCCGGGACCCGATCACCAGCGAAGACCGCGACCCCGACGAGAAGCTGATGCGCAGCATCGAGGAGAGCGTCAAGCCCGCGGTCCCGCAGTCGGCCAAGGACACGTTCCGCCAGGGAGTTCTCATGCGCATCGGGATCGCACTGCGCAAGGGCGAGCGGCCGCTCACTTACCAGACCGACACGATCCTCGCTTCCGGCATCGAGGAGTACCTGTTCGACCAGCTCAAGGACATCGTGCAGGTGACGGTCTCCAAGACCAACCCGGACAAGGAGCAGGCCAAGCGCCTCAACGAGGTGCTCTCGATCCTGGTCGAGGAGCGCGGCTACAACGAGCACTCGGCCAGAGACCTGCTCGACTACGTCGGCCACCTGCTCAACCGGTGAGGCACGGGAGGGTCTGATGACCGTCGTCGGCGACTCGGGTCTTCCACACGGTTCGGGCCGCCGCGACGCGCTGCATCACCGCGACCGGGTGCGCAAGAAGATCACCGAGCAGCTGAAGCAGCGCGTCGGCGAGGAGGACATCATCGCCGCGGGCCCGGAGAAGAGGATCCGTATCCCGATCAAGGGCACCAAGCGCTGGCAGTTCATCCTCGACCGGGGCGAGGGCAAGGGCGTCGGCCAGGGAGACGGCGAGCCCGGCGACGTCCTCGGTCCGCCGGGGCCCGACCCCAGCCGCGGGGAGGCGGGCACGTCGCCGGGCGAGGAGCTCTACGAGGTGTGGCTCGACATGGACGACGTCGAGCAGCTGCTGTTCTCCGAGCTGGATCTACCGCGCCTGAAGCCCAAGGCTGCCGCCGACGCCGAGGCGACCGAGACGATCTTCAACGACATCGCTCGCAAGGGTCCGCAGCTCGACAAGAAGGCGACCCTGCGCGAGAACCTGTTGCGCAACGCCAAGCGCGGCCGGCTGCATCTGGGCGGGATCGACAAGCACGACCTGCGTTACCTGTCCTACCGGGAACGGCCCAGGCCGTGGCACAAGGCGGTGATCTTCCTGGCCATGGACGTGTCGGGATCGATGGACGCCACGCGCAAGCGCATGGCGCGACTGCTCTTCTACTGGTGCGTGCAGTTCCTGCGGCGCCGCTACCAGCAGACCGCGATGGTGTTCATCGCCCACACCACCGAGGCGCGCGAAGTCACCGAGCATGAGTTCTTCAGCCGCGTGGAGTCCGGTGGGACGAGGGTGTCCTCGGCGTTCGAGGCCGTGATGCAGATCCAGCGCGATCGCTATCCGACCGAGGACTGGAACATCTACGTTCTGCACGTCTCAGATGGCGACAACTTCACCGCCGACAACCAGCGCACCCTGGAGCTCGTACGGCAGCTCACGCGGATCTGCTCGCTGGTGGGTTACCTCGAGGTCAATCCCGACCGGGGCGGCCCGCACCAGCTCTCGGCTTTCTACGAGCGCGAGGCCCAGGGGCTGGAGGGTTTCGTGTTCGCGGACGCCCAGGACGACCGGCAGCTCTGGCCGGCGCTCAAGAAGTTCTTCGCCAAGGAGGGCGTGGAGGCCGCGGTTCGATGACGAACTACACCGTGGCCGACCTCCAGCGCGTCGACGAGCGGTGCCGGGAGATCGCCGTCGCCGAGCTCGGGCTCGACGTGCCGGAGGTCGTCTACCACCTGGTCCGTCCCGAAGAGGTGTACTTCGCCGCCGCCAACGGGTTGCCGGCACGGTATTCGAGCGCCCGTTGGGGTGCTCAGTTCGACGCGGAGTACGGGCGCTACCAGCGTGGGCAGAGCCGCGTCTACGAGCTGATCTTCAACACGCGGCCCGTGCACGCCTATCTGATGGAGGGAAACAGCCTGGTCGCGCAGACGCTGGTGATCGCTCACTGCCTCGGTCATGGCTTCGTGTTCGAGACCAATGGGTGGCTCGGCGCGGTCGACCGCGCCATCATGCCGCGCGTCCTGTCGGCCGCGGAGAGGATCGCCGACTACATGGCTGCGCATGGCCGCGACCGTGTCGAGGACTTCCTCGATGCGTGCCACGCGATCGCCGTCCATCAGCCCCAGGCGCACCTGATCCGCAAGGCGGCCGTGTCGGCGCCCGAGCACCGGCTCGGCCGTTATGACGCGCTCTTCCCCGTCGAGGTCGCCGCCGACCGCCGGCGGATCGCGGCCGAGCGCGAGACATTGCGGCGTCGCTTTCCGCGCGAGCCACAGGAGGATCTGCTCGGGTTCATCGAGCATCACGCCCGGGCGCTGGAGGATTGGCAGCGCGACGTGATCTCGATCGTGCACTCGGAGCAGAGCTACTTCCTCCCGCAGATGCGCACCAACATCCTCAACGAGGGCGCGGCCGTGCTGGCGCATCAGGAGATCTGCCAGCGCCTGTTCCTTCCCGCCGACCAGTACTGGGAGTACGAGCAACTCAACGCCGGCGTCCTCCAGCCCCGGCCCGGCGGGGTCAACCCCTACAACCTGGGCATCAACATCCTGCGCGAGATCATGCGGATAGCCGCCGAGCCGGACGACGAGGAGCGCGAGCGCTGGAGTTGGGCGGGCAACGTCGACCCCTACGAGCAGGTGCGCAACGTGCTGCGCGACTACGACGACGAGGCGCTGCTGCGCGAGTTCCTCACCCCGAAGGTCTGCATGCTCGCGAGGCTGTACGCGTTCGACCGCGACCAGCAGGATCAGCGCAAGATCCGCGTCAGCTCGCGCGAGGCGGACGCCATCCGCGACATCCTGATCCCACGGCACTCGTCCTTCGGGATCCCGCACATCGAGATCGTCGACGCCGATTTCCGCGGCCGCGGCGAACTGCTCCTGGAGCATCGCGACGAATCCATCGGCCTCGATCGCGAGTACGCGCTCGGCACGCTCACGCAGGTCGCGATGCTGTGGGGAAAGCCATGCACCGTCAAGACGATCAAGGGCGTCACCGACAAGGCGATCTGGTTCACCGGACACCCGGACGGGCACTCGGAGCATTCGGCGCACGAGCCGGCGTAGGCGCGTCGCGAGCCGCGAGCCGCGCGCATCCTTGACCCTGTCCTGCGTCGAGCCGAGGTCCGACATCGACCACCGGCATCTGCCGCGACGCGATCAACCGAAACCCTGGCAAGCCTGCGCCTCGAGGAGCGGCTGCCTCGCGAGGGCCTGTATCGCACCGTGTCCGGCTTCTTCGTCGAGGGCGACACCGAGGAAGCGGTGCTGCGGCGCCGGCTTCCAGCCTTCGGATTAAGAGAGGCCCCGAAGCAGCGGAAGTACGGTCAAGAAGCGGGGAGAGCGTAGCGGGTGGAGCGGTTGCGTGGGGGTTGTTTGGGTGGGTTGGGGACATGTCTCGGGACACGGTTTACTACCACGGCTCTGGTTCGCCGACTGCAAGGCGTCTCTCACCGTGTCGCATACCCTCGACTTTTTCGCGCCGAGTGCCGACAATCGGCCGAGAACTGGCACGACGGCCAGTCAGTACCGAAAGGTTGGACGGATGCCGGATTGGGGTTTGACTAGGGACCAAGGCGACACGAGGCCGTGGGGTCTGCCAGCGGAAGTGCTGGCGCCAGGCAAGGTCATCACCGATCCGGTCCACGGGGACATCCACCTGAACTGGCTTGAGGTTGCCGTAGTCGACACCCACGCGTTCCAGCGGCTCAGACGAGTCCGACAGCTAGGCACCACGCATCTCGTCTACCCCGGTGCGACGCACACGCGCTTCTCGCACAGCCTTGGCACCGTCCGTGTAGCACAGACGCTCCTCGATCAGATCCTCACCCAGCGTGAAGGTCTGCACGCCGTTCCCGACCTATTTGGGGAATGGAAGACCGCTGAGGCCGCGTCGCTTCCCGACAAGATTGCCGAGGCGGTGTCCCTCGCTAGGCTCGGCGGGTTGCTCCACGACCTCTGCCATGTCCCGATCGGGCACACCATCGAGGACGACCTGCGGATCCTCGAGTCGCACGACGAGAACCAGGAGCGGTTCGGTCATCTCTGGGCTGATGTCCGTGAGGGCGTTGGCGCCCGCATCCGCGCAGTAAGCGACTGGGGTGCTCGCGCCGCGGACATCGCCGACCAGGTCGATGCGACCGTCTTCGCCGAGGGAGGTGAGTTGTTCGAGCAGCTGCTTCCGCTCATCATCTCCAAACGGCGCGTTGGCGAGGAGCTCGTTCCGACTCTCTCGCCAGCCGAGATGAAGTACCCGTTCGTCGCCGATCTCGTCGGCAACACGATCTGCGCAGACCTGTTGGACTACCTCGTGCGAGACCATCTCTTCACGGGACTGCCGGCACGGCTCGGTGATCGGTTCATCTCAGCCTTCTTTGTTGTCCCGACTGGCCGAGGGCCGCTGAGTCAGCGAATGGCGTTGAACATCCAACGCAACGGCCACGAACGTACCGATGTCGTCTCCGAGCTTCTCAAGGCGCTTCGGTACCGATACGAGCTGTCCGAGCGCGCGCTCTATCACCACGCGAAGCTATGCGCTGACGCCATGTTGGGCGAAGCCCTGGAGCGGTGGGAAGGCGCCCTTTGGCTCCAGGAGGTCGGCGCCGCGCTTGAGGACGTCGAGGGCCACGAGGTTCCACTTGCGGCCGGCGAGACGTACAAGTTGAAGGAGATGTTCGCGAGCGCCCTCCCGGACCGAGCGGCTGAGGCTCAGGACAGCGTGCGGAGTCAACTGGAGGCTGCGTTCCTTGCGCACGGTGACGACGGGCTGCTGGAGCACATGGGCTCCCTGGACCCGGCCGCTACCGGCTACACGGCCACTACCTCAGCGCGGCTATTGCGGCACAGCTCGGGCCTCGCTCGAGCGCTGCTGGATCGCGACCTATTCCGGATCGCCGGAAGAGTCGGGTTCAAGGACACGTCGGCGTCCAACCTGTACGAAAAGTTCGGGAGCCCGGACGCACGTGACCGCCTTGAGCGAGACGCGGAAAGATTCGCCGAGGTGGGCATGCGGGACCCGGCGGAGACGCAGACAGAGCCGCGCGTGGTTATCTGGCTCCCGCGTCCAGGGATGAAGCCGAAGCTTGCGAGGGTGTTGGTACAGCACAATGGCGGGATCGCGCCCTTCGTCGAGTACGAGGAGAGTCGTTCAGAGCGCGGTGCCGAGATCTACGCGGCGCATCACCGGCTATGGAGTTGCCTCGTGTTCGTTCGACGCGACGTCAGCCGAGACGACGAACAGGCCATCACCGCGTATCTCGCTGGCGAGATGGGAGTGCGGTGGGAGCGTCACGAGCAATTCGGGCCACACCCGGAAGAGTGGGTGCTACGTCTGGCGGTGAATCGAGCGATCGAGAAGTACAGCCCGTGGAACGATCCCCGCACGGACAAAGTCATGGAGGCGGCGGGCGCAACGGCCGCGCGCGGCGCTGGCACGTTCTCGAGTCTCGTGACGCAGGTTCTTGAGGTCGCGAGATCCCGAGCGCTGATCGAAGCAGACCCGGTATCGACTGAGGAAGCCTCGCCGACCGAGGCGGCCTAGGTGTTTGCGAAGACCAGGGCCTGCCGACGGGCGCGCAGCCAGACGATTTCCAACTCGCCGGCGCGTTCTTCGGGGCGCCTTCGGTTGAGCGCGCACATCACCGTGGCGGTCTTGACATACGACGAGTACGACGCGCTAGAGCGCCATTGCACGAACGGACGTCCGCGTTCAGGGGTGACGAACAGCCAAGCGACCGTGCCCGGGTGGGCCGACGCAACAGCGCGAAGCGCGACCTCAAGGGACACGTCGAAGCGTCGCTGCAGGTCGAGAACCGAGGACGGAGCCGGTGACATCCCGGCCGCAACGGATGGGGGGACGAGTAGAGCCGCCGCGAATCTGTCGCAGAACTCCTCCTGCCCGTTGGAATCGGCAACCAGGCGAACGAACCCCTCGTGCGGGTTCCGCTCATAGAACAGGGAGTGCGCCCACTCGTGGGCCACTCGGAACCGCTCGCGGTGACGATCCAATTCAGGACGAAGCTCGGGCGAGACACGCTCCCAGCCGCCCGGTGGTTCGCTATCCACCACGAGATCGAATCGCTGGCCGCAGGGCACAAGCAGTGCTTCGAGCCCGCCGGTGGCCGCACCGAGGCGACGGTGATGGAGCTTGAACGACCCCAGCTGGCATGTCGCCCCGATGTCGACAGGACCGCGATCCCACTCGTCAGATCCGCATACGGCCACACGAACGCGCTGCGCCAGCGCTTCCGCCTCGGCCGGATCCGGAAGCGTTCGCAGCTCCAGTTCCGGCCAGGCGCCCCTCTCGGGCTTCGCTGTCGCGGTCGATATCAATATTCATCCAATATTGCATGCGGGTCGGTCGGATGACGGGCGTGATGCACCGTACGCAGCCATTGCTCCACTGCCCTCAATGGCCAGCGATGTTCGCCCTGCCGGAGCCGGTGGACGCCCTGCTAGTCGCCGCGGCGGATGCCGCCCGGGCGCATAGCGGTTGGGACGTGTACCGGAAGCATGTTGTGGGTGCATTGGTGATGTGTAGAGCACCCCAGACGGCGAATGAGCTGTCTGCGCTGTTTCGTGACTTCGCCTCCACCACTCGCTTTGGAAGTTCGCCCCTTTCGTTGCCTCGGAAGAACGTCACGATCGTGCTTCCGGCTCCGGTGAGCCATCGCATCGACCTTTTGGTCAATCTGGCCGGTCGGCCGGGAGGCGAGCGCGTGCTCCGCCGCGGGCTAGTTTCTGCCCTCGTCACGATGCGGCTGCCTGACGACGTGGCGGCAATCCTGGCTCTCGTCCACGACTACCTCGCTTGCACCGCAGCTGACGCACGTGTGCCGGGCTGGCCACTCAGGCGGGTGCTAGAGCCCGAGTCTCCGAAGCCCGGCCGCCGCGCCCTCGACGCCGACTGACCACCAACCGCGGCATCGCCGACTGGGGCCACATCTTCGAAGACACCACCGTCACCACCGCCGTCCTTGACCGCCTCCTACACCACGCCAGCGTCCTCTCCATCACCGGCGACAGCTACCGCATGCGCCGCCACCGCGACGCCATCGCCGCGCTCCGGCCCGCCCTCACCGGGACTCCGACAGGTGGGGAGTTCCCGTGATCACACCTGAGGAATTCCCGTGATCCTTGACACACCGGCCGCGATCGACGCCGCGTGGCGCTGCCAGCTGCGGCTCTCGGGCCGCTGGGCGCACCTGGTCGCCGGGCGCGCCAAGCGCCGTCGCCGTCGCCGTCGCCGTCGCGCGCGAGCTGGCGTGCTTTGTCTGGGAGATCGCCCGCCAGCCCGACTGACCAACACCACCAACATCCCGTTCGGGGCGGGGGTGGCGGCCGGCGTGCGCCACACGGGACCCGCGATGCGGCTATGAGCACCGGCCCGACGACCGGCGCGCTCGATCCTAGATCGCGGCCCCGCCGCAGCGCACCAGCCGTCTTGAGGTAGCCAGCCCTCGCATATCAGCCTGAAGTGCCTTCGCCGCTCCGGCCGCCACCCGCACCCCGAACCACACCAACAACACCAAGACCAGCGCCCGCCGAGGTCCGATCACCCACGCGCACTTGACAAACAACCACCCATATCAGCCGCCAGGGTTGACCTGCGTCACCCTCGGTCCTGGGCTCGGGCGGGGTCAAGGCGGGCGTACCGGGACCTCACGCCGATGCGTTGCCGCACTCGGGGCGGCGCCCAGTGCGAGCAGCCGTCGCTGCAGTTTCGGCGCAGCTGCTGGGCGGTGGCTGCCGGCTCGGCGAGGTTGAGCGACATGAAGTTGCGCTCGGTAGTGATGAGCTCGTCGTGCTGGAGGCGGATGAGGCCGGTGAGTAGCAACAGGCCGGCGGCGCCGGACAGGAACGGAAGCGCGGCGTCGGTGCCGGTCTCGGTGTTGACTCGGGTCTCGGCGCACCGGAGGCGTGGAGCGGTCTCCGGGAGGCGGCAGGCGATGCAGTCGTCGTGGCCGGCGACGTGCCGGTGAAACTGCGCCTCCCAGTTGGCGCTTGTGGTGGCGTGCAGCAGCACCGGGGCCTGGCGGGCCTGGAGGGCGGCGCGCGCGCCGTGCTCGTTGGCGAGCGCCAGTACAACGTCAAATTCGCCGGAGACCACGGTCGGCGTTTCTCCGTACCAGTGCGGGTCGGCGGTGGCGGCGGACCCGAGCAGCTCGGCAGCCATGGTCGCCTTGTTGCGGGCCGGCGGGTCCGGGAACCCGGCGTGGTGGGCAAGGAAGGCAAGTTGGCGGTTGAGGTTGGAGATGTCGACGAGGTCGCCGTCGCAGACCATCCAGTTGCCGGTGACGCCGAGCAGCGCCAGCCAGAAGTCGAGCGCAGCACCGACGCCGCCCGCGCCGACCTGCAAGACGCGGCCGACGTCGAGGGGGCCGCTGAGGGCGGGTCCCTGGCGCACGCCTGGGCGGCCGTAATGCCAGAGCGAGTAGGACGGACCGGGGACGGCGGCCGGCCCGAGAAGGCGGTGGAAGGCGAAGGTCGCCGCGATGCTAGAGCCGAGCATCGCGCCGAGCAGGGAGGTCGGCGTCGTGTCGATGTGCGCGTCGGGCCCGAAGGTCGCACACCAGCCCACACAGCCGACGCGGAGGTCCACGGGTCCGGCGGTCTTGCCGATGGCGATAGTCACCAGCGGCGGGCCGGCAGCGAGCTCGGTGCCGGTCGTGATGAACGGGTTGATGGCGCGGGCGAGCTCCATGGTCGCGGCCTCGGTGGTGCTCATCGCGAACGTCGCGCGGCTGAGCAGCTTGTCGTCCGTCGCGCCGATGATGACCAGGTGCTGGTGGGCGCGGGCGAGCTGGTTGACGAGCCCGACGAGCAGTGCGTGGCCGACGGGCGTGTGGGCGTCGTCGCCGACGTGCACGACCACGGGGCGCGTATCCGCTCGGTAGGCGGACTGGTAGGCCAGGGTGCGCGAGTGGAACTCGCGCTCGAACTCCTCGCGGGTCATCGCAGGTCGATGCCGTCGGGGATGACCCGGAAGCGGTCTCGCACGCTGGCGGGGTGGATGAGCACCCACCGTTCGTCCTGGAACTGGTGGACGCCGAGCGCCTTCAGGGGCCGCAGGCCGACGCGGCCGTACCAGGGGGCGATGATGGAGAGCATGCCCTCGAACGGCATGACGATGAGCGTGTCGTCGCCGATGGAATGCTCGGTGGCGTCGCGGCCGTGAGTGTGGACCTGGCCGAGGATGCCGAGGCCGTGGGCGCGGGCCGAGCGGGCGGCGGAGCCGACGGCGGCCTCGTCGCAGATGACGTGGCCCCAGCCGTGGTCGGCGTCGGGAGCCAGCGCGGTGGTGAAGATGGTCAGGGTCTCGGTCTCGCGGCCGAGCAGGAAGACGAGGCCTTCGTGGTCGCCGTCGGCGCCGCGGTAGCTGGGCAGCAACCGGGCGGCGGCGTCAAGGGCGCTGTCGGTGATGAGGAAGTTGCCGCGGAGATCACGGACCGGGAGGCGAGACTTCCGCCGTGCGTCGTCGGCGTAGCGTCGTGTGAGCTTCATGGCAGTGGCGCCATCCGTCCCTGGCTCTCGTCGACTTCCAAGGAGATGCGGGCGAGCATGTCGCCGATGGTCTCGGCGCGCGTGTAGTTCGACGGCGGCGTGTTCAGCCAGTTCGTCGTGGCGCCCCAGTCGCCGTGGGGGCCTTGTTCCTCGGCGTAGGCGAGGCGGTTGAAATGGGCGCAGATAACGGCGCCGGTCGGGCCGCTGGCGAGGAACAGGCCAGACCCTCGTGGGTGCGGGCTCGGCGACGCGGGGTAGGCCGCCGGTCCGATGTCAGCCTCGGAGTCGGGGTGGATAAACCACCAGGTCGGCGGCACGGCCCGGTAGTCGTCGAAGGTCCCGCGCAGGCAGTAGGCCTCCGGGTCGCCGTTGTCGCTGGCACGCGGGCCATACAGGGGCAGGGTGAGCGAGAGCGCCTCCTCGTCGAAGGACAGCTGCCTCCCGCGGCGCTGCGCCCACGCCTTCGCCGCCGGCAACTCCTCGGCGACGTAGGCGCGGACGGTGTCCTCCGACAGCAGCATCATCAGACCCCGCCGCCGGTGTCGACGAGGTCCAGCTCGTCGCCGTCGCGAACGTGCGCGGCGACCAGCTGCTTGTCGCGGTCCAGCGCCACATCGTCCTTGGCCAGCGTGGGGGTCCCGGCGGCGTACCCGAACGCGGTGGCCGCCTCCTGGGCGGCCGCGCCGACCGTCAGGTGCTTGTCCCAGGTGAACACCCGGCCCTCGGTTACCCGCGGCGCGAACACCGTCACCTCGACGTCCTGCTTGCCCTTCCCGCCGCCGTGCTCGTCCTGCGCGTCTGCCTTCGTCTCGGAACTCATGAGGCTCTCCTTGATATGGCGAAGACGGGTCCGTGGGCCGACCTATACTCAGTCGAGCACCAAGCGCCCGCCCGCCTTCGCTATTTGTGGAATCGACTGCCACAGATAGTAGCAGCGGACCCGGCAGCCCTATGGCAAGCACCCACATCTCTCACGACGACGACATGCCGACCGAGGTCCTAGAGGACGCGCTTGGCGTTGAGCTAGGCGGCCGTATTCGTCGTGCGCGCGAGGAACGCGGCCTGTCGCAGGGGGCGCTAGGCGACGCCGTCGGCTACAAGACCTCCATGGTCTCGGCGCTGGAGAACGGGACGCGCCGGCTTAAAATCGAAGACCTCGCCAAGCTCTGTGTCGCACTCGACAAAGAGCCCGAGTACTTCCTGCGCACCGAGGCCATCCGCGCGGCGCGCCCACGGCCTGTGGGCTTGACGCTGCGAGCCCAGCTCGTCGAGCTGCACCACCAGCCCCTAGCCGACGCCATAACCTCGTTCCTGGATGACGCCGAGAGCCGCTCCGTGCCCGACAGCGATATCCCGGACCTGCACTACCTCAAGCCCCATGGTGCGGCGCGCGAGCTCCTAGACCGTTGCGGCATTCACCAACCGCCGGTCAAGCTCAAAGACATCGCGCGCACATTGCGAGTACCCATCAAAACGTGGGACTTCCCAGACTCGCTGTCGGCGCTCATCGTCGAAGTAGATGACGACAACTACGTCATCGGGGTTAACCAACACCACGCTCGTAACAGGCAGCGGTTCTCACTGGCCCACGAGCTAGGCCACGCGGTCCTACGCCACGAAGCCGGCTACTACCTCGAATTCTTTGACGCCGCGCTCGGCGAACCCCCGAACTTCCGGTACGCCGACGAACGCGAGGCCAACGCGTTCGCCGCCGCCCTCCTCATGGACGAGCGCTGGCTACGCGCCGACTGGGCCAACGGAGAGCGCAGCGTCGCCAACCTCGCGCGTCGCTATCAGGTCTCTGAGGAGGCCATGAGCTTCCGCCTCATGAACATCGGGCTCGCCTAAATCGCGCTTCCGCACCTAAGCGATGTAACCGGCGCTTGACGTGGTGCACCTCGTGTGGCGCCGGCGTCCATCGATGGCTCAGGGGAAGCGAGCGTCGTGGGCCGCCGCCCAGTCCTTGGCGATGAGCGTCTGTGCCTTTCTCTGCGTGAGTTTGCCGTCGCAGACGTCGGCGCGCACAGCGTTCTCCAGCTTGTCTTTCTCGTGCGAACCCGGAGCCGGGGGCCGCGGCGTCAGGGAACAGGTTCACCCGCGAGTTGGAGCCGCCGAGTTCGAGGCTTACGAGATGGTCGACTTCGCCTGTCTTGCCGTTGAAGTGCTGGATGATGCGGTGGGCCGCATAGACGGCGTTCTTGGTGGCCTGCGTCACGTGCCCGCACCCGCTTGGAATAGCCGGACGTGCAGACTTGCTTGGCCGTCACCCGCGCGAGGCGTTCGACCGCTGCGCGGAGAAACCTGCCGGTACCGACATACGCTGATTGCCGCCAGTTCCCCTTCCACGTTGCAAAAGCAGTCCGCCGGCTAGCAAGTGGTGGGGCGGCGATTTGCGGCTGGTGGCGCAAGGTCCGCGACGAATGGGCCTCCCGCGCACCCGGCCTCGAGACCACGTTGGTGTACTACGTCGGGCGCCGGCGCGCCAGGCGCGCTGGCGACGAGCGTCACACGGCCGGAGTCCGGGCGGGCGCGGTGCGCCGGCGAGCTAGGTACGGATGTAAGCGGGGAAGATGGGCTGGGCGCCCTTCATCCACGCGTCGTATTCGATGCCCGAGAACTGCGGGCTCGTGCCGAACGTGCCGGGGACCACGTGGGCCTTCGGCAGGAGGTCGCGGACGCGCTGAACCTCGCGCGTGACCTGCTCGTGCTTGAGGCCGTCGTAAACGACGACGCCGACCTTGGCGCCCGAGCGCTTGAGCTCGGCCACCAGGGACGGATCGTGAAGCGAGTGGCCGACGACGAGGATGTGCGTCGCAGCCTGCGCCGCGTCGGTAAACTCGGTCCACAGATCCGCGACGAGGACATCGCGGGTCGGCTGCTTCTCGGGATCCGGATAGAGGACGACGGGTGTGCCGAGCGTCGCGTTGTGGGGACGGTCGGCGTTCATGTCGTACACCTTGCTGTTGTCGGCGTACCAGCCCACCTTGCCGTGGAGGTGGATGACGGCGACAGAGCCGCCCTCCCGTGCGCGGTTGACCATGCCGGCCGGGTTGAAGACCGGCGTGGCCCCGTAGCTGGGCGGATCGAAGCCGGTGTACGGCCCGCGCCCGATGCCGACGACGCCGATCTCAAGGGCGACATCGTAGTTCGTGGTAACGCAGACCAAGGACTTGAAGGTCAATCCGGCAAGCAGAACGCGGTAGGCCTGCTGGGCGGCGTTGTCATCGATCGCCTCGCGGCCGAAGAGCTCGTATAGCGTCTCGTTGAGGATCCGCACGACTAACTCAATGCGCTGATCCTCGCGGTGGCGGTGCCCGGTCACCTCGCCGTTGACGCTGTTGGGCTCCGGGCCGCCGAAGCTGCCGAAACGCTGCTGCAGGTCTCGCATCGCCCGCCACTTCAACCAGGCACCAAGCGCCTCTTCGAAGTGCTCGCCATCGAGCCCGGGCGTGAGTCCCATCGAGCGAGCGAGCCCCGGGATCTGGGCATCGAGCCGATCGATCAAGTGCGTGGACCAGTCGGCCATGAGCGGCATGGGGCCGGTCGCGCCGAGCTCACGGCTTGCGCCCGCTCCGGTGACAAGGACGAGATCCACGACGCGGAAGTGTAGATGGCGTCCTGACGGCGTCACCGGCCCGCCGTGTCTGCGCATCCGCTTTTCGCGCGTGATGCGCAAGACGCCCAGCCTTATCGTTGCTGCTCTCTAGGGGCGCCCCGTGCCCCGTGATCGCGATCAGCGCGCCTCGTTACGGTGTGCGGTGCTCCAACGTAGTGCTTTTGCCGTGGCCCATTCGTTGGCCCGGATGCGGCGCGCTCTGCCAATGGGGTCGTGCTGCCTACATTCCACTCAGTGGCGCAGAGCGTTTGTCGAGGACAAGCGAGCGTCGCGGCTGGCGCGCCTCGATGCACGCGAGCTACGTCGCGTGCGTGCACGCGTGCACGCACGCCCTCAACGGCGACCGAATGCGGCCGGGCTGGGCGGCTCGATGCCCCACGCAGTCAGCAGCGGCACGTCGGCGCGGTCGACGGTCATCCACGACAGCTGGTGCTTCGCGCCGCTGCGGAGGTCGAGCGCCAGGCGGTCGGCCATCCTGCCTCGGCGCCCGCGCGGCGGCGATCTCGTCGGCCGAAATGCAGACAGGCTGCTTGTCGGCTGTGCGCGCCTCGGTCAGCTCGGCGCCACGGACCGGTCGCCGCCGCAGCGTCGTCGACACCGTTGGACCCTTCCGGTGTGCTCGCGTGGGCTTGAGATCGAGCCGGACCAGCAGCAGGCCGTCATCGCACAGCCACAGCTCGCGGTGGATCCAGTCGCACCATCCCGTTGTGCAACTCGCCGTCACCTGGCGCCCCTCTCGCATCGCACCAACCTTACCTCCCGCTGCCGCTCGCCCCGCCCCTCCAGCCACCTCGCCCGGAGTGGGCTCGACCACCCACGCTCAACATCGCTACGAAGTACATGGTGGGTGTGGGTGGTCGAGCACGCGGAGGGCGCCGATCACCAGCAACGGCGGGGCGAGCGGCAGCCCTACCCGTCTTGCCGCGAGACGGGGTGCGAGACGGGTAGGACCGACCCGACGACGGCAGACTGGAGGCGTCCCGGGCCTCCCCGGCGCCGCTTCCGTCAGTGCCCCGGACCACGCTGCGGCGACCAGCCGGGCTCCGAGCTGAACGCCATGACCGGCGGCGCCTCGATCGCGAACGCCGCGGCGATCAGGCGGGCGTCCTCGGGTCGCGGGACGTAGTGCAGGTAGCGCATCGTCGTGGCGACGTCGGCGTGGCCCATCCACTCCTTGACCCGCAGGATGTCGGCCTTGCCGATCGCCCGGGTGCCGAACGTGTGGCGCAGGTCGTGGAACCGCAACGACCGCAGGCCGGCGCGCTCCAGCGCGAACTTGTAGCGGCGGCGCAACGCCGAGCCGTCGACGAACCCGCCGCCCTCGCCGACGAACACCAGGTCGTCATCGCCGACTGACCACCCGCGCCGTCCGAGGCGCGCCAGCGTCTCCGCCACCTGCGGCGCCATCGGCACCGATCGCACCTTGCCGCTCTTCGGGCTGGTCAGCGCGCCGGCGGAGTACGACGCGCGGACGCGCACAACCGACCCCGGGAAGTCGACGTCGCGCCAGCGGAGCGATGAGCTCGCCGCGACGGAGGCAGGTGAAGGCGGCGGTGAGGTAGATGGCGGCGTCCTGCTCGGACTCGGCGGCGCGGATGAGGGCCATGATCTCCTCCGGGCTGAACACGTCGAGGTTGACCTGTCGCGGTTCGCGCATGCGCTCGATCTCGATCACGGGGCGCCGCTGCAGCCCGAAGCGCTTCTGCGCCCGCCGGAAGATCCCGGTGAGGATCGTCAGCTGCTTGTTACGCGTCCGAGCCGAGGTCGACACCGACCTGCGTCACGCCGCGATCATCGGCGCCGTCACCTCCTCCAGCGTCAGCGACGCGAGCACCGGCGCCCGGCGCCCGGGCTCGCGCAGGGGCGAGGGGCGCGCGCCAGCAATCCCCGACCGCTGACCGGCTCGCACGCCCGCGCCGACGCCGCACCCCGCCGCACACCCTCCGGCGACGAGCAAACGAACGGCACCTAGCCCTCGCATTTGGAGGTCCAGGTGCCGTTCGTTCTACGCGCCACCGCGCCGCCCCGGCGAAGGGCGGGTGGGTGATGTGGTCGTCCGGGCGAGTTCCGGCTCCCGTGCGCCACCGCCCAGGCGTCGGCGCCCAACCCGTGCGCGGCGCGGCGCTCGGAGAGCCAAGCCCGGCGGCCGCGTCGCCAACCCGCCCCGACCAACCGCGCCCGCGCCCGCGCCGCCCCAACAACGACAAAAGCCCGGCAGGAACGCCGGGCCTTCACACATGCCCCCACTAGGAATCGAACCTAGAACCTTCGGATTAAGAGTCCGCTGCTCTGCCAGTTGAGCTATAGGGGCGGGGTTCGAGAGGATAGCGAGCGGGGTGGGCTCGCTGTCCTGTGGTTATGGGGCTGTGGGAGCGGCCGGCGTGGTGGTCGTGCCGGTGCCCTGGTCGAGCTGCGCCGCGGCCTGGGTGCGTGCGGAGTCGAGCTGCGCCTTGATCTGCTCGCGGTCGTCCTTGGGCGTCAGCGCGAGGGCCTTCTTGGCGGCGAGGTCCGCCTTGCGGGTCTGGCCCGCCTGGTAGGCGAGCGCGGCGAGCTGCACATAGAGGGGCCCGGTCGCCTGGCGCTTGGCGATCACGTCCTCCATCGCCGAGACGGCCTTGTCGGGCTGGTTCAGCCCGGCCGACGAGAACGCCTGGACCATCAGGGACGCGATCTGGTCCGACGGCTTGCCGTCCGACAGCGTCACGTACTTGTCCCAGGCGACCTCGGCCTCCTGCAGGCGCGCCTTGCCCTTGTCGGTGAAGACGCCCTGGTTCTGGTCGACGCCGTCGCCGCTGCTCGCGTCCAAGTACCGGATGCGCGTCAGCTCGCCCCATGCCTTCGGGTCGGCCGGCCGGAGCTTGACGGCCCGCTCCGCGGCGTCGACGCGCTTCTTGAAGACGTCGCTGACGTTGGTCTGGCCGCCGTCGGCCTTGAAGGCGTCGAGCAGGCCGCCGCTCGTCGCTCCGCCGATCCCGAACAGCACGAGGCCGCCACCCATCAGGATGGCAAGGGACAGGTAGATGGCTTGGACGGCGCGGCGACGCCCTCGGCCGCGGAGGTCGAACAGCATGCGCTCAGTCTAGATCGTCTTCGTCGTCATCATCGTCACCTCGCAGGAACGCGAAGCGGGAGGGCGCGTCGTCCGGTGGCTGGAACAGCCGCCCGAGGATGAGGCTGACCTCGTAGAGCACCACGAGGGGCGCCATCGCGATGAGCATCGTGAAGGGATCGGGGGTCGGCGTGACCACCGCGGCGATGACCGCGAAGAGGATCAGCGCGTACCCGCGGTAGGCGCGGAGCTGCTTGACCGTGAGGATCCGCAGCCGCACGATCGCGATCACGCCGACCGGGATCTGGAACAGCACGCCCATCGCCACGAGCAGCACCGTGGTGAAGCGGTAGTAGTCCTTGGCCTGGACGAGGATGTCGAACGCGCCGTCGTTGTAGTTCTGCAGGAACGCGACGGCGCGCGGCAGCGCGAGGAAGTAGCCGAAGAGCACGCCCGCGATGAACAGCACCGGCACGAGCGTCATCAGGGGCAGCGCGACGCGCCGCTCGTCGCGGCTGAACGCGGGCAGCACGAACGCGTACATCTGCCAGAGGATGAACGGCAGCGCCAGGAGCAGCGCGGCGTACGCGCTGACCGTGATGGTCGTCAGGAACGGCTCGGTCACGCCGAGCGTCACGGGCTGGCGACCGGTGGTCGCCTTCGGCGTCAGCGTCGCGGCCTTCTGGGCGGCGGCGGTCGAGGCCTGCAGCGCCGCCACCGAGCGCGCGGTCTGCGCGCGCGCGGCGGCCGAGACGCCGTCGGCCCCGGCGAGCCCGCTCAGCGCGCGAGCGGCCGAGGTCAGCGCCGGGCCGGCCGACTTCAGGTAGTTGCCGACGGCCTCGTCGAAGCAGCCGGAGCGCTCGAGCGCGTCGTCGGCCTTCGAGGGGTTCTTGCAGTCCACGCGATGCGCGTGGTCCAGAGGCTTGTTGAGGAGGTCGAGGACGCGGTCGTTCTGCCAGTAGGTCAGCGAGAACGCCACGACGAAGGCCACGATGCACAGGATGATCCGGGTGCGCAGCTCGTCGAGGTGCTCGACGAGGCTGAGCCGGTCCTCGTGCCCGACGGGCCGGATGGCGGGCAAGGATTAACTGCCGGAGCGCGTGGCGGACTCGTCGCGTGCCCCGGTCGGCGCCTTTGTCGCGTCCGGGGTCGGATCGAGCACGTCGGCCTGCTGGGCGCGGGTCAGCTCGGCGGGAGCGGGCGCGGGCGCGTCGGCGCCGCTCTCGCCGGCGTCGTCGGCGTCCTCGTCGGCGTCGCCGCCTTTCCGGGTGATCGAGTCCTTGAACTCCCGCATCCCGCCACCGAGCTGCTTGCCCAGCATGGGCAGGCGCTTGGGCCCGAAGACGAGCAGGACGATCACGAGGACGATGATGAGTTCGGGCCAGCCGAATGGCATGGGTTCAAGCCTCCGTAGGGGGTGCGCAGAGGTTAACGCGCAGGGACGCCGATCGGCTCAACTTCCGCCGATATCCGTACGCGGACGAATGGACGACCAGAGGTTCAAGTTCGCCGACGGCGTGTCCGATCACCGGAGTGTCACGCAGCCTCAACTCCCTGAGCCGATGAGCCTCCACGATCCCCACCACTACGTCCGCCGCGTCGTCCTTCCTTCGGGCAAGACCATCGAGGTCGTCTACTTCGAGGATCAGCCGCAGGTCGCCGGCACGGCGCCCGTCGCCGCGACCCCCGCGCCCAGCCACGACGAGTCGGTCAGCGACCTTCACGTCTGCGGCTCCTGCGCTTCCACGCTCGTCTACCCGACCGAGTGGGAAGAGGCCGGCGTCACGCACTGGGAGGTCACCCTGCGCTGCCCCAACTGCGAGTGGGCCGGCAGCGGCATCTTCGAGCAGGAGCTCGTCGAGCGCTTCGACGAGGAGCTGGACCGCGGCACCGAGGCCCTGGTCCGCGACCTCAAGCGCCTGTCGCACGCCAACATGGAGGACGAGATCGAGCGCTTCACCACGGCGCTGGCCGAGGGTCACATCGTCCCCGAGGACTTCTAGGACCGCAGGGCTCTCCCACTGCACCACCACAAGCGGGCCGGCTGAGAAGCCGGCCCGCTGTATTTAAGTCGCGCGCGCCCGCGCGCGGCTATGCGTAGCGGGCGACGACGCCGTCGGCGACGAGCAGCAGCGCGGCGCGCTCGCGCGCCGGCAGTCCCCCGGGCACGACGGCCTTGGCGGCCGCGACGTGCTGCAGCGCCATCGTGCGCGCCTCGTCCAGCGCGCCGGTGGCGACGATGCGGTCGCAGATCGCCTCGGCCTGGTCGGGCTCCACGATCTCCCGCGGATCGAGGGCGCCGAGGCCGGGGTCGCGCTCGCGCGCGAGGATGAACGGCAGCGTGACCGTGCCGTCCAGCAGGTCGGTCCCGCGGTGCTTGCCGGTGCGCTCGGCGGGTCCGGCGACGTCGAGCACGTCGTCGAGGATCTGGAAGGCCAGGCCGATGCGCCGGCCGAACTCGCGCAGCGCCTCGGCGGCGGCGACGCCCCCGCCGGCCGCGAGCGCGCCGAGCATGCACGCCGCCTCGAACAGCCGCGCGGTCTTCAGCTCGCAGCGGCGCAGGTAGCGCTCCCGCGTGATCGTCGCGTCGAAGGCGTCGGCGCGCTGCAGCAGCTCGCCGCCGGCCAGGGCCGAGCCCGCGTTGCTCAGCGCGCGCACCTGCTCGAGATCCTCGTTGGCGGCCAGCAGCGCGAAGGCGCGGGCGAAGAGGAGGTCGCCGGTCTGCTTGGCGGCGTCGCGCCCCGCGCTGGCGAAGACGGTCGGCCGGCCGCGACGCAGCGGCGCGACGTCCAGGACGTCGTCGTGGACGAGCGTCGCCGAGTGCACGAGCTCGACGGCCGCGGCCGCACGCACCAGGCCGTCGGCGGGATGCACCTCGCCGGCCGCGGCGAGGATCACCAGCAGCGGACGCAGCCGCTTGCCGCCCGCGGCGATCGTCGAGCCCGCGTGCTCGGCGAGCACCGGCCCGTGGCCGCCCCCGACCTCGCGCAGCAGGACCTCCACGCGCTCCAGCAGCCCCAGCACGTGCGGCCCGCCGGCGTGGACGATCGCGGTGACGGGCCCGCCGGCCTCGCTCATGCCGGCGGGTGCGTGCCGTTCGTCGACGGCGCCGGGGCGCCGCCGGGCTTGGTCCCGACGTGCAGCGCGATGATCCCGCCTGCGGTCAGCACCCACCGGATCTGCTGCAGCCCCGCGCGCTCCAGCGCGCCGGCCAGGCCGGCGGGCTCCGGGAAGCGCTTGACGCTGTTGGGCAGGTAGTCGTAGGCGTCGCTGTCGCCGGCGACCTTGCCGATCAGCGGCACCAGCCGGTCGAACCAGAGGGAGAAGAACGTCGACAGCGGCGGGCGCTGGGGCGTGGTGATCTCGAGGATCACGACGCGGCCGCCGGGGCGCACGACGCGCGCCATCTCCGACAGGCCCTGGTCGAGGTCGCTGAAGTTGCGAGCGCCGAAGCCGACCGTCGCCGCGGCGAACTCGCCGTCGCCGTAGGGCAGCTCCAGGGCATTGCCCCACTCGAACGTGATCCCCGGCGCCTTGCCGCGGGCATGGACCGCGCTTGCCCGCGAGGCAGCCGTATCGGAGACCCCGGCCTTCTTGCGGGCATGCGCCAGCATCTCCTCCGAGAAGTCCGTGCCGATGACCTCGCCGGCGGGCGTGACGCGGCGTGCCAGCTCGATCGCCAGGTCGCCGGTGCCCGTCGCGACGTCGAGGACACGGTCGCCCGGGCCGACGTGCGCCAGGTCGGCCGCGCGGCGGCGCCACTGGTGGTGCAGCCCGGCCGTCATGACCGAGTTCATCAGGTCGTAGACCCGCGCGATGCGATCGAACATCGCGCGGACCTGCGGTTCCGGCAGCGTGCCGCGGTCGGCCGCGGCCGGCTGGCCGCCCGTCATCAGCCGCCGCCGCTGTCGGACTTCAGGCGTCCGAGGAAGGCGACGAGGTTCTGGAACTTCTCGGGCTCGTTCTTCTGCAGGCTCTGGAACGACGGCATCGGCGCCGTCGGGTTGATGAGGGTGCGCTCGATGCCGGCCGCCGGGAGGCGATCGGCGACGTCGGTGAGCTCCGGTCCCGGACCGTCGTTGCCGTTCTCGCCGATCTTGTGGCACGCCAGGCAGCCGGACTGCGCGGCGACCTGCCTTCCGGCCTCGTACTGCTGGACGACCTTCGGGCCCTCGGCGATGACCGCCTGCGGCGTCGGCGTGTCGATCTGCGTCGGCGGGCCGGCCGCCGCACCCATATAGGTCAGATAGGCCATGGCGCCGATGATCAGGATCGCCGTCAGGGTCGCCACCGGGCGGCGCTCCGGACGCCGCTCCGCGCTGCGGTCGTAGAACGGCAGCAGGAACAGCATGATCATGCAGATCGTCGGGATGCCGATCGTCGCCAGGGCGACGAACTCCGGCGGCTTGATGACGCGCAGCAGCTCGAAGAGGAAGAAGAAGTACCACTCCGGGCGGGGCGTGTACGTCGTCGTCGTCGGGTCGGCCTTCGGGCCGAGCTCGGCGCCGAGGATGATCGACATCAGGATGATGACGAGCAGGACGATGCACGCCATGGCGCCGTCCTTGGCGACGGCGTAGGGGAAGAACGGCTTCCCCTGCGCCTTCAGGACGGAGTACTCGCGGAGGTACTCCTCCTTCTCCCGGCGGTTCACGCGCGCTCCTCGGTCAGCTCGTCGGCGGGCTTGGCCTTGATCCACGGGGGCGCCGTGGTGCCGAGCTTGGTCACGAGGTAGAGGTGAGCGCCGATCAGGACGCCGATGATCCCGGGCACCAACATCATGTGGATCGCGTAGAAGCGCGACAGCGTCGTCGCGTTGAACTCCGCGCCGCCGTTGAGGAAGTCCCCGAGGTACGGGCCGACGAACGGGCCGCTGGCGGTGATGTTGTTGGCGACGATCGTGGCCCAGAAGGACCGCTGGTCGAACGGCAGCAGGTAGCCGGTGAGCGACATGACGAACGTGAGGATCAGCAGCGCGACGCCGATGACCCAGTTCAGCTCGCGCGGGTACTTGTACGCGCCGAAGAAGAACGTCCTCGCCATGTGCAGGAAGATCAGGATGACCATCACCGACGAGCCCCACTTGTGCATGCCGTGCACGAACTCGCCGAGGAAGACGTCGTCGTTGATGTGGCGGATCGACTCGTACGCTCCGCCGGCCGCGTCGGGCCGGTAGTACATCGCGAGGAAGACGCCGGTGATCGCCTGCGAGACGAAGGCGAACATCGTGGCCGAGCCCAGCGTGTAGAACCAGTTGGTGCCCTTCGGCACCTTGCGGAACATCAGCCACCGCAGGCCGCCCGACAGCGAGGTGCGCTCGTCGATCCAGTCGACGGTGTGCATCCCGGCTTCGGCGGCCGCGTCGAGCGGCTTCTGCCGCGGCGCGCCCGGACGCTTGGGCGCCGGCCGCATCGAGGGCGGCAGCGGGGGAGTGGGAAGCTTGAGCTTGGGCATGGCGATCAGTCCTGCGGGAGCGAGTCGAGCTTGCGAGCCGTGGGCCGCGACGGGTACAGGATCCCGCCGATGCCGTCGAGCGGCTCACCCGGGTTGCGCGGGGAGAAGCGGTCGAGCTCCCGGTTGACCGAGAAGCGTGGGCCGATCTCGACCTGGCCGTTCTTGACGCGGTTGTAGAACCGGTCGAGCGGGCGGACCGGCGGGCCGCCGTCGACCTTGCCCTGGAAGTCGTAGACGCCGCCGTGGCACGGGCAGATGAAGCGCTGCGCGGCCTCGGTGTAGCGGACGGGGCAGCCGAGGTGCATGCAGCGGGTCGAGATCGCGACGAACTGCTCGCTCTCGAAGCCCTTGGGCAGCTTGTCGGTGTCCAGCTGGGGGTTGCGGCGACGGATGTAGACCGTCGTCTTGCCCGCCTCGCCGATGCCGTCGGAGATCGTGATGACCTTCGGGACGTACGTGTCGTCGGCGAACTCGTCGGGCGCGCCGACGGGCTGCCAGCGCTGCTTGTGCTCCTCGAAGAGCGGCCCGAGCGCGAAGCCCAGGGCCGGCAGCAGGATGGCCGATGTGGCGATCGCGCCCGTGGCATGGGCCGTGCCGACCATGAAGCGGCGGCGCGTGACGGTCTCGCCCTCGAAGGCGCCGGGGATTCCCCGATCGGCGGTGTACTTGCTCTTGGCTTGCTTCTTGGGCACGGTGGTGGTGATTCCTGTCCGGGGGACGCGCGATCCTTCGTGATCGACGTCCGGCCCGGAAATCTATCGCTCGAACATCGTACGGGCCCCGCCGCCTGGGCCCGCTGTCCGGTCAGCGTGCTGGCGCCAGGTCTCCGGCGATCTGGCGCGCCGCGGCTGCGAGGCGCGCGGCGGCGGACGTTTCGCCTGCACGTGCGGCCTCTTTGGCCGCTTCCAGATCGGCATCGGAGCCCCAGCCGACCTCAGCGCAACCCGCCGCCCAGACCGCGTCGGCGAGGGCCTCGTCGCCGGTCGCCTGGGCCTGGGCCGACAGGGCGATCAGATCGGCGAGGGCGCGCACCGCGGGGAGGTCGCCGGCGGCGGCCAGGCGCTCCAGGCCCAGCGCGTAGAGCCGGTCGCCGGCCAGCAGCGCGAGGTCGTCGTCGGCGCGGCTCATGAGCCGCGGGACGCCGTAGTGCAGGAGGTAGCCCTCGCGCACGGCCTCGACGACCAGCGACAGGTCCGCGGCGTGGCCGTCGGCGCGCGGACCGTGCGCGACGGCGTCGCCGTACGGCGTCGCGCCCGTGGGCTCGGGATCGACCGCGCCGGCCAACAGCCCGCCGTCCTCGCGGACGAGTGAGGCCAGCCGCGACAAGACCGCTGAGCTCCCGTCCTTACGGCTCCGCTCCTGTGACAGCGCGAGACCGCTCCGCCGTTCGTCCACGTCAGACGACCTCGGCGAACGCCGCGTTGACGGCGTCCAGCGTGCGGTCGAGGTGCTCGGAGGTGTGCGCCAGCGACGGGAACCACGCCTCGTACTGCGAGGCGGGCGGGTAGACGCCGCGGGCCAGCAGCGCGCGGCACCATGCGGCGTAGGCGGCGTGGTCGCAGGCCTGCGCCGTCGCGTAGTCGCGCGGCGCGGTCTCGGCGAAGAAGACGGTCAGCAGGCCGGGGACCGAGGTGACCGAGACGGGCACGCCGGCGCTCGCGCCCGCGTCGCGCAGGCCGCCGGCGAGCGCCTCGGTGGTGGCGCTCAGGCGCCGGTAGGCGGCGTCGTCGAGCAGGCGCAGCGTCGTCAGGCCGGCGGCGACCGCGAGCGGGTTGCCGCTCAGCGTGCCGGCCTGGTAGACGTCGCCGGCGGGTGCGATGCGCTCCATCAGCGAGCGGGCGCCGCCGTAGGCCGCGGCGGGCAGGCCGCCGCCGATGACCTTGCCCATCACCGTGAGGTCGGGCATGACGCCCTCGCGCTCCTGGGCGCCGCCCGCGGCGACGCGGAAGCCGGAGATGACCTCGTCGAAGATCAGCAGGGCGCCGTTCTCGTCGGCCTGGTGGCGCAGCAGGTCGAGGAAGCCCTCGACCGGCGGCACGAGGCCCATGTTGGCCGGGTACGGCTCGGCCAGCACCGCGGCGAACGCGTGCTCCGCGAACGCCTTGGCGACGGCCTCGCCGTCGTTCCAGCCCACGATCACGGTCTCCTGCGTCGCGGACTCCGGGACGCCGGGGCTCGCGGGGATCCCCGCGGTCGCCAGGCCGCTGCCGGCCTGGGCGAGCAGGCCGTCGACGTGGCCGTGGTAGGCGCCGGCGAACTTCAGCAGCTTGGTGCGGCCGGTGGCGGCCCGCGCGAGGCGGATGGCGCTCATCGTCGCCTCGGTCCCCGACGACGTCATGCGGAGCATCTCGACCGACGGCATGCGCCGCGAGACCTCCTCGGCGAGCTCGACCTCGCCGGCGGTCGGCGCGCCGTAGGTCGTGCCACGATGCGCGGCCGCGACGACCGCCTCGACGATCTCGGGGTGCGCGTGGCCGTGGATCAGCGGGCCCCACGAGCAGACGTAGTCGACGTAGCGGTTGCCGTCGACGTCCATGAGCTCGGCGCCGTCGGCCCGCTCGACGAAGATCGGGTCGCGGCCGATGGCCTGCATCGCCCGCGCGGGCGAGTTGACGCCGCCGGGCAGGCGCTGCAGCGCGCGCGCATACAACTCGGCCGACTTCGCGTCGGTGATCGAGACGCTCACCGTGGACGACCTCGCCGAGAGGCTCGGAGTCCGGGCGCGCTGGGGTCACACACCAGCGTGCTCCCGCTCCCACCGCTTGAACGAATCGGTGAAGTACAGGAGCCGCACCTTCTTGAACTCGGTCGACGAGTACAGCGTCGCGCGATCCTCGATGCAGCCGACCTCCTCCTGGACGGCGTCCAGGATGGCGTCGCACTCCTCCTTGGAGCGCCCGTGGGCCATGGTGAACAGCTGGTACGGCCAGTCGCCGTAGGTCGGGCGCTCGTAGCAGTGGCTGATGCCGCGGAAGGCCGCCATCCGGCCGCCCGCCTCCAGGATGCGGTCCTCGGGGACCTTCCAGACGCCCATGCCGTTGGCGCTGAACCCGGCGCGGCGGTGAAACAGGATCGCGGCGACGCGCCGCAGCAGCCGGCGCTCGACCATGCCCTCGAGGTGCTCGACGAGCTGGGCGACCGGCATGCCGAGCTCGCGCGCCGCATCGGCGTACGGCTCGCTGACGACCGGCAGGTCGCCCTGCGTGGCGCGGATGACCGCGCGGTCGGTCTCGTCGTAGGGCTGCGGCTCGGTCTCGGCGGGCGCGACCGCCTCGGCGGCCTTGGCCAGCGCGGCCGTGTCGCCCGACATGTCGAGGTCCATGCGGATCTTGAAGAGCTTCAGCGTCGGCAGCTGGCGCACGGACTCGGCGCCGGTCAGCGCCTGCAGGACGTCCAGCGTGCCGTCCAGGCCGAGTTCGGAGTCGGGCTCGACGGCCACCGTGAACCACATGTTGAACTCGTGGTTGCGCAGGTAGTTGTGCGAGACGCCCGGGTGCTCGTTGATGATCTTCGCGGGGCGCCACGGGTGCTCGGCGTCGACCTTGGCGGCCACGAGCATTGACTTGTAGCCGAGCGCGCGCGTGTCGAAGATCGGCGTGACCTGGCGGATGATCCGCTGCTCGATCAGCTCGGCGACGCGCCTGAGCACGACGTCCTCGGCGACGCCCAGCGCGGTCGCGACCTCGGCGTACGGCCGCGGCACGATCGGGAACGACCCCTGCATCTGGTTCAGCAGGCGCTTGTCGAAGTCGTCCAGCGGGACGGCGGCGCCGTCCTTGCGCGAGCGGATCTTGGGGGTCACTGCAGCCACTGGGCGGCGTCCTTCGCGTAATAGGTGATGACGATGTCGGCGCCGGCGCGGCGGATCGCGGTCAGCGTCTCGAGCACGGCGGTGCGCTCGTCGAGGTGGCCGGCGGCCGCAGCCGCCTTGATCATGACGTACTCCCCACCCACGTGGTACGCGGCAACCGGCATGCGGGTGGCCTGCTTGACGCGCCAGAGCACGTCGAGGTACGGGACCGCCGGCTTGACCATGACCATGTCGGCGCCCTCCTCGACGTCGAGGGCGACCTCGCGCAGCGCCTCCTCGGCGTTGCCCGGATCCATCTGGTAGCTGCGCCGGTCGCCGAAGCTCGGCGTGCTGCCCGCGGCCTCGCGGAACGGTCCGTAGAAGGCCGAGGCGTACTTGGCGCTGTAGGCGATGATCGGCATCTGGGCGAAGTCCTCGGCGTCCAGCGCGGCGCGCAGCGCGCCGACGCGCCCGTCCATCATGTCGCTCGGGGCGACGGCGTCGGCACCCGCGCGGGCGTGCGAGACCGCGGTGCGCGCCAGCAACTCCAGCGACGCGTCGTTGTCGACGGTGCCGTCCTCGCGCAGCCGCCCGCAGTGCCCGTGGTCGGTGTACTCGCACAGGCAGACGTCGGTGATGACGAGGAGCTCGGGGTGCGCGACCTTGATGGCGCGGATGGCGAGCTGGACGGCGCCCTCGGCGTCCCAGGCGCTCGAGCCGTCGGCGTCCTTCTCGGCGGGGATCCCGAACAGGATGACCGCGGGGACGCCGAGCGCGTGGGCGGCGCCGGCCTCCGCGACGGCGGAGGCGATGCCGTGGCGGTCGACGCCGGGCATCGAGCCGATCGGCGAGCGGCCGTCGAGGCCCTCCTCGACGAACAGCGGCAGGACGAGGTCCGACGGCGCCAGCGTGGTCTCGCGCACGAGGTCGCGCAGCGCCCCGGTACGGCGCAGGCGGCGCAGGCGGGTGGCGGGGAAGGCGGCGGACATCGCCCCCGAAGCGTAGCCGGGCCTCGCCGCGACGGCGGTCCCTCGGACACCGCGCACCGCGACGCCGACGGCCAGGCTTCGGTGCCGAACCGCTCAGGACGCCGTCGAGCAGCACCAGCCCGACAGGCGCGCGCCGCGCCCGGGCGCCAGCGTGCGCGGGATGTCCGGCCCGCGCGCCGTCAGCTGCATGAGCGACCAGGCCGGCCGCCCGGGCTGGTCGAGCACCAGCCAATGGCCGTCAGGACCCCAGGCCACGGAGCGGATCGGGCCGCTGCCGACCTGCAGCAGGCGCTCGCGCCCGTGGGCGACGAGCAGGAGGCGGTGGTCGCCGGTGGCGCGCACGCGCCGGACGACGACGTAGCGCCGGCCGTAGGGCGCGAAGGCGCCGGAGACGTTCTCGGTCCCGTGGGGGGCGCGCCGGCTCCCGGCCACCTGTCCGAAGCGACCGGTGTAGGCCGTCACGTCGCGCGCGCCGACGGCGATCAGCCGGTGGCCGTCGTGCGACCACGACAGCGTGCGGGGCGTGGCGCGCGGGCGCGCGCGCCAGAGGACGGCGCCGGAGTCGACGTCGCGCACCGTGATGCGGCCGGCGCCGTCGAGGTAGGCCAGGACGTTGGTGGTCGTGCCGGGCGCCCACGTGGGCCGTACGGGGCCCGCGGCGGCCACGGGGCGATCGCCGGTCCCGTCGCCGGCGACCACCCGCAGCGTCCGGCTGCCCGGGGCGCCGGTCAGGTAGGCGACGCGGAAGCCGCTCGGCGACCACGCGGGCGCACGGATCGCGTGCGGTTGCGCGACGTGCCAGCGGCGCCGGCCGCGCAGGTCGACCGCGATGAGCTCGACGCCGCGGACCGCGGCGACGTACAGCCCGTGCGGCGACCAGGCCGCCTCGTCGACCGCGCCGAGCAGCACCCGCGTGCCGGTGGGCAGGCCGAGGACGGTCGGCCCGTGGTCGTTGACCACGAGGATCCGCCCGCCGCCGGGCAGCGCAGTCGTCGACGTGGGCGCCCGGCGGGCGTGGTGTGGCGCGGGATCGGCGACCGAGGCGATCCGCGCACGGACCCACTCCGCCGTGGCCCGCCCGGGCGACGTCAGGCCGGCCGCGACGGCGACCAGGGCGCAGAGGGTCGCGACGGCTCCGAGCGGGGGCACCGGCCCGCGGCGCGGCGCGGCGGCCGGCCGCTCGGCGAGCGCCGCCTGCGCCACCGCCCACGCGCGACGGCGCGCGTCCTCCTCGCCGGGCACGCGCAGATCGCGCAGCGGCGGGCGCGCACTCATCGCTCCACCTCCCGCGCCAGCGCGTCGAGGCCCCGGCGCAGCCGCGAGTTGACGGTTCCGCGCGGAACGCCGACGGCCGCGGCGATCTCGGTCGGCGTCAGCTCCAGGAGGTGGCGCAGCACCACGACGATCCGCTGCTCGTCGGGCAGCGCGGCGACCGCGGCGAGGAGGTCGTCGGCCAGCGCCGGGACCGCCTCGGCGGCGCGCGCCACCCCGTCCAGCGCCACCGGCGCGACCTCGCGGCGCAGCGCCCGCGCCCGGGCTGCGTCGATCGCGCGGCGGGCCACGATCGTGCGCAGCCAGGGCCCGAACGGGCGTGACCGGTCGAAGCGGTCCAGCGCGCGGATCGCCGCGACGAAGCCCTCCTGGGCCAGGTCCTCGGCCGCGTGCGGGTCGCGGACGATCAGCCAGGCCGCGCGGTAGGCCGCGGGCCAGTGCGCGCGAAACAGGACGTCGAGCGCCGCGGCGTCCCCGCGTAGCGCGCCGCGCACGGCCGCCCGCTCGGCTCGCGCGGTGAGCGCCGGCTCGCGCCGCACCCGCGGTGCGCCGGCCCAGCGGAGCGCCTGCGGCTGCGCGTCCATGCCCGTACTACGGGCGCGGGGGCCTCAGCGGTCCCGCGCTTCCCAGTCCTCCAGGGTCATGGCGTAGATCTCGTGGTCCTCCCACGTCCCGGCGATGTTGAGGTAGCGCAGCGCGCGGCCCTCGTGGCGGAAGCCGGCCTTCTGGACCACCCGGATCGACCGGACGTTGCGCGGGATGACCGCGGGCTGCACGCGGTGCAGGCCGGCGTGGCGGAAGGCGAACTCGCAGATCAGCACCGCGGCCGCCGTGGCGTGGCCGCGCCCGCCGCTGGCGGCGGCGGTCCAGTAGCCGAGCGTCGCGTTGCGCCACGCGCCGTGCACGACGTTGCCCAGCGCGATGCGCCCGATGATCGCGTCGCCGTGCTCGCGGTCCAGGACCGAGAACGCGTAGCCGGTCCCGAGCTCCCACGCCTCGATGTCGCGGCGCAGCGTCTCGGTCTGCCCGGCGCGCGTGTAATGCGCCTCCGCGTGGATCGGCTCCCACGGCGCGGTGTGCTCGCGGTTGTCCACGACGGCGGCGGTGAACTCGTCTGCGTCGCGCAGCCCCAGCGGGCGGATCGCCGTCCGTTCGGCCTCCAGCCGGATCCGAGGTGGCACGTGCCCGATCACGATGGCGAACGTAGCATTCCGCCGGCTACGCGAACCGCTGCAGCGCGACCCGGGCGACGACCGACCAGCCGACCACGAGCGCCGCCAGGTGCGCGAGCGCGGCCCCCAGGCCGCCGGCGTCGTTGAGCGCCGCGTCGGTCGCGTCGAGCGCCGGGCGGAACGGGAAGAGCGCCGAGATCACGCGGATCGCGTCGTAGAGGCCCTGGGCGACCGCGCCGCTGGGCACGAGCGCGAGGAACGCGACCGGCAGGGCGAGCAGGATCGCCAGCAGCGAGGCGGCGCGCACTTCACGGGCCAGCGCCCCGATGGCGACGCCCAGCGCGCCGAAGGCCAGGCCGCCCGCGCCGAGGGCAACGACCCAGAGCGGGAACCGGGCCCAGTCCAGCGAGACGAACACCGACACGCCCGCGGTCATGAGCAGCGCCGCCGCGGCCGCGCACCCCGCGGCCAGCACGACCTTCTCGGTCAGCAGCGCCCAGCGCGAGACCAGCCCGCGGACGAGCCGCGCGAACGCGTGCTCCTCGCGCTCGAGCGCCAGCATCCCGGCGGCCAGCAGCACGCAGACCAACATGAGTGACATGGTCACCGCGACGGTCACCGCGAAGGCGTCCAGCGGCGTGCGACGGCCAGCGACGATCGTCTGGTCGACCTTGACCGGCGTGGCCAGCGAGCCCAGCACGACGTCGGAGAGGCCGAGGTTGTCGATGGCCAGCTGGGCGAACGCAGAGACCCGCTGCAGCGCCTCGCGGTCGGGCGAGGCCTCCGGCGTGCGCGTCAGCACGGAGTCCACCAGCGCCTTGGAGCGCTTCAGCCCCAGGACGTCGAAGTCGCGCCCCAGGATGGAGAACCTGCCGCCCGAGAGCAGGATGTCCAGGTAGCTCGCCGCGACCTGCGTGAGCTTCGTCGAGACGGCCCGGTTGAGGTCGGCGACGCGCGAGTCGATCGTCGACTGCACGAACTGCTGCTTGACCGGGTCCTCGGCGTTGTAGAGCACCTCGACCGTCGGCTTCTGCCCGCCCGACAGCGTGATCGCGCGCTGCAGGCGCGTGACGAGGTCGGGCGGCACGACGATCGCGGCCAGCACGTCGCCGTCGCGCACCTTGCGCTCGGCCTCCGCGCGGCTGTGGACGGTGACCGGCTCGATCGACTCGAACAGCCGGTCGGCGTAGTCCTTGGGGTCGACCGTCGTCCCGCCGATCGACACGCCGCCGGTCGAGGGCGGCAGCTGGTTGAGGATCGCGACGCGGGGCTTGTCGGGGCCCTTGGACAGGGCGAGCCCGACCAGCAGCGCGATGATGATGGGGTAGATCACCAGCAACGCCACCAACAACGGCGAGCGGCGCAGGATGCGCAGGTCCTTGGCCAGCAGGAAGCGCATCGCCTAATGGCCCCGCGCGCGTAGGAAGGCCACGAAGGCCGCCTCGAAGTCGTACTGCTGCGTGCCGACCGCCTCGTGGAGCGCCGCCGGCGTGCCCTCGAAGAGCAGCTCGCCGTCGGCGAGCACGAGGACGCGGTCGGCGAAGCGCTCGGCCTCGGCGACGTTGTGGGTGGTGAACACGACGGCGGTCCCGCCGCGGGCCAGCGCGCCGACGAACTCCCACAGCCGCTCCCGCTGGCGCGGGTCCAGCGACGACGACGGCTCGTCGAGCAGCACCACGTCGGGGTCGGCCAGCAGCCCGGCGGCGATGTTGACCCGCTGGCGGTTGCCGCCCGACAGCGTGCCGAGCTCGTCGCCGGCGCGATCGCGCAGCCCGGTCTGGTCGAGCATCCGCGCGACCACGGCGTCGGGATCGGCGACCTTCTCCAGCCGGGCGAAGAGGCGCAGGTTCTCGGCGACCGTGAGCTTGCCGTAGACCGCGGGCTGCTGCGGCACCCAGCCGACGTCGCGCGGGTCGCGGCTGACGTCGCCGCTCGTCGGGGCCAGCACGCCGCCGAGGATCGACAGCAGCGTCGTCTTGCCCGCGCCGTTGGGTCCGATGATCGCCAGCGTCTCGCCGCGGGCGGCGGCGAAGCTCACGCCGCGCAGGGCCTCGCGGTCGCCGAAGCGCCGGGTCACGGCCCGCACCTCGAGCGCGGGGCCGTCCTGCGTCGCCGCGGCGTTCACCGCCGGGAGGCTACTTCGGTGTGCTGCAGGCTCGCGCCGCACGCGCGGCAGTAGGCGTCGCCCTCCGGAGCTGGCGCCCCGCAGTCGCGACATCGCCGTCCCGGTGGCGGACCCGCGAGCCCGAGCACGCTCGTGGTGCCCCAGGGCTCGAGCACGAGGTGGCGGCGCAGGTAGACGACCGTCTCGCGCAGCATCGCCGCCATGGGCAGCGACAGCAGCGCGCCGAGGAACCCGTAGGCCTCACCGCCGAGCAGCAGCGCGAAGATCACCAGCAGCGGGTTGATGCGCAGCGTGTGGCCGAAGATGTAGGGCGCGACGACGTGGCCCTCGAGCTGCTGCAGCGCGGTGAAGAAGATCCCGAGCCACACCGCGGTGAGCGGATCCTGGAACAGCGCGACCAGCAGCGGCGGCAGCGCGCCGAGGAACGGCCCGACGAACGGCACGAGCTCCATGAGCCCGAACCAGGCGCCGAACGCGAAGGCATAGGTCTTGCCGTCGGGGAACACGCCGGTCGCCCCGAAGACGTACATCCCGAGGCCCGCGCCGGTGCCCATCGCCAGGCTGAAGAGCAGCTGCCCGCGCAGGTAGCCGCCGACCGCGCGCTGGATGCGCGTCGGGAAGTCGTCCTCCGGCGAGCCGTCGCCCGGCGGCATGACCGAGCGCACCACGGCGCCGATCCGCTCGCCGTAGATCAGCATGTACACCGACAGCACGATCACCAGCAACAGCCCGAGGCCGGCCGTCACGACCGTCTTGAGGATCTCGCCGCCGAAGTTGACGATGTCGCTCGTGCCGCCGACGACCTTCTCCTGCAGCGTCTGCAGCGCGGTCTCGCCCTGGCGCTTGACCTCGACGTTGATGCCCTTGCGGTCGAAGTAGGCCTGCAGGTCGGCCAGCCGCGAGTTGGCGTCGTCGACGATGCCCGGGACGTCGTTGCCGAACTTCTGCGCCTGATCGGCCACCGGGTTGGCCAGCAGGACGCCCGCGCCCACCAGGACGACGAGCAGCCCGAGGTAGACCGTGAGGATCGCCAGGCCGCGCGGCACGCGCCGTCGCTGCAGGACCGAGACGATCGGGTTGAGGATCAGCGCGACGACCGCCGCGACCGTGAACGCCAGCAGCACGACGCCGGCGGCCTTGGCGACGAGATACAGCGCGACGACCAGCAGCGGGAGCGTGACGAGCTGGATCCAGCGGGGCACGACGACCTTCTCGACCGCCGGGCGCTGCGCACCGGGCTCCGGCGGCGGCTCCTGGTCTAGCCGGTCGTGGCCCTCCCAGTGGGCGTCGTCTGTGGGGTCTTCGCTGCTCATCGCTCCCGGCCGTCAGAGTATGCGACGTGCCAACCGCTCCGACCATCCTCTTCGTCGGCGACGTCGTCGGCGGGCTCGGGCGGCGCACGCTGCTCGGCCTGCTGCCCGCGTTGCGTGAACGTCATGCCCCGGACTTCGTCGTCGTCAACGGCGAGAACATCGCCGGGGGGCTCGGCATCACGCCCAAGCTCGCCGACGAGCTGTTCGCCGCGGGCGTCGACGTGATCACGCTCGGCAACCACACCTACCGCCGCCAGGAGATCGGCCCCTACCTCGACAGCGGCAAGCCGATCGTCCGGCCGGCCAACTACCTGTCGACGCAGCCGGGCCGCGGCTTCGTGGTGGTCGAGAAGCACGGCGTGCGCCTCGGCGTCGTGAACCTCAGCGGCAACATCCACCTGCGCGCCGGCCGCGTCGCGTTCCTGGAGATCGACGCGGTCCTCGCCGAGCTCGAGGGCAAGGTCGACCACGTGCTGGTCGACATGCACGCGGAGCTCACGAGCGAGAAGGTCGCGATGGGCTGGTATCTCGACGGGCGCGTCACCGCCGTCGTCGGGACCCACACGCACGTGCCGACCGCCGACCTGCGCGTCCTGCCCGGCGGGACGGCCTACATCACCGACGTCGGCATGACGGGCCCGCGCGGCGGCGTGCTCGGCGTCAAGAAGGAGCAGTCGATCTCGTCGCTGCGCACGCACATGAACGTGCGCTTCGAGACCAGCGAGGACGACCCGTGGCTCAACGGGGTCGTCATCCGGGGCTCGGAGCAGCCGCTGCGTGCCGAGGCGATCGAGCAAGTGCTCGAGCCGTGGCAACCAGCGCCATCAGCAGCAGGACGTTCCTGACCGCGACCGCGGTCACCGCCCAGCCGTGCTGGTAGACCACGTCGAAGTAGTGCGACGGGAACCAGAGCTGAGTCAGCAGGGCCGCCGCCGCGGTGAGAGCCGCCGGGAGGCGCCCTCCGCGGGCCCAGGCCACGGCGGCCAGCGGGAGCAGCCAGCACACGTACTGCGGCGACAGCACCTTGCTCAGGGCGACCAGCGCCAGCGTGACGCCGAACGAGGCGAGGACGAGCGCGTCGACGCGGGGACGGCGGGCGGCCAGGCCCGTGAGCGCGGCGAGGGCCGCCAGCGACGCGAGCGTCGTCAGCACGAGCACGACGTCCGCCGCGCCGCCGTCCAGGCCGTTGGACTTGAAGCGGTCAGGCCGCACCGGATCGCCGGTGACATAGGAGCCACCGAGGACCTCGAGCACGGTCGCCGCGCTGGACTCGATCTGCACGGGGCGGTCGACGTGGAAGCGCACCATCGTGGAGGGAAAGCCGCCGAGCACCGCGAACGGCACGCCGAGTGCCAGGACCACGGCGGCGAACGCGATCCCGCCGCGCCGCGCCGCCCGCCGGTCCCCGCGGCCCAGCAGCCAGGCGATCGCCACCAGCGCGATCGCCGCCGGGTAGAGCTTGGCCATGGTCCCGAGGCCGAGCATCGCCAGGCCCCAGGCGGGACGGTCGCGCACGAGCAGCGCCAGGCCCACGAGCGTCAGCGCCGCGGGCAGCAGGTCGATGTGGGTGCGCACGAGCGCGCCGGCGACGGGCGGCAGCAGGACCATCGCCCAGCCAGCGCGCGCGCCACCCAGCGACCAGGCGGCCAGCTGCGCGACGATCGCGCAGCCGAGCATGGCCAGCGACATCCCGACCGCGCTGCCGCCGATCAGGCCGATCGGCAGCAGCGCCAGCGGGGGGTACTCGAAGGGGAAGTCGCGGAACGGGACCTGCCCGTCGGCCAGGAGCCGGTGGTCGACCGAGTAGACGTACAGGTCGTTGACCGCGTCGCCGGAGAACGGCCCGTGGTTGGTGCTGATCAGCCACACGACGACGAGCGCGAGCACGCTCGCCGCCGGCCCGAGCCAGGCCTTCACGCCGGGTCGGGGATCCGGAAGCGTCCGAACAGCGCGACGGCGACGAACGGGAAGAACCACACGAGGTACAGATAGAACCAGTAGCTCAGCCCGAGCTGCAAGGCGATGACGACCGCCGCGGCCATCGCCGCCAGGCCGATGACGTCGCGCCGTCGCGGGATCAGCCCCGCGGCCAGCGCGAAGAGCGCGGCGCCGACCTGCCACACCTGCTCGGGGGCGCGCAGGTCGTGCAGGCCCCAGATCGAGAACGGCGCGATCCGCCCGGCCTGGAAGCCGAGCGTGCGGTCGTAGACGGTGTGCAACGACTCGCCGCGCAGGACGATCGGGGCCCACACCAGCGCGGCGACCGCGACGAAGGCCAGCGCGAACGGCACGACCGTGCGCAGCCAGGTGCCACGCCGCGCGCCGTGGGTCGCCATCAGCGGGGCGAGCCCGAGCGCGCCGAGCTTGGAGAAGGCCGCCAGCGCCGCGACCGCTCCGCGGGCCGCGGGCTTGTGGGCCAGGTACAAGGTCAGCGCGGCGAGCGCCGCGACCAGCCCGTCATTGGTGTTGGTGTTCAACGCGTACAGGCTGAACGGCCACGTCGCCCACGCGTAGGCGAGCACGATGCCCAGGCCGGGCCCGCGGATCCGGCGACCCGTGAGGAAGAGCAGCAGCATGGTCATCAGGTCGAAGAAGATCGCCGCGGCGTGCGCCGCCGGCAGGTCGTCCCAGCGCCCGCTCCACGGCAGGGCCTGCTCGAACGGCACGTACGCCTCGTAGGCGAACGGGCCGTAGGTGTCGCCGTGCTCGTTGTCCTTGGGGTAGTTGCCGTACACGGGCCTTCCGTCGGCCAGCCGGTCGGCGCCGATCACGCCCGAGTACCCCACGTCGATCACGTTGGACGACGTGACGTTCAGCCCGATCCGGAAGCCGACGAGGAACACGACGGCGACCGCCAGCCACGTGGTGGGCACCAGCAGCGGGAGCGTCCGGCGCGGCCCGGCGACGTCGGGCGCCCGGCGACGCAGGCCGATCGCCAGCATGCGCGCCAGCAGGTACAGCAGCCCGACGAAGACGATCGGAACCGACGCGTCCAGGTTGGCGTCGTTGAAGTACGCGACCGACACCCCGAAGCCGGCGAGCACCAGGAGGTCGAGGTGCAGCCAGCGAAACGGGCGCCGCGGCGTCACGAACGGCGCGACGAACAGGATCGTCAGCGGGATCCAGACCCAGGGCGAGTTGACCTTTCGGCCGAAGGCGCCCGGGTAGCCGCGCGCCATCGTCCACGCGACCTGCGGACCGGTCCACGCCTCGGTGATGCCGCCCGTCGCGTCGTCCACGTAGACCTGCGCGATCTCCTTGCGCGCGGTGCCGGTGCCGGGCGTGAACCAGCTGACCTGCCAGCGGGTGCGGCCCTTGAGGAAGACCTCGGGCTTGGCGGCCGGGTACTTGCGCAGCGCCTTCTGGACCTTGGCGTTGCGCGCGGCGATGGTCTGCGCTTGGCGGCCGGTGAGGCGATGACCCGCCGGCCGGACGTCCAGGCTCGGGGGCCGGGTCAGCGCGTTGTCGTCGGAGACAGGCGTCGTCGCCCGGGGCAGCAGCGCCGGGCTGCCGCCGGACTCGGCGATCGTCGCCCGCGTGGCCGACTGCGCGACGGCAGCGGACGCCGAGACGAGGCCCAGGAGCGCCACGGCGACGACCAGCAGCACGACGCGCGGCGGCGCGACGCGCGTCAGTCGCCGAACGTCCAGAGCTTGTTCCCGAGGAAGTTGCAGGGCGTGGCGGCCGCGACCGCGATCGCCTGCGCCAGCACCTTGGCGAGCCCGGCCTCGCTCACCAGGAGCGACAGCAGCCCCAGGTTGACCACGAACGCGGCGAGGCTCACGCCCACGAACCGCACCGCCTGCTGGCCGGCGTGGCCGTCACGGGCGTCGAAGGTCCAGTGCCGGTTCCACCAGAAGTTGTTGGTCACCGCGACGAGGAACGCCGCGACGGCCGCGAGCCGGTAGTCGAGGCCGAAGGCGTGGACGCACAGCGTGAAGACCGCGAGGTTGACCACGTAGCCGCTCGCGCCGACGGCGGTGAAGCGCGCCAGCTGCCACCAGTTGTGGCTCTTGCGCATTCCGCGACGCACGCGGTCGCGGCGGCGCTGCTCGAGGAGTTCGGGCACGTCGCGGTCAGAGTACCCCTCCATCCTTCACCGGGCCTCAGCTCGCACCGAAATGGGCGCGGACCATCGGCGCGACGTCGGTGATCGACCACGCGCCGGGCCCGGTCCCGGCCGGCGCCGCGACGCCGCTGAACGCCAGGGCGCCGAGCGAGTCGGAGCGGTGCAGCGAGCCGTGGCTGCCGCCGCCGACGTGATCGGCCCCGCCCCAGTCGGGAAACTCGTAGCCCGGACCGGCCGACAGCAGCACGTCGCCGGCCGTCGCGCAGGTCAGCGCCGCCCACACGCGACGCAGCGCATCGGGGTAGTCGGGGGCCTCGAAGCGCCCGGTGCTCGTGTGCGCGGCCAGGGCGCTCAGGTCACCCTCGACCGTCCACGCGTTGCCGCGCGCGTCGCGCAGCGCGGACCCGGGAGCGAAGAACAGCTCGCCACGGCCGGGCGCGCGTACGGCGGCCCGGTCGCCCTCGCGCCAGGCGATCACGTCGATGCCGGCCAGCGCGGTGGCGGTCTCCACGATCCGCGGGACCACCGTGGCGCGGGCCTCGGGCACCAGCGCGTAGATCATCGCGGCGCGCTGGTTGGGGCACAGCGCGAGCTCCGCCTCGTCGACCGCGCTGCCGCCCGGACCGGCGACCGCCCAGTCCGAGAACGCCTCGCGCAGCTCGATCCGTCGCTCCACCGCGGCGTGGGAGTGGTCGGCGCAGACGATCACGGCGTGCGTGTCGAGCAGGGCGTCGATGCCGCCGACCGCGTCGGCGACCCGCTGCAGCTCCCGGTCGGCCGCGGCGATCGACGCCGGCTGGGCGTGCGGGCCGTTCTTGTGGGAGTGCGTGTCGTTGTCGGGCAGCGACAGCAGCAGGAAGTCGTACAGGTCGCGCGCCGCGAGCCAGGCCGACACGCAGCCCGCGTGCCGGTCGCGGATGCCCGGCATCCCGAGCTGGCTGCGGCAGCCGGTCTGGCGGCTGGCGAAGATGTCGGCGTAGAACAGCTCGCGCGGGCCCATCACCGGCTTGCGGAACAGCGTCCCGGCCAGGCGCGTCAACGCCGTCTCGCGTGAGATCGGGTGCTCGTGGCGGCCGCGGTAGACGAGGTAGGTGGTGCCCGCGGTGCGCACGCCGAGGTCGTCGAGCGACTCGTACACGGTCTCGACGTCGCGGCTCAGGTGCGACCCGTTGAGGTTGTACACCGTGTCGGTCAGCTGCCGGGCGATGCCGAGCTTGCGCGCCGCCCGGAACGACGACCCGTATTCGACATACCGCCGCTCGGCCCGCGACCACCAGTTCATCGCCGCGATGCCGTGGCGGTCCTGCAGCGCGCCGGTGGCGATCGAGGTCGCGCACACGGGCGTGACCGACGGGAACGCCGCGCACAGCTCGTCGACGAACGTGCCGCGCTGCACCACGGCCGCGATCACGGGCGCCTCTCCCCGCTCCACCGCCCGCTCGAGCATGGAGGGCTTGCAGCCGTCGATGACGGCCAGCAGGAGCTTCAACGGAGGATGCGCAGGCCCGCGTACTTCTGATCGGACCGGCGCCGGCCCGTGACCAGCAGGGCGATCAGGAAGCCGACGGCCACGAGGCTCAGCGGCGGGAAGAGGATGCTCGCGCCCGCGACGACGAGGCCGGCGGCCTCCCCGTAGAACGGCAGCGCGGCGGCGGCCTGCACGTCGTTGGCGCTGGCGAAGCGGGCGCGGACGCGGGCGAAGAGCTGGCGCGAGACCGAGCTCGCGAGGTACGCGATGACCGAGCCGAGGATCAGGCCGTACCACCACGTGTGGTGGCGGTCGTCAATCGACGCGGCGCACAGCAGCGCGCCGAGGCCGATGCCCAGGCCGCTCAGCGCGGCCTCGCCGGGCCCGGTCTCCAGCGCCCTGCGCGTGAGCACCGTGACGACCAGGCCGACCACGAGGGCCAGCAGCCACCACGGCGACTCCAGGAACGCGAACTCCGTCCCGTCGAAGTCGAGGCCGAGGTCGGCGCTGGCGAGCGCGCCGGCGAGCAGGGCGGGAAGGAACGGGCGCAGGCCGGTCGCCGAGGCGAGGCCGAGGCCCTGGAGGATGTCGAGGACGAGCTTCATCGGTACCGTGCTCCGGGACCATGACAGACCGCAGGTCCGAAGGTCCCGGCGGCGAAGGGAGGAGCTCCATGTCCTCGCCCCGCCACCCCCAGCGTCCCGCCGCGCACGAGCTCGAGCGGTACGCCGGCCTGTTCGCCTCGCGCACGCGCGCGATGAAGTCCTCGGCGATGCGCGACCTGATGGCCATCACGGAGCGTCCCGAGGTCATCTCGCTGGCGGGCGGGCTGCCCGACACGTCGACCTTCCCGGCCGAGAGCTTCGCGGCGATCATGGCCAAGGTCGCGGTCGACAACTGCGCCGCCGCGCTGCAGTACGGCCCGACCGAGGGCCTGCTGATCGCCAAGGACGCGATCCGCCGCGTGATGGCCGCGGAGGGCACCGAGGTCGACCCCGAGGACATCCTCGTCACCACCGGCGGCCAGCAGGTCATCGACCTGGTGTGCAAGACGCTGATCGACCCGGGCGACGTCATCGTCGCCGAGGCGCCGACCTACCCGGGTGCGATCCCGGCGTTCTGCTCCTACCAGGCCGACGTCGTGCAGATCGAGATGGACGCCGACGGCATGCCGATCGACGTGCTGGAAGAGACGCTGGACAGCCTCGAGCGCGAGGGCCGCCGTCCGAAGTTCATCTACACCATCCCGAACTTCCAGAACCCGGGCGGCGTGACGATGTCGCTCCCGCGCCGCAAGCGGCTGGTCGAGGTCGCCGCCGAGCGCGAGATCCTCGTGCTGGAAGACAATCCCTATGGGTTGCTCCGCTACGAGGGCGAGCCGCTGCCGACGCTGATGTCGCTGGCCGGCGGGGAGTACATCATCTACCTCGGGACGTTCTCCAAGATCCTGTCGGCCGGCCTGCGCCTGGGCTGGGCCGTCGCGCCGGCGCCCGTGCTGGCCAAGATGAACATGGGCAAGCAGGGCGCCGACCTGTGCTCGTCGTCGCTGACGCAGCACTTCGTCGCGCAGTACTTCGCCGAGGGCCGCTGGGAGCCGTACCTGCAGTCGCTGCGCCAGCTCTACCGCGGGCGCCGCGACACGCTGCTCGGCGCGCTGGCCGAGCACTTCCCGGCCGAGGCGACCTGGACCCAGCCGCAGGGCGGGCTGTTCGTGTGGGCCACGCTTCCCGAGTACCTCGACACGACCGACCTGCTCGCGCGGGCGCTGCAGCGCAACGTGGCGTTCGTGCCGGGGCGCGGCGCGTACCTCGACGGCCGCGGCGCCGCCTCCATGCGGCTCAACTTCTCGGGCGTGAGCGACGCCGAGATCCGCGAGGGCGTGCGCCGCATCGGCGAGGTCATCGGCGAGCAGGTCGAGCTGTTCGGCACGCTCACCGGGTCGCGGCCCGCCGCCGCGGCGCCCGCCGCGCCCGCCCCCGACGCGGAGCTGGCCGACGTGCTGCAGCTCCCGCGCACGCCGCGCCCCGGCGCGCAGCGGTCAGACGGCCGGCGATGACCCTCGTCGCCGTGCTCAAGGGTGGCCGCTCGTTGGAGCGCGAGGTGTCGCTGCGCTCCGGCGCGCGCGTCGAGGACGCGCTGAAGCGCCTGGGCCACGAGGTGCACGGCATCGACGTGGACCACGACCTGGTGCGGCGCCTGCGCGAGCTCGCGCCCGACGTGTGCTTCCTGGCGATGCACGGCCGCGACGGCGAGGACGGCACGGTGCAGGAGCTGCTGGAGATCCTCGGGCTCCCGTACACGGGCTCCGGCGTCTCGGCGTGCATCCGCTGCTCGGACAAGGTGCTGGCCAAGCACCACATGCTCGACGCGGGCCTGCCGACCCCCGACTTCGTCGCGTTCACCGAGACGGCGTTCAAGCAGCTCGGCGCCGCCGAGGCGCTGGGCGAGATCGAGGCGCGCATCGGCTTCCCGATGGTCGTCAAGCCCGCCGACCAGGGCAGCGCGCTGGGCCTGCGGATCGCGCACACCGCCGCGGAGGTCCCGACGGCGCTGGTCGCCGCGTTCTCCTACTCGTCCAAGGTGCTGCTCGAGCGCCACGTGGCGGGCCGCGACCTCGCGGTGTCGGTGCTCGACGGCGTGGCGCTGCCGGTCGTCGAGGCGGTGCCCGAGGGCGGCGGCGCCTACGACTTCGACGCGCGGTACGAGATCGGGCGCTCGACGTTCGTGTGCCCGGCCGACCTGCCGCCGGAGGTCACCGCGCGCGCCCAGGAGCTGGCCGTCGCCGTGCACGAGCTGCTCGGCTGCCGCGACGTGTCGCGCGTCGACCTGCTCTGCGACGCCGGCGGCGGGCTGCACGTGCTGGAGGCCAACGTCATCCCGGGCCTGACGGCCACCAGCCTGCTCCCCCAGGCCGCCGACGCGGCCGGGATCGACTTCGACGAGCTCATCGCGCGGCTCGTCGAGCGCGCGCTCGCGCGCACCGCGGCGGTCTGAGCGGGCGCGTCCGTGCGCGGACGCCCGGCGCCCTCAGCCGTCCGACGCGAAGTCCTCGGGGAAACCGAGGCTTCCCCTCCGCCCCCGCTCAGCCGTCGCTGGCGAAGTCCTCCGGGGAAACCGAGGCTTCCCTCCGCCCCCGCTCAGCCGTCGCTGGCGAAGTCCTCCGGGGAAACCTGATCCAAGAACTCCTTGAAGCGGTCGACGACCTCCTCGGTGTCCTCGACCTCGTGCTCGAACTCGATCGCCGACTCGGCGATGACCTCCTCGGCGGCGAAGATCGGCGCACCCGACCGCACCGCGATCGCCAGCGCGTCGCTGGGCCGCGAGTCGATCTCCACGTCCCGGCCGGCCACGTTGAGCGTGATCGTCGCGAAGAACGTGTTGTCGCGCAGCTCAGTGACCGCGACCTGGGTGCACTTGACCTCCAGCTCGCCCAGCATGTCGCAGAGGAGGTCGTGGGTCATCGGGCGCGGCGTCGTCGCTCCCTGCAGTTTCATGAGGATCGCCGCCGCTTCCGGATGTCCGATCCAGATCGGCAGGAACTTGTTGCTGTCGACGGTCTTCAGCAGCACGATCGGCTGCTTTCCGACCATGTCGAAGGAGACGCCGTAGATGACCATTTCCTGCACGAGAAGATCTCCTCGGTGGTGTCGCGCCAGTATAGGCGCGCGCCACTCGCGGCCTTTCGGGCGCGGACCTCCGGTCAGCTCGTGGCGGGCGCTTCGGCGGCCGCAGGCGCCAGGACCGTCGGCGAGTCCGCGCCGCGCAGCAGCAAGTGGGGCTTCCCGGTGCCGTCGGCCGGCACGATCCAGGTCGCCTTGCCGTCGGAGTAGGCGACGTGCTCGTCGTCGATCCACGACGGCTGGTTGTCGACGGACCGGCTTTCGGCCAGCTCGACGTCGGCGAGTTCTTGTGCGGTCTCGCGGGGTCCGGCCGGGAGGGTCGGAGCCTCGGCACGCGGGCCGGGATGGGCGATCCAGGATTCGAACCTGGGACCTCTTCCTTATCAGAGAAGCGCTCTAACCGACTGAGCTAATCGCCCGCTGCGGCCCGGAAGTGTAGCGCGGGCCTAGGAGCGGCTGCGGACTCGCTGAGCGAGGGCCAGCGCCTCGTCCAGGGAGTCGACGCCGAGCTCGACCTTGTACCCCGTGCCGCGCGGCCGCACCCGGACCTCGGTGCCCAGGGCGCCCCCCAGCGCGTCGGCGATCTCGGCGGCCGCGGAGGCCTGATCGGGGTGCACGGACGGCCGCGTGCGGCCGGTCGCGACGGCGGCCCCGTTGGCCTGACGGGCGCGCTCCTCCGTCACGCGGACCGACCAGCCGCCGTCGGCGGCGGCGTGCGCCAGCCGCTTGCGGTCGCCCTGGTCCTCGGCGAGCAGCAGGGCGCGGCCGTGGCCCTCGGTCAGCGTGCCGGCCTCCAGGAGCGCGAGCGCCTCGTCGGGCAGATCCAGGATCCGCAGCAGGTTGGAGATCGCGACGCGGCTGCGCCCGACGCGCCGGCCGACGGCCTCGCGCGTGAGGTTCAGCTCCTCGACGAGGGCCGCGACGGCGCGGGCCTCTTCGACGGGGTTGAGGTCCTCGCGCGCCATGTTCTCGACGAGCGCCACCTCGAGGCTCGTGGCGTCGTCGCGCTCCTGCACGAGCGCTGGCAGCTGCGCCAGGCCGGCGAGCTTGGCGGCGCGCCAGCGGCGCTCGCCGGCGACGATCTCGAAGGTCCCGCCCGCGCGCGGGCGCACGAGGACGGGCTGCAGCACGCCGCGCTCCTGCACGGACTCGGCCAGTGCCTGGAGCGCTGCCTGGTCGAAGCTGCGCCGTGGCTGGTCGCGGTTGGGCTTGATGAGGTCGACGGCGAGCTCGCGCAGCTCGGCGGTGTCGGCACCGCCGGCGTCCGGCGTCGAGACGCTCAGGATGGCCGCCAGCCCGCGGCCCATGCCGCGCTCAGCCACGGGCCGCGACCTCCTTGGCCAGCTCGAAGTACGCGTCGGACCCCACGCAGTGCGGGTCGTGGTGGATGACCGGGCGCCCGTAGCTGGGCGCCTCGCCGATGCGCACGTTGCGCGGGATGACCGTGTCGAAGACCAGCTCGGGGAAGTGCTCGCGGACCTCGCGCTCGACGTCGCGCGCCAGGCGGGTGCGCCCGTCGTGCATGGTCAGCAGCATCCCGGCCACCGAGAGGCGCGGGTTGAGCTCGCGCTGGATGAGGGCGAGCGTGTCGAGCAGGCCCGCCAGGCCCTCGAGCGCGAAGTACTCGGTCTGCACCGGGACGATCACGCGATCGGCGGCGACGAGCGCGTTGACGGTCAGCGGGCCCAGCGACGGCGGGCAGTCCAGGAGCGTGAAGGCGAAGCGCTCGCGAACCCCGCCGAGGGCGTCGCGCAGGCGTCCCTCCGAGCCGGGCTGGCGGGGCAGCTCGACGTTGGCGCCGGCCAGGTCCGGCGAGGCCGGGAGGACGAACAGCCGCTCGATCGCGGTCGGCACGAGGGCGTCCTCGACGGTGGCCTCGCCCGAGAGGACGTCGTAGATGTTCGGCACCGTGTCCTTGGAGACGCCGAGGCCCACGGTCGCGTTCGCCTGCGGGTCGATGTCGATCAGGAGCGTGTCGTAGCCTGCCTCCGCGATGCACGCCGCGACGTTGACGGCGGTGGTCGTCTTGCCCACCCCGCCCTTCTGATTCGCGATCGCGTACACGGTGCCCATACGGCGCTCACGGTAGCGGCGCATGCGGTCGGACGGCCTTGCGGATTCGGTCCCGAACGGCAACGCTCAGGGTCAGGTTCAGGCCCGAAGTGGCCGTTTGCGGGCCATTCCCTCCCGGCGTGGGTAGCGCGGGGGCGTAGAACTGACCTTCAGGTAGAGATAGAGGCGCCGTGCGTCGGCGCCGGGGAAGGGCTCCACGGCGCGTGGGGGCAGCGGCTCGAGGCCGAGCTGCGTTGCGGCGGCCAGTCCATCAGCCTCCTCGGACGGATCTCTGTGTCCCTTCCACGCGACGAGCGATCCTCCTGCCACGAGCAGGGGCGCCGCGTACTCCGCGAGGACGTTGAGCGGCGCGAGCGCCCGGGCGGTCACGACGTCCTCCGTCCCGTGGCCGGCCGGCCACGCCTCGGCACGAGCGTTGACGACGTCCACGTTGGCGAGCCCCGTCGCGCCGGCGATCCGGCGGAGGAACTCGCACTTCTTGCCGACGCTCTCGACGAGGGTCACGTGGGTGTCGGGCAGCGCGACCGCGAGGGCGAGCCCCGGGAACCCGCCGCCGCTGCCGAGGTCGGCGATCCGCCCAGCTTGCCGCACGGCCTCCACCTCCAGGCCGGCCAGCGAGTCGGCGACATGCGCGTTCACGCCCTCGACGGGATCCCTGACGGTGGTGATCGACGTCGGCTCGGCCGCGACGAGGTCGAGGATCGCCCTGAGCTGCGCGGGAGCGGCGTCGGGGAGCTCCCAACGGGCAGCGAGCTCGGCGAGGCGTTCATCGACGGCGGTGGGCACGCCGAGGAGCGTAGGCGACCGATGCGTCCAAGACAGGTCGGCCCCGACCGGTGAGACTTCACCCATGGCCGACCTGACCACCATTCGCAACATCGGGCCCCGGATCGCCGCCGACCTCCACCGCATCGGGATCCACGAGCCCGACGACCTCCGCGGCCTCGACGGCGACGAGCTCTACGAGCGCCTCTGCGCCCACGACGGAATGCATCACGACATCTGCCTCCGCGACACCTTCGTGGCCGCGATCGCCTATGTCACCACCGGTGACGACCGGCCGTGGTGGATGCACAGCCGCGAACGGCTTGCCGCGGCGGGGCGTGAGCGTTCCACGTGAAACACACACGGGACGGCCGCGCGCGCGACGGCGACGGCGTCCTCGTGCGGGGTGGCACCGATCGCCGGCGTCGACATCACGTCGCGGCCGCCGGCCTGCCCACCGGGCTCCGGAGCGAGGGCACCGGGCGGAGTTGTGGCTGTGGGCCGCCCGCGTACCCGAGCGCTGCGCATGGGCGTGACCGGCGTGCCGCAGACGCAAGCGGCGTGCAGCGCGCGGCGCTGGTCGTCCCGCGGGCGCCATCTGGGGGCGACGACGACCGGAGGTGAGCGCCAACCCGGGCCCGACAGGTCTGCCGTGGCCGTCCCGGAGGGCGGGTGGGCCCGAACGCCGCGGCCCCACCGCGCCCAACAGGCCCACCCCAACCGAACCGCCGCCAACGCCGCAGGTGGGCCCGAACGCCGCGATCCCACCGCGCCCAACAGGCCCACCCCAACCGAACCGCCGCCAACGCCGCAGGTGGGCCCGAACGCCGCGATCCCACCGCGCCCAACAGGCCCACCCCAACCGAACCGCCGCCAACGCCGCAGGTGGGCCCGAACGGCCGCGGCCCCACCGCGCCCAACAGGCCCACCCCGCCCAGCAACCACGGCCGCTCCTGGCCCCGGGCACGGGCGGAAGCGCGGCTACGCCGGTCCTCCCGCAACATCGCCGTCACCGCCCGCGGACCACGCCCCGCCGGACGGTCCCGCTCGCGCTGAGCGCCCGCCGCACCCGCCGCACCCCGTGCCCTCGCTCGCGCACCAGGTCGCCTGAGACGCCCGCCGCAACGGCTGCCGCCCGACCTTGGCACTGACGCCCGGGCGGGCGGCGTCCGCCGTCCCCGCTGCGGCGCTCGCACGCCGTCGGCCCACGACTCAACGCCGCGCGCGCGCGGCCCCGCCGGGACGACCCGTCGCATCGCCGGCATGCGGGCCGGACTCGCCGCAAGTGCGCCGCCCCGAGCCGCCCCGATGGGACCGACTCCCGCAACTCGGCCCTGAGCCGACGCCGCAAGAAGCTGAACGGTTCGGCGCGCCGCCGGTTCACCGCCTCGGCTGCCGCGACTCAGCAGCTGCGCCTCGCCGCGTTGGGCTGCGCGGAACCGGACCAGTTCGGCGCGGCCGACCACGCAACCCTGCGGACGTTCCACGTGAAACGCAAACGCCCGCCGGAGGGGGCAGGCGTTTCATGTGAAACGGTCCTACCGCGGCGCCGCTAGGGGAACGCTGGCCCAGAGGGCCAGGTTCCCTTGCGGGCCTTCGCCCAGGGGGCGAAACCCGCGGCGGGTAAGGCACCCACGCCGCTACGGGTGCCGTAGGCGGCCAGCAAGGCCGAGGCCCACGACGGCCGGCCGTCGCCGCCGGAGGTCGGTCCCCAGTCGCGACAGCGACACGGTCTCCTACGACGGCAGCGGGCTCACCACGAGGTGCCGCTCGGGCTCGTCGCCCTCGCTGTGCGTGTCAACGCCGCCGCGCTCGCGGAGGTACTCGTGGACGTGCTTGCGCTCGCTCGCGGTCATGGCGTCGAGGGCTACCGCACGCCCGAACTTCTCCGCGTCGATCGCGGCCTGGTCGGCCTGCTTCTCGAGCGCTTCGCGGCGGCGGGCGCGGTAGCCCTCGGCGTCCACGACGATCCGGCGGCGCTCGGTGAGCGGGTCGGCCAGGAGGATGCGCTGGGCCAGGTGCTGCACGGCGTCGATCGTCTGCCCGTGGCGGCCGATGAAGATGCCGAGGTCCTCACCGTTCAGGGTGCCGACCAGCGCCTCGTCGTTGGACTCGATCTCGATCTTTGCCTCGAGCCCGAGGCCTTGCACGATGTGCTCGAGGAGGTCCTGGAAGATCTCCTCCTGCGTCCGGTCGGCCATGGTCTAGCGCCGCCTCCCGGACCGCTTCTTCTTGCGCGACCGCGGCGGAGGGGGCGGGGCCTTCGACACGCGCGTCTCCTCCTTGACGGCCGCCTGCTTCGACGACGACTCGGCGCTGCTCGCCTGGCCGGAGAGGCGCGCCAGCAGCCCGCCGGCCCCACCGCCCGCGCCCGCTGCCGCGGGTTTGCCCTTGTCTCCGTCCGCTTGCCCCGGCAGCTCCGGCAGGGTCGTCGCGTGCGTGCCGTGGCCGATCACCCGGCGCAGGAACTGCTGCTGCCCGATGGTCCAGATGTTCGTCGTGATCCAGTACATGATCAGCCCGGCCGGGAAGCCGAAGACGAAGCCGACGAACAGGAACGGCAGGACCAGCATGATGATCTTCTGGTTCTGATCCGCGGTCGCGGTCATCATCAGGAGGCTGGACACCAGCTGCGTGCCGACGTAGAGCACCAGCAGCACGACGAGCACGGTGCCCGTCGCCTTGTCGGTGATGTCGTGGATGAACCAGAACTGCGACTCCGGCGTCTGACCGCACGGCTTCGGGTTCGCGACGTTCGCCGGGTTGATGTCCGGGCAGATGTCGTGCCGCAGGTCCTTGCGCAGCATGTAGAAGAGCGACAGGAAGACCGGCAGCTGCGCCACCAGGGGCAGGCACGAGGCAAACGGGTTGACCTTGTGCTCCTGGTAGAACTTCATCGTCTCCTGCTGGAGACGCTGCTTGTCGTCCTTGTACTTCTCCTGTAGGACCTTCAGGTGCGGCGCGATGCGCTGCAGCGCCTGCATCGAGCGGAACTGCTTGACCGCCAGCGGCAGCAGCGCCGCCCGGACGACGATCGTCAGCAGGATGATCGACAGGCCCCAGCTCGAGCCGATGGTGTCGTGGAAGAACTTGAGGATCGACTCGAAGAAGTCGACCAGCGGTTGCAGGATGTTCGCGGTGATGGGGACCATGGCTCAGGCGTGCGGAGGCCGGACGTGGGAGGACGGCGGACGGAAGAGCGTTTGGGCTTCGACAGGGTCGTAGCCGCCGTGGCTCCAGGGGTTGCAGCGCAGCAGCCGCCAGCCGGCAAGGATCAGGCCGCGGAGTATGCCGAACCGTCCGATGGCCTGCGCGGCGTAGGACGAGCACGTGGGCTCGTACTTGCAGCGCCGCGGGAAGAGGGGCGAGACAACGCGCTGGTAGACGACGATCGGCGCCACCGCCGCGCGGCGCGCCCAGCGGCTCACGACGGGGTTCCGGGGCGCTCGCCGACCGACCGGCCGATGAGCTCGCCCAGGGCCGCGCGCATGCCCTCGAGACCTTCGCGCTCGGCGAGCTCCTTGGCCTCGGGCCGGGCCACGACGACCACGTCGGTGTCGGACGGGAGCCGCTCGGCCTCGGTCACGAACGCCTCGCGCAGCAGGCGCTTGACCCGATTGCGGTCGACGGCGCCGCCGACCTTGCGGGAGACCGAGAGGCCCATGCGGGGACCGGCGGAGAGCTCCTGGGGAGCCGTCGACGCGGCGGTCCCGCGCGGGAACACGTACAGGACCAGATGGCGGTTCCCGATCGAACGGCCCTGGCGGTAGACGCGCTCGAACTCGGCGCTGCGGGACAGCCGGCCCTTCTTGGGCCGCTTCGGGCTGCCGCTCACGCGCGAGGGCGCGTCCACATTCAGACGGTCAGCCGCTTGCGGCCCTTGTCGCGGCGACGCTTGAGCGTCAGACGACCGGCGCGGGTGGCCATGCGGTTGCGGAAGCCGTGGGCGCGGGCGCGCTTACGACGCTTGGGCTGGTAGGTGCGCTTCATGAAAGTTCGTGCTCCGTCGGAGGTCGAAAGACCGGCGGGCCAGTCTAGCGAGCCAGGCCCGGCCACGGGTTTCCACAACGTCCTCCACAGCTGCTAACACCGATCCACACAACCAACGGACCGCGCCGCATCGCGTTTTCCGCGGCATTTGCGGCGTCCCGCGAACGGGTCTGCGGAGGCACCCCGAACGCCCGAGACCACCTGCTACGTTTCTCCGCGCCGACGCCGAGGACTCACTCCCGAGACCCGGCGCCCGGCGTCCTCTGCCATCTGCCGGACCCTGCTCCCGAGGAGCTGCACCGCCCTGCCGTGACGCCGGACCCTGCCCACATCTGGACCCGCCTGCAGGCGGAGCTTCGACGCAGGGTCCCGGACGCCACCTACGACATCTGGCTCGAGCCGCTGCGCTGGGGCGGCGTCGACGGCGACCGGGCCATCCTCCTCGCGCCCGCGGAGGTGCGCGCGTGGGTGCAGCAGCGCTTCGCCGGCGTCCTGGAGGCCGCCGCGCGCGACGCGTTCGGCGACAGCCCGCTGCGGGTCGAGGTGCGCGGCGACGACGAGCCCCGCGGCGCATCGGCCACCACCTCCGGGCGCCCCGCGAGCGCCGGCGGCCCCGCGCGCCAGCCGCGCCAGGCCGGCGCCGCCGGGACCGACACCCGCACCGACCTCTTCGGTGAAGAGGTCTCGCGCCTGAACCCGAAGTTCACCTTCGAGCAGTTCGTGATCGGCGATGCCAACCGCTTCGCCCACGCGGCGGCGCTCGCCGTCGCCGAGCTCCCGGGCCAGGCCTACAACCCGCTCTTCATCGTCGGTCCTCCCGGCGTCGGCAAGACCCACCTGCTGCACTGCGTCGGCAACTACGTGCGTGCCTACGGCGGCGGCCTGACCGTCCGGTACACGACCACCGAGCGGTTCACCAACGAGTTCCTCGCCGCCCTGCAGTCCCGCGACGTCGACGCCTTCAAGCAGCGCTACCGGCGCAACGACGTCCTGCTCATCGACGACGTGCAGTTCCTCGAGAGCAAGGTCAAGACGGAAGAGGAGTTCTTCCACACGTTCAACGCGCTGCACGAGACGGGCAGCCAGCTCGTGCTCACCTCCGACCGCCCACCGCGCGACATGGCCGCGCTCCAGGATCGCCTGCGCCAGCGCTTCGAGTCCGGCCTGCTGGTCGACATCCAGAGCCCGGATCCCGCCACCCGCCTGACCGTCCTGCGCAAGCGCGCGCACCACGACGGCATCGTCCTGGCCGGCGACGGTGTGCTCGAGCTCATCGCCGAGCGCGTCACCGACAACGTCCGCGGCCTCGAGGCGGCGCTGATCCGCGTCGTGGCCTACGCCTCGCTGACCGACGCTGCCATCGACCGCGACCTGGCCGACGAGGTCCTCACCCAGCTCTACGGCCGGGCGGCCAGGAACGCCGCCGCGGGGCCGCCCACGATCGACGTCATCCAGCAGGTCGTCGCGGAGGTCTTCGGGCTCACGCGCGAGGAGCTGGTGTCGCCCAGCCGCACGGCCCGCGTCGCCTGGCCCCGACAGGTCGCGATGTACCTCTCACGCGAGCACACGCACGAGACGCTGCCGGCGATCGGGGCGCGCTTCGGCGGCCGCGACCACTCCACCGTCCTGCACGCCTGCAAGCGTGCAGCCGACCGCATCGGAACCGATCCCGATGCGTACGACGCGGTGGCCACCATCACCGCGCGCCTGGCCGATCCCGAGCGCGGCGCGGCGGTTTGACCGACGCTGTTGACAGACTCGGTCGGCTCGTGTGCGTGAAAACCCCGCTACGTCCGGTCATCTCGGCGCCTGTCCACACATCAACAGGACTGATGACTCCTGAATCTCTCTTGAGGTCTCCATCGTGAAGCTTTCGACGTCGAGCGCTGAACTGCTCGCCCAGCTCCAATCCGTCTCCCGCGTGGCGTCCACGCGCAGCGCCGTCCAGGCGCTCTCCGGCGTGCAGCTCGCCGCCACGTCCGCCGGCGTCGAGTTGCGGGCCACCGACATGGAGATCGCGCTGCGCGTTCCCCTGACCGCCGAGGTCGCCCGGGAGGGCACGGTCGTGCTGCCCGCGCGCCTGCTCCTCGACGTGGCCCGCAGCCTGCCCAAGGGCGTCGAGCGGGTCGAGCTCGAGCTGCGGCCTGAGCAGCAGGACGTCGAGGTCGTGGCCGGCTCGGCGAAGTTCCACCTCCGCACGCTGCGCGCCGAGGACTTCCCGCCGCTGCCCGGCGTGGGTGGCTCCGATCCGGACGACACGGTCGTCGACGTCCCCGCCGCCGCGTTCGTCGCGACCATCGAGAAGGTCTCGAAGTCGGCGTCACGCGACGAGACCCGCCCGATCCTCACCGGCATCCTCGTGTCGGCCTCCGGCGCCGAGCTCCGCATGGTCGCGACCGACTCGTACCGGCTGAGCGTCAAGGAGACCGCGCTCGAGGTGCCGCTGGACGGCGGCTTCGAGGCCAACGTCCCGGCGCGCGCGCTGGACGAGCTGCGCTCGATCGTCGCCACCGTCGGCGCCGAGTCGATCCGGATCGGCGTGCGCTCCAACCAGGTGGTCTTCGAGGTCGGGGGCGCCGTGCTGTCCTCGCGCCTCATCGACGGGCAGTTCCCCAACTATCGCCAGCTGATCCCGGAGGGCTACGAGCACCAGCTGCGCATCAGCGGCGAGGAGCTCGGCGACGTCGTCAAGCGGATCAGCCTGATGGCGCAGAAGAACGCGCCGCTGCGGCTGGCGTTCTCCGAGGGCGAGCTGACGGTCTCGGCGCAGACGCCGGACGTCGGCGAGGCGTCCGAACCGCTCCCGGTGCCGTTCGCCGGCGAGCCGTTCGAGATCGGGTTCAACCCCGAGTTCCTCCGGGACGGCCTGGACAGCGTCGGGTCAGACGACCTGCTGCTGAAGCTCATCAGCCCCCTGCGGCCCGGCCTGATCGAGGGCGCCGACGAGAGCGGCTTCCTCTACCTGATCATGCCGATCCGCCTGAACGTCTGAGGTCGGTCTCGCGATGCGCGTCGAGCGCCTGCGGATGCGCGACTTCCGGACCTACGCCGCGGCGGACGTCGCGGTGGGCCCGGGCCTCACGGTCGTGCACGGCCCCAACGGCGCCGGCAAGACGAACCTCCTCGAGGCGCTCTACTTCGGCTGCACGTCCCGATCGTGCCGGACGACCAACGAGCGCGACGTCGTGCGCTTCGACGCCGAGGCCGCACGGGTCGAGGTCGACGTGTCAGACCGGGATGGTGCGCACGAGCTCAGCGTCGGGTTCCAGCCGGGCGAGCCGAAGCGGCTGCGGGTCGACGGGGCGCCGGTCGAGCGGCTGACCGACAGCCCGGCACGGCCGCTGGTCAGCGTCTTCCTCCCCGACCGGCTGGAGCTGGTCAAGGGCGCGCCGTCGCTGCGGCGCTCGCACCTCGACCAGCTCGTGACCGCGATGTGGCCGGCCCGTGTCGCCACGCGCGCGGCGTACTCGCGAGCGCTGGCGCAGCGCAACGCCCTGCTCTCGCGCATCCGCGCCGGCCGCGTGGGCCCGAACGCGCTGGACACGTGGGACGGCGAGCTCGCGCGCTGGGGCATCGCGCTGCGCGACGATCGCGCCGCGGCCGTCGCGCGCGTCGCCGAGGGCTTCCCGGTGCAGGCCGCCGACCTCGGCCTGGCCGGCGCCGCCGAGCTGCGGTACCGGCCGCGGACCCGCGCGACCGACGCGGCCGCGCTGACCGCCGAGCTCGAGGAGCGGCGCCAGTCCGATCTCGACCGCGGGTTCACCCAGCACGGACCGCACCGAGACGACCTAGAGCTGCTGCGCGACGGGCGCGAGTTGAAGTCCTTCGGCTCGCAGGGCGAGCAGCGCCTGGCCCTGCTCGCGCTGCTGCTGGCCGAGCGCGACGTCCTCACCGCCGAGCGCGGCGCCCCGCCCCTCCTGCTGCTCGACGACGTCATGAGCGAGCTCGACGCCGACCGGCGCGGCCTGCTCGTCGCACGCCTGCACGACGGTGGGCAGTCCGTCGTGACCACCACGGACCTCGGTCACGTCCCGGGCGCCGGCGCGCCCGGCGTCGTGCGCCTCGCGGTCGTCCCCGGTGCCGTGCTGCAGGACGCCGGCGCCGGCGGCGGGGCTCGGTCGGAGGCCGCATGAGCCGCCGGGCGCCGCGTCGGGTGTCGAGCGCGATCGGCGACCTCGCCGACCGGCTGGCGCCCAAGACCACGCTCGCCGACGTGCAGCGCGTGTGGGCCGACGCGGTCGGCGTCGTGGTCGCCAAGGAGGCAACGCCGACCACTGAGCGTGACGGCACGCTCACCGTGGCGTGCCGTTCGTCGGTGTGGGCGCAGGAGCTCGATCTGATGGGTCCGGAGCTCGTCGGGCGGATCAACGCGGCGCTCGGCTCGGAGCGCATCACGGCCCTGCGCTGCGTGGCTTCCCCACCGCGCTCGTGGGTTGCGCGTGAGACGTGACGATTTTGTGTCGTTTTGCAGGTGTTTCGGTGCGCTCTTGTAGGACGATCCGACCGTCCTCTGTGCTATCCTGTGGATAACTACTTTTGCGCCCCGGTCGGGCTCGACCGAGCCCGGGTACCGGGGCGTTCTGCGTCAGGAACGCAGTCGAACACATGGCGAACGAGAACGGCAAGCAGAAAGATGCGCGCCAGGGCTCGGCCGCCTACGGAGCCCAGGACATCACGGTCCTCGAGGGCCTCGAGGCAGTCCGGAAGCGCCCCGGCATGTACATCGGCTCGACGGGTATCCGCGGGCTCCATCACCTCGTCTACGAGGTGGTCGACAACTCCGTGGACGAGGCCCTCGCCGGCTTCGCCACGAAGGTCGACGTGGTCATCCACCCGGACAACAGCGTCACCGTCACCGACGACGGTCGCGGCATCCCGGTCGGCATCGTCGAGAAGGAGGGCCGCCCTGCGGTCGAGGTCGTCCTGACCGTGCTCCACGCCGGCGGCAAGTTCGGCGACGGCGGCGGCTACAAGGTCTCCGGCGGCCTACACGGCGTCGGCGTCTCGGTGGTCAACGCGCTCTCGGAGACCGTAAAGGACGACGTGAGCGTCGACGGCTTCGTCTGGACCCAGGAGTACGACCGCGGCAAGCCGCGCTACGACCTGGTCAAGGGCCCGCCGATGAAGGACGAGCAGACCGGCACCTCGGTCACGTGGCTCCCCGACGCGGACGTCTTCGAGACGGTGGACCACGAGTTCAACGTCCTCGAGCAGCGCCTGCGCGAGACGGCCTACCTCACACGCGGCCTGCGGATCAGGCTCATCGACGAGCGGGGCGAGGGCCAGAGCGTCGAGTTCCACTTCGAGGGCGGCATCGAGGACTTCGTCTCGTACCTCAACGAGAACAAGGACCCGCTCGGCAAGAAGGTCATCTACTTCGACGGCGAGTCCGAGGAGGGCTACGTCGAGGTCGCGATGCAGTGGAACTCCTCCTACCAGGAGTCCGTCTTCTCGTTCGCCAACAACATCAACACGCACGAGGGCGGCTCGCACCTCTCCGGCTTCCGCTCGGCGCTCACGCGCACCATCAACCGCTACGCGCGCGAGAAGGGCGAGCTGAAGGAGAAGGACGACAACCTGACCGGTGAGGACATCCGCGAGGGCCTCACCGCCGTCATCTCCGCCAAGCTCGCCGACCCGCAGTTCGAGGGCCAGACGAAGACCAAGCTCGGCAACCCCGGGATGGAGGGCTTCGTGGCGAACATCGTCAACACGAAGCTCGCCGAGTTCCTCGAGGAGAACCCGGGCGAGGCGCGCGCGATCATCCGCAAGGCCGTCTCGGCCTCGCAGGCCCGCGCCGCCGCCCGCAAGGCGCGCGACCTGACGCGCCGCAAGAGCGCGCTGGAGAACTCGCCGCTGCCGGGCAAGCTCGCCGACTGCTCGGTCAAGGACCCGTCGCTGGCCGAGATCTTCATCGTGGAGGGCAACTCCGCCGGCGGCTCGGCCAAGCAGGGCCGCGACCGGCACACGCAGGCGGTCCTGCCGCTGCGCGGCAAGATCCTCAACGTGGAGAAGGCGCGCATCGACCGCGTGCTGAAGAACATCGAGGTCCAGGCGCTCATCACGGCCCTGGGCACCGGCATCCGCGACGAGTTCGACATCGAGAAGGCGCGGTACCACAAGGTCGTCCTCATGACGGACGCCGACGTGGACGGCGCGCACATCCGGACGCTCGTGCTGACGCTGCTGTTCCGCGAGATGCCGGAGCTCATCGAGGCCGGCTACGTGTACATCGCCAAGCCGCCGCTCTACAAGGTCAAGCAGGGCAAGAGCGAGCGCTACCTCGAGAAGGACTCCGAGCTCGAGGAGCTGCTGCTCTCCGACAAGTTCGAGAAGATCCGCGTGCACGATCGCACCGGCCAGGAGTTCAAGCTGACCGAGGCGCGCTGGCAGCGCTACACCCGGCTGCTGAAGCAGTTCGAGGGCTGGGGCAGCTCGCTGCGCGCCGAGCACGGCCACGAGGCCGTCCGGTTCCTCGGCGAGGGCGGCCTGCTCGACGACCAGGCGGCGGACGTCCCGTCGGCGCTGGCGTCGATCGAGAAGAACGACGAGTCGCGCCCGCACGTGACGCACGTCGTCGAGCAGAACGACGACGTCATCGTCGTCAAGGCCATCGAGCGCAAGACCGGCCTGGCCCAGACGCACCGGCTGGCGCGGTCGCTGTTCGAGTCCCACGACTACAAGCAGTTCGTCAAGGTCAACGCGCAGCTCGTGGAGCTGGCCGGCGCCCCGCCGTTCAGCGTGGCTTTGGGCGAGCGGTCCGACGAGGCCTACTCGTTCGAGACGCTCCGCACCTCGGTCCTCGAGGTCGCGCGCCGCGGCGTCAGCGTGTCGCGGTTCAAGGGGCTGGGCGAGATGAACCCCGATCAGCTCCGCGAGACCACGATGGATCCGACCACGCGCACGCTGCAGCAGGTGAGCGTCGAGGACGCCGCCGAGGCGGACCGCCTGTTCACCATGCTCATGGGCGACATCGTCGAGCCCAGGCGGCAGTTCATCGAGCAGAACGCTCGCGCTGTCGTGAACCTCGACGTCTGATGCGCCGCACCCCGGCGGCGCAGATCCCCCGCACGACCCCGAAGGAGGTGAGGACGCTTGGCCACTGACGTCATCAGCGGCGGCAACATCGAGCCGCGCGCGCTCGAAGACGAGATGCGCAACGCGTACCTCGACTACGCCATGTCCGTCATCGTCGGGCGCGCACTGCCCGACGTCCGTGACGGCCTGAAGCCCGTCCATCGCCGCGTCCTGTACGCCATGAACGAGGCGGGCCTCGGCCCGACGCGGCCCTACGTCAAGTCGGCGCGCATCGTCGGCGACGTGATGGGCAACTACCACCCGCACGGCGACGCGTCGATCTACGACACGCTCGTCCGGCTGGCGCAGGACTTCTCCATGCGCCACATGCTCGTCGACGGCCAGGGCAACTTCGGCTCGATCGACGACGACGACGCGGCCGCCATGCGGTACACGGAGGCGCGGCTGACGCGCATCGCCATGGAGATGGTCCGTGACATCGACATGGACACCGTGGACTTCGTCCCCAACTACGACGGGTCCAAGCAGGAGCCGACGGTGCTCCCGTCGCGCTTCCCGAACCTGCTCGTCAACGGGGGCACCGGGATCGCCGTCGGCATGGCCACCAACATCCCGCCGCACAACCTCGAGGAGGTCATCGGCGCCACCGTCGCGTTCCTCGAGGACCCGACGATCACCACGGATGAGCTGCTCACGCACATCCAGGGCCCGGACTTCCCGACCGGCGGCATCATCATGGGCCGGGCGGGCATCCGCGACGCCTACGAGACCGGCCGCGGCAAGATCAAGGTGCGCGCCAGGGCGCACATCGAGGAGATCCATCAGGGCAAGGAGGCGCTCATCGTCACCGAGCTGCCCTACGCCGTGAAGAAGGGTGGCGACAACGGGCTGATCACCAAGATCGCCGACCTCGTGCGCGAGAAGAAGATCCCCGAGATCTCCGACCTGCGCGACGAGACCGACCGGCGCGGCATGCGCCTCGTGATCGAGCTCAAGCGCGCGGTCAACCCGAAGGTCGTCCTCAACAAGCTCTACAAGCACACCCCGATGCAGTCGACGTTCGGGGTCAACATGGTCGCCCTGGTCGACGGCGTGCCGCGCACGCTCTCGCTCATCGAGGTCCTGCACGCCTACGTCGCGCACCAGCGCGAGGTCATCGTGCGCCGCGCGAAGTTCGAGCTGGCCCAGAAGGAGGCGCGGGCCCACGTCCTCGAAGGACTGCTCATCGCGCTCGACAACCTCGACGCAGTGATCGAGGTCATCCGCCGGTCGGCCAACCGCGAGGCCGCGCGCGAGGAGCTCGTCACGACGTTCACGCTGTCGCAGATCCAGGCGTCGGCGATCCTCGACCTGCGCCTGTCGCAGCTGACGGCGCTGGAGAGCGACTCCATCAAGCAGGAGCACGCCGACGTGACCGAGCGCATCCGCGAGCTGCGCGAGCTGCTGGGCGACGAGGGCAACGTGCGTGCGCTCATCAAGGAGGAGCTCCTGGAGATCTCCGAGCGCTTCGCCGATCCGCGCCGCACCGAGATCGCCCCCTCCGAGGACGAGCTCGACATCGAGGACCTGATCGCCGACCAGCAGATGGTCATCACGATCACCAAGTCGGGGTACATCAAGCGCGTGCCGCTGGACACCTACCGCCAGCAGCGCCGCGGTGGGGTCGGCATCACGGGGATGGACATGAAGGAGGGCGACTACATCGAGCACCTCTTCGTGTGCTCGACGCACGACTTCCTGCTGTTCTTCTCCAACCGCGGCAAGGTCTACCGCTCCAAGGTGTACGAGCTGCCCGAGGGCGCCCGTACGTCGAAGGGCCGCGCGCTGGTCAACATCCTGCCGCTGCGCGAGAACGAGCGGGTGCAGTCCGTCCTCTCGACCCGCGACTTCAGCGAGTCGCCGTACCTGATCTTCGCGACGCGCAAGGGCATCGTGAAGAAGACCGCGTTCCAGGCCTACAACACGCCGATCAAGGCCGACGGCATCATCGCCATCAAGGTCCGCGACGACGACGAGCTCATCGCCGTCCGGCGGGTCGACGAGGGCGACGAGATCATGATGGTGTCGAAGGCCGGCCTGGCCGTGCGCTTCGAGGAGGGCCAGGCCCGCCCGATGGGCCGCGACACCGGCGGCGTGCGCGGGATGGACATCGGCGAGGGCGAGGTCATCGCCATGGACGTCGCGCGCGACGACATGGACCTGCTCGTCATGACCGAGGCCGGCTACGGCAAGCGGACCCGGATCGACGAGTACCGCAAGACGTCGCGCGGCGCCAAGGGCGTGCTGACGATCAAGTTGACCGAGGCCAAGGGCGGCCTCGCCGGCGCGCTGGTCGTGCGGCCGCACCAGGAGCTCGTGTTCATCTCGCAGAACGGGATGATCCAGCGGACCGGCGTCAAGGGCATCTCGCAGCAGGGCCGGTCGGCCACGGGCGTCCGGGTCATGAGCCCGCGCGAGGACGACAAGGTCAGCGCGGTCGCGCTGATCGTCGAGTCCGAGGACGAGAGCGGCGAGGCGACGCTCGACGTCAGCGGCGAGGAGGTCGTCGTCGAGGCGACCGAGGTCGTTGAGATCCCCGTCGACGACCAGCCGGTCGAGCCCGCGATCGAGGACGGTTCCGAGGAGTCCGGCTCCGAGGAGTGAGCGGTTCGGGCCACCTCCGTCCGACCGGTAACCGGCGTTACCAGAACGTGCGCTGAGTTGTCGGGACGGGGTGCTACATTTCTCAGTACCAGAGAAAGGAGGTGGTCCGAATATCTAGTCATAGTACTTGTGGGACCCTGGAGGTGGCCGGCCGCTAGATCGGTCGGGCTGGAGTAACGATCCAGCGAATCCACGCCGGGCCACCCCCGATCTGCGATGCCGGACGTCGTCCCTCCGGCCGCTCAGAACAATCGCAGACCGGGCCGTCCAGTCCAGTGGTGTACGAAGGGCGCCGTGAGCTTCTCGCGGCGTCCTTCGGCGTTTAAGGGGGCCCGAGGAGTGCGCTCAGGCCGCTTCGGGCAGCCACTGTCGCCACGCCGCCGGGATGGTCGGCGTTGCGACGTGGATGAAGACGTGCGGCTGGGGCATCGACGGCGTGCGCTTGGGGTGCATGCCGGCCTTGTCGGGCAGGTGGTCGGCCTTGCGCCGGTTGCAGGGCGCGCAGGAGGCGACGATGTTGTCCCAGGTGGAGCCGCCGCCCTTGGAGCGCGGGATGACGTGGTCGACCGTGAGGTTGGAGCGCGAGCCGCAGTACTGGCAGGTCCAGTTGTCACGCGCGAAGACCGCGCGGCGCGTGATCTTGCGGCGGTGCGTGTCGCGCGGGACCATCACGTAGGTCATCAGGCGGATGACGACGGGGCGCGACATCGTGGCGCGCTCGGAGCGCAGCTCCCACGTCGCGTGGTCGACGACCTCGGCCTTCGCCTTCAGCAGCAGCACGACGGCGCGGCGCACGGTGCAGACGTTGATCGGCTCGTACGACGCGTTCAGCACGAGCACCCGGCCACCCTCACGTCCGCGTCGCCGGTGCTCGCCGGGCGGCGCGGACCCCATCGGGTGTGGTGGCGTGAGCGAGGCCATGAGACCGTTACTCCACGCGGAACCGTAGCACCCGAAGGCCCTCGAACAGGAGGGTCGTGGCGCCTCAGGTCGCGGCCCGATACGAGCCGAGCACGCGCACGACCTCGCAGTGGGCGTGCAGGCCCACGACCGCGTCGCGGACCTCCGGGTCGTCCTCGCGACCCTCGAGATCCGCGAGGAACAGGTAGTGCCCGAGGCGCCGCTTGAGCGGCCGCGACTCGATCCGCGTGAGGTTGATCCCGCGGAACGCGAGCTCCGACAGGCAGCGCACGAGCCAGCCCGGCGACGAGTCGCCGGCGCCGTGGAAGACGATCGACGTCTTGTAGGCGCCGGCCCCGGCCCGGGCGATCGCGTCGGCAAACGGCGACGGCGCGCCGACCGCGCTCACCCACACGAAGCGCGTCTCGTTGCCGTGCTCGTCCTCGATGCCCTCCGCCAGCACGCTGCAGCCGTGCAGTGCTGCGGCGACCTCCGTCCCGATCGCGGCCCACGGCTCCGACGACTCGGCGACCGTGCGGACCGCCTCGGCGGTGGACGTCGCCGCGACCGGGCGCGCGCCCGGCAGCGCGTCGGCGAGGAAGCGCCGGCACTGCCCGAGCGGCTGCGGGTGGGAGACGACGGCCGTGACGTCGGCCGTCGCGACGCCCGGCCGCGCGATCAGCGCGTGGGAGATCGGCAGCACCTCCTCCCCCACGATGCGCACGCCGGTCGCGTCGAGCGCCAGCGTGTCGAGCGTCGCGTTGACGCCGCCCTCCAGCGAGTTCTCGATCGGGACGAGCGCCGCGTCGACGGCGCCCGACTGCGCGGCGAGGATGGTGTCGCGCTCCGTCGCGAACGGCACGGCCTCGGAGCCCTCGGCGAAGCGCGGCGATGCCAGCAGCGCGGCGTGCGTGAACGTCCCGGCGGGACCGAAGTAGCCGAGCCTCATGGCAGCCGCGGCGGCTCCGGCGGCGGCTCGCCGGCCAGCGCGACGCGCACGGCCTCGACCTCCTCCGGCGACAGCGGGTACTCCGGCTCTCCCGCGATCATGTGCTTGACGTACAGCCGGGCCTGGTCGCGGTGGTGGATGCTCGTCAGCACGATCCCCGACTGGCCGGCGTCGAGCAGCGCGATCGACACCGACTGCTGCCCGGACATCTCGTTGTAGGCATCGAAGCGGACCAGGCCGCGGTGGGCGATCGTACCGTCCAGCCGGGACTCGGCGGTGCCGAGCCGGCCGTCCAGCCGGGCCGCGATCTCGCCGACATAGGCGTGCAGGGAGCGGAACTCCTGCTCGATGCGCGAGGCGTGCTCGACGAGGTCGTCGGCCGGCCCCGTGCCGAGCAGGACCCGCTGGTCGGCGCGCAGACGCCGCAGTCGCAGGAGCGCGACGGTGGCGACGATCAGCGCCGCGAGCGCGATGGCGCATCCGATGAGCGCGACGATCCCCGCGGTGGAGCTGTCCACGACCTCGACGCTACTAGGCCCGCCGCTCGGAACGGTCCTAGGGGTGCCGTAGGCGGCCAACGAGGCCGAGGCCCACGACGGCCAGCCGTCGCCGCCGGAGGTGGGTCCCCAGTCGCGATAGCGACACTGTCTCCTAGGGGGTGAACAGGACGGTGTACGTCTGCGTGTTGTTGTCGGTCTTCTTCTCGCCCCGGACGGGCTTGATCGTGACCGTCAGCATCGTCGACTGGCCCTTGGGCGGGACCGACTGCAGGTTCAGCGTCGCCGTGGCGGTCGTGCCGGCCTTCGTCTGGTTGAGGCGCTTGGTCGCCGTGATCGTCTTGGGGCCGCCCGTGACCTTGGCGGTGATCGTCACGTTGGACTCGTCGTTCTGGCCATGGTTGGCGTAGGTCACCTCGAGCGGCAGCGGAGCCGTCGCCGGCACGCGGTTGACGCCGGGCACCAGCGCCACGCCGCCCGCCTTGACGCTGAGGACCCCGTGCCCGTGGGTGCCCGGCGCGACGTCGCCCGAGCTCGACGCGGACGTGCCCGCCCCCGCGTCGGGGTTGATGCGCGCGCCGACCTGGGCGGGGTCGAGCCAGCCGATGTTCGGCAGGAACCTCGAGGTCGCGATGGTCTGACCGCCGATGTCGTTGTCGCTCAGCGCCTGCTGGATCAGCGGCGCGACGCGCTGCGAGTAGACGACGTCGGAGGCGAGGAAGCTCTGCATCTGCCCGGCGATCCGCCGGATCGACTCGGCCGCGCTGGGCTGGTTGCTCAACGCGCGCGGCAGCAGGTCGCCGATCTTGGTGACACCGGCGGCACGCAGGTTCATCGTCAGCTCGAGGTCGTGCTGGGCCGCCGCGACGTCGTCGGGCGCGCTCAGCGACCTGGCGCGCTTGGCGTCCTCCTCGGCAAGCAGGCGGACCTGGCTGACGGCCACGCGGACGTCCTGGTTCTGCTGGCCACCTCCCAGCACGTCGAACAGCGGCTTGGAGACCCGCTGGTCGGAGTCCTCCACGATCGACGCCACGTTGCGGTTGTAGTCCTTCAGTGCGTTCTTGTGGCGCGTGTTCGAGCAGCTCTTCGCCGTGAAGATCAGGATGATCGCGACGACGGCGAGGCCGCCGAACAGCACGAACTGCCGGCGGCGGGCGATCTCCGGGTCCGGTCGGTGCAGCCCTCCGGCGGGCGCCGCGGAGCGGCGGGGCCGCGCGGGCCGGGTGACTCGAGTGGGCTCGTCGGGCTCGTCGTCGAAGAAGGACACGTCCGCGCTCCTGGCGGGGGCGAATGGGCCAGTATGACCGGCAGGTCGGGCAGGAGGCGCCCCGTGCAAGTTCGCCGTCGCGCGCAGGCCCCCTTCTTCCCGCGCGGAAGAGGGAGCCGGTGGAGACCGCCGAGCACGAGACGACGGAGGCCACGGGCGGCGGCTCGGAGGTCGTGCTGGACCGCTACCGGCTCGTCCGCCGCCTGGGCGGCGGCGGCTTCGGCGTGGTCTGGCTGGCGCACGACCTCAAGCTCGACCGGACGGTCGCGGTCAAGCGGATCCCGGCGCCCGACGCCGACACGGCACGGCGCGCGCAGCGCGAGGCCGTCGCCGCGGCGCGCCTGCAGCATCCGGCGATCGTGGCGCTGCACGAGGCCGGCTCCGACGACGAGAACGTCTACCTCGTGTCCGAGCTCGTCCGCGGGGCGACGTTCGCGCGGCTGCTGGAGGACGGTGCGCTGTCGGACCGCGACGTGGTCGAGATCGGCGTCGCGCTCTGCGACGCGCTGGCGCACGCCCACCAGCGCGGGGTCATCCACCGCGACGTCAAGCCGCTCAACATCCTGATCCCCGACGCGGTCGAACAGGCCCACCCACCCGGCGCGCCCGCCAAGCTCACGGACTTCGGCGTCGCGCGGATCGCCGGCGACGACGCGCTCACGCGCACGGGCGACGTCGTCGGGACGCTGGCCTACATGGCGCCCGAGCAGGCCGAGGGCGCCGACGTCGGCGTGGAAGCCGACCTCTACGCGCTCGCGCTCTGCCTCTACGAGGGACTGTCGGGCGTCAACCCCGTCCGGGCACGCGGGGCCGGGGCGACCGCGCGCCGGGTGGGGCAGCGCCTGCCGCCGCTGGGCCGCCTGCGGCGAGACCTGCCGCTGGAGCTCTGCGAGGCGCTCGACGCCGGGGTCTGGCCGCGGCCCGAGGAGCGCGGGACGATCGCCGAGCTGCGGGCCGCGCTGGCCGCGGCCCTGCAGCGGGTCGACGACGAGCCGGGCACGATCGCCGGTGGGCCGCTGGAGCCGCTGGCGCCCGTCGCGGGGTGGGCGGGGGCCGATTCCCGCACCGGCCTGGCCGAGCGCGCCGCCGCCGCGCTGCTGGCCGCCGGGCTCGCGGGCGCCGCGCTGCGCTGGGCCGCGCCCGCGCCGCCCGTGGCGCCGCTCAGCGGGGCGCTGGCCACGGCCCTCGCCGTCCTGGCGCTGCCGCGCCTCGCCTGGCTGGCCCTGGCGGCCGCCACGATCGTGTGGGTCGGCGGCGCCGGCGGCGCGCCAGCCGAGCGCGCGTGGCTGCTCGCCGCCGCCGCGCTGCCCGTGCCGCTGCTGCTGCGCCGCGCGCCCTCGCCGGCCTGGTCGCTGCCCGCCGTCGCCCCGCTGCTGGGCCTCGCCACCGCCGCGGGCGCCTTCCCGGCGCTGACCGGCCGCATCGCCCGCCCGCTGCACCGCGCCGCGCTCGGCGCGCTGGGCGCCTGGTGGCTCCTGCTCGCCGAGGCGCTGCTGCATCGCCGGCTCGTGCTCGGAGCACCGGACGGCGCCGGCGGCTGGGACGCCGTCACCGCCGTTGCGACCTCCCCGGCGATCGCAATGGCCGCCGTCTGGGCGATCGCCGCCGTGCTCCTGCCGCTGCTGGTCCGCGGCCGCCTGATCGCGGTCGACCTGGTCGGCGCGACGGCCTGGGCCGCCGGCCTCGCGGCCGCCACCCAGGGCGCCCTGGGCGCGACGCCGCGGGGCCTCGTGCTCGGCGCGATCGCCTCCGCGCTGCTCGCGATCGCCGTACGCGCGTCACCCACCGTCCGCGAATCCCGTTGAGCTTGCGTAGCATGGATCCGCCGCCCCGCATGACGTGTGGGCGGATTCCCCTGCGGGGAAGTGGTCCCTCCACGGCATGAGCGTCCTCCGAAGCCTCGAAGAGAAGATCGCCGGCCTCGTCGAGGGGACGTTCGGTCGCGTGTTCCGGTCCGAGGTCCGGCCGGTCGAGCTCGCGCGCAAGCTCGCCAAGGAGATGGACGAGCACCGCACCGTCTCGGTGTCGCGGACCTACGTCCCCAACGAGTACGTCGTGTGGCTCTCCCCGCAGGACCGCGAGCGCTACGAGGGCGTCGAGCAGTCGGTCATCGACGAGCTGGGCGCCTACCTCCTGGAGCACGCGCGCCGCGAGCGCCTGGCGCTCGTCAGCCGCCCGCAGATCGAGTTCCGCACCGACGAGCGCCTCGCGCTCGGCGAGTTCGGCATCCAGGCGCGCCTCGTGCGGCCGGCCGACGGCGCGGGCGGGGCCGGAGCGCGCGACGAGCACGAGGCCCGCCCCGCCGACATGGGCCACACGATGGTCTACTCGACCAGCGACCGGCACCAGTCGGCGCTCAACGAGGTGGGGTCGGGCGCCGCCGTCGCCCGGCGGCGTGCCATCGTGGTGGTCGGCGGCAAGCGCCTGGTCGTGCCGCCCAACGGGGCGCTCATCGGGCGCAGCCGCGAGTGCGACATCGTCATCGACGACTCAAACGTGTCCCGACGCCACGCCGAGATCTCCCCCAGCGGCCAGAGCTGGCTCATCCAGGACCTCGGGTCCACCAACGGCGTGCGCGTCAACGGCCGCCACGTCGACGGCCCGCATCCGCTGGAGAGCGGCGACCGCGTCGAGCTCGGCACCGTCGACATCGGCTTCGAGGTCGAGTAGCCCATGGTCGATCCGGTCTCCGTCGCGCTCAAGTTCGGCTTCCTCGCCGTCCTGTACCTCTTCCTGCTGTGGATCTCGCGCAACGCGCTGAAGGACCTGCGCAGCACGTCGGTGTCGACGGCCGCGCCGTACGCGCCGCCGCCCGCCGACGCCACGGGCATCCACTCCGCGAGCACGCAGGGTCGCTCATCGGACGCCGAGGCGGATCCGCGCCTGGTCGTCGAGCGGGCGCCGGGACATGTGCCGGGCATGGAGTACGAGGTCGGCGAGGGCGCGGTGATGGGCCGCGGCGACCAGGCCGAGATCCGGCTCGAGGACCCGTTCGCCTCCTCGCGCCACGCGCGGCTCGTGCGCCAGGGCGCGGTGATCGTCATCGAGGACCTCGGGTCCACGAACGGCACGTACCTCAACGAGGAGCTGCTCAGCGGCCCGCAGCCCCTGCACCCCGGTGATCGGGTGCGGATCGGCGACAGCGAGTTCACCTACCTGGACCGCTAGCCGTGCTCCGCGTCGCCGATCACTCCGCCCGCACCGACACCGGTCGCCAGCGCCCCGCCAACGAGGACAGCTACTGGGTGAGCAACCCGCTGTTCGTCCTCGCCGACGGCATGGGCGGCGCGCAGGCCGGCGAGGTCGCTTCTCAGACCGCCGTCGAGGTCTTCACCGCCGGGCTGCCCGACGGCCCGGGCTCCCACGAGCAGCGCCTCGCAGAGCTGGTCGGCCAGGCCAACACCCGCATCCACGCGCTCGCGCAGTCCGACGAGGCGCACGCCGGCATGGGGACGACCCTCACCGCCGCCTACGTGGGCGAGGACGACCTCGCCATCGCGCACGTGGGTGACAGCCGCCTGTACGTGCTGCGCGACGGCGAGCTGCAGCAGCTCACCGACGACCACTCGCTGGTCGGCGAGCTCGTGCGCCGCGGCCAGATCAGCGCCGAGGAGGCCGAGGACCACCCGCAGCGCTCGATCATCACCCGCGCGCTGGGGATCGAGGACGAGGTCGTCGTCGACCATCGCACGTGGCCGGTCCGCGACGGCGACGTGTTCCTGCTGTGCTCCGACGGCCTGACCGGGATGGTCTCCGACGCGCGCGTCGCCGAGATCGTCCGCGACGCGCCGAACCTCAGCGAGGCCGCGCACCGGCTGATCGACGCCGCCAACGAGGCCGGCGGGCGCGACAACATCACCGTGATCCTCTTCCGGGTCGAGGAGGTCACGCCCGGCGTGGGCGGCCTCGTCGGCCAGGACACGATCGCCGGCGCCGCGGCGCCCACGGCCGCCGAGATCCGCGCGGCCGCCTCAACGACCAGCGGCGCCGTGCCCGATCCCGTGGCGCCCGCCGGGGGCGGCGCCGGCACGGCCACGATCAGCCCGCGCGCCCCGCGCGCGCCCCGGCGTCCGGGCGCGATGGCCGCCGCGCCCAGGCGCCGCCGGCGCTGGGCCGGGCCGCTGAAGGCCTTCGCCGTGCTCGCCGTGCTGCTGATCCTGGTGGCCAGCGGCGCGTGGATCGCCAGCCGCAGCGTTTACTTCGTGGGAACCGACGACGCCGGGTTCGTCACGCTCTACCAAGGCCTGCCCTACGACCTGCCGGGCCTGAGCCTGTACCAGTCGGAGTTCGCCAGCGGGGTGCCCGCCCAGACGCTGACGCCGCGCCTGCGCCAGGTCGTGACCGACCACAAGCTGCGCTCCCACGACGATGCCGTCGACCTCGTCCGCCAGCTCGAGCGCGGCGACCTCGCCGGGCAACCGTGAGCGCCAGGAACCGCGAGCTCTTCGCGCTGTTGCCGGCCGCGCTGCTGATCACGGCGGGGTTCGCCGCCGTGTTCCTGTCGCGCGACGACCTGCTCGGCGGCCTCAGCGGCACCAACCAGATCTCCAACGCGTCGCTGACCTACGGGGCGATCTTCCTCGGCCTGTGCTTCGCCGCGCACCTCGTGCTGCGCGTCACGCTGCCCAACGCCGACCCGTACCTCTTCCCGCTCGCCGCGTTGCTGGCGAGCTTCGGCCTCGTCGAGATCTACCGGATCGACGACGGCCTCGCGCGGCTGCAGGCGCAGTGGTTCGTGATCGGCCTGGGCCTCTTCACCGCGACGATCGTGCTGCTGCGCGACTACCGCAAGCTGGAGAACTACCGCTACCTGATCGCGATCGGCGGCATCCTGCTGCTGATCCTGCCGCGCGCGTTCTCGCCGGTCAACGGGGCGTACCTGTCGATCCAGGTCGGCTCGCTGTCGGTGCAGCCGGCCGAGTTCGCCAAGATCGCCATGGTCATCTTCCTGGCCAGCTACCTGCGCGACACGCGCCAGCTGCTGGTCACCGCGGGGCGGCGCGTCGCCGGCATCACGATCCCACCGGTGAAGCACTTCGGCCCGATGCTCGTCATCTGGGGCACGTCGATGCTGCTGCTGTTCTTCATCCGCGACATCGGCTCGTCCGTGATGTTCTTCGGCGCGTTCCTGGCGATGGTCTACGTCGCGACCGACCGGCTGTCGTTCGTGGTCGTCGGCGTCGCGCTCTTCGCGCTGGGCGGCTATCTCGTCGCTGGGCACATCGGCCACATCTCCGACCGCATCGACGCCTGGCAGGACCCGTTCGACCCGGTCCTGCTCAACAAGGCGTCGGGCGGCAGCTACCAGCTGGCCCAGGGCCTCTGGGCGCAGGCCGACGGCGGCGTGCTCGGCCAGGGGTTCGGCCAGGCGGTGCTGCGCATCGGCGGCCAGTGCGCCACCACCACGACGTCGACCGTCGACTGCTCGCTGCTGCCCGCGCCGCACACGGACTTCATCTACGCGGTCATCACCAACGAGCTCGGCCTCGCCGGCGCCGCGGGCCTGCTGTGCGTGTACCTGCTCCTGGTCCAGCGCGGGTTCAAGATCGCGATGCTGGCCCGCGACTCGTTCTCCAAGCTGCTGGCGACCGGCCTGACGTCGGTCTTCGCGCTGCAGGTCTTCGTCATCGTCGGCGGCGTCACCAAGCTCATCCCGCTGACCGGCGTCACGCTGCCGTTCGTCAGCTACGGCGGCTCGTCGGTCCTGGCGAACTTCGTGCTGCTGGCCCTGCTGCTGCTCGTCTCCGACCGCGCGCGCCGTGACGCCGCCACTGCGGCATGACTCGCGCAGAGCGCTCGCATACCGGGCGGGGGACTCGCCTGGAGGCTCGTTCCCACGGCCTCGTGCCGTCCGAGGGGCGTCGCGGCATGACTCGCGCAGAGCGGTCGCATACCGGGCGGGGGACTCGCCCGGAGGCTCGTTCCCCCGGCCTCGTGCCGTCCGAGGGGCGTCGCTCGTGAACAAGCCGATCAGCCGCCTGTTCCTGGTCGCGCTGCTGATGTTCGGCGCGCTGCTGGTCTCCACCTCGTGGTGGACGGTGCTGCGCGCCGACAGCCTCGACCACGACACGGCCAACGCGCGCACCCTCCTGCGCTCGCTGAAGGTCCGCCGTGGCACGATCCGCGCCGCCGACGGGACGGTCATCGCCCGGTCGACGCGCGACGCCGAGGGCGTCTACCACCGCACCTACCCGACGGGGTCGCTGTTCGGCCACCCGATCGGCTACTCCTACACCAACCTCGGCCAGACCGAGGTGGAGCGCTATCGCAACGACGAGCTGACCGGCGTCAAGGACGCGATCACGACCACGTTCGACCAGCTGGTGGGCAAGAAGAAGGAGGGCGACGACGTCAACACGACGCTCGACCCCAAGGCCCAGCGGCTGGCGCTCGACGAGATCGCCAAGGTCGGCCAGAGCGGCGCCGCCGTCGCGCTCGACCCGCGCACCGGCGCGGTCAAGGTGATGGCCTCGACGCCGACCTACGACCCCAACACGATCGACGACAAGGGCGTGCTCGCGGCCGCCAACACGGACGAGACGCGGAAGCCGCTGGTCAACCGCGCGGTCCAGTTCGGCGCCGCGCCGGGCTCGACGTTCAAGGTCGTGACCGCCACCGCGGCGATCGACACCGGGACGTATTCTCCGGGCTCGACGATCGACGGCAAGAACGACATCAAGGTCTCCGGCGTGCCGCTGGCCAACGACTTCAACCAGTCCTTCGGCCAGATCGACCTCAGGACCGCGCTGGCCAAGTCGGTCAACACCGTCTTCGCCCAGGTGGGGGAGAAGCTCGGCAAGCCGACGATGAAGGAGTACATGGAGCGCTTCGGCTTCGACCACAAGCCGCAGCTGGACTACCCCAAGGACTCCATGTCGGCCAGCACGGTGGCGCCCTCGCCGCCCGGCCGTGCGGTCTCGCCGACGTCGAAGTACGTGGACGTCGGCCGCATGGCGATCGGCCAGGGCGGCCTGCAGGCGACGCCGCTGCAGATGGCGCAGGTCGCCGCGGCGGTGGCCAACAAGGGCACGCTGATGAAGCCGCACATCGCCGACCGGATCGTCGACCGCGACGGCCGGACCGTCGACACGATCAAGCCCGCGCGGCAGTCGACGGTCATGAAGGAGTCCACGGCCGCCGCCGTGACCGACATGATGGTGGCCGTCGTGCAGAACGGCACCGGCACGAAGGCCGCCATCCCCGGCATCCAGGTCGCGGGCAAGACGGGCACGGCCGAGACGGAGTTCGGCGCCAAGATCAACGATGTCTGGTTCATCGGCTTCGCGCCGGCCGACAACCCTCGCATCGCGGTCGCGGTGACGGTGAAGGCCGTCACCGGGTTCGGCGGGGACTTCGCCGCGCCGATCGCGCGCGACATCATGGAGAGCCTGCTGAAGTGATCGTCGAGACCTCCTCTCGCTCGACACGGGAAACGCACGGATGACCGACCTCCCAGGAACCTCCACGATCATCGACGGTCGCTACCGCGTGCTGCATCGCGTCGGCTCCGGCGGGATGGCCGACGTCGTCTGCGCCGAGGACCTCCAGCTCGGGCGCAAGGTCGCGATCAAGCTGCTGCACCGGCGCTTCGCCGCCGACGAGGAGTTCGTCGAGCGCTTCCGCCGCGAGGCGTCGTCGGCCGCCGGCCTGCAGCACCCACACGTCGTGGCGGTCTACGACCGCGGCGCGTGGGACGGCACGTACTACATCGCCATGGAGTACCTCGAGGGCCGCACGCTGAAGAAGCTGGTCCAGGAGGAGGCGCCGCTGGCCGCGCCGCGCGCGATCGACCTGACGATCCAGATCCTCCGCGCCGCGCGCTTCGCGCACAAGCGCGGGATCATCCATCGCGACCTCAAGCCCCACAACGTCATCGTCGATGATTCGGGGCCCACCCACCACGCGAAGGTCACCGACTTCGGGATCGCCAAGGCGGGCGCGTCGGACATGACGCAGACCGGCTCGATCATGGGCACGGCCCAGTACCTCTCGCCCGAGCAGGCGCAGGGCTTCGCCGTCAGCGCGGCGTCAGACCTCTACTCGGTCGGGATCATCCTGTACGAGATGCTCACCGGCCGCGTGCCGTTCGAGGGCGAGAGCGCGGTGACGATCGCGCTCAAGCAGGTCGGCGAGGCGCCCGTGCCGCCGTCGGTCCACAACCCCGACGTGCCGCCGGCGCTCGAGGCGGTCGTGCTCCGCGCGCTGGAGAAGGACCCGGCGCGTCGCTTCGCCGACGCCGACGAGTTCATGACGGCGCTCGAGCACGCGGGCGCCGGGATCGCGCCGCCGCTGGCGCTCGGAACCGACCGCACGCAGATCGTCGGGCAGCCGACGGGGCTGATGGTCCCGATCCCGCCGCCCGGCGCCTACGGCGACGTGGCGCAGATCGACCAGTACGCGCCGCCCGCGCCGCCGCCCGAGCGAGCCGACACCGGCGGCACGCGCTGGTGGATCGCGGCGCTGATCGGCCTGCTCGTGATCGGCGCGCTCGGCGCCGGCCTGCTGCTGCTGGGCAAGGACAAGGTCGACGTGCCCAACGTGGTGGGCAACCCTCAGGCCGAGGCCGAGCTGATCCTCAAGCGCAAGGGCCTGTCGACCGACGTGACGCTCAAGGAGCACCCCACGATCGCCAAGGGCACCGTCATCGGGCAGGACCCGGGCGGCGGCTCGCGCGTCCCGAAGGGCGACGTCGTGACACTCGTGGTCTCCGCCGGCCCGGGCACGGCGCGCATCCCCGACCTGACCGGGGAGCCGCGCAGCCAGGCGCGCAAGAAGCTGTCGGACCTCGGCTTCGCCGTCTCCGAGGAGAAGGCGGCCAGCGACACCGTCAAGGAGAACCGCGTCGTCGCGACGCGGCCCGCGGCCGGCCAGGAGCTCGAGAAGGGCCAGAACGTGACGCTGGTGGTGTCCTCGGGCAAGGAGCGCGTCGCGGTGCCCAAGGTCACCGGCCTCACCGAGGACGAGGCGCGGTCGACGCTCGAGTCGCTGGGCTTCACCGTCGCCACCACCCAGCAGGAGAGCGCCGACAAGGATCCCGGCACGGTGCTGGACCAGAACCCCAAGCCCGACGCGAAGATCGCCAAGGGCGGCAAGGTGACGCTGGTCGTGGCCAAGGCGCCGGTGGACGTCGCCGTGCCGGACGTCACCGGGCAGGGCCGGCTCGAGGCCACGCACGCCCTCGAGAAGGCGGGCTTCCAGGTGACCCAGACCACGCAGCCGACGGGCGACCGGGCACAGGACCTGCACGTCATCAGCCAGGACCCGACGGGGTCGAAGGCGAAGAAGGGCACGACCGTGACGATCACCGTAGGCCAGTACGACCCGGCGCTCGCGCCCGGCGCGACCGGGACCCCGACCACGACGACGACCACGCCCGACACCACGGTGACCACGCCGTGAGGGTCGCGGTCCTCGCCGGCGGGCGCTCCTCGGAGCACGACGTCTCGCTCGACAGCGCGGCGTCGGTGCGCCGCGGCCTCGAGGAGGCCGGGCACGACGTCGTCGCGGTCGACCTCGCGCGCGACGGCACGTGGTGGCACGACGGCGAGGAGCTGGCCCTGCGCCCCGGGCGCGGGCTGCTGGACGCCGACGTCGTCTTCCCGGTCCTGCACGGGCCCTACGGCGAGGACGGCACGGTCCAGGGGCTCCTCGAGCTGCTCGACGTGCCCTACGTCGGCTCGGGCGTCATGGCCAGCGCGGTGTGCATGGACAAGGTGGTGTTCAAGGACCTGATGGCGCAGGCCGGCCTGCCGCAGGTCGGCTATGCGCTCGTCGAGGCCGATCGCGAGCGGCCCGACCTCAGCGGCCTGGGCTTCCCCGTCTGGGTCAAGCCGGCGCGGCTCGGCTCGTCGGTCGGCATCGCGCGCGTGGACCGCGCGGAGGATCTCGACGCGGCCCTGGACGAGGCGTTCGCGCACGACGAGCGGGTCATCGTCGAGGCCTCGGCGCCGGGCCTCGAGGTCGAGTGCTCGGTCCTGGGCGACACGCACGACGCGCGCGTGAGCACGCCCGGCGAGATCGTCCTGCTGCGCGACGGCTGGTACGACTACGAGGCCAAGTACACCGAGGGCGGCATGCGCCTGGAGGTCCCGGCGCGCATCTCCGACACCGCGCAGGCGCGGCTGCGCGAGGTGGCCGCGCGGGCGTTCGCCGCGGCGGGCTGCACCGGCCTGGCGCGCGCGGACTTCTTCGTCGAGGGCGAGACCGTGCTGCTCAACGAGCTCAACACCATGCCGGGCCAGACCACGACGTCGGTCTACGGCGTGCTGTGGGAGCGCTCGGGCCTGCCGTACCCCGAGCTGATGGACCAGCTGTGCCGCGTGGCGGTCGCGCGCTTCGCGCGCGAGCACGCCCTCAGGCACTGACCGCGCCGCGGCCTCAGCGGGGCAGGGGGCGCGCCGCCGCGGCGATGTCGCTCCACGGGTCGCCGCCGAGCTCGTCCAACCGGTCCAGCACGGTCCGCATCGTCCAGCCGTCGGGGCGCAGCGCGTCGTCGTGCAACTCCTCCCAGCGCAGCGGCGTCGCCACCGGCGCGTGGGCCCGGGCGCGCGGCGCGTAGGGCGCCACGACGGTCTGGGCCGGGCCGTTGCGCGCGACGTCGACGTAGATCCGGTCGTCGCGCTTCTCCTTGCGAAACGCGGTGGTCAGCGCGTCAGGATGCGCGGCGGCCAGCTCCTCGGCGAGCCCGCGCGACCACGCGAGGACGTCCTCGACGTCGCGGGTGCGCTTGAGCGGGGCGACGACGTGCACGCCGCGCGACCCCGTCACCATCGCGAACGGCTCCAGGCCGCGGTCGCGCAGCGCGTCCCCGCAGGCCAGGGCCGCGCGGCGCACGGCGCCGAAGTCCTCGAGCGTCGGGTCCAGGTCGATGACCAGCCGGTCGGGGCGGTCGAGCCGGTCGGCGCGCCGCGGGAACACGTGGGGCGTCACGCAGCCCTGCTGGCCCAGCCACTGCAGCGCCTCGCGGGAGTTGGCCAGCAGGTGGCAGACCGAGCCGCCGTGCTTGCCGACTGCCACGCGGTCCAGCCAGTCGGGCGCGCCGCGCGGGATCTCCTTCTGGAAGAAGCCGCCCTCCTGCACCGAGCCGCGGAACCGCTGCATCGAGATCGGGCGGTCGCGGACGTGGGGGAGCATCGCGCCGGCGACCGCGCCGAAGTAGTTGTACAGGTCGCCCTTGGTCAGCCCGTCGCCGGGCCACAGCAGCCGCTCCGGGTGGGTGAGCCGGACGGCGCGCGCGCTCACTTGTAGAGCACGATCTCCGAGATGGAGGCCTGGCCCTTGGGCGGCAGCTTCGTGATCCACACCAGGTAGTAGCGGAACCGCTGGCCGGCGGTGTCGAGCTGGAGGCTCAGCTTCTTGGACGTCGCGTCGATCGTCGTGCCGAGGTCCTTCCAGCCCGAGAGCGTCGCGGGCGCCGTGCTGCCGTTGGCGACGTAGACCTTGCCCTGCCAGCCGGTGGTCGGCGTCCGGATGTCCAGCCGCCGGCCGACGACGCCGGGCTTGGCGTCGACGTAGATGCCGACGCCGGCCTTGGTCAGGCCGTCGGGGTAGGTCTCCGTCGACCAGGAGGTGCCGGGGTCGTCGTCGAGCACGCGCCCGACGTCGCGGTGGTGCTCGGCCTCGTCGCCGAGCGGGTCGAAGTCATGGGCGCGTGACTGGCCGAGCGAGACCGGCGAGAGCCCGGCGGGCGCCTTCTGCACCGGGCGCTGGCGCGTGCCGCGCTCCGTGCGGCCGGCGAGCAGCACCACGGCGGGCACGGCGGCCGCGACGATCGCGACGAGCACGACGATCCAGCGCAGCGGATGCGTGACGCGCGACGGCAGCCTGCGCCGCGCGCTCGGCGGGAGCGTCCGCAGGACGGCGGTGGCCTCGCCGGTGGCCTGGCCGCTGCGCTGCGTCTCGATCGCGAGGACGTCCTCGAGGTCGGCGATGAGCTCGCGGTCGTCGGCGTAGCGGTGCTCGAGGTCCTTGGCCGTCGCGCGGTCGAGCACCGCCGCCAGCGCGCTGGAGACCTCCGGGCGGCGGATCTGCACGTCGGGCAGCGGCTCGCGGACGTGCTTCATCGCCACGGCGACCTGGTTGTCGCCCTTGAACGGGACGTCGCCGGTCAGCATCTCGAAGAGCACGATGCCCAGCGAGTAGAGGTCGCTCTGGCCCGTGACCGGATGTCCGAGCGCCTGCTCGGGGGAGACGTAGTCGGTCGTGCCCAGGACGCGGCCGTCCGCGGTGAGGCCCTCCTGGTCGAGCGTGCGGGCGATGCCGAAGTCGGTGACCTTGGCCGAGCCCTCGTCGTCGACGAGGACGTTCTGCGGCTTGACGTCGCGGTGGACGATGCCGTGGTCGTGCGCCACGCCGAGCGCGCGGGCGATCTCGATCGCGTAGGCGATCGCCTCCTGGACCGGCAGCCGGCCGTGGCGGCGGATGCGGTCCTTCAGCGTCTCGCCCTCGACGTACTCGAAGACGATGTACGGCGTGCTGACCGCAGGATGAGCGGAACCGATCTGATCATCCGGCGGTGCCCCCTCGCCGGCGTCGATGACCGTGACGATGTGCGGGTGGTTCAGCTGCGCGACGGCGCGCGCCTCGCGCCGGAACCGCTCGAGCTGGTCGGAGTCCGAGGCGATCTCGCGGTGCATGAGCTTGATCGCGACCTGGCGCTCGAGGACCGTGTCGAAGGCGCGGTAGACGGTCGACATCCCCCCGGTGCCGATCTGGGCATCGAGGCGATAGCGACCGTTCAGGAGCGTGCCGAGCTGCGAGCTCACGTCTCTATTGTGCTGCGGCGATGGCGGAAGTGGCGAAGGTCATCTACTACACCGACCCGGGTTGCCCCTGGTCGTGGGCCGCCGAGCCTGCGCTGCGGCGCCTGCAGAGTGAGTTCGCCGACCAGGTGGCGATCACCTACGTGCTGGGCGGAATGGCCCAGGAGATCACCGATCCGGGGCACGTGCTGCTCGAGGCGCTCGACGCCGCCGCGGTGTCCGGGATGCCGATCGATCCGCGCGGGTGGGGTGGGCGGGAAGGGCGGGCACCTCGTTCCACCTACCCGGCTTGCCTGGCCGTCAAAGCCGCAGCCGAGCAGGGACTCGACGCTGCGTACCTGCGGGTCCTGCTCGAGGGCTTCTGGCTGCGCCGCGCCCCGCTCGACTCGCCCGACGCGCTCCTGGACGCCGCGCGCCCGGTCCCGGGCCTCGATCACGCGCGCTTCGCCATCGACCTGCGCTCCAGCGCGATCGCCGAGGCCTTCGGCGCCGACCTCGAGCGCGCGCGGGCGGTGCCCGCCGAGCAGATCGCACCCGGGGCGCAGCCGGCGCGCGTCGTCCTGCCGGCGTTCGCCGTCGGCCCGGCGGGCGTCGACGGGCCCGCGCGCTGGGTGGCCGGCCGCGTGGCGCCCGAGGCGCTGCGCGACGCGGTGGTCGCCGCGGGCGCGGAGCCGCGGCCGCTGCCGTCGGTGCAGGAGGCCGTGCGCCGCTTCGGCACGATGGCCACCGCCGAGGTCGTCGCCGCCACGGGGCTGCCCTGGCCGCGCGTGGTCCAGCAGCTCTGGAGCCTCGCCACGGACTTCCGCCTACGCGCCGAGCGCGTCCCCGGCGGCGAGATCTGGCACCCGGCGTGAAACGACGACGGGCCGCCCCCGAAGGGACGGCCCGCGCCGGACAGGAGGACGTCGTCGGGGTTACTGCAGGAGCCGCAGGACGGTCTGGGGCTGCTGGTTGGCCTGCGCGAGCATGGCCGTGCCGGCCTGCTGCAGGACCTGGGTCTTGGTCAGGTTCACCATCTCCTCCGCCATGTCGACGTCGCGGATGCGCGACTCGGCGGCGGTCAGGTTCTCCTGGTAGGAGGCCTGCAGCGACAGCGTGTGCTCGAGGCGGTTCTGCACCGCGCCCATCTCGCCGCGGGCGACCGAGACGGCGTTGATGGCGGCGTCGATCTCGGAGATGTCCGACGCACCCGTGGCCGTCAGCGTGGAGTACGACGTGCCGACCGAGTTGGCCAGGTCGAGCATCGTGATGCTGATCTGCTCGCCGTCGTTGGCGCCGACCTGGAACGAGACCGTCGTGTTGCCGGTCAGCAGGGGCAGGCCGTTGAACTGGGCCTGCGCGCCGATCCGGCTGATCTCGGAGGCCAGCTGGTCGACCTCGTTCTGGATCGAGTTGCGGGCGGCGGTGTCGAGCGAGCCGTTCTTGTACTGGACCGCCAGCTCGCGGACGCGCTGCAGCATGGAGTGGACCTCGTCGAGGTTGCCCTCGGCGGTCTGCACCATCGAAACGCCGTCCTGGATGTTGCGCTGACCCTGGGCGATGCCCCGGATCTGCGACCGCATCGACTCGGAGATGCCGAGGCCGGCGGCGTCGTCGGCTGCGCGGTTGATGCGGTAGCCGGAGGAGAGCTTCTCCATCGACTTCGTGATCTTGGCGCTCGTGCCCTGCAGGTTTCGGGTCGCGTTCAGCGCCTCGATGTTCTGGGTGATGCGAAGGGACATCCTTTGTCCTTTCCTGTGGAGGGAAGTGGTGCGAGAGGGAGCTAGCGGTGGAGGCCGCTAGGGCTTTTTGCTGGTGGCCGGGAGGTCGTCCGGGAGCTGGTCGACCTCCGACGCGGCGGCTGCGCGGTTCTCCGCCTGCACCGCGGCCCAGATCTCCTCCCGATACACGGGGATCGACTTGGGGGCGGCGATGCCGATGCGCACGCTGGAACCGCTGACCTCGATCACTTCGACCACGACGTCGTCGCCGACCATGATCTTCTCGCCGGGGCGGCGGGTGATGATGAGCATGAGGGAACTCCTCCTTGGAGAACGGTCAGAGGGGCCAGCGTACCCTGGGGGCTACGCGGCCTTCGTCGACGGCTCCTCCTGGAGCCCGGCGAAGAGGGGGGCACGGACGGGGGCGTCCGCGATCTGATTGATGACCTGGTGTCCCTGGTTGCCGACGACGAGGATCGGCGCACGAAGGTTCGCGCAGAAGTCCTCGAGGGCGGCTGCGGACCGGACGGTCACGTAGACGGAGGCGTCCTCGGGCCCGGCGATGCCGAGGCGCTCGGCCTCGTCGTCGCCCAGCTCGACCTCGTACTCCTCGAAGAACCGCCAGGGGTTCGTGACGGGGACCGCGAGGTCCGGGTCGTCCATCGAGTGCAGCCAGACGAACGAGCTCTCCTCGCTTCGCGCGAGCAGGGCGAACCGCCGGCCACCGAGGCCGATGAGTCCGTTGGGGAAGTCGAGGATCGCTTCGGCGGGGATCTGGAGCTCCCCGAAGCGGCTCGACCGAAGGGTCACTGCCATGTGTGAGTCGCCTCCATGTGTGGGGTTGCCCAGTCCGCCGCTCATCGGATGAAGTCCAGGAGGGACGGCTGGATGATCTGCGCAGCGACCTTCAGTGAGGCCTGGTACGCGGTCTGCTGTGCGGTGAAGTCGGTGAGGGCCTTCGCGAGGTCGACGCCCGTCAGGTCGTCGAGCGTCTGGTTCGTCGCGTCCTCGAGGTCGGCCAGGCGGGTCGCCGCGGCGTCGGCCCGGTTGGTCGTCGCGCCGATGACGGCGCGGGCGGAGCTGACCGCGGTCTGATTGGCCTTGATCGCCGTCAGGTCGGTGCTCTGCAGCGCGTTCATGTCGGCGGCGGTGCCGCCGCGCAGGTGCGCCGACAGCGCCTCGAGCGTCGCGAGGACGCGGCCGTCGGCGCCGGCGGCGCCGCTGCCGAGGACGGTGTCGGCGGTGATCGCCGCGGTCGCGCCGGCCGGCGTGCCGTTGAGCGGCACGAACGGGCCGTTGAGCTGCAGGGCCACGCCGGGGCCCGCCTCGCGCACGATCGCGCCGGTGTCGCCCTGGTAGGCGTCGCCGGTGGTCGACGAGTAGGGCGGGACGTCGGACTTCGTGCCCGAGAAGACGTAGGCGTCGCCGAACTTGATGTTCAGCGCGTCCTTGGCGGCCTTGGTGAGCTGGTCGATCTCGGCCGCGATCGAGTTGCGGTTCTCCTGGCTCAGCGTGCCGTTGGCGCCGGAGACCGCCAGCTCGTTGGCGCGGGCCAGGATGTCGGTGATGCCGGCCAGGCCCGACTCAGCCGCGGTGAGGTAGGACTGGCTCGCCGCGACGCTGTCCTGGCTGCGCTTGATGCCCTCGAGGTCGCCGGTGCGCTGGCGCTCCATCGCGGCCGCGGTCGGATCGTCGGACGGGCGGTTGACGCGCTTGCCCGTCGAGATCTGCTCCTGGGTGGCCGACATCTGCTTGTAGCGGCTCTGCAGGTCGCTCATGACCCGCGTGCTCACCATGTTGTTGGTCAGGCGCATGGAGGACATGGCTACAGCCCGACCCGGCCCGTGGAGTTGATGAGCGTGTCGAGCATCTCGTCCATCGTGGTGAGTGCTCGGGCGGCGGCCTGGTAGCCACGCTGGAAGCGGATCATGTTCGCCATCTCCTCATCCATCGACACGCCGGCCACGGACTGTCGGCGCGAGGTCAGCGAATCGAGGACGCTGGCCGACGTGGCGCTGGCGTTCTCGGCGTTGGAGACGTCGGAGCCGATCGTGCGGATCAGGCCGGCGTAGCCCTGGTCGACGGCGCCGCTGCGCAGGCCGGCGATCGCCAGCGCGACGCTGTTGTCGCCGGCCGCGCCGCCCGAGGCGCCGGCGCTGATGGTCGCCGACGTCGCGACCACGGTCATGTTGGTGGCGTCGGTGCCGGTGAAGACCGGATTGGCCGAGGCGGTGTTGACCGCGGTGATGACCGAGGAGGCCAGGCCGCTCAGTGTGGTGCGGTAGCCGGCGACCTTGTTGGCGACGTCCTGCAGGCCGCCGATCTGACCGCCGGGCGTCGCCGACAGCGTGGCGACCGTGGGCATCGTCACCGTGTTCTGCGAGACGAGCGGGGCGGCGGCGCCGCCGAAGCTCACCTGGACCATGCCCGGGTAGGCGGGCTGGCCCTGGGCGTTAAGCGTCGGGTCCGGAACGACCGAGACCTGGCCGAACCGCGAGAGCTGGTCGAGCAGGAGGTCGCGGCGGTCCAGCAGGTCGTTGGGCTGCTGGCCGGCGCTCTGGTGCTGGTTGATCTGCACGTTGAGCTTGGCCAGCTCGTCGGCGATCGGCTTGATCGGCCCCTGCTCGCTCAGCAGGTCGGTCACCGCGGCGGTGGCCTGCGTGCCGACCGCGTTGAGGTCCGCGTCGAGGGTCTTGAAGCGCTCGGCGAGCGCCGTGGAGGCGCCGACGACGGCGTCCTTGGCCGACGAGCTCTGCGGGTTGGACGCCAGCGTCTGCCAGGAGCTCCAGAACTTGTCGAGCACCTTGCCGAGGTCGGCGTTGGTGCCGCTGCTCAGCGCGTCCTGGGCGAGGCCGAGGCGCTGCGCGGTGGCGTCGGCCTGCCCGCCCGTCATGTTCTGGGCGCGGTACTGGAGGTCGAGGAAGTCGTCGCGCAGGCGGCGGTAGGTGAGGACGTCGACGCCCTGGCCGAGCTGCGCGCCGGAGCCGTCGGCCTTGGCGCCCGCGGGGATGGTGGCCGCCGGGCGGGCGCCGAGGACGGCCTCCTGGCGGCTGTAGCCGGGCGTCTCGACGTTGGCGATGTTGTGCGCCGTGACGTCGAGGGCGGCCTGCTGGGCCCGCACCCCGGTGAGGGCGGTGTTCAGCCCGCCGAAGGATCCGATGCCCATGGCCTAGGCCTCCAGGTCCAGGGCGCGGCGCATGCGCACCGGCTGGGCGGCCGGGTCGAGGGTGGCGCGCATCGTGGCGCCCGGCTCGCTGGGCGGCCGGTAGCCGACGTCCTCGCCGTCCACGCCGAGCTGACGGGTCAGGTGCGACAGGAACGCGAGCTCCTGGCGCATGAGGGCGCGGTTGGTGACGTGCTCGCGCTGGACCTCGGCGAGGAGGCCGCGCAGCTCGGCGCTGCGGCCCTTGGCGGCCTGCGCCTCGTGCGCGCTGAGCAGCTGGGCCAGCGCATCGAGCGTGACGGTGTGGGGAGCGACGCCGAGGCCGCCGCCGGCCTGCGTGAGGATCCGGACGCGGTCGCGCTCGAGCGCCGCGCGGCGCTCCATCTCGGCCTGCATCTCGCCCAGCCGGGCGAGGACGCCGTCGACGTCGCGGCTGCGGATCGCGGCGCCCTGGCGCAGGACGGCGTCCAGGAGGCGGCGGGCGGAGGCGATCTGCGCGTCGAGGTGGCGCAGGACGTCGGTGCCGAACGCGGTCGGCGCGGCGGGGGGTGCGAGGAGGGTCACTGGCCCGACTCCTTCAGGCCGTCGGCGATGGTGCGCGCCAGGCCGAGGCCGCCGGCCTGCATGACGCTGTCGGCGAGGATGCCGGGCATCATCTGCTGGTAGCTGCTGGACGCCGCCGAGGACGGCGCGTCCTCGCCGTCCTCGCCGGAGCCCGGGGGAGTGGTGGCCGTGTCGGCGAGCTGCTGCGAGAGCTGCTCGACGAGCTGGCGCTCGAACGACAGCGCCGTCTTGTAGCGGTCCTGGTCGGCCTGGGAGCCCTGGCGGACGTCGGCCGGCAGCACGCGGTTGTCGATGGGCGGCAGCGCGCTCACTTCTTCACCTGGTTGGCGATCGAGAGGATCTGGTCCTGGGTGGTGATGGCCTTGCTGGCCATCTGGAAGGCGCGCTGGGCCTCGATCATGTCGGTCATCGCCTGGGCGGTGTCGACGTTCGAGCCCTCGAGGACGCCCTGCTGCAGCACCGTGGTGGGCGCGGCCGCGCGGATGGCGCCGCTGCCCTTGGTCGGGACGAAGGTGTTGTCGGGGCCGCCCTGCAGACCGCCGGGGGCGGGCACGTCGACCAGCTTGAGCTGCCCCAGCTTGGTGGTGCCGAGGGTGACCGTGCCGTCGGGGCCGATCCCGACCTCGTCGGGGTTGGCGCCGGCCGGGAGCTTGACGGGCGGCTCGAGGAGCTGGCCGGTGTGGAGCTTGAGGCGACCCTGCGCGTCGGTCTGCAGGTTCCCGTCGCGCGTCAGCGCGGTGCGGCCGTCGGCGAGCTTGACCTGGAGGTAGCCCGGGCCGTTGATCGCGACGTCGAGCGACCGGCTGGTGCTCTGCATGCCGCCCTGCTCGACGCTGCGGCCGAGGACGGTCGCCGCGGCGCCGGCGCCGATCTGGACGCCCTTCGCGGCGCCGTAGCCCTGGGCCGAGTCGTACACGAGATCGCGGAACGCGACGCGGGTGTGCTTGTAGCCCGTCGTGTCGACGTTCGCAAGATCGTTGGAGACGGCGTCGAGACGCGTCTGCTGTGCCGCCATGCCGGCGGCAGCCGTGTACATGCCTTCAAGCATTTATGTCCGGGTCTCCTGGGAAGGAGGGGATCAGGAGCTCCGGCTTCCACCAACGGGTGGTCCAGCCGATCGGAGGTCCTCTGTCTCCCCGGGTGATCGGCAAGGGGCGAACGGACTTGAGCAGGCACCGCAACGGGCGTTTCACCGCGGACGGGCCGGGACGTCCGCCTTCAGGGGTGCCGTAGGCGGCCAGCGAGGCCGAGGCCCACGACGGCCAGCCGTCGCCGCCGGAGGTGGGTCCCCAGTCGCGATAGCGACACGGTCTCCTAGCCGGGGAGGTTGCCGACCTGGGTCGCTGCCTGTTGCAGCGACTGGTCGATCGTCTGGATGGCCTTCTGGCCGGCCTCGAAGGCGCGGAGCGAGGCCATCATGTCGACCATGGTGCGCCCGGCGTCGACGCCGGATCCTTCGAGCGCGCCCGACTGGACCTCGCCCTTGGCGGTGCCCGCGGCGGTGCCGGTGAAGAGGGCGTCGCCCTGCTTGCTGACCCCGGTCAGCGCGAACGCGCCGACCTTGGTGGTGTCGACGGTGCCGTCGGCGGCGACCTTGACCGGCTTGCGGTCGGTGCCGAGCACCGGGTTGCCGAGCTGGTCGGTGAGCGTGCCGGTGCCGTCGGACTTGAACGAGCCGTCGCGCGTGTAGCGGACGCCCTTGGCGGTCTGCACGGCGAAGTACCCGGGCCCGGCGATGCCGAGGTCCAGGGGCTCGCCGGTGTCGCGCAGCCCTTCGGGCGACAGGTCGGTGACCGTCTTGGTGATCAGCGGGCCCTGGCCGAGCCGGCCCACGGTCTGGCCGGTCTTGGTGTTGGACAGCAGCAGGTCGGAGAACGACCGCTGCTGCGACCGGTCCGACTTGTAGCCGGGGGTGGCCGCGTTGGCCATGTCGTTGGCGATCTGGTCCTGTCGGACCATCTCGGCGACCATGCCGGCGGCGGCGATGTAGAGCCCGCGTTCCATGCTCACCGGTACGTCGGCCGTCGAGGGCCGGACTTGAGGGACCTCCCGACGTGCGAACCTGTGGGTCGCCTTGGCCGCTCCGGTGAATCTCGTGCTGCTGCGGGGGATCCTCCCCGACCTCCCGCTCTCGCCGGGCACGGTGGTGCACGCGCGGGTGCTCGACGCGCGGACGCTCGTGCTCTCCGGCGTGCGGCTGGCCGCACAGCTGCCCGACGGCGTCGAGCCCGGGCAGCGCCTGCGGCTCCGCGTCGAGGAGGCCAGCGCCGACCGCGTGCACCTGCGCGTCGTCGAGCAGGCCCAGCCGCCGGCCGAGCAGGCGCCGGCGGTCCCGCCGTCGGCCTACGAGGTGGCGCTGCCGGGCGGCGCGGTCGCGCGGGTGCACGTGGAGGAGCGCGAGGAGGCCGAGGCCGCGCGGCGCGGCGCCGGCGAGGTCCGCTCGGTGGTCGTCCGCTACGACTCGCCGACGCTCGGGCGGCTCGACGTGCGGCTGGACCGCAGCGCGGCGGCGGTCCACGTGAGCGCCGGCGAGCCGGCCGACACGGTTCGCGGCGCGGCCGAGGTGCTGCGCGACGCGCTGGCGCGCGTGACCGGCGGGCCGGTCCAGGTCACCGTCCATCCGCGGTCAGAGACGCTCGATGTCCGGGCGTAAGGGCCCGAAGCGGGCCGCGGCGCTGCGCTACGACCCGCAGGCCGGCGGTGCGCCGAAGGTGGTCGCGGTGGGCGCCGGGACGATCGCGGAGCGGATCGTCGAGCTGGCCCGCGAGCAGGGCGTCCCGGTGCGCGAGGAGCCCGCGCTGGCCGAGGCCCTGGCGCGACTCGAGCTCGAGCAGGAGATCCCGCCCGAGCTCTTCGTCGCGGTGGCCGAGGTCCTGGTGTGGGCCTACGGCCTTGAAGCGAAGCGTCGTCCTACGGCCCCCCGCTAGACGACCCGTCCCGCCCAGCCGTTCCGTTCTAGGCGACGGCCTGGAACAGCGGCGCGTCGTCGTCGAGCTGGGTGCGCAGCGTCTTCTTGAGCTGGCCGTGGATCTGGCAGACGCGCGACTCGCTGACGCCGAGGATCTCGCCGATCTCGGCCAGCGTCATGTTCTTGACGTACAGCAGGACCGCGACCTCGCGCTCGCGCTGCGGCAGGCGGGAGAAGGCCTCGCGGAACTTGTCCTTGGCCTGCTCCTTGGCGGCTGCGTGCAGCGGGTCGGCCGAGGGGTCGGTGGAGGCGATGGTGTCGATGCGCTCGATCGTCGTCTCGTCGTCGCTGAGGACCAGCGTGTTCAGCGAGGTGAGGTCGGACTGCGTGATCTCGTCGCGGCGCTTGCGCAGCTCGGCGACGGTGGTGCCCATCGAGGCGGCCAGCTCGGTGTTGTCGGGCCGGCGGCCGTGCAGCGTGGTGAACTCGTCGGCGGCGCGCTCGATGTCGCGCTCCCAGCGGCGGACGGAGCGCGGCGCCCAGTCCTGGCGGCGCAGCTCGTCGAGGACCGCGCCGTGGATGCGGGTCCAGGCGTACTGCTCGAGCGTGGCGCCCTTGGCCGGGTCGTAGCGCTCGATCGACTGGATGAGCGCCTCGAGGCCGCAGGAGATGAAGTCCTCGACCTCGCAGCGGGCCGGCATCTCGCGGACCTTCTTGTAGACGATGTACTTGACCAGCGGGGCGAAGGTGAGCACGAGACGATCACGGACGGCGCGGTCGTTCGTACGGCGGTATTCCTTCCAGAGGGCGAGGGTGTCCTCGGAAGAGAGGCGGCGCTTCGAGGTCTGGGCGGTGGCGAGGCTCACGGGGCTGCTCCTTGGTGCGGGGGGACGCTGGGTGTATCGGGCAGCCCCCGAACCTTCCGCATCCCCGTAAGTCGGTATCGGACCCTCGACGTGCGTCCATCGGTGTCCTCCCCAGTTCTGGTGAGGCCGCGGCTCGAACCTCCATCGACTGCGCTCAAAGCTGTGCATGGCTGCCGATCGGTCTTGACGCGCGCCCGTGAGCGGACCGCCGCCGGCCCGCGCGCCCGGCCGCCGGCGGCGACGTCGGGTCTCAACTCCACTGGGCACCGGCCGACGACCGGAGTGGCGGCCCATCCCGCCCTCCATCCCCTCCAAGGAGCCTTCAGCACCCATGGCGCTTCGCCTTGTCGCGCCGGTCGACGGACCGGCTGCACCCCAGAACTCCGCCGCTCGCGCGCCCCTCACGGGTGCGGCCGCCGTCGCCCAGGTCACCAACCGCGCCGCCGGCCTGCTCGCCGCGCGCGACCTCGCCGGCTGGCGCGGGCTCGTCTCCGCCGCCGCCGAGCTCCCGGACGTCCACGACCGCTACCACGCGCGCCGCCTGCTGATCGAGTCGACGCTGGCGCAGCGCGCCGCGTCGCCCGCCGCCACCGCCGAGGCGTTCCTCGCCGGCTCGGTCGCCGCCGTCGAGGCGCTCGAGGACGAGCCGCGCGAGCCCGTCCTCCTGAACCTCGCGGGCGTCCTGCTGTACGAGCTCGGCGCCGTCGTCGCCGCCGAGGCGCTCTTCCGCGGCGCCCAGCGCCTCGACCCCCAGCTGGGCGACGTCGCCGCCAACCTGCGCGAATGCGCCCGCCGGCGCAAGCAGGGCACGAGCACGCCCGAGGGCCTGCCCGCCCCGGTCCTGCGCGCGCTGCGCGACCTCGGGCCGCGCGCCCAGCGCGCCGCCCAGCGCGCCGTCCCCGCCGAGGGCCAGACCGTCAGCCTCTGCATGATCGTCAAGGACGAGGAGGCCATGCTGCCGCGCTGCCTGGCCGCCGTCGCCGAGCACGTCGACGAGCTGATCGTGGTCGACACGGGCTCCACCGACGGCACGGTCGCGATCGCCGAGTCCTTCGGCGCGAGGATCCTGCATCACGAGTGGGACGGCGACTTCGCCGCCGCCCGCAACGTCGGCCTGGACGTCGCCACGAGCGACTGGCTCATGTACCTCGACGCCGACGAGGTGCTCGTCGAGGGTGACGGCCCGCGCCTGCGCGAGCTGCTCGGGCGCACGTGGCGTGAGGGCTTCTGGCTCACCGAGACCAACCACGTCGGCGAGATGGAGGACGGCGCGTCGGTCGCCCACAACGCGCTGCGGCTGTTCAGGAACCGCCCGGAGTACCGCTTCGAGGGCCGCGTCCACGAGCAGTTCGCCCACCGCCTGCCAGCCCTGCCCGAGCGCATCGAGCCCTCGCCGGTCCGCGTGGACCACTACGGCTACCTCGGCGCCGTGCGCGACTCGAAGGAGAAGTCGCGCCGCAACCTGGAGCTCCTGGAGCGGCAGGTCGCCGAGGGCGTCGACACGCCGTTCCTGCACTTCAACCTCGGCTCGGAGCGCGCCGCCGCGGGCGACGTGGCCGGCTCGCTGGCCCACCTGGAGCGCGCGTGGGCCAAGCTGGAGAGCGACCCCGAGCGCCTGGAGTACGGCTACTTCCCGTCGCTGTCGGCGCGCTGGGTCAAGGCGCTGAACGCCAACCACCGCTACGCCGACGCCCTCGCCGCCGGCGAGACGGTCCTCGACCTGCTGCCCGGCTTCACCGACGTGGTGCTCGAGCAGGCGATGGCCCACCGCGGCCTGGGCGACACCGACGCCGCGGTCGCGTTCTTCGAGCGCTGCATCGCGATGGGCGACGCCCCGTCGAAGTACAGCGCGACCGTCGGCGCCGGCACGTTCCACGCGCGCAACCTCCTCTCCGAGGTGCTGATCGTCCTCGGCCGCCTCGACGAGGCCGAGGAGCACCTGCGCCACGTCCTCGAGCACCACCCGGCGTTCGTCGGCGCCGTGGAGCCCTACGCCCGTGTGCTGCTGCGCCGTGGCCGGCCGGCCGCCGAGGTCGCGGAGCTGATCCGCGCCAAGGTCCCGGCGCCCACGCCGAGCCAGCGCTTCCTGATCGCCGTCCCGTTCTACGAGGTCGGCGCGGTCGCCGAGGCCGAGGCCGAGCTGCGCGGCGTCCTCGACGCCCAGCCCGGCGCCCACGCCGCCCGCGTGGCGCTCGCCGAGGCGCTGCTGTCGCAGGGCCGGCTGGCCGACGCCGCGGTCGCCGCGCTCGCCGTGCCGGCCGACGCGCCCCACGCGCCCGCGGCCGCCCGCACCGCGCTCTTCGCCCGCCTCGCGGCGGGCGCGGACGCGCCGCTGGTCGACGAGGCGTTCGCCTTCGCCCGCGCCGCCGGCGCGCCCGCCGACGAGCTGGCGGCGTTTCACTGCTGGCGCGGCGCGACGGTCGCGCCCGACGCGGTCCCGGCCACGGCGGCGCCGCTGGTCGCCACGATGCTCGAGGCGCTTGCGCGCCTGGAGGACTTCGACGGCTTCGAGCGCCTCGCGGTGGTCGTGGAGTCGCTCGCCCTGCCCTGGCGCGAGCAGCGCGAGGTGATGGCCACCGTCTACCTGCGCCGCGGGTTCCACGAGTCGGCCGCACGCGAGTGGATCGGCGTCGTCGAGCGGCAGGGCCCGGACGAGCGGGCGATGCTCGGCCTCGCCCAGCTCGCCGAGCTCCAGGGCCTCGACGACGATGCGCGGCTCATGCGCGACGAGGCCGCGACCCTGCGCGCGGCCGCCTGATCGGCGTGTCCTCCGCCGTTGCCCGTCGCGAGCGGACGATCGGCCGATCGTCCAGGCCCGCGCTCAAGCGCCTCCCCACGGCACCGATGACCGGAGAGACAGGGGCAGGTGGCTCAGGGACGAGCCTGCAGGACTTCGAAAGGACCGGAATGGACATCGACGCGACCAACGGGATCGGCGCCAGTGCGCTTCCCGGCCCGCTGCGGGCCGTAGGGAGCGAGCGAGTGGACGATTCCGGCGAGTTCGCGAGGGTGTTCGATCTGGCCGATGCGCGCCGCCGCCGGATGACCGGTCCGGACCGGATCCCGGAGGAGGTGTGGGACGACATCTCCCGCGCCGGGCAGCTCGCCGACGACCTGGCGGAGCGCGGCCAGCAGGTGCGGTTCGACACGCACCGGCTGACCAACCGCGTCGTCGCGTCGCTGTGCGACAGCGACGGCCGCACGCTGCGGCCGGTCTCCCTCGGGGAGATCCTCGGCGCCGAGCCCGATCCCGACCCCGCTCCGGCGGCCTAGCTCATGGCCGGCATCCAGCTCAGCGGCCTGGTCTCGGGGCTCGACACCGCCTCGATCATCGACCAGCTCATGTCGATCGAGCGCACGCCGCGCACGAAGATCACGCTCGACCAGAGCGCGACCACCAAGCGCCAGAGCCTCCTGCAGGACATCAGCACCAAGCTGACGGCGCTCAAGACCGCCAACGACGACCTGAAGTCGAGCCTGACGTGGCTCGACACGCAGTCGGTCGAGAGCGGCGACAGCACGAAGCTCACCATCACCCGCACCGGCGGCGCGCCTCCCGGCGGCTACGACGTCTCGATCACCCAGCTCGCCACCGCCGAGCGCGCGACCTACGACTGGCAGGACCTCGCGGCCGACGGACCGCTGCAGATCCTCAACAAGGACGGCACGCCGCGGGCGTCGATCGACCTCAAGGCGGGCGCGACCGTCGACGACGCCGTCGCCGCGATCAACGCCAGCACCGACACCAACGTCTACGCGGTCAACGTCAACGGCGACCTCGTCCTGGCCGCCAAGTCGACCGGCGACGGGAGCGGCTTCTCCGTGACCGGCGCCGGCGCCGAGACCGAGCGGGTCGCGGGCCTCAACGCCAAGCTGACCATCAACGGCGCCACCGTCGAGCGCCAGACCAACACGATCACCGACGCCCTGCCGGGCGTGACGCTCACCCTCAAGGGCAAGACGTCGGGCACGAACACCATCGGCGTCACGGTCGGCACGCCCGGGCCCGACAAGGACGCGATCACCCAGAAGGCCCAGTCCTTCATCACGGCCTACAACGCGCTGGTCACGGCCACGCGCGCCGACCTCGACGAGAAGCGCGTGCCCGGCGCGACCACCTCGACCGACATCCAGAGGGGCACGCTCTTCGGCGACTCGGGCCTGTCGAGCATGCTCACGAGCTTCCGCTCGGCGATCTCGGCGCCGATCGCGGGCCTGACGGGCCTGACGTCGCTCGCCGACCTCGGGATCAGCACCGGCGCCGCCAACACCGGGACGACGGTCAACCAGGACGCCGTGGACGGCAAGCTCACGCTCGACACCGCCAAGCTCTCGGCCGCGCTGGACAGCAACCCGCTCGGCGTGCGCAAGCTGCTTGGCGGCCTGAGCGGCACAGACGGCTTCTCCCAGGCCTTCTCCGCCGTCATCGCGCCGCTGCAGGGCACCGGCGGGATCCTCGACTCGCGCATCACCGCCGCCACCAAGGACCTCAGCGACATCAAGGACAGGCTGGACACCTTCGATGCTCGCATGGACACCAAGCAGGCGATGTACCAGAAGCAGTTCACCGCCTTGGAGACCGCGCTGCAGAAGAGCCAGACGGTCGGCACCAGCCTGGCCAGCTACATCTCGTCCATGTCGGCCTGAGCACTCAAGACCGTGTCCCGTTCGGCGATTGAAGAGTACGTCCCCCTCCCTCGGAAGCGAAGCGCATGAACCCCTACGCCAGCCCTCAGGCCTACCGTGAGAGCGCGGTCCTGACCGCCACCCCCGAACAGCTCGTCGTGATGCTCTACGACGGTGCCGTGCGCTTCCTGCGCCAGGCGGAGGTCGCGATGAGCGAGGGCGCCTTCCTGCACAGCTACGAGAAGCTCGGCCGCGGCGAGGCCATCATCGACGAGCTGATCGCCACGTTGAACATGGACATCGGCGAGATCGCCGAGCGCCTGCAGGCCATCTACATCTTCCAGAAGCGGACGCTCATCGAAGCGCGCGTCCAGCGCAGCTCCGAGAAGATCGGGCAGGTCGTCGCGCTGCTCGTCAGCCTGCGCGAGGCGTGGGCCAAGCTGGCCGAGCAGGCCGCCGCCCAGGCCCCGGCGTCGGCGTGAGCGCCCGGCTGTTCGCCGGCCTCGCCGCCCTCGCGCGCGAGGAGCACGCGCTGGTCACCGACGAGCGCTTCGACGAGCTCGCCGCGCTCGACGCCCGGCGCGACGTCCTGATGGCGTCGCTGCCGCCGACCGCGCCGCCGGAGGCGCTCGCCGACCTCCGCGAGGCCGCGCGCCTCCAGGGCCTGGTCACCGCGGCCCTGCGCGACGCGCGGGAGGCCACCGGCGCCGAGCTGCTGCGCCTGCGCAAGGTCCGCACCGGCGTGCAGGCCTACGCCGCCGGAACCGGCGCGCCCGCCGCTCCGCGCTCCGCATTCGACGCGGCTGGCTGAGCCGCGTCCAGGCCTGGACGGATTCTGGACGGGAACCTCAAGCGCCCGACCGTTCGGCCGAGAACGGTGAGTGGGTCGCCATGGTCGGCGACGGAGGAACGCCCATGGACGGGCTGGCAGCGCCCAACCCCACACGTCCATGGAACTCTTCGACACCACGCAGATCGGCCTCGAACGCTCCCTCTCCGGAGCGTCCTTGAGGCAGGAGGCGATCGCCGCGAACGTCGCGAACGTCAACACGCCCGGCTACCGCCGGCAGGACGTCGACTTCGCCTCGGCGCTGTCGGCCGCCTGGGACGGCGGCACCGACGCCGTCGAGCAGGTGCAGCCGGCGATGCAGACCGACCAGAGCGCGGTGGTCCGCGCCGACGGCAGCTCCGTCGACATCGACGTCGAGTCCGCCGCCCAGGCCAAGAACGGCCTGCAGTACGAGGCCGTCGCCCAGGTCATCAAGGCGCGCACCGCGATCCTGCGCTCCGCGATCGGCATCGGCTGATGGGCCTCTTCGACGCGATCGACGTCACCGGGTCCGGCCTCACGGCCGAGCGCCTGCGGATGGACGTCACCGCCGAGAACCTCGCCAACGCGCAGACCACCAAGGGCGCCGACGGCCAGCCCTACCGCCGCAAGGAGGTCGTGCTCCAGCAGGCCGGCGGGGGCTCGTCCTTCGGGTCCGCGCTCTCGGTCGCCATGGGCCGCGGCTCGGGCAGCCAGGTCAGCGGCGTGCAGGTCACCGGCATCGTCGAGGACCAGACCGACTTGAAGCGCATCTACGACCCGGGCCACCCGGACGCCGACAAGGAGGGCTACGTGACCATGCCCAACGTCAACACCGTCACCGAGATGACCGACCTCATCTCGAGCTCCCGCGCCTACGAGGCGAACGTCACGGCGATGCAGACCGCCAAGACGATGTTCACCAAGACGCTCGACATCCTGCGCTGATGCCGATCGATCCCTCCATGGCGATCAAGGGCATCACCGGCGGGGTGGGCGGGGACGAGTTCAATGTAGGCGCGCTCGACGGCACGCCGACCGCCCCCGAGACCGCCCCCGCCGGCCCCAGCTTCGGGTCGATGCTCGGCGATCAGCTCAGCTCGCTCGAGAAGACCCAGAACCAAGCCGCGGACGCCTCGCGTTCGCTGGCCGACGGCACCGCGTCCGATCCCTCCTCGGCCGTCATCGCCGTCGAACGCGCGCAGCTGTCCATGCAGCTCGCGTCGCAGCTCCGCACCAAGGGCGTAGAAGCCCTCCAGGACCTCCTCCACACGCAGGTCTAGCTCAGTCCCCGACTGGAGCCCCTCCCTCCAATGGCTCTCCTGAACTCCATGAGCACGCGCGGCAAGATCACGCTCGCCGCCTGCGCCCTCGGCTTCCTCGCCGCCGCGCTGATCATCGTCAAGATGGCCGGCGCGCCGTCCTACACGACGGTCATGACCGGCGTCGACCCCTCCAAGACGGCGCAGATCACGTCGGCGCTGACCGCCGCGGGTGTGCCCTTCGAGCTGCAGAACGGCGGCACCGCCGTCGCCGTGCAGAAGGGCAAGGAGACGGCCGCCAACGTCGCGCTGGCCACGAAGGGCCTCAACTCGGGCACTACGCAGCCGGGCTTCGAGATCCTCGACAAGCAGAAGCTGGGCGCTTCCAGCCAGCAGCAGCAGATCGCCTACCAGCGCGGCCTGGAGGGCACGATCGCCAACACGATCGGCCAGATCCAGGGCGGCGGCGGCGCGCAGGTCCACCTGACGCTCGCCCAGGACAACCTCTTCGCCGACGAGTCGCGCGGGGCCACCGCCGCGGTGCTCCTGCCGCAGGACAGCTCGGGCATGGACCCGAGCTCGGTCCGCGGCATCGCCAACCTCGTCGCGTCCTCGGTCCCGGGCCTCAAGGCCCAGCAGGTCACGATCACCGACGGCACCGGCACGATGCTGTGGCCGACCGGCGACGGCGGCGACGGCGCCACGGGCGGCATGCCGGCCAAGGCCGCCGCGGAGAACCGCTACAACTCGCAGCTCGAGTCCTCGCTGAACGCGATGCTCGTCCAGACGCTGGGCGCCGGCAAGGCCCAGGTCCAGGTCCACTCCGACCTCAACGTCGACAAGGTCGACGAGCAGCAGCTGACCTACGGCAAGACGGGCGTGCCGCTGACCGAGAAGAAGACGGTCGAGTCGCTGAAGGGGACCGGCGCCACGGCCGCCGGCACCTCGGGCAGCGCGAGCAACCTGCCCGGCTACGCCGCCAACGGCGGGTCCGGCAGCGGCAACAACGACTACAAGAACACGACGACCGACCGCAACCTCGGCGTCGACAAGACGGTGACCAAGACCACCAAGGCCGCCGGCGCCGTCAACCGCATGGACGTCGCGGTGATCCTCGACAAGTCGGTGCAGCTCAAGGGCGGGCAGCTCGCGGCGCTGAAGGCGAGCATCGCCTCGGCCGCGGGCCTGCAGATCCAGGCCCGTAAGGACACGCTCGCGGTCACCACCGGCCTCGCCTTCGCGACGGTGCCGACCGCTGCGGCCAAGGGCGGCCCGATCCCCGCGGCCTTCGCCGGCATCCTCAAGGGCGTGGGCATCGGCCTCGGCGCCCTGCTGTTCCTCTTCTTCGTGACGCGCCACCTGCGCCGCCGCGAGCGGGAGGCCCTCACCGACGAGCCGTCGTGGCTGAAGTCGCTGGAGGCCCAGCAGGCCAGGCAGATCATGCCGATGCCGGACTTCGGCCCCGATCCGGCCACGGAGGTTGCGATCGCGACGGCCGACCCGCGGCGCCAGCACCTCGACAGCGTCATCCACGAGGAGCCCGAGCGCGTCGCCGCTCACCTGCGGACGTGGATCACGGAGGACAGCAAGTGAGCCTCGTGACGCGCTCCGCGTCCGCGAACCTCACGGGTCGCCAGAAGGCCGCCGTCTTCCTCATCACCGTCGGCTCGACCCGCGCCGCCGACGTCCTGAAGTTCCTCAGCGAGCGCGAGATCGAGGCTCTTTCGGCCGAGATGGCGTCGCTGTGGCGCGTCAAGGCCGAGACCGCCGACGCCGTCGTCCAGGAGCTCGCGGAGAGCTTCGACAGCCAGAGCGAGTTCGCGATGGGCGGCCCCGAGTTCGCCCGCGAGGTCCTCGAGCACCTGCTCGGCGCCACGCGCGCCGAGGAGATCCTGGGCCAGATCACCGCGCAGGCCGAGCTGCGGCCCTTCGACTTCCTGCGCCGCACGCCGCCCGAGCAGATCGCCACGTTCCTCGCCGACGAGTCGCCGCAGACGATCGCGCTCGTGGTCGCCTCCCTACACACGACGCTCGGCGCCAAGGTGCTCGCCGGCCTGGCGCCCGAGGTGCAGGCCAACGTCGCGATGCGCATCGCGACGATGGAGGACACCAACCCGGGCGTCGTCGAGGACGTCGAGCGCGGGCTGCGGCTCAAGCTCTCCAACGTCCTGACCCAGGAGTTCTCGCAGGCCGGCGGCGTCGACTCGCTTGCCGAGCTGCTCAACCGCGCCGGACGCTCCACCGAGCGCACCGTGCTCGAGGCGATCGCCGAGACCGACGGCGAGCTGGCCGACGAGATCCGCCAGAAGCTCTTCACCTTCGACGACATCGTCGTCCTGGCCGACCGCGACATCCAGCTCCTGCTGCGCGAGGTCGACCAGAAGGACCTCGGGCTGGCGCTGCGCGGCGTCGCCGACGAGGTCAAGGACACCATCTTCCGCAACATGTCGACCCGCGGGTCCGAGATGCTCCAGGAGGACCTGGACACGGGCAAGCCGCAGCGCCGTGCGGTCGTCGAGGAGGCCCAAAGCCGCATCGTCGGCGCCATCCGCCGGCTCGAGGACGCCGGGGCGATCACCATCGGCCGCGGCGAAGACGGCGAAGCCTCCGAGGACGACATCATCTGATGCGGAGCTTCGAGCTTCCCGCCCTCGAGGCTCCCGAGGGCCTGGCGCCGTTCGGCGCGCCGGAGCCTCCGCGGCCCGCCGTCGACCTCGCCGCCGAGGTCGCCGCCGCGCGCGCCGAGGGGCACGAGGCCGGCTTCCAGGCCGGGCTCGTCGAGGCCCAGCAGCACATGGCTGCGGGCGTCGCGGCGCTGCGAGCCGCCGTCGCGGGCGTCGAGGCCGAGCGCAACCACCTGTCTTCCGCCGTCGAGGCCGCCGCCGTCGAGCTGGGGCTGCGCATCGCCGAGCAGGCGCTGCACGCCACCGTCGAGGCCAAGCCCGATGCCGTGGTCGACGTCGTCCGCGGCGCGCTGCGGCGCCTGGTCGAGCGCGACCGCGTCTCCGTCCTCGTGCACCCCGACGACCTCGACCTCGTGCGCACCGCGTCCGAGGGCCTGGTCGCCGAGCTGGGCGGCATCGAGCACTGCGAGGTCCAGGCCGAGCGGCGGGTCGCCCGCGGCGGGGCCATCGTGCGCACCGTCGAGGGCGAGGTCGACGCCACGCTGGCGACCAAGCTCGCGCGGGCCCGCGAAGTGCTGGAAGACGAGCTGCGCACCAATGCCTGAGGCCGCCCTCCTGGAGCGCGTGTCCGAGCTGGGCCGCGCCGTCGGCCGCGCCGACCTGCACCGCCGCCGCGGGCGCGTGATGGACCTGATCGGCCTGATCGTCGAGGCCACCGGTCTTGAGGCCGAAGTCGGCGAGGTCTGCCGCATCCGCAGCCAGCGCTCTGGGCAGGATCGACATCGCGGCGAAGTCTGCGAGGTGCGCACCGGCCGCGACTCGGTCACCGGCGGCTGGACCTCCATCCCGGCCGAGGTCGTGGGCTTCCGCTCGGGCCGCACCCTGCTGATGCCCCTGGGCGACATGCACGGGATCGGCCCGGGGGACGTCGTCACCGCCACCGGCAAGCGCGTCTCGGTCGCCATCGGCACCGAGTTGCTGGGCCGCGTGCTCGACGGCCTGGGCAACCCGATCGACGGCGGTCCGTCGCTGGACGCGCTGTCGCAGCGGCCGATCGTCGGCTCGCCGCCGTCCCCGCTGGAGCGCCCGCGCATCACCGACCGCGTGACCCTGGGCGTCCGCGCGCTCGACTCGCTCGTGCCGTGCGGCCGCGGCCAGCGGCTCGGCATCTTCGCCGGCTCCGGCGTCGGCAAGTCCTCGCTGCTGGGCATGATCGCCCGGTCGACGTCGGCCGACATCAACGTCATCTGCCTCGTCGGCGAGCGTGGCCGCGAGGTCCGTGAGTTCATCGACCGCGACCTCGGCGCGGCCATCGACCGCTCGGTCGTCGTCGTCGCGACCTCCGACCAGCCGGCGCTCGTGCGCATCAAGGCGGCGCTGACCGCCACGGCCATCGCCGAGCACTTCCGCGACCAGGGCGCCGACGTCATGTTGATGATGGACTCGGTGACGAGATTCGCGATGGCCCAACGAGAAGTGGGGTTGGCCATCGGCGAGCCGCCCGCCACGCGCGGCTACACGCCCTCGGTCTTCGCGCTGCTGCCCAAGCTCCTGGAGCGGTCGGGCACGAGCCCCGACGGATCGATCACCGCGTTGTACACCGTGTTGGTCGACGGCGACGACATGAACGAGCCCGTCGCCGACGCCGTGCGGTCGATCCTCGACGGCCACATCGTCCTCACGCGCGAGCTCGCGCACGCCGGCCACTACCCCGCGATCGACGTGCTGCAGTCCGTCTCGCGCCTCGAGCGCGAGATCGGCTCGCCCGACGTGCTCGAGGGCGCCACGCGCCTGCGCTCTCTGCTGGCCGCCTACCGCGACAAGCGCGACCTGATCGCCATCGGCGCCTACGAGCGCGGCAGCGATCCGGTGACCGACAAGGCGATCGACCTCAAGGACGCCATCGACGGCTTCCTCAAGCAGCGCCCCGACGAGGCCGTCCCCGGGCCCGACTCCGACGACCAGCTGCTGCGCACCGTCGGGGTCATCGGCGCCACCGTGGGCGAGCTGGCGGCCGACATGGCCGAGTCCGCCGGGCCGGGCGTGGTGCCCGCCTTCGACGCGGGGTTGGACCCGATCGCGCCGACCGGACCGTCCGCCATCCCGCCGCTGAACCTCGCGGTCTAATACCGCGTCCGACAGCCGTCCAGCACGCTCAACGCCACGCCCTTGCGACCGACCACCCAGAACGAGATGTCTGCTCCCTTTCGATTCGGCCTTCAGCGTGTGCGCGAGATCCGCGCCCACGACGAGGATCAGGCGAAGGAGGCCTTCGCGGCCAGCCTCAACGAGCGCGTGCGCGGCGAGGCCACCCTGCGCGCCGCCGAGTCCCGCCTGACCGAGGCCAAGCAGGAGGGCGTCGTCTCCGCCCTCGGACCGCTGACCGGCGCGACGCTGATGTCCCGCCAGGCCTGGGTCGAGCGCCTCGAGCGCTCCCGCGACGACGCCGCCGTGCGCATGTCGGGCTACGACGCCGACCTGGCCCGCAGCCGCGAGTCGCTCACCGACGCGAGCCGTGCGCGCGAGGTGCTCGACAAGCTCGAGGAGCGCCAGCGCGCGGAGCACCGCACGGCCGCCGCGCGCGTCGAGAGCGCCGAGCTCGACGAGATGGGCCTGCGCGCCTTCTCCCGCCAGAGGGCCGCATGAGCGTCGCGTCGATCGGCGACCGCGTCGCCCAGCTCCAGCAGCACGTCGCCGCCATGACCGGTGCGCCGGCCGCCGCCGACGCGGCCGCGTCTACGACCTTCTCCCAGGCGCTGCAGACCGCGCAGGGCGCGACGGCGACGCCGGCGAGCCTGGCCGCCGGAGCGCCGACGCAGTACGACGCGCAGATCACCGCGGCGGCCACCAAGTACGGCCTGGACCCCGCGCTCCTGAAGGGCCTCATCCGCCAGGAGTCCAACTTCGACGCGTCGGCGCAGTCGCCGGCCGGCGCCCAGGGCCTGACCCAGCTGATGCCCGGCACCGCGGCCTCGCTGGGCGTGGACGCCGCCGATCCGGCGCAGGCCATCGACGGCGGCGCCCGCTACCTCAAGGCGCAGCTCGACCGCTTCGGCAACGACCCGTCCAAGGCGCTGGCGGCCTACAACGCCGGCCCCGGCGCGGTCGCGAGGTTCGGCGGCGTGCCGCCCTACGCCGAGACCCAGGCCTACGTGCAGAAGGTGCTCGGCTACGCCGCCGGGTACGGCAGCGCCGCCCCGACGACCCTCGCCGCGACCTCCGCGGTGCCCGCCGCGACCGTGCCGGTGTCGGCCGCCTCGCTGGCCGGCGTCGCATCGCCCTCCCTCGACTACTCCACCCTCTGATGCAACCGACCACGATCACCCCGCCGACCGGGCGGGTGGATGCTCCGAGGAGCAGTCCACCGCCCGGATCGAGCCCCGAGGGCTTCGCCGCCCTCCTCGACCAGACCACGGCCCGGACCGCAGCTGCGGAAGGCCCCCAGACCCGCCCGGCCCGCGCCGAGGCGTCGCGCCGCCGCCCGCAGGATCCCGCGCCTCAGGACGCGGCGACCACCGCCGGGGCGGCGGTCGCCGACCCCGCCACCGAGGTCGCGCCGACCGCGCCGAGCGCGCCGAGCGCGCCGACCGCGGCACCGCCGGCTCCCGAGGAGCGTCCGGCCAGCGCCGACGGCCAGGCCGCGCCCGCGGGCGCTGCGCTGGACCTCGACGCGCCGCCCACGCTCTACACCGCCACCGACGCGACGGCCATGGGCGCCGCCGTGCTCCCCGGCCTGCCCGACCCGACGGTCGCGGCTGCGGCACCGGCTGCGCCCGGCGTCCCCGCTGCCGCCACCCCCGCTGCGCCCGGCACCCCCGGCACGCCGGTCGCGCCCGGCACCCCCGGCACGCCGGTCGCGCCCGGCACCCCGAGCGCACCCGTCGTCTCCGGCGTCCCCGTGTCGCCCGCCGACCTGCAGGTCACCGACCCCGAGGGCGACGTGCCCGCCGGCGCGACGTCCGGCGCCCCGGCCGGCGCCATCGCGATCCCCACCGACCTGCTCGCCGCCAAGACCGGCGCCGACGCCCAGGGCAAGGATCAGGACCGGCAGGACGGCGCCCCCGACCTCGCCCAGCTGCTGAAGGGCGCCACGCCCGATCCCGCCGCCGCGGCGGCGACGCCGGCGGCCGCGCCCGCACCCGCGCACGCGGCCGCGCCGCCCGACGCCTCCGCCTCCCCGGTGCCCGCACCGACCGTTGCGCCGCCCGTGCTCGCCCAGCCGGCGGCCACGCCGCTCACGGCCGTCCCGACCGCGGCTGGGACCCCGCAGCTCACCCGGAGCTCGGTCGTCGCGGCCGCCGATCGCGTCCAGGACCTCGTGCGCATCGCGACGACGCGCAACGGCGGCGCCCGCGCGCTGCTGCAGCTCAAGCCGGCCGAGCTCGGCGCCGTCGACGTGCACCTGCGCACCACGCGCGAGGGCCTCGTCGCCACGATCGCCGCGCACGACCAGGCCGGCCTCGACGCCCTCCAGCAGGCCGGTGGCGAACTGCGCCGCACGCTCGAGGACCGCGGCGTGCAGCTGCACCGCCTCGACCTCCAGCTCGGCGCCGGCCAGGGCGGCTTCGGCAACCGCGCCGACGCGCGCCAGGCCAGCTCGGGGAGCCGGAGCGCCGGGCGCCCGGACGCCCTGGGCCTCGGCGACGAGGCCGACGACGACTTGATCCTGGCCACCGTGTCGACGAGCACGCCCGCGGGCGCGCTCGTGGACGTCCAGGCCTAACCCACACACGGACGAGGACGGACCCTCATGTCGAGCACCAGCGGTATCGACAACACCTACACCAACCCCGCCTACCAGGTGGGCGACAAGACGCCCAGCTCGTCGCTGGACAAGAACGGGTTCCTGAAGATGCTCACCGAGCAGATCAAGAACCAGGACCCCACGTCGGGGCAGGACCCCAACCAGTACTTCCAGACCATCTCGCAGATGACGACGGTCGAGCAGCTGACCAACCTGGCCACGCAGTCGGCCGTCACGCTCGCGGCGCAGAAGAACACGAGCGCCCAGGCGCTCATCGGCCGCACGGTCACCTACCCCGGCGCCGACGGCGTCCCGGTCCAGGGCCTCGTGGAGAGCGTGCAGCTGTCCACCAAGACCGGCCCGTCGCTCACCATCGCCGGCAAGGCCGGCTACAGCCCGGACATCATCACGGCTGTCAAGTAATGAGCAGTTCCTTCAATCCGGCACTCGTCCCGCCCGGCGTCTCCGCGCCGGCGGTCGGTGCGCGGACGCAGCCCGTACGGCCATCCGTCCAGGCGCCTCAAGGACCGGCCTTCGCGGACGTTCTACGGGATACGACGGGAACGAATCCCGTCACGTTCTCCAAGCACGCCGTCCAGCGCCTGGAGCGCCGCAACCTCGCCGTGGACCCGGCGTCGATGCAGCGCCTGCAGGACGGGGTCGATCGTGCCGCGGGCAAGGGTGCCCGCGACGCGGTGGTCCTCGTGGACGACACGGCGTTCGTGGTGTCGGTCCGCAACCGCACGGTCATCACGGCCGTCGGCACGGACCAGATGAAGGACCACGTCTTCACGAACATCGACAGCGCCGTCATCGCCTGACGTCGCAGCAGCACCGAAAACGGAATTTCACCCACACCCGGCTGGACCCCATTGGGGAAGCCGGAGGACCTCACAGGAGCCTCCACCAGATGATTCGCGGCATGTACTCGGCCATCTCCGGCCTGCGCACGCATCAGACGATGCTCGACGTCACGGCCAACAACCTGGCCAACGTCAACACCGTCGGCTACAAGGCCTCACGCACCACGTTCAAGGACCAGCTGCAGCAGACGCTGTACGGCGGGTCCGCGGAGGGCCCGAACACGGGCGGCACGAACGCCGCCCAGATCGGCCTCGGCGTGCAGCTCGGCTCGGTCGACGCCGTCATGGGCGCCGGCTCGCTGCAGAACACCGGCAACCCGCTCGACGTCGCCATCCAGGGCGACGGCTTCTTCCGCGTCGGCCTCGGCGACCCGTCGACGACGCCGCCCACGATGCCCACCGAGATGAACTACACCCGCGCGGGCAACTTCGTCCGCAACGACCAGGGCTACCTGACCACGCCCGAGGGCTACTACGTCATGGGCCGCGACACGACCACGACCCCGGCCACCGACCAGTACATCCAGATCCCCAGCGGCGCCACCGGCGTCGCGGTCGGCACCGACGGCTCGGTCACCTACGTGCCCGGCGGCGGCGGCAACCGCACCACGGCCGGCACCATCGGCCTGGCGAAGTTCCCCAACGACGAGGGCCTGCTGCGCCTCTCGGGCAACCGCTGGGCCGCTCACCCGGCTGCGGGCACCGAGATCGTGGGCGTGCCCGACGGCTCGACGTTCGGCCAGACGATCGGCGGCACGCTGGAGATGTCCAACGTCGACCTGGCGTCGGAGTTCACCAACATGATCGTCGCCCAGCGCGGCTTCCAGGCCAACTCGCGGGTCATCTCGACCGTCGACCAGATGCTCCAGGACCTGGTCAACCTCAAGAACTAGCTCAAAGGCAGTACGGGGCCGTGGCACGGCCGCCCGCGCAAAGGCGGAGGGCCTTTGCTCGGGCGGGCGTGACGCGGCCCCGAATCGTTGCGCGACACCGAGGAGCACACCATGATCGAGCTGCACAAGCTCTCGCACGAGCGGGAGCCGTTTCACCTCAACCCCGACCTGATCGAGCGCGTCGACGCGTCGCCCGACTGCCACGTGACGCTCACGACCGGCACGCGGATCGCCGTGTGCGAGTCGGTGCCCGAGGTCGTCGGCAAGGTCCGCACCTGGCGCGTGGACGTCCTCGCCGAGGCGATGCGGATGGCCCGCTGAGGCATCCCCCCGTAGGGGGATCCGTCTCAAGGGCGGACCCGGCCCGGTCGATCACCGGGTCAAGCCAGTTCTTCCCGACCGGAGTCCGAATGTCCGAAGAGTCCCTCTCCCGCCAGCTCGTCGTCTTCTCGCTGGGCGAGGAGGAGTACGCGCTGCCGATCACCCAGGTGCACGAGATCATCCGGTTCACCGAGCCGCGATCGGTCGCGTCGTCGGACCCGAGCGTCCGTGGGGTCATCTCTCTGCGCGGCAAGATCCTCCCGGTCTACGACCTGGCCACGCGCCTCGGCGTCGAGCACGCCGACGTGTCGGAGGCCAAGATCGTGATCGTCGAGACGGCCGAGGACATGGCCGGCGTCGTCGTCGACGACGTCGAGGAGGTCATCACCATCCACGCCGACCAGCTCGACGAGGCCCCCACCGCCGGCGGCCGCGGCATCGACGGCATCGCCAAGATCGGCGACCGCCTCGTGGTGCTCCTCGATCCCGAGGGCATCGTCGGCGCCGCCGCGCTGAACGTCGACGCCTCCCCCGCCGAGGTCGCCGACGACGTGCGCGTCGCCGCGTAGGTCCGCTCCCGCCGTGCTCGCCGCCGCCCGCACCGCGACGCCGTCGCGCATCCTCGTCGCCGACGACTCCACGTTCATGCGGCGCCTGCTCACCCAGGCGCTGCGCGACGCGGGGTTCGACGTGGTGGGAGAGGCCGGCGACGGCGACGAGGCGCTCGCCCTCTACCGGGACCTGCGCCCCGACGCCATGACGCTCGACCTCGCCATGCCCGGCATGGACGGGATCGGCGTCCTGCGCGCGCTGCGCGGCGAACGCTCCTCACTGCCCGTCGTCGTCGTGTCGGCGTTCTCGCCCGCCCACGGCGCCCGGGCGGTCGACGCCCTCGCCGAGGGCGCCTTCGACCTCGTGGCCAAGCCGGCCTTCGGCGAGCCGCTCGACCAGTTCGTCGGCGCGCTGCGCGAGAAGGTCACCGCGGCGGCGATCGCGTCGGCGAGCGCGCCGGTCGCCGCGCCGCGCCGCGCCCCGCGCCCCGCGCGGACGGCGACCGACGGCGGCTCGGCCGTCTCCCGCCTGCGCGCCCGCCGGGCGCCGGCCGCCTCGAGGAAGGTCGTGCTGATCGCCACCTCGACCGGCGGCCCCCGCGCCCTGGCCGAGCTGATCCCCGCGCTGCCCTCGCCGCTGGGCGCCGGCGGCATGATCGTCCAGCACATGCCCGCGGGCTTCACCGCCTCGCTGGCGCAACGGCTGGACCGCAGCTCGCAGCTGACGGTCGTCGAGGCCGGCGGCGGCGAGGTCCTCGAGCCCGGCACCCTGCTCCTCGCTCCGGGCGGCAGCCACCTGCGCCTCGACGACGACGGCGGCTCGGTCCGGCTCAGCGCCGAGGCCGCGATCGGCGGGCTGCGCCCGCGCGCGGACCTCACCATCGCCGACGCCGCCAAGGCGTTCGGCGAGCGGCTGGTGCTGGTCGTCATGACCGGCATGGGCAAGGACGGCCTGGAGGGCGCACGCGAGGTCCGCGCCCGCGGCGGCCGGATCCTCGCCGAGGCCGAGTCGACCTGCACCGTCTACGGCATGCCGCGCGCCATCGTGGAAGCGCACCTGGCCGACGACGTCCTGCCCCTCGGCGAGCTCGCCGAGGCCATCGCGACCGAGACCGGATCATGAGCCTCGTCACGACGCGCGACGCCGCGACCGGCCGCGGCACCGCCGACGACTACGAGCCGTTCTGCCTGGCGATCCGCCGGCTGTGCGGCATCGACCTGCTGCAGTACAAGCGCGGCCAGATGGAGCGGCGCATCCGCTCGTTCGTCGCCACGCGCGACGTGGACGGGCTCCTGGCCTACGCCGCGCGGCTGAAGGCCGACCGGGCCGAGCTCGACCGGTTCCTGGGCCGCGTGACGATCAACGTCTCGCAGCTGTGGCGCAACCCCGAGCAGTGGGAGGTCCTGGAGGAGACGGTCCTCCCCGATCTCGCGCGGACGGCGGCCACCCAGCCCCCGAGGATCCGCGCCTGGAGCGCCGGCAGCTCCTACGGCGCCGAGGCCTACACCCTGGCGGCGATCGCGCGCCGCGCCCTGCCGCGCGCGCAGGTCACGATCCTGGGCACCGACATCGACGCCCGCATGGTCGAGCGCGCCCGGGCCGGCGTGTTCACCGCCGAGGACGCGCGCGACGCGCCCACGGCGACGCTCGCCTCGCACTTCCAGATGGTCGACGGCGCCTGGCACGCCGGCGACGCGCTCAAGCGCATGGTGCGCTTCGAGACCGGCGACCTGCTGCGCGCCGCGCCGGCCGCGGGGTCCTACGACCTCGTGCTGTGCCGCAACACCGTCATCTACTTCAACGAGGACGTGCGCGACGCCCTGCACGGCCGCCTGGCGGACAGCCTGCGGCCCGGCGGTCGCCTCGTCGTCGGCGCCACCGAGCGCGTCTCGGAGCCCGCCCGGCACGGCCTCGAGCCCGAGTCCCCCTTCGTCTACCGGAAGTCGTGATGGACACCTCCGAGTACCTCCCGATGTTCCTGGCCGAGTGCCGGGAGAACCTCCAGGAGCTCAACCTCGCCGTCGTGCGCCTCGAGGAGGCGCCCGACGACCGCGACACGGTCGACGCGATCTTCCGGATCGCCCATTCGCTGAAGGGCATGGCCGCGACCATGGGCTTCGAGGGGATGGCGACCCTGACGCACAAGATGGAGGACGTCTTCGAGCTGCTGCGCCAGCGCGGCACCGGGCTGACCGGTGAGGTCGTCGACGTGCTGCTGGCCTGCCTCGACGCGCTCTCGGGCGCGGTCGACTCGATCGACGACGACGGCGCCGAGAGCCTCGACCCGGCCGAGCTGGTCGAGCGCCTCGGCGCGCTCGTCCGCGAGAAGGACGACCCCGAGGCCGCCGCGCCCGCGCCGGAGGTCGAGATCGCCGCGCCGCGGCTGGCGCCGGTCGGCGACGGCCGCGTGGTGCTCGAGATCCACGCCGTCCTGGGCGAGGACGCCCAGATGCCCGCCGTCCGCGCGTTCCAGGTCCTGGCCGCCGCCGCCGAGAACGGCGACGTCCTGCGCTCGAGCCCGACCGAGGGCGAGATCGACGGCTTCGACGGCCGCATCGTCGAGATCCTGCTGGCCACCGACCACGAGGTCGACGCGATCGCCGCCGCGATCCGCTCGGTGCCCGACGTCGCCGACGCCCGCGTGGCCGAGGCCGCCGTCGAGCCCGTCGAGGACGGCACGCCGCTGGCGGCCGTCGAGGCGGGCGATGCGCCCGCCGCGGCGATCGTCGCCGCGCCCGCCGGCGCCGCGGCCGCCGCCAAGAAGGGCGCGCACCAGACCGTCCGCGTCGATGCCGAGCGCCTCGACCAGCTCATGCACCTGATGGGCGAGCTCGTCGTGCAGCGCACGCACGTCGAGGCGCTGTCGCTCGAGGCCGACGTCCCGGGCCTCAGCCAGGCGATGCAGGAGCTCACCCGCTCCTCGCACGCCCTGCAGGCGATGGTCATGCAGATCCGCATGATCCCGATCGAGGCCGTCTTCATGCGCTTTCCGCGCCTGGTGCGCGACGTCGCCAGCAAGCTCGACAAGCAGGTCGAGCTGGACCTCGTCGGCAAGGAGACCGAGCTTGACCGCACGGTCGTCGACGCGATCGGCGACCCGCTCGTGCACCTGATCCGCAACTCGCTGGACCACGGCCTGGAGCCGCCCGCCGACCGCATCGCCGCGGGCAAGCCGCCGACGGGCACGCTGACGATCGCCGCCCGCCACGCGGGCGGGTCCATCGCCATCACCGTCAAGGACGACGGCCGCGGCATCGACCCCGCCCGGGTCGCCGCGGTGGCCGTCGACCGCGGGCTGATCACCCGCGAGCAGGCGCAGCTGATCGACATGCGCGGCGCGATCGAGCTCCTCTTCGCGCCCGGCTTCTCCACGGCCGCCGAGGTCGGTGCCCTGTCGGGCCGCGGCGTCGGCATGGACGCGGTGCGCGAGAAGATCCGCGAGCTGGGCGGCGAGGTCACGGTGACCTCCGTCCAGGGGGAGGGCACGGTCAACGAGATCCGCCTCCCGCTGACGCTGGCGATCATGTCCGCCCTGCTCGTCGAGGCGGGCGCCCGCCCGTTCGGCATCCCGCTGCAGCGGGTCGAGCGCACGATGCGCCTCGACGACCACCCCGTCCGCTCGGTCGCCGGGCGCAAGATGCTCGTCCTCAAGGACGAGGCCCTGCCGCTGCGCCGCGCGGTCGACGTGTTCGGCGCCGCCGCCGGCACCGCGGCCGACGCCGAGGCGCCCGACACACACGTCGTCATCGTCCGCGGCGTCGAGGGCTCGATCGCCCTCTCGGTCTCCAAGCTCATCGGCCAGCGTGAGCTGGTCACCCGCCCGCTGCCTCCGAACGTCGCCCAGAAGGCGGCGGTCTCGGGTGCCGCGGTGCTCTCCAACGGCGACATCGTCCTGCTCGCCGACTGCGACGCCCTGACCCTGAACACCCATCCGGCGCTGTCTGCGGGTGAGCGTCCCACGCTCGCCGCCGCCGTCTGAACCGTAGGAAGCCATGAACGCCTTCACCGACATGCAGCTCGACGCGCTGCGCGAGCTCGCCAACATCGGATCCGGCAACGCCGGCACCGCGCTGGGCTCGATGCTCGGCAAGACCGTCGACATCTCCGTCCCGACCGCCGCGGTCATGCCGCTGGCCGACGCCGTCGCGGTCGCCGGGCGGCCCGACGAGCTGCGCCACGGCGTCGTCGTGCCGGTCGCCGGCGAGATGGAGGCGGTCGTCGTCCTGCTGTTCCCCGACCCCGACGCCCGCACCCTGTGCGGCATCTACGGCATCGAGCCGTCGACGCCCGACGGCAAGTCGATGCTCGGCGAGGTCGGCAACATCCTCGGCACCAGCTACATCAACGTGCTCGCCCAAATGGTCGGCATGGAGCTCGAGCCGCGCCCGCCGCAGGTCGTCGAGGACATGCTCGGCGCCATCCTGGAGTCGGTGCTGCTGGGCCGCGGCGAGGACGTCGACCAGGCGCTCATCCTCGACTCCGACCTGATGGTCGAGGACGAGGAGTGCTCGCTCTCCTTCCTGCTGCTGCCCAACCACGGCGGGATCAAGCTGCTGCTGGAGAAGCTGGGCCTCTGACCATGGAGACCGTCGTCCGCATGGGCGAGGCCTCTGCCTCCAACACGCCCGCCGACGTGCTGGCGTGCATCGGCCTGGGCTCCTGCATCGGGCTGGCCCTCGTGGACCGCTCCAAGGGCGTGGCCGCGCTGGCCCACGTCATGCTGCCCGAGTCGGCGCAGCCCGATCCGCCGCAGCCCCACAAGTTCGCCGACCTCGCCGTCCCGGCGCTGGTCGACCTCGCGCTGGCGCACGGCGCCGCGAGCCGGCGCCTCGAAGCCGCCGTCGCGGGCGGCGCCGCCATGTTCCAGCTCGGCGGCAGCGGGCAGGACATCGGCGCGCGCAACGCGCACGCCGTCGCGCGCCTGCTCGACGCCGCCGGCATCCCCGTCCGCGCGACCGCCACGGGCGGGAGCACCGGCCGCACCCTGCGCATCCACGTCGGCAGCGACATCGCGATCACCGTCCGCGAGGCCGGAGGTCGCGAGGAGCAGCTGCTCGGCGACACCACGCACACCGGAAGGCTCGTGATCGCATGAGGTCGAACGTTGCCGTCGCCGTTGGTACGTCATGCCTGAGGCACGTTCGATGAGGTCGAACGTTGCCGTCGCCGTTGGTACGTCATGCCTGAGGCACGTTCGATGAGCGGTTTCCTCGACGCAAACGAGATCGAGAAGCTCTTCGCCCGCGCCAGCGAGGGCAACATGCCGGTCGAGTCCGAGGAGCGCCAGGGCCGCCGTGCCCGCTGGCTGCGCACCGTCGACTTCACGCGGCCGACGAAGTTCTCGACCGACCAGGAGCGGCGGATCCGCCGTGCCATGGACACGTTCACGGAGCGCGCCGCGACCCGGCTGGTCGCCGAGCACCGCACGTCGATCGAGCTCGAGGTGATCGACGTCGGGCAGTTCACGTGGGCCAACGCGTTCGCCCAGGTCCCCGACCACTCGGTCCACATCCAGATCGACACGGCGCCGCACGAGGCCCGGATGCTGCTCAGCGCCGAGCTGCCCGTCGTCCTCGTGGCGCTCGAGCGCATGCTCGGCGGGCGCCCCGAGACCGCGTCGCGCGACCGCGAGCTGACCGACATCGACCTCATGGTCGTCCAGCGCCTCTTCGGCACCATCGTCGAGACGCTCTCCGCGGTCTGGTTCGACGTCGCGGAGATGACGCTGGGCATCGCCACCGTCGACACGCAGTCAGAGACCGTCCAGGTCGCCGCGGGCTCCGAGCCGACGCTCGCCCTCACGCTCGAGGCGCGCCTCGACGGCCTGTCCTCGACGATGACGCTGCTCGTGCCCTACGCGGCCATCGCGCCCGTCGCCTCCGCGTTCTCGCGCCACGACGATGCCGAGACGACGCGCGACGCGCGCGTGGCCGCCGCGGTCAACCACGGCCTCAGCATGGTCGACGTCTCGCTGCGCGCCGAGGTGGCCGACTGCCACCTCACGCTGGCTGAGGTCCTGGCGCTCGCGCCGGGCGACGTCGTGCGCCTCGACGCCGAGGCCGACGCCGAGGTCACGCTCTTCGCCGACCGCACGCCGGTCCAGCGGGCCCGCGGTGGTCGGAGTGGGAACCGCCGCGCGGTGCAGATCGTCGCGCCGGTGCAGATCGAGCCGTGATGGCCGACAACCGGGACATGAGCAATCCGTCCACGGGGATGGAGCGATGAACGCCGAGCAGGCGCTGCTCCGCCTCGGGTCGTCGACCTCCGAGGCGGTGCAGGGCGTCCTGGCGATGTTCTCGCCCGACGGCGTGGCTCCCGGCTCGGTCCGGGTCGTCCCGCCGGACGAGTCCCCGTTCGCCGAGGCGATGATGCCGGCGATCGCCGCCGACGTCTCCTACGTCGACGGCGTGACCGGCGGCAACGTGCTGGTCATCGGCATCGAGGGCGCGCGCCGCATGGCCGCGGCCATGATGGGCATGGATCCCAACGCCGTCGAGGCCGGAGGCGACCTCTCCGAGCTCGAGTTCTCCGCCGTCGGCGAGGCGATGAACCAGATGATGTCGGCGGCCGCGATGGCCACCAGCAAGGTGCTCGACGAAGAGGTCGAGATCGCGCCGCCCGACGTCCGCCAGATCGCCTCCGTGCAGGAGGGCGGCGCCGCCTGGGAGCACCCGGGCCACGCCACGGCCGTCACCTTCACCTTCTGCGGCGCGCCGTGCCTGCTCGTCCAGCTCGTGCCCAACGCGTTCATCGTGCGGATGACGCGCGCGCTGGACGAGATGACCGAGTCGCACGACGACACGCCGCTGGGCGATGCGCTGCGCGACGTGACGATCCGCGTGTGGGCCGAGCTCGGCCGCACCCGGATGTCCTCCGGGCGCGTCGTGTCCCTGCCGGGCGGCGCCGTGGTCGAGCTCGACCGCGAGGTCGACGCCCCGATCGACCTCTACGCGGACGGCATGCGGTTCGCCACCGGGCGCCTCCTCGTCACCGAGGACGGCGGCCTGGCCGTGCGCATCGAGCAGGTGCTCGGCACGTCGTCCCCCGCTTCCCCTTCCCCTGACCCGACTCCCACGGAGGTTGCAGTCTGATGGCTCGCGTGCTCGTCGTAGATGACGCCGCGTTCATGCGCAAGATGGTCGGCGACGCCCTGAGCGGCGGTGGCCACGAGATCGTCGGCGAGGCCGCCAACGGTGCCGAGGCGGTGCAGCGCTTCCACGAGCTGCGCCCCGACGTCATGACGCTGGACATCACCATGCCCGAGAAGGACGGCCTCACCGCCCTGCGGGAGATCATCGCCGTCGACCCGGGCGCGAAGGTGATCATGTGCTCGGCGCTGGGTCAGGAGTCCAAGGTGCTCGAGTCGATCAAGCTCGGCGCGAAGGACTTCGTCGTCAAGCCGTTCCAGGCCGATCGTGTCCTGTCTGCGATCGAGAAGGCGCTGGGCTAGGGACCCAGCGCTTCGCTCGTCCGGCGCGCGACCAGGAGGTCAAACGGGGCTTCGGTGCCCCTGAAGATCGCGCGCGCACAGCCGACTTACGAGAGAGACCATGAAGGCCGCTTCCGCCATCGGCATCGTCATCGCCCTGCTCGCCATCGTGGGCGCGGGGATCATGGAGGGGGTCGCCCCTCCGGCGCTGCTGAACGTCAACTCCCTGATCATCGTGTGTGGCGGCACGGCCGGCGCGATCTTCGCCGGCGTGGGCATGAAGCGCTTCATGTTGGTGCCCAAGCTGTACGTCAAGGCCTTCACCACGGCCCCGCCGGAGCTCGGCGAGCGCGTCAAGGCGCTCGTCATGTTCGCCGAGCGGGCCCGCAAGGACGGCCTGCTGGCGCTCGAGGAGGAGATCGAGGCGATCGAGGACCCCTTCATGCGCAAGGGCATGCAGCTGGTGGTCGACGGCACCGACCCCGACCTCCTGCGCGAGATCCTGGACGCCGAGATCGACAGCATGGCCGCGCGCCACAGGCAGGGCTACACGGTCTTCGAGAAGGCCGGCGGCCTGGCGCCGACCATCGGGGTGCTCGGCACCGTCGTGTCGCTCATCCACGTGCTCGGCAACCTGAGCGCCCCCGAGACGCTCGGGCCGGCGATCTCCGGTGCGTTCATCGCGACGCTCTACGGCGTCGGCTCGGCGAACGTGATCTACCTGCCCGTCTGCTACACGCTCCAGATGCTGAGCGGCCAGGAGGTCGACGAGCGCACGCTGATCGTCGAGGGCATCCTCGCGATCCAGGCCGGCGACAACCCGCGCATGGTCCAGCAGAAGCTGCTCAGCTACCTGGCGCCCGAGGACCGCGAAGCGGTCGAGAACCCCGGCAAGTCTCCCGAGCTCAAGGCCGTCCCCGAGCCTGAAGCGGCCGAGGCGGCCTAGGTCTCCGCGATGGCCGGCCACGGCAAGAAGAAGACCCGCGAGCAGCACCCCGAGCACGTCGACGAGCGCTGGCTGCTCACCTACTCCGACCTGATCACGCTGCTGATGGCGCTGTTCATGGTGCTGTTCTCGATCTCCTCGGTCAACACGTCGAAGTTCGAGGGCCTGCAGCACTCGCTCCAGGAGGCGTTCTCCGGGAAGGTCATGACCGGCGGCAAGTCGATCCTCGAGTCCGGCGGCGCCTCCGAGGTCGTCACCCCGTCCTCGGCTCCGCCGATGACCAACCTGCAGCCCTACGTGGGGGCCAACCCCAAGGAGTCGACCAAGGCGGACGCGGCCAAGGCGGCTGCCGCGAAGGCGGCCGAGGAGGACCAGTTCCGCAAGCTCAAGCAGAAGCTGGACAGCGCCGCGGCCGCCAAGGGGCTGTCGACCAAGGTCAAGACGACCATCACCGACGAGGGCCTGCTGATCCGGCTGCTCACCGACGACCTGCTGTTCGACAGCGGCTCGGCCACGGTGCGCCCGGGCTCGCTGCCGCTGCTCAAGCAGGTCGCGGCGCTGCTCGGCACGCAGTCCGGCCACCAGTTCCTGGTCTCCGGCAACACCGACTCGCAGCCGATCCACAGCGGCGCGTTCCCCGACAACCTCGCGCTGTCGGGCGCGCGCGCCGAGTCGATCGTCCGCACGTTCCAGGCCGACGGCCTCTCGCCCGGCCGCATGTCGGCGATGGCGCGCGGCCAGTACCGGCCGATCACCTCCAACCGGACCGCGGCGGGGCGCAGCCTCAACCGCCGCGTGGAGATCCTCGTGCCCCGCGTGGCCACCGCCACGGCCGCGCAGGCCCCCGCCGACCCCGTCTCCATCCCCTCGATCAAGCCCGACTTCGCGAAGACCCCATGATGGCCAAGCTCAAGTTCGTCCTGCCCGTCCTGCTGGTGGTGCTCGGAGGGGTCTACAAGTTCGTCCTCGCCAAGCCGGCGCCGGTGCACAAGCCCAAGATCGCCGGTGAGGTGTACATCCTGCAGAAGGACTTCCTCATCAACCTCAAGGGCGGCCGCTTCGCCAAGCTCAACGCGGCGCTGGTCCTCAAGGAGGGCTACGCCGTCGCCGGCGCGGCCGGCCACGGCGCGGCGCCGGCCGCGCCGCCCGACGGCTACGGCGCCATGCCGCAGGAGGCGGTGGTCCGCTCGATCGTCACCGACACGCTCACCGACGCCACGGCGGAGAAGCTCCAGCGCGAGAAGTCGCGGCAGAAGATCCAGAAGGCGATCCTCAAGCGGATCACCACCGAGACCGACGTAGAAGCCGAGAACGTCCTGTTCACGGACGTGGCGATCCAGTAGGCCGACAGGAGATTCTTGCGATGAACGACGTCGAATTCACCCACCTTCCCGACGATGCGGGCGCCGGCGCCGGCCACGTGCCGGACGCCGACCTCACGCGCCTCACGGCCGTCACGGTCGAGCTGACCGTGGAGGTCGGCCGCACCCACATGTCGCTGGGCGAGACCATGAGCCTGGGCCAGGGCTCGGTCGTCACGCTGGACCGCCTCGCCGACAAGCCCGTCGACCTGCTCGTCAACGGCCGGCCGATCGCCCGCGGCGAGGTCGTCGTCATCGACGAGCAGTTCGGCCTGCGCATCACCGAGGTCATGGGCGCCGAGCGCAGCACCGCCGCCGCGCCGGTCGCCTTCACGCCGGAGGCCATCCCCGGCGACCCGGCCGCGCTGGACCACGCGGCGTAGCGCGCGAGGCAGACGTTCGGGTCCGGACCGCTCGTACCGTCGTCCAGACTCGTCCCTCAAGTCCCCCGGCCGTGCGCCGATCTAAGGGACTGGCTGGTCGCCCCTCCCGACCTACCGAGTCCCTCCACAGTGAAGCCACATCGTGCCCTCACGGCCGCTCTCGCGGTCGCACCCCTCTGCGTCCTCCTGGCGCCGGCCACCGTGCTGGCCGCCGCGAAGGACCCCTACGGCGAGAACCAGGCGCTGAACCTGCCTGCCGACTCCGCCGCGCACACCGCCAACGTCGGCGGCAGCGGGAGCGGATCGCTCGCCCGCACCTTCATCGGCCTGGCCGTCGTGGTCGCCGTCATCTACGGCCTCACCTGGGTCCTGCGCCAGATGAAGAAGTCGTCGGCCGAGGACGCCCGTGCCATGGGCTTCGGCCTGAGCACCGAGGCCAGCATGCCGCTCGGCCCCGGCCGCTCGGTGCACCTCATCCGCGCCGGCCGCGAGCTCGTCCTCGTCGGCAGCGCCGAGCACGGGATCGTCCCGATCCGGACCTACACCGAGGACGAGGCGCACGCGCTCGGCCTCCTGGCGCAGCCCGGCGACGACGTCGACGCGCCGGCGCCGCGCGGCACCGGCCCGGCCGACCGCGTCAAGTACGCGCTGGTCGACGTCGTCGACAAGCTCCGCGACCGGACCGCGCGATGATCCTCGCGCAGGCCGCCCAGAACGGCCTCAGCCAGGACGGCAGCAACGCCGTCCAGCTGCTCGTGCTCGTCGGCGCCGTGACGCTGATCCCGGCGCTGCTGTTCTGCGTCACCGGCTTCACGCGCATCCTCGTCGTGCTCGGCTTCATCCGCACGGGCCTGGGCACGCCGACCGCGCCGCCGAACCAGGTCCTCGTCGGCATCGCGCTGTTCCTCACCATCTTCGTGATGGCGCCGACGTTCACCAAGGTCAAGACGGACGCCATCGACCCGCTGTCCAAGAACGAGATCTCGCAGGCCGAGGCGTTCAAGCGCGGGCAGCTGCCGCTGCGCGAGTTCATGTTCCGCCAGACGCGGACCAAGGACCTGGCGCTGTTCGTGAAGCTCTCCAAGCTCGAGCGCCCCAAGACGCGTGCCGACGTCCCGACCTACGTCCTGATCCCGGCGTTCATCATCTCCGAGCTCAAGACGGCGTTCCAGATCGGGTTCCTGATCTTCCTGCCGTTCCTCGTCATCGACCTGGTGGTCAGCTCCACCCTCATGTCCATGGGGATGATGATGCTGCCTCCGGTCTTCATCTCCCTCCCGTTCAAGATCCTGCTCTTCGTCCTCGTCGACGGCTGGGATCTCGTCACCCGATCGCTCGTGGAGTCCTTTCACTGATGAACCAGGACGTCGTCATCTCCCTCGCGACCCAGGCCATGAGCCTGGCGCTGAAGATCTCCCTGCCGCTGCTCGGCGTGGGGCTGCTGGTCGGCGTGGTCATCTCGATCATCCAGGCCGTCACGCAGATCCAGGAGCAGACCCTGGCCTTCATCCCCAAGGTGCTGGCCATGGCGGCCGTCCTGGTGATCGGCGGCCCGTGGATGCTCAACCAGCTGCTCTCCTACACGTCCGAGCTCTGGCTGTCGATCCCGAGCATGGTCGGGTAGGTGGGACCGCAGCTCCAAAGCTCGGCGCAGCAGCTGATCTCCGAGTTCGGGGAGCAGCGGGTCCTCGCCTTCTTCCTCGTCCTCGCGCGCATCTCGCCGCTGTTCATCCTGGCGCCGCTGTTCTCGAGCAAGCTCGTGCCGATGCGCGTGCGCGGGATCTGCGCGGTCGGCCTGGCCATCGGGCTGTCGCCCGTCGTGACCGCCGGGCACGCGGCGCTGCCCACCGACGTGATGGGCATCGGCTCGCTGATCGTCAAGGAGCTGCTCATCGGCTCGGCGTTCTCCTACGCCCTGGCCGCGACGTTCGCCGCGCTCGCCGTGGCCGGCTCGCTGCTGGACACCACGATCGGCTTCTCCTACGGCGGGCTGGTCGATCCGGTCAACGGCAACCAGTCCGCGGTCCTGAGCACGGCCTACTCGATGATCGGGTTGATGGTGTTCATCGCCATCGGCGGCGAGGCGTGGGTCATCCAGGGGATGGCGCGCACCTACGACATCGTCGGCCTGCTGGACTACCCGTCGCTCGGCCACCTCGTCGCCGGCACCGGTGCCGCGTTCGTGCAGATCTTCGCCAGCGCGATCGAGGTCGCGGGCCCGGTCCTCCTCTCGCTGATCCTCACCGATGCGGCCTTCGGCGTGCTCACGCGCGTCGTGCCGCAGCTCAACGTCTTCCAGGTCGGCCTGCCGGCCAAGGTCGTCATCGGCCTGGTGCTGATCGGCGCGACGATGCCGTTCGTCGCCGGCTGGATCGCCGATCAGCTGCAGGCCGACGTCGGCGCGGCGCTCCAGACCCTGCGGGTGGCGTGAGCCATGTCGCAGTCCGACAAGACCGAGAAGGCCACACCCAAGAAGAAGGAGGAGGCGCGCGCGAAGGGCCAGGTCGCCCGGTCGACCGACCTCAACGGCGCGGTCATCCTGCTGGCCGGCCTCTTCACGCTCGGCCTGACCGGCTCCACGATCGCCCAGCGCCTCGGCGACGCCCTGCACGACGCGCTGGCCGCCGGCGCCGGGCGCGACCCGGTCACGGTCGACTCCGTCGGCCAGCTCATGTTGAGCTCGGGCAACACCGCGGTCGCGTGCCTGGCGCCCGTCGTCGCGGTGTGCGCCGCGGCGGCGATCGTCGTCAACGTCGCCCAGGTCGGCATCAAGACGAAGAACAAGGCGCTCAAGCCCGACGTCAAGCGTCTGAACCCGGTGCCCGGCATCAAGCGCATCGTCGGCAAGGAGGGGCTGGTCGAGCTCGTCAAGAATCTCGCCAAGATCGGCGTCGTCGGCTACGTCGTGCTCAGCGCGCTGATCCCCCACATCACCGACTACGCGGCGATGGTCGGGATGTCGCCGCTGCAGTTCGGCGGCTCGATCGCCGTGCTCGTCAAGAGCATCGCCATGCGCGCGGCGTTCGCCTACCTCTTCATCGGCGTCATCGACCTCTTCTACCAGCGCCACAAGATGGAGAAGTCGCTGCGGATGGAGAAGCAGGAGGTCAAGGACGAGTCCAAGGGCCAGGACCTCCCGGCCGAGGTCAAGAGCGCCATTCGCCAGCGCCAGCGCGAGGCCGCGCGGGCGCGCATGATGGCCGACGTCCCCACCGCGGACGTCATCGTCACCAACCCCACCCACTTCTCCGTCGCGCTGAAGTACGACGGCGTGTCGGCCGCCCCGATCGTCGTCGCCAAGGGGCAGGACCTCATCGCGCTGCGCATCCGCGAGCTGGGCGCCGACGCCGGCGTGCCGATCGTGCCCGACCCGCCGCTGGCGCGCTCGCTGCACGGCTCGGTCGAGGTCGGCCAGCAGATCCCCGAAGAGCTCTTCGAGGCCGTGGCGCAGATCCTGGCCTACGTCTACCGCGTCGCCGGCCGTCGCCGGCTGGCCGCCTAGGAACCCCCTCCGATGAACGTGTTCGCCAAGCTGGGCAAGTACACCGACCTGATCGCCGCCGGCGTGGTGGTCCTGGTCGTGGTGATGTTGATCATCCCGCTGCCGCCGATGTTGCTGGACCTGTTGATCACCCTCAACATCTCCTGCGCGCTCGCGATCGTCGTCACCACCCTGTACGTCAAGAAGGCGCTGGACTTCTCCGTCTTCCCGGCGCTGCTGCTGATCACCACGCTGTTCCGCCTGGCGATCAACGTCAGCGTCACGCGCCTGATCCTGCTGCACGGCGACGCCGGCCACGTCGTCGAGGCCTTCGGGCACTTCGTCGTCGGCGGCAACGTGGTCGTCGGCCTGGTCGTCTTCCTCATCCTGGTGGTCATCCAGTTCGTCGTGGTGACCAACGGCGCCGGCCGCGTCGCCGAGGTCGGCGCGCGGTTCACGCTCGACGCCATGCCGGGCAAGCAGATGGCGATCGACGCCGACCTCAACGCCGGGCAGATCACCGAGGAGGAGGCGCGCCGGCGCCGGTCGGAGATCTCGGAGGAGGCCGACTTCTACGGCGCGATGGACGGCGCCTCGAAGTTCGTCAAGGGCGACGCCATGGCCGCCGTGCTGATCACGGCGATCAACCTCATCGGCGGCATCGTCGTCGGCGTGCTGATGCAGCACCGCCCGTTCGGCGAGGCCGTCTCGCACTTCTCCCTGCTGTCGGTCGGCGACGGCCTCGCCGCGCAGATCCCGGCGCTGCTGATCTCGGTCGCCACGGGCATCATCGTCACCCGCGCGGCGAGCAGCGAGGACCTCGGCACGCAGGTCGTCAGCCAGATCGGCGCCCAGCGCCGCGCGCCGATGGTCGCCGGCGCCGTGATCGCCTGCTTCGCGCTCATCCCGGGCCTGCCCAAGATCCCGTTCCTGATCATCGGCGCGGCGTTCTTCTTCGGCGGCCGCGCGATGGCCAAGGCCGCCGACGCCACCGCGGCCGTGGAGGCCAGCGAGGCCGCCGCCGCCCTGGCGCTGCCCGCCGTGCCCACCTCGCCGCGCGACCAGGTGCAGGACGCGCTGAGCCTCGACCCGCTCGAGCTGTGCATCGGCTTCGGCCTGGTGCCGCTCGTGGACGGCTCGTCGGGCGGCTCGCTGCTGCAGCGCGTCAGCGCCGTGCGCCGCCAGATCGCGGCCGAGGTCGGCACGATCATCCCGTCGGTCCGCATCCACGACGAGGTCGGGCTCCAGAGCCACGAGTACGTCGTCAAGGTCCGCGGCACCGAGGTGGCGCGCGGCACGATCATGGCCGGTCACCAGCTCGCGCTGGACCCGGGCGACGCGGTGGGCCAGCTCGACGGCATCCCGACGCAGGACCCCGCCTACGGCATGGCCGCGGTGTGGATCACCGACGCCGGCCGTGCCGAGGCCGAGGCGCTCGGGTACACGGTCGTGGACGCCGAGAGCGTCGTCGTCACGCACCTGACCGAGACGATCCGCAAGCACACCGCCGACCTGCTGACCCGCCAGGACGTGCGCACCCTGCTCGACAACCTCAAGGAGCACAACGCCGCCGTGGTCGACGAGGTCGTCCCCGACCTGCTCTCCGTCGGCGAGCTGCAACGCGTCTTGCAAGGGCTCCTGCGCGAGGGCGTGTCGATCCGCGACCTCGGCGCCGTCGTCGAGGCGGCGGGCGACCGCGCCCGCGTCACGCGCGATCCGGAGCTGCTGGCCGAGTACGCGCGCCAGGCGCTGGGCCGCACGATCGTCTCCCCGTACCTCGACGCCGAGCGCACGCTGCGGGCCATCACGCTGGATCCGCACCTCGAGCAGGAGGTGTCGGACGCGATCGCCCAGACGCCCGACGGGGAGTACCTCGCGATGGATCCGTCCCGCGCGCAGGCATTGGTGGCCTCGTTGTCGAACCATGTCGAGCAGGCCGTGACGCGCGGCCGGCGGCCGGTGCTGATCTGCTCCTCTCGCGTCCGGCGGCATCTTCGCCGGCTCTGCGAGCAGGCGCTGCCCCAGCTCTCGGTGTGCGCTTACAACGAGATCGCACCCGGGATCGGCGTGGAGACGATCGGAGTGGTGACCGCCTGATGACCCCGCAAGACGACTCGGAGACCTTCACCTACCGCGGGCGCTCGCTCGAGGAGCTCGTGCCGCGCATCCGCCAGGATCTCGGCGACGACGCCGTGATCGTGTCGCGGCGCGAGACCACGTCCGGCGGCGTGGGCGGGTTCTTCGCCAAGCGCGAGGTCGAGGTCGAGGTCCGGCCCGGCCAGTCGGCGCCGAACGTTGCCGCCGCCTTCGCGCAGCAGCTCGCCCAGGCGCACGAGCGCCAGCAGCAGGCCGGCCAGTCCGGCCAGTCCGGCGGCGCGGACGCGCTGCGTCCGGCGACGTCGCCCGAGGTCGACGCGCTGCCCGGCTCGTCGGACGTGACCGTCGACGACCTGTTCCCGCATCCCGCGCCGTCGCAGTCGCAGGGGCTGGCCGCGCTGTTCAACGCCGGCCTGGCGCCGGCGCCCGACGAGCCCGCCGCCGCGCAGGCCGAGGCGGCGTACGTCTTCGAGGAGGACGAGGTGGGGACTGTCCCCCTCGACGAGGACGAGGGTGACCCCGAGGTGGGGACTGTCCCCCTCCCCGAGGACGAGGGTGACCCCGGCGCTGCGAAGTTGGGGACTGTCCCCCTCGACGAGGACGAGGACGAGGGCGGGATGGTGACTGTCCCCCTCCCCGAGGACGAGGGCCACCCCGAGGTGGGGACTGTCCCCCTCCCCGAGGACGAGGGTGACCCCGGCACTGCGAAGTTGGGGACTGTCCCCGCCGTCGAGGCGCCCCAGGCTGACGAAGTCCCCGCCGTCGAGCAGCCGACCGGCGGCTTCGACTACCTGGGGGGCGGTCCGGTCGAGCCCGAGCCCGAGGCGGCTGCCGAGGTCGCCGAGGCGCCGGTGGCCGAGCCCGACGGCGTCCCCGCGCCCGAGCCGACCCCCGAGCCCGAGCCCGCGCCCGTCGCCGCCGTCGCCGCCGACGCCGCCGCGCCGCAGGCCGGCCTGCCGCCCGCGGCGCGCGAGGCCGCCGACCGGCTCGTCGCCCGCGGCCTGCGGCCCGGCCTGGCGGAGGCCATCGCCGAGGAGGCCATGGCCGGCCTCGCGCCGCTCGTCCTCGGCGCGGATCCCAAGGACCTCGTCATCGACGCCCTCGCGCGGCGCATCCCCATGCACCCGCTGCGTCGCGGCCCCGGCGTGATCGGCTTCGTCGGCCCGGGTGGCGCGGGCAAGACGCGCTGCGTCGCCCGCCTCGCGGCGGCCCACGCCCGGCACGGCGTGCTGCCGGTCGCCGTCGTCGCGCTGCGCTCGCCCGACGGCGGCGCCGAGCTGCGCCGCCTGCTGGCGCCCTACGGCGTCGCGCTGCACGCGGTCGAGAGCGGCGCGGAGGGCGCCGCCCGCATCGCGACGCTGCGCAGCGAGGGCCTCGTCATCGTCGACACGCCGGGCGTCAGCCCGCGGTCGGCGGGCGAGCTGCGCGCGCTGGGCTTCGAGCTCGACTCGCTCGCGCCCGACGAGCTGCACCTGGCGGTGCCCGCGACCATCGGGCCCGACGCCGCGCGCGAGCTGGTCGGCGGCGTGCGCGAGCTCGGCGTCGGCGCGCTCGTGCTGACCCACACCGACGAGACCGAGATGCTCGGGACCGGCATCGGCCTGGCGATCGACTCCGGGCTCCCGCTCTCCTACCTGGCCCGCGGCCAGGCCGTCGAGGCGGGCCTGCGCCCGGCGTCGGCGGCCGAGCTGGCGGCCGACCTGGTGCCATGAACCGGCTGCTGCCGTGCGTCGGCGACGAGCTGCTGCTCGCCGTCCCGCACACCGAGCATGTGCTCGTGCGCGTCGCGTCCGACGGCCCCGGCTTCTTCGACCTCGCGCTGCTCGAGCAGCCGCTCACCCCCCAGCCGCAGCTGGAGCGCAGCGCGCTGATGATCGAGTTCATCAACGACGACGGGATCGCCCGCATGCACGGCCGGCTCGACGTGCCGCAGCACCGCCGCGGTCGCGGCAGCGGCTACGGGCACGAGGACACCGTGCGCTTTGCGCACCGCGGCAGCCCGCAGCTGCTGAAGCGCCGCGAGTTCGTGCGGGCGACCGTCGAGCTGCCGCTCACGGTCGGCGGGGCCGAGGCCGATGAAGAGGGTGTGACCGCACACGCCCAAGCCCTCGATCTGTCCGGTGGCGGCATGCTCGTGCGCGGGCTGCCCAACCCCGTGCTCGGCGACGAGCACGACTTCGCCCTCGAGCTCGCCGACGGCGAGCCGATCCGCGGCCGCGGGCGCGTCGTGCGCATCGTCGGCATCGACCGCGCCGGGCTGCAGTTCACCGACGTCGAGCAGGAGGACCGCGTGCGGCTCATGCACGTCGCCTTCGCGATGTCGCGCGATCAGCGCCGGAGGTTCGGCTAGCCATGGCCCGCGGCAAGAAGGGCGCCGAGGGCGCGCCCGAGCCCGGCGGCATCCGCCTCAGCTCCCACCCGCGCGCCCGGCGACAGATCCGCATGGCCAAGGGCTGGAGCGGCCTGCTCTGCTTCGGGCTCGTGCTGTACCTCTCCCGCGGGGCCGGCCTCCCGTTCGCCGACGCGCTGCTGCGCGGCGTGTTCGGTGGGATCGCCGGCTACCTCGCCGCGTGGATGATCGCCGTCACGGTCTGGCGCCACCTCGCCCTGGCCGAGCTCGAGGACCTGCGACTCCGCCTCCTGGCCAAGATGGAGGCCCAGGCCGCAGCGGCCGAGGCCGCCGCCGCGGAGGCCGCCGCCCGCAGCGGCGACGCCACGAAGCCCCCGACGATGGTGTCGCAGCGCTAGGCGGCTGACCCGTGGGCGATCGCATCGACCCGATCACCCCGCGTCCGCCCACCGCTGCGGCGATCCACTCCATCCGCCGCAGCGACGGCTCTCCCGAGAAGCGCGACCGCGACGGCTCCGAGCCGCGCAGGCGCAAGCCGCCGCCGCCCCCGCCGCCGCCACCACCGGACGACGGCCGGCCGCACATCGACGTCCGCGTCTGACACCCGTCCAGAGCGCCATGGACAGCCCTCAAGCGCACGGAGGGCCCCGCCGATCACCGGCGTAGAAGCAAGGAGCGACATGGAGTCGCTCCGGGACCAAACACCCATCGTCATCAAGGAGATCGACGCATGTCCCTTCGCATCACCCACAACGTGGAGGCGTTCAACGCCTACCGCAACCTCAACGCGACCTCGACGCAGATCAGCAAGTCGATGGCGCGTCTGTCGTCCGGCTACCGGATCAACTCCGCTGCCGACGACGCCGCCGGCCTGGGCATCTCCGAGGGCATGCGCTCGCAGATCCGCGGCCTGGCCCAGGCTCAGCGCAACACGCAGGACGGCATCTCGATGGTGCAGACCGCGGAGGGCAACCTCGACGAGGTGCACTCCATGCTGCAGCGCGTCCGTGAGCTCGCCGTGCAGTACAAGAACGGCTCGCTCGACGCGACCGCCCGCACCGCCATCCAGGGCGAGGTCAACCAGCTGGCGTCCGAGATCAGCCGCATCGGCTCCTCGGCGCAGTTCAACGGCCTCAACCTGCTGAGCGGCGCGAGCACCGTGTCGTTCCAGGTCGGCGCCAACGACGGCCAGCAGATCGGCGTGGGCCTGATCGACCTGGCCACCAAGGTCGGCACGTCCTACTCGTCGCTGTCGACGACGGGCGCGTCGGACATCTCCGAGATCGACGGGGCGATCGCCAACGTCAGCGCGGCGCGAGCCGACTTCGGCTCGGTCCAGAACCGCCTCGAGCACTCGCTCGCGGTGTCGGCCTCCTACCAGGAGAACCTGACGTCGGCCGAGTCGCGGATCCGCGACGTGGACATGGCCGACGAGATGGTCTCGTTGACCAAGAACCAGATCCTCTCGCAGGCCGGCACGGCCATGCTCTCGCAGGCCAACCAGGCCCCGCAGAGCGTGCTGCGCCTCCTGGGCTAGCACGCCAGGATCTCAGTACCAGCATCGGCGCGGGGCGGTCTTCGGACCGCCCCTTCGTCGTTCTCATGACCCGCCGCTGAAGGATCGGCGAAGGAAGCCGATCACCTTGGGGAATGAGCGTCGAGAACGTGATGGCTCGCATCGCCGAGCTGGACCGCTCGCTGGTCCGGCAGCCGGCCCCCGCCACCGGGGCCGGATCGACGTCGTTCGCCACGATGCTCCAGGGCCAGGCGCTCTCCTCCACGCCCGCCGGCGCGGCGGGCGCGACCGGCGCCGCCCTCGGGTTCTCCGGCGGCACCGCCGGCCAGCGCGCGCTGGCCTTCGCCCAGGCCGAGGTCGGCGTCACCGAGCAGCCGCCGGGCTCCAACGACGCGCCGCGCATCGCCCAGTACCGCCAGGCCACGGCCGGCAGCGGCATCGGGCCGTGGTGCTCCTACTTCGTGTCCTGGGCCGCCCAGCAGGCGGGCGCGCCGCTCGGCGAGGCCGGCCAGGGCTTCGGCTCCGTCGACGCCGTGGCGTCCTGGGCGCAGCGGACGGGGCGCTTCAACGCGGCCGGCTCCGGCGTGCCGCCGGCCGCCGGCGACCTCGTCGTGTGGGGCGGCCGGCACATCGGGATCGTCGAGTCCGTCGACCCCGACGGCACGATCCACACCATTGAGGGCAACAGCTCCAACATGGTGACGCGCCGCACGCACGGCGCCGACGGCGACGGCGCCACGGGCTACGTGCGCCTCGGCTAGGACATCCGTCCTCAAGCTGGGCCGGAGCGCGACCGATCCACTCGTCTGGATGACTCCCTCCCCGCGCGTGACGCTCGGTGTCGCCACCTACTCCCGCGACACCTACCTCGCCGAGGCCGTGGCCTCGTGCCTGGCCCAGGACTACGAGGACCTCGAGGTCCTCGTGGTGGTCGACGGCTCCGTCAACCCCCGCATCGACGAGATCCTCGCGACGTTCGACGACCCGCGCCTGCGCGTCGTGCGCCACGAGGTCAACCGGGGGATCGCCGAGGCCTACAACACGATCATCCGCGAGGGGCGCGGCGAGCTGATCGCCATGCTCGGCGACGACGACGTCAGCCTGCCCGACCGCATCAGCCGCTCGGTCGCGATCTTCGACGCGCACCCCGACACCGGCATCGTCCACGGCAACGCCACGATCGTCGACGAGCGCGGTGTGCAGCGGGGGCGGTGGCAGAGCCGCGACTTCACTCCGGCCGAGCTGATGCGCCACCTGGTGCGAGAGCACTGCACGCTCGTCGACCCCTCGCGCATGGTGCACCGTCGCGTCTACGAGGCGGTCGGCGGCTATGCGGCGGAGTACACCGTGGCCCAGGACTTCCACTTCTGGCTGCGCGCTGCGCCCGAGTTCCGCTTCCGGCACGCGGGTGCCGAGCCGCTCATCCACCTGCGCCGCCACGGCGACAACGGGTCGGGCGACGACACGATGGCCGAGCAGGTCGAGCAGGTCGGGTCCGCGCTGCTGGAGACCGTCGACCGGATCGGCCTGCGCCGGCTCGTGCCGGAGGTCGACTGGGCGATCCTGCATCCGGACGCCGCGCGCCGCCGCGCGCTCGAGCTGCTGGCCGGCGCCGTGGAGCGGCGCGCGCTGCCGCTGCCGCGCCTCGCGCGCCGGCTGCGGCGTCAGGCCGCCGGCGTACCCGCCGCGCCGGCGCCGCGCCGCGACAAGGGCCGCCTGCTGATGACGGCGTTCGGCTGGAACGACAGCGGCGGCGGCACGATGCTGCCGCGCTTCGCCGCCAAGGAGCTCGTGCGCCGTGGCTGGGACGTCACCGTCTTCCACGCCGCGGTCGCGGCGGACCCGTCGGGCGTGCCCTACGCCCTGCGCGAGTGGGAGGAGGACGGCGTCCGCCTCGTCGGCGTCCACAACCGCCCCAGCGCGCTGTACGACACGAGCCGCCCGGACCGGGAGCTCGACGACCCGCCGATCACGACCGCGTTCGCCGACGTGATGGACCGCCTGCGGCCCGACGTCGTGCACTTCCACAACCTGCACAACCTCGGCGCCGAGCTGATCGACGTCGCCGCGGCGCGGGGCGTGCCGTCCTACTTCACCACGCACAACTACTGGCTGGTCTGTCCGCGCGCGTACCTGCTGCGCGGCGACGGCGCGCTGTGCGACGGCCCGGGCGACCGCGGCGCCGACTGCGCCACGTGCCTCGGCAGCCACGACGCCGCGGGCTACCAGGCCCGGCTGGCGGGCATCCGCGACCGGGCGTCGCGCGGCCTCACGACCGTGCTCACGATCTCCGACGCGGTCCGCCGCGTGCTGATCGACCAGGGCTACCCGGCCGACATGCTCGACGTCGTCCGCCAGTCGGTTCCCGCGATGGACGAGGCGTGGGAGCGCGTCGGCCGCGACCGCCGTCCCGGACGCCGCGACGGCGGGGCGCTGACCGTGGGCTTCTTCGGCTCCGCCTACGCGCACAAGGGTCCCCAGCTGCTGGTCGAGGCCGCGCAGCGCACGCAGCACCGGATCTCCGTCCGGATCCACGGCGAGCTGCCGGCGCCCATGCGCCAGCGACTCGAGGAGCTCGACGGCCGCGGGGCTGCCGAGCTGCACGGGACGTTCAGCCCCGACGAGCTGCCCGGCCTGCTCGCCGGCGTCGACGCCGCCGCGCTGCCATCGGTGTGGTGGGACTGCGCGAACCTCGCCGCACGGGAGTGCCTGGCGGCGCGCGTGCCGCTGCTGGCCCCGCGCATGGCCGGCCTGGCGGAGGCGATCACCGACGGCGTCGACGGCCTCGCGTTCGACGGCGGCGACGTCGACGGGCTCGCCCGCCAACTCGACCGCCTCGCCTCCGAGCCCGGGCTCCTCGAGCAGCTGCAGCGCGGCATCGAGGCGCCGAGAAGCTTCGCGCGGTTCATCGACGACTACGAGGCCTACTACGCCGGCGCGCGCCCCGGCCGCGTCGGACCTGACGGCGAGCCCCCGCTGGCGGTCGCGTGGACCGGCGACCAGGACGCGCCGACCAGCCTCGCGCACATCAACCGCGAGGTCTGCGACGTGCTGGAGGCCGATCCCTCGTTCGTCGTGCGCCGCCGCGCCGCCGACCGGCCGGCGCCGCCCGCCCCGCTGCCGCACACGGCTGACGTCGAGGTCCGCCACGCCTGGCCGCCCGACCTCCGTCCGCCGGCATCCGGCCATCTCGCGCTCGTCCAGCCGTGGGAGTTCGGGTCGATCCCGGCCGCCTGGGTGGAGCCGCTGAAGACGGTCGTCGACGAGCTGTGGGTCCCGTCGGAGCACGTGCGGGCCATGTACCTCGACGCCGGCCTGGACGGCGACCGAGTGGCGGTCGTGCCCAACGGCGTCGACCTGGAGCGCTTCGCGCCGGAGGGCCCGAAGCTCGACCTCCACGCGCCGGGCCTGCGCCTGCTGTTCGTCGGAGGCGCGATCGCCCGCAAGGGCATCGACCTGCTGCTGGACGCCTATGGGGAGGCCTTCGCCGGCCGCGACGACGTCACGCTGGTGGTCAAGGACTTCGGCGCCGACGGCGTCTATCGCAACGCTGACCGCGCCCAGCTGGAGCGCATGGCGGCCGGACACGATCCCGCCCACCCGCGGGTCGTGCACCTCACCGAGGTGCTCAGCGCCGACGACGTCGCCGCGCTGTACCGGTCCTGCGACGTGCTCGTCCATCCCTACCGCGGCGAGGGCTTCGCGATGCCGGTGCTGGAGGCCATGGCCTGCGGCCTGCCGAGCGTCGTCACCGCGGGCGGCCCGACCGACGAGTTCTGCCCCGCCGAGGCCGGCTGGCGCATCCCGTCGGTCCGCGCGCTGGTGCCGGGACGTCGCATCGGCGACCTGCCGCTGGCCGGCGAGGCGTGGATGCTCGAGCCCGACCGCGACGCGCTCGTGGCGCTGTTGCGCGACGTCGCCGCCGCGGGCGCCGACGAGCTGCGCCGCCGCGGCGCGATCGCCCGCGCGGCCGCCGAGGCCTACGGCTGGGACGCCGTGGGCCGGCAGTACGCGCAGCGCCTCCACGGGCTGGCCGCGCGGCCGCCGCGCCTGGCGGCCGAAGGCCCGTACGGGATCCCCTTCGACGGGCAGGGCACACGCCTGCTCGCCCTGCCCGCCTTCCGCGGCGCCGACCGGCTGGCCGAGCTGTTGGCGGCGTGGGCATCGGCGGTGCCGGCGGGCACGCCCGCCACGCTCGTCCTGGTCGCCGATCCCGACCGCGACGGCGCCCCCGAGCAGATCGAGGGCCACGTCGTGGCCGCCGCGCAGGCCGCCGGCGTCGACCTGGACGCCTGTGCCGACGTCGAGATCCACCTCCTGCCCGCGACCGCCGGCCGCGACGCGGCGCTGCACGCCGGCGTCGACGGCTTCGTGCCGCTGCACGGCGCGTCGGCGGGCCACGCCCGGCGCGCGCGTGCCGCCGGCACGGCCGTGGTGGAGCCGGACGCGGCGAGCATCGCGGCGTTCCTGGCGGCGGCGGCGCGCGCGCCGGCCCTGGCGACCTGAGCGATCCGTCCCTTTTCGCAGCACCACCGCAAATAGGGGCCTGACCCCTTGACGCAGTGTGTGTGCGAATAGGGGTCTGTCCCCTTGACGCAGTGTGTGTGCGAATAGGGGTCTGACCCCTTGAGGTGCTACCGGGTGGGGTAGCTCAGGCCGAGAGGCGGGACGTCGACGCGGCCGGTGCGGTCGGTGACGGTGCCGATGCGGCGGGAGCCCGTGTGGTGGGATGCCAGCAGGGCCGCTGCCTCGTCGGCGTGGGCCTCGGGCACGGTCGCCACGAGGCCGCAGCCCATGTTGAAGACCTCCCACATCTCGGGCGCCTCGACGGCGCCGAGCCGGGCCACCAGGTCGAAGATCGGCGGGATCGGAAGCGGATCCTCGATCGCGTAGCCGGCCCCGAGGCGCAGCAGGTTGGTCACGCCGCCGCCGGTGATGTGCGCGAGACCGTGCACGGGGATGCCGGAGCGCAGGAGGTCGAGCACCGCGCGCACGTAGATGACCGTGGGCTCCAGCAGCGCGTCGGCGACCGAGGCGCCGTTCAGCTCGGCGGGGCGGTCGTCGAGGGCGAGGGACGGGTGGGTGGGTCCGGGTTCCTGCAGCGCCCGGCGCGCCAGCGTGTAGCCGTTGGAGTGCAGGCCGCTGGACGGCACGCCGATCAGCGCGTCGCCGGGAGCGATGCGGTCGCCGAGGACCAGGGCGTCGAGCGAGACCGTGCCGATGGCGGTCGCGCAGAGGTCGAAGCCGTGCGGCGATGGGTGGCCGCGGATGAGCTCGGGCAGCACGGCCAGCTCGCCGCCCGGGATCTCGCAGCCCGCCGCCTCCGCGCCGACCTTCAGCCCCTGGCCGATGCGTGCCAGGGCGCTCGGGTCGACCTGCTCGACGGCGAGGTAGTCGACGAGCGCGATCGGCTCGGCGCCGACGCAGATGAGGTCGTTGACGTTCATCGCGACGCAGTCGATGCCGACGGTCTCCAGCCGGTCGGCCTGCTCGGCGACGACGAGCTTGGAGCCGACGCCGTCGGTCGAGATCGCGATGCCGAGGTCGTCGGTAACGCGCAGGACCGAGGCGTAGTGGCCGCTCGGGACCACCGAGCGCGACGGGCGGCCCAGCTCGATCGTGCGCAGGACGCCGACCAGGGCGCCGACGCCCTCGTCGGCGTGGTCGGTGTCGACACCCGCTGCGGCGTACGCGTCGCTCATGGGCGGATCGTCGCAGACAACCCCGCCTGGCGACGTGGCCGCGTCGCTCATGCGCGGGATCGTCGCAGATGGCTCAGCGCCGCGGCCGCGAGCACCACGCGCTCCAGCGCGGCGGGGCGCACGGAGGTCGACGACCGCAGCGGCGCGGCGGCGAGGGTGGCGGCCAGCGCGGCGGCCGCGCCCGCGGCGAACGGCGCGCGCAGGTCCGGCGCCAGCCCCCGCCGGGCCAGGCGCCAGGCCTTGAGCCCGGTCGCGCCGGCCACGATCGGCAGGCCCGCCTCGCGGCCGAGGGTGAACGCGGAGCCGCGGTCGAAGCCCCGCAGGCGCGCTGCGGCCACCGTCACGCCCAGGCGCGAGAGCCCCGGCCACAGCGCGAGCGTCTGGGCGAGCCCGAGCGCCAGCGCGTCCGTCGCGGTGGCGTCGGCCGCGCCGCGGCGCTCGCCGCCGACCGCGTCGGCCACCAGGAGCAGCACCGAGCCGGCGATCAGCCCGGCGGCCGTGGCGCGCACGCCGCCCAGCCGCCGCTCGATCGTGTCCTCCAGCAGGAAGCCGACCGCGGCGGGCGGCCCGGTCGTGATCGCCGCGAAGCAGGCCGCCGGACGGTCCACCAGGACGAGCAGGCCGGCCAGCGTGCCCGTGTGGAGCGCGACCTCGAACGCCTTGCGCACGTCGGCGGGCAGCCGCGCCGACGGCCAGTCCATGAGCTGCGGGATCAGCGCGACGTGCGCCGAGGACGACACCGGCACGAGCTCGGCCGGGCCGTGCAGCGCGCCCAGTGCCACCGCGTGGGCGAGCGGCAGGCGCGGCGGCTCAGGCGGCATCCTCGGCGGCCGCGGCGGTGCCGTCGGTCCCGCGGTTCTTCCACCACCGGTAGCCGAGGTAGCCGGCGCCCGCGACGATCAGCACGACGACCGTGTAGTCGACGAAGTGCAGGTAGTTGCGCAGGTCCTCCCAGTTGTCGCGCGCGGCGTAGCCGGCAAGCACGAGCCCGGCGTTCCAGGGCAGCGCGCCGAGGAAGGTGAGCACCGCAAAGCGCTGGAAGGGCATGCGCGCGATGCCGGCGGGCAGGGAGATGAACGTGCGCACGATCGGCAGCATGCGGCCGAAGAACACGGCCTTGTCGCCGTGGCGCGCGAAGAAGGTGTCCGCCCAGGCCAGGTGCTTGGGCGAGATGTGGACGAGCTTGTTGTGCTCCAGCAGCTCGATGCGCCCGTAGTAGCCGGCCGCGTAGGCGACGCAGGAGCCGACGAGGTTGGCGAAGGTCGCCACCAGCGCCGCGGCCCACCACGGGTAGGCGCCGTCGCTGGCGGCGAAGCCGGCGAACAGCATCGTCGGCTCCGACGGGATCGGGATGCAGGCGCTCTCGGGCGCCATCAGCAGGAAGATCCCCGGGAGCCCGATGTCGTCGACGACGTTCGTCGTGAGCTCCGCGAGCTTGTCGGTGACGGAGGCGAGGACCAGGGCGGCGGCGAGGAACACGGTGCACAGGCTATGCGTTGCACCCCGGCGCCGTGGTCCTGCGCGCTCAACCCGAGGGGACGCGATGCCGATCACGAAGACTGTATGTCCTCCGTGCCGCGCGTCACCGTCGTCGTCTCCGCGTACAACCTCGCGCGCTTCCTGCCCGCCGGGCTCGACAGCGCGCTCGCGCAGGACTGGCCCGCCGACGCGCTGGAGATCGTCGTCGTCGACGACGGCTCGACCGACGAGACGCCGCAGGTCCTCGCACGCTACGCGGGCCGCATCACGACCGTGCGCCAGCCCAACGCCGGGCTGGTCGCAGCGGTCGACCGAGGCCTGGCCGAGGCGACGGGCGACTACATCGCGCTCCTCGACGCCGATGACGAGTGGCCCGCCGACCGCGTCCGCCGGCAGGTCGAGTTCCTCCAGGCGAACCCTGCCGTCGGACTCGTCCACGGCGACATGGAGGTGATCGACGCCGACGGGGCGGTCATCACCCCGTCGTTCTTCGCAGACCGCGGCTACCAGCCCACGAGCGGTCGGGTCCTCGGCCGGCTGCTGGCCGGCAACTTCATCTCGGGCGGCGCTTCGATGTTCCGGGCCGCGCTCCTGCCCGCGCTCCTCCCCATCCCGACGGACGCGGCGTACCCGGACTGGTGGCTGGCGGCGAACGTCGCGGCGATCGCCGAGATCGCGCATCTGCCCGGCGTCTTCAACCGCTACCGCTTCCACGGCGCGAACATGGGCCTCGGTGCGAGCCCGGAGCGCATCGACGTGACCCTCGCCCAGGAGATCCCTTGGCGGCGCTGGATGCTGCGCCATCTCGTGGACGACGCCACCGTGACCTCGCACGACCTGCTGGCGGCGTTCCGCTCCTGGGAGCATGGGCTCCTGCGGGCGACCGCGTCGGCGCGGGGCGGAGCGCGTGCGCTGGCCCCCGTGGACGCCGACCAGCGCGAGCGGGCAGGCCGGCTCGCCGCTGAGGGTGCCGGCGCGCTGCGGGCCGGCGCGGCCGGGGCCGCCGTCCGCCTGCTGCTGCAGGCACTGGCCGAGGATCCGTGGGACGGCGCCGCGCGCTTCGATCTCGAAGCGGCGCTGCGCGCGGTCGGCGAGGCTGAAGCCGCCGCTTCCGCGCCCGCGGCGGCGGTCTCTGCGCTTCCGGTCCGTGGCCGTGTCACGCTCGCCTGGGCGGCCGAGCTCGTCGCCGATCCCTCGCTGCTGCGCGGCTACGGCGCGGCCGTCGACGGGGCCGACGACGCGACCCTGCTCGTGCTGACCCGCGACGATGCCGAGGTCGAGCCGCTCGTGGCGCTCGTGGAGGCGCTCGGCCTCGACGGACCCGACGCGGCGGACATCCTGGCTGAGTCCGAACCGGCCACCCGGCCGGCGCAACTCTGGCTCGCGGCGCGGGCCGAGGGCGTGCTGGGCGCGGCGCCGGAGGGCTGGACCCTGCCGGCCGTGAGCCTCGGGGCTACCGCGCAGGGCTGAGCGCGCCCTGGGCGCGCTGCACCGACAGCCGGCACGCCTCGTCGTCCGGGGCGACGACGGTCGCACGCTGAAACCACCGCAGCGCCTCGGCGTGGTCGCCGGCTCGCTCCGCCGCCTGGCCGAGGACCTCGAGCGCCTCGAGACGGTCGGGGTCGCGCCGGAGGGCTCGGCCGGCGGCTGCACGGCAGCCGGCGACGTCGCCCTGGGTGAGCGCGATCACCGCCAGATCGGTGCCGGCCAGCGCGGCCAGGTCGTCGTCCTCGACCGTGTCGGCGACCGCGCGCAGGGCGGCGGCGGCCGCTGCGAGGTCGCCCTCCTGGACACGCTCCTCGGCCCACGCCACGCGCTCGGCGGGCGGGAGCGTCTCGCCGTCGAACGCCCGGCGTGCGTCGGGGTCCAGCGGATCGGCGGTCAGCGCCGGCAGGACCCGGCCGTCGGAGAGCAGTGCCCGGCACGCTCCGGGGTCACGCCCCTGGCCGGTGATCTCCTCGAGCCAGCTCTGCCCGGCGATCTGCGCCGCGTAGGCCGTGTTCTGCTCGAACCGCACCCAGGCGCGGCGCACGTCGAATGGGGTGACGCCGGAGAGATCGAGGTGGCCGAGCATCCAGCGGCGGAAGCTGTTGTCCTGGCGCAGCGTCGGCAGCAACCGCTGTCCGCTGGTGCCGCCGTTCATGTTGTCGCTGTGGATGCGGTAGCGCACGAGCGGCTCGTCGACGACCTCGATCTCGGCCACCTCCGCGGTGCGCAGCGCCAGCCACCAGTCCTGGCACCAGGCCTCCGGCGGGAACGGCAGGAGGTGGTTGACGAGGGACCGCCGGAAGATGATGGACGGGGCCGGCGCGAAGTTCTGCTGGAGGAACGCCCCGAGGGCGCGACCGCGCGGCGGATCGAGATCGTGGTGGCGGAAGTAGGACGGTGCCGTCTGCCGCCCGTCGGCGTCCATCAACTCCATGTCGGAGTAGACGAGCCCCACCTCAGGGCGCGCCAGCAGCACGCCGACCTGGCGACGCAGCTTCTCGACGTGCCAGATGTCGTCGGCGTCCAGGATGGCGACGTACTCTCCGCGCGCCTCGGCGATGCCGCGCGTCGTCGCGGCGGTGAGCCCCGCGTTGGCCTGCGTGACCACTCGCAGCCGCTCGCCATAGCGCGCGAGGACCGCCGGCGTGTCGTCGGTGGAGCCGTCGTCGACCACGACGACCTCGACGTTCTCGTGGCTCTGGGCGAGCGCGCTGTCGATCGCGAACGGCAGGAACCGCGCGTAGTTGTAGGCGCACACCACGACCGTCACCAAGGGCGCGGCCGGGCACGCATCGGAGGGAGGCGTCACCCCCTCTTGGTCGGCCGGCGAAAGGGCCGGCTTGAGGCGGCTCAAGCCGCGCGGTGGGCGGCCGATCCCCCGGGGTGGTGATCCCTTCCGCGCTCCAGCACGGCCACGGCATCGCGGCCGCGGTCGCGCCGGACGAACGTCCCGAGACGCTCGCTGCCGCGCTCGACGAGGCCGAGGCGCGCTTCGGCGTCGACGAGCCGCGCGCCGTCGCGGCGCTGATCGCCGCCCTGCTGCCGCGGCTGGAGGGCCATCCCGCGTTGCTGGCGCGGGCCTATCACGACGTCGCGGTCATCGCGCATGCGATCGGCGATCTCCCGCAGGCGGCTGCGCTGTTCGAGCTCGCCCTGGCCGCCGAGCCGGAGAGCACCGATGCCCTGGAGGATTTCGCCGCCATGCTCACCGAGGCGGGCGAGCCGGTCCAGGCCATCACGCTGTGGTCGGCCGCCGCCCGGATCCGCGGTGACGCGCCGGAACCCTGGCTGGGGTGGGCCCGGGCGGCGGCGGCCGCCGGCGAGTGGCCGCAGGCGCTGGCGGCCGCGCGGCGGGCAGGCGCGCTCGGTGCGCCGGGACCCGAGGTCGCGGCGCTCCAGGAGCAGGCGCTCCAGGGCGGAGCGTCCGCCACCGAGCCGGCGGCGGCCACGCGGCCCGGGCGCCTGCTGATCGCCGTCGAGCAGTTCCATCCCACCAGCGGCGGGACCGAGCGGCTGGCCGAAGATGCCGCCATCGCGCTGCGCGATCTCGGCTGGGAGGTCGAGATCGTCACCAACAGACTCGAGCAGCGCACGTTCGCCGAGCATCGTGGTCTGGCCGTCCACGAGCTCGATCCCGCCCAGGCCGGCCGGCAGCTTCCGGCCCTCATCCGCGAGCGGGGCTACGACGCCGTCCTGTCGTTTCCGGCGCCACTGCGCTGGCCGATGGCCGCGACCCTCCAGGCGCCCCACCCGCGGCCGCGCGTCGTGGTGGTGCCCTGCATCAACGAGATGGTCGACCGCGACCTCCGCGCCGATCGCCGGCGCCTTCGCCTCCACGGCGGGCTGCTGGCCGGCGCCACCGCGATCGGGCATTCGTCGCTCCAGGGCCTCGACGCGCGGCTGTGCGAGGACCTGGGCCTGGCGTCGGCCTATGTGCCGAACGCCGTGCACCGCCGGGCGCCGGACACCGAAGCGCCGGCACGGCTGGGTCTGGCCGCCGGCGAGCCCTTCCTGCTCGTCGTGGGCAACCAGTGGCCGGAGAAGGACCACCTGGGACTGCTGGCGCACCTCGCCGCGCACGACGACGACGTCCGCGTGGTCCTGGTGGGCCATCCGGTCGACGAGCATCCCGACCTGGCGGCGGAGATCGCCCGGCGCGCCACCGCTGATCCACGCGTCGTCGCGGCCGGCGGCGCGACCCCCGAGGAGGTTGCCGGACTCATGGCGGCCGCGTCCCTGCTGCTGCTCCCTTCCGCGGCCGAGGCCACGCCGCTGGTCATCCTCGAAGCCATGAGCCACGGCCTTCCGTGGCTCGCGACGCCCCACTGCGGTGCCGTCCACGACCACGCCGGCGGACTCATCGTCGCGCTCGACGGGTTCCTGCCCGCCGCGCGACGGGTCCTGGCCGACGGCGCGGCGCGCGCGGCGCTCGGCGCAGCCGGGCACGACCACTGGGCGGCCTGTTACACGTGGGAGCAGATCGCCACGCGCTACGACGCGCTGCTGCGCGGGGTGCACGATCTCCCGCCGCTGCGCGCCCCCGAGCACGCGGTGGCGGCGACCGCAGCGGTCCGGGCCGCCGTCCGCGGCGCCTGAGCCGCGGGCTGATCGCGATCGCGTCGCCGCCGCCCACGGGCGGGCTGCACCACGTCAGACGGCGATGGGACCGACGCGGCGCGCCTCGTCGGGGGTGCCCAGCGCGACCACGTCGGCGGCGTCGATGGTCACCAACCGGATGTCGTGGCCCTGCTCGATGAGCGTCGTGTAGAGGGGCGCGACGTAGCGTTCGCCGCGGCCGCCGCCCGCGGTGCTCAGCGGCGTGGCGTCGTAGGCGGCGCGGTAGGTCGCCAGGTCGCGGAAGGCGTACAGGCCCACGGACGCGTGCGGGGAGATGCGCTCCTTCTCGGCCACCGCGGTGACGCGGCCCGCGGCGTCGGCGGCCACGAAGCTCCAGCCGTCGCCCTGCCCCGGGAAGCATGGGATGCAGCCGTCGGCCCGCACCGTGGCGGGGCCGAGCACGCCGGGCCGCACGTGCGTGTCGATGTTGTAGATGACGAGGCGCTCACGGTCATCGACGTGCTCGGCGGCGGCGAGGACGGTCTCGGCCTGGCCCGACGTCACGCCGTCGAGCTGCACCACGGTCGGGCGACCCAGTCCCGACTGCGCGCACTCGCGCCGCGCGAAGTCCGCCAGGCCGGCGTCGTCGCGCCGGCCGACGAGGACGAGTCGCGCGCCGTCCTCGACGTACCAGCGGAGGCTGTCCATGGCCCAGTGAAAGAGCGTGCGCCCCCGGACGCGGAGGCGATACTTCGGAACGGCGTACCCGGCCTCCCGGAAGCGCCGGCTCTCGCCGGCCATGGTCACGACGACGGCGGTCACGCAGCCACCGACTGCGGCGCGCGAGCGTCGGCGGCGCGGCGCGCGAGCGCCGAGACGATGCCGAGCCCGCGTACGACGAAGGCCAGCTGCGAGAGCGGCCGATCAGGGTGCAGCGGTGCCATCGTGAGGAACAGCAGCGCCTGGATCAGCGCCACGCGCGGCGCGTCGGCGCCGAGCAGCCGGTCGGCGCGGCGGCGGTGCAGGGCCTTGACCGCCCGCTGGGTGGCGGTGAGCCGTACGTCGAGGTGCGCGGCACCCGGCGTGAGGTCCAAGGTGAACAGGCCGCGCAGCAGGTGGTCGTAGTCGCCCTCGATGCTGTGGGCGAGCTTGGCATGGTCATAGAGCGGGTCGCCGTGCAGATCCAGCTCGCCGAACGCGCCCCGCGGATCGACGAGGCGCACGATGCCGTTGCGGCGGTCGTACAGGATGTTCGACAGGCAGAGGTCGCCGTGGATGATCCCCATCGCCCGTGGCGCGCAGAGACCGAGTGCGTCGCCGAGCTCGGGCAGGATGGCCAGGGCGCCGTCGAGGCCGAGTCCCGGGCGTCCGTCGAGCGCCAGGTGCTCGCCGCGCAGCGGATCGAAGGCCGGGTCTGACAGCACCGACGCGAGGCGCTCCTCGGTCTTGGTCACGTACATGGCGCGCAGGGCCCGTGTGCAGTCGGCGTCGCTCAGCAGCAGGCGCTCGCCGTGCAGCCGGCGCGAGGCATCCTCGACGGAGGCGAGCGCAAGGTCCCACCCGCCGACGTCCCAGTCGCCGTGCAGATACGCGTCGGCCAGCGGCGGATAGCCGTAGTACTCGAGGTCGACGAACGCCTCGTCGGCCGTGCCGCCCTGGTCGAGCACGCGCGGGGCGAGCATGGCGACGGGCGGCGGGAGCCGTTGGTACCAGGCCACCTCCCGCCGCAGCTTCGCCGCATCGGTGCTGCGCTTGCGCAGGACGCCGCTGCGCGCGTCGACCTCGATGTCGTTGAACACGCGGCGGTCGATGAACAGCCGCTGGCGCGTGCGGTAGTAGGTGTCGACGTGGCCGAAGTCGTGCCAGACCTCGGCGGCGTACAACGCGGCGGCGCCCCGCGCGGCCACGTAGCGCCGGACGGCCACGTAGAGCGGCTCGACCCCGTCGACGGCGGCCGCGACGGCCGCGGCGAGCTCGTCGCGGAACGCGGCGGGATCGGCGAAGGCGAACGCGCCGACGAACACGGGAAGGGGATCGCCGCCCTTGTCGGTGTCCTTCTCCACGACCCGGGCGATGCCGCCCTCGGCGTCGGTGTGGAAGGCGGTCCAGCGGTAGGCGTCGGCCTCGAGGCGATAGGCGATCGCGTCTCCGGTGACCGGCAGGCCGGGAACCAGCGTGTCGGCGAAGTTGACGACGAGCCGGGAGGCGGCGCCGAGGTCCTCGGCGGCCACCGCGTGAAGCACGGTCTGCCCCAGCGAGGAGGTGGGGCCGACGTCGACGACCGAGATGCCGCCGACGTGGGCGGCGGCGGCGAGCAGGAGGTCGAAGCGCTCGTGCCCGGCGACGATGGCCCGGGAGCTCTGCCGCGCGGCATCGAGGATGTACTGCATGGCCATGCGGCCGTCGAGCGGGATGAGCGCCGGCGGGATCGTGCCGAAGTCCGCCTGGAGCTCGGGTGCGACGAGTCGCGCGCTGGGGATGACGATGAGATCCGACACGGGCGCCGCTCGCCTACGCGGCGATGCCCGTCGAGCGGCGAGCCGCGGCGCGAAACCGCTGAAGCTGCGTCACGGTGTGATCCAGGTGGCCTTCCCCGAGCCCCGGGTAGCAGCCGATCCAGAGGGTCCGCGCCGCGACGAGGTCGGTCGTCTCCAGCGAGCCGATCACGCGGTGCCGCACATCGCGGTAGGCGGGCTGGCGCAGGAGGTTGCCGGCGAACAGCAGGCGGGTCGCGATCCCCGCGGACTCGAGGTGGTCGACGAGCGCGGCGCGGCCGAACGGCGCGTCCGGGCGTACGGTGACGGCAAAGCCGAACCACGACGGGTCCGACCCGGGGGTGGGGTCGGGGAGGATCAGGACGTCCTCCAGGTCGGTGAGCGCCTCGCGCAGGTAGGCGTGGTTGGCGCGCCGGGCGGCGATGAAGCCGTCGAGCCGGTTCAGCTGCGCGATGCCGACGGCGGCCTGCATGTCGGTGGCCTTGAGGTTGTAGCCCAGGTGCGAGTAGACGTACTTGTGGTCGTAGCCCTCCGGGAGCGTCCCGAAGCGCTGTGAGAAGCGCTTGCCGCAGGTGTTGTCGCACCCCGGGTCACACCAGCAGTCGCGCCCCCAGTCGCGCACGATCTCGACGATGCGCTTCATGAGTCCCCGGTTGGTGAGCACCGCGCCACCCTCGCCCGTGGTGATGTGGTGAGCGGGATAGAAGGAGAGCGTTGCCAGATCGCCGAACGTTCCGACCGGCTGGTCGTCGTAGGTCGCGCCGAGCGCGTCGCAGCAGTCTTCGACGAGCATGAGGCCATGGCGGCGGCACAGCTCGGTCACGGCGCCGACGTCGAACGGGTTGCCGAGCGTGTGAGCGAGCACGACCGCGCGCGTGCGGTCCGAGATCGCCGCCTCCAACTGCGCGGGATCGATGTTGTACGTCGGCAGCTCGACGTCGACGAAGACGGGGACCAGCCCGTTCTGCACGATCGGGTTGACCGTCGTGGGGAACCCGGCCGCGACGGTGATCACCTCGTCGCCGCCGACCAGGCGCCGGTCGCCGAGAAGGGGGGAGGTCAGTGCGGTCACGGCGGCGAGATTCGCCGACGACCCCGAGTTGACCATCATCGCGTGGCGCAGGCCCGCGCGGCGCGCGAGCGCGCGCTCGAACCGCTTGGTCTCGGGGCCCGCGGTGAGCCAGAAGTCGAGGCTGGTCCGGACGAGCTCGACGACCTCCTCGGGGCCGAACACCTTCCCCGACACCGGCACCGACGGGTCCGCCGGATCGAACGACCGCGCCGGATGATGCTCGGCCGCGTACTGCGCGACGAGGTCGAGGATGTGCTCGGCGGAGGGGGCCATGCCCTGGCAGTCGGTCGTCTGCACACGCAACTTGAGACGCCCGGTGCCGCTCCGACCGCCGTTCAAGCGCCCTCGGCGGGTGCCGATAACCGGAGGGATGTCCCTCCCTCCACCCTGGGATGCCCCCAAGGTCGTGCTGCTCTGCGGCGGCATGGGCTCGCGCATGCGCGAGGAGACCGAGTACCGCCCCAAGCCGATGGTGGAGGTCGGAGGCCGGCCGCTGCTCTGGCACATCATGAAGCTCTACGCGGCGCACGGCCTCACGGACTTCGTCTGCTGCCTCGGCTATCGCGGGGCGATGATCAAGCAGTACTTCCTCGACTACCACGCGCTGCGCTCCGACATGACGGTGTCGCTGGCCAGCGGCGACGTCGAGTACGCCTCGGGCGAGGTCGACGACTGGCGCGTCTCGCTGGTCGACACGGGCCAGGACGCGATGACCGGAGCGCGCGTCAAGCGCGTCGAGCATCACCTGGGCGGCGCCGACGTCTTCCTGTGCACCTACGGCGACGGTCTCGCCGACGTCGACATCCGGGCGCTGGTGGACTTCCACCGTTCGCATGGCCGGCTCGCCACGGTCACCGGCGTCTATCCGCCCTCGCGCTTCGGCGAGCTGGCGACCGATGGCTCGCAGGTCACGAGCTTCGTCGAGAAGCCGGCCGGCGAGGCCCGGATCTCGGGCGGGTTCTTCGTCTTCGACCGGGCGGTGCTCGACCGCCTGTCGCCCGCCTCCGGCTGCGTGCTGGAACGCGAGCCGCTGGAGGGCCTGGCCGCCGACGGCGAGCTGTGCGTCTTTCCCCACGACGGCTTCTGGCAGTGCGCCGACACGGTGCGCGACGTCGAGCACCTGCGTGGCCTGTGGGATCGCGGCGACGCACCGTGGCGCGTGTGGGACGACCGCACCGAGTCCGCAGCGGCGCCGCATCCGGGCCGCCGTCAGAGCGACCGGGTGGACGCCCTCCTGAGGGCCGCCGGGACCCGATGAGCGCGCTGAGCGCCGCTCGCGCCGAGCAGGGCCGCAGGATCGTCATCGAGGCGGCCCTGGCCGCCGGCACCTGTCACATCGGCAGCTCGCTGTCGATCGTCGACGTCCTGGCCGTGCTCTACGCCGATGTCCTTCCGGCTGCCCCCGGCGGTCGTGACCATCGGTTCCTGCTCTCCAAGGGCCACGCCGCCTCGGCGCTGTACGCGACGCTCGCCACGGCCGGCGTGCTCGATCCCTCCGAGGTCGTCGCGGGCTACTGCGCCGACGGCGGCTCCTTCGCGGGCCATCCCGAACGCGGCGTGCCGGGCGTCGAGATGACCGGCGGCTCGCTGGGGCACGGCCCGGCGATCGCGCTCGGCATCGCGCTGGCCGAGCGGGCCGCAGGCACGGGGCGGCGAACGTTCTGCCTGGTCGGCGACGGTGAGCTCAACGAGGGCTCGGTGTGGGAATCGCTCGCGCTGGCGGGATCGCTGCGCCTGGCCGGTCTCACCGTGGTCATCGACGCAAACGGCCTGCAGGGGCTCGGCCCGACCGCCGAGGTCCTCGACCTCGAGCCGCTGCGCCCGAAGCTCGAGGCGTTCGGATGGGAGACGCGCGAGGTGCCCGGCCACGACCATGAGGCCCTGGCGGCCGCGCTCGGCGATCCCGCTGCCGGACCGTGCGCGGTGATCGCCCGTACGACCAAGGGGTACGGCATCTCGTTCATGGAGGACGAGCTCATGTGGCACTACCGCTCGCTGCGCGAGGCCGATCGTGAGCGGGTCCTGGCCGAGCTCGACGCGCGAGCCATCGCATGAGGGACGCGTTCTTCGAGGCGCTGGTCGAGGTCGCGCGCGACGACGAGCGCGTGTGGGCGCTGACCGGCGATCTGGGCATCGGCCTCTTCGACGAGTTCGCGCACGCCGCACCAGGGCGGTACCTCAACGTCGGCATCGCCGAGCAGAACCTCGTCGGCGTCGCGGCCGGCCTGGCGTACGCCGGTCAGGTGCCTTTCGCCTACTCCATCGCGCCGTTCGTCACGTCGCGCCCGCACGACCAGATCCGCGTCGACGTCGCCATGGCACGCGCCAACGTGAAGCTCGTGGGCGTCGGTGGCGGGCTGGCGTACGGCCATCTCGGCCCGACGCACCACGCCATCGAGGATCTCGCGCTGATGCGCGCGCTGCCCGGAATGACCGTGCTGGCGCCCGGCGACCCGAGCGACGTCCGGCGCGCCGCGCGCGCCGCGGCGGCCATGGACGGCCCCGTCTACCTGCGGCTCGGCAAGAACGGCGAGCGCGACGTCCTCCCGGACGGCACCCCCTTCGTGGTCGGCCGCGCCACCACCGTCCGCGAGGGCTCCGACATCACGTTGGCCTCCACCGGCGCGATCCTGCCCGAGGCGTTGGCCGCCGCCGACGCGCTGGCCGCGACGGGCATCCGGGCCGCGGTGCTGCATTTCGGCACCGTCAAGCCCTTCGACGGCGAAGCGCTGGCCGCTGCGTCGGCGAGGACGGGCGCCGTCATGACGATCGAGGAGCACTCGATCATCGGCGGTCTCGGCTCCGCCGCCGCCGAGACGCTCGCCGAGCACGGAACGGGCGCCCGCCTCCGCCGCCTCGGGCTGCCGGATGCCTTCGCGCACGCCGTGGGCAGCCGCGAGCATCTGCTCGCGCACTTCGGGATCGACGCGGCCGGCGTCGTGCGTGCCGCGCTGGAGCTCCTGGAGCGCCGGAGCCCCCTGCGGGCGGCCGCATGAGCCGGGCCGCCCTCGACGCGGCGGCAGGGATCGCCGCGCAGCTGCTCGAGCCGCTCCGGGGCCGCGCGATCCACATCAGCGGCGCCTCCGGGTTCCTGGCGGCGAACCTCGTCGCCCTGCTGCACGAGGCCGACCGCGCCGGCGACCTGGGTCTGCGCCTCTACGCGTCCGCCCGTCGCCCCGTCGCGGACGTGGCGCTGTTTGAGTTCCTCGAGGTCACGCCCGAGGTCGTGTGGGAGGTGGCCCCCGTCGAGCGCGCGGCGCTGCCGTCCGAGCCCGGGCTGATCGCGGTGCACGCCGCGTCGTTCGGGGCGCCCAAGGACTACCTGCGCGAGCCGGTGGCGACCTTCCGCGCCAACACGGACGGCCTCGTCGAGGTCTTCGCCCAGGCAGCACGCCACCGTGCCGGGCACGTCGTGTACTTCAGCAGCGCGGAGGTCTACGGCCAGCCGCCGGCGGCGGCGATCCCGACGGGCGAGCGCTTCGCCGGGGGTCCCGACCTCGGCTCGCCCCGGTCGATCTACGCGGAGTCCAAGAGGATGGCCGAGGTGCTCGGCGTCACGCTCTCGGCCGAGTACGACCTCCCGTTCACCGCCGTGCGGCCGTTCAACCTGTACGGACCCGGCCAGCGCCTCTCCGACGGGCGGGTCCCGCTGGAGTTCATGCGGCTCGCCGTCGAGCAGGGCGCCGTCGAGCTCGCCGGCGACGGCACGCCGACACGGAGCCCGTGCTTCGTCTTCGACGGCCTGCTGCAGGTCGTCGCCTGCCTGTCGCCCGCCACCGAAACCAGGGCCTACAACATCGGCGATCCGACCAAGGAGCTCACCATGGGCGAGCTGGCGCGGCGCTGCGCCGCCGTCGCGGGGCTGGACGCCGAGGCGGTCGGCATGGCCGCCGAGCCGGCGAACGCCGGTCTGGCGCGGGCGGTCCCGGACGTCTCCGCCGTGATGGCCCTGACCGCCCGTGCGCCGGCGCCGTTCACGCCGCTCGACGACGGGCTCCGGGCACTGCGATCGTGGGTGCAGTGGGCGGGCGTCCATGCTTGAGCTCGCCGCGCAGCTCACCTGCCGGCTGTCCGGCGAGCCGCTGAACGACGCGCGCGTCGTGCTCGACCTCGCCGACTGCCCGTTGCCGGGCGTCTACCCGCCCACCGCCGAGGCCTCGGTTCTCCTGCGATCACCGCTGCGCGTCGTGCAGGCCGCCGGCAGCGGGCTGGTGCAGCTCGCTCATCGTTTCGATCCCGCCATCTATGGCGAGTACGGCTTCGCCGCCGACACCAGCGTCGCCTATCGCCGTCATCTGCGGTGGTTCGCCGATCAGGTGGCCGGCGCCTGGCCGGCCACGGCGGCGGTGCTCGAGGTCGGGTGTGGCGACGGCCTGCTGCTCGACCTCCTGGGCGTGCACGGCTTCGCCGACCGCACCGGCGTGGATCCCGGGCGGGCCGCCGGCCGGCGGGCACCGGGAGAGATCGTGGGCGGGTACTTCCCCGACGCATTGGACGCCGCGGCGCCCGACCGCCGCTATGACCTGATCGTCCTCCGCCACGTGCTCGAGCACATCGAGACGCCCGTCGCGTTCGCGGCGGCGCTCGCGCAGCGGCTGGCCCCCGGCGGCGAGGTGTGGATCGAGGTGCCCGACCTCGACGCGACGCTCGAGCGCGAGCTCTGGAGCAACCTGTACCAGCTGCACTGCAACTACTTCGACGCCGCGACGCTCGACGCGCTCGCCGGCACGGCGGGGCTGGTGCGCCTCAGCGGCGAGCTCGTCGACGTCTTCGGTGGGTCATTGCTGCACCGCTACGGTCGCGGCACCTCCGGTCCCATCGCGCAGCCGCCCGACCGGGACGGCCTGGCCGCGAGCATCGGAGCCTTCCGCGACCGCCTCGCCCGCCTGGCGGCGTGCCTGCCGGAGGACACGGTCGGCTACGGGGCAGCCGAGCGCACCGCGATGACGCTCGGGGCCGCCCCCGAGCTCGCAGCGCGCCTGCGGGCCCTCTTCGACGGCAACGCGCTGCTCGGAGGCCGGTTCCTCGCCGGCACCGCGCTGCCGATCGCCCCGCCCGAGGCGCTCTACGCGTCCGCTCCCCGGGCGGTCGTGCTGTTCGCGGTCTCGCACCGCGAAGAGATCCTGCGTGAATGGAGGACCCGCCTCCCGGTCGAGACGCTGGTCGCGGTCGCGGGGCAGGACACCGAGTGCACGCCCCTCGGTCGGCTGGTCGCCCCATGACGCAGCGCGGCGTCTGCGTGGCGATCCCGGTCAAGAACGGCGCGGCGTACCTGGCCGAGGCGATCGAGAGCGTCCTGGCGCAGGATGGGGTCGACCTCTCGGTGCGCGTGATCGACAACGGCTCCGACGACGCCTCGCGGGCGATCGCCGAGCGCTACGCGGCGGCTGACCCGCGGGTCACCACGGCGCGCAATCCGGTCGACGTCTTCTACTACGGCAGCCTGAACCGCGCGCTGGCCGAGACCGACAGCGAGTTCTTCGTCCCCTTCGCCGCCGACGACGTCATGCACCCCGGCAACCTGGAGCGCAAGGTCGAGGCGCTGGTGGCGTCGGGGGCCGGCTTCGCCCACTCGCCGGCCCGCGTGATCGACGCCGACGGCGCGCCGCTCGACGTCTGGCCCGATCATCGCGAGACCCCCGCGCTGCTGCCCGCCCCGGAGTTCTTCGCCCGGCTGATGCCGCGCAACGCCGTGGCGTGCCAGTCGGTCGTGGCACGCACGACCGCGCTGCGCGAGATCGGCGGGTTCGACGGCCGGTCCTACTACGCCGCCGACTGGCTGGCGTGGATGCGCCTCTCGCTGCGCGCGCCGGTGGTCACGGTGCACGATGCGCTCATCGACAACCGCGTCCACGCGCAGACCGGGACGAACACCGCGGGCGCGGCGGGTCTGAACGGCCGCGACGTTCCGGTCACCCTGGACCACGCCTTCTCCGACGAGCGGCTGCCGGCCGCCTACGCCGACCAGCGCGATCCGATGGTCGCGCTGGCGTTCGTCGACGCGGCCAACACGCTCAGCCGCTCGGGCATCCTGCGCCTGGCCCAGGGCTGGTCGGGCTACATGGCCATGGGGCGCGCGCTCCAGCGCCGTCCCGATGACGCCGGGCTGCGCGCGCAGTACGCGGCCAAGGTCACCGAGGCGGGGCTCGTGGCACCGGAGCTGCCCTGGGCGGGGGTCGCCCGGGCGCCGCAGGACGCGGCGGACGCCGCCGCGCTCGGCGAGGCCGTCGAGACCCTGGAGGGTCTCCTGGCCAGCCTGACGGTCGCCGTGGAGCCCGACGCGCTGGACGGTGCGATGGCGCTGCTGGAGCCGGTGTTCGGCGAGACCGCGCTCCCCGTGGCGGTGACGCCGGGCGTGAGCGACGCCGACCTGCTGGTGCCCGGCCGGTTGACGCTCGCACGTTGGGGCTCCGAGCTGGTGAGCGCCTCGGAGGCCGCGGGGGTCCCGGTCTTCCCCTACGCCTTTCCGCAGCCCTTCGCTCGCCGGCCGGACCCAGGGCTCTGGGAGACCGTCGACCCGGCGGGCTGCCTCGCCTGAGCGGCGCTCAGCGGTTGCCCCACAGCACGTAGGACTCGCCGGGCAGCGCCCGGCTGCGCCCCGAGTCCTTGGTGTCGCTCTCGCCGATCTTGCGGAGGTCCTGCACCCATCCGTAGTGGCGCAGGAAGACGTCGTCGTCGAGCTCCATGGGCTCCTCGAGCGTGGGCTCGTGGTAGTGGACGTGCATCCGGAAGGCGCCGCCGGGACGCAGAACGCGGCGGATCTCCTGCGCCGTCGCGGCGAAGTCGTCGACGTGGTCGATGGCGTTGACCGACACCACCGCGTCGAAGTGGGCGTCGGGGAAGGGCATGCGCTCGGCGCGCGCGTTGTGGTAGGTGAAGCCCATCGTGCTCCACAGCTTCAGAGGGAAGCCGACCGAGGCGTAGCCGTCGGCGAGCGGATCGATGCCGTGGAGCTCCGCCCCGCGGAACGCCAGCATGCTCGGAGCGGGCCCGCAGCCCACGTCCAGCACGCGCATGCCGCGGAACGCATACGGGTGCAGCGCCAGGTCGGTGAGGTACTTGGGCTCCTGATAGACGCGGGAGAAGGTGACGGCGGCGTTCGTGCGCAGGTCGTAGTGGGTGGTCCGCTCCTCGGCGGCGGGCGGCTTGACGTCGCCCTTCAGCGCCTCACCCGCGTACCACCGCTCCCACGAATCCAGCGTCTCGCGCCAGAAGCGCAACTCGGCGTCGTACTTGGCGCCGGAACCCGGCTCGGGCGGCGCCGTGACGGGGGCCGAGGCCGACGTTCCGGCGAACAGCAGCGTCGGGACCGTCACCGGCGCGCCGACGGTCGCCAGCAGCAGCACCTCGGAGACCAGGAGCGGGGTGACGTCGGCGGCGCCGACGAGATCCACCTCGACGTCGGAGCCCTGCATCGCGACGGACAGGAGCTCCGCGGCATGCGACAGCCGCTCCGGCGGGACGGCGATGATGAACTCGTCCGCCACCGCGGCGGCGGCCAGCCGCTCGATCTGCGCGACCAGCGCCGCGGCCGTGGAGGCGTCGAGCGCGACGGTGGACACGATCCGGCAGGGCGGCCGGACGCCGAGGCGGCGAAGCTCGGCGTCGAGTCCGTCCGGACCCGTGACGGCGAGATGGCCGGGGGCCGCGAGGACGAACGGCGGTGCGGTCATGCGGGCAGGCTATGTGACCTTCCGGCGCCGCGGCTCAATGCCTGGTACGGGTGGACGACCACCCAGGATGTGACGTCCCTTCTCCGCACCAGGGCGGCCGCGTGAGCCGCCGTCTGCGCATCGGCGTGCTCGGGCCCCCGCCCGTCGAGGACGAGCTCCATGCCCAGCAGGTGACCTACCAGGACGCCCAGTTCCTGGCCATGCGCGAGCACGCCGACGTGGTCTTCGGCCCCGAGGCGCTCGCGGGCATCCAGGACCACGACGCGGTGATCGCCTTCGACGAGCGCCAGCTGCTGATCGACCTGGCGCCGTCGCTGCCGCGCCGGCTGCAGCCGCTGCTCGTGTTCGTCACGCATGACTACTGGTGCCATCCCGTCGCGGTGGCCGAGCTCCTGAGCGGCTACGAGCGCGTGCTGAGCGTGGTCCGGCACGCCGGCGCGCAGCGGCTCTACGGCCTCCTGATGCCCGAGGTCCCGTGCAGCGTCCAGCGGCCCGGCGTCGACACGGACCTGTACCGCCGCGCCACGACGCCCAAGCAATGGGACATCCTGATCTCCGGCCGCGAGACCGACGACTACCCGGTCCGCCGGCGGCTCAACGCCGTGGTGCGCGACCAGGCGCAGCGGCGAGGGTGGAAGGTGCTCGACCTGCCGCGGCAGGTCGGGGCCCCTCATGGCGGCTATGCCGAGACGCTCGCCTCGGCGAAGGTCTCACCCACCGGCACGCCACGCGGCGGCCTCGGGGCCCAGCTGGTCCTGCAGTACGTCGACGCGTCGACCGGCCGGCTGGACCTGGCCGCCGACGCCCCGGGTCTCGCGGGCGACCCGTTCTACTCCTACGACCTGCCCGCCGTCGCGGTGCGGAGCTTCCCGGTCGGCGGCCCGCCGCCGCGCTACCTGGAGTCCATGGCGTGCGGGACGCTGCTGGTCGGCGACCTGCCGGCGGGCGACGACTGGTACCGCGACAAGATGGTGCCCGTGTCGCTGGGCGACAGCGACGAGCAGCTCGGCGACCTCATCGACCACTGGGTGCGCAGCGACGCTGAGCGCGAGCGTCTCTGTGACCACGCCTATACGGAGACGATGCGCACCGAGACGACGCGCCTGCGCGCCGCCGAACTCGTGGAGCTCATCCGTGGGCACTGCTGAGCTCGGCCTGGCGGGGCCCGGGCAGCACGCCTTCGCCGGGGCGTTCGAGCCGGCGTCCGCTGCCGGGGTGAGCGCCGGCTGGATCGCCTTTCCCGCCGGGCGGCGCGCGCGGCACGCCGGCGCCCCACCGAGCATGACGCTGTGCCTGGTCCTGCAGGACGGAGGCGCTGCGGCGCAGGCCCGGCTGGAGCAGGCACGCGCGCTGGCGCCGGAGGACGGCGAGATCCTCGCGCTCGATGCCGGGTCGCGCGACTGGACGCTGTCGCGGTGCCTGCGCGCCGCGGTCGAGGACGAGCGCGTCGTGGTCCTCCGGGCGCCGGCCGGCCGAGGCAGCGGTGAGCTGGTGGCCGACGCGCTGGTGCTGGCGTCCGCGCCGTTGGTGCTGATCGCGGGCCCGGACGTCCAGCTGCTGCCCGACGCGGTCGCGGTCCTCTCCGACGCGCTGACGGCCGCGCCGGCGGCTGTCGCGGCGGTCGCGGGCGTCGTGCGGCAGCGCCCGGGTGACGCGCCGGTCGCCGGGCCACCGTGGAGCGGCGCCGGCTACGTCGCCGGGCCCGACGCGGTCGCGGCCGCGCTGACCGCGTCCGAAGAGGCGTTGGCCACGTGCCCCGCGCTCGTCCGCACGGACGCGCTGGAGCCGCTCCGTTGCCGTGGGATACGAGACGTGCTGCTCGGCGTGGCCCTCGCCGGCGACGTCGTCGGCGTGCCGCAGGCCCTGGCCGTCGGCCCCGGCGCCGATCCTCACCCGCGCCCGGCGGGGCCCTGCGTCGCGGCCGCCGTCCGCACCGCGGATCTGGTCGCCGGGCGCTCCAGCGACCGGCTGGTCCTGGCGGTCGCCGCGCGGGCGCTGGCCGCGGAGCTGGCCGGAGCCCCCGCGCTCGCTCCCGCAGACCTCGCGCTGGCCGCAGGAGCGCTCGGCCGTCTCGGTCGGGCCGCCGCCGATGCCGGCACCGGTGCCGTCGACGTCCGGGGGTTCCGCCCGGGCCTCGTGCCCCTGCCGCTCGTCGTCCGCACGTTCACCATCCTGTGCCGGTTCGCTTGGAGCGGCGCGCCCCCTGCCGGGCTCGAGGGCCTGCTGCAGGCCTACCTCGAGGTCTTCGACGCCGACCGCGACGTCTCGCTCCTGCTCGCGCCGGTCTTCGAGGGCGACGCCGGCGGTGCGAGCCTCGAGGGCTGGCTCGTCGGGCTCATCACGGGCCGACTGGGCCGAACGCTGGAGGACATCCCCGACATCCTCGTCGAGGTCGCGCCGCTGGATCCAGATGGCCGGGCGGCCCTGATCGCCGTCGCCGACTGCGTGGCGATCCCGAAGGACGCCGGATCGTCCGACGTGCTGGAGGCGCTGGCCTGCGGGCTCGCGGTGCTCGGCGCGCCGGACGGCTGGGTGACCGAAGCGACGGGCTTCCCGGGGACCGATGACGATCTCGGGTCGCGGCTGCGCGCGGCGGCCGCGGACCCGGCCGGATGCGCCGCCCGCGGCGCCCGAGGACGCGCCCGCGTCCTCAGGAACTCCACGTAGGAGCGTGGGTCCCTAACCCGCCGCGGGTTTCGCCCCCTGGGCGAAGACCCGCAAGGGAACCTGGCCCTCTGGGCCAGTGTTCCCCTCAGCGCCTCAGCGCCCGAACGCCCGGATCTGCCCGAGCGTCGTGGCTCGCACGTCCTCGCCGTCGCGGTAGGCGCGGTACCAGTCGGCGGTGCGCCGCAGGCCCTCGGCGAGGTCCCAGGGCGGGCTCCAGCCCAGGCGCGCGCGGGCCAGCGACGAGTCGAGCTTGAGCCAGTGCGCCTCGTGCGGATGCGGCCCGGGATCGACCTCGCGGGGCAGGTCTCCGTCCCACAGCTCGCCGATGCGGTCGACGATCCACCCCACGGGGCGCGCGTCCTCGTCGGCCGGTCCGAAGTTCCAGCCCTGCGCGGCGCCGCGGTCCTCCCACGCGCGCTCGGCCAGGCGCAGGTACCCGCTGAGCGGGTTGAGGACGTGCTGCCACGGCCGGACCGCCGCGGGGTTGCGGATGCGGATCGGCGCGCCGGCCAGCGCGGCGCGGAAGATGTCGGGCACCAGGCGGTCCTCGCCCCAGTCGCCGCCGCCGACGACGTTGCCGGCGCGGGCGCTGGCGACGGCGGGCGCGCCCTCGGCGGCGAAGTACGAGGAGCGGTAGGCGGCGGTGACGAGCTCGGCCGCGCCCTTGGAGCTCGAGTACGGGTCGTGGCCGCCCATCGGCTCGTCCTCCCGGTAGCCCCAGACCCAGTCGCGGTTCTCATAGCACTTGTCCGAGGTGACGACGATCGCCACGCGGAGGTCGTCGCCGGGGGCGCGGCGCACGGCGTCGAGGACGTTGACCGTGCCCATGACGTTGACCGCGTAGGTCTCCACGGGGTCGCGGAACGAGCGTCGGACCATCGGCTGCGCGGCCAGGTGCAGGACGACCTCGGGGCGCGCGTCGGCGACCGCCGCCGCGACGCGCCCGGCGTCGCGCACGTCGGCGGTCACGTGCTCGACGGCATCGCCGACGCCGGCCAGCTGGTAGAGCGAGGGGGAGGTCGGGACGCCGTCGGCGAGGCCGACGACCTCGGCGCCCAGCTCGGCGAGCCAGAGCGACAGCCACGCGCCCTTGAACCCGGTGTGGCCGGTCACGAGCACCCGCCGTCCCGCCCAGAAGCGGGCATCGGGAAGGGCAGGGTGCGACGCGGGCATCCGTCGTGTCTTCGCGGCGGGCGCGGGAAGTCCTGGCCCGCCGGAGAGCGCCCGACCTCGACTCTGACCGGGAAGGCGCCCAGAGCGGCAGCTAGGCTTGGCGCCGTGCCGGTACCTCTGTTCGATCCCACCTCGCCGCTCGGACCGCTGCGCGCGGAGATCCGCACCGCGGTGCACCGCGTGCTCGACGCCGGGCAGTTCATCCTCGGTCCGGAGGTCGAGGCCTTCGAGCGCGAGTGGGCGGCCTACCTCGGCGCCGGCCACGCGATCGGCGTCGCGAACGGGACCGAGGCGATCACGATCGCGCTGCGCGCCCTCGGCGTCGGACCGGGCGACGAGGTCGTCGTCCCGTCGTTTACCTTCTGGGCCAGCGCGGAGGCGATCCCGCCGACCGGCGCCACGCCCGTCTTCTGCGACATCGATCCCGACACGATGTGCGTCACGGCCGACACCGTGAAGGCCGCGATGACGCCGCGCACGAAGGCCGTCGTCGCCGTGCACCTGTTCGGCAACCTCGCGCCGGTGCGCGAGATCGAGGCGCTCGGCGTGCCGGTGCTCGAGGACGCCGCGCAGGCCGCGGGCTCCACGTCGGTCGACGGGCGCCCGGGCGCGCTCGGCACGATCGCGACGTTCTCGTTCTACCCGTCCAAGAACCTCGGCGCGTTCGGCGACGGCGGGGCGATCACGACCCGTGACGCGGAGCTCGCCGAGCGCGTCAGGACGCTGCGGTTCCACGGCTCCAAGGACAAGACCGACTACGTCGACATCGGCTACAACAGCCGCCTCGACGAGATGCAGGCCGCGATCCTCCGCGTCCAGCTGCCGCACCTCGACACGTGGGCCGAGGCGCGCGTCGCCGCGGGCGACCGCTACGCGGAGGCGCTGGAGGGCGTCGTCACGCTGCCGGTCGCGGCGCCGGGCTGCCTGCCCGCGTGGCACCTCTACGTCATCCGCCATCCCGATCCCGACACGCTCCTGGCCGCGCTGGCGCAGCAGGGCATCGGCGCGCGGCAGTACTACCGGGAGCCGGTGCACGCCCAGCCGCCGATGGCGCAGTGGGCGCCCAAGCACGAGCTGCCGGCGACCGCCGAGGCGGCGCGCACGCACCTGGCGATCCCGATGTCGGCCGCGCTGGACGGCGAGCAGGTCGCCGCGGTCGCCGCCGCGATCCGCGGCGCCGTCCCGGCGGCGCGCTGACGCGTTGAAGGTCTGGTTCGACCTCACCAACAGCCCGCACGTCCTCGTCCTGCGGCCGCTGATCGAGGCGCTGCAGGCCGACGGGGCCGAGGTGGCGGTGACCGCGCGCGACTTCGCGCAGACGGTCGCGCTGTGCGAGCGCTTCGGGATCGACTGCGAGGTCATCGGCCGCCACCGGGGCGCGCGCCTGGGCGCCAAGGCGATCGGCCTGGCGGATCGCTCGGTGGCGCTGGCGCGCTTCGCCCGCGGCCGCGGGTTCGACCTGGCGATCGGCCACGGCTCCAACGACGTGACGGTCGCCGCGTTCGCGCTGCGCATCCCGCGCTCGACGATGTTCGACTACGAGTGGGCGACGGTGCAGCACACGGTCAACTGCCGCCTGGGCAACGCGGTCGTCGTGCCGGAGGCGATCCCGCCGCAGCGGCTGGACCGCTACGGCGCGCGCGGCAAGCTCCAGCGCTACGCGGGGCTCAAGGAGGAGTACTACCTCTCGGACTTCACGGCCGACCCCGCGGTGCTCGACGAGCTCGGGCTCGACCCGGCCCAGCCGGTGGCGGTCGTCCGCACGCCGCCGTCGGTGTCGCTCTACCACCGCTTCGAGAACGACCTCTTCGGGTCGGTGCTCCTGGCGCTCCGCGACCAGGCGCAGGTGGTCGTGCTGCCCCGCGTCGCCGAGCAGCGCGCCGAGCTGGAGCGCGCCGGCGGCTTCGTGATCCCCGAGCGGGCCATCGACGCGCAGTCGCTGATCGCGTTCTCCGACGTCGTCGTCAGCGCGGGGGGGACGATGAACCGCGAGGCCGTTGCGCTCGGGACGCCGGTGTACACGACCTTCGAAGGACGCCTCGGCGCGGTCGACGAGCGGCTGATCGCCGAGGGCCGGATGCGCAAGCTCGAGTCGGCCGACGAGGTCCAAGTGGCCAAGCGCGCGCCGGGCGCGGCGACCGACCGCGTCCGCCGCGATCCACGGGAGCTGCTGGCGCTGGCGATGGCGCCGCTGGGCTGAGCGCCCGCGCCCGCCCTACGCGGCCTGCGGGCGTCTGTGGCGTTCCGCTCGGGCGCTGGTCGTGCCGCGGCGCGCGGTCCGTTGGCAATGACGGAGAGGCAGTGAGCGAGGGCGCCGGCGCCGCGGGTCGTCCTCGGCGCCTCTTTGGGATCCGGGTCGCCTGACGCTGAACTATTCATCACGAAGCGACCCGGACCAGTGGCGCGCGGCAATTCACGCCCGAACGATCCCCTCGCCCTACGCCGCCTGCGGGCCCCGGCGCAGCGCCGGGCGGTGCGCGACGAGCTCGATGCGCTTCAGGATCGCCAGCGCCGCCTCCTGGCAGGCGATCGCCATGCCGATGCCGACCTCGGGGGCCGTGCGGCGCTCGTGGTAGCGCAGGAAGGCCGCGGCCTGGGTGACGGCGGGATCCTCGAAGGGGAGGGCGACGCGCTGGGCGATCGACTCGTGGCGCCCGGCCGTGGTGTCGGTGCTGCGGACGGCGACGATCGTGCCGGCGTCGAGGTCGGCGGTGATCTCGGCCTGGGTCGTGGTGACCCGGAGGCGGCGCAGGCGGGTGCCCCCGGCCCGGGAGGCGACGAGCGAGGCGACGAGGTCGTCCTCCATCACGAGCAGGGCGTGGGCGTGGTCGAGGGGGCCGCTGCGACGCACGCGCCGGCCGGCGGCCTGCGTGGCGGCGATCGGCTCGCCGGTCAGGGCGAGCACGAACTGCAGGTCGCGCTGCATGAGGTCCTGCACGACGTCGAGCTCGGGCGTCGGGCCGCCGACGACCACCGGATCCATCCGCTCGGCGTGGACGGCGACCAGCGTCTGGTTGGCGACGAGCGTGCGCAGCTCGCGCACGGTCGGGTCGAAGTGCTCGTCGTAGGCCACCATCGCGACGGGCCGGCGCGGGGCGCGCACGATCGCCGACAGCAGGCCGTGGGCCAGGTCGACGGTGGTCGCCAGCGGCGGCTCGATCAGGACGTCCAGGCCCTGCTCCAGCGCGGCGCGGGCCAGCGAGGGCCGCGATTCGACCGTCCCGGCGACGATCGCGACGTGGGCCTCCTGGAACGCCGGCTCGAGCTCTTCGAGCAGCGGGACGCCCAGGGTCATGGCGAGCTTGCGGGCCGCTTCGGGGTCCGGGTCGTAGACGCCCGCGACGAGGCAGCGGTCAGCGAGCACCCGGAACGCGCGCGCGTGTCGCTCGCCGGCCAGGCCGGCGCCGAGGACGATGGCCCTCACCATGTCCCGAGTGATCGGTTTGGCGTCCGGTGCCTTGAGACCGGGCGTCTCCCTACAATGCGGCCGATGCGGCGCGCTGCCGGCCCGGCACGGCCGAGGCCACTTCTACCATGAGCCGGATGCGCCAACGCGTGCGTTCGGCGGCGCTCCCCCTCCATCGCCATTCGCTGCCCCAGCTGGGCATCGACGCGGCGCTGGTCGCGCTCGCCTACCTCCTGGCCTTCCGGCTGCGGTTCGACGGCGGGATCCCCGACGACTTCGGCGATCTCCTCGCCGCGACGCTGCCCTACGTCGTCGCCGCGAGCCTGCTGATCTTCACGCTCTTCGGCCTGTACGAGAAGTTCTGGCGCTACGTCGGCCAGCGCGACTACGTGAAGATGCTGCAGGCCGTCGTCGTCACGACGCTGTTCGTGCCGGCGTTCAACGCGCTGGCGCATCCGAAGACCATCCACTCCGGCCGCGGCGAAGTCACGCTGAGCGTCCCGACCGGCGTCCTGGGCTCGTTCTTCCTGCTCACGCTCGTGTTCATCGGCGGCAGCCGGTTCATCGCGCGCACGGTCTACGAGCGCCCGCTCAGCGGCTTCCGCCCGCGCCCCGGCGCCCGCCGCGTGCTGATCATCGGCGCCGGCGACGGCGGCCGCCTCGTCCTGCGCGAGATCATCCGCAACCCCGAGCTGGGCCTCAGCCCGGTCGGCTTCGTCGACGACGACCCGACCAAGCACCGCATGCGCATCGACGGCGTGCGCGTCCTGGGCCGCACCGACGAGCTGGCGCGCATCCTCGACGAGGCCGAGCCCGACGAGGTCACGATCGCGATCCCGTCGGCCCCCGGCACGCTGCGCGCCCGCGTCGTCTCGGCCTGCCGCGCGCGCGGCATCGCGGTCCGCACGCTGCCGACGGTCTTCGAGCTGCTGCAGACCGGCGGCGTCAACGTCGTGCGCCAGGCCCGCCCGGTCGAGGTCGAGGACATCCTCGGGCGCGAGCCCGTGCGCATGGAGCTCGATCGCGTCGGGCGCTACCTCGAGGGCGAGACCGTCATGGTCACCGGCGCCGGCGGGTCGATCGGCTCCGAGCTCTGCCGCCAGATCTCGCGCGTCGCGCCGCGCAAGCTGATCCTGCTCGACCACGCCGAGGACAACCTCTTCCGCATCCAGCGCGAGCTGGAGGACGACCGCCACGTCCATCCTTCGACGCTGGCCGTCGTGCTCGCCGACTGCAAGGAGGGCGAGCGGATGCGCGAGGTGTTCGCCGAGCACCGCCCGACCGTCGTCTTCCACGCCGCCGCCTACAAGCACGTCGGGCTGATGGAGCTCAACCCCGTCGAGGCCGTCCGCAACAACGCGCTGGCGACCCGGCTGCTGGCGCGCGTCGCCGGCGAGCACGAGGTCAAGCGCTTCGTGCAGGTCTCGACCGACAAGGCCGTCACGCCCGCGACCGTGATGGGCGCGTCCAAGGCGCTGGCCGAGTTCGCCGTCGAGGCCGCGCAGACGCGCTGGCCGAACACGCGCTTCGCGATCGTGCGCTTCGGCAACGTGCTCGGCTCGTCGGGCTCGGTGGTCCCGATCTTCCGCCGCCAGATCGCGCTCGGCGGCCCGCTGACCGTCACCGACCGGCGCATGACGCGCTACTTCATGACGATCCCGGAGGCCGTGCAGCTGGTCATCCGCTCCGGATCGCTCGGGACGGGCGGCGAGATCTTCGTGCTCGAGATGGGCGAGCCGGTGTCGATCTGGCAGCTGGCCGAGACGATGATCGAGCTGTCGGGCCTGCGGCCCGGCGAGGACATCGCGATCGAGGAGGTCGGCCGCCGGCCGGGGGAGAAGCTCCACGAGGAGCTGTTCAACCCCTACGAGCGCACGCAGCCCACGCCGGCCGACAAGATCCTGCGCGCCGACCGCGACCGGCTCGACACCGACACGGTCGAGACCATGTTCGACGAGGTGGGCCTGCTGGTCCTCGAAGGCGACGCGGCGGCCCTCGCGGCCAAGGTCGCCGAGCTCACCGAGATGCGCGGCGTGGCCGCCGACGACAGCACCACATCCGGAACGAACCGGGCCGTTCTCTAGCATGGCGCCCTGCATGACGTCGATCCTCGCTCTGTCGGTCACCGCCAAGATCGAGCAGTACGGCGCCTACGCCGGCTTCGCAGCGGTGCTCGGCCTCGCTGTGCTCTCCCTCCTGTACTTCGCGCAAGCGCGCGAGGTCAAGCGCCTGCGCGAATGGGCCGGCCGTGCGCCCGAGCGCGCCGCCGACCTGCAGGATCGGGTGCAGAGCGCGGCCCAGCAGCGCGTCGCGCAGCCCCCGCCCGCGCAGCCGCGTCCCGTGGGCCCGGTGCCCGCCGCGGGCGCCGCGGCGCGGCCCGCGGCCGCCACGCCCGCCGGCCAGGCCCAGGGCCTGCCCGCCGGCGCGCCCGCCGCAGCGGCCGCGGCAGCGACCGCCGCCGGAGCCGCCGGCACGGCCACCGCGACGCCTGGCGCTCCCGCCGCGCCCGCGCCCGGTGCCGGCCAGCCCACCACCGTCCAGCCCGCGGCCAACGGCGCCGGCACGGGCACCGCCGCCCCGCCGCCCAAGCCCGGCCAGCCGCTGCGCGTCCCGGGCTCCGCCGCGACGCCGCCGCCGCGCGCGGGCGCGGGCGCGGGCGCCGTCCCCGAGCCCGAGAAGCACCGCCGGTCGATCTGGGCGATCCTCGGCGCGGTCGCCGCGCTCGTCGTCGTCGGCGTCGGGCTCGTCGTCGTCGTCTTCGGCGTCGGCGGTGGCGGCAGCGGCACGGTCGCCAACACGATCGGCACGCCCGGCCAGAGCGCGTCGACGACCGCCGGCAGCGGGTCCAAGACGACCAAGAGCGGCACGCCGACCGCGACGCCCAAGCCCGGCACCTACACCGTCGCCGTCCTGAACGGCACCGCCGTCCCCGGCCTGGCGCGCGGCGTCGCCAACCGCCTGCAGAACGCCAAGTTCAAGATCGGCAACGTCACGAACGCGGCCGACCAGAGCCGCTCGGCGACGCTGGTCGAGTACGCGCCCGGCCACCTGGCGGAGGCGCAGGCCGTCGCCAAGGCCATCGACGTCGGCAAGGACGCGGTCCAGGCCGTCGACCCGGGGTCGCGCGCGATCGCCGGCGACCAGGCCAGCGTGGTCGTCATCGTCGGTGCCGACCAGAACACCTCGCCGCAGACGCAGCCCTAGTCGCGCTCTGAGCCGTGGCCGGGTTCCTCGACCTCCCCGAGCGCAGCGTCAAGCCGCGCGACCGCGGCCTGACGCACGTGCTCGACAAGGGCCTGTCGACCGCGCAGGTCGACGGCCTCATGGAGGTCGCCGGCGCGGCCGTCGACATCGTCAAGCTCGGCTGGGGGACGGCGCTGGTCACCGGCAACCTCGAGGCCAAGCTCGCCCGCTACCGGGCCCACGACGTGCCGGTCGTCCTCGGCGGGACGCTCACCGAGATCGCGCTGCGCGACGGGCGTATCGAGGGCCTGATCGCGTGGTGTCGCGAGCTGGGCATCGCCCACGTCGAGGTCAGCGACGGCACGATCGACCTCGACACGGCCCGCAAGCGCGAGATCGTGGCGCGACTCTCGCGCGAGTTCACGGTCTTCTCCGAGGTCGGCTCCAAGGACGACGAGCGGATCATGGCGCCCTATCGCTGGGTCGAGGAGATCCAGGCCGAGCTGGAGGCGGGCGCCTGGAAGGTCATCGCCGAGGCGCGCGAGTCCGGCACCGCCGGGATCTTCCGGCCCGACGGCGAGGTCCGCATGGGCCTGATCGACGAGATCGCGCACGCGATCGATCCCGCGCAGCTGATCTTCGAGGCGCCGCAGCGCGCCCAGCAGGTGTGGTTCATCCGCCGCTTCGGCAGCGAGGTGAACCTCGGCAACATCGCGCCCGACGACGTCCTGTCGCTCGAGACCCTGCGCCTCGGCCTGCGCTCCGACACGATGGACCGGGGCACATGATCGCGCTCGCCCGCCACGGCGAGACCGACTACAACGCCGTGCGCCGCTTCCAGGGCCACCTCGCGGTGTCGCTGAACGAGCGCGGACGCGAGCAGGCGCAGGAGCTCGCCCGCCTCGCCGCGCAGCACGAGTGGGCGGCGCTCATCTGCTCGCCGCTGGCCCGCGCCCGCGAGACCGCCGACATCGTCGGCGCCGCGATCGGCCATCACCCCGAGGAGGACGCGCGCTTCGCCGAGACCGACTGCGGCGACTGGACCGACCTCTCGTTCGACGACGTCGCGGCCGCCGAGCCCGAGCTCTTCGCGGCCTACCAGCGCGCCGATCCGGCCTTCACGTTCCCCGGCGGCGAGTCGTTCGCCCACCAGCAGCTGCGCGTGATGGAGGGCATCGACGCCGCCCATCAGGGCCCGCGCCCCGTCCTGATCGTCACCCATCGCGGGTCGATCCGCCTCGCGCTGGCGGTGCTGCACGGCGACGAGTCGCACCGCAGCGCCGAGGTCCCGAACGGGTCGCTCGTGGAGCTCCCATGAGGCGGGCGGGCGTGATCGTCTTCGGAGTCCTTGTCGCCGCGACCTTCGCGGCGTTCTTCGTGGCGCAGCGGCTGAAGAGCAGCCCGAGCGTCGTGCAGTCGCTGAGCTTCGAGACCCGCGGCACGGGCAACGTCTTCTCGCCCAACGGCGACGGCCGGCGCGATCGCGTCCGCGCGGGTCTGACGCTCGAGGACGCCGACCACGTGACGCTGACCTGGATGGACAGCAACGGCGACCCGGTCAGGACCGTCGTCGACGACCGGCCGGTCGCCGCCCACAAGCGACTGTGGGGCGTGCCGTGGGACGGCACCGACGACGACGGCAAGCCGGTGCCCGACGGCCGGTACAAGCTGCGCATCACGCTGCGCGACCAGGGCCGGACGATCGTGCCGACGACGTCGGTGCTCAAGGACACCAAGGCGCCGCAGCCCAAGGTGCTGTCGATCGGCCCGCGCAGGGAGTACGGGCCCGAGCTGATGCCCGAGCCCGGCGGCGCGCTGGCGCGCGTGCACTTCGGCCCGGCGCTCGACCACGCCAGGATCCACGTGTTCCGCACGGCGCCCGGCACGCCGCGCGAGGTCCTGGTCGCCGACCTGCGCCCGGGCCAGAAGGAGTGGGACTGGGACGGGACGACCGCGGCCGGACGGCGGGTCTCGCCCGGCACCTACCTCGTGGTGCCCGAGTGGCGCGACCTGGCCGGCAACGTCGGCACGGGCGTCCCGCTGGACCGGGCGGGCCTGCCGATCCTGAAGCCCGCCACCCGGCTGCCCGGCCGCGGGGGCATCACCGTGCGCTACATCGGCGCGCAGCCGCCCGTGACCCCGGCCAAGGCGCGCGAGCGCGTCGAGGTTCAGGTCGACGCGCGCCAGGAGCGCTACTCGTGGCAGCTGCGCCGCCTCGGCGAGTCGGAGGTGCGTGCGCAGTCGACCAAGCCGAAGACCAAGACCAAGGTCGTGTTCCAGGCGCCCGGCGGCAACTCGGGGCTCTACGTCTTCGAGGCGCACACGGGCACCCACAGCACGCGCATCGTGCTGCCCGTGCAGGCGCGCCGCCCGGTCGCCGGCACGGTCGCCAAGCCGCGTGGCGTGCTGGTCGTGCTGCCCTACACGACCTGGCAGGGGCTCAACCCCGCCGACGACGACGGCGACGGCGCGCCCAACACGCTCGCCCTCGGCGGCCCGGCGCGCTTCTTCCGCGTGATGGCCGGCAACGGCCTGCCGCAGGGCTTCACCGAGCAGGAGGGCCCGCTGCTGGGCTGGCTGGACCGCAGCGGCCGCCGCTACGACATCACGACCGACCTCGCGCTCGTGCTCGGCAAGGGCCCCCGGCTGACCGGCCACCAGGGCGTGCTGATCCCCGGCGACGCCCGCTGGCTGCCCGCCCGGGTCCGGACCGACCTGCGGACGTTCGCGCGCCGTGGCGGCACGGTCGTCTCGACCGGCACCGACAGCCTGCGGCGCTCCGTGCGCGTCGACGCCGCCAAGGCGCGGTTCGAGGCACCGACCGCCGAGCGCGCCACCGACCTCTTCGGGGCTCGCCTGCGTCCCGTCGTGACCCACAAGACCGACCTGGAGGTCTTTCAGGAGGACCCGAAGGTCGACCTCTTCGCCGACGGCCCCGGCCTCTTCGCCGGCGTCCCCGCCTGGGAGCAGACCGACCGCGTCGGCGCCGACGCCGACCTGCTCACCAACGCGGTGACGCAGGATCCGCCCGGCAAGTGGGTCGTCGTCGCGTCGAGCTTCGGCAAGGGCCTGGTCATCCGGCCCGGCTTCCCGAGCTTCGCGCAGCGCCTCGCCTCGGACACCGACCCCGCCACCAATGCGTTGATGGCCCGGATGTGGACGCTCCTCTCCCGCTGATCCTCTGCGCCCTGCTCGCCGCCGGCGCCGTGCTGCTGCCGGCCGCCCGCCTGCGCGCGCTCGCGACGCTCGGCGCGCTGATCCTCGCGCCCGTCCTGCTGGTCGCAGACATCTGGGACACCGAGCAGGTGCGCCCGCTGCGCGACCATCCGTCGGTCGCGGTGGCCGGCGCGGTCGCGGCGATCGGCGCCCTCGCGGGGCTCGCGCTGCTGATCGACCGCAGGCCCGCCGCGTTCCCGATCGCGGCCGCGGCGGCGCTGCCGTTCCGCGTGCCGATCGCCTCCGGCGGCTCGACCGCGAACCTGCTGGTCCCGCTCTACCTCGTCGTCGGCGCGGGCGCGCTGGCCTACGCGATCCCCCGGCTGCTCGGCGCCAAGGGCGACGAGCGCGAGCGCCGCCCGACCTTGTTGGAGTGGTTGATCGCCGGCTCGGTCGTGCTGTACGCGGTGCAGTCGGCCTACTCCGACGACTTCGGCAAGGCGCTGGAGAACGTCGTCTTCTTCTACGTGCCGTTCGCGCTGCTGTTCGCCCTGCTGGCGCGGATCCGCTGGACCACGCGCCTGGCCGTGGAGGTCCTCGGCGTGCTGGCGGCGCTCGCGCTGGCGTTCGCCGGGATCGGCTTCGTCGAGTACGCGACGCGCCACCTGCTGCTGAACCCCAAGGTCATCGCGTCCAACCAGTTCGAGTCCTACTTCCGCGTCAACTCGCTCTTCTTCGACCCCAACATCTACGGGCGCTTCCTGGCGATCGTGATGCTCGGCGTCGCCACCGTGCTGCTGTGGGCCAGGCGCCCGCGCGAGGTGTGGGGCGCCGCGATCGTGCTGGGGATCCTGTGGGCCGGCCTGGTCCTCACGCTCTCGCAGTCGAGCTTCGCGGCGCTGCTGCTCGGCCTGCTCGTCCTGGCCGGCGCGCGCTGGAGCCCGCGCTGGGCGGTCGGCGTCGGCGCCGCGGCGCTGGTGCTCGGCGCGGTCTTCGTGCTCGCCGCGCCGTCGGTGCTGCACCTGGACCTCAACAGCTCGAAGTCGGCCGACAGCGCCACCAGCGGCCGCTACGACCTGGTCAAGGGCGGCGTCAACCTGTTCGCCGACCAGCCGCTGGAGGGCCACGGCTCCGGCTCGTTCTCGCGCGCCTACCGCCGCGCGGAGAAGGGCTCGGCCGAGAAGGCGGTCTCGGCGTCGCACACGATCCCGGTGACCGTCGCCGCCGAGCAGGGGCTCCCGGGCCTGCTGGTCTACCTCGCGCTGCTGGTCGCCGGGCTCGTCACGCTCTTCCGTGGGGTGCGGGGCGATCCGGTGCGCGCGGCGGTCGCCGCCGCGTTCGCGGCGCTCGTGCTGCATACCTGGAGCTACGCGTCGTTCCTGGAGGACCCGCTCACGTGGGCGCTGCTGGGCATGGGCCTGGCGCTCGCGCTGCGCGCGCGGTCCGGCGAGCGCGAGGGCGCCGCCGTGCGGGTGGGCCCGAGCGCGGCGCCCGCGCGGACGCCCACCGTATGAGCACCCGCCGGACCGAGCTGCTCGCCGTGGGCGGGCTGGCGCTGATCGGCGTGCTGTTCTGGGCGCTCGTCCCGACCTATCCGAACTACGACGCGTACTACCACCTGGACTGGGGCCGCGAGATCGTCGGCGGCCGGCTGCCGACGTTCGAGGCCTACCAGGCGCCCACCGAGCATCCGCTGTACCTCGCGCTGTGCGCGGTCCTCGGCCTGCTCGGGGAGCACGCCGATCGCGCGCTGGTGCTCTTCACCGTGCTGTGCCACGTCGCGTTCACGTACGCCGTCTACCGGCTCGGGGCGGCGATCTGGGACCGCCGCGCCGGCGTGGCCGCGGCGCTGCTGGCCGGATCGTCGTTCGCGCTGCTGCTCTACGCCGCCCGCGCCTACGTCGACGAGCCGTTCCTGGCCCTCGTGCTGTGGGCCGGCGCGCTCGAGGCCGAGAAGCCGCGCCGCGAGGGGATCGTCTGGGCGCTGCTGGTCCTCGCCGGCCTGCTGCGCCCCGAGGCCTGGATCCTGGGCGGGCTCTACTGGCTGTGGCTGGGCCGCGGGCGGGCGCCGGGCCCGCTGAGCCGCCTGCCGCTGGTGGTCGCCGCGCCGCTGGTCTGGTGCGCCGTCGACGCCGTGGTCACCGGCGATCCGCTCTTCTCGCTGCACAGCACCTCCGACCTCGCCGACGAGCTGAACCGCACGCGCTCGTTCTCAGAAGTCCCGGGCGACTTCGTCTCGTTCCTGGTCGACACCGCGCGCCTGCCGGTCGCGGTCGCCGCCGTCGCCGGCGTCTGGTGGTCTTGGCGGCGGCGCGACGCACGCTCGGTCCACGTGCCGCTGGCGCTGTTCGCCGCCGGCTCGTTCACGTTCTTCGCCACGTCGGTGGCGGGGCTCAGCGTGCTGCCGCGCTACCTCACGGTCCCGGCCGTCGCGCTCTGCCTGCCGGCCGGCTACCTCGTGACGCGGTCGCGCGCGCTGCTGACGGTCGCCGTCGTGGCGGGCCTCGCGTTCGTGGTCGTGCGCGCCGACGCGTTCGACCGTCTCGCCACCGAGCTGCGCTTCATCCGCAGCACCCACGACGACCTGACCGCCGTGCTGCGGACGCCCGCGGTCGCCGCGGCGCGGCGCTGCGGGCCGGTCACGCTGCCCAACTACCGCCTGGTCCCCGATGCGCGCTGGATCCTGGACGCGGGCCAGAAGCAGGTCGGCTCGCGCAGCGCCGTCGAGCGGACGTCCGGCGTCGCGCTGCTGCTCGTCGGCGACAAGCTCCTGCGCCGCTACGGCTTCGCCGACGGGGCGAGCCCGAAGACCAACGCCCCGCCCGACGGCTTCCTGCGCGGACCGATGCGCGGCGGGTTCACGGCGTACGTCGCGTGTCCCGCAGCACCACGAACGTCGGGCTGAAGCCCTCGCCGCCGCCGCGGACGATCTGTAGGTCGTCAGACACGGGCGATCCCCAGCGCGACCAGGCGGTCCCACAGCGGCCCGTTCTGCGCGACCGCGGTCTGCTGCAGCGCCCACTCGCGCAGCGCGAGGTCGGGGCTCGCGCGCCGGCCGGCCTGCTCGGCCAGCGCGGCGGCGAACGCGCCGGCGTCGGGCGCGACGGTCACCGCCTCCGACCACGTCCGGACGCCGGCGAGGTCGGGCGTGACGGTGCGGCGCCCGAGGCGCGCGTACTTGAGGATGCGGTACGGCAGGCCCGCGTCGTTGAACGGCTCGACCTTGAACGGGACGATCCCGACGTCGGCGCACAGGATCAGGCGGGCGGCCTCCTCGTCGCTGCGCTCGCCGAGCCAGACGAAGCCGGGGTGCTGCCGGCACCAGGAGTAGTCGGGGTCGCTGCCGCACTCGTCGTCGTGCCACGCGCCGACCAGCAGGAGCACGAGCTGCGGCATCCGCTGCGCGACGGCGCGCAGCAGCGTCCAGTCCGTGCGCCAGCCGAGGTGGCCGAGCGAGATCGCGACCACGGCCTGCGCCGGGTCGGGCGCGGGGAACGCGTCGGCCGAGAGCGGCACGAGCGTCGCCTCTCGCCCGGCCTCGGTCTCCAGGCGGGCGAGCTCCTCGCTGGCGACGAAGGTCAGCGACGACAGGTTCGCCGCGGCCTCGTGCATCTCGGTCAGGCGCTCGCGCAGGTGCGGGCCGGCGTCGTAGGCGTGCTCGTAGCGGTCCCAGCGGCCGTACCAGAGCTCGCAGTCGGGGACGCGCTCGAGGATCGCCCGCGCCAGCAGCACCTGGACGGGGTGGAAGATGACGATGGCCTTGGGCCGGTCGCCGTTGCGGCGCAGCGCCCGGATCAGCCGCTTGGCGACGCCGCCGGCGAGCACGTCGGCGACGGCGTGCGGCAGGCGGGCCATCGCGCCGTACGGGACGCGCGGCGGGTCGACGGCCACGACCCCGTCGGCGCGCAGCAGGTCCTGAGCCTGGTCGCGCAGGATGAAGGACTCCAGCTCGCGCGGGAGCAGCAGCAGGGCGAGGGGGCGAAGTTCGTCGGCCACGGCGTCGTGCAGCCTACGAGGTGCGGCCACGCGGGCCGGTAGCGTGCCGTCGCTGATGGCCGGACTCCTCCGCCGACTCCTGGCCAGCACGGCCGCCTACCAGACCCCGAGCATCGTCTCGAGCGTCCTGGCGCTCGTCACGCTGCGCCTCTACACGAGCCATCTCACCACGGCCGACTACGGCTACGCCGAGAACCTCCTCACAGCGATCATCTTTACGAGCATCCTGCTGCGGTTCGGGATCGGCGAGGCGTTCGTGCGGTTCTGGTTCGACGACGAGGACCATGCGCGCCGGCTCGACCTGGCGCGTACCGCGACGGCGTGGACGTTCTACGTCTCGACCGTCGTCGCGCTCGTGGGCCTGGCGTTCGCCGGCCCGCTGTCGCGCCTGATCCTCGACCTCGACGACGCGACCCTGATGGGCTTCGGCCTGCTCGGCCTGTGGGCGTTCACGAACCTCGAGATGGCCTACGCGCTGCTGCGCGTGGAGGAGCGCCGGCGCGAGTACGTCGTCACCGGGATCGTCAACATCCTGCTGACCGTCGCGCTCACGGTGACGCTCGTCGTGATCCTCGACGAGGGCGCCCGCGGCTACGTCCTGGGCAACTACGGGGCGTCGGCGATCGTGCTGCTCGGCCTCTGGGTGCTGCATCGCGACCGCGTGTCGTTCCGCCCGCCGCGCCGCACCGTCGCGCTGCTGCGCTTCGGCGGGCCGACGGTCCCCGCCGACGCCGCGGCGTTCGCCCTGAACGTCGTCGACCGCACGTACCTCATGCATTCCCAGGGTGCCGACGCGGCGGGCCGCTACGCCTTCGCCGCGAAGCTCTCGACGGTGGTGATCGTCGCCGTGCGCGGCTTCCAGGCGGCGTGGCCGCCGCTGGCCTACTCGGTCGTCGACGAGGCGCAGGCCGCGCGCCTGTATGCCCGCGTGACCACCGCGTACGTCGCGGTCACCGGCATCGTCGTGTGCGGCGTGACGCTCGTCGGCCGCTGGGCCGTGCGCGCCCTGACCGACAACCCGTCGTTCTACCCGTCCTCGGAGGCGCTGCCGTGGGTCGCGCTGGGCTGGGCGCTCTACGGGCTCGTGCTCGTGCTCGTGACGGTCGCCGGGCGCGCGAAGGTCACGACGCGCAACTTCCCGGCGACGGTCGCCGGCCTCGTCGTCAACGTCGTGCTGCTGGTCACGCTCGTCGGCCCGCTGGGGATCGCCGGCGCCGGCATCGCGCTCTGCGGCGCCTACGTCGTGATCGTCGCGGTGCTCTACCTGCTCACGCGCGACCTGTTCCGCGTGCCGTTCGAGTGGGGTCGCCTCTGCGCGGCGGTGGTCGTGCTCGCCGTGCTGGGTGTCGGCGGGGAGCTGCTGCTGCCCACCCACGGCGCCGAGGGGCTCCTCAGCCGCCTCGCCCTGCTCGCCGCCGCGCCGCCGCTCCTGGTCGCCGCCCGCGTCGTGACGCCGGCCGAGCTGCGGGCGCTGCGACGCATTCGTTCGGCGGCGTAGTTCGGTTCCGAAACACGGGTTCACGGTGCACTGCGACAGGCCGCATTCTCCGGGTTTTGGTATCCCCCAAAGCGGGTCGGGTCCCGGACAAATGTTGGATCGCAGCATCGCCCGCGAGGACGCGCGGAGGGCTATGGTCGAACCGACGCCGCACACGGATCGGCACGCAGGCCGGGTCCTCGGGGATGGAGTTCAGCGCGGCGCCGACTGCGACCCGCAGCGTCTCGGTCGACGCTGCGGGCCACAGTCTCCGGTCGCCGTTTGCGGGCCGCTCGCCCGCGCCTGACGGCCGCCGGCTTTCCCTTGACGTACGGCCGTACGCCTGCGGGCGCCGGCGGCCGTCAGCCACGACCGATCGGGCCGCAAACGACGACCGGCCCGACAACCGCCAAACCCAGCCCTTCGGGCTACGTCAGTTGCGACAGCGAGAAGTCGAGGGGTTCGTCGAAGGTGCTGAGCATGCGGCGGCGGAGGGTCTCGTAGCGGCGGAGGGCCTCGCTGCGGCGACCGCGCCGCAGCAGCAGGGCGAAGAGCTCGCGATGGACGTCGACGTCGAACGGCTCCAGCTCCGCGAGGCGGGTCAGGGTGCTGGTCGCACGCGTCAGGTCGCCGGCGTGCTCGTCGAGGGACGCGAGGGCGCGCAGGCCGTCGCTGGCGATGTCGCGCAGCCGATCGCGCTCGTGGAAGGCCCACTCCGCGTAGGGCTCGTCGGCCAGGAACTCGCCGCGGTAGAGCTCCACGCCGCGCCGCAGCAGCTCCGCCGCGCGGTCGTCGTCGGCCTCGTAGGCGGCGAGGCCCTCGGTGACGAGCTCCTCGAACGCGTCGGCGTCGACCCACACGCGCTCGGAGTCGATCGCGTACCCGCCGCGCGTGGCGCGGACGAACGAGGACGGCGGGGTCGGCGAGCCGTCGGGCTCCAGCTGCTCCCGCAGGACGTGGACGAAGTACCGCAGTCCCCGGGTGTCGAGCGAGGCGGCGGCGGGCCACAGCCGGGCGACGATCTCGTCGGAGAACACGCTGCGGTGGCGCTCGGCGACCAGCAGCTTGAGGATGTGCCCGGCGCGGTTGTCGATCCAGCGGCCGCCCAGCAGCCGGTCGCCGTTCATCACGCACGTGCGCCCGAGGACGAACACGCGCAGGCGCGGTCCCCCGGTCCATGGCGGGCCGCCCGGCTCCTGTGGAGGATGGACGATCTCGGGCCGCAGCTCGGTGACGATCAGCTCGCGGCCCGGTGCGAACGCCATGACGGTGGCCCAGGCGGCCTCGGCGCCCGCCCCACCCGGGAGGCCGATGCGCAGCTCGGGCAGCGGACCCGCGTGCCGCGCCGCGCGCTCGTGCAGGCAGACCTCCTGCAGCCGGCCACCGGGGCGCCGGCAGCCGATGATCAGGCACCCCACGCGGCTGCCCACCTCGAGGGCCACCCAGCGGCCGAGCATCCGGCGGGCCGCCTGGTTGTAGGCCACCAGCCGGCCCTCCCGGTCCTGGACGAGGATCGCGTACGGATAGCGGTCCACCAGCTCGACCGCGAGGCCGGCATCCGTAAACGCGCGCACTTCCGAATCCGTGGGCTCCAGCTCTGACATCCGGCCTCCGTTCCAGCGTCGATTGTCCCGCCGTACCCACGTCGGTTGCGCCAAGCATCATGGATTCACGACCAATGGTCAGTCCTCCCACATCTTCTTAACCGCGATCCGAAGGTCCGTCCGACAGCCGTTCCCTACCGTCAGGCACAAGTTCCGGGTGCCGCGGGGGGCGCAGCACCAGAGGTCCGTAGGCGGACCGAGGGAATTCGGGGATGTCGATGTTGTTGAACCGCCGCGCGCCGTCCCAGCGCGCCGCTGCAGATCGCTGCAAGGACGCAGGACCGGTCCCGCTTGACATGGAGGAATGGCGCGTCCGGCGCCTGGTGGTGGCCGCCAGGTCCGGCGACCGGGAGGCGATGCGCGAGCTGTACGTGCTGCACGCCGCCGCCGTCCACGCCCACGTCCTGCGCGTCGTCGACGACGTGCACGACGCCGACGACGTCACGCAGCAGGTGTTCGCCAAGCTGCTGACCGGGCTCGATCGCTACCGCCCGGGCGAGGCGCCGTTCGTCGCCTGGGTGCTGCGCGTCGCCCACAACACCGCCATCGACCACGTGCGCCGGGCGCGAACGGTCTCGGTCGACGAGGTCGACGAGCCCGAGGCCCGCGACGACCGCCGCGCCGAGGAGGCGCGGACCTCGCTGCACGCCGCGCTGGCCTCGCTGCCGCAGGCCCAGCGCGACGTCCTGCTCCTCACCCACCTCGTCGGGCTCTCGCCGCAGGAGATCGCCGATCTCCTCGGCCGCTCGGTCCGCGCCGTCCACGGCCTGCACTACCGCGGCCGCGCCGCGGCGCAGTCCGCGCTCAGCGATCTCGGCTCGGCCCCCACGGTGGCGGCGATGCCACACCGGCGCCCGCAGCCGGCCGCCCGCGTCCACGCGCTGTCGGCATGAGGCGCCGGGTCGCCCTGCTCGTGGTGGGCGCGGCGCTGGCCGCGGTCGTGCCCGTGGTGCTCGCCGCCACGCCGAACCGCATCCTGCCCTCGCAGCGCCTCGACGCGAAGGTGCTCCTGCTCTCGGCCGACGGCACGGAGCCTGGGTTCGAGGCCTGGAAGTACCAGCTGGCGCGCGAAGGCGTGCCGTTCGACGCCGTCGTCTCCTACACGGGCGCAACGAAGACCAGCACGCTGACCGACGCGCGGCTGGCCGACTACGCCGGCAACCACGCCAAGTACTCCGCGGTCATCCTCGCCACCGGCGACCTCGTGCACGAGGTCGCCAACGCCGACGCGAGCAAGTCCTACGTCTCGGCGCTCACCGACGCCGAGTGGGCTGCGCTCGCCAAGCTCGAGCGGACCTTCGGGATCCGCCAGCTGAGCGACTACACGGCGCCGAGCCCCGCCCACGGCCTCACGGCCGTCGCGACCGGCGCGAGCCAGGACGGCCAGGTCGGGACGCTGACGGCAGCGGGCAAGGCCGCCTTCCCCTACCTCAAGGGGCCGATCCCGATCCCCAACGACGACCCGAGCACCACCTCGAGCGAGGCCTTCGGCTACCCCGGGACGCCGACCGACCCGCAGAACTGGCAGACGCTGCTGAGCGCCCCGGGTGGGGCCGCCTACCTGGGCATCTACACGCACCCCGAGGACGGGCGCGAGGAGATGGTCATGACCGTGGCGAGCAACCAGTACCAGAGCCACGCCCAGCTGCTGCGCCACGGGATGCTCAACTGGGTCACGCGCGGCGTGTACCTGGGCTATCAGCGCAACTACTTCGAGGTCCAGGTCGACGACCTGTTCCTCGGCGACGACGCGTGGAACCCGACCACCAACGTGACGAGCTACGACCCCGCCGACGCGAGCCGGATGACGGCGGGCGACGTCGCGCAGGCCGTCGCCTGGTCCAAGGCCCGCGGCATCCGCGTCGACTTCGCCTACAACGGCGGTGGCAGCCAGCTGTGGCTGGACCAGGTCAACACGGATGCGGACACCACGAACAACACGACGACCGATCCGTTGGTCACCGCCATCCAGGCCAACAAGAGCGCGTTCGGGTTCGTCAACCACACGTTCGACCACCCCAACATGGACTGCTCGTCGGCGTCGTTCATCACCAAGGAGATCAAGGACAACATCGCCTGGGCCGGCGCACACGGCATCCCGATCGACCCGACCGAGGTGGTCACCGGTGAGCACTCCGGTCTGGCCAACTCACGGCCCGGCAACCCGGGCACCATCGACCCGCCCGGCATCGACGACGTCGAGCCGGTCACGGGCACCGCGCCGCCGAGCACGACGGTGCCGCCGAGCACGACGGTGCCCGCCACCACGGGCGTGCCGTCGGGGACCTACGACTACGCCGTCACGGCGAGGTCGGCGGCGGGCGAGTCGACGGCCTCGGTCACGCCGAACGTCACCGTCGGCGCACCGGGCACGGTCGGCAACACCGTCGTCGTCTCGTTCAACGCGGTCTGCCATGCCGTGACCTACAACGTGTACCGCCGCACGGCCACGACGGGCGCCTGGAGCCTGGTCGGCACGAGGACGCAGCTGCCCACCGCGGCGACCGACGACGGCACGCTGCCGCTGTCGCTGTCGATCACCGACGACAAGCCGGCCCAGGGCACGGTGGCGCTTCCGACGACCAACGGCGCCGCGATCGCCCCATACGGCCAGAACCCCAACTACCTCCCCGGGGTGCTGGGGGCGGGCATCCGCTACGTGGCCACCGACGCGTCCAAGACCTACCCGCTCAACCCGGCCGACGTCGCCGGCACGCAGGGCCTGCTCGGAGCGACGTTCACCCAGGGCACGCCGCCCGCCGGGTTCCAGGCCGTCCCGCGCTATCCGAGCAACGTGTACTACAACACGTCCAAGCAGGGGCAGCAGCTCGACGAGTACAACTGGATCTACGTCGCGCCGGCCAACGGCGGCGGGTGCGTCGCGATCCCGCTGGTGACCACCTGCCGTACGACGCCGGCCACGTGGCCCGAGTACGTCGCGAGCGAGAACAACATCATGTTCCGGCACCTGATGGGCAACGACCCTCGGCCGCACTTCATGCACCAGAGCAACCTCGCCGACTACAACGCGGCGCTGCCCGAGACCGATCCCGGCCAGGGCGGCATCATCTATCCGGTCCTCGACGGGCTCCTCGCGCGCTACGACGCGGCCATCGACCGCGCCAAGGCGCCGCTCGTGCAGCTGACGAGCGCGCAGATCGCGGCGAAGCTGTCCCAGCAGGACGCATGGGCGGCCAACGTCGCCGCCGGCCGGGCGTCGGCGTGGATCGAGGACGGCCGGCTCCACGTCAAGAACAACGGCACGACCGAGATGGACGTGCCGCTGACCGGGACCACCGTGGGCGACCTCTACGCCGGTCAGAAGTCCGGCTGGAAGACCCTCGCGGCGGGCGCGGAGGAGGTCTTCTCACCCAGCGACCCGGTGAACGCCGCGGCCCCGACCGTGACGGGAGCCGTGCGGGTCGGTGAGACGCTCACCGCCCACGACGGGACCTGGACCGGGACGCCGGGGATCGACTTCGGCTACCAGTGGCAGCGGTGCGACGCGGCGGGCGCGAGCTGCGCGAACATCGCCGGCGCCACGCGCTCGACGTACACGCCGAGCGGCACCGAGGACGGAGCCACGTTGCGCGTGGTCGTGTCCGGCGGCAACTGGATCTCGTCGGTGAGCCAGGCCCGCTCGGCCACGACCGGCGTCGTGGCGTCGCCGCTCGCCACGCCCGGGGAGAGCCCGGCGCGCGGCGGCTCGGGGTCCGCGGGATCCGGCGGCGCGTCCGGCCAGGGCCGCAAGAGCGGGGTCAACTCCGTCGCCCTGCGGCTGACGAAGGTGACGATGAGCCCCAAGCGGTTCCCCGTGGCCCATCGCCGCCGCCCGAAGGGCGTGCGCCCCGACGGCTCCCGGATCACGTGGAAGCTCACCAAGGCGGCCACGGTGCGGCTCACCTTCCAGCGCCAGGCCGGCTCCAAGGGCCACCGCCGGTGGGTGACCGTCGGCACGATCGCGCGGTCGGCGAAGAAGGGCACGGGCGTCGTGCGGTTCACGGGCCGGTTCCGGTCCAAGCCGCTGGCCCCGCGCACGTACCGCCTGGCGATGACCGCCAGCACGAAGACGGAGAAGTCGGGACCCAGGCGCGTGACCTTCCGGGTGGTGAGCGGGTGACCGGCGGCCCGGCGGACCCGCAGACGCGACCAGACCAGAACGACACACGGACAGGGACGACGATGTGGACAGGACACGGAAGGACCGACCAGGCGGCTCCCCGAGCAGCGGAGGTGACGCGGCGATGAGCACCGACGCCCAGCACGGCACGGCGGCCGACGACGCGGACGAGCCCCGCCGGCGCTTCCGCCGCCGCAACGACCGGATCGAGGACGGGGCCGGCGAGGCGCTCGCCGCCGTGCACGCCGAGATCCTGCTGCTGCGCGAGGAGAACGCGCGGCTGAAGGCCGCCCAGCACCAGCGGGTGGACATCAGCCGCCTCATCGGGCGGGCCCGGTCGCTCTCGTCGGCCGAGATCGACCGCGACAGCGTCGGCGACGACACCGAGCAGCTGCTCGTCGAGGGCCTGCTGATCCGCGAGTCGCTCGTGGAGATCTGCCAGGAGATCGAGCGCTCGATGGTCGCCTTCGAAGCCAAGCTCAACGCCCTGGCCGCGGTGACGGCCGGCCGATCCCGCCCGCAGGAGGCGCGGAGCGGCCGGTGGAACGGGAAGACCAATGGCCATGGCGTTGCCTGAGCTCCAGGACCCAATGCCCTCAGCGCGGTCCTGTGGGGGTGCGCGGGCGCGGAGCAGCGGGAGGTCCCCGCTCCGCCCCGCGCGCCCGAAGATCCTGCTCATGACTGAGGGAACGTACCCATACGTGATGGGCGGCGTGAGCTCGTGGTGCAACCTGCTCGTCGAGAGCCTCGCCGAGTTCGACTGGCAGGTCCTGCCCATCGTGGCGCCCGACGGGCGGCCGCGGACGTTCGCGCTGCCGGCCCACGCCGAGGAGGTGGCGCGCATCGAGGTCTGGTCCGAGGAGCTGCCCAAGCGCGGCCGCGGCCGGTCGGCGGCGCGGCGCTCGGGCGTGGACCTGCCTTCGATCCTGGTTCGCCACCTCCTCGGCTGGGAGGGCAACACCGACGCGGTGGTCTCGGCCTGGGTGTGGTGCCGCCGGCACCCCGCCGGCGTCCGCCGCGCGTTCCGCTCGGCGCGCGGGTGGGCCGCGTTCCTGGCGGGGCTGCGGGAGGTGCTCGCCGAGCGCGTGCCCGAGGCCGGGACGCCCCCGACGCTGGACATGGTCGAGGCGGCGACGCTCTACCAGACGCTGTACTGGGTGGCGCGCACCGCGGCGGTGCCTACGCCGCAGACCGACGTGCTGCACGTGACGGCGGCCGGCTGGGCGGCGATCCCCTCGCTGGTCCACAAGGCGCTCCACGGGACGCCGATGGTGCTGACCGAGCACGGGGTGTACGTGCGCGAGGCGTACCTGGCCGCGGCCCGCAACGGCGACTCGCCGGGCAGCCGCTTCGCGGCGACCCGGCTGGCCCGCGGCCTGGCCCGCGCCGCCTACGCGGGCGCCGACGTCATCGCGCCCGTGACCGACGCCAACGCCTACTGGGAGCTGGGGCTGGGCATCGATCCCGGCAAGATCCTGGTGCTCTACAACGGCCTGCAGCCGCCGGCCGAGCCGACGCCGCCGCCCCGCACGCAGACCGTCGTGTCGGTGGGCCGGCTCGACCCGCTGAAGGACGCGCACACGATGCTGCGGGTCGCCGCCGAGACCGTGGGGTACATGCCCAGCGCGCAGTTCCTGCACTACGGGCCCGTGCCGCGGGGTGAGGAGGTCTACGGGCGATCCTGCGTGGCGCTGCACCAGCGGCTCGGGCTCCGCGACCGCTTCCGCTTCATGGGGCCGACCGGTGATCCCAACGGCGTGGTCCGCGCCTCCGACGTGGTGCTGATGACCAGCATCTCCGAGGGGCTCCCGATGGCGATCCTGGAGGCGATGGGCCAGGCGCGGCCGGTCGTCTCGACCGGGGTCGGAGGCGTCCCCGAGGTGGTGCGCGGATGTGGCCTGGTCTGCCCGCCCGGCGACGACCACGGGCTGTCGATGGCCGTGCTCATGCTGCTGCGCAACCCGGACCTCGCCTGGCGGCTCGGCCGGCGCGGGCACAGCCGCCTCGGGCGCCTGTTCAACGAGTCCGCCTGCCTGGAGGGCTACCGCGAGCTGCTGCAGACGCTGGCCGGCAACGCGACCGAGCGCGCCGTGCCGGCCCTGGGGCTGACGGCATGACCGGGGCGACGCTGGACGCCCGCGAGGCCGGGCTCGTCGTCGAGGCCCGTCTCGGGCGCGCGCCCCAGGACATGCTCGAGGCCGCGGTGGTCCTGGAGGCCTGGGCGGGCGTGCCGGCCCAGGCGGCGCTCGCGGCGGCGCGCACGATGATGCCGCCGGTGGCCGCCGCGCCGCAGCGCAGCGTCGGTCGGCTCCCGCGCCCGCGCAACCAGGAGGGCGTCCTGCTCGACGGGGCGGCGTTCGTCGTCACCGTGATCGCGATCGCCTGCTGGGCGGCGCCGCTGGGCTCCAGCGTCGGCGTCGCGGTCGTCGAGCACGCGTTGATGCTGGCGCTGCCGCTGACGCTGGCCCTCCAGTGGGCGCTGGGCAGCCGGTTCCTGGACCGGCCGCACGGCGTCGCGCAGCTCGCCGACCACCGCGGGACGCTGATCCTCGGCGCGGTCGCGGTGCTGGTCCTGCCGTCGCTGGCGTTCGGGCTCGGCGGCACGCTCGCCGGGCTGCTGACCATCACCTGGACGGGCGGCACGCTGCTCATGCGGCGGCGCTGGCCGGCGGTCTACGTGCTGGCCATCCTGCTGGCGACCGTCGCGATGGTGGCCGACGCGGAGGCACTGGCCGTGGTCGGCGTCACCGCGGCGGTCACGACCTTCGCCGTCGTGGCCGCGCTGTGGTCCTCGGTCCCGCCGGTCCGGCGCTCGCTGGGGCGCTGGGAGCGGGCGGTCATGGCCGGGGCGATCGGCGTGGGGCTGGGCCTGATGCTGATCCTCGACCGCACCGTGAGCTGGACCGACGGCGCGGTGCCCGCGCTGGCGCTGCTGCCGTCGGCGGTCGCGGGCTTCTGGGGTGGCTACCACCTGCGCCACCTCGACCAGGCGATCCCGAGCGCGCTGTCGGGGGTCCCGGTGGGCGTCGCGAACGCACGCGGGCTCGGCCGGGCGCCGGTGCGCGTCCTGCTGGAGACCCTGGGACGGTTCCTGCTGCTGTGCGGCGCGCTGTCGGCCACGCTGCTGTCGCTCACGCCCTGGCTCGGCGACAGCGCCCGCGGCGCCGGCGTGCTGGTGGGCTTCGCCGTGCTGGCGCTGGCGAGCATGCTGGTCGGCCTGCTGGAGTCGATGGGCCGCGGCCGCTGGGCGCTGCTGGCCGTCGGCGTCGCGGCCGGCGCGGAGGCCGCGATCCGGTTCACCGGCGCGGACCCGTTCCCCGGCGCGGGCCTGGTCGTCGCCGGCACGCTGTGCGTCGTCCTCGTGCTTCCCGCCGTGCTCGGGCTGCTGCGGCGTCCGGCGCGCACCCTGGCGACGGCGCTGTGGATCCCGTGAGGTCGGCGGTGTCCCACCCCGGCATCGCGATCGCCTCCATCGGCGTCACGCTGGCGATCGTCCTCGTCACGCTCGTGGTCGGCCGGGGCTCCGAGCGGCGGGCGAGCTGCCGTGCCGCGCTGATCCCCGCCTACCTGCCGCCGCGGGGGATCGCCGACCTGGTCCGCAGCACCAACCGCCCGCGGATCGTCGTGATCAACCCCAACAACGGTCCGGGGCTGGCGGAGCACGAGGCCTATCGCCGGGCGGTGCGCGAGGTGCGCGCCACCGGCACGCGCGTGCTCGGCTACGTCGCGACCGGCTACGCGGCGCGCCCCGCCGGTGACGTGGTCGCCGACGTGGACCGGTACCTGTCGTGGTACGGGGTCGACGGCATCTTCTTCGACGAGGCCGCGTCCGGCGAGGCGGCGCTGCCCTACTACGCCGCGCTGGCCCGCCACGTCCGCAGCGGCGCCGACCGCCTCGTCGTGGTGAACCCGGGCGTCGCGCCGGCGCGCGGGTACTTCGACGTCGCCGACGTGGTCGTCACGTTCGAAGGCGCCTACGTCGAGTACGGCGCCGCGGTCCGGGCGATGCCCGACTGGCTGCGCCAGGAGCCCCCCGGGCGCGTCGCCCACCTGGTGTACGGCGCCTCCCGCGCCGAGGCGCTCCGCGCGGTCGCCGACGGTGCGGCGGGCTACGTCTACGCCACGTCGGGGGCGATGCCCAACCCGTGGCGCACGCTGCCCGACTACCTGTCCGAGGAAGCGGAGGTGCTTGCGTCATGCCGGTGAGGTCCGCTGTCGCCGTCGGCCTGCTGGTCGTCGCCCTGCTGAGCATCGCCGCGCCGTGCGGCGCCCTGGCGGCGCAGGCCCGCCCCGAGACCCTGTGGCAGGCCGATCCGCTCGCGCAGGGTGGGTCGCCGGTCGCCGCGTCGACCTCCGGCGGCTCGAGCGGCACGACCACGGTCATGACCGCGAGCGACTCGCGGTGGGACGCCCGGTCGGCGCCCGTGATGGTGCTCCTGGTCGGCGCCGGCGCGCTGCTCGGCGTGATCGTCGGCCTGCTGCCGGCGCTGGTCGTCAGCAGGCTGCTGGGGATCGCGCCGCGGCGCGTGCGGCGCCCGCGGTGGCGGACCCGGGCCGAGGACGTGCTCGTCGAGCCGCCCCGCCTGCCGCGCCCGGAGCCAATGCCCGTGCCCGTGCCCGTGCCCGAGCCGTTGGCGCTGGCCGCGGCGCCCGAGCCGCCCGGCGTCGCCGGCCGCTCGCCCCGATCGCCCGTCACGGCGAGCTCCGAGGCGGCCGCAGGGCCGGCGGACATCGCCGAGGCCCGCGGCCGCCACAAGGGGCTCTACGACGCCGAGTACGCCAAGCAGCTGCACCGGCTCGGGTCGCTGCGCGAGGCGATCAGCTCCGAGCGGTCGGCTGCCGCCGGCCAGCGATCCAGGCATCCCGCGGGCTTGCGCCGCGACGGCGGGCCCCCCCCCCCCCCGCCCCCGGGCCGAGTCCGCAGCAACGCCCTCGTGAAAGGAACGTCGAAGATGCACGTGACACCGCCGCGCCCACCGCAGAGCTCAAGTCCTCGTCGATCGCGCGTGCGGCCCGCGAGGGCCGTGCTGCCGGCGCTCCTGGCGCTCGCGGTCGGCCTGCCGGCGACGGCCGCCGCGCAGGCGCCGGCCGCCCCTCCGGGCCCGCCGCCGGGCAACGGCGGCGAGCTGCCGGCGCCCCCGGGCACGGCCCCGTCGTTCGTCCCGGCGGGAACGCCCGGCGCGATCCCGGGCGGCGCGAGCGGGCCCGGCCTGCTGGGCAACGGCACCGTCAACTTCAACCGGGCCGAGCACACGTTCTCGTTCCCGCTGGCCTGCCAGCAGAGCGGCTCGGTGCGGGCCACCGCGCGCGTGGTGTCCAAGGCGCCGATCGCACGCGCCGGCTACCGCTGCGCCGGCAACCGGACGACGGCTCGCCTGCGCGTCTCGGGCAAGGTGGCCAACAAGCTGACGCGGCGCCGGGCGGTTGCGGTCACCGCGACGGTCACCCAGGCCGGCCGGCCCTCCAAGGTCTACTTCACCCTGCGCGCCGGTGGCGGGGCCGTGGAGAAGAAGGGCTTCTGGACCGACGGTCACCTGCAGTGCGCCGACAGCTCGGGTGCGCCGCAGGCCTACCTGGTCGAGCCCGACTTCACGACGGCGTCGCCCACCCCGATCAGCACCCGCGGCTGGGTGGCGTGGTACACGCCCGCCGGCGGCTGGCACTGGTACGGCGCAGGCGGCGAGAACGCCGGGCGCTGGGACACGTGGACGGCGTCGGTCACGGGCATCACGCAGTTCCACCCCGAAGGCGCGGTCACGCCCGTGCCCTGGACCTGGGGTCCGATCGCCGTCCCGCCGGGCCAGGGCATCACCGCGGTCGGCGTCTACGAGATCGTCTACTGGGTCGGCGGCAAGCCGGATCACCAGTGGCAATACGTCAACGCCGGCACGGCCGGCGCGGCCGCGGCCGGCGGGGGGAGCCTCTACTGCGCCTACTGACGACGCGCCATGGTCAGCAGGCCTGGCGCCACGCGTCGAGGTCGAGCTCAGACGACGGTCAGCGGGGTGCCCACCGGCATCAGCCTTCCGAGTGCCCGGATGTCGCCGGCGCCCAGATCGACACAGCGCCACGGCGGCGCCGATTACGCGCAGCCGGTGAATGGTGGCGATCCCTTCGTGTCGGTGTCGACGACGAAGGGCGTGGCGGCGACGATCCTGGTCGTCGACGTCAGGGCAGAGCGCTGATCAGCCGGAGTCGTCGAAGGCGCCGATGGGCTGCTGCGGCTGCGGCTGCGGCCGCGGCCGCGGCTGGGGCGCCGGCTTCGGGGCGGGACGCCGGACGGCAGTCGGGGCGGGGGCCGGAGCCGGGCGTGCGACGGCGGGGGCCCGGCGCACCACGGGCCTGGACACCGTCCCGGTTCCGGCTCCCGCGCCCGCCGGCGCGACCTGGCTGGTCCGCGCCGGGACCGCCGCCGCCGTGCGCACGCCGGCGGCCGGCGCCGGACGCACGACCCGGCGCGTCCGGTGCGCCGGCCGGTGGGGCCGCGGCCGCGTGGCGCCGGCGGTGACGCGCCACGGCGGCGTCGACCAGCGCAGCGCGCTCCCGGCCGCCACGGCGGCGATCGTGTCGCCGCTCCCGGCCGTCCACGCCGAGGGGATCGCCTGCCCGGCCACGGCCGACGCGGGCACCGGCTCGCCGGGGTAGAGGTTGCCCGCGACGGTGACGCCCGTCACGGCGCCGGTCGCGACGCCCGCGCACGCCAGGACGGCCAGCGCGATCTTGGCCAGCATGCGCTCCCCGGTCATCGCGTCGGGCACGTCGTCGGCGTCTTCGCACCTGGCTGCAGGCAGAGGTCGCTGCGGGCGGGGGCCGCGTCGGCCCGCACCTGGAACCGCGTGTACTTGCCGACCCGGTCGGGGGCCGTGATGAACACCTCGATGACGGTTCCCGGGCGCAGCGGCCGCCGCTCGAGCGCGTGCAGGCGCACGGGCGCGCGCGCCACCTTGACGCGCAGATCGGCGCGCTTGCCCGAGCAGCTGCGGCCGTGGCAGCGGACACGCAGGGTCGCGCCGCGCGGGGCGGTGATCTTCAGCAGGCTGATCCGCACCGTGCCGTGGTAGATCAGGCCGCGGATGCGCACGAGGGGGAACGGCGCCATGAGGGCGGGGCGAGTGGAGCTCGGCGCCGGGGCATGGGGGACGGGTCCCGGCGCCGAGCTCGGCGATGGCGGAGGGGCCGACGATCCGGTCAGCGGCTCCGTCACGCTGGTTGTCGGGACGACGGCCGGCGCCGCCGTCACGTTGATGGTCCGGAACGCGATCGTCGGCGCGCCGTGGTCGTCGGTCGCGCGGACGGCGACGATGCGTGATCCGGGTGCGGGGAAGGTCCAGGTGGCGGTCGGCCCCGCCGCGTCGTCGAACTGGCCGTCGTCGTCGAGGTCCCACTCGACGCGGGCGACGGTCCCGTCGGGATCCGAGGCGGTGGCGGTGAACGTCACCGGCGCGCCGACCGCCGGCTGCTGCGGGGCGTTGGTGAAGCTCACGACGGGCGGCTTGTCCACCAGCACCGTGACGAAGCCGGTCGCCGTCGCCACGCCGCCGTGGCCGTCGCTGACCTGGACGCCGACGCGGTAGCTGCCCGGTGCGGGATAGCTCACGGACTGCTGCGCTCCCGTGCCGTCGCGGTAGACCTGGTCGCCGTTGAGGTCCCAGGAGTAGGTGAGCGCGTCCCGGTTGGGGTCGGTCGATCGCCCGGCGTCCAGCAGCACGGGGGTGCCGATCCCGGTCGGGCTCGACATGACGTTCAACAGCGCCACCGGCGGTCCGTTGACGACGACGGGGAGCGTGATGGTGCTGTTGCCGCCCGGGTTGGTCACCTTCAGCGTCACGTTGGTGGTCCCCGCGGGGAAGGACTGCGGCGGGGGCGTCCTGTCCTTGAACGGGCCGCTGGGCAACGTCCAGTTCCAGCCGGTCGGCTCGCCGGTGGAGGCGCCGGCGAGCTGGACGGTGCCGTTGGCCAGCACGGTGTACTTGAAGTCGGCCACCGGCTTGGCGTAGACGTGGAACGTCGCCTGCGCGTGGGCCGGAGCCTTGAGGACCGGGTCGTCGTCGGTGGCGTCCACGGAGGCGGTGTAGTCGCCGGCGGCCGGGAAGGCGTGGACCGTGCCGTTGACCGTCGACGTGCCGACGACGTTCTTCGCCGCGTCGAGGAAGGTCCAGGACCAGTGGGTGCCGGTGCTGCTCGTCAGCCGCGCCTTCAGCGCGGCGGTCTGCTGGACGGCGATGGTCGGCGTCGCCGGCGTGGCCTGCGCCACGGCGGTCAGGGCCAGGCTCGCGGTGGCCAAGAGGGCCACGATGGCGCACCTGGTCTTGAGCATGGAGGCCCTTCCTTGATCTACGACGTTGACGTCCGTGCCGGATGTCCCTTCACCGGGTTAACGGCGGGGACGGCAAGGCGTTCACGCCGCCGATGCAGAACTGTCGCCGCCGCTACAGCGTCGGGCCACCGCGGTTGAACTCGTGGGCGGCCTCGCGCAGGCCCTCGCCGCGGGCCGGGCGCAGCGTCGCGGTCACGTGGCGCCAGTAGCGCTTGGGATCGTGGCCGGGGACGACGGTCGCGGCGGCGGCGCGCACGGCGTAGGCCCAGGCGGTGAGGACGCGGACGATCAGCGCGGCGGCGAACGAGTGGTGCTTGCGCATGTAGCGGTCGCGGTTGCGCGACAGCTCGACGATGCGCCGCTCCGGCACCGCACCGGTCGACAGCTGCTCGTGGTGGACCGCCTCGGCGGCCGGCACCCAGAGCGTGCTCCAGCCCGCGTCGGCGAGCCGCCGGCAGAAGTCGACCTCGTCGGAGTAGACGAAGAACTGCGGGTCGAACCACCCGACGTCGCGGGCGGCCTCGCGGCGTACCAGCAGCGCGGCAGACTGCGCCCAGTCGACGGTCCGCGTGCCGCGCCCGCGGCTCTGCACGGTCAGCCGCCGGTGCAGGAACAGCGCGCCGATCAGCGCGGTCGCCGGCGTGGGGAAGCGCCAGGCCGAGGCCTGCACCCGGCCGTCGGGGCGCAGCAGCTTCGCGCCGGCCGTCGCGGCCTGCGCGTGCTCCTGGAGCGCGGCGAGCAGCGTGGCGGTCGCGCCGGGGCGCAGCTCGGAGTCCTCGTTGAGCAGCAGGCAGAACCGGCCGCGGGCACGCTGCAGCAGGTGGCTGTCGTTCTCGCCCTTGCCGCGGCGCTGGTCCAGCGCGACGACCTCGGTCACCGTCGGATGGCGCCGCGCCGCGCCGGCCGAGCCGTCGGTCGAGGCGTTGTCGAGCACCAGCACCTCGGTCGGGAACGGCAGCGCCTCGCGCTCGGCGGCGATCGCGTCCAGGCAGCGGACCAGCAGCTCGCGCTGCTGGGTGTTGACCACGCAGAAGGAGACCTCGACGCCCAAAGGAGCCGTCAGGCTCGCACATCCGCGGCGAGGATCGGCGGCTCACCGATGAGGTTCAACGCGGTCACGGTCCCGCCCCCGAACGGCGCCTCGCCGATGGGGTGCAGGAGCACCGTCCGCGCGACGCCGGGCGCGAGGTCGAACGCGTCGTCGGCGGGCACGAAGCCGGGCGCCACGACCCGCACGCCCCACGCCAGCCGGTCGCTGCAGAGCTCGATTGTTAAGGGGACTGACCCCTTAACACTCGCGTCCCCAGTCGTTGCGGGGGTTGAGCCCTCACCACACGCCCCGCCGATTGTTAAGGGGACTGACCCCTTAACAATCGCGCTGAGGGCGAACGGCTCCGGCGTCAGGGGTGGGCCTTGGGGGAAGTGCGTGGCCTGGGCCAGCAGCGCGCCGTCGGCGGTGCGCAGCGTCGCGACGACCGTGTCGTGCGCCGCCGGGCCGAAGCGGTAGGCGTAGGCGGCGTCGGCGAAGCGGCCGAGGATCCCCTCGACGTTGCGGTGCGCGCTGCCGTGCGCGGGCACGACCAGCGGGGCCGAGGCGTCGGCGATCGGGTGCGCGCCGCCGGCCAGCAGCGCGACGTGCAGCTCGGCCGCCAGCGGGTGCGGCCCGTCGTTGGCGACGTGGACGTCGAGCCCGTTCATCCCCTCGTCGACGATCCACAGCGCCTGCGGCGCCAGCGCCCGGCGCAGGTGCGCGAAGGCGACCTTGGGCGCGCCGCGGTGGTCCAGCACGCCCCAGCCCGCACCGGCCTGCAGGTCGCGCAGCCACAGCACGATCGCCCCCGCGGTCGGGGACGCGGCACGGCGCCACTCGCCGAACGTGCGGGCCATGACCTCGCCGGTGACCTGCCGGCCCAGCGCCAGGTAGCGGTCGCGGTCGGTCAGCGCCAGCGCCACGACGTCCACGCCGTAGAGCGCGGCCAGGTAGTGGTCGCGCACGTCGGCGAAGTCCCAGTCGGCGCCCACGTCGCGCGCGACGCCCTCGCCGTCGGCCACGTCGCCGTCGGGCAGGTTGGCGAACGCCAGGCACTCCGAGGCGAAGCGCACCGCCGCGCGGCGCGCGTCGGTCAGCGGGCGCCGGTAGCCGCCGACGCCGAAGTAGTTGGCCACGCCGTGGCCGGGATGGAACGGCAGCGCGCCGCCGCACGGGGCGGACGGGACGTAGGGCACGTCGGCGCCCGCCTCCCGCGCCAGCGCGGGCAGCAGCTCGCCGAACAGCTCGCCGCGGCCGGCGCCGTCCCCGCCGACCCCGAACATGGCCGCCTGCTGCTCGACCTCGCTGTTGCCGCAGAGCACCGCGAGGCTCGGGCGCCCGGCCACCTGCGCCAGCGCCGCGCGGGCCTCGGCCTCCACGGCGGCGCGGAAGCCCGGGTCCTCGATCGGGTAGTCGAGGTTGGCGAACATGAAGTCCTGCCACACGAGCAGCCCCAGCTCGTCGCAGAGGTCGTGGAACGGCGCGCCCTCGTAGGCCCCGGTCCCGGGGAGCCGGACGAGGTTCATCCCGCCGTCGCGCACGGTCGTCAGCGTGGCGCGCACCTCCGCCTCGGGGACGGGCGTCCACACGGCGCCGCGCGCGAAGACGTCCACGCCGTTGACGGCGAGCGCGAGCGCGTCGCGGTCGGCGTCGTACGCCCCGTTCGGCGTCAGCGCCCGGAACCCGGTGCGGCCGACGCGCACCTGCACCGCACCGTCGAGCAGCAGCGCCACGTCGTGCAGCACGGGCGTCCCGTGCGTGTGCGGCCACCAGCGCGCCACGGCCGGCAGCCGCAGCGTGCCGGAGACCATCCCGTCGGGCCCGACCGCCAGCGCTCCGCGGTGCTCGCCGACGACCACCGCCACCTCGCGCGGGATCGCCGCACCGGCCACGGCCCGCAGCCGCGCCCGCACCGCCAGCACGCCGTCGTCGCCCTCCAGCCGCGGACGCAGCGCGACGTCGTGCACCGCGACGCCCCGCCGGCGCACGAGCCACACCGGGCGGTAGGGCCCGACGGTCGGCGGCCCCGGAGCGAAGCCCGGCGCCCGTCCGACGATCGCGGTGCGCACGAAGCGCAGCGCGCCGTCAGCCACCACCTTGGTCCGCCAGCGCTGGCGCGGGCGTCGCGGCGCCTCGGCGAGCACGTCGCTCAGCGCGCGGCAGCGGATCTCCAGCACGTTCGGCGCGCCGGCCCGCAGCAGCGCGCCGACCTCGACCTCGGCCGCGGCGAACATCGACGCACCACTGAGGATCTCCGACCCGTTCAGCGAGACCTGGTAGGCCGTCGCGATCCCGTCGAAGGCCAGCGTGACCTCCTCGCCGGCGGCCGGCGGCGGGGCGTCGAGGCTCAGCGTGAACGAGCACGCCCGCTCGTCGTCGGGCGGGCCGTCGGCGACGAAGCCGTCCAGCCGCGCGACGTCCAGCCCCGCGTGCTCAGGCCAGCGCGGCATCGAGGCCGCCGGTGGCGCGCTCCCACGCGCCGGCGAGGCCGGCGATCACGGGCGCGGGATCGAACGGCCGGCGCCGTGCGAGCTTCAACGACAACAACTTGGTCCCGTCGACGATCTCGTCCATCGCCGCCACGATCTCAGGCGCCTCGGACTCGCCCAGCAGCCACGTCGCCTGGGCGGCCAGCAGCTCGAAGCCCGAGCCGACCATCCGCACCGTGGCGAACGCGTAGGCGTGGTAGTTGGCCGCGTCGCCGGCGAGCAGGTCGGGCAGGTCGCGGGCCAGCGCGTCGCCGAAGCGCTCGAACGGGTTGGTCTGCGGGCGCCGCGCGAGATGGTGGCGCAGCAGGTCGCGCGCGGCGCAGCGCAGCGCCTCGCCCTCCAGCCGCGGCCCGGCGTCGAAGCGCACGAGCTCGGTGTAGGGCGGCAGGAGCGCCGGATCGATCTCGCCCTCGAGCCGGAAGATCCCGCGGTAGTCCTCGCCGCCGAGCTCGTAGAGCCCGGCGTTGTGGAAGTAGCGCAGCATCTGCGCGTCGCGGTCGATCGCCTCGGCGATCACCGACGTCTTGACGTGCTCGGCGCCGTAGCTGGTCGCCGCGGTGTCGGGCAGGTGGAACGCGTCGAGCTCGACGATGATCGTGCGGCCGGCCGCGAGCTGCTCGGCGATCTGGTCGGGCAGCGCGCGGTAGGGCTGCATCTCGTGGACGTCGAGCCCGTAGAGCTGCTCGAGGTCGCCGGGCGCCGGCTTGAAGAACGTCCACTGGTCGCCCTCGAAGTCCAGGCGCACGGTCGCGCCGAGCGCGGCCAGCGGCTCGTCGCCGCGCGCGTGCAGCAGCTCGATCAGGACGTCGGCGTAGCAGTTGGTCTCGCGGTAGGTGCGGTCGGCGGCCGCATGGACCGGATGCGGGCGGTACGTCGCCGGATCGGCGCCGAGCAGGCAGACGAGGCCCGTGCCCGCGGTGCTCACGCCGCGACGCCCCACAGCGCGTCGCAGACCTCCGGCGGCCACGTCGACACGTCGAGGCCGTGGGTCTTGAGCAGCGCGATGACGATCCGCTCGTGGCCGAAGCCGAGGCACGCGGTGTGCGCCGGCTGGCCGTCGGCGGTCGTGATCCCGTACAGCCCGGAGAAGTGGTCCTGGTGGTAGTTGAACGACGCGACCGCGGTCGGCTCGGGGCCGGCGATCTGGACGAGGATCTCGAACTTCAGCGCCTGCTCGCGCTGGCTGGCGGCCATCATGCGGCCGCTGCGGCCGAAGAACGGATCGGACGCGACGTCGAAGTCGGCGTCCAGCCCCAGGCCGCGCAGCAGCTCCAGCGCGCGGTCGCGCCAGCCGTCGCGCCACGCCTGCACGGTCTCGGGCTCGGCGATGCGGACCAGCTCGCGCATGTGGAACATCTGCAGCCGGGCGGGATCGCCGGAGGGCTCGTGGCGGAACGCGTAGGACCCGCCCGGGTCGATCGTCACGCCGCCGGCGGGCAGCGTGCCGCGGCGCGCGACCGCGGGGTAGACGGGGTAGCAGACGGCCGGCATGAGCACGAGGTCGGTCATGCACTGGTGCTCGGTCCAGTCCTCGTGCCCGCCGGCGCGCTCGGCCTGCGCGCGGGCCTGCGCCTCGGTGCCCTCGAACGCGAACACGGTCCCGGCCAGGTGCGGGAAGCTCTCCAGGTAGCCGAGGTCCTCGAGCTGGCGGCGCGGCAGGACGGGCGGGAAGCGCAGGGTCTCCGGCGTCTCGCCGGCCGCGGTCGCCACGCGGGTGACGTGCCCGTCGAGGCCCAGGCGGACCTTCTCGAAGTCCGACCCGCGGCCGTAGACGCCCGGGACGCCGGACGGGATCAGGTGCCCGGCGGCGACCAGCGCGTCGAGCAGCTCCGCCTGATCGGGCGTCGCCTCGCGGTACGCGGCCATGTCAGACCTCCTTGGCGATCAGCAGCAGACCGGCGTTGGTCTGGTGGATGCGGTCGTTGGCGACCATCAGGCAGGCCGACATCGTGTCGCGCAGGTGGCGGCCGACGCTGAACGGCGTGTCGTTCTTGAAGCCGACGATGCCGGTGACGTTCAGCGCGCCCTGGCAGACGCGCGGCGCCTGCTCGGAGGCCGCGAGCTTGAGGTTGTTGAACCGCAGCGCGAAGGCCATGGTCGCCATCCGCTCGCGGTCCTCCTCCGCCACGAACTCGTCGAGCGCGCCGCGCACCTCGGCGCGCAGCAGCGACAGATCGCTCATGACGTGCGAGAGGCGCAGCGCCGCGGGGATCGGCTCGCCGGGCTTCTGGCGGGCCGCCGCGCGGACGAAGGCCCGGGCGCGGTCGAAGGCGTCGGTGGCGACGCCGAGCCACAGGTGCGACCACAGGATGTGCGAGACCGGCACCATCGACTCGGTCATGATCGTCGCGAACGGCGCTGCAAGGACCTGGTCGGGCGAGAGCGTGGCGCGCACCGTGTAGCCCGGCGAGCACGTGCCGCGCATGCCGAGCGGATCCCACGTGCCGTTCTGCTCCAGCGTGTGCTGGTCGCTGCGGGTGAGCGCGGCGACCTGGTCGCCCGGGCGGGCCTCGGGGTTGGCGCGCAGCGTCGTCAGCAGGTCGTCGGCGTACGCGCCGTAGCTGACGGTCGGGGCCTGCTTCTCGAAGGTGGCGCCGCCGTTGCCGTCGGGCGTCAGCGCCGCGACCGAGCGGCCCATGTCGCCGCCGGTGCCGGCCTCGGAGGTCACCGACGCGATCAGGCGCTGGTCGGCGGAGACGGCGCGCAGGTGCTCGTGGAAGAACGAGTCGGCACCCTGCGCGTCGAGGTGGCGGACGATCGTCGCGACCTGGATCTGGTGCATGGCGAAGACCATGCCGCTGGCGCCGCAGCGGCGGCCCAGCTCGAAGCAGGCGGTCGCGATCGCGCGCAGCGAGACGCCGTCGCCGCCGAGGTCCTCGGGCACGAGCGCCGAGAGCGCGCGCTGCTGGCGCAGCGCGTCGATCGTCTCGACGGGAAAGCGCGCGTGGCGGTCGACGTCGTCGGCGTGGACCTTCGCGATCGCGTCGGCGGCGTCGACGACGCCCGCCAGGAACGCGGCGTCCCGATCGGCGAGGACGCTCATGCGGCCTGCGCTTCGAGCTGCTGGAGCGCGGAGCTGATCGCCGCGACGGACTCGAAGACGCTGCGCTTGAGCATGTCGTCGGGGAACTCGACGTCGAAGGCGTCCTCCAGGGCGAGCATGACGTTCACGCTCGCGTGCGAGCTCATCCCCGCTTCGTAGAGGCTGGCATCGTCGGCCAGGGTCGCGATGTCGACCGCGAGGCGGCCGTGCTCCTGGACGATCTGTCGGACGGCGGCGGACACAACCCTGATTATCGGTGCTGGGACGGCGCCACTTGACCGGTGGGCGGCTCATGCCTCGGCGATGACGACCGCGGAGGCGTAGTCGCGCTCGTGCGTGAGGCTGACCGCGAAGCCCGTGAGGCCCGTCGCGGCGGCCAGCTCGGCGGCCGGACCGTGCAGCGTCAGCTCGGGCGCGCCGTCGGGCCCGCGCACCACCTCAATCGCCGAGAACGGCACGGCGGCATCGCCGGCGCGCAGGACCTTGAGGGCCGCCTCCTTGGCCGCGAAGCGCGCGGCGAGGCGCAGCGGATCGGGCGCCGCGGCGCCGCCGCAGTCGGCGATCTCGCCCTCGCGGTAGACCCGCGTGAGGTAGTGCTCGCCGTGCGCGGCCAGCGCGTCGGCGACCGTGACGGCGGCGACGAGGTCGATGCCGACGCGGAAGGGCACGCGCCGATCCTGGCAAATCGAGCGGCGTCCCGAACCCTCGACCACCCTCGACGGGGTCTGACCCCTTCATGAAGGGGTCAGACCCCTGGTCGGGACCCCGCTAGGTTCAAGCGCGCCCGTGCGCGTCGATCTCGTCGATCCCTCCGCCTTCACGCCGCCGTATGACCGCGCGCTCGCCGCGGCGCTGGCGCGCGCGGGCGTCGACGTCGCGCTCGTCACCAGCCGCTTCGGCTACGGCGACGTGCCGCCGGCCGAGGGCTACGTCGTCGACGAGCGGTTCTACCGCCGGGCCGCCCGCGTCGGCGCGCCCGGCTCCAAGGGGCGGCTCTTCGCCAAGCTCGCCGAGCACGTGCCCGACATGCGGGCCTACCGGCGGGCGGTGACGGTCGCGGCGCCCGGACAGCCCGACGTCGTGCACTTCCAGTGGCTGACGGTCCAGCCGCTGGACGTCCACCTGCTGCCCCGCAGGCGGCCGACCGTGCTGACGGCCCACGACGTGCTGCCGCGCGAGCCGCGCGCCGGCCAGCTCCGCGCGCAGCGCCGGCTCTACGAGCGTGTCGACCACACCGTCGTGCACTCCGAGCACGGGCGCGCGCGTCTGACCCAGGAGCTCGGGCTCGATCCCGCGCGCGTCACGACGATCCCGCACGGAGCGTTCACGCATCTCGCCGGGCTCGCCGCGCGGCTGCCGCCCGAGCTCACCGACCCCGGGCCGGACGTCCCGGTGGTCGCGCTCACCGGCCTGCTGCGGGCCTACAAGGGCATCGACGTGCTGCTCGACGCCTGGCGGCGCTTCGGCACCGACCCGCCGGGCGAGCTGTGGATCGTGGGGCTGCCCCGCATGCCTCTGTCGGATCCCGCCGCGCTGCCGCCCGGCGTCCGCCTCGTGCCGCGGTTCGTCGCCGACGCCGAGCTGGCCGGGGTCCTGCGGCGCGCCGACCTCGTCGCGCTGCCCTACCGCGAGATCGACCAGTCCGGCGTGCTCTACGCCGCGCTCGGCCTCGGCCGCCCGCTGCTGCTCAGCGCGGTCGGCGGCTTCCCCGAGGTCGCCGCGACCGGCGCGGCCGAGCTGGTCGCCCCGGGCGACCCCGAGGCCCTGCACGCCGCGCTGGCGCAGCTGCTGGCCGACTCCGAGCGCCGCGCCGCGCTCGCCGCGGCCGCCGCGCATGCGGCCGCCACGACGTACTCCTTCGACGCCGCCGCACAGCGCCACATCGAGCTGTACGGCATGCTGAGCGCTTCTTGAGGCGGGCGATCTTCTGGACCACGGCGGGCCTGCTGGCCTGGGCGCAGGCGGGCTACGGCCTCGCCCTCGGCGCGCTGCGCCGCCACCCGCGCCAGGCCTTCGCGCCCATCGCCGACGACGCCGCGCTGCCGACCGTCTCGCTCGTCGTCGCGGCGCACGCCGAGCGCGACGTGATCGCCGCCAAGGTCGCCGACGCCCTCGCCCTGGACTACCCGCGCGCGAAGCTGGAGATCGTCGTCGCCTGCGACGGCTCGGCCGACGGGACGCCCGCCGCGGCACGCGCCGCCGGCGCCGACGTCGTGCTCGAGCTCCCGCGCGGCGGCAAGGTGCGCGCCCAGGACGCCGCGGTCGCCCGGTCGACCGCCGCCGTCGTCGCGTTCTCCGACGCCAACGCGCTCTGGGAGCCCGGCGCGCTGCGCGCCCTCGTCGCGCCGCTGGCCACCGACCCCGAGATCGGCTACGTCTGCGGGCGCGTCACGTTCGTCAACCCGGACGGGGGCACGAACCAGGAGGGCGTCTACTGGCGCTACGAGATGTTCCTCCGCGCCCGCGAGAGCGACCTCGCCTCGGTCACCGCCGGCAACGGCGCGATCTACGCCACGCGGCGCGACGCCTACGTCGAGGTCGACCCGGTGATGGGCCACGACCTCAAGTTCCCCTTCACGCTGGTGCGCGCCGGGTGGCGCTGCGTCGAGCAGCCGCTGGCGCGCGCCACCGAGCGCATGGTGCCCGACGTCGAGGGCGAGGCGGCCCGCAAGCGCCGCATGATGAGCCACGCCTGGGTGATCGTCCTGCACGGCGGCCTGCTGGACCCGCGCGGCTGGCCGGCCAAGTACACCATCATGATCGCCAGCCATCGGTGGCTGCGCTACTTCGGCCCGCTGCTGCACGCCGTCGCGCTGGTCACGGCGCCCCGCGCGCTGCGCCGCCTGCAGCTCCTCGGGCTGGCGGTGGCCCTCGCGCCCCTGCCGAGCAGGCCCAAGGCCCTGCTGCTCGCCCGCTACTACGTCCTGACCCAGGGCTCCATCGCCCTCGGCCTGGTCGACCACCTGCGCCACGGCACCGAGGCCGGTTGGGATCCCCCGGAGGGCACCCGATGAGCGGGCCGCTGCGCCGCGCGTTCGACGTCCTCGTCAGCGCCACCGTGCTCGCGCTCACGTCGCCGGTCGTCGCGCTGGCGATCCTCGCGATCCGGCTGGAGTCCAAGGGGCACCCGGTCTACCGCCAGCGGCGCATCGGCCAGGACGGCGCGGCGTTCGACGTGCTCAAGCTCCGCACGATGGTCTCCGGCGCGGAGAAGATGGGCGCCGGCCTCGCCGTGGACGACGGTGACACGCGCATCACCCGCGTCGGCGCGCTGCTGCGCCGCACGTCGATCGACGAGCTGCCGAACCTCGTCAACGTCCTGCGTGGCGAGATGTCGGTCATCGGCCCACGCCCGACCGTGCCGGTGCAGGTGGCCCAGTACACCGACCGCCAGCGCGGTCGCCTCGCGCTCAAGCCCGGCATCACCGGCTGGGCGCAGGTCAACGGGCGCGCGTCGCTGCCCTGGCCGGAGCGCATCGAGCTCGACCTCTGGTACGTCGAGCACGCGACGCTCGCGCTCGACCTGAGGATCCTGTGGCTGACCGCCCGCATGCTGGTCACGGGTCATGGCCTCTACAAGGGCGAGACCGGCGGCTGGACCGACCCATCATGAACACCAAGAAGGCCGTACTCCTGACCGGCACGGGCAAGCGCTACGACATCGTGTCCGCGTTCGCCCAGCACACCACCGTGGTCGCGTGCGACCCCAACCCGCTGGCGCCGGCGCAGTACGCCGCCACCGTTCGCACGTCGGTCCCGATGATCAGGGACCCGCAGTACGTGCCGGCGCTGCAGGAGCTGTGCGAGCGCCACGACGTCGGCGCGATCGTCCCGCTGACCGACCTCGACATCGACGTGCTGGCGCAGGCGCGCGCCGACGGCCGGCTGCCGCAGGCGCTCGTGCCCGATCCCGAGATCGCGCGGCGCACGTTCGACAAGCACGAATGCCACCTGCTGCTGGCCGAGCACGGCCTGCCGTCGCCGCCGACGGTCCTCCCGAGCTTCGAGCCCGACGGCTATCCCGTGATGGTCAAGCCCATCCACGGCTCCGGCGCCCGCAACATCTTCGCGGCCGCCGACGCCCGCGAGGCGGCGTTCTTCGTGGACTACATCGACGAGCCGGTGATGCTCCAGCGGCTGATGGACGGCCCCGAGTTCTCCATCGACTGCCTCAGCGACCGTGACGGCCGCTGCCTGAACGCCATCCCGCGGACCATGCTCGAGTCCCGCGGCGGCGAGTCGATCAAGGGCACCGTGATCGCCGACCAGGAGCTGATCGACCTCGGCCGGCGGGTGGTGGAGGCCTTCGGCGTCCGCGGGCCGGCGACCGTGCAGGCGTTCCGCGACAAGGACGTCGGCCTGGGCATCACCGACGTCAACACGCGCTTCGGCGGCGCGTTCCCGGCGCCGGTCTACGCGGCGCGCCCCGGGCGCAGCTACCCCGAGCTGATCGCCGCGATGGCCGCCGGCCGGCCCGTTGAGCCGCACGTCGGCGAGTTCGACGCCGGCCGCACGTTCACGCGGTACTTCTGGCAGCTGGAGCTCGACGAGCAGCTCCGGCCGACCGGGCGCGACATCGTGTCGCCGCCCGGCCCGCCCGCGCCACGCTGACCGCGCCGCGCCGCACCACGGCCGCGCCACGGCCGCGCCGCCGGCCACGAAGGCCTACGGGATGATCTCCGGGCCCTTGTTGACGAAGCGGTCGCGGAAGGCGCGCATCGCGTCGAAGACCTGCGGGTTCATCGTCTTGCAGCCCAGGATGTGGGTCCACGCGACGGCGGCCACCTCGAACGGCATGTTCGTCTGGTTCTGGAACAGCAGCTGGTGGTAGCCCTCGACGCCCTTGAGCTTCTCGTTGAAGAGCGTGTTGAGCTGGTCCTGGACCTGCTTGGGCGCGCCCTGCTTGTACTCGAGCTCGATCCGGCCGTGCTCGAGCGCGTGCACGGCGTTCTCCTTGGCCGGCGAGTTGCCCGCGGCGTACACGCCGTCCTGCGCCGGGGTCGGGCGGTGCGTGCCCGAGGTCGGCGGGTTGGTCTTGTAGCCGTCGAAGTTCGCGGTCTCGGACGTGAGGTGGGTGCGGCCCTCGCTCGAGTACGCCTTGAACGTGCAGCCCGAGGCCTTCACGGCCGCGTCGAAGTCCGAGATCTTCTTCGCGGGGATCGCGGCGCTGCCGTAGCCGGACGAGGCCTGGCTGTCGCTCCCGCTCCCGCCTCCTCCGCTGGAGGCGACCGCGGCGATGACCGCGGCGGCGGCGGCGATCGCCAGCACGCCCCCGGCCACCAGCTGCAGCCGGCGGCGGTTCGCCGCCTTGCCGGCCTCGGCCTGCTCGCGCTGCTGGCGCTCCAGGCGCCGGCGCTCCTTCTCTTCCTGACGGCTCGACACGCGCGAGAGCGTACCGGCGCGGGCATGAACCCTGCGTGAAGCCGCTTGCCGGAGCGTCAGCGAGAACTAGAGACCGTGTCGCTATCGCGACGGGGGACCCACCTCCGGCGCGACGGCTGGCCGTCGTGGGCCTCGGCCTCGATGGCCGCCTACGGCACCCCTACGCGGCGCCGGCGGCGCGCGTGCGCGGGGCGCCGCCGCCGGCCTTGTGGCGCGGCTTCCAGCACTCGTCCAGGAACTCGCCGATCTCGGTCGTCAGGCGCTCGGGGGAGAGGCGCAGCTCCAGCAGCGAGTCGGCCCGTAGCAGACGAGCGTGGGGCAGCTCGGTGACCAGCGCGTCGCAGTCGCTGAACGGGTGGACGGGGTCGCGGTCGTGGCCGATCACCAGCGCCGGCGCCTCGATGGTCTTGCGGACCTCCCGGTGCGGCGCGACGCGGCCGAAGAACAGGCCCTGGAGCACCGCCGCGCTGGGGCCCGGCTGCTGGCGCACGGTGTCGAGCAGGATGTCGGCGCCCCAGAAGCGGCCCGTCGGGAGGCGGCGCGTCAGCCACGAGACGCCCTTCATCGCGGGCGCGCCGAACGTCAGCGCGACCATCAGCGGCGTGAACGCGATCGCGCACCCCAGCAGCGCGTTGTCGAGCACCGGCATCTCGACGACCATGCCGCGCACGCGATCGGGGTGCGCGGCGGCGGCTTCGAGCGCGGCGTTGGCGCCGAGCGACGTGCCGGCCAGCACCGCCTCGTCGACCTCCAGGTGGTCGAGCAGCGCGATCGTCTGCTCGCCGAAGAACGGCATCGAGTAGGCCGCCATGTCGTGCGGCCGGTCCGACTGGCCGTGGCCCAGCAGGTCGAGCGTGATGACGCGGTTGCCGCGGCGGGCCAGCGCCTTGGCCAGCGGGCGGTGCATCTTCTGGGAGAGCAGCAGCCCGTGCAGGAGCACGCACGTGCGCGGGCCCGTGCCGTACACGGTGTAGGCGAGGCGGTGGCCTTCGTGCGTGAAGTCGGGCATCGGGTGCCGCAGGCTACCCCGGGTCGGGGTCGCCTGGCCCCGTCTGATCGTCAAGTCGCTTCGCCTGATCGTCCAGGCGCTCGAGGGCCCATCGCGCCCATCCCACCCGGGCCTGGGTGGCCCGCAGGCCCGCCTCCAGGGCGATTCGCTGGGAGCGCTCGGCCGGCGTGGCGGGCCGCCGGCGCGCGGCCAGGGCGCGCAGGGACTCGAGCGACGCCTCGGCGGCGTCGAGCTCGCCCTGCACGTGCGCGCGGGCGGCCGCGGGCTCCATCAGCCACAGGAAGAACGTGCGCAGCGCCGCCTCGTCGCGGACCGTGCGGTCCGGCGCGGCGGACGCCAGCCACGCCTGCACGGCCTCGAGCCCGTCGCCGGTGATGGCGTAGGTCTTGCGGCCGCGCGGGCCGGGCTCGCCCGCCTCGACGAGCCCCTCGTCGGCGAGCCGCACGAGCTCGGGGTAGATCTGGCTGTGCCCCGCCGACCACGTGCTGCCGACCGACGCCTCGAACCGGCTCGACAGCTCGTACCCGCTCATCGGCTGATCGGCGAGCAACCCCAGCAGCGCGTGGCGCAGGACCTGACGGCGGGGCGCGGCCGGGGACATGTCGGCATCCTGACATGTCGAAGTCGACCGGTCATGAAGAGGCCGTGAAGCGCGGATTACGCCGCCGCGATCGCCTCCGCGGTCCGGTGCGCCAGCGCCATCGTCGTCAGCATCGGGTTGGTGCCGCTCGCGGTCGGGAAGGCCGAGGCGTCGCCGATCCACACGCCCGGGGTGTCGTGCAGCTCGCCGAACGGCCCGGCCACCGACGTCTGCGGATCGCGACCCATCCGGGCCGAGCCCATGTGGTGCAGTGAGAACGTCGCGTGCTCGTAGGGCTCCAGCGGCGCGGCGGCCATCCGGTCGGCGAAGGCCTCGATCGACTCGCCCGCGTCCCGCACCCAGTGCTGGCGCTTGCGGTGCAGCGACTGGACCTCGTGCGCGCCGGCCGCCTCGTGCATGAGCGCCATCGTCCGCAGGCCGTGGCGGAAGGTCGCGACGTCCAGCGGGTCCGAGAACGGGTAGGTGTGCACCGGGTTGCCGGCGGCGTCGACCGTCACGCGTCCGTGGCCGCGGTCGCGGATCAGGAACACCATCGCCGAGGAGATCGGTCCGCGGGCCATGTCGGCCTTGTGCTGGGCGCCGGACTCCCACGGCACCGACGTCCCGGTCACGCCCGGCGACGCGTGCGAGGTCTCCACGAGGTAGCCGTAGCCGTCCCCGAGGTCGGCGTACTCCATCGACAGCGCGCTCTGCGGCGGGCCCCACCACGCCTGCTGCGCCCCGTCGTAGATGCCGTTGACCGCCGTCGCGGGGTGCAGGCGCAGGTAGTCGCCGGCCGCCGGGCCGCCGATCCCGGAGCGCAGCAGGAGCGCCGGCGTGTCCAGCGCGCCCGCGGCCACGACGACCTGCGGCGCCCGCACGGTCACGCGCGCGACGCGCCCGTCGGCGTCGAGGTAGGTGCCCTCCACGCCCGCGGCGCGCCCGCCCTCCATCAGCACGCGCTCCACGCGGCAGTGCACGACGAACCGCGCGCCGGCGTCGGCCGCGTCCTGCAGGTAGGTCTTCAGCGTCCCCTGCTTGGCGCCGGTGACGTCGCCGAAGCCCATCAGCCCCGCGAGGTCGGCGTCGTACTTGTCGGGGTCGGCGTTGCGCGTGATCGCCCGGCCGTCGATCCCGAGCCTGGCCGCCGCGTCGAGCACGCGCTGATTGGGGCCGTTGCAGTCCGAGCAGGCGTCGGTGACGCCGATCCGCGCGCTGACGGCATCGAGATGGCGGTCGAACTCGGCGCCGGCCAGGCCCTCGAGCCCGTGGTCGCGCTCCCACTCCTCGCGCACCCAGTCGTAGGTGCGCAGGCAGTTGGTCCAGTTGATCGTCGAGCCGCCGCCGAGGTTCGCGCCGGTCATGAGCGCGATCTGGCCCTCGGCGGTCTGCGCGAGGCCGCCGGCGCGGTAGAGGTTCTGGTAGGCCCACAGCTCCAGCTGGTTGAAGTCGGCCTCGTTGTAATAGCCGCCGGCCTCCAGCACCACCACGTCCTTGCCGGCCTGGGCGAGCCGGCCGGCGATCACGCCGCCGCCCGAGCCGGAGCCGACCACCACGACGTCGGCGGTCAGCTCGAGCACGTCGGCGTCGGGCCGGGTGAGCGCGATCGTCTTGGGCGCCTCCTCCGGCGTCGGCGGCACGGCGCGCGGCCCGGGGTACCCGATGGCCTCCCAGTTCGGGTTGCGGCCGGTGGCCGGATCCGGGATGGCGTAGAACAGCAGGAACGTGAGCGCGCGCAGCGCGCTCAGCCCGGCGAGCGCGGCCGGGTCGCCGTCCATGAAGCCGTGCAGGAGCTGCTCGCGCACCTCCTGGGGAGCCTCGTCGAAGCCTTGGGCCTGCAGCGCCTCGAGCAGCTGGCGCAGCCCCTCGACCTGCTCCTCGGGCACGGCGCCCGACGAGAGCTGCTCGGCGATGGCGAGATCCACCCCGAGGTCGGAGCCCTTGCGGCCCCAGAAGCCGGTCGGGTCGTCGTCGACGGCGACCTCCGGCGCGAAGGTGTCGACCAGCCGGCGCAGCGTGGCCAGCTGGAGCTCGGAGAGGACGACGGCGACTGGCGTTGACACGGTGTCAGCCTAATCCCACGGTCAACCCCGGTGGTGGTACGGTGACGCCCCCGTCATCTTTGCTCCGGAGGTCTTGAGTCCCCATGGCCAAGCAGCACCGCATCCTGACCGGCCAGGTCGCCGCCATCACCGGCGCCGCCCGCGGCATCGGCCGCGCGACGGCCGAGGCGTTCCTGCGCGAGGGGATGAAGGTGGCCATCGGCGACCTCGACCACGCGACCGCGCAGCAGACCGCGCGCGAGCTCGGCCACGGCACGATCGCGCTGCCGCTCAACGTCACCGAGCGCGCGTCGGTCAAGGCGTTCCTCGACGGCGTCGAGGAGCAGCTCGGCCCGGTCGACGTCCTCGTCAACAACGCGGGGATCATGCAGATCGGCCACCGCATCTGGGAGGAGGACGACGCGACGACCCAGCGGATGATCGACATCAACGTCAACGGCGTGATGTTCGGCGTCAAGGAGATCGTGCCGCGGATGCTGGAGCGCGGCCGCGGCCACGTCGTCAACGTCGCCTCGACCGCCGGCAAGGGCGGCTTCCCCGGCGGCGGGACCTACTGCGGCACCAAGCACTACGTCGTCGGCCTGTCGGAGGCGCTGCGCGCCGAGCTGCGCGACACGGGCATCGAGGTCTCCTGCGTCATGCCGGTGGTCGTCAACACGGAGCTCGCGGCGGGCCTGCAGCAGACCCGCGGGGTCAAGCAGGTGCAGCCGTCCGACGTCGCCGAGGAGATCGTCAGCGCCCTGCGCGAGGCGCGCTTCGACGTCTTCGTCCCGCGCTCGGTCGCCGGCATCACCAAGGTGATGAACGTGCTCCCGCGCGGCGGCCGCGAGGCGATGAGCCGCGCGCTGAAGGCCGACCAGGTGCTGGCGCAGGTCGACGTCGGCCGGCGCGCCGCCTACGAGCTGCGCGCGTCGCAGTCCGACGCGGTGCTCAACGGCGGCGAGCAGGCCAAGCAGCTCACGCCGTAGGAGACTGTGTCGCTATCGCGACTGGGACCCACCTCCGGCGGGGACGGCTGGCCGTCGTGGGCCTCGGCCTAGCTGGCCGCCTACGGCACCCGTAGGAGACTGTGTCGCTATCGCGACTGGGGACCCACCTCCGGCGGCGACGGCTGGCTGTCGTGGGCCTCGGCCTCGCCGGCCGCCTACGGCACCCCTAGTGGGGGACGGGGAGGTCGGCGGCGACGAGCGTGCCGCCGTCGGCCGTGCTCTCGACCCGGAGCCGTCCGTCGAGGACGGCAAGCCGGTCGGCCAGCCCGAGGAGCCCGCTCCCGCCGGGTCGGGCGCCTCCGACGCCGTCGTCGCACACCTGCACGCGGAGGGTGCCGTCCGCGACGCTCGCCGCGACGCGGGCGCGTCGGGCGCGAGCATGTTTGGCGACGTTGGTCAGCGCCTCGGCGACGACGAAGTACGCGGTCGCCTCGACCGCGGGCGGCAGCCGGCCCACCGCCACGTCGATCTCGACCGGCACCGGCATCCGCGAAGCCAGCGCGTCCACGCCCGCGCGCAGGCCGCCCCCGGTGAGTGCCACCGGCAGGATGCCGTGGGCGAGCTCCCGCAGCTCGTTCGTCGCTTGCTTGGCGTTGTCGAGCGCCTCGGTCAGCAGGGCGGGGAGGTCCTCCTCTCCGTTGTGCACGGCGCGCTGTGCCATCGTCAGCGTCACGACCATGTGCACCAGCCGCTGCTGCGCGCCGTCGTGCAGATCGCGAACCACGCGACGGCGCTCGTCGTCGGTCGCCGCGAGGATCCGCGCCCGCGACGCCGCGACCTCGGTGCGCGCCTCGGTGTTCGCGATCGCGGTCCCCACGAGCTCGGTGAACTCGGCGATCTGCGACTCGGTGTCGGGCGGGAACGGCGCTGCGCTCTTGGACGAGGCGGCGATGACGCCCCAGAGGCGGCCGTCGACGACGATCGGGCAGCCGACCGACGAGCGGATCCCCAAGGCCTGCGCTTCCTGTGCGATCGGGCCGTGAGCGTCGGCGAAGCTCTCCACCCGAACGGGACGGCTCGCCCCGTGGACCATGGCGGCGATGCTCGCGCCTTCGAGCGAAAACCGCGTGCCGACGGCCAGTTGCGGGCCGTCGCCCCTGCTCCAGCCGGCGACGCCGATCACGCTGTCGCCCGACTCGTAGCGCTCCATGCGCGCGAGGTCCGCACCGCAGAGGATGCCGACCTCCCGGATCACCGTCTCGAACACCTCCGACGGCGCTGCCCCGTGCGCCACCAGCGTCGCCACGCGACGCAGCGCGGCCTGCTCGTCAACGAGCCTCCCCACCTCCGCTCGCGCTTCGGTGTTCGCGATCGCGGTCGCCACCAGCTCCGTGAACGAGCCCAGGCGCGCCTCGGTGTCCGGCGGCAGGGGCTGCTCCTGGCTGGAGCCGGCGGTTATCAAGCCCCAGAGGCGGCCCTCGACGATGATCGGCGTCCCGACCGCCGAGCGGATGCCCTCCTCGCGGATGTCCTCGGCAAGCGGGCCGGTTGCATCGGCGTAGTCGTCGAGCCGGGCCGGACGGCCCGTCTCGGACACGAGCGTGGCGAGGTTGCGCTGCCCCGCAAGGGGCCATCGGCTGCCGACGGGAAAAAGGTCCCCTGCGCTGGCGACGAGCGTGACCGTGTCTTCGGACTCGTAGCGGATCACGTTCGCCAACTCGGCCGAAAGCAGCCGTGCGACCTCGTTGGCGACCGCCGCGAACACCGCCTCCGGCCGCGCCCCACCCGCCACCAGCGTCGCGACCCGCCGCAGCGCGGCCTGCTCCTCGGCCAGCCGAGCGAGCCCGCCACGGCTCTCGGCATTCGCGATCGCCGTCGCCAGCAGCTCCGTGAACGAGGCGAGGCGCGCCTCGGTGTCGGCCGGGAGCGGCTGCTCGGCGGTCGTCCCGGCGATCATCACACCCCAGAGGCGGCCGTCGACGACGATCGGCGTCCCGACCGCTGAGCGGACGCCCACCTCGCGGAAGGCGGTCGCAGCGCCCGGGTCGGAGAGATCGGCATAGCTGTCGATCCGGGCCGGTCGGCCGGTCTCGAAGACCACCGTGGCGACGTTCTTTCCCCCAAGGGGCCATCGGCTGCCAACGGGAATGTGGTCGAGTCCCCTGCCCGAGCGAGCGACCATGCTCAGCACACCGTCGGGCTCATAGCGGCTGAGGCCCGCGTACTCGACCGGAAGCAGCCGCCCGACCTCCTCGGCGACCGCCGCGAACACCTCCTCCGCCGCCACCCCCCGCGCCACCAGCGTCGCGACCCGCCGCAACGCCGCCTGCTCCTCGGCCAGCCGGGCTAGGGCGGCCCGGCTCTCGGTGTTCGAGACCGCCGTAGCGAGCAGCTCGGTGAACGCGACGAGCCGCTCCTCCATGCGGTCGGGTACCGGGCCACGACCGGCGTTGACCATCATCGCGCCCCAGATCTCGCCGTCCACGATGATCGGGGCGCCGGCGGCCGCACCGAACCCGGCCTTGCGGCCGGCGGCGGCGATCGTGCCGGGTATCCCGGTGAAGTCGTCGATCCTCGCAGGACGACCGGTCTGCAGAACCTGGAACAGGAGCGTCGGTCCGTCCAGCGGCCAGCGGGTACCGGCCTGGAACGGATGGGGAAACTCGCTCCAGTCTCCGATCACGGTCGCTGTCGTCCGGTCTGGGTCGTAGCGGCACACCACCACCAGCGACACGCCGACGACGTACCCGACCTCCCTCGCGATCGCGGCGAAAACGTCCGCCGACGCCGCCCCGCCGGCCACCAGCGCCGCGATCCGCCGCAGCGAGTCCTCGCGCGCTCCCAGCCAGGAATCAGGCACGGCAACCTCCGAGCGGAATCTCTCCTAAGCCACGAACATGGTGTCCAAGTCAGGATACTCCGGGCCTTGCCGCGAGCCTCGGACAAGGTGCCGCCCCGCCAACACCCGGGACGTTCTTCGGCGCGCGCTCTCGCGCGGTAGGCCTTCGGCACCCCACCGGGCGTCCACGTCCCGACGCGCGGCAAAACGGCGTTCGCTGGTGGGTAGGTTGTCCTGCATGGAAGCCGCCTCCCCCTCCACCTCCGTCGACCGGCTCAGCGTCGACACCATCCGGACGCTGTCGATGGACGGCGTCCAGAAGGCCAACAGCGGTCACCCCGGTCTGCCGATGGGCATGGCTCCTGCCGCGTACGTCCTGTACGCCAAGGTGATGAACCACAACCCCAAGGACCCCGGCTGGCCGGACCGCGACCGGTTCATCCTCAGCGCGGGCCACGGGTCGATGCTGCTCTACAGCGTCCTGCACCTCTCGGGCTACGACCTGCCGCTCGACGAGCTCAAGCGGTTCCGCCAGTGGGGCTCGCTGACCCCGGGCCACCCGGAGCGCGACCGCGTGCACGTCACCCCCGGCGTCGAGGTGACCACCGGCCCGCTCGGCCAGGGCTTCGCCAACGGCGTCGGCATGGCCTTCGCCGAGAAGTTCCTGCGCCAGCACTTCGGCAAGCAGGTCATGGACCACTACATCTACGCCATCGTCTCCGACGGCGACCTGATGGAGGGCATCGCCGCCGAGGCCGCCTCGCTGGCCGGCCAGTACGGGCTCGGCCGCCTGGTCTACCTGTACGACGACAACTCGATCTCGCTCGACGGCCCCACGTCGCTGAGCTTCGACTCCGAGGACGTCACGAAGCGCTTCGAGGCCTACGGCTGGCACGTCGAGGAGGTCCACGACGCCAACGACGTCGTCGCGCTGCAGTCGGCCATCGAGGAGGGCAAGCGGCACGAGACCAAGCCGACGCTCGTCCGCGTGAAGTCGATCATCGGCTACCCGTCGCCCCACAAGCAGGGCACGAGCAAGGCGCACGGGGCGCCGCTCGGCGAGGACGAGGTCCGCGCGACGAAGGAGGCCATGGGCTGGGACCCCGACGCCCACTTCCTGGTTCCCGACACCGTCTACGCCGACTTCGCCCAGGCCGCCGAGCGCGGTGCCGCGGCGCAGGCGCAGTGGCAGGAGCGCTTCGAGAAGTGGCGGGGCGCCCACGAGGAGCTCGCCCAGCAGTGGGACCTGGCGTGGGAGGGCGGCTCCTACGGCGGCCGTCCGCTGCCGGGCCTCAAGGACGCGCTGCGCAGTATGGATTGGGCCCTCCCACCCGGCAAGGAGAAGCTGGCGACCCGTTCGGCCGGCCAGAAGGCGATGGCGGCGATGGCGCCGTTCGTCCCGACGCTCGTCGGCGGCGCCGCCGACCTGTCGGAGTCGACCAAGACCGAGTTCCCCGGCGGCGACGACGAGCGCTTCACCAAGGAGCACGCCGGCCGCAACATCTTCTTCGGCGTGCGCGAGCACGGCATGGGCGGCGCGGTCAACGGCCTGGCGGCGCACGGCGGCATCGTGCGCCCCTACGGCTCGACGTTCCTGCAGTTCGCCGACTACATGCGCGGCGCGATCCGCCTCGGCTCGCTCACCGGCCTGCGGACCGCCTGGGTCTACACCCATGACTCGGTCGCCCTCGGCGAGGACGGCCCGACCCACCAGCCCGTCGAGCACCTCGCGGCGCTGCGCGCGATCCCCGGCCTCACGGTGATCCGGCCCGCCGATGCCAACGAGACCGCCGAGGCGTGGCGCGTGATGATCGAGGACCTCGAGGGCCCGGCGGTCATGGCGCTCTCGCGGCAGGACCTGCCGATCCTCGACATCGACTTCGACGGCGTCGGCCGCGGCGCGTACGTGGTCTCGCCGGAGCTGGATCCCTCCCAGCCGGCGCGCGTGACGCTGGTCGGCACCGGGGCCGAGGTCCACACGGCGATCGAGGCCCAGAAGCTCCTGGCGCAGGCCGGCGTCGCGTCCCGCGTCGTGTCGATGCCGTCCTGGGAGCTCTTTGCCGAGCAGGACGACAGCTACCGCGACGACGTGCTGCCGCCGACGATGCCGCGCGTCTCGGTCGAGGCCGCGATCACGATGGGCTGGGAGCGCTGGGTCGACCGCGCGGTCGGCATCGACCGCTTCGGCGCGAGCGCGCCGGGCGCCGAGGTGCTCGAGAAGCTCGGCATCACCGGCAGCCACGTGGCGCAGGTGGCCAAGGACCTGCTGGGCGCGATCGGCTCGTAGCGGCTGGCGGCTGCCTCGGAGGGGGTGGGCCTGTTTGGCGCGGTGTGGCCGCGGTCGACGGGCCCACCCCCGTGGGCGCCGGCGGCAGACCGACCCCGCCGGCGCCCCCTCGAACTCCGTCGTCGCTGCCCCGCTCCGACGCGTGCAGGCCCCACGCGCCCGCGCCGGGCGCCACCAGCGCCGCGCCCGCCCTACGGCAGATCCGTCGCGCGCGGGCCGACCGTCACGTGGATGACGGTCGGCTCGCGTGACCAGGCGATGAGGTCCAGCGCGGTCAGGCGGTCCAGCCAGAACTGCAGCGCCTGGGCCTGGGCGGGGGCGCGGTAGCGCCGGCTGACGTCGAAGGCGAACCCGGTGGTGTGCATCGACGGTGGCGCCTCGGCCCCGAACACGCCCTGGCTGGAGCGCTCCTCGGCCGACACGCTGCGCGACGCCGACGTCACGACGATCGGCGCGGTCTTCGCCACCTCGCGGACGCCGAGCGCCAGGTAGCGCAGGAGCTTCAGCGCGTCGGGACGCAGCGCACGCCGCGCCGGTGCTGCGGCCGCCAGCGCGCGGGCCGGACGCAGCGCCGGACCGGCGACGACCACGAGCTCCGAGGTCTGCAGCGCAGCGTCGTCGGCGAAGCGCGGCGTGCGGTCCGGCGGGCGCAGGACGTCCTCGCCGGCCGGGCTGTCGTTCAGTGCCGCCTGCGCGGCGACCTTCTGCGGATCGTCGCGGTAGAGCGACATGATGGCCTTGGCTGCGCCGATCCGCCACAGGTAGGTCGCCGAGTCGTCGCCGAGACCGGCGAGCACCCGCCAGGCGGCCGCGTGGCGCAGCGGCGTGGAGTCGAAGAAGAGCTGCGCGTAGGGGATGTCCGACTTCCCATAGGCCTTGAGCGCGTTCTGCAGGTTGCCGACGCCCATGTGATAGCTCTCCACCGCGAGATCGGCGCGGCCCAGCTGGCCCTGGGCGAACTCGAGGTAGCGGGTGGTCGCCTCCAGCGCCTTGCGCGGGTCGAAGCGCTCGTCCACCTTCCGGCGCCGCGCCGCGAGCGCGCGGATCCGGCCGGCCGGCCCGCCGCGGGCGATCCGCCGCGTCAGCTTCTCCGACGCCGCGACGTCGACCTTCAGCCCGAGCAGGTCGGTCGCGGTCTGCGCCAGGATCTGGGTGAGGCCGACGGCCGAGGACAGGTCGGAGGAGGCCGCGACGTCGGGACGGCCGGCGCTCTCCAGGAAGACGATCGCCTCGAGCGTGTCGGGATCCTGGTGGGCGCGCCGGGCCACGTCCTCGATCAGCGGCCGCAGGCGCGCGACCCGCGCGGCGGTCGCCGGTGCCCCGCCCGGGCTCTTGGCGTAGAGCACGTGGCTGAGGCCGGCGGCGGCGCGGCGCTCGAAGTCCTGGCGGGCGCCGCCGTCGTAGGCCAGCGGGTCGCGCGTCGTGTCGGTCGCGCCGCGGCCGGGCGCGAGCTGGCGCGGGCCTGGCTGGTCGGCGCTGTTGCCCAGCAGCGCCACGGCGGCCGCCGCCGCGAGGACGACGACGACCGCGAGCAGGGCCGACCGCGCGATCGGCGACCGCGTGGACTTCAGCATCGCCGGCGCGCAGACGGCGGCGCGGGTCGCCTTCTTCGCATCGTCCGGTCACCGTGGCAGATTCGCCGCCCGTGCGCGTCGTGCAAGACATCACGAGCTCCCTGGCCCTGGACGACGACCTGCTCGTCTGGGGCGAGAACCTGGCGATCCTGCCGCGGTTGCCCGACGGCGCGTTCGACATGGTGTACATCGACCCGCCGTTCAACACCGGACACGACCAGGTCCGCGCGACGCTGCGCGCGGTCGCCGACCCCGACGGCGAGCGCACCGGGTTCGCCGGCCGCCGCTACCGCACCGAGGAGGTCGGCCGCATGTCCTACGCCGACCGCTTCGACGACCTGCCGGCCTACCTCGCGCCGCGGCTGCGGGAGGCGCGCCGGCTGCTGGCCGACCACGGCACGCTCTACGTCCACCTCGACCCGCGCGAGAGCCACTACGTCAAGGTGCTCCTCGACGAGACCTTCGGGCGCGAGTGCTTCCTCAACGAGCTGATCTGGGCCTATGACTACGGCGCGAAGGCTCGCCGGCGCTGGCCGGCCAAGCACGACGTGATCCTCGTGTACGTCAAGGATCCCGACCGGTACTGGTTCGACGACGCCGAGGTCGACCGCGAGCCCTACATGTCGCCCGGCCTGGTCACGCCCGAGCAGCGGGCGCGGGGCAAGCGGCCGACGGACGTGTGGTGGCACACGATCGTCCCGACCAGCGGCCACGAGCGCACCGGCTACCCGACGCAGAAGCCGGCGGGGATCGTGCGCCGCATGGTGACCGCGTCGTCGCGGCCCGGCGGCTGGTGCCTGGACTTCTTCGCGGGCTCGGGCACGCTCGGCGCGGTCGCGCGGGAGCTCGACCGGCGGTTCGTGCTGGTCGACGCCTCGCCCGAGGCCGTCGAGGTGTGCGAGCGGCGCCTGGGCGGCGGCGCTACGCCGGGGTCGCAGACACCAGCCGCGCGCTGACGACGATGCGCTCCGCGGCGCTGTAGAGCGGGTGGCAGGCGGTGAGGACGAGGCGGCGCTGGCCGGGGTGCGAGCGCAGGGCCGACGCGTCGCCGGGCGAGGTGATGCGCTTGGAGATCACCTTGTAGGTGAACTGCCCGTAGGGCATCTTCATCACGATCGAGGAGCCGGTCTGCAGCTGGTCGACGTGGCGAAACGGCGCGCCGTAGGTCGTCCGGTGTCCCGCGAGGCCGACGGTGCCGTCGATGCCCGGCAGCACGGTTCCCCGGTAGTGGCCCGGACCCTTGGTCAGCGCATCGTGGCCGGTGGACTCCACGACCACGGCCTTCAGGCCGATGCGCGGGATGTCCAGCGTGCCGAGCGCCGCGCCGGCGGACCGCGCGTGCAGGAGCTTGAGCGCCTGGCGGCGCATGCGGTGCGCGCCGGTCTCGCTCGGGGCCTGCGGCACCTCGGCGGCGAGGGCCTGGCGCAGGCGCGGGAGCTCGCTGCGCAGCGCCGACTGGCTGCGGGACTGCTGCAGCGCGGTCAGCGGCTCCTGCCAGAAGATCGTCAGCAGGCCGTCGGCCAGCAGCGCGACGCCGGCGGTGAGGCCGGCGAGCAGGACCAGCCGGCGCACGCGCCGCCGGCGGGGTGGACCCGGCACGGGCGGCGCGGCGGCGGGCTCGGAGGGCGAACCCTCCGGCGCCGCCGCGCTGCGCCCGGCGGTCACGGCTACTGCTGCGAGCGGCGGCGGTCGCGCACGAGGAACGTGGCGGTGCCGCCGGCCAGCGCGAGGCCCAGCGCGATGAGCAGCAGCGGCTCAGCGCCGGTGAAGGCGAGGCTGTCGGGAGCCGTGCCGGCGGGCTGCGCGGCGACCGACGGAGCCACGCTGGTCGATTCCTGGCCCTCGGTCGCGGGCGCGGGCTCGGCCTCGGCCGTCGTTGTCGGCGGCTGCGTCGTCGTCGGTACGGTGTTGGTGTAGCCGCTGAGCGACTCGGTGGTGTTGGTGTCCTGAGCTGAGGCGACGCCTGCAGCGCAGAGAAGGCCCGCGACCATCAAGGCCAGGGCAAAGCGGATGCGCACGATCGAAGATCCCTTGTTGGGTCGGGTAGACGACTGCGGATCGTACCCGCATCGGCGGCGATACACCGCGGTGCAGGGAATCGGCAGGCCTCGGAGCCGTGTATATCCCCGGGCTGCGGCCGACGCCGACATCGACCTACGCGAGGGCGGCCGCGTCCGGTTCCGCTGGCTCAACAGCGACGAGGGCGGGGCTCAGCGCGCCGGCGGTCCGGCCACGCGCAGCGCGAGGGCCAGCTCGAAGCGGGCGCCCGGATCGTCGAGGTCGTCGCCGAAGCGCTCGCGCAGGCGGGCCAGGCGGTAGCGGACCGTCTGGTGGTGGAGATGCAGCATGCGCGCGATCTCACGCGGGCGGCCGGGATGCTCCAGCCAGGCGGCGAGCGTCTCGCGCAGCAGCCGCTCGCGCGCCGGCGGCAGACCGGTGAGGGGCTCCAACCGACGGGCCACGAGCACCTCGCCCGCCGCGGCGTCGGCGTGGAGCATCAGGTCGGCGAGATGGTCCTCCCAGACCAGCGCGCGGTCGGCGGGCAGGACGCCGGCGACGGTGAGCGCCGCGACGCGCCGCGCCCGGGCCAGCGAGAGGGGCGCCTGCTCGGGCGGCACCGCGGGTCCGGCCGCGAGTGCGACGCCGGCGTCGAGGAGGGCGCTCGCGCCGTCGCCGTCCTCGCGGGCGATCGCCAGCGGCGTGCCGTCGGCGTGGCCGAGCAGCAGCACGCGGTCGTCCAGCCGGTCGACCGAACGGCCGAGCAGCACCGCCACCCGCAGGCTCTCGGGCAGCGGCCAGCGCGCTGCGCGCGCCAGCCCGGAGGTGTCGTCGGCGCGGCCGGCCACGAGCGCGTCGAGCAGCGCCTGGCGCTCCCGGGCCCGCGCGCCGCCGACCGCGGCGGCCTCGTGCGCGAAGCCCTCCAGCGAGTTGGCGGCCAGCTCGTCCATGAAGGCCATCGAGGCGGTCGCCAGCGCGAGCACCGCCGCAGACGGCACGTCGAGCTCGGCGGCGAAGCGCGCCGTGTGCCGCCAGCCGACCTGCGCTCCGACGCGGTAGCCGGCCAGCAGCGCGTCGACGCTGACCCCAGCGGCGGCCATCGCGGCGCCGAACGCGATGTGGCGATCGCGCTCGTCGGGCGCGCCGCCGTCGAGCAGCGCGATGAAGCGCTCGTGCGTGACGGCGATGCCCTCGCGCATCACCGCGGCGTCGACGCGAGCGACGAGGTCCGGCTGCTCGCGGTGCAGCCGCCCCTCGGTCTCGTCGACCAGCGCGGCCAGGTCGGCGCGGAGCCGGCGCGCCAGCTCGTTCAGAGCTTCGTGATGAAGTTCGGTGGTGGGTTCGTGCTCCATGGCCGTAGAGCGCGGCGTCGCTCGTGCGTAGCGTCGCACAGACCATGATCTCCGTCGACAGTCCGCTCGCCGCCTACCGCGCCGCCGCCGAGGCGCACGACGTGCCCGCCATGCTCGCCTGCATGGCGCCCGAGGTGGTGTTGAAGTCGCCGATCACCGACCGCTTCGCGTTCTCGGGACACCCGCAGATGCGCGACCTGCTGGAGGACGTCCACGCGGTGATCGACGACGTCCGCTACGTCGCCGACGCCGGCGACGACCGCACCCGGCTGCTCGCCCTCGAGGGTCGCGTCGGGCGCCAGCGCCTCGACGAGGCGATGCTCGTCACGCTCGACGACGACGGCCTGATCACCCACATGCAGCTCTTCATCCGGCCGCTGCCGGGGCTCACGGCGATGGCCGCCGCGCTGGGCCCGCGGGTGGCCGGGCGGCACAGCCGGACACGGGCGTTCGCGGTCCGCGCCATGATCGCGCCGCTGGCGTTCATGACCCGCCACGGCGAGGGCGTGGGCTCGCGCCTCGCGGCGCCGTAGGGCCCGCGCCCTAGGCGCCGGGCGCGAGCCGTGCGTGGACCGCCGCCACCGCGGCGCGCGCCTCGTCGCCCAGCTGCCGGGTGATCTCCGCGGCGGGGAGGTCCGGCGCCAGCTCGTGCGCCTGGCCGGCCCACAGGTTGATGAGGTCGGCGTCGCCGGTGCTGCGGCCGTGGGCGCGCAGCGGCGCCGTGAGGTGGTGGACCTCGGGGTAGGCGCGCGGCGCCGCCTCGCCGTGCTCGGTCAGCAGGCGGTTGACGATCCCGCGCGCCAGCCGGCCGGTGAACGCGCGCGTCAGCTTCGTGGGCGCCGCCGTGGCGGTCGCGGCGCGCTGCGCCGCAGACGTGCCCGCCTCGGGGCTGCGCAGGTACACCGAGCCGACCTGCGCCGCGGCGGCACCCGCGACGAGCACCGCGCCGACCGCCGCGCCGGTCGCGATCCCGCCGGTCGCTACGAGTGGCAGGTCGACGGCCGCCCGCACGAGCTGCAGCGCGACGAGCAGCGTCAGGTCCGCGGCCTGGTCGTCGTCGGTGAAGACGCCACGATGCCCGCCGGCCTCGACGCCCTGGACGACCAGCGCGTCGGCGCCGACCCGCGCGGCGGTTCGCGCCTCGGCCGGCGAGGTCACGGTGATCCACACCTCCGAGCCGGCCTCGTGCAGCCGGTCCACGGCGTCGCGCGACGGCAGCCCGAACGTGAACGACACCACCGCCACGCGCTCCTCGCACAGCAGCTCGACCTTCTCGTCGAACGCGTCGTCGTCGAACCGCGGCTCGCCGAGCGGCACCCCGACCCGTCCCACCTCAGCTCGCAGCCGCGCGGCGTACGCCTCGACGAGCTCGGGCTCGGCAGGCTCGCCGCCGCCGACGAACACGTTGACGCCGAACGGCCGAGCCGTCAGCGCGCGCGTCGTCTCGACGTCGGTTCGCACGCTCTCGACGCTCTTGTAGCCGGCCGCCACGAACCCGAGCCCGCCGGCCTCGGACACCGCCGCCGCGAGCTCCGGCGTCGACGGGCCACCCGCCATCGGCGCCTGCACCACCGCAACCGCCAGCTCACCGAGGACGCTCATCCCCTACGGATACCCGATCGGGAGACCCGGCCGGCGCGGCGGGCGACCGCTCTGCCGTCGCACGCGCATGGACCGCCGGTCCTGCGGCCGATCTGGACACACGACACACGGGCGATGGCGCACCGGGGCTCGCCCGGATTTGATCGGCGGCCGTGCCGGCGCGCAGCAAGTCGCGGCCCGGTGGTCCAGTCCTCCATCAGTCATCAGAAGGATCTGCATGTCGCCACGTACCTCCGCCAGGGCGAGTCTCGCCGCGCTGGCCGCAGTGCTCCTCGCCGGATCGGCGCTCGCCGGGTCGGCGGCCGCGTTCAACTACGTCACCGACAGCAGCGGCACGTACTGGGGGATCCAGGACGCCGCGGCGCCGCGCGTCGACACCGGAAGCATCCGGGCCACGCAGGTCGCCGCCGGCACCAGCGCGGCCTACAGCACGACCATCAACGGCTTCGGCGGCATCAAGGTCCAGGTCTCGACCACGCCGTCACCGCGGTTCAACGGCGAGCTGATGCGCGGCTTCGGGCTGAAGTTCGACGGGCTCGACCGCTTCGACACGACGACCGCGGTGGGTCTCGGCGGCGTGACGATCGCGCGTTCGATCTACGTCAACCGGTCCGCCGGCTGGACGCGGTGGCTGGACAGCTTCACCAACACGACTCGGGCGCCGATCACCGTCAAGGTCGCGTTCGGTGGCCAGACCGGCTACGGCGCCGCCGGCGCCAACTCGAGCGCGCTGGTCAACACCTCCAGCAGCGACGCGACCCTCACCGCCGCCGACTCGTGGGCCGAGGTCGCGACCCCGCTCAACGGCACCACGCCCGTCGGCGGGCCGCAGGCCACGGTCATCGGCACGCCGGGCGTGTTCGCCGGCGCGATGACCTTCACCGGCAACTGGCTCAACGACACCTTCAACAACCCACTGGCGACCTCCGGCCACGAGGGCAACTTCCAGGCCTACGTCAACACCATCACCCTGCCGCCGGGCAAGACCCGGTCGGTGGCCCACTTCGTCGTCCTCGGTCCGCGGGTCGACACGACGACGTCGGCGGCGGTGCGCAGCAGCGTCGAGGCCACCGCGACCGCGCTCGCCGGCGATCCCGAGCTGAGCGACCTGTCGGCCGCGCAGATCTGCTCGATCGACAACTTCGACATCTCCGCGCTGACGATCCCTGGCTTCGACCCGGCCGACTGCGCGAGCGTGGGCACCGTCGGCCAGATCCCGGTGCCCGAGGCCCGGGAGCCGGTGACGAGCTCGCCCTACGACGTCGTCGACAAGACGATCGGGCAGCTGCGGGCCGACCTCGAGTCGGGCAGGACCACCTCGCAGCAGATCACCCGCGCGTACCTCGACCGCGTCGCGGTCTACGACCAGGGCCAGTTCGGCTTCAACTCCTACGAGTACGTCGCGAAGGACGCGATGGCGCAGGCCAAGGCCGCCGACGACGCGCGCGCCGCGGGCAAGAGCAGCCCGGTGCTCGGCATCCCGATCGCCGTCAAGAACCTCTACGACACCAAGGACATGCCGACGACCAACGGCAGCCTGACGTTCGAGGGCTTCCGGCCCAAGTCCGACGCGTTCCAGGTCGCCAGGCTGCGCGATGCGGGTGCGGTCATCATCGGCAAGGCGGCGCTGGAGGAGTACGCCACCAGCGGCAGCTACTCCAACGACCCGTGGGGCCAGGTGTGGAACGCGTTCAACCCCTCCAAGTCGGCGATCGCCTCCAGCGGCGGCTCGGCGACGGCGACGGCGGCCAGCCTCGCCGCGGCGGCGCTCGGCTCGCAGACCGGTGACTCGCTCTACGGCCCGGCGAGCGGCGCGAGCCTGGTGACGCTGCGCGGAACCGACGGGCTCGAGAGCGGCTCGGGCATCATGCCGCTGTCGTGGCTGACCGACTTCGGGGGCGTCATGACGCGCTCGGTGCCGGACCTGGCCGACGTGCTGAACGTCGTGACGGGCACCGACGCGGCGGACCCGGCGACCGCTCCGGCGGACGCCCACCGGCCCGCCGACTGGCGCAGCATGCTGGATCCCAACGCCCTGGAGGGCAAGCGCATCGGCTACGTCGCGTCCAAGTGGGTCGACCCGTTCGGGACGACCGGGACGATCGACGCCGAGAAGGCCGCTCTGCAGTACCTCGAGCAGGCCGGGGCGACGATCGTCCCGATGGGCGCAGCAGTGGGGGGTGCCGACGTGCCGACGGTTCCGGCGAACACGACGACCGGCAACACCCAGCAGGAGGGCTGGGCGCAGTACATCGACGCCCATCCCGAGCTGGCCCAGCAGGGCTTCCCGATCAGCAACGCGGTCGACGTCAGCTGCTCGCAGAAGAAGATCGCCTACGTGCGGGCCGACGTGAGCGCCTGCGCGGTGCCGCCGGCACCGCGGATGACCGCGGACGAGATCGCGGCCAAGCGCGCCTACCGGGTGACCTACGCGGGCTCCGCCAAGGCGTGGATGGACTCGGCCGGGGTCGACGCGGTCGTCTACCCGGGGCTGTTGAGCGACATCAGCCTCAACGACGGCGGCGGCAACAAGTCGAGCTTCGGCCGGTCCGACACGATCGGCGCGGCGGCGGGGATCCCGACCGTCGTGTTCCCGGCGGGCTACAACGACCACGGGCAGCCGATCAACATCCAGCTGCTCGGCCGGGCGTGGGACGACGCGAAGCTCGTGGGCATGGCCTACGCCTTCGAGCAGCGGGCCCAGGCCGACGGCAAGGGCCATGTCGCGCCGACGACGGTCCCCGCGCTGACCTACAAGCCGGGCGCCGCGCCGCAGACGATCACGGTCGAGAAGCCCGTTGCGTCCGAGCCCGTGGTTGCGCCGGCGCCGGCGCCCGCGCCGGCCAAGCCGCCGGCGGTGACCGCGCGGGTCCGGACGACGGGCTCCGTGTCGGGCAGCTTCGCCCGCGTGGTGGCGATCAACACGAGCAAGGCCACCATCAACGGCACGCTCGTCCTCAAGGGCAAGGCCAAGGTCGGCGGCAGGACGAAGACCGTCACGTTCGGGGACGAGTACTTCACGATCGGCGCCGGCAAGAGCAGGACCATCAAGGTCTACCTCGGCCCCACGGCGCGCAAGGCGCTCCGCGGCCACACGCGGTTCACCGTCAGCGCGCGGTGGTCGCTGACCAACGCCTCCGGCGGCAGGCTGGCCCTCACGCGGTCGGTGACGCTGACGCTGCCGAAGACCGGCTGAGGTCCGGCGCGATGCGGGCGGCGCGGGCCGAGAGGTCCGCGCCGCCCGGCCCCGGTCGGTGATCGGGGACACCTATCGAGCGAGCGCGGCCGGCGCTCGGAGCGCTCGCCGCCAGACCTAACGTCGTCGGCGACGCCATGCCGGCCACCTCGTTGAACCACATCAGCATCAGCGCCCGGAACATCGAGGAGTCCCTGGCGTTCTACACCGGCGTCCTCGGGATGGAGCGCATCCCGAGCGCGACCTTCCGCGCGCCGACGGCCTGGCTGCGCCTCGGCGACCAGGAGCTGCATCTCTTCGAGCACGACACGTCGCCGCCGCGCCTGCAGCACTTCGGCCTCAACGTCGACGACTTCGAGGCGGTCTACGTCAAGGCCCTGGCGCTCGGCATCGAGGACCGCGACAGCTGGTCCTCGCACATCTACGAGCTGCCCGACGGCGCGGTCCAGCTGTATCTGCGCGACCCCGCCGGCAACCTCGTCGAGGTGGACTGGCCCGACGTCACGACGCTGGACCGGTCGATCGTGACCGACATCCCGAAGCTGGCCGACCAGGTGCCCCAGGACGAGGCCGCGGCCGGCGCCACGATCTACCTGTCTCGGTAACAGACTGCTCCGAGGCCCCTCGGGTCGACGCGCAACCGCTACGCCGCGCCCAGTTCCGCGAGCCGCCGCTCCAGCAGGCGTCGCTCGGCGTCGTCGTGGACCAGCGCCAGCGCACGGCGGTAGGCGTCGCGGGCCTCGCCCGTCGCGCCGAGGCGGCGCAGGAGTTCGCCGCGCGTCGCGTGGAGGTAGTGGTAGTCCTCCAGCGCGAGGCGATCGACGATGGCGAGGCCGGCCTCAGGACCCTGTGCCTCGGCGACCGCGACGGCTCGGCTCAGCTCGACGACCGGCGAGTCGGTGAGGCGGGCCAGCTCGCCGTAGAGGGCCGCGATCTGCGCCCAGTCGCGCGGCTCGTCGGCGTGCAGTGAGGCGATCGCGGCCTGGAGGACGTACGGACCGCGGCCCCGCAGCGCCAGGGCCCGGTCGAGCACCGCCTGTCCGTCGGCGATCTGCGCCGCGTTCCAGAGCGAGCGGTCCTGGTCGTCGAGCAGGACCAGCTCGCCACCCCGGAATCGCGCGGCGCCGCGGGCGTCGAGCAGCAGAATCATCGCCAGGAGCGCGTGCACCTCGGGCTCGTCGGGCATCAGCTCGGCGAGCGCGCGGCCGAGCTGGAGCGCCTCGGCCGTCAGGTCGCGGGTGGGCGGGACCGAGTGCGGGACCGAGTACCCCTGGTTGAAGATCAGGTAGACGACCGCCAGCACGGCGGCGAGCCGATCGGGCAGCAGGTGGTCCGCCGGCACCCGGAACGGGATGCCGGCGGCCTTGATCTTGCGCTTGGCCCGCACCAGCCGCTGCGCCATCGTGGCCTCCGGGACCAGGAAGGCGCGGGCGACCTCGGGGGTCGTCAGGCCGCCGAGCGTCCGGAGCGTGAGCGCCACTTGCGCCTCGGTCGCGAGCGCCGGATGGCAGCAGGTGAAGACGAGCTCGAGCCGCTCGTCGGGGAAGGTCGTCTCGTCCACCGGGTCCTCCGTCGCCTCGGGCACCTCGAGCTGCCGCGTCTTGGCGGCCAGCGTCCGCTCACGGCGAATGCGGTCGATGGCCCGGTTGCGTGCCGTGGTGATCAGCCACGTCCCCGGGCTCGTGGGCACGCCGTCGCGCGGCCAGCGCTCCGCGGCCACCGCGAAGGCCTCCTGCGCGGCCTCCTCGGCGAGGTCGAAGTCGCCGAGGAAGCCGATCAGCGCAGCGAGGACGTAGCCCCACTGCGCGCGGAAGGTCTGCTCGAGGATCTCTACCACTCCGCGATCGGACGCACCTCGATCGCGCCGCCCATCCGGGCGGCCGGAATCCGCGAGGCCAGCTCGATCGCGGCGTCGAGGTCGTCGGCCTCCAACAGCAGGTAGCCGCCGATCGCCTCCTTGAGCTCGACGAAGGGGCCGTCGGTCGTCAGCGTCCGGCCGTCCTGCACCCGCACGGTGGTCGCCGTCTCAGGCGGCTGGAGCTGGAGGCCGGGGCTGACGCCGGGGGTCTCGTTGAGGGCCTTGTACGCAGCGAAGACCGCGTTCTTCTCCTCCTCCGCAAGCGCCTCCCACGCCTCGGAGCCGGGGAGCGGGGTGGTGCCCTGGTGAATCAACAGCATGTACTTCATGTGCTTCCTCCTGACGGGGATGGTCGCCTGTAGACGAACGGCAGGCGACGAAATCGACACGTGCGCGCAAAACCGGCGAGGAGGCCCGGCGCCCGTCATCACCGTCCGGCGATCGGGATCTTGGCGAGCAGCGACGTTCCGCTCCCCGCCGGACTGGTGATCCCGACGGTTCCCCCCAGCGCCTCGACCCGGTCGGCGAGACCGGTCAGCCCCGACCCGCGGGCAGGGTCGGCTCCTCCGACCCCGTCGTCGGAGATCTCGACGCGCATCTCGCCGCCGTCGACCACGGCGCTCACCTCCGCCCGCTGCGCGCCGGAATGCTTCATCGCGTTCGTCAGCGCCTCGCTGACGACGAAGTACGCGGTCGCCTCGATCGCCAGGGGAAGTCGCTCCGCGGACACGTCCACCGTGACGGGCAGCGGGCTGCGCAACGCGAGCTCCTCGACACCGGCACGCAGTCCGCGGCTGGTGAGGACGGCCGGAAGGATGCCGTGCACCAGCTCGCGGAGCGCGGCGTTGGCCTGCTCGGCGTGGTCGAGCGCCTCACCCACGAGGGCCTCGGCCTGCCCGTCGCCGTCGCGGATCTCCCGGAGCGCGAGCTTCAGGGTGATCACGGTGTGCACGAGGCGCTGTTGCGCGCCGTCGTGCAGATCGCGCACCACGCGCCGCCGCTCCTCGGCGGTGGCAGCCACCACACGCGCGCGCGAGGCCTCCAGCTCGCCCCGGTTCTCGGCGTTGGCGATGGCGGTCGCGACGAGCTTGGTGAAGTTCGCCATGCGCTCCTCGGTGTCGGCAGGCATCGGCTCGCGCTTGGTCGAGACGGAGATCACGCCCCACAGCCGGCCCTCGACGACGATCGGGCTCGCGACCGTCGAGCGGTTTCCCAACCTGCCCAGCTTCACCGCGGCGACGCCCGTCGCCCCGGCGAAGTCCTCAACGTCGCGGCGAGCCGAGTGGCCGGTCCGAAACACCGCCGCGGTGGCCAGTGGTTCGTCGAGCTCCCGCCACCTCGGGACCCGCACCGCGTCTGCATCATGCGCCTGACCGAGCACGACGACCGCGGTGCCGTCGGGCTCGAAGCGCGCCACGGCGGCCATGCCGGCGCCGAAGAGGCGGCGGACCTCCTCGGCGACGGCCGAGAAGATCTCGGCCGGCGGCACATCGCGCGCGACGAGCGTCGCGACGCGCCGCAGCGCCTCCTGCTCCTGGGCATGGACGCGGAGGGCCGCGCGACTCTCCTCGACGGCGCCCTGAGCCTCGCGCAGCTCGGCCTCGGCACGCTTGCGGTCGGTGACGTCGCGGGCCGAGCCGTAGAAGATGCCCTCGTCCGGCACCGGACGGCTGCTCCACTCGAGCCACAGGATGGAGCCGTCGGCGCGGACGTTGCGGTTGTCGAACCGGACGACCTCCTGACCACCGCTGAGCTCGGCGAGCGCGTCGTGCGACCGCTGCCGGTCGTCCGGATGGACGAAGTCGAGGAATGGGCGGGAGACCAGCTCCTCGCTGGAGTACCCGAACGCCCGCTCGAAGGCGGGATTGACCCGCCGGAAGTAGCCGTCGAGGCCCGCGATGCACAGGAGGTCGAGCGAGAGGTTGAAGATCGCCTCGAACTCACGCTCGGCCCGCCGCCGGTCGGTCACATCCCTCGCGATGCCGTACACGATGCCCTCCTCGGGCACGGCCCGAGCGTTCCACTGGAGCAGGCGCTCGGAGCCGTCGGCGCAGAGGAACCGAATCTCGAACCCGACGGCCTCCCTTCCGTCGATGACGTGAGCGAGCTGCTCGCGCGCGGGCTGCACGTCGCCGGGATGGATGAAGTCGGTGAACGGCCGGGCGAGCAGCTCCTCCCTCGGGTATCCGAGCGTCCGCTCGAAGCTGGGGTTGACCCGTCGCCAGTAGCCGTCGAACCCGATGGTGGCGAGCATGTCGGCCGAGAGGTCGAAGATCCGCTGGACGTCGCGCTCGGCCCGGCGGCGCAGCATGATCGCCCGCCCCACGAGGAACACGATCAGCGCCACGGCGCAGGGCCAGGCGAGCGCGAGCCAGGGGAGGGTGGATTGCAGTCCCGACGGCGGCTCGCGCGCGACGCCGATGTGCCAGCGGCGTCCGAGGGTGTCGAAGCTCGCGGCGGCGTCGGACGGGGCGACCTTGCCGGCGACGACGCGTCCGTCCTGGCTCATGGCGATGCGATTCGGGTCGCCCTGGAGCGTCGTGGTGAACCATCCGCGTGGAACGAACACCACGAGAAAGCCGCGACTGTCGGGGCCCCGGCCGAAGCGGGTGGCCTCGAGGAGGTAGACCCCCGGCTCGCCCGCGAGCGAGCTCGGCCTGGTTGCGCTGGTGGCGAACACGCTCGCGCGGTTGCGGGTCGCGGCGGCGAGGCCGGGGAAGCTCGACACGTCCACGCCGGGCTGCAGCTCCGGACGCGTCGTGCTCGTGAAGGTGGCCGGCAGGTATGACGCGGCCCGGGGAGCGCGGACAAGGCGCCCGGAGGGCGTCAACCGCGTGATCGGCGCGCCGATGCGGCGCTCGTAACGGGGGCGCTCGGCGTCGGTCACGTGCTGCACCCAGAGCACGTCGTCGAGCCCCACGCTGGCCGCCGTCCCGCCGGCCAACCTGGCGAACCGCGCCTGCTTGGGCTGCGGCTCGACGGTCAGCACGTCGCCGAGGCCCGCCACATACGCCCTGGCGCGCCCGAGGACCTCCTGGATCTGCACGCTCTCGGACTGGGCGCGCCGCGCCGCGGCCGCATCGCGATCGCTGCGGATCGTCCTGCTCGTGAGGAGGTAGCCCGCCACCCCCAGCAGCACGATGAGCGCCAGCAGCGCGTTGCGGACCGATCCAGCCGAGCGAAACCACGAGTGCCGCAACACTCGGTCCATAGTCGGATCACCGTACCCACTTGCCACACCGCCTGGCTAGCATGGGTCCATGACCCGCCGACCTTGGCGGTGGATGCTCCTCGCGGGCTTGATCACGGCGTTTGCCCTGGGCTGCGGCGAGGGCGACAAGCGCCCTGCACGCGACACCCGGGGCGTCCGTCTCGCGGCGGTGATCAAGGGGTTGGAGAACCCGTACTTCGTGACGATGCGCGACGGCCTCGTGGCGACCGCCCGGCGCCATGAGGCCCCGCTGCGGCTCGCTGCCTCCCCGGCCGGGCTTCAGGGCACCGCCGGCCAGGCCTCGGATCTCGAGAACCTGGCCGAAGACCGCGCGGACTGCTACGTGGTCAACCCGATCAGCCAGACCAACCTGGTCCGCTCGCTGGCGAAGATCCCCGACGGGACGCCGATCGTCAACGTCGACTCGCTGGTCGACAAGGCGGCGGCGCAGGCGGCCGGGGTCAAGATCAGCAGCTACATCGGGACCGACAACGTCGCGGGCGGGGCGCTCGCCGCGGACGCGATGGCCGGGCTCGTCGGCCGTGGCGCCAGGGTCGCGGTGATCGCCGGGATTCCGGGCGACTCCAGCAGCGGCGACCGCACCCAGGGCTTCCGGCAGGGTGCGCACGGCCGCTTCGACGTGATCGAGACCGTCGCGGCCGACTTCGAGCGCGAGAAGGCCAGGCTGGCCGCCGAGGAGATGCTCCGTGCCCACCCCGACGTCGACGGCTTCTTCGCCGTGAACGACCTGATGGCGCTCGGCGTCGCCGACGCGGCCCGTGCCGCCGGCAGGCAGGGACGGGTGGCGGTGGTCGGCTTCGACGGCATCCCCGAGGCCCTCGCCGCGGTGAAGCGCGGCGCGCTGTCGGCGACGGTCGCCCAGTACCCGTACTCGATGGGCCAACTCGGCATCGAGGCCTGCCTCGCGGCGGTCGGGGGCAAGCCCCTGCCCGCCAACGTCGACGCGCCGGTCCAGGTGGTCACGAAGCGCAACGTCGCGCGAGCCCAGGCCAACTTCCCGCAACCGGTCGAGCATTTCGACAGCGCGTTCCGCGCGCTTCTGAAGCGGTGAGCGAGGGTCAGCGGCGGGAGATGGGGCTCTCCCCGGCCAAGCGTTCCATGTGGCGCCGGGTGACCTCGTTGGTCGCGCGGAGGAAGTCGATCACGTCCTCCAGCTGCTGCGTGGTGAACCGGCTGGCCAGCAACGCATCCCAGTCCTGCTTCACCGGACCCCAGATCGTGCCGGCCGCCGCGGAGAACGCCGGCGTGACGTCGACTCGTGCTGACAGAAAGCGAGAGGCATCCCATGAGCGAGAACACCATGCGGTTGGAGCTTGTCCCGGTTCCGGTCTCTGACGTCGACCGCGCCAAGGCGTTCTACACCGAGCAGGCCGGGTTCGCCGCCGACCACGACCACGTCGTCAGCGACGAGATCCGCTTCGTCCAGCTCACGCCCCCCGGGTCGGCCTGCTCGATCTCGATCGGGACCGGGCTGACGCCGATGGCCCCGGGCTCGCTGCAGGGGCTGCAGGTCGTCGTCGACGACGTCGCGGCCGTGCGCGACGGCCTCGCCTCCCGCGGGGTCGAGGTGAGCGAGATCCACGACTTCCCCTGGGGCTCGTTCGTGTTCTTCAGCGACCCCGACGGCAACGGCTGGGCGGTTCAGCAGGCCCGGCCGCGCAGCTGAGCCAGGCAGGATGGGTGGACCGTGTTCTCGGTCCTGTTCGAAGTCCATCCCAGGCCAGGGCAGACGCCAGGCGGCCGGCGACGCTGGCCGCGGACGCCGGTCACGAGGCGCCGGCAGTACTACCCCAACATCGCCTGAGCAGGGCCGGCGCCGGCGCGTCGCTGACCGCGGAGCACGGGCGATCGCCGCGGCACCGGTTGCGATCGGCGAGGGTGTGGACACTTGCCCAGCGTGGACTTCGAAGAGCTCTACCGCGCGACCTACCCTCGCGTGCTCGCCTACGCCCGGTCCATGGCGTCACGCGAGGACGCCGACGACGCGGTCGCCGAGGCGTACGCGATCGCCTGGCGCCGCCAGCGCGACATCCCGCACAGCGCCGAGCTGGGCTGGCTGATCGGCGTCACGCGCCGTGTCCTGGCCAACGCGCGGCGCAGCCGCCGGCGCGCCGGCGCACTGCATGCGCTGCTGGATCTCCAGCCGCGCGCGCCCGGCCCTGATCCCGCCGATCGCATCGCGGACGACGAGCTGCGCACCGCGCTGATGGCGCTCTCACCACTGGACCGCGAGGCCGTCGTGCTGACGGCCTGGTTCGACCTGTCCAGCGCCGATGCCGCCCAGGCGCTCGGCGTCACGCCCGCGGCGTTCCGGATGCGGGCGGCGCGGGCGCGCCGCCGGCTTCGCGTCGCCCTCACCCCGACCACCACCAAGGAGCGTCCCCAATGGAACACGATGTGAACGACGACCTCGAAGTCCGTCTGCGTGCGGCCCGTCCGCACATGGCGCGCGCCGACGAGAACGCGTTCGACGCCGACCTGCTGGCCCGCGTGCGCGACCAGCCGATCGCCGCCCGCCGCACCGTCCCCCGCGCCGTCGCGGTGCCGGTGGCGGTCGGGGTCACGCTCACCGCGACCGCGGTGGTGATGCTCGGCGGTGGGCCCGGCGACGTCGGCGGGCCGTCCTCGGCCTCGGCGATCACGGAGACCCTGCGGTGGTTGAACCCACCGTCGGGCACGATCCTGCACGTCCGCAGCGTCGAGACGACGGGCGCGCAGACCACCACGCGGGAGTTCTGGCAGGACGCGGACGACCCCGACTCCGAGCGTCTGAGGACCGAAGGGGCGCACACGTTCGAGACCTCGGGCCAGGCGCTCTACGACCCGGCGACGGACACGATCTACGACGCGCCCGCGGGGCCGCCGACCGGACGCGACGCCGCCAAGGCCAAACGCGCCGGGGCGAAGGTCGCGGCCGGCGGCAAGCCGGCGATCAGCAAGCCCGGCGACCATGCCATGCTGCCGGGCGACCTCGTCGTCAGCAAGGTCCGGAGCCTGCTCCAGGAGGGCCGGATGGTCGTGGGCGGGCGTGAGGTCCACGACGGCACCGACGCCTGGCCCGTCTCGCTGAAGCCCGAAGCCGGCCGGCCGGTGTGGACGCTGTGGGTCTCCGCCGCCGACGGCAAGCCGCTGGAGCTGCGCGATCCCGGCCGCGACGCGAGCGAGCAGCCACAGGTCATCCGCTGGCCGACCTACGAGGTGCTGCCCGGCTCCGACGCCGGCCGGCTGCTGACGCTCACGGGCGCCCATCCGTCGGCCCAGGTGGTGCGCGACGCCGCCGAGGCGGCAGCCGCCGGGGAGCGCCTGGGGGCAGAGAAGCCGTGATCCGGTGGCCGTCGGCGGGGCTCATGCCTCGCCGGCGGCCGACCCGGTCGGAGCCGTCGCGCTGACACGGACGTCGCGCTGGACCGCTGCTTCGTCCACGGAGAGCCTCGCCGGACTGCTCGAAGCGCGCCCGTAGCGCGTCGCCCGGCCGTCGCGGGATGACGCGGCCTCATCCCAAATGATGACGACCTTCACCGCCCGTCCCGAAACCGGACGGATGTCCTATGGGCCCCGGGAGCGTGCGCGGTCTACGTTGCTGGCCCCCGCGGGTCGCGGGTCGACCGGCGCGCCCGCGCCACGGAGGAGACATCGATGGACCGGTCCAGCATTCCGGCGCTCTTGCGCCGTTCCCTTCGGCGTGCCGTCATGCCGCTGTCCTGCGCGGCGATGATCGCCCTGGCGTCGCCCGCGATCGCGGGCGCGGTGGACTACGTCGCGATGGGCGACTCCTACGCCTCGGGCACCGGCACCCGCACGTACTTCGACTCGGGCTGCCAGCGCAGCGTCTCCGCGTACCCGTACCTCATCAAGGACTCGCTGGGTTCGAGCTTCACCTTCGCCGCCTGCAGCGGCGCGAAGACCCAGGACGTCCTCAACAACCAGCTCGGCTCGCTGACCACCACCACGAAGTACGGCTCGATCTCCATCGGCGGCAACGACGCCGGCTTCTCGAGCGTCATCACGAAGTGCGCTCAGCCGTTCGTCAGCTGCGACAGCGACATCACCACGGCGCAGAACTACATCAACAACACGCTGCCCGGCCGCCTCGACCTCGTCTACAACGCGATCCGCAGCCGCGCACCCAGCGCGGTCGTCACGACGGTCGGCTACCCACGCCTGTTCAACGGGACCGACTGCAACGCGCTGACCTTCTTCAGCTCGGACGAGATGACCAAGCTGAACGCGACGGCCGACATGCTCGCCAACGTCACGCGGGCTCGGGCACGGGCCCACGGGATGTCGTTCGTCGACGTCCGCCAGGCCTTCGTGGGGCACGCCGTCTGCGACAACGCCGAGTGGCTCAACGGCCTGAGCAACCCGACCGGCGAGTCCTACCACCCCAACGCGCTCGGCCACTCCTCGGGCTTCGCGCCGATGGTGCGCGCCGCGCTGCTCGCGGCCCCGAGCCCCAACGCGCCCGTGGGCGGCAACGGGCGCATCGCCTTCGGGACCAACCGCACCGGCAACAACGACGTGTGGGTCGCCAACGCCGACGGCACGTTCCCCGTGAGCCTCGTCGACGACCCGAGCAGCGACGTCGATCCGGCCTGGTCGCCCGACGGCAAGAAGGTGGCCTTCGCCAGCAACCGCGACGGCGACTATGAGATCTACACCATCAACGGCGACGGGAGCGGCCTGACGCAGCTGACCGCCAACAGCAGCGAGGACCGGGAGCCGACGTGGTCGCCCAACGGCGCCTACATCGCGTTCCGCACCGACCGGACCGGCAACAACGAGATCTTCAAGGTCGGCGCTGCGGGCGGCTCGCAGACCAACATCACCAACAACAGCGCGTCGGACTTCGCCCCGGCCTGGTCGCCGGACGGCGCCGAGATCGCGTTCCAGCGCTTCACCTCGGGCAGCGCGACGGGCCAGGGCAACGAGGTGCTCAAGGAGAACGCGGACGGGCAGGGCCAGCTCAACCTGACCAGCAACGCCGCGACGACCAACGACGGCGGTCCGGCCTGGTCGCCCGACGGCGCCACGATCGCCTTCCACAGCAACCGCACGGGCGGCCTGTTCAAGGTCTTCACCATGGGCGCGACCGGCGGCGCCGCCACGCAGCGCTCGACCGGCGCGGGCAACGACACGAGCCCCGCGTGGTCGCCCAAGGGCGATCTGATCGCCTTCACCAGCACGCGTGACGGCAACGACGAGATCTACACCATGACCCCGACCGGCGGCTCGCAGGCCAACCGCACGGCCAACCTCGGCGCCGACAACAACCCGGCCTGGCAGGAGGACAGCACCCCGCCGGCGACGACCATCGGCCTCCAGCCGAGCGGCGCGATCAACACCGCGCGGCCGACGTTCCAGCTCGCGTCCAGCGAGCTCGGCTCGGCGCTGCAGTGCAGCGTCGACGGCGCGGCCTACGCGACCTGCACCACGCCCTTCCAGACGGCGACGCTCTCCGACGGCCCGCACAGCCTGTCGGTGCGCTCGGTCGACCCGGCCGGCAACGTCGATCCCCATCCCGCGGTCCGCACGTTCACGGTCGACACCGTGGCCCCGGCGGTCGCCGTCGACTGCCCCGCGACGGTGCTGCTCGACGACCCCGCCGACGCGATCGTGACCGCCACCGACGAGGGCTCGGGCTTCCCGGCCGGCGGCGACCCCAGCGGCGCCCAGCCGGTGGTGACCTCCGTCCCCGGGACGCAGACCTACAGCGTCACGGCGATCGACGTGGCGGGCAACGCGACGACCGAAAGCTGCACCTACGAGGTGCGCTACCCCGACCCGGGTACGCCTGGGCTCACCGCGGGCGCGACGCCCAACGCCGGTGATTTCACGATCGGCTGGACGCCGTCCGCCGACTCGAGCCGTCCCATCCGCTACGTGCTCGAGCGCAAGGACGCGGGCGGCGACTGGGAGGAGGCCGCCGCCGGCCTCGCCGACGCGAGCCGCGCGTTCGCGAGTGGCGATCTCGCCGACGAGGGCACGTGGCGGTTCCGCGTCAAGGGCATCGACGACGTCAACCACACCGAGACGGGCTGGTCGGCGGAGTCCGACCCCGTCAAGGTCGACCAGACCGCGCCGGCCGCACCGTCGATCAGCCCCGACCGCGCGGCGGAGTACGCGGGCGACGGCGGCTGGTTCCGCGACACCGTCACGCTCAGCACGACCGACCACGGCGATCCGGACCTGCGCGACGGCAGCGCGGGCGCGGGCGTGGACCCGGCCTCGGTGGCCGCACCCCAGACGCTGACGGCGTCGGGCACGGCCGCGCGGACCATCCAGGACCTGGTGGGTCACACGTCGGAGGAGGCGCAGCGCAGCGTCCAGGTGGACACCGAGAAGCCGGCGCTGGACCTCGACTGCCCCTCTTCCGTGCTCCTGCACGGGACGGCGAGCGTCCTGGTCAGCGCGAGCGACGGCCAGTCCGGCCTGCTCGACGATCCGTCGGGCACCGTCTCGGTCGACACCGACAGCGTCGGCGACCAGACGATCACGCGCACCGCGACCGACAACGTCGGGCACGAGCGCACGGCGAGCTGCGACGTCGGCGTCCACTACGCCTACAGCGGCCTGCTGGCGCCGGTCAACCCGGACGGCTCCAGCGTGTACAAGCTCAACAGCACGGTGCCGCTGAAGCTGCGGCTCCGCGACGCGGCGGATCAGACGGTGGCCACCGCGCATATCACGGTGGAGATGGAGCGCTACTCCGGGAGCGTGCTCGGCACCGACGTCGAGACCACGGTCACGGCCACGCCGACCAACGGCAAGGACTTCGCCTACCAGGCCGGCTCGGGCGAGTACCACTACAACCTGTCGACGAAGCCGCTCAGCGTCGGCACGTGGAACATCAAGCTCACGCTGGACGACGGCACCGTGCGGCGGACACGGATCTCGCTGCGGTAGGGGCGCGGAGCTGACGGAAGCTGGTACGAGAGGCCCGTGACGGCACGGTCAGAGCTGCTCGAGCGTGACGCCGAAGCAGCGCTGTTGGGGAAGCTTGCCGATCGTGCCCCGCGCAGGCAGCGGGGCTGCGTCGTCGTCGCCGGGATCGGCAAGACCGCGCTGCTGGGACGGATCGACGAGCTCGCCGCCGGGGCGGACCCGGACGAGGTACGGATCAGCGGCCCGCGTGGTGATTCGCCGGCGCCGGATGACATGCGATGCTGGGGCGCGTGTCCAGTCGCGTCGCCAGTCCGGACTTCGTGGGCCGCGAACGCGAGCTCGCGCACCTGAGTGAGGCCGTCAGCGCCGCCGGTGACGGCCGGCCGGCGTTCGTGCTGGTGGGTGGCGAGTCCGGCGTCGGCAAGAGCCGGCTCGTCCAGGAGATCGCGCGCCGCAGCGCGGCCGATGGCGCGCGGGTGCTCTCGGGCGACTGCGTCGACCTCGGTGACGCCGAGCTCGCCTACTCTCCGCTCGTCGGCGCGCTGCGCGGCGTGGGCGGCGAGGAGCTCGAGGCCGTCCTGGGCGCCAACGCCCGTGGGCTCGCGGCGCTGCTGCCCCAGGTCGAGGGTCAGGCCGAGGTGTCCACCGCGGCGCCGCTGGCGCAGGGGAGGATGTTCGAGCTGTTGTTCGGACTCCTCGGCGGCCTGGGCGGGGAGCGGCCGCTGCTGCTCGTCGTCGAGGACGTGCATTGGGCCGACCGCTCGACGCGCGACTTCCTGACGTTCCTGATCCGCAACGCCCGCAGCGAGCGCCTCGTGGTCGTGGCGACCTACCGGACCGACGAGATGCACCGCCGGCACCCACTGCGCCCGTTCCTGGCTGAGGCCGACCGTGCGCCCGGGGTCACGCGCCTCGTGCTGGATCGCTTCACGCGCGACGAGCTCGTGGCGCAGCTCACGGGCATCCTGGACGAGCGCCCGTCGCCGCTGCTGGTCGAGGAGCTGTTCGCGCGTGCGGAGGGCAACCCGTTCTTCACCGAGGAGCTCGTCGCCGCCGGCGGCGGCCATCGCGACCTGCGGCTGCCCGAGGACGTCCGCGACACGCTCATGCTGCGCATCGAGACGCTCACTCGCGACACCCAGTCCGTGCTGCGCGTCGCGGCCGCGGCCGGACCGCGTATGCGCCACGGGCTGTTGCAGCACGCCAGCGAGTTGCCCGAGGACGCGCTGGTCGCCGGGCTGCGCGAGGCCGTCGTCCACCACATCCTCGTCCACGAGCCCGAGAGCGACGTCTACATGTTCCGCCACGCGCTGCTGCGCGAGGCGATCGCCGACGACCTGCTCCCGGGCGAGCGCGGCCCGCTGCACGCAGCGCTGGGCCGGGCGCTGAGCGACGACCCGGCGCTGTCGGCCTCCGGCCGCGGCGTGGCGGCCGAGCTGGCGTTCCACTGGTCGGCCGCGCACGACCTGCCGGCGGCGTTCACGGCCTCGGCGCAGGCCGGCGTCGAGGCCGAGCGGGTCGCCGCCTTCGCCGAGGCCAACGCCCACTTCGAGCGGGCCGCCGAGCTGTGGGACGCCGTGCCGGCCGAGCGGCGCGCCGATGGCCCGTCGCGCATCGAGCTGCTGCGCCGTGCCGCCGACGCCGCGCAGCTGTCGGGCGACCAGGATCGCGCGGCGGCGTTGACGCGCCGCGCCCTGGCGCTCGTCGACGTCGAGCGAGACCCGCTGACGGGCGCCGCGCTGCACGAGCGCCTGAGCCGCTACCTCTGGGTCGGTGGACTCTCGCGTGACGCGCTGGAGGCGTCGGGCACCGCCGTCGCGCTGATGCCGTCCGACGCACCGCCCGCCGAGCGCGCGCGGGTCCTCGGCACGCAGGCGCATCTGTTGATGTTGTTGGGGCGCGGCGTGGAGGCCGCCGAGCGCAGCGAGGAGGCGCTCGCGCTCGCCCGCGCCGCGGGCAACCGCGCCGAGGAGGGCCGGATCCTGAACACGATCGGCCCGTCGCTGGCGATCATCGGTCGCCACGATGAGGGCATCGCCGCGATGCGCGTCGCGCGCGAGATCGCCGAGGAGGTCGGTGATCTGGAGGAGCTGACGCGCGCCTACGTCAACCTCGGCGAGATCCTCGACCAGCGCGGTCACATCGCCGAGGCCGCGGCGGTCGCCCGCGATGGCGTGGCGAGAGCCCGCCTCGAAGGCCTGCGCGCCCTCTTGCCGTTGCTGCTCGCCGAGATGGCGCACCGGCTGATGCGCCTCGGACGCTGGGACGAGGCCTCGGCTGCGCTGGACGAGGCGCTCCTGGCGCCCCAGGCCATCGGCGTGGCCCGGGCCACGGCCCTGCTGGGGCGCGCGGAGCTCGACGCCCTGCGCGGCGACGGCACGGCAACAGAGCGGCTGGTCGCCGAAGCCGACGCCGCCCAGCGCCAGGCCGTCGGGTCGATGTGGACCGCGCCGGCCACCGCCGCTCGCGCCGCGGCCGCGATCTGGGACGGTCGTCCCGCAGACGTCCGCGCCACGGTGGCGCAGCAACTGGCCGGCGGCGACGAGGACGACGCCATGGCCGCCTACTACCTCGGGCCGATCGTGGCCGTGGGGGCGAGGGCCGAAGCCGACCTGGCGACGCGGGCCCGGGCCACCGGCGACGCCCAGGGCGAGGCCGAGGCGATCGCGCGGGCAGGCCGGCTGATCCAGGAGGCCCGGTGGCCGGCGAGCTCCGACACGCCGCCGGAGGCGCTCTTGCAGCTCGCCACGGCGGCGGCCGACGAGCAGCGTGCCCGCGGCGTCGCGACGCCGGAGACGTGGGCCGAGCTCGCAGCGCGCTGGGAGCAGTTCGGCGTGCCGTTCCAGGCGGCATACGCGCGCTGGCGTCAGGCCGAGGCGACGCTCGCGGCCGGCGGCGCCCGCGGCGACGTCGCCGAGGTTCTGTCCGCGGCACACGTCGTCTCCGTCGCGCTGGGCGCGCGCCCGCTCCGCGCGGAGCTCGAGGCGCTGGCGCGGCGGGCGCGGATCCCGCTCGAGGACGCCGACGCGGTGGCATCGCCTGACGATGCGGCGACGGGCGAGCCGTCGGCCGCGGAGCGCGTGGGCCTGACCGCGCGGGAGCTCGACGTCCTGCGCCTGGCGGCGGCGGGATCGACCAACCGCGAGATCGGCGAGACGCTCTTCATCAGTCAGAAGACCGTGAGCGTCCACGTCTCGCGCATCCTGGCCAAGCTCGACGCGCGCTCACGCGTGGAGGCCGCGGGCATGGCGCAGCGGCTTGGCCTGCTCGACGACGCGGTCGCCGGCGGCGCCGCCGCGGACTAGCCGGCCGCCGGCACCGCGGTCGTCACGGTGGCGACTCGCGGCGGCCGCGCCACGGCGACGGCGACGAGCGCGACAGCCGCGCCCAGGAGCGTCAGCGCGCCGCCGAGGCCGGCGAGCGCGACGAGCACCGGCGCGAGCAGCGAGCCGGCGACGATCCCGCTCAACGCCGCGGGCAGGGCGAAGCCGTAGGCGCGACCGAGCACGTCCGCGGGCAGGGAGCGCTGCAGACCCGTCTCGGCGAGGACCTCGACGGTGATCGCGCCGACGCCGCCGACGAAGCTGAGCCCGAGTGCCAGGCCGAGGCCGTCCACGATGCCCAGGAGCGGGAGCGGGACCGCGACGCACAGCAGCGCGCCGGCGAGCGCCGCCGGCTGTCGGCCCTCGCGGCTCAGCCGCCCGGCGACCACGGCGCCGATCACGCCACCCAGCCCGATGGCGCCGAGCAGGTAGCCGTAGCCGTCGGCGCCGAGGCCCAGCCGGCCGGCGACGAGGAGCAGCAGGACGGTCTGCGCGCCGTAGACGAGGCTGCAGGCGACGTCGGCCCCGACGAGCCGGCAGGCGGCTGGCCGCGTCAGGAGTGCGTGCGCACCGGCGCGCAGGTCGGCCAGGACGGTCGGGCGCCCGACGACGCTGCTGCAACCGTCGGTCCGGGCCGCGGGCCGGAACGCCGCGCCTGCGGGGATCGACGCGACCAACAGCGCCGAGCCGACGAACGTGAGTCCGTTGAGCGCGAAGGCCAAGCTCGGCGGGCCGAGGAGCAGAAGGACCGCGCCGAGCGCGGGGCCCACGACGATGCACGTCGGCCCGATGGCGGCGCGCGCCGCGTTGGCGGCCGGGAGATCATCGGCATCGACGAGCTGCGGCGTGCTCACCGCGACGCACGGGGCGTGGGGGACGGCCGCCAGGGTGGCCAGCGCGGCCAGCGCCGGCGCCAGCACGACGGGCAGGCCGGCGATCGCCACGAGCGCGAGCAGTCCCATCAGCAGGGCGCGCACGACGTCGGTCGCGATCATCAGGGTGCGGCGGTCGACCCGATCGGCCAAGACGCCGCCCAGCGGACCCGCGACGACGATCGGCGCGACGCGCGCGGCGGTGGTGAGGCCCAGCCACGTCGCCGAGTGGGTCTCGTGGTCCACGTAGGCCAGAAGCGCGAGGTTGTAGAGCCAGTCGCCCGCCTGAGAGATGGCCAGCGCGGCCAGCAGGCGGGCGAAGCGGGGATGACGCAGCGCGGTGTGCATGGAGCCTGACGGTGACGCTGAGATGGCGGTGCCCGCATCAGGCATTCGCGTCGAATGGCAGGCATGACCCTCCCATCCCGGTGGGTCCAGGGGTCCTACACCAGCGGGCCTAGGACCCCTACCCGATGGTCAATAGGGCGTGCGGGCCACGAAGTGGGGGCGGTTGTCCGATGTGCGCCCGCGGCCCTTAGCCGCAGTGTTCCCATCCATGAACACCACCACGAGCACCACCCACGCCGACCGCTACTTCGCCCCGGGCCGCTACTTCGCCCCCCAGGCCCGCTACTTCGCCCCCGAGGCCCGCTACTTCGCCCCCGAGGCCCGCTACTGCTCGCCGCAGGCGGGCCTCGCCGAGTTGATGTCCTGCTCCGTCTTCCCCGCCCGCCTGGCGGGTCCTCCGCCCGGGCCCGTCCGCCCCGGCGTCGGATGGCTGCGGCGTCCGTAGCCACTACCTGATCAATGGAGAGAACTAGATGAACCACAAGAAGATGCGCCGGTGGGGTTGCGGTGTCGCCGCCGTCCTGGCCGCGACGGTTGTCGTGACGGTCCAGCCTGCGCGAGCGAGCACCTTCGACGTCAAGCCCGGCGGCCTGATCTGCACGACCTTCGACGCTGGGACCAGCCAGTCGACCGTCCAGCTGGCGGCCAACAACCGCAGCCGGACCAACGAGTCGATTCCCGCCGGCGACTTCAACTACTTCGATCCGGGTGCCCTGGACCGGGGCCAGCCGGGGATGTTCGCGCCGGGTTGGTCCTCGTGGAGCACCACGTTCCCCGCGGTGGCCGACAACGCTGCGCATGAGATGGCGTGGGTCCTCACCGGGGACGCAGACATCCTGGACACGCGCGCCAGCGTCCAGCCCTTCGCCCGCCCCTGCGCCGACCACGGTCCCGCGATCACCTCGGTGTCGCCGACCGGCCTGGTCCTCGGCGGCGGGGCGCAGGCCCTGACGATCTGGGGCCGCGGGATGGCCGGCGCGACGGTGCTGATCAGCGGCGCCGGCGTCCACGTCGCGACGCCGACCGCCGCGGTCGATCAGCGGATCGACGTCCCGGTGACCGTGGACGCTGACGCGCCGAAGACGCCGCGCGACCTCCTGGTCAAGACGCCGGACGACCTCGAGGTCGGCTGCCGCGCGTGCCTGCAGATCACCGACGCGCCGGGCGTGGCGGCGACGGGCGCCCAGGGTCCCAAGGGCGACAACGGCGACAAGGGCGACGCCGGCGCGCAGGGCCCCAGGGGCGAGGCGGGGCCACAAGGACCCGCAGGGACGCCCGGCGTGAGCGGCGCGACGCCGTCGGTCATCCGCGTCAAGAGCGGGTCGACCGCGTTCGGCCGCGACCGGTCCGCCACGGCGACGGCGCGGTGCCCAGCCGGCACGAGCGTCATCTCGGGCGGACACGACGTCGATCCCTCCTCGAGCGGAGAGGCCCTGTCGGTGGTGACCGACGAGGCGAGCGGGGACCGGTCATGGACCGTGACCGTCCGCGCCGTCCCCGCGCGGAGCACGCGGCGCCTGACCGTCTCGGCCACCTGCCTGGGCACGAGACCGTAGGCGACCGAGAGCGTCCCGGCTTCAGCTCGCCCGCAACGCCTCGGTCGGTGCGAGCCGGGCGGCGCGGATGGCCGGGTAGACGCCGGCGATCGCTCCGACGGCCAGCGCGACGCCGACCCCGCCCGCGAGCGCGGTGAGCGGGACGACCAGCGGGTGGCCGCTGGTGACCGCGTACACGGCCGTCGCCAGCGCCCCGAGGGCGATCCCGCCGACGCCGCCGAGGCCGCACAGCACCAGCGACTCGACGACGAACTGCGTGGCGACCTGGTGGCGGCGGGCGCCCAGCGCGCGGCGCAGGCCGATCTCGGTCCGCCGCTCGAGCACGGAGATCACCATGATGTTGGCGACGCCCATCGCGCCGACGATGACGGCGACCGCGCCGAGGGCGAGGAACAGACCGGTGAGCGCCGTGCGTGCGGTGGCGCGCGCGGCGAGCAGCGCCGATGGCCGGCTGACCTGGACGGCCTCGGGCTGTGACGGGTTGGCGGTGAACGGCAGCACGGTGGTGACGGCGCGGACCTGGTCGGGCAGCGCCCGCACGTAGATCGAGGTCGGGTGGCCGCCGAGGCCGAGCATGCGGCCGGCGACCGGGAAGCCGACGATCGCCGCCTGGTCGATCTCCGGCGTGAGCGGGACCGGCCGCAGGATCCCGACGACCGTGAAGTACGTCCCGCCGAGGAAGACCTGCGTGACCGGCGTGACGCGGTCGATCCCGAGCGTCGCCGCCGCCGCCGCGCCCAGGACGGTCGCCGGGTAGCGGGCCGTCGCAGCGTTCAGGAACGCTCCGTGGGCGACGCGCGCGCCGAGCGTGCGCGGGAGGTCGAGCTGCGCGGCGAGGACCGAGACGCCGCCGGTGTCGACCGCCGGGATCGCCGCCGTGCGCCGCACCGTCGCGCCCGCGACGTAGCCGACGGCGGTGAAGCCCTGGACCGGCGGGATCCTCGCGATCATGCCGGGCGCCGTGGTCGGCAGGGCCGCCGGAGTGCCCGACAGGCCCTGGCCCGCGCCGACCGTGATCAGGTTGCCCTGGGCCCCGAGCTGGGCCAGCAGCGCCGCGCGCGAGGAGGCCGAGACGCCGAGGACGGCCACCGCCGCGCCGATCCCGACGGCGATCCCGAGCGCCGACAGGGCCGTCCGCCACGGCCGCGCGAGCAGCGCCGCGCCACCGGTGCGCAGGACGTCGCCGGGGCGCATCCGCACCCGCGACGCGCTCACGACCGTCCACCCGCGTCGGCGATCACGCGACCGTCGCGCATCTCGACCCGCCGGTCCAGCGCCCGCGCCACGGCGGCGTCGTGCGTGACGACGACGACCGTCGTCCCGTCGCCGGCGAGCTCCCCGAGCAGCGCGAGGATCTCCGCGCCGGTGCGCGAGTCGAGGTTCCCCGTCGGCTCGTCGGCGAGGACGACGGCGGGCCGCCCGACGACGGCGCGCGCGATCGCCACGCGCTGGCACTCGCCGCCCGACAGCTGCGCCGGCCGGTGGCGGAGGCGATGCCCGAGTCCGACGCGCTCCAGCGCGCCGACGGCCGCCGTGCGCCGCTCGGCGGGCGCGACCGCGCGATAGAGCAGTGCCTGCGCGACGTTCCCGACGGCGTCGAGATGGTCGAGCAGGAAGAACCGCTGGAAGACGAAGCCCAGCCGCCGCGCCCGCAGCGTCGACAGCGCGGCGTCGGAGAGGCCCGAGACGTCGTCGCCGCCCACCCGCAGCGTCCCGCCGGACGGGCGCTCGAGCGTGCCGAGCAGGTGCAGGAGCGTGGTCTTGCCCGAGCCCGACGGGCCGAGCACCGCGACGCGCTCGCCGGCGTCGACGTGGAGGTCGACCGGGTGCAGCGCACAGACCGCCGGCGTGCCCGGATAGGTCTTGTGGACGCCGGCGAGATCCAGGAGCGGGCCGCTCACGACGCCGGGACCTCGACGCGCGTCCCGGGCGCCAGGCCCGCACCGTCGACCTGCACGCGCGTGTCGGCGAAGAGCCCGGTGCGGACTGGCACGAGCCGGCGGCCGCGCGCGTCGACGACCTCGACGGCGTACCCGCCGCCCGCGAGCGCGACCAGTGCGCTGACGGGCACGGCGAGGACGTGGCGCGCGCGTGCGCTGGTGATGTCGATGGTCACGGGCGCGGCGTCGACGCTGCGCCCTGCGCGGGCGTCGCGCAGCCGCACGAGCAGGGTCACCGTGGCCGGGGTCGCGCCGGGCGCACCTTGCCCGCCGCCGCCCCCTCCGGCGTCGCCGCTCTGGCCTGGCGTCGCCACGCGCCCCACCGACGTGATCACGCCGCGCGCGGTGGTCGTGCCGTCGGGCAGCGTGACGGTCACCGGGTCGCCGCGGTGCACGAGGTACCCGAGGGTGACGGGAAGCGGCGCGCGCACCTGGCGCACCGTGGTCGTGGCGGTGAGGATCGGTTGCCCGGGCTGGGGCGCGGTGCCGAGGCGGGCGGCGACGTGCCCGACGCGCACCGGTCCTGGGGCGTAGGCGATGTCGCCGGGTGCGACCGCGCCGGTCGCGGTCACGCCGGCCGCGGTCTGCCAGCGCCGGACTGCGGCGGCCGTCTGCCACGTGAAGTGCCGGTCGATCGTCACGACCGACCGGTCCGCGTAGCCGAGCCGGACGAGGTTGGCCTCCAGCTGCGCGATGTCGCGCCCCGGCACCACCCCGAGCGCGAGCGTGCGCCAGGCCGGGCGGCGGCCGAAGAAGAGCGGGACGGCGCGGCCATCGACCTCGTAGAGCCGCCGCCCGCGCCGGATCACCGTATGCGGCGACGGCAGCCAGGTGAACGCCGATCCGGTCCCGGCGCCGACGACCGTCACCGCGCCGGCGAAGCCGAGCGCGCCGGTCACCTGCGTCGTGGTCGCGAGGTCGGTCCGCACGACGGCGGCCGTGACGACGTGCGCGGTCGAGGCCGGCGGCGTCCCGTCGCGCGTGGCACGGGCGACCGCCACGATCCCGGCCGCCACGAGCGCGGCGGCGGCCGCCACGCCGAGGCCGATCGTCAGGACGCGTCGCCGCGTGCGCGCGGCAGGCGCCACCTTTGCCTCCTCCAGCTGCCCGCTCATTCGTGGCCGCCGAGGCTGGCCAGCGACGAGGCCTTCATCTCGGCGTCGATCGCCTGGAGGCAGGCCTGCCGGAACTCCTGGAAGCCCGGTGAGGACTTCCCATCCGGGAGCTCGTCGGGAGAGTTGCCGAAGCCGTGTCCCGGCGTATAGGGCGATCGCGCGGTGGGGTCCTTCTTCCTCGGGAGGCCGTGGGCGCGCGCGCACTGCGCCGTCTTGACGCCGGCCCGGACGAGCTCCGGCGGTGCGGGCGGCTGGCGCTGGGGGTCGAGCCGCGCGGCGGTCAGCGCGCGCTTGCAGGCACGTTGGACGGCCTGGCGCACCGGGTCGGGCGCGTCCTGGAAGGACCGCTCGTCGGTGAACACGTCGCCGGCGGGCGTGATGACGGGGTCCTGATAGGCCGGGATGCCGTGGCTGCGGATGCACTTCACGGCGGCCTGCACCGCCGCGCGCGACCCTCCGTGGTTCGAGCGGGACGCGGCCGCCGCGGACCCGCCGGGCACCGTCGGGACCGACGGGGAGGACGGCGACGAGCCGCAGCCGGCGGCGCCGAAGGCGGCCGCGGCCGCAGAGACGAGGAGCGTGGCGGTCACGGCGCGGCGGCCGGCGACCCGGAGCGAGCTGATCATTGTGCCGTTCTATGGCGCGGGCCATGACGGGAGCCCAACAGGCATGGCACATCGGAGGGCCGTCGAACGGCGCTGCGCCAGGGTCCACACCGCGCCCGGCGGCCCCCGCACCGGTCGCCACCACGCAGCGTGTTATCCCGCTGTCACCTGCGACCCGGGAACATGGCGCGATGCGCGTTCTCGTCGTCGAAGACCAGCGGGCGCTCGCCGACCGCATCGGTGAAGGGCTGCGCGACCAGGGCATGGCGGTCGACGTCGCCTACGACGGCGCCGACGCGCTGCGGGCCACGGCGCTCACGCGCTACGACGTCGTCGTCCTCGACCGCGATCTCCCCCGCGTGCACGGCGACGCGGTCTGCGCGAGCATCGTCGGCGGCCCTACCACCGCGCGCATCCTGATGCTGACCGCGGCCAACACGGTCGACGCCCGCGTCGACGGCCTCGAGCTCGGGGCCGACGACTACCTCGGCAAGCCGTTCGCGTTCGACGAGCTCGTCGCCCGCGTCCGCGCGCTCGCCCGGCGGACGCCCTCGACGCCGCCGATCGTCACCCACGGCGATCTCGTCGTCGATCGCGCACGCAGGCGGGTCGGGCGCGCCGGGCGCCCGATCACGCTGACCCGCAAGGAGTTCGGTGTCCTGGAGGCGCTGCTCGACACCGACGGCGCCGTGGTCAGCGCCGAGGAGCTGCTCGAGCGCGTCTGGGACGCGAACGCCGACCCGTTCAGCAACACGGTGTCGGTGACGATCGGCCGGCTGCGACGCAAGCTCGGCGAGCCGCAACTGATCGAGACCGTCGTCGGCAGCGGGTACCGGCTGTGAGCCTCGCGCGCCTGCTCGCGGCCACGCGGGCGATGCTCGGCCGGCGAACCGTCCGGCTGCGGCTCACCCTGCTCTACACGGTGCTGTTCGTCTCGGCGGGCGCGGCGCTGCTCGGCGTGACGTACGTGCTGGTGGCGCAGTCGCTGCCCAGCGACGGGAAGGTCGCCGTGGGCGTCGACCCGAAGCTGACCGACATCTGCCGGGTCTCCGACGCCCCGGCGTTCGACCCCAACCTGCAGGCCAAGTGCAAGGCCCTGGTCGCCGCGGGCATCCAGGCGGGCGCGGCCACGCAACGCGACGACACGCTGCGCAACCTGTTGATCTACTCGCTGCTGGCGCTTGCGGCGATGACGTTCGTCGCCGCCGGGCTTGGTTGGGTGGTCGCCGGCCGCGTGTTACGCCCGCTCCACGCGATCACCGCCGCGGCACAGCGGGCGTCACAGGACACCCTCGGCGAGCGCATCGCGCTCACGGGTCCCGACGACGAGCTCAAGCAGCTGGCCGACACGTTCGACGCGATGCTCGCGCGCCTGGACGGCGCGTTCGATGCGCAGCGGCGCTTCGTGGCCAACGCGTCGCACGAGCTGCGCACGCCGCTCACGCTCATGCGCGCGGCGATCGACGTCACGCTGGCCAAGCCCGACCGCATGCCCGAGCAGCTCGAAGCGATGGCCGTCGAGGTCCGCGGCGCGGTGGACCGATCTGAGGCGCTGATCGACGGTCTGCTGACGTTGGCCCGCAGCGACCGCGGCGCGGCCGCGCGCGAGCCGCTCGACCTCGCGGCGATCGTCGAGGACGCGCTCGATGTGGCGGCCGCTCACCGGGACGAGGACGTGCACGTCACCGTCGACGCGGCGCTGGCCGACGCGCCCACGGTCGGCGACCGCGTCCTGCTCGAGCGCCTGGCCGCCAACCTCATCGACAACGCAATCGCCTACAACATTCCAGGCGGCTGGGTTCGCGTCGCCACGGGAACCACCGAGTCCACGACCTTCCTGGAGGTCAGCAACAGCGGAGCGCCGATCGCCCCGGAGGACCTCCCGGCGCTGTTCGAGCCGTTCCGGCGCCATGACGGACGCGCCGGCGCGCCGGCGGGCGTCGGGCTCGGGCTGTCGATCGTCCACGCGGTCGCGACGGCTCACGGCGCCCGCCTCGACGCCCGGGCGCGGCCGGAGGGCGGGCTTGAGATGGCGCTCGTGCTGGCGCGCAGCGTAGGAGCGCCGTCGCCCGCCGACCATCAGCTGACGACCTCGATCGGCACCGCGTCGTAGTTGACGTAGGGCTGGGACTTGTTGAGGTGGTCGCGCATTGCGCGCGTCACGACGTCGACGTCGCCGGACTCGATGAGCTTGGCGATGCGACGGTGCGCGCGGACGACCTGCCGCTGGCTGGCCGCGTCGGGATAGTCGCCGTCATCGACCGCCTTCTCGGCCCACAGGCGCTCCTGTGACGCCCACACGCTCTCGAGGGCGCCGGCCAGCAGCGTGATCGTGGTGTTGCCGCACAGCTCGACGATCGCGGCGTGGAACGCGAGTGCGCCGCTCGTGAAGTCGGTCGCTGCGCCGAGCTGCGCCTCGTTCTCGTCGATGAGCTCGGTCAGGCGCGCGACGACCTTCTTGCGCGCCCGGTCCGGCAGCGCCGCCGCCAGGGCCGCGCAGGCCGGCTCGAGGACGGAGCGCGCGGCGGCAAGGTCGTCCAGCGTCGTGGCGTGCGACTGGAGCGTGAGGCCAAGGTGATACGCGGCGCTGTGCGCGGTGGGGCGCATCACGACCGCACCGCCGACCTTGCCGCGGCGGATCCGGATCAGGCCCTCGGTCTCGAGGATGCGGATCGCCTCGCGCAGGCTCGGCCGGCTGACGCCGAACTCCGAGATCATCTGCGCTTCGCGGGGAAGCGAAGCGCCGTCGTCGAGCTCGCCCGTGATGATGCGGCGGCGCAGGCGGTCGGCCACCAGCTCGGCCATCCGTGGCACATGGGGAGGGGGAGTCTTGACATTCGAATCATTGGTATCCATGGGCCAATACAAAGTATCGAACCCCCAGGACCGCGCCGGCCCTTCGGTCCGTGCGCTCCGCGACGATCGGCGTGGCTCAGGCGAGCACGTCGCGCAGGCGCCCCTGGACGGTGGCGGCCGCCTCGCCGACGATGCGCTGCACGAGCTCGGCCACCGTCGGCACGTCGTGGATCAGCCCTTGCGACGCGCCCGCCCACCAGATCCCGCGGTCGGTGTCGCCCGTCGCGTAGACCTCGCGGCCACGGGCGCCGGACACCAGATGGCGCACGTCGTCGAACGTCCCGCCCGTGCGCTCGATCTCGAGGACCCGTTGGCTGATCGCGTTGCGAGCGACGCGCGCCGTGTTGCGAAACGGACGGAAGATCACGTCGGAGTCGCGCTCGTCGTGGGCGACCATCCGCTGCTTGACGTCGTGATGGATCGGCGACTCGGCGGTGCACATGAAGCGGGTCCCCATGTTGACCCCGTCGGCGCCGAGGGCGAGGGCGGCGACCAGCCCGCGGCCGTCGGCGATCCCGCCCGACGCGATCATCGGGATGGTGATCCGGTCCGCTGCGGCGGGGATCAGGACGAGGCCCGGAACGTCGTCCTCGCCGGGGTGGCCGGCGCACTCGAAGCCGTCGATGGAGATCGCGTCCACGCCGATCCGCTGGCCCTTGACCGCGTGGCGCACCGATGTGCACTTGTGCACCACCTTGACGCCGTGCTCGCGGAAGTGGACGAGGTGCTCCTGCGGGTTGAAGCCGGCGGTCTCGACGACGGTGATCCCTTCGTCGACGATCGCCTGGCGGTAGCGCTCGTACGGAGGCGGGTCGATCGACGGCAGGATCGTGAGGTTCACGCCGAAGGGCCGGTCGGTCAGCGTGCGCGTGCGCTCGATCTCGCGGCGCAGGTCGTCGGGCGTCGGCTGGGTGAGCGCCGAGAGGAACGCCAGGCAGCCGGCGTTGGCGGCCGCGGCGACGAGCTCGGCCCGCCCGACCGCCTGCATCCCGCCGAGGACGATCGGGTGCTCCACGCCGAAGGCACGGGTGAACGGAGTGTCGAACATCAGCTGCCGGCCAGGTGCCGGGCGATCACCCATCTCGGCACGTCACCAGAGCCCGGGATCGTCCCGCCGCCGGAGGCCGCCATCCGAAGCCGTCGATCCGGCCCAGCACGACGTAGCCGCGCCCGTCGAGGCGCAGCAGCGACGAGTAGTCGGGAACCTCGCTGTGGTCGAGCAGACGCGCGGCGACGACCCCGAGCGCGAGCACCGGGCGCACCGCGTCTACCTCGGCCTAGGTCCCCAGCACTTCGATCGGTACCCCGTCGTAGTTGACGTACGGCTGGGACTTGGCGAGATGCGCGCGCATCGTCCTGGTGGCGCCATCGACGTCGCCGGCCTCGACGAGCTTGGTGACGCGGCGGTGCGCGCGGATGACCTCGCGCTGCTGCGCGGCGTCGGGGTAGGCGCCGTCGCCGGCGGCCTTCGCGGCCCAGAGACGCTCCTGGGAGCTCCAGACGCTCTCGAGCGTACCGACGAGCAGCGTGATCGTCTTGTTGCCGCAGTGCTCGATGATCCCCGCGTGGAACGCGAGCGCGCCCGTGGTGAACTCGTAGTCGGAGCCCAGTTGCTTCTCGTTCGCGTCGATCAGCTCGTTCAGGCGGGCGACGACCTTCTTGCGCAGGCGGTCGGGGAGCCCGGCGGCCAGCCCGGCGCAGGCCGGCTCGAGGACTGCCCGCCCGACCGCCACGTCGTCCAGGGTGGTCGCACGCGACTGGAGCGTGAGGCCGAAGTGGTAGGCGGCGCTGTGGGCCGTCGGGCGCATCACCACCGCTCCGCCGATCTTGCCGCGGCGGATGCGGATCAGGCCCTCGGTCTCCAGGATCCGGATGGCCTCGCGCAGGCTCGGCCGGCTGACCCCGAACTCCGCGATCAGCTGCGCCTCGCGGGGCAGCTCGTCGCCGTCGTCCAGATCCCCGCTGATGATGCGGCGCCGCAGCCGGTCGGCCACCAGCTCGGCCATTCGCGGTACTCGCGGCGGCGCCGCCTTGGCATGGGAGGTATTCGGAGCCATGGAAAGACCGAACGTACCGCACTCCCTATGTGAGTGCGCAACCGTTGTTCGAGCTTGACACCAGAGGTGGCAATTCTATAAAACCTATACATCTATAGAACGACAACGAGGGGCGCCGTCTGCGGCCCCGGCCGTACGACGCAGGAGTGCCCATGTCTTATGAGTTGAACCGCCGGCTCGCGGAGCGGCGTGATCCGCTGCCCACGACCCAGACCGAGGTCGATCCCGTGACGGCAGGCATCATCCGTGGAGCGCTGGAGACGACGTGCTTCGAGGTCTGCACGCACGTCTCGCGCACGGCCACGTCGTCGATGATCAACCAGTCCAACGAGCGCAACGCGGCGATCATCGACGCACACGGGCGGATCGCGGGCCTGTCGATCGGGATCCCGCAGCTCATGGTCGTCTCGGCGCTGCCCGTGCGCTACGTCCTCGACCTCCAGGAGCGCGACGACTGGGGCCCCGGGGACGTGTTCATCGCCAACGACCCGTACCACGGCGGCGGCCACCTGCCCGACTACGACGCGCTCGCACCGGTCTTCGACGAGAACGGCCAGCTCGTGTTCGTCCAGGCCATCCAGGTGCACCATGGGGACACGGGCGGCAAGGATCCCGGGGGCTTCTCGCCCGACGCCATCGACGTCAACGCCGAGGGCCTGATCATCCCGGTCGTCAAGCTCGTCGAGCGCGGCAAGCCCCGTGAGGACGTGCTGGAGCTGCTGTTCGCCAACAACCGGCTGCCGTCGTTCTCCGGCGACATCTGGGCGCAGATCGGGGCGGCGCAGCTCGGGGTCCGCCGGCTCGAGGAGCTGCTCGCCCGATACGGGGCCGACACGGTCCGGGCCGCGGTCAACTGGAACATCGACCACACGGAGAAGCGCGTGCGCGAGGTCGTCGCCGGGTGGCCCGACGGCGAGTACACCGGTGAGGTCTACATCGACCACGATCCTGCAGGCAACCAGGACCTGGTCGTGCGCTGCACGGCCACGGTCGCCGGGGACTCGCTCAAGCTCGACTACACCGGAAGCGACTCCCGGCCCGAGCTGACGCTGTGGAACACGTTCTCCAACTCGCGCGGCTACGGCCTGGCGCAGCTCGCGGCGATGATCGATCCGACGATCCCGAAGAACGAGGGTCTCTTCAACGCGGTCGACGAGATGATCATCCCGGAGGGCTCGATCCTCAACCCGCCCGAGGGCAAGCCGGTGGTGCTCGGCGCGTTCCACCCCGCGGTCGAGATCGGCGAGGCGCTCTGCGTGGCGCTGGCGGGCGTCGTGCCCGAGCGCGCCGGGCCGCAGGTCTACAAGATCGGGATGCCCAACGTCCTCTACGGCTTCGACGCGGCCGGGCAGATGTGGCTCGACCACGGCGTCGACACGCGCTCCTCGGACTGCAACGGCGTGCAGGGCCTCGACGGCTGGGGCGCCAACTCGGCGTCGCTGGGCAACCTGATCCTGCAGACCGCCGAGGAGCTCGAGACGCGGTTCCCGGTGCGGATGGTCAGCCGGGAGCTGACGATCGACTCCGCCGGCGCCGGCAAGTGGCGCGGGAACCCCGGCAGCCTGAACGTCAAGCAGTCGCTCGCCGACGCGTTCGGCAGCGCGTTCATGGTGGCCAAGCGCCATCCGCTGCGCGGCATGGCCGGCGGCGCCGACGCGTCGCCCTACGGCAACCGCTTCCTGGTCGGTACGCCCGACGAGTTCGAGGTCGATCTGGCGGTGTCCAACATGCCGCTGCCCGACGGCGCGATCACCGCCTACCAGTTCGGCGGCGGCGGGGGGTTCGGCGACCCGTTCACGCGCGACGCGCAAGCGGTCCTCGAGGACGCGCTCGACGAGATCGTGAGCATCGAGGGCGCCGCGCGGGACTACGGCGTCGTGCTGACCGGCAGCGTCGAGGACCTCAGCCTCGCCATCGACGAGCAGGCGACCGCCGAGCTGCGGCGGCGCGCCGACGCACACCCGGACGCCGAGACCCGGCCCGCCGCCGGCGCGCGGGCCTGAACGGAGATCGACATGACGTACTCCATCGGCATCGACATCGGCGGCACCTTCACCGACTTCGTGATCCTCGACGACCACGGGATCGGGCTCGACAAGGTCCTCAGCACGCCGGCCGATCCATCGCAGGCGGTGATGGCCGGCCTGGGGCAGCTGGCCGAGGCCCGGGGGCTGGAGCTGCACGAGCTGCTCCCCCAGGTCGACCGCGTCGTGCACGGCACGACGATCGCCGACAACGCCCTGATCCAGACCAAGGGCGTCAAGACCGGGCTGCTGACCACCGACGGGTTCCGCGACGAGTTGGTCCTGCGCCGTGGCTTCAAGGAGGACATCTGGGACCCGCAGTACCCGCCGCCGCCGGACATCGTCCCGCGTCGCCGGCGCCTGGGCGTGATCGAGCGCCTGGCCGCAGACGGCGAGGTGGTCACGCCGCTCGACGAGGACTCTGCGCGCGCGGCCATCCGGCGCCTGAGGCTGCAGGAGGTCGAGTCGGTGGCCATCGTCACCCTGTTCTCCTACGTCAACGCGGCGCACGAGCAGCGGCTGGCCGAGCTGGTCGCCGAGGAGATGCCGGGCGTCGACGTCTCCCTGTCGCACGAGATCATGCCCAAGGCGCCGGAGTTCGAGCGCGTGAGCACTACGGTCGTCAACGCCTACGTCGGGCCACTGGTCACGCGCTACCTCGACCGCATCGTCGAGCAGCTCGGTGACCGGGTCGCCCTGCTGGTGATGCAGTCGACCGGCGGCGTGATGACCCGTCCCTACATACGTCGCCGTCCGATCCAGGTGCTCGCCTCCGGGCCCGCGGGCGGCGTCATCGGCTGCGCCGCGGTGGGTCGTGCGAAGCAGCAGGAGGACCTGCTCTGCGTCGACATGGGCGGCACGAGCTACGACGTGAGCCTCGTGAAGGGCGGCGAGGCTCCGGGCGAGCCGGGCTGGAACTGGCACCACCGGTTCCTCTGCGGCCTGCCGATGATCAGCGTCACGACGCTCGGAGCAGGCGGAGGCTCGATCGCGCACGTCGAGTCGGGGGCGCTCGAGGTCGGACCGCAGAGCGCGGGCGCCGAGCCCGGCCCCATCTGCTACGGCAACGGCGGCACGCAGCCCACGGTGACCGACGCCAACCTCGTGCTCGGCCTGCTGTCGGCCGACGCCGCGTTCGCGGGCGGGAGCATGTCCCTGTCGATGGCCGGGGTCCGCGAGGCGTTCGCCGAGCAGGTCGCCGCGCCGATGGGCCACGACTCGGTCGAGCGCGCGGCCTCCGACGTCCGCCGGGTCGTCAACGCCAACATGTCGCAGGCCATCCGCCGCCTGACGGCCGAGCGCGGGGTGGACCCGACGACGCTGACCATGGTCGCCTACGGCGGCAACGGGCCCGTCCACGCATGCGTGCAGGCCGAGGACCTCGGCATCCGCCGCGTCATCGTCTCGCGCCACTCGGCGGCGTTCTCCGCGCTGGGCCTGCTGACGGCGGACCCGACGATCGACGAGGAGCGCTCCTACCTCACGCCCTCGCCGGACGTCGCCCGGGTCCGCGACCTGTGGAGCGGGCTCATCGATGGGGCACGCGCCTACTTCGTCGAGGGCGGTTTCGGCGATGGAAGGCTCCGCTACGACTTCCAGCTCAACTTCCGCTACCCGGGGCAGAACTGGAGCCTGGCCGTCCCGGTCGCCCAGCGCGAAGGCAGCGCAGACGTGAGCTGGTTCGACGAGGCCGCCCTCGCCGAGGCCGTCGCCGGGTTCCATCGCATCCACGAGGAGGAGCACACGTATGCGCGGCACGGCGAGACGCCGGAGCTGACCAGCGTGCGGGCGATCGTCTCGACCCCCGTCCGGCACCCCGATCTGGGCGGCGCCGGCACGCCGGGCACCGACACCACCATGTCGGGCCGGACGCGCCGCGCCGACCTCGGCGCCGGCTTCTGCGAGGTGGCCGTGCACGACGGCAGCACGCTGACCCCCGGCGCAAGCGTCGCCGGCCCGGCCATCGTCGAGGAGCAGTTCACGACGATCGTCGTCAACGACGGCTGGACCGCCACCGTCGATGCGGTCGGCGACTACGTGCTCGCGCGCTGAATCAGATCATCGAGGAGAGCCCATGCCCAACGTCATCCATCACACCGCCGTCTGCGTCACCGACATGGACACCAGCCTGACCTTCTACCGCGACGGGCTCGGGATGGAGGTCACCGTCCAAGGCGCCTTCGACGGGCCCTGGAGGGAGTTGTTCGCAGGCCCCGAGGACCGGCTCAGCATGGTCATGCTCGGCGACCCGGGCAACCCGGCCGCAGGCACGATCGAGCTCGTCTCGTTCGAGGGCGACATCGAGCCGGCGACGGCGCCGGTCGTGCGCGAAGGGTTCTTCCTCGTGTCGCTGTACTGCGACGTCGACCAGACGCTCGAGCGCCTCGCCGCGCTCGGCCACTCCGACCACGAGCGCATCGAGCTCGAGACCCCGCACGGCACGCTGGTCATGGGGTCCGTCCGCGATCCGGACGGCATCCTCATCGAGCTCATCGACGCGAGCGTCGGCGCTCAGGTCACCGGCTGATGCGCGCCCTGGTCACCGGCGGGTCGTCGGGCATCGGCGCGTCGATCTGCGCCCGCATCGTCGCCGACGGCGGCACCGCCATCAGCCTCGACGTCAACCCGCCGGCGGCCGGTGCCGGCGCCGGGTTCGTCGCCTGTGACGTGACCCAGGAAGCGATGGTCGTCGCCGCCGTCGCCGAGGCCACCGAGCGGCTCGGGGGCCTGGACCGGGCGTTCCTCAACGCCGGCATCGGCGGCGTCGGGGCGATCATGGACCTGACCGCGGAGGCGTGGGACACCATGCACGCCGTCGACCTGCGCGGAGTCTTCCTCAGCCTGCGGGAGTCGGCCCGGGCCATGCTCGCCGGCGACGGCGGCTCGATCGTCGTGACCAGCTCCATCTCGGGCAGCCTCGCCGACCGCCGGATGAGCCACTACAACAGCGCGAAGGCCGGGGCCAACCACTTCGCGCGGATCGCGGCGGCCGAGCTCGGCCCGCGGGGCATCCGCGTCAACGTCATCGCGCCCGGGACGACGCAGACGCCGATGGCGGCCACCACCGACGAGACGCTGCCCGGCTACCGCGCGGCCGTGACCGCGCGGACCCCGCTCGGCGGGTTCGGCGATCCCGATCTCGTGGCGGAGGCGGCCGTCGGGCTGTCCAACATGCGCTGGGTGACCGGCCAGATCCTGGCGGCCGACGGTGGCGTCTCGCTCTCCAGCCCGATCGACGTCGAGGACTTCCTGCCGGCCGAGGCCAAGCCCTGGATGGCGGTAGCCGGCGACGTCGAGCGGTGACGGACCGATCCGGAACGCTCAGTTGAGGTAGGCCGCGTGGACGATCGCGGCCAGCCCCGGATCGTCGCCCGTCGTCGTGTGGACGATGCGGCCGTGCTGGAGGACATGCAGCTCGTCGGCCGCCGCCTGGGCGACCTCCAGCCGCTGCTCGACGAGCAGCACGCCGATGCCCTGCGCGCACACCTCGCGGACGATGTGGATCACGCGGTCGACGAGGATCGGGGCCAGGCCGTTGGTCGGCTCGTCGAGCATCAGGACCTCCGGGTCGCCCGCGAGCGCACGGCCGATCGCCACCATCTGCTGCTGGCCACCGCTCAGCGTCCCGGCGGGGCGCTTGAGGACGTCGTGCAGCTCGGGCAGGACCTCCAGCGCCTTGGCGACCGCCGCGGCGCGGCGCGGGCGGGCGGCCGCCAGCGCGCCGACGTGGAGGTTCTGGGCCACCGAGAGGTCCGAGAAGACGTGGCGGCCTTCGAGCACGTGGCCGAGACGCAGCCGGGCCCGCTGCGGCGCGGTGACGCGCTGCAGCGAGCGGTCGCCGAGGGCGATGACCGAGCCTCGCCCGCAGGGGATGAGGCCGCCGATGGCGTGCAGCGTCGAGCTCTTGCCCGCGCCGTTGGCGCCGACCAGGCCGACGCAGCGCCCGGGCTCGACCGAGAGCGAGACGCCCGCCACGGCGTGCACCGCGCCGTAGTTGACGTGCAGATCCCGGACCCGGAGCCCGGACGTGGTGGTGGCCGGCATGGTCACTGTTGGATCCCCAGGTAGGCGACGCGGACCGCTTCGGCCTGGTCGAGGTCTTCGGGCGGTCCCTCCCAGAGGAGGGTCCCGAGGTGCAGGACGACGACGCGGTCCACGAGCCGTCGAATGAGATCGAGGTGGTGCTCGACGATCACGACGGCGGTGCCCTGCTGCGCCAGCGCCTTGGCGGCGCGCTCCAGGGCCTCCATCTCGCCCGCCGAGAGCCCGGCGGCCGGCTCGTCGAGGAGCAGCACCCGTGGCACGTGCAGGACCGACATGGCGACCTCCAGGAAGCGGAGCTGCCCCTGGGCCAGCGTGCCGACCGGGCGCTCGAGCGTCGCGGGCTGGTCGATGTCCAGGCCGCCCATGCGCAGCAGCGCGGCGGCCGTGTCGACCGCCTCCTGCCGTCGCTCGTCGCTGCTCTGTGCCACCTCGCTGCTGGCGATCGCCAGGTGCTCGCCGATGCTGAGCGTCGGGAAGGTCTTCGGCGTCTGGAACGTGCGGGCCAGCCCCTGGCCGGCGATCCGGTGCGGCGCCGTGCGCGTGATGTCGTGGCCGCCCAGGCGCACGCTGCCCCCGCTTGCGGGGTACATGCCCGAGGCCACGTTGAGCAGCGTCGTCTTCCCCGAGCCGTTGGGGCCCACGAGCCCGACGACCTCGCCGGGGCGGATCTGGAAGTCCACGCCTTCCAGCGCCTTGACCTCGCCGAAGCTGCGGCTGACGCCCTTCAGCACGAGCACCGGGTCGGCGCCCGCCGTCGGCCCCCCGCCGGCATCCAGGTCGGGCAGCGCGCTGTTGGGCCGGGGCGTCCCGAGCTCGCCGAAGGGGCGCGGGCGCGACGGGCGGCCGCCGCCCATGATGCCGCGCGGCAGCACGAGCATCATCAGCACGAGCAGTCCGCCGTAGACGAACGTGTTGACGTGGGGCAGCGACGCCAGCCAGCTGGGCACCAGCGTCAGGACGAGCGCGCCGACCACGGGCCCCAGCCGGGAGCCGGCCCCGCCGAAGACGACCATCACGAGAAACAGGATCGACAGCGCGGGGGAGACCGACGCGGGCGTGATGACGAAGGACAGGTAGCCGAACAGCGCGCCGGCCAGCGCGCCGATCGCCGAGCCGATCGCGAAGGTCTCCATGCGCACGCGGTAGGTCGAGATGCCCGAGGCCGCGGCGCCGATGGTCTCGTCGCGGGAGGCGATGGCCGCCAGGCCGCGCGCGGACGACCGGTACCACCAGTGCAGGAGGTAGGTGGCCCAGCCGACGGCGAAGATGACGATGGCCAGCGCGCTCGCCGAAGCGACGCCGTCGCCCCACGAGAAGCGCATGACGATGTTGACGATCCCGCTGGTGCCGCCGGTCAGCTTGTCGAACTGCAGGATCATGTCGCCGACCACGAGGACGGCGCCGAGGGACACCATCGCCAGCGCGATGGCGCCGAGCCGGCCGGCCGGCGCCCCCATGAGCAGGCCGGCGGCGAAGCCCACGGCGAGGGCGACCGGCAGCGTGGCCCAGACCGGCCATCCGTGGTGGGAGGCCAGGATGGCGGTCGAGTAGACACCGAGCGCGTAGGACGCGCCGTGACCGAGCGAGAGCGCGCCGCCCAGCCCGCCCGGGATGTTGAGGCCGAGCGCGGCGATCGCGTAGATGCAGGCGAGCTGGGCCAGATACAGGTTGTAGGAGTTCGACGACGCGGTGAGCGTCCACAGGACGAGCACGACCAGCACGAGGCTCGCGTGGATCAGGGGGTTGCCGGCGGCCCGGGTCAGCCAGTCCGGGAGGCGGTCCACCTGCGCACGGCCCGCGGCCCGTGCCTGCCCGAGCCGGTGGCCGATCTCCCGAGCGGCAGCGGCTCCCGGGAGCCGGTGGTCGTGACCGTCGAGGGCGATCGGGCCGCGGGCGACGTCCACGAGCTCGGGTCCGTCCTGGGGCCTGGTGGGGTCACTGCTCGTGGGCACGTCAGACCGCCCGCAGGGCCGGACGGCCGAGCAGTCCGTGTGGCCGGAGCAGGTACAGGACGAGCAGGCCCCCGAACAGCGTCATGTTCACGAACAGCGAGCCGATGTAGACCCCGGCGGCCTGGCTGCCGATCCCGATGACCATGCCGCCCAGCAGCGCCCCCGGGACGCTGCCCAGGCCCCCGAGACTCGCCGCGACGAAGCCGTAGAAGAGGTAGCTGAGTCCGAGGTCGGAGGACACGAGCTGGCTCGGAGCCACGAGCAGGCCGGTGATCATCGCCACCACGGCGGCCGCGCCGGCGGCGATCTGGGACATGCGGTCGCTGCGGATCCCGATCGCCGTGGCGCCTAGGAGGTCCTGGGAGACGGCGGCGAGCCGGAGGCCGAGGTCCGTGCGCGATTGCAGGAGGCCGAGGAGGGCGGCCACGACCAGCGCCGCGGAGATGAGCGCGACGTCGGCCGGCGTGGTCGTCAGGCCGAGGACGTGGATCGGGCGCGCGCTGAGGCCGTAGGCGAAGGAGCGGCTCTCGCCGTGGAACGGGATCGCGAGCAGCTCGGCGAGGATGACCGAGCACCCGAGCGTCGAGACGATCCACGGCAGCGCGGAGCCGGCCTTCAGGAACGGGCGGATGGCGATGCGCTCCTGCACCAGGGCGAGCGTCAGGGTGGCCACGACCGCCAGCACGTAGGCCAGGACGACGGGCAGCCCCCACTTCTCGTGGAACACCAGGACCCCGATGGGGGCCACCATGACGAGGTTGCCGTGCGCGAAGTTCAGCACGCCGGTGACCCGGAACAGCAGGGCGAAGCCGATGGCGATGAGCGCGTAGAGCGCTCCGCTGGACAGCCCGGGAACGATGACGTCTTCCAGGAACCGATGCACTGCGTTCTCCTCGTCTGCCGCCGACCCGGGTCCAACGATCTATAACTTCTAAAGGATTGGGAACGCCCGGTCAAGTCCGGGTGAATGTGCGGCGCGTCGCCGACATTCGCGACGAAGGTTGCATTTCAATGCTCTGAAGGATTAGCATCATATGCATACCGGACCGGTGACCGGTCTGCCCGTTTCGACGCGTTCCCAGGAGGCGCACCATGACCCGCATCGCCCCGGTCCCTGAGGCGGAGCTCAGCGACTACTTCCGCGACCTCGTCGCCAGGGACGAGGCCGAGGGCCGCGACTCGGCGCTCAACGGCGTGATGGCGCATCACGCCGCGTTCTTCGAGCAGTACTTCTCCTTCTTCTACCCCGCACACGAGCAGGGCGTCCTCGACACGCGGATCAAGGAGATCGCGCGCCTGGAGGTCGCCCGGCTCAACAACTGCACCACCTGCCTCATGGCGCGCTACGCGTCGGCGACCCGTGACGGGCTCGACGAGGACCGCATCGCGCAGTTGGATCTGCCGGAGGCCGAGCGCGACCTCGACGACCGTGAGCGGCTCGCCGTCGAGTTCGCCGACCGGATGGCCTATGACCATCAGCGCATCGACCAGGGGTTCATCGATCAGCTCGCGGAGGTCTTCAGCCCTGCGGAGATCCTCGAGCTGGGGATGATGATCGGCCAGTACCTCGGGTTCGGGCGGCTCCTGGTGGCGCTCGACATCCACGAGTACTCGCCCGTGACCTTCGTTCCCGGCCTCGGCTGATCGCGCGCGCCATAATATTTACATGATTTAGCGGATGACGTTAGTGTGTCGCGATCGGGCGCATCGGGTGCCCGTGAATGGAGGAGAGGGTCGTATGGGAGTCAGAGGAGCATGGTTTGCCGGCTGTGCCGCGCCGCTCGCGGTCGGGCTGGCGTTCACGCTTGCGGCCTGCGGCGGGAGCGATTCGTCGAGCGCGGACGCGGGCAGCGCGACGTCGAGCGGCTCGAGCAAGCAGGTCGTGAAGATCGCCGGCATCGTGCCGCTCAGCGGTCCGTACGCCGCGGCGGGCACCGGTGCGATCAACGGCATGAAGGCGGCCGTGGAGTACCTCAACGCCGGTGGCACCACCAGCGGCTCCAGCTACAAGCTGGACACGCTGGACGACCAGAGCGACCCGACCAAGGCGGCGCTCGCGACCCGCAAGCTCCTCGGCAGCGGAACGGTGATGGCCATCCCCGTGGGCACGCCCGGATCCGGAGCCGCGACCCAGCCCATCCTCAACCAGGCCAAGATCCTCTTCGGCGGCCCGAACTCGATCGAGCTCAACCCGGCCGACATGAAGCCCGGCGGCGCCGACCCCCTGTCCTTCCAAAGCGGTCCGAGCCTCGGGCAGTTCGCCGAGGCGCAGATCCGCTACGCGGCGGAGACGCTCAAGCTCAAGAAGGTCGGTCAGCTGTATGAGGCCGACGCCGTCGGCAAGGTGTTCGTGGCCAGCGCCCAGGCGGCCGCCAAGAAGTACGGCGTCCAGCTCGTGACCAAGTCGTTCCAGCCCACGCAGACCGACGTGACCGCGCAGCTGCGCTCGCTGCAGGGATCAGGAGTCCAGGCGCTCGCGCTGTGGGCCTATGGCACGCCACAGGTCTCCGCCGTGCAGAGCCTCGGCAAGATGACCTGGCGGCCGGACGTCCTCTCGACGCTCGGCGGCGCGTCGCCGTCGGTGGTCGCGCTCGTCCGTCGCCAGGCGCCGGACCTCCTGGGCAAGATCGTGCTTGGCCCCATCGCCACGACCTACGTGGCTCCCAAGGGCCAGGCGCCGGAGAACACATTGGCCAAGGCCTACGGGACGGCGCTGCAGAAGGTGACCGGCAAGGCGATGACCGGCGACGACCTGGTGGGCATCTACACGTTCGACGCCATCGTGTCGCTCGATCGCGCCATCGAGCGGGCCAAGACGCTCGACACCGCGAAGCTGGCGACCGCGATGTCGGCCGCGCCGCCGATCGACAGCTCCTCGGGCCCGGTCGCCTGGGGCCAGGACCGCTCGGCGGGCACGCCCGATGCCGGCATCGGCATCTTCCGCATGGACTCCGACCTGAGCCACGGCTCGGTGCAGGCGCCCTAGTCATGGATCTCGGCCTGTTCATGATGCCGGCGCACCCGCCTGAGCGTTCGCTCGGAGAGGCGCACGCCGTCGACCTGCAGACGCTGGCCCACGCCGACCGGATGGGCATCCGGGAGGCGTGGATCGGCGAGCACTTCACCCAGCCGTGGGAGCCGATCTGCGCCCCGGACCTCATGATCGCCCAGGCGCTCATGCAGACCGAGCAGATCGTCCTCGCGCCGGGGGCGCACATCCTCCCGTACCACCACCCGGCCGAGCTGGCCCATCGCGTCGCCTATCTGGATCACATCGCCGGTGGCCGTCTCATGCTCGGCGTCGGCAGCGGCGGGACGCCCACCGACTGGACGCTGTTCGGCATCGACGGCCCCGGCGGTCAGGGCCGGCGCATGATGTGGGAGTCGCTGGAGATCATGGAGCGGCTGTGGACGGAGTCCGAGCCCTTCACGATCGAGGGCGAGTTCTGGACGGTCAACCAGCCCGAGGCGATCCTCGACGGCGGCATGCGGCCACACATCCGCTGCTTCCAGGATCCGTATCCGCAGATCGGCATCGCCGGCCTGAGCCCGGCCTCGCCGACGCTGCACCAGGCCGGGCGCCGGGGGCTCATCCCGCTCAGCCTCGGCCTGAGCTCCCGCTACCTCGCGGGGCACTGGGCCACGATCCAGGAGGGAGCCGAGGCCGTCGGCCGCCACGCCGACCCGGCACGCTGGCGGGTCGGTCGCGAGGTCCTGGTCGCCGAGACCGACGCCGAGGCCCGGCGGCTGGCGCTGGACGGCATGATGGGCCGCATGGCGCGGGAGTTCCTGATCCCGTCCTACCAGGCCTTCGGCTTCCTCGAGTTCGCCAAGGCCGACCCCGAGCACGCCGACGCCGACGTCACGCCCGAGTACCTGCTCGACCACGGCTGGCTCGTCGGGTCGCCCGACACCGTGGCCGCCAAGATCACGGAGCTCGTCGAGCAGATCGGGCCGTTCGGGGTCCTGCTCGCCAACAGCTATGACTACGGTGACGACCAGGACGCATGGGACCGGTCGCTGACGCTGCTGGCCGAAGAGGTCCTCCCGCAGGTGAGCGGCCTGTCGCCGTCCCCCGACCGGGGGCTCAGCGCAAGGGCCGCATGATCCGCGGGCTGATCGCCACCGGGGCGACGGACGGCGGACCGCTCGTCGCCGTCGCCGAGCTCCCCGAGCCCACCGCGGCCGCCGACGAGGCCGTCGTCGCCGTCGAGGCGAGCTCCGTCAACCACGGCGAGGTCGAGTGGCTGACGCAGGCCGCGCCCGGCTGGCGGCCCGGCTGGGACGTCGCCGGGCGCGTCCTGCGCGCGGCGCAGGACGGGTCGGGCCCGCCGGCCGGGACACGCGTCGCCGGCTTCCTGCCGCAAGCCGCATGGGCCGAGCGGACGCTCGTGCCGGGGCTGCGCCTGGGGGCGCTCCCCGAGGAGCTGCCGGCGGCCACCGCGGCCGCGATCCCGGTCGCCGGGCTCACCGCGCTGCGTGCGCTGCGGGAGGCCGGCGCGCTACGCGCCGGCTCCCGCGTCCTGGTCACCGGCGCCGCGGGCGCCATCGGCCGCATCGCCGTGCAGCTCGCGGCCCGGGCGGGTGCCGAGGTCACGGCGCTCGTGCGGGCGGGCGGCCACGCCGAGGCGCTGACGGCGCTCGGCGCGGCCGCCGTCGTCGAGGGCACCGGCGCGCTCGACGGGAGCTTCGACGCGATCCTCGACGGCGTGGCCGGTCCGGTGCTCGGCGCGTGCCTGCCGGCCGTCGCGCCCGGCGGCAGCGTCGTGCTGTACGGCGACGCGTCGCACGAGCCGACGACGTTCGCCTCGGGCGAGCTGTTCCTCACCGCGCCGGGAGCGCGCATCTGCGCGCTGCGCATGGATGCCAGCCCGCCGCAGGACGGGTTCGCGGCGGACCTGTCCGAGCTCGCGGCCCTCGTCCGCGACGGCGTCCTCGACGTCGAGGCGGCCGATCCCGTCGACTGGCGGGAGGCCGGCGACGCGATCGCGGCCTCACGCTCCCGCCGCCCCGCCCGCAAGCCCGTCCTCGTCTGGAGCTGAAGACCACCATGTTCAATGACAACAACATCATCGTCGACGCGGTCGGCCACGCCTATGACTTCACGCCGGGCAACCGGGTCGAGTCGTGTCCGCTCGCGGTCTACGACGGCGTCGCCGCCTACACCCATGCCGAGGTGCACGCGGTAGCCGAGTCGCTGAAGCCCGGCTACCAGCTCAGCTACGCCGAGTACGTCGCGCCCTGGCCCGCCGACGAGGTGGCCGACGTGTTCTTCGCCGAGAGCGACGTCGACGCGTTTGCCTATCACGGCGTCCGCCTCCCGCCCGTGAGCCGGAACGGCATCTCCCCGTTCGACCTCGGAGTCGAGCTCAAGCGCGCCCATCCCGACCGGGTCTTCCTCTACGCACCGGTGGACGCGCTGGGCGGCGCCGGCGAGCTCGAGGAGATGGAGCGCATGGCCTCCGAGGCCAAGATCGACGGGTTCAAGTTCTATCCCTCCAACGGCCTGGTGGACCCGAACCTGCATCAGGCGGTCACGATCTCCTTCTCCGACCTCGACTCGGTCGGGCCCTATCTCGAGAAGGCGCGCGAGCTCGGCGTGCGGCACATCGCCGTCCACAAGGCGATCCCCATCGGCCCCGGGCCGCTGGCGCCCAACCGCCCCGACGACATCGGGGTCGCCGCGACCGCGTTCCCGGACCTCACCTTCGAGGTCGTGCACAGCGGCTGGGCGTTCCTGGAGGACTGCGCGCTGCAGATGGTCACCCACCCCAACATCTACGCCAACCTCGAGTGCGTGGCGAACTTCCTCGTGCGCCGTCCCACCCGCTTCGCGCACGTCCTGGGCACGCTGCGCCACTACGCCGGCGACGACCGGCTGCTGTTCGGCACCGGCGCGATGGCCTGCCATCCGGCGCCGGTGGTCGCCGCGCTGGCGGCCTTCGAGATGCCGCAGGAGCTGGTCGACGGTGAGGGCTACCGACCGGTGGACGACGACGTCAAGGCGAAGATCCTCGGCGGCAACTACCTGCGGCTGCACGGCATCGACCCGGCCGCCATGGCGCAGCGCCTGAAGGACGATCCCGTGGTGCGCCGTGACCTCGACGCCGACGGACTCCCGCTCACGCCGTGGCGGCTGCACCGCGAGCGCTCCGCGGTCCTGGCCGCGTGAGCGCCGTGGCCGAGGTCGCCGACACGGTGCGCGCGGCGGTGCTCGAGCAGGCAGACGCGATCGCCGACCCCTGCAGCGTCGCCTCGGGCCTCGACCTCGGCCTGGCCGAGATGGGGCTGATCCGCGACGTCCAGGTCACCGCCGGCGACCGTGGGATCGAGGTCGGCATCACGCTGCGCCTCACCGCGCCGGGGTGCTTCTACTACCTGTACTTCGAGCGCGAGCTGTGCAACCGGATCGGCGCGCTGCCCGGGATCGCGGGTGTGACCGTTGTGCGCGACGCGAGCTATGACTGGTCCGAGGACGACATCGCCCCGCCGGCCAGGACCCGATTGCGCGAGCGCCGCCGCCGGCGGCGCGACGAGCTGACCCGGATCGCGGAGGCATCATGAGGCACGAGGTCGACGAGTACCTGGTCGCGCTCGGGCAGGCCGCCGCCTCCCAGCCGGCCGGCGCGACGCTGCCGCAGCTGCGGGAGTGGTACCGGGGCGTGGTCGCGGCGTCGGCCACCTACGTCGAGATCGCGCCGCTGGTCCGGAGCGAGTGGGTCAGCCTCGCGCTCGACGGCCGCAGCCTGCGCGGGCTGCTGCAGGTGCCGACGGTGGCCGAGCGCCATCCCGTCGTCGTCTACTTCCACGGCGGCGGCTACGCGCTGGCCGACCCCGAGGCGACCGAGGCCACGACCGCGGCGCTGGCCGCACGCAGTGGATGCGCCGTGCTCAGCGTCGACTACCGCCTTGCGCCCGAGCATCCGTATCCGGCCGCCCACCACGACGCGCGCGACGCGCTGGGCTGGATCGGCGAGCACGGTGCTGACCTCGGCCTCGACGTTGGCGCGCTGGCGGTCGCCGGAGATTCCTCGGGCGCCGCGCTGGCGCTGCACGCCGCCGTCGGCGCCGCGCGCGAGGAGCTGCCCTCGCCGAAGGCGCTCGCGCTGTTCTACGGCTGGTACGACGCCACCCTGAGCGGCGCCTCGATGGCCGAGCTGGGCCCGGCGGATCCCGTGCTCCCCAGGCCCCTGATGGAGGCGTTCCGGGCGGCCTACTTCGGTGACGCGCCGGACGCCGTTGCGGGGCGCCTCGGGATGGACGGGGGGCTGCCGGTGCTCGGCGACACTTGTCTGATCGTGGGCGGAGCCGATCCGCTGCGCTCGGACTCCGAGACGCTGGCCAGGACGTTGCGCGCCATGGGCAACGGCGTGGAGTATCACTACTTCGACAACATGCCCCACGGCTTCTCGACCATCCCGTCGTTCACCGACGGCCGCCGCTCGGTGGAGCTCGCGGCGAGCTTCATCGCGTCGCGGCTGCTGCCCGTCGCTCCATGACGTCGCTGGACCTCGACGCGCGCGACCTGCGCGACTCGGTGCGCGCCGTCCTGGCGCGCGAGTCGACGCTCGACGCCGTGCGCGCGGCGACCGAGGAGCCCGAGCGCTGGCGGGAAGCGTGGGCGATGGCCGTCGAGCTGGGATGGCCGGCGGTCGCGGTGCCCGCGGAGCAGGGCGGGCTCGGGCTCGGGGTGCACGCGCAGGCCGCGATCCTCGAAGAGGCCGGCTACGCGCTGTTCGGCGCGCCGCTCGTGAGCACGACGATCGCCGCGACCGCGCTGAGCACCGCCCCGCCGAGCGCTGCGCGTGACGGAGCCCTGGGCGCGATCGCCGCCGGCGCCGCCGCCACGCTCGCCCTGGGCGACCCGGGCCTGCAGGTGCGGGCAGGATCGCTGGACGGCAGCGTTCCGCACGTCCCGGACGCCGGCCGGGCCGCTATCGCCGTCGTGCTGTGCGGCACCGCGAGCGGGCCGGCGCTGTGCGTGGTCGACGCCACGTCGGTGGTGAGCAGCGCCGGCCCGGGGCCTGACCCCAACCGGCCGGTCGGCACGCTGGACTTCGCCGCGACGCCCGCCGAGAGACTGCCCGGCGGGCGGCCTGAGCGGGCCGAGCAGGCCGCGCGCGTGCTGCACGCCGCCGAGCTCGTGGGCGTCGCGGCGCGCGCGCTCGACATCGCCGTCGAGCACGCGGGCCGGCGCCGGCAGTTCGGACGGGTGATCGGGGAGTTCCAGGCGGTCAAGCACCGGCTCGCCGACGATTACGTCGGCCTGGAGCGCGCCCGCAGCCTGACCGCCGCCGCCGCCACGGAGCTCGACGTCAACGCCTCCGGCGAAGGATTCGAGGCGCTGTCGCGCATGGCCAAGGCGGCCGCGAGCGAGGCGGCGATGACCGGCGTGCGCGACGCGATCCAGGTCCTGGGCGCGATGGGCATCACCTCCGAGTGCGAGCTGCCGTGGCTGCTGCGTCGTGCCCGTGTGGGATCGCAGCTGCTGGGCGACGCGCGGCATCACTACGCGTGGCTGGGCTCCCGACCGCCAGAGGAGGCACGATGACCGTCCAGGGTGCGGCGCAGGAGTACCGGGAGTGGCTGGCCGGGCTCCTGCCCGCCGACTACGCCGAGCGCCAGGCCGACTACCGCACCGACCACGCGCTGCGAGCGGCCCACCAGCGGGCCGCCTTCGAGGAGGGCTGGCTCATCCCGAGCTGGCCGCGCGGGCTCGGCGGCCGTGGACTCGACCCCTTCGAGACGATCGCCGTCAAGCTCGAGGGGGCGCGGAGCCAGGCGCCCCGGCTGCCGAGCATCCAGAGCGTCGGCGTGATCGCGCCCGCGATCCGCCAGTTCGGGACCGAGGCGCAGATCGACCAGCTGCTCGTGCCCACGCTCCGCGGCGACCTGACCTGGGCGCTGGGCATGTCCGAGCCCGACGCCGGCTCCGATCTCGCCGCGCTGAGCACGCGCGCCACCTCCGTCGACGGCGGCTTCCACATCACCGGCCAGAAGATCTGGACGACCCAGGCCCACACCAGCGACTGGGCGATGCTGTACTGCCGCACCGACCGCGACGCGCCGCGCCACAAGGGCATCTCGTGCCTGCTGCTGGACCTGTCCGGCGCCGGCGGGGTCACCGCGCGCGAGATCGAGACCGGGTGGCCGGGGACCGACGAGTTCTGCGAGATGTTCTTCGACGAGACCTTCGTCGGCGACGAATGGCTCCTCGGCGATCTCGACGGCGGCTGGAAGGTCGCGATGTCGGCGCTCAACCACGAGCGCGACATGATCTGGATCAACGCCTACGTCGACGTCGAGCGGGTGCTGCGCTCGACGCGGCGCTACGCCTCCGGCGCGCTGGCCGACCACGTCGCGGTCGAGCTCGGCCGCCTGGCCACCGACGCCGCCGCGCTGCACCACACCGGCATGCGCGCGCTCGCCAGCGAGGTCGCCGGCCGCCCGCACCCGGAGTTCAGCATCCTCAAGCTGCTCGGCACCGAGGCGGTGCAGCGGGCCTGCGACCTCGCGCTGTCGGTGGCGGGCGCCGAGGGCCTCGCCGATGACGAGCTGCTGCTCGAGGACTTCGATGCGCTCGGAGCGACGATCTCCGGCGGCACCTCGGAGATCCAGCGCAACATCATCGGCGAGCGCGTGCTGGGGCTCCCGCGCGGCTGAGCCCGGCGCGCGCCCCTCGCCGCGCTCAGCCGCCGCTTAGCGCGGCGACGATCAGATGCTTCTGGACCTTGCCGGAGGCCGTGCGCGGCAGCGCCGCGACGATCTCGTAGCGCTCCGGCAGCTTCTGCGTGGCGATCCGCTGGGCCCGCAGGAAGGCCGTGAGCGCCTCGGTGTCGACCCGAAGATCGGCCTCGGCGACGATGACGGCGCACGCCAGCTCGCCGAGCCGCTCGTCGGGAAGCGCGACCACCGCCACCTCGCCGACGCTGGGATGGGCGATCAGCAGGTCTTCGACCTCCCGCGCGCTGAACTTCTCGCCACCGCGGTTGATGATGTCCTTCAGCCGCCCGGTGATCCGCACCCAGCGCTCGTCGTCGATGATGCCGAGGTCGCCGGTGTAGAACCAGCCGGCCTCGTCGACCGCCTCCGCGGTGCGTTCGGCGTCGACGTAGCCGAGCATCTGCTCCGGCCCCCGGACCCGCAGCTCGCCCTCCTCGCCCGCCGGGAGCGGACGACGGTCGGCGTCGACGGCCTCGATCTGCACGCCCGCGGCCGCGCGACCGTCGTAGCGGGCCCGGCGCGCGAGCGGGTCGCGCTCACTGGCGAGCGTGGTCGTCGGCAGCTCGGTCATCCCCCAGCAGCGGTACGCCGCGATTCCCAGCGCGTCGGCCTCCTCGACCAGCGCCGGCGGCACGGCCGCGCCGCCACAGCAGTACTGGCGCAGCGCCGGTCGCGTGACGCCGCGTGCGCGGAAGGCCTGGAGGATGCCGCTGAGGAACGGCGTGGCGCCGGCCATGTAGGTCGCGCGCTCACGCTCGATCAGCTCGACGCACGAGTCGGGATCCCAGCGGTCCATGAGCACCGAGCGGGCTCCGACCATGCAGGGCACCAAGAGCCCCTGCAGCATGCCCGTGATGTGCGTCAGCGGCGACGCCATGAGCATCGTGTCGCGGAACGTCAGCCCCCAGGCGTGCTGCATCGAGGCGACCTCCTGCACGAGCGCGCGTGAGCAGTGCATGACGCCCTTGGGCTTGGCCGTGGTCCCCGACGTGTACAGCACGAGGCACACGTCCTCGGGGCCCCCGGGCCGGACGTCGCCGGGGAGCGGCGCGCGCGGCGCCAGGGCCCGGGGCGCCCAACCGTCGACCTCGCCATGGGTACACACGCGCGCGCGAGGAAGGACGCCGGCCGCGGCGCAGGCCTCGTCCAGCTCGGCGCACAGGTCGCGACCGCGGACGTCACCCGAGGCGATCAGCGCGGCCGGTCGCAGCTCGCCGACGATGAATTCGAGCTCGTGGTGGCGGTAGATCGTCACGACCGGTGCGCTGACCGCGCCGATGCGCCAGATTGCCGCGGCGGTCGCGACGGCGTCGATGCCGTTGGGCAGCGTCCAGGTCACGACGTCGCCGGCTCCGACGCCTGCACCCACGAGCTGCTCGGCGATCGCGTCGGCGCGGGCCCGCAGCTCGCCAAACGTCACGCGCTCGCTGGCCAGGACCACCGCCTCGCCGTCGGGGCGGGCCTCCGCGGCCTGGTCCAGCGCCCATCCGACGTGCTGCTCGCGACGCAGGCCGGCGGCGCTCCACCGCGCCAGGAGCTCCGGCGGAGCGGGGTGTGCCGTCGGCTTCAGCATGTCGCAATCATAGAGAGGTTGAGCTTCTAGGCATGCAGGCTAAACCTATATAGTATTTGGATCATGGACTTCGACCAGGGCGAGAGGGTGATGCGTCTGCGGGAGCGCCTCCGACTGCTGATCGATCAGCACGTGCCTGGCTGGTACCGCGGACCGTTCAAGGACGACGCGTCCGTGCGGGCCACCGAACGCTTCTGCCGGGTCCTGGCCGACGAGCGCCTGCTGACGATCGACTGGCCGGCGGAGTGGGGCGGCGAGGACGCGGGAGTCTGGGAGCAGACGGCCGTCCGCGAGGAGATGTGGGCCCACGACGAGCCCCGCGGCGCCCAGTACATGGGGCTGAGCTGGGTCGGGCCGGCCATCATGCGCCACGGCACCGCGGAGCAGAAGGCCATGCACCTGCCGCTGATCGGCCGCGGCGACGTGACCTGGTGCCAGGGGTTCAGCGAGCCGGAGGCCGGCAGCGATCTCGCGTCCCTCAAGCTCGCCGCGACGCCCCAGGACGACGGAGGCTGGCGGCTGTACGGGCAGAAGATCTGGACCTCTTACGCCTCGCTGGCCCAGTGGTGCTTCCTGGCGGCGCGTACCGACACGGGGCAGCGGCGCCAGAAGGGCCTGACGGTGTTCCTCGTCCCGCTCGACCGCCGGGGCGTCGAGGTCCGGCCGATCGCCGCGATGATGGGGACCCATCACCTCAACGAGATCTTCTTCGACGGCGTCCAGGTGGGCCCCGAGGACGTGCTCGGCGAGGTCGACGCCGGGTGGGACGTGATCCGCACCGTGCTGTCGTTCGAGCGCATCGGCATCCCACGCTACGCACGCAGCGACCGGCTGCTCGCACAGCTCTGGCCCGCCGTCGCGTCCGAGCCGCCCTCCGCGCCGCTGCGGCTGGCCCACGCGCGGACCTCGGTGCATTGCCGCGTGGCGCGACTGCTGGCGTACCGCGTGCTGGCGATCGGCGAGCAGGCGGGGGAGCTGCCGGCGCACGAGCCGGCGCTCCAGCGCATCGCCTCGACCCTCCTCGACCAGGAGGTCGCCGAACTCGCCATGGAGGTCGCCGGCGCCGACGGGCTCGACGACGCGCCCGGCGCGCTGCTCGACGGCCGCGCCGAGGACCACTGGCGGTACGCGCGGGCGTCGACGGTCGCCGCCGGCACGACCGAGATCCAGCGCCTGATCATCGCGCGCGAGCTGGCCCGGGAGCCCCGGTGAACCGCACGCTTCCGCCCGAGGCGATCGCGTTCGCCCAGGCCACCCGCTCGGCGATGTCGCGCCTCGGAGGCGTCGAGATGGCGCGCCGTGCCGAGCAGGCGCTGGAGCTGCGCCGTCTGGAGGTCGAGCCGGTCCTGCGCGAGCTCGGCCTGCTCGACCTGGCCCCGTTGACCGACGAGGTCGAGGCGATCGCCGCGGCGATGGCGATCCGCGAGGCCGGCGCCGTCGTCTGCCCGTGGCCGCTGGTGGCCGTGGTGGGCTGCGATGTCCCCGGCGCCGACGCGCTCTACGTCTCGGCGGGCGCGCCCGCGCGCCTCGAGCATCTGGATCTCGCCGGCGATGCCGTGGCGGTGACGGCGCACGGCGCAGTCCTGTCGGTGACCGCCGACGGCCCGATCGCGCCCACGCCGCTGGACCCGTTCGGGTCGCGCTGCCTCGCCGTGCCTCGCGAGGAGACAGGGGTCGCCGACGGGCACCTGGCGTTGCTGCTCGGAGCCCAATGGATCTTCGGCGCACTGAGCACGGTGACGACCCTGTCGATCGCCTACAGCCGCGAGCGGCGGCAGTTCGGCCGGCCCATCGGCGACTTCGGGGCGGTGCGCTGGCGCCTGGCCGACATGGCCGTGGCGCGCGCCGGCCTCGAGGAGCTCGCGACGTTCACCCTCTGGCGCTACGTCAGCGGCCTCATGACGGCGGCCGACGTGCTTGCCCTGCGGGTCTACGCGCTCGAGGCGGCCGAGGCGATCCTCACCCACGGCCACCAGGTCTTCGCCGCGATCGGGCTCTGCGACGAGCACGACATGTCGATCATCGACCGCCATCTCCAGCCGGTGCTGCGCCGCCCCGCCGGGCTCGCGGCCGCCGAGCAGGCGCTGGCCGCGGCGCTGGCCTCCGACGGCTTCGACGCGCTGTTCCCGCTCGAGCCGCTGCCGCGGGCGGTGGCGGTCGAGTAATCCTGTATATGTATGGGGAGCGACGCGTACATGTTGGGTGAACAGCGGCCGGAGGAGGGTGGCGGGATGGCGGAGCGCAGCGAGGAGCAGCCGGTGCCGGACGCCCTGGGCAGCGGCGCCGCGCCGGTCGCGGTGATCGCCGGGGCGACCGGCGGGATCGGCGAGGCGTGCGCCCGGGCGCTGGCCGCTCGCGGCTTCGCGCTCGTGCTCAACGCTCGCCGCGAGCAGCCGCTGCGCGAGCTCGCCGACGAGCTGGGGGCCGAGGCCGTTCCCGGCGACTGCGGCGACGAGCGCGTGGCCGCCGATTGCGCGCGCCGCGCTGGGGCGATCGACGTGCTGGTGCACGCCGCGGGCGTCCTCCGCGGGAGCCGGGTGCGCGAGCAGAGCGTCGAGGTCTTCGACGAGGTCCAGCGCGCGAACCTGCGGTCGGCCTACGTGATGGTCCACGGCTGCCTGCCCCGGATCAGCGTCGGCGGCCGGATCGTCCTCGTGTCGTCGCTGTCGGCGACCAGCCCCATGCGCGGGCTGACCGCCTACTCGGCGGCCAAGGCCGGGATGAACGCGTTCGCGCTGGCGCTCGCCGCCGAGCTCGAGCCGGAGGGCATCAACGTCAGCCTCGCGTCACCGGGAGCGATCGACACGCCGATGATGGACAACTCGGTCAACGAGTTCAGCGCTTTGCCGGCGTCCGACGTCGGCGACGTCGTCGCGTGGCTGGCGCAGCTTCCGCCGCGCATGGTCATCCACGACGTCGTGTTCCGCGCGCCGTTCCGGGGTCCGTTCGTCGCGATGGCGGGGGGCAAGGGCACCGAGGGCCTGGACCTCGCCTCTCTCCGTGCCACCAAGAACCCCTGAGGAGCCGACCGTGTCGCAGGAGCAGAACCTCCCCGTGGGCATCGCCGCGACCGATCCAGGCGTCGGCCGGAGCACCATGCCGGGCATCCTCGCCGAGGCGGTCTCCCGCTACGGGCCGGCGCCGTGGCTGACCTACGGCGGTGAGACGCAGAGCTTCGCCGATCTCGGCCAGTGGACCGACGCCATCGCGGCCGCCCTGCTCGCCGCGGGCGTCGATCACGACGACGGCGTCGCGCTCTTCATGGGCAACCGCTTCGAGTGGATGCAGGTCCAGCTCGGGATCGCGCTGAGCGGGGCGTGGATGGTCCCGCTCAACACGTGGCTGCGGACCACCGAGCTGACGCACGTCCTCGGCTCCTCCGGCTGTCGCGTGTTGATCTGGGACAGCGCCGTGCTCGGCCAGGACATGCGCCCGCTCCTGCAGGCGCTCGTGCCGGAGCTCGATGATGCCGGGCCCGGCGCCTGGCGCAGCGGCGCGTTTCCGCGGCTCGAGATCGTGGTCGGCGTCGGCGACGGTCCCTGGCCGCGCGGCGTCACCCCGTGGGACGACTTCCTGCAGCGCGCCGACGAGATCGACGCCAGCGCCGTCGGCGCGCGCGCCGGCGAGGTCGGCCCGGAGAGCACCGGGCTGGTCATCTACACCTCGGGCACGACGGGCGTGCCCAAGGGCGCCATGCTGACGCATACCGGGATCGTCGACCACATGCGGGAGTGGACGCGGCACATGCGGCTCGGGCCACACGACCGCTCGATCATGGCCTCGCCGCTGTTCTGGGTCTTCGGCTGCACGATGAACACGATGGTCCCCTTGCTCGCAGGGTCCATGACGGTCCTGGAAGAGCGCTTCGCGGCCGCACGGTTCCTCGCCGACCTCGAGGAGCACGGCTGCACGCACCTCCAGGGCGTGCCCGAGCAGTACGAGCTCGCCCTCAACCACGCCGACGCCGCCCGGCGCGACCTCTCGACGCTCCGCGTCGTGCAGATCGGAGGATCCAAGACGGTCGCCGACCTCGCGCTGCGCATCCGCGACCGCGCGCCCGACGCGCGGATGCTCGCGGCCTACGGGCTCACCGAGGCGGTCGGCGTCAACACCTGGACGGAGTTCGACGACCCCTTCGAGCTGCTCGGAACCTCGATCGGGCACGCATCGCCCGACAACGAGGTGATGCTGCGCGACCCGGTGACCCTCGAGGAGGTCGCGGTCGGGGAGCTCGGCGAGATCTGCATCCGCGGCCACCACGTGTCCCGGGGCTACATCGACAACCCGGAGGCCACGGCGGAGACGTTCGTCGACGGCTGGCTGCGGACGGGCGATCTCGCCCGGGCCGACGACGACGGCTACTTCACCATCGCCGGGCGGCGGTCGCACACCTACAAGCGCGGCGGGATGAACGTCTACCCCGCGGAGACCGAGGTGCTCCTCGGGACCCATCCGGACGTCGAGCGCGCGGCGGTCGTGGGCGTTCCCGACGCACGCCTCGGGGAGGTCGGCGCGGCGTTCGTCGTCCTGGCCGAAGGGACGTCGGTGACCGCCGGCGAGCTGCTGGAGTGGGCCGACGGCAAGCTCGCGCGCTACAAGCTGCCGGCGCACATCAGGGTGGTGGAGTCCCTCCCGGTGACGGCGAGCGGCAAGGTCCGCAAGTTCGAGCTTCAGCAGCGATGGAGCGAGGAGTCGGCGGAGGCCCCGCCCGGCTAGTGCTCGTCGGGGTCGACGTCCGGGCGCGACAGGCCGCGCGGGTCGACGCCGGCCTCGATCAGGCAGCGGGTGAGGGCCGTGTGGAACTCCTGGCCCAGGCTGGTGCCGCGCGCGGCGAGTGTGGCGTCGAGGCGGGCGCGGTCCTCCTCGGGGAGGCTGAAGGCGAGGTAGACGTTCGTCCACGTCCGGCGTGCCGGAGCGTCGCCGTTCGGCTCCTGGTCAGCGGCCATTGGTCGCCGCCGCGTGGTTCGCGGGCGCCTGACGGGGTGGCCGGGCGGGACGGCTGCGGGGCATGCCCAGCCGATGCTGGGCGATCTGCTCGCGCAGGATCTCGCTGGTCCCGCCGTAGATGGTCGTGACCTGCGCATGGCGATAGGCGTGCTCGATCTCGCCGCCGGCCGCAGCGGCCGCATCGCCCGTCTGGCGCAGACCGTCGGCGCCGGCGGCGTCCAGCAGCGCGCCGGCGCCGCGGAGCAGCGACTCGGTCGCGTACAGCTTGGCCATGGAGCCCTCGATGCCTCCGGCGCTGGCCGTCGCGCGCAGCCAGGTCGCGCGCGAGCCGAGCAGACGCGCCACCTCGTAGTCGGTCGCCACCTCGCCGAGGCGGCGCAGCAGCCGCGGATCCGACTCGCGGCCACTCGCCCGCGCCCAGCCCGCGGCGTGCTCGACGAGGCGCCGCACCTGCGGGGCGAACTCGCCGCCACGCTCGAAGGCGAGGGCGAGCATCATGATGGCCCAGCCGCCGTCGACCTCGCCGATGCGCGCCTCGTCGCCGACCAGGATGTCGGTGTAGAAGGTCATGTTGGTGCGCTCGCCGCCCAGGGTGCGCATCGGGGCCACCGAGAACCCGGGGTCGTCGGTGGGGACGAGGAAGGTGGTCAGGCCCTTGTGCCGGGAGACCTCCGGGTTGGTCCGGGCGAGCATGAAGACGTAGCCGGCCTCATGGGCGAGCGTCGTGAACGCCTTCTGGCCGTTGATGCGCCAGCCCTCGCCCTCGCGCACGGCGGTGGTCGAGACCGCCGCGAGGTCGGAGCCGACGTCTGGCTCGGAGTAGCCGAAGGCCGTGGTCAGCTCGCCGCGGCGGATCGGCTCGAGGATCCGCTCCCGCTGCTCGGGCGTCCCCACCCGGCGCACGATCTCGGCGACGACCATGCTCATCGAGAACCCGTCGGTGGGCGCGCCGGCGCCCTGCAGCTCGTCGTAGAGCACCTCCATCTCGTAGGGGTCGCGGCCCTGGCCGCCCTCGTCGACCGGCCACGCCGCGCCGATCCAGCCCTTGTCCGCCAGCGCCGCGTGGAAGCCCCAGTCGTGCGCCGAGCCGGTGCGCGCGTACCGCTCGCGAACCTCGTCGGTCAGGTGCTCGTCCAGGAACGCGCGCACCTCGGCGCGCAGCGCCTCGGTCCTCTCGTCGATCGCGAAGTCCACGGTGCTAGGCCTCCTGTGCGACGGCGGTCGCGCCGATCGCTTCCCACGCCAGCTCGGGATCGCCGTCGGCGAGCGAGAGCGCCTTCGCACGGCGCAGGTAGTACTGGATGTCGTATTCGAGGGTGTAGCCGTAGCCGCCGTGCACGTGCAGGCTCGTGGCGGCGGCTCGCTCGGCGGTGCGCGCGGCGTGGGCGTAGGCCATCGGGGCCAGGCGGGCGCAGTCCTCCAGCCGGCGATCGCGGCACCATGCGGCTTCGCGGGCGAGGAGCTCGCCGCCCTCAACCGCGGTCTGGATGTCGGCCAGGGGCTGCTGCAGGGCTTGGAAGGCGGCGATCGGGACGCCGAACTGCACGCGCTCCAGCGCGTAGCACACGCCGATGGCGACCGCCTCGGCGGCGAGCCCGTTCAGCAGTGCCGCCGTGCCGATCCGCCAATCGTCGCGCGCCCGTGCCCAGTGCTCACGGGCCTCGTCGCCCTCGGCGAGCACGGTGCGCGTGACGCCGTCGCCCGCAAGGTCGCGGTCGGCGACCGCCATCATCCCGAGGTCGGCGATCCACTCCCCGGCCGGCCCCTCGACGGCGACGAGCTGGTCGCCGTGGAGGGCGACGACGGCGTCCGCGACGGCTCCGCCGGGCAGGACGGTCGCCACGCCGTCGACCGCGGGTCGCGGCGCGAAGACGGCCAGGCGCCGGCCGGCGAGGGCGTCGTCGAGGAGCAACGGCGCCCCGCCCGTTGCGGCGAGCAGCCGAGCGCCCACGGCGGCTTCGACGAGCGGGACGCACGCGATGCGGCGGCCGGCCTGCTCGGCGACGAGCACGAGCTCCAGGAGGCCCGCGCCCGCGCCGCCGGCTTCGTCGGGCACGGCGATCCCAACCGCGCCGAGCTCGGCGACGAGCGTCCACAGCGTGGTGTCGAACCCCGTCTCGACCGCGGCGCTGCCGTGCGTGGTCTTCGCCTCGCGCGTGAAGACATCGGTGAACGCCTCCTGGATCGCGCGCTGATCGGCGGTGAGCGCGAGGTCCACCGCTCAGGCTCCGTCCATGCTGCGCTTCGTCTGGGCGGAGTCGAACCCGCGGTTCGGGGTTCCCATCTCGACGAGGTTCTGGACGTGCGCGAGCTGGTGCAGCCCGAACACCGAGTCGATCCCGGTCCGGTGGCCCATGGCGTCCTGCGCCTGGTTGACCGCCATCTTGGTCAGCGCCAGCGCGAGGCGGGCACGCTTGGCGATCTTCTCGGCGAGCTCGAACGTGCGCTCCTCGAGCTCCGCGTCGGGATAGACGTGGTTGAGCATGCCCATCTCGTAGGCCTCCGCCGCGGTGATCCTCTCGCCGAGGAAGAGGAACTCCTTGGCGCGGCGCGGACCCATCTCCCACGGATGGCAGAAGAACTCGACCCCGGGGGCGCCCATCGCGATGACCGGGTCGGCGAACTTCGCCGACTCGCCGGCCACGATCAGGTCACAGGCCCAGGCCAGCATGAGCCCGGCGGCGATGCAGGCACCGTGGACCTGCGCAATCGTGGGCTTGGGCAGCTCGCGCCACCGCCGGCAGAAGCCGAGATAGACCTCCTGCTCGCGCGCGAGGTAGTTGTCGGCCCCAACCTTGCCGACGTGGTTCCACCACATCCCCTGGCGGGGATAGTCGCGCTCGTAGTCGGCGAGGCCTCCCGGGCTGATGTCGTGACCGGCGGAGAAATGCCGGCCCGCACCACGCAGGATCGCAACGGCCGCGCTGTCGTCCTGCGCGAAGCGGTGAAACGCGTCGTCGAGGGCGTAGAGCAGCTCGGAGTCCTGGGCGTTGGCCTGATCGGGGCGGTTGAGGGTGATGAGCACGACCGCGTCGCGCTGCTCGTAGAGGACGGGGGTCGTGGTCACGGTGGGCTCCTAGGCGGCGACGGGCGCCGGCTCCTCGTAGAACTGTCCGGCCCAGCGACGGTAGTCGACGATCGGGCCCTCGCCCATCGCGAGCATCGGGCGGGCGCGGTACAGCTTGTGTTCCCAGATCGGGATGTCCTGGGTGATCTGGCGGGAGGACTCCTTCATGAAGGCCTGGCCGTACCGGCTGGCCTCGCCGGTCGCCGCATCCTTCGGGATGAAGAACGTGTAGAACGCGCTGAGGGCCCCCTCGTCGACGGGGGTGACGCTGAAGATGGTGCGCGCCTCGCCCAGCCCCCGCTGGCGCACGAAGTCGAGGCCCAGGCCCCAGAGCTCGGACTCGACGGCGCCGTCGACGTCGCCGCGCGGCGTCTTCATCGTGATGCTCGCGATCGCCCGGAACATCGGTCCCTCCTCGACGAGCTCGACGGCGCCGAAGCCGGAGACGCCGTGGACGAACTGGAAGTGCGCGATGTCGACGGTGTTCTCGAAGATCTCCTGCACATGGCTGCCGATCTCCCAGCGCTCCGACTCGAACCGCAGCCAGTCGGGGTCCGCCGCCTGGGGCAGGGCCGGAGGCTCCCAGTCCGGCTGCGCGCCGGACGCCGAGTACCAGAGCAGCACCTGCCCGTTCTGCTCGCGGACGGGGCGGCAGCCGATCCGCGCCCCGCGCTGCGGCTTGTCGCGGTAGGGGATCCGCTCGTTGCGGCCCTCGCCGTTCCACCGCCAGTGGTGGAAGGGACACACGACGTTGTCGCCCTCGACGAAGCCGCCGTGGCCGATGTGCGCGCCGAGGTGGGCGCAGTAGGCGTCGAGCACGTTGATCGTTCCGCTCTCGCCGCGCCAGCAGATGAAGTCCTGCCCGAAGTAGTGCAGCGTGACCAGTTCACCGGGTGCGACGTCGTGCGAGCTCGCGACGTAGTACCAGCTGTCGGGAAACGGCGGGAGGTCGATGCGACGGGTCATGCGGTCTCCTCGTGGGTTGGCGACGTCAGGCCGAACAGGCGCTCGGCATTGCCGCGGAGGTAGTCGTCGAGCACGCCGGGGCGCAGGTCGAGCGCCTCGGCCTCGGCGCGGCAGCGGGCGAAGTCCAGGACGGGGAACCCGGTGGCGAACATCAGCCGCTTGCGCCCGCGCGTGTTGAGGTAGTGGATCAGCTGCGCCGGGAGGTACCTCGGCGCGCAGTCCGACGTCATCATGTGGAGGTTCGGAAAGCGGATCATCAGGCGGATCGCCTCGTCCCACCAGGGGTCGGCGCCGTGGGCCATGATGAGCGTCAGCTCGGGGAAGTAGCGGCAGACGTCGTCGAGGTGCAGTGGCCGCTGGACCTCGGCGGGCATGGGCGGGCCCGGCATCCCGCAGGTGACCGACGCGGGAAGCCCCAGGTCGACGCACGCGGCGAACAGCGGGTAGTAGGCCGCGTGGTTGGGGGCGATGCCGAACATGAACGGGACGATGCGCACGAGCGCGAGGCCGCAGTCGTCGTGCAGGCGGCGGATCTCCCGGACGGCCTTCATGCCCTGCCGCGGGTCGAACTCGGCCGAGAGCAGAAAGCGGTCGGGGTGGGCGGCGACCCAGTCGGCGAGCTCGTCGGCGCGGCCGGGCACCGCGTTGAGGACCGCGGTGCTGATGCCGGCGGCGTCCATCTCCGCAAGGACCTCGGCGGCGGTCCGCGACGCGAGGACCTCGTCGGCGTCCCGGTGGAAGAGGTCGCTCATGAGCGCGCGCATGAACTCGGGGACCTGATCGGCGGGCCACAGCAGCGGCGTCACGAACGTGTCGACCGCCGGCGTCGGGGCCATCAGACGTAGGGCTCGAAGGCGGCCTTGCGCGCCCCGCAGACGGGGCAGACCCAGCTGTCAGGGATGTCCTCGAAGCGGGTCCCGGGGGGAAGCCCACCGTCGGGGTCTCCTTCCGCCGGGTCATAGATCATCCCGCACTCCACGCAGATCCAGAGCTCGCCCGACGCGGTCGGGACCGGCGAAGGATTGTTCGCGTCCATAGATGTAGATGATACATAGCTTGAGCCGCGCGTTCGATCGGCCTCGGGCTACTGCCCGCCGTTGTCGGGCGGGGTCCAGCGGGGTGGACGCCGCTGCTGGAAGGCCGCAGGTCCCTCGGCGGCGTCCGGGTGCGACCAGTGAGCGCGGATGGCGTCCCAGCCCTCCTGCAGCGAGGCGTCGACGAGCCGCCGCTCGAAGGTGCGCAGGAGCCGGCGGGAGATGGTCAGGGCGGCCGGCGACCCGCTGCAGACGGTGGCCGCGAGCTCGTCGGCGCGGGCCTGCAACGCGTCGTCGGCGACGACCTCCGAGACCAGGCCGGCCGCCAGGGCGGCGTCGGCGTCAAGCCGCTCCGAGGTACCGAGGAGCACGAGCCGGCGCAGGATGTCGGGCCGCATGCGCAGCGCGAGGGTGGCCGGCTCGAGCGCGCTGCCCTGGCCGACGGTCACGTGGGGATCGCAGAACGAGGCGGCTGCACCCGCGACCACGATGTCGGCATCGGCGACGAAATGCAGCCCGCCGCCCGCGCAGATCCCGTTGACCGCGACGATCACCGGCACCTCCAGCCGGTCACCGGGGAGGAACGACAGCTCGTCGTGCACGTCCTCCGGCGCCGCCGAGCGGTCCGAGGACAGGAGCGCCGCGTCGGCCCCCGAGCAGAAGCCGCGCCCCGCGCCCGTCACGATCACGCACCGGAGCGCTGCGTCGGCGGCGAGGACGGCCCACGTCCGGCGCAGGTCCTCCATGAGCGAATCCGAGAGCGCGTTGAGGCGCTCGGGACGGTTGAGGGTGACCCGGGCGACCGGGCCATGGCGCTCGACGACGACCTCCATAGCTCTAGACGATACAGAGGGAAGGGCGGGCTCCGCCCAGGCCGCGGAGGGACCGGATGCCCTTGCACTTTTAATGATATCTATGATAGAGACGCACGTCATGGACGAGACGAACACCCGTGACGGGCTCGCACGTCGCCATGACGCGCTGATCGTCGGGGCCGGCTTCGCGGGGCTGTACGCGCTGCATCGTCTACGCGCCCTCGGGCTGTCGGGACGCGTGATCGAGGCCGCGCCCGAGATCGGAGGGACGTGGTACTGGAACTCCTATCCCGGCGCGCGATGCGACGTCGACAGCATCCACTACTCGTATCTCTTCTCGCCGGAGCTCGACCAGGAGTGGGCATGGAGCGAGCGGTACGCCGGCCAGCCGGAGATCCTCAGCTACCTCAACCACGTCGCCGACCGGTTCGGGCTGCGCGACGGCATCGAGCTCGACGCCCGGGTGGTGGCCGCCCGCTTCGACGAGGAGACCGGCCGCTGGCTGGTCGACACCGACCGGGCCGGGCGGTTCGACGCTCAGTTCGTCGTGATGGCGACGGGCGGGTTGTCGGAGCCGATCGATCCACCGTTCCCCGGCCTCGAGCAGTTCGCGGGCGACTGGTACCAGACCAGCCGCTATCCCGACACGCCGGTCGACTTCACGGGCAAGCGCGTCGGGTTCGTGGGCACGGGCTCGAGCGGCATCCAGGCGATCCCTGAGATCGCCGCGCAGGCCGCCACCCTGACGGTCTTCCAGCGCAGCCCGAACTTCGCCGTCCCCGGGCGCAACGGCCCGCTGCCCAGCGACGACCTCGACCGGGCCAGGGCCACCTACCCCGAACGCCGGCGCGAGCAGCGCACGTCGCCGTTCGGCTTCAGCGACGAGATCCGTCTCGGCGAGACCTCGGCGCTCGCGCTGCCCTACGAGGAGGTGCGCGCGGAGCTCGAGCGCCGCTGGGAGATCGGCGGGGCGGCCCTGTTCATGCAGGCCTACAGCGATGTGATCCTGGACGAGCGCGCCAACGCGCTCATCGCCGACTTCGTGCGCGACAAGATCCGGGAGGCGGTGGACGACCCGGCCACCGCCGAGCTGCTGTGCCCCACCGACCATCCCCTCGCGACGCGGCGCCTCTGCGTCGAGAACGGCTACTACGAGACCTACAACCGCGACAACGTCGAGCTCGTGGACGTCCGTGGCGCGCCGATCACCTCGATCACGCGGGGCGGGCTGCAGACGACCGAGCGCGAACATGCCTTCGACACGCTCGTGTTCGCGCTCGGCTACGACGCGGGAACCGGACCGCTGCTCGCGGTCGACATCCGTGGGCGCGGCGACCGCCGCCTCGCCGAGTGCTGGGACGACGGCGCCTCGACCTACCTCGGGCTGATGACGCCCGGCTTCCCGAACCTCTTCATCGTGACCGGGCCCGGCAGCCCGTCGTTGATGGTGATCCTCCCGGTGGGCATCGAGCAGCACGTCGACTGGATCGCGGAGTGCATAGAGCGGATGCGAGCAGAGGGGATCGACACGGTCGAGCCGACGCCTGACGCGACCGACGCCTGGACGCAGCACGTGGCCGACGTCGGAGACATGACGTTGTTCCCGCGCGCCGACTCCTATTACATGGGCGCCAACGTCCCGGGCAAGCCGCGACGGCTGTGCATCTATCTGGGCGGGTTCGGCGCGTATCGGCAGCGCTGCGACGAGGTCGCCGCGGCCGGGTATGAGGGCTTCGAGCTGCGATCGGCAGCGTCGTGAGGCGTCCCGACGCCGGCGATGCGTCGCCCGACTTCGACGTCATCGTCGTCGGCGCGGGATTCGCCGGGCTCTACATGCTGCATCGCATCCGCGAGCTTGGCCTGAGCGTGCGCGTGCTCGAGGCGGGCGACGGCGTCGGCGGCACGTGGTACTGGAACCGCTACCCCGGTGCGCGCTGCGACATCGAGTCCTTCGACTACTCCTATTCCTTCTCGCCCGAGCTCGAGCAGGAATGGGCGTGGACCGAGCGCTATCCGTCCCAGCCGGAGATCCTCCGGTACATCAACCACGTCGCGGATCGCTTCGACCTGCGCCGCGACATCCAGCTCGAGACGCGGGTCACGCGCATCGCGTTCGACGAGGACAACACCCGTTGGAGGATCCGCACCGACCGCGAGACGGAGCTCTCGGCGACCTTCTGCATCACGGCGATGGGGTGTCTCTCGGCGCCCAAGGACCCAGACATCCCCGGGCTCGACACCTTCGCCGGCGTATGCCACCGCACGAGCGACTGGCCGAAGGACGGCGTCGACCTCGGCGGCAAGCGGGTGGGAGTGATCGGCACCGGGTCGACGGGCGTCCAGCTGATCCCGACGATCGCGCCGCAGGCCGGCCACCTCACGGTGTTCCAGCGGACCCCGAACTTCAGCCTCCCGGCCCGCAACGCGCCGCTCGCGCCGGAGGTCGCCGACGAGGTCAAGGCCAACTACGCCGAGCGGCGTCGCCAGACCCTGGAGTCCGATCTGGGGCTCCCCGTGACGATCGGCGGCGAGTCCGCGCTGGCCGTGAGCGAGGAGGAGCGCCGGCAGGAGTACGACCGGCGGTGGCAGGTCGGAGGCGGTGCGTTCCTGCTCGCGTTCAACGACCTGCTCGTCGACAAGGCCGCGAACGACACGGCGGCCGACTACTTCCGCGCGCGGCTCCGCGAGGTGGTCGCCGATCCGGAGGTCGCCGAGATCCTGACGCCGACGACGTACCCGGTCGGCACCAAGCGGCTGTGCCTCGACACCGGCTACTACGAGACGTTCAACCGCGACGACGTCTCGCTCGTCGATCTCCGGCGGACCCCGATCGAGGGGGCGACGCCGAGCGGGCTGCGCACGGCCGCGGGCCAGCACGACCTCGACGTCCTCATCCTCGCCATCGGGTTCGACGCGGTGACCGGCGCGTTCCTGGACGCCGACATCCGGGGCGTCGGCGGCGTGCGGCTGGCCGACCGGTGGGCCGACGGGCCCCGTGCCTACCTGGGCGTCGCGATCGCCGGGTTCCCCAACCTGTTCACGATCACCGGCCCCGGGAGCCCGTCGATCGTGACCAACGTGGTGGTCTCCATCGAGCAGCACGTCGACTGGATCGCCACCTGCATCGCGTACATGCAGGAGCACGACATCGAGCGCATCGAGCCCCGGCGCAGCGCCGAGGACGCCTGGGTCGACCACGTGCGCGAGGTGGCCGACTCGACCCTCTTCCCGCTGGCGGACTCGTGGTACGTGGGCGCCAACGTCCCCGGCAAGCCACGCGTCTTCCTGCCCTACCTGGGCGGCGTCGCGACCTTTCGCAGGCTCTGCGACGACGTCGCGCGACAGGGCTACGAAGGGTTCGCGGTGCGCAAGCGGTCGCATCGGGAGCGCGCGGCGCTGATGTCCGGCGAAGGCCAACAAGGGAGCACGATGGGAAACCGGGAGCAGGACCTGCGTGATCGGGCGGAGATCGAAGACCTCCTTCACCACTACTGCTGGCTCGTCGACACGCGAGAGCCCGATCGGCTCCTCGACGAGTTCTACAGCGCCGACGCCGTCGACGACCACGGCGCCGTCAAGCTGTCGGGTCGCGACGAGATCGGTCACTTCATGCGCACGCTGATGGAGTGGTCGGAGGGCCACGCGCACGTCCTCAGCAACGTGGTCGTCGAGCTCGACGGCGACGAGGCCACGGCGCGCAGCTACGTCACCGCATGGCACTGGTTCGCGACCACCGCCGACCAGGGCGACCATCGCCCGGCCGACTACACGTGCGTCGGCCAGTACCACGACCGTCTCCGGCGCGAGCCGCAGGGCTGGCGCGTGATCGACCGGCGCTTCGCCACCACGGCGCCGGGATACGTGGCGCTCGGAGCCTTCCCGGCGGTCGACTTCACGTAGGCCGCCCGTGGTACCTCGTCGCCCTCCTCACGTCACGGGCTGCGCGAGCCAGTAGTCGATGCGCTTGGCCATGCGACCCGAATCACGTAGGTCGCGCACCCAGGCGTTGACGCAGCCGCGCCATGCCTCGTCGCCCTTCGGAAGCCCGAACGCGACGTCGAACGGGTCGAGCACGTCCTCGGAGGACGCCCGCTGCCCCGTGACGCGCCCGTTGCGCCCGATCGCGGCGAGCGGCGGCCGGCGGAACTTCTCGCGGATGACCTTCATCGCGGCGGCCTGGGACATCGTCGCGTCGGCTCGGTCGTCCGCGAGGACGTCGTGGAGAAGGAGCCGGTTGCCGAGTGGGGTATCGCTGATCTTCGCCTTGGGGACGTACTTCTTCGCCAGGTCGAGCTGCGCGGTTCCGGTTCCGTACACGAAGCGGACGGCGGGGTTGTTCAGATCGTCGATCGTCTGGTACGGCGAGTCCTCGAGAACGTAGAAGAGCTGGCCCGACTGGTAGTAGGGCACCGAGAAGTCGATCAGCTTCTTGCGCTCGTCGGTGACGAACAGCTCGGCGCCGACGATGTCGGCCTGACCGGTGACCAGCGCTTGCGGCAACACGTCGTAGGAGTACTCGGCGATGTCGAAGTCGACACCGAGGATGTTCGCCAGCTCGGCGGCGTTCTGCGCCTCGACGCCGGCCCACACGCCGCGCTCGAGCTCGAACCCGAACGGCGGCGAAACCCCGATCGCCCAGAACAGAACCCCCTCACGCTTGATCCGGTCGATGGTCGCAGACCGTACGTCGCAGGCCTTCCTGACCCCCGCGTCCACGTTGGTCTGGATCCTGGGCGGGTGGAACGTGCCGGTGGCCGCGTTCCCTGAGGCTGCCCTGGCCCCTCCGCCGTCGCCGCCACAGGCCGCAGGCATGGCCGTCAGGATCGCGACCGCGCTCAGCACGACGGCGAGGCGCGCTGCGCTCCGACCTCGTCCCTGGCGCCGGGCCTCCGAGGAGGTCATCATCACCTCAGTATCCCGTCATGCTCGGCAGAGAGCACGTGAAATGAGACGCGGGCTGACTGGCCGGATGGTCGTCGCGAGCGGTCTCCTCGCGATCATCGTGGGCGGGGCGTTCGCGGCTGTCCTCGTCACGATCACGCAGCTGCGCGGGACGACCGACCTGAGGCGCCAGACCCGCGAGGCGCTCGTAGCGGCCGACACGCTCGAGAAGCACATCATCGACCTCGAGACAGGACTGCGCGGCTTCGTCATCACCCGCGACGAGAGCTTCCTCCAGCCGTCCAACGATGCGCGCGCAGCCTTGCCGGACAGCGCAAGAGCGCTCGAACGCCTTGCCGCTGACGAGCCCGTCCAGCGCGCCCGCGTCCGGCGAATCGTCCGGGCCATGGATGCATATGACCGGCAATACGCGCTGCCGCTGGTGCGCGCCGTGCGACGAGACGACCCCTCCGTGCGCAGCGTCGAGCGCACCCTCACGGGCAAGCAGCGCGTCGACGCCCTGCGGCAGGGCCTCAACAGCTTCCGCACCGCGGAGCGCGCCCGGCTCGAACGGCGGGACGCCGACGTCGACGAGGCCGCGCGCCGCGCTACGGCCGCAGCCGCCGTCGGTGTCGCAGGGTCGGTCGTCCTCATCATCGTCTTCTCGGGCTACCTGACGCGCGTCATCGTCCGGCCGCTGCGCCGCGCGGCGGTGATGGCCAACCGGCTCGCGGGTGGGGACCTGAGCGCACGCATGCGCGAGACCGACGTCGCCGAGATCGGAGCGCTCGAGCGCTCCTTCAACGTCATGGCCGGCTCGCTCGAGACGAGCCGCGACAAGCTGGCGTCGCTCCTCGCCGAGCAGGCCGCCCTACGGCGAGTGGCAACGCTCGTCGCGCGCGGCGCCGCGTCGGCGGAGGTGTTTGCCGTGACAGCCACGGAGGTCTGCCGGCTGCTGGGAACGACCAGCACGGCGCTCTGCCGCTACGAGCCCGACGCGACGGGCACCGTGGTCGCCCTGGCCACCGATGTCGAACTCGGCGTAGGCGTCGGAGCGCGCCTCACGCTGGAAGGCGAGAACGCCATGGGAACCGTGTTCCGCACAGGGCGGGCGGCCCGCGTGGACAGCTTCGAACGCCCCACCGGCACGCTCGCAGACCTTGCCCGCAAAGGGGGCATATGTACGTCGGTCGGCGCGCCGATCGTGGTCGAAGGGCGCCTGTGGGGCGTCGTGGTCTTGTCTTCGCGCGGCCGCACGCTCCCGGCCGACACCGAGCAGCGCCTGGCCGACTTCACCGAGCTCGTGGCCACGGCGATCGCCAACGCCGACGGCCGCGCCCAGCTGGTCGCCTCGCGTGCCCGCGTGCTCACGGCCGGCGACGACGCGCGCCGCCGCGTCGTGCGCGATCTGCACGACGGGGCACAGCAGCGCCTCGTGCACACGATCGTCACGCTCAAGCTCGCGCAGGGCGCCGCGCAGGGCGCCGCGCAGGACGCCACGCAGGACGATGGCGAGTCGGCGGATGCGCTCGTGGCCGAGGCGCTCGAGCAGGCTGAGCAGGCCAACGCCGAGCTGCGCGAGCTGGCCCACGGCATCCTGCCCGCGGTTCTGGCTCGCGGCGGACTCCGGGCCGGCCTCGACGCGCTGGTGTCGCGCGTGCGCGTGCCGGTCGACGTGGACGTGGACGGGGCCGTGGCCGGCGACCGGCTTCCGGCCGAGATCGAGGCCAGCGCCTACTTCGTCGTCGCCGAGGCGCTCACCAACGTGGTCAAGCACTCCCGCGCGCGAAGCGCGGAGGTCAAGGCGTGGGTCGAAGACCGGGCGCTGCACCTCGACGTGCGCGACGACGGAGTCGGCGGGGCCCGCCCCGACGGAACCGGCCTGCTCGGGCTCAACGACCGCGTCGCCGCGCTCGGAGGCCGGTTGCGCGTCGAGAGCCCGCCGGGCCGAGGCACCCGGATCGCCGCCACGCTGCCGCTGTGAGCCCTGGTGCTCGGACATCTGTGCTACGGTTCACCATGTGGTTAACGATCCGTTCAAGGCGCTGTCGCACCCGATCCGCCGCGGCATCGTCGAGCGCCTCGCCGAAGGTCCGGCGACGGTCGGCGAGGCCACCGGCGGCTTCGGGGTGTCGAAGCCTGCGATCTCCAAGCACTTGAAGGTGCTGGAGGAGACCGGCGTGGTGAAGCGCGTGGTCGAGGGCCGGACGCATCGGCTCTCGCTCGAGCCGGAGGTGCTCAGCGTGGCCGCCGACTGGATGGATCGCCAGCGCGCCCTGTGGGGGCGCCTGTTCGATGTCGTCGACGAGTACCTGAAGGAGGAAGGATCGCCATGAACATGCCGCCGATCGTGTCCGCGCAGGAGTGGGATGCCGCCCGCGAGGAACTGCTGGTCAAGGAGAAGGAGCTCACCCGCGCCCGCGACGGGCTGGCCGCCGAGCGCCGCCGGATGCCGAGGATGGCCGTGGAGAAGGACTATGCCTTCGACGGCCCGGCGGGCGCGGCGAGCCTGCTCGACCTGTTCGACGGGCGCCGTCAGCTGATCGTCTACCGCTTCTTCTTCGAGCCCGGCGTGGCCGGCTGGCCGGAGAGCGGCTGCCGCGGGTGCTCGAAGATGGCCGACCAGGTCGACCACCTCGCGCATCTGAACGCCCGCGACACCACGTTCGCGAACGTCTCGCGCGCGCCGCAGGCCGACATCGAGCGCTGGAAGGCGCGGATGGGGTGGGAGATCCCCTGGTACACGATCACCGACGACTTCGACGCGGACTTCGGCGTGGACGAGTGGCACGGCACCAACGCGTTCTTCCGCGACGACGACGACCGGATCTTCCGCACCTACTTCATCAACCAGCGTGGCGACGAGGCGCTGGGCAGCGTCTGGAGCTATCTCGACATGACCGCGCTCGGGCGTCAGGAGGAGTGGGAGGACTCGCCCGAGGGCTACCCGCAGACGCCGCCCTACGGGTGGTGGAACCTCCACGACGAGTACGACGAGGCCACCGTCTTCGAGGCGGCGCTCTCAGAGTCCAGCGCCTCGCAGCGCGGCTCGAGGAGCCCGCGCTCGTGATCGCCCACGTGGGAGGCGTGCCGGTGGAGGAGCTCGTGCCGGCGCTGGCCGGCACGGGCACCGGCTTGCTGGTCGCGCGAGCCTGGGTCATGCTGCGCCTGCGACGCCGACGGGACCACGGGACGTGACCGACACCAAGACGCTGCACATCGAGCGCACCTTCCAGGCGCCCGCCGAGCGGGTCTTCGACGCGTGGACCAGCGAGGAGGTGATCCGGCGCTGGTGGCAGGCCGAGCACGGCTGGGAGACGACCGAGGCCGAAGTGGACCTGCGCGTCGGCGGCGTCGTGCGCGTCGTCATGCACGACCCGGCCAACGACGTCGACCACGGCGGCGGCGGCAGGTACACCGAGATCGACCCGCCGACCCGCCTGGCGTTCACCTGGCTCTGGGACGGCGACACACGGCGAACGCTGATCGAGATCGACTTCGAGGAGACCGACGGAGCCACCACCGTCCGGTTCACCCACAGCGGCCTGTGGGACGAGGAGGCCGTCCGCTCGCACGAGGGCGGGTGGGGCAGGGTCCTCGACAACCTCGGACGGACCTTGGAGGCGGATCGCCGGGCGGGATAGGTGGAGATCGCCGAGCGCCTCACCCGTGGGCCGAGCCAGGCGATCCGGCCGGCGGCTCTTCCTATGATTCCGCGCCGCGAGATCTAGGAGTCCGTGGCAGCGGTTGGAGGCTTTGCACGCTGAGCGGTCGCGAAGCGGTGCAGATCGTGAGGCCCGCCCCCGAGCGCTGCGGGCGCTCCTGTACGGTCGGCCGTAGACCCGTCGCGCCGTCATCCGGCCTCTGGCATGCCGCGCGAGGCGGCCACCGACTGCCTGTCGTCCCTTGGCCGCCGTGCGCGGCCCCTGCCTCTCACGGAGGAGGTCGCCGACGTGACCACCGAGCTGACGAAGTTCACCGACGCCTACGCGACGATGACCGTCGCGGCGTACGAGCCGCTGATCCTGCGCTGGGTGTCGCTGTTGGGCATCCGGTTCGTGTCGAGCTCTGTGGTGTCCCGGCTGCCGAAGGCGCAGGCGGTCGGCTTCGACGGGCGGCGGCCCGCGGCGCTGGCGCTCGGTCACACGGTGCGGACGCCGGTGCCGCGCGAGCTCGACTTCGTCGCCGACGACGACCAGCTCGCGGTGCCGATCAGCATCGACGGCAAGGCGGTGGATCCGAGCACGGTGCAGCGTCTCGACGTCCCGGGCTTCCCCAACGCGGTCGCGGTCGGCAAGGACGTCTACCTGCACGGGTTCTCCGAGACCGACCCGAACCTGCTGTTCTCGCACGAGGAGCTTGGAGCCGACCCGCGGGTGCTGCGGGAGCTCGGAGCGCGCTCGCGCTCCTTCGTCCAGGGCCTCACCGCGATCCCGCTGACCGTCGACGGCCGGCTGGGTCGCCAGCAGTCCGGCCTCGACTTCGCGCGCACCCGCGATGGCCTCGAGAAGAACCTGGTCAAGGCCGCGAAGTCGTGGGTGGCCAACCAGGACGGGCCCGGGCTCGACGAGCGGATGCGCGACGCCCTGCGGTTCGACGGCACCCTCGTGCCCCACCTGTGGCCGATGGGCATCAGCGTCCAGGAGGCGCTGTCGCCGATCGGCATCGCCCACTACTACCGGCAGTTGTACTTCAACAAGGAAGAGGGCGTCGGCCCGATCGAGGAGGCGTTCACGATCGCGCCGCTCGAGACGCTCGAGGTGATCTACCAGACCGTGCGCAAGCAGACCCACGAGGAGGTCCTCGAACAGGGGCTGGAGGTCGTCAGCGAGTCCGCGGTCGAGGAGAAGAACCTCGACGAGGTGTCCGACAAGGTGTCGTCGATGGTGCAGCAGGACGTCTCGGCGTCCATGTCCGCCAACGCGTCAGGCGGCATCGGCGTCTGGCAGGTCGGCGCGTCGGCGTCGGCCAGCTTCGGCGTCAGCTCGCAGCGCGGCCGCGAGTACTCCACGCGTCGCCTGAAGGAGGTCACCAAGCGGGCGTCGGAGCGGATCACCAAGAGCTTCAGCATCAAGACCACCGACACGCTTGAGGTCACCGAGACGAGCACGACGCGCCGGGTGATCAGGAACGACAGCGCTGCGCCGGTGAGCTACGGGCTCCGGCGCGTGCTCCGGCGCGTGAACGTCAAGGTCCAGGAGCTGGGTCCCAAGCTCGTGTGGCAGGTCTACCTGCGCGGCCCGGGTGAGGGCCTGGCGCGGAGCAGGTTCGTGCACTTCCGGGAAGCCGGCCCGATCACCGTGCCGGACGTCCCTCCGGGCGTCCCGCCGCGGCCCTCCGGCGGCACCGAGACCGAGTCCACCTCGACATCCATCATGTGGGACGGTGCCAAGAAGGTGTACTACGTGACGATCGTGGTCAAGCCCGGCACGGACCGCGTCGTCACGGGCGTCCGCATCGACTCGATCACCGACCTCGAGGGCGGCGGCAAGGACGACGAGGCCCCGGCACCCCACAACGAGTTCGACCTCGGCTCGACCTGGAGCCCGGGAACGCAGACCTACACCGCCAAGATCGGAATCCTCCCGGGCGACAGCCTCACGGTCCAGGTCTCTTACTCCTACACGTGGGTCCCGTCCCCGGTGTGATGGCCGATTGGGAGGCCAAGCGGCAGGCGGCGGTCACCGCGGCGAACGAGGAGGCCCTGACCCGCCAGTTCGAGCAGAACAAGGCGCTCATCACGGAGAAGAGCAAGATCAAGGCCCGTCCCGCCAACGACCTCCGCATGGAGGAGCGGTACGAGGTCATGAACCGGATGGTCAGCTACCTCTTCGGTCGCGGCGATGACCCGAGCGAGCCCACGCCCTTGGAGATCGAGTACTTCCACCGCTACTTCGACATCGAAGGCATCTTCACGTACACCCACCCCTCGTGGTGGAAGCCGCGGTACGCGTCGAGGACGGTCGGGATCGGGCGAGAGGCCTACGAGATCACCGCCGACAGCGAGCCGGCGCCCCTGGGCTCGTCCTTGGGGTGGATGATCCAGCTCGACGGCGACCGGCGACGCAACGAGTTCATCAACAGCCCGTGGGCGCGTGTCTGCCTGCCGATGCGCCCGGGCCGCGAGCGCGAGGCCGTGGGGTGGCTCGCGAAGCACCTCGAGGGCGAGGTCGGGTACGACGCGGGCAGCGGCGTGCTCGCGGATCTGCTCGCCGAGATCGCGGGGTACCGGGAGCGGGAGCAGAAGCTCGGCCTCGACGGCGCGGACTGGGTGACGGTCAGCGCCACGCCAGGGGCTCCCGCCGACCCGGCCAAGCCCGAAGGCGTCTATCCCGTCGTCGACGAGTTCGACGTCACCATGCCGACGGACGGCTTCGTCTACGACGAGCTCAACGTCGTGATCCCGTAGTCCGTGGGCCGTTCTTTCCGATGGCGCAGGTGATCGTGATCGCGCAGGGGATCGAGATCCGGTCGGTCGGCCAGGGCACGATCCTGCAGGCCTTCCTGACGGCGAACTGCGACCGCAAAGGCGCGGCGCCCGCCGCCGGGGCGAACAACACGTGGCGCTTCCCGAAGGGCTCGGCCGCCAAGGCGACGCACGAGATCCGCGTGGTCTACGGGATGGCGGACCTGGCGGCGGCGCTCGACCTCGCCGACGCCCTCGTGGTCTACGAAGGGCACTCGCGGTACGGCCAGGGGCCTGCGTTCGGCCCCGAGGGCAGAGACCACGTCCTGGACAAGAAGAAGTTCCCGGTGAACCTCTGGGGCGTGCATTTCCGCATGGGCTATGACGCGACCGATACCGAGTGCGTCGGCGACCTGCTCGAGCACTCCGTCATGCCTGTGGAGCACGACCTGACGGTGGCGAACCCGAAGGCGTTCCTCCCGTCGGCCCTCGTGACCGCGACCACGAACGTGCGGAAGCAGGACAGCCGGATCCGGGCGAAGAAGGTCAAAGCGAAAGACGTGTGCGGGCTGACCGGGGCCTGGCGGCCGCTGGACGTCTGCCAGCCCGCGCGGTCGGGCACCAAGACGGCCCGCGGCGAGCTGCCGCTCAAGGGGCGTCACTACTACGTGCACAAGGACCACGCAAAGCCCGAGGAGTTCCTGACCGCGGTCAAGGTCGGCTCGGCGGACATCGACAAGGCCAAGCTGGCGTGCCGGGTGCTGTTCATGGCCTCGTGCTCGAGCAAGGTGCACTTCCACGCCGCCCTGATCCGGCGACGGACCGCCGCCAAGTCCGCCTGCCGGTTCCTGCTCACCGGCCAGGTCTGCCAGACGTCGCACGCGACGACGTTCCTCAAGCAGGTCCTGATCAAGAAGCTCGACCCGACCGCCAAGCGCGACATGAACAAGATCGTCAAGGCGCTCAACGGCGAGCTCATGTCGGGCAACGTCGGGGTCTACTGAGTCACGATGGCCGTCGATCCCCAGCTCCTCGCGCAGGCGCTCCGCACGCCGGAATCCCAGGACGTCACCGAAACGCCGATCGCGCGGGCGGTGATCCTGACCGAACCGGCGAACGTCGTCGACCTGGTGCCGGCGCTGGAGCGCGGCGACACGCTCGAGTCCCGCAACGCGCGTCGGATCCTGTGCCAGTTCGGCCCCGATGCCGTGCCCCATCTCCTGGGCGCGCTGGCCGCCACCGCGAGCGCGGACGCGCGCGCCGAGGGCGTGGCGGTGCTGTGGGCGCTGCTCAGCGTCGAGGAGCCGCACGTCGTCCGCGCGCAGCTCCGCGACGCGTGGCCCGCGGTCGGCGCCCTGCTGCGCGACCCGAGTCGGTTGCCCGACACGGTCCCGGAGTACGTCGAGCGCGACTTCACCGGCCGGGTCTGCGACCTCGCCTACGTCGTCGTCGAGGAGCTGCTCGACCATCGGTTCGACCAGACGTCGTTCCGCGTGCTCGACGACGGGGGCCGAGACCGGGCGATCCGCGAGCTGCTGTCCGGAGGCCTCGGCAGCCCACCTGTGGCGTGACCGGTGCGGCACCACCGCGGTCTTACCGGTTGGTTCACGCGTCGCCGGCCTACGATCAGGCAGGTGAGTCGCGAGCCCACATCGCAGTCGACCCGCGCGCTCTCGGGCGTACCCCGCGATCCCACGTCCAGGCGGTGGGTCGCGCAGCTGCACGCCCGCCATCCGCGCCATGACCAGGCGGTCGCCAAGCTCCACGACATGCTCCGGCGGGCGGCGTTGCACGAGCTGCACCGCCGCCGCGGCCAGCTCCCGGGCCTCGCGGGCCCCGAGTTAGAGGACGTCGCCGAGCAGTGCGCCAACGACGCCGTCATCAACATCATCAAGAAGGTCGACGACTTCCGCGGGCTCAGCCGGTTCACGACCTGGGCCTACAAGTTCGCGATCTTCGAGGTCTCGGCCAAGGTCGCACGCCACAGCTGGCGGCACCAGCCGCCCGGCACCGAAGCGCTGACGCTCGAGCGCCTTCCCGACGCGCTGGCGGCGCGCCCCGGCGACCAGGTCGAGCGGCGCGAGCAGCTCGAGACGCTGACGCGAGCCGTCGCGGACGATCTCACGCCACGCCAGCGCGAGGTGTTCGTGGCGGTCGCGCTCAACGACGTGCCGATCGACGTGCTCGCGCTCGAGTTGCAGTCCAACCGCAACGCGATCTACAAGAACCTCTTCGACGCGCGGCGCCGCCTCCGCGCGAGCCTGGCCGCCGCCGGCTACCCGATCGCAGAACAGGAGGGGCGATGACCGATCTCCACGCCTTCGACGAGCTGCTACGCGCTCACGACGGCGACGCCGGCTGCGACGCCGGTGTGCCGATCATGGAGGAGTACGTCGAGATGGAGCTGCGCGGCCAGGATCCCAGCACGCGCTTTCCCGGAACCACCATCCACTTGCGCGTCTGTCCTGGTTGCCGCGCTGACCACGATGGTGTGCTGGAGGCCGCCCGGCGGTTCGGCGACGTCGCCCCCGAATAGCCGAGCCCGGTAAGACGAGGTCCCGGCCGCCCACTCATGCACCGACGGCGCTCGGCGATCGGCCGGCGCCCCGGTTCATCAGGAGGAGTGCCCGCCATGCCGACCACCGCCCACATGCTTCGACGCCTGCGGGCCGCCACCGAACGATGAGCGGCCGCCTCTTGTCAGTGAACGTCGGCCGCCCGCGCGAGGTGGAGTGGGAGGGCAAGACGGTGCGCACCGCGATCTGGAAGGAGCCGGTCGCCGGGCCCCGCATGGTCCGCACGATCAACATCGACGGCGACGACCAGGCCGACCGCCGGGCCCACGGCGGCGAGCACCGCGCGGTCTTCGTCTACCAGATCGAGTCCTACAAGTACTGGGAGCGCGAGCTCGGCCGCCACGACTTCACCCACGGCCAGTTCGGCGAGAACTTCACGGTCGACGGGCTCGCCGACGACGAGGTCTGCATCGGCGACCGCTACCGCATCGGCGGCGCGCTGTTCGAGGTCACCCAGCCGCGCGTCACGTGCTACCGCGTCGGCATCCGGATGGAGCTGGCCGGCATGCCGTCGCTGCTCGTCGCCCATCACCGGCCCGGCTTCTACCTCCGGGTGCTCGAGGAGGGCGAGGTCGAGGCGGGCGACGATGTCGTCAAGGTCGCCGACGGGCCTGAGCGGATCACGGTCGCCGACGTCGATGCGCTGCTCTACCTGCCCAACCGCTCGCGGGCGCTGCTGGAGCGCGCGCTGCACGTCCCCGCCCTGAGCGAGGGGTGGCAGGGCAGCTTCCGGCAGCTGCTGGCCGGCGAGGACGGAGCGGCCGCGGACGCGCCGGCCTGGACCGGCTTCCGGCCGATGCGCGTGAGCGCCATCGAGCGCGAGAGCGACACGATCACGTCGTTCCGCCTGGTCCCGACCGAGGGCGCCGCGACGCCGGTCGGCCGGGCGGGCCAGTACCTGACCGTGCGTGTGCGGCCCGACGCGGACGGGCCCGCGCTCGTGCGCAGCTACTCGCTGTCCTCCCTCCCCGGCGACGACGGCTTTCGCATCAGCGTCAAGCGCGAGGGCGCGGTCAGCCGCTTCCTACACGACCGCGCCGCGATCGGCGCCGTCCTCGATGTCGCCGCGCCGCGCGGCTCGTTCATCCTGCGCAGGGGCGAAGGCCCGATCGTCCTCCTGAGCGCCGGCGTCGGTGCGACGCCGGTCCTGGCGATGCTGCACGAGCTCGTCCGGGAACGCAGCCTGCGTCCGGTGTGGTGGATCCACGCGGCGCGCAACGCGCGCGAGCACGCCTTCGCGCGAGAGGCCCAGGAGCTGCTCGGCCGGTTGCCCGAAACCCATCGGCTCGTCGCCTACAGCCGCGCGACCGGGGTCGCGGACCAAGGCATGGCCTATGACATCGCCGGGAGGATCGACCCCGCCGCCGTCGACCGCGCGGACGTCCCCAAGGACGCCGACTACTACCTCTGCGGCCCGGAGGGGTTCATGCACGCGCTGTCGGCCGCACTCACCGCGCGCGGCGTCGCGCCCGAGCGCGTGGCGACCGAGGCGTTCGGCAGCGTCGCGGTCACACGCTCGGGGATCGTCGAGGCCGACACGCGGGCGCCGCATCCCCCCGGCGGCCGGGCGGGCGACGGCCCCGCCGTCACGTTCGGTCGCAGCGGCCTCTCGGTCGCCTGGGACGATCGCTTTCCGAGTCTCCTCGACCTGGCCGAGGCGTGCAGCGTGCCGGTCGGCTTCGGCTGCCGGACCGGGGTGTGTCACAACTGCGAGAGCGGGCTCGTCGCGGGCGCGGTCGAGTACACCACGCAGCCGCTGGAGCATCCGCCGCGCGGGCGAGTGCTGGTGTGCTGCAGCCGACCGGCGGAGGACGTGACCCTCGACCTATGAGGGCGTTCGGCGCTTGCTCCGCGTGACGTGCGGCGCTCTTTGATGCAGAATCCCGCCGATGCGTCGCCCTCACCGCTGGTTCCTCATCATGTCGGTCCTCGCGGCGCTGGCGCCCGCGACCACCGCCACCGCCGCGTCCTCGCCGGATCCGACCACCTGGCAGTCCGACGCCAAGGCGCCGGACCCCGGCCCGGCGCTGGCCTGCGCCGGCGGCGCCGGGACCGTGACGCCCGCGGTCGGCGCGGCGGAGACCGAGTACGGCGGCATCGGCAGCGCGTCCGACGACAAGGACATCTCCTACGTGCGGGTGGCGCTGGCCACCGCGGGGCCCGACGGCTGCGCGCCGGCCGGTGGAACCCACGCCCAGATCGAGGTCATCCCGTCGATCGACCTCTCCACCTCGCATCCTGCCATGTGCGCCGTCGGGACCGCCGACGCGCAGCCGTGCGCGGTGACGACGCGCCCGGGCGAGTTCGGCGGCGTGATCGTCGAGGACGACCGCACCGGCACGCCGGCGCCGTGGGCGGTCGGCGCGCCGGGCGCGGGTGGTGGGGATCGTGGGCCCGTTTTCATCGAGCTGCCCTACGACGAGGCCAACGGGACGTTCGGCCAGGAGCCCGAGCACCGCTGTGCCCCGGCGGGCCCGTGCTCACCGAAGGCCGCCGGCTACCGCGCGCAGTTCGCCGTCCGCTACCTGCCGGGCACGGGCGGCACGCCGTCGGCACCGATCCTGACGACCGTCGGGTTGCACGACGACCCGAGCATCGACGAGGACGGCGCGGGCACCGGGCCCGCCACCGACGACGGATCCTCCTGGCTCTACGCGCCGTTCCCGTCGCAGGTCTCGCGCCCGTCGCTGCGCCGCGGCTGGACCGTCCACGTCCGCGCCAAGAAGGGCCAGACCGGAAAGGTCGAGGTCACGGTCGGCCGGCACCTGATCGCCACCGGCTCGGCCAGGGCCACGCGGACGGGCAAGTTGTCCATCAAGGTCAAGCTGACGAAGAGCGGACCCAAGTACCTGGCCAAGCGCGACGCCTACCTGGTCGTCAAGCTCACCGGCCACGTGTCGCAGGCGGCGCCGATCGTGCTCTACGGGAGCTCCAAAGATGGCATGAGCCGGGCGGCGGTCCCGGCGTAGGGGGGACCTCCTCAGCTCAAGCGCGCATGATGCGCGCAGGTAGTTAACCGTGGAGCTTGAGGAGGCCCCGTAATGGCAATCGTAATGGGA